>Ga0209417_1000017_pt1 | contig 456810 bp, 379 predicted proteins | sample RifGroF2_FD_184002 | JGI IMG/M metagenome (GOLD analysis project Ga0209417, IMG submission 184002) | Groundwater microbial communities from Rifle, Colorado, USA - Groundwater F2 (SPAdes) (version 2) | ecosystem: Environmental > Aquatic > Deep subsurface > Groundwater | place: Rifle, Colorado...
CGCCAGAATTCATGGTCATCGCTGGCAGTATCTTTTAGCTTGCTCATGTTCAAATCCTTTCAATAAACATGAGCCGATTATCGCGATTATCCACCGCAAAAAAAGAGGTGCTTCACCGGACGGACACCGTTTAATCTATGAATTTCTTTCGGGATTGAATAAAAACCAGCCACGAATTTTTATATGCCAATGCTGGCAAGGCTATACAAATACACCCTTTTATCCTATTGTTCAAATGCTCAAATACGATCTTGATCTTCAACACGAGACACATCACAAGAGAAAACTGGAAAAGCTGAAATTTTTCGCTGAACAATATGAACTGGATGCCAACAGGATTGTACCTATTTTAATGTCACTGCTCGAAAATCCATATGATGATGTTATTGAACAAATTGATGACGATATATCAATAGAAAGTCCCCATTATAAACTAGTGGAAAATACCGCTAATATAGAACAAATACCAGATGTCCTTCTTGAAATACTTTATGCGGCCTCTAATAAACCCGTCATATTTTTGCTCAAAGACCTTCAATGGGCAGATACTTCTACAAAAGATCTTCTTACCAAGCTTCTGGAAAAAGTGGTTGAAACTAAAGGCTCCCAGAAAATTTTAATAATCGCAAGTCACAGAGAACAAAATCCTTTTTCTAAAACTAAAACATCTGATATCGAAAAAACTATTCAATTGACGCCGCTCGATAAAATAAATTCCCGTAAGCTCGCCGAAATAATAGTTAACAAAACAAATACCCCTTTGAATAATAGTGATATCGATTCTATAGTGAAAAAAACCGGTGGCATACCTCATTCCATATATGCTGCGATAGTCAATGAGGATATCCCTGACTCATGGTTTAAAAAAGTGATGTCCTATCTGGAAAATATAAGTAAACCGAACGATGAAATAAGCCCCAAAAGAATTGCTCAAATAGCATCTTTCCTTGAAAACTCATTTGATTATGAACAATTAAGAAAAACAGTTCTTTACTGTATGAAGCTGTCTGTTAAATCAACAGAATATGATGCGCAACTCAGAAGCAATTTCAATACCCTTACAGAAAAAGAATTGATTATTCCTGTACCATTGGCAGAAAAGACCTCTTACAAATTTGTCTGTGAAAATATCCGTGAGCAGATCTATAATTCTATATCATCTCAGGACAGGCATGATTTGCATAGTAAAATTGCTGCTATGTTTATAGAAAACAATCCAAATATTTCAGAACCCTCTCCTGAATTAATCGCTCGTCATTATACCCAAGCCTCAAAATACGCACTAGATTATGAATCCAAAGACAAAACTTCACAACAAGCCGCTTACTGGTGGCATCGAACCGCAAAATATGCGATACACAGACTTTCCCTTGTAGTAGCAATTAACAGCTTAAATAAAGCACTGCTGCTGCTGAAAGAAGTGACTGAGGGTATTGACAAATTAAACCTTGAATTACAAATATATCTCGATATGGCAACATGCCATGAACTGCTTCATGGGCCATCTGATGAAAAAGTAAAAACGGCTTTAAAAAAAGCGGAGGAAATTGCTAAAAAAGAAGGTGGGAAAATTTCTATATTCAGGACACAATGGCGCAACTGGTTCTATACATACCTGAGAGGAAATCTTGTTCAAGCACAAAATCAGGCTCAAGAGCTTTTGTATAGTCCGGCCTGCAGTGAAAATAAAATATGTTTGCTTGAGGCCCATCATGCAATGTGGGATACCATGTTTCACAGTGGAAAACAACATACGATATTTCCTTACCATTTTCGGGGTCTTGTACTCTCTGGAAAATTATCAACAGAAGAACATGGCCTAGGGTACGCGGGGCACTCCGCATATGTATGTTGTATTTCAAGAGCCGCTTTATTAATGTGGTTTTACGGGCTGGCTGATCAATCCCTTGCTCTTTGTGCAGAAGCGGTTGACTTGGCTGAGAGTTTCCAGCATTCAAATACGGTCGCACATGCCCATAGTCATACAGCTTTGCTATATCTTTTCAGGAATCAACCTCAAAACATTGAAATACATGCCAGGAAAGTAATAGAATCTGCAACAACAGATTCTATTAAATCACGACTGGTCTTTGGACAAATTCTGCTTGAAAGCGCTCAACTGCAAAAACAACCTGATGGAAATACCATTAAAATGTTTGAAAGGCATCGATTGGAATGGAAATCAATTGGAGTAAGGATGTTTGAAACATTGTGGCTTGCCGTTGAAGCAGAGGCTCACCTTTGTTTAGGCAATTTTACACAAGGGTTAAATTGTATTAACACTGCTTTTGATGCAATCAAAGAAACAGATGAAAATTTCTATCTTGCAGAATTGCTGCGCATCAATGGCGAACTGCTCAATGCTTTAAATTATAAACCTCAGAAAATCATAGATTGCTTCAATCGGGCAATGGAAACTGCAGAAAAATCACATTTGAAATCGCTGCAATTACGGGCAATGGTCAGTCTCTATAAATTTTTAACGAATAAAAAGAACAGTAACAAAGAAATAACTACATTAGAGAAAAATCTACATGAAGTATATAGTTCTTTCACAGAAGGCCACAACACAACTGATTTAATAACTGCAAAAAAATTGCTCAATATTCTCTAATAGTTTAAACGTTACCTTGTGTGGTTTATGCTATAGCAGTTGCCATCAACATGCTTCTTCTGTCACTTTAGACTTCTACAACTTATAAGTTCTTTATCTATAGCCAGTTATTGCACATCTCAAATATTTTGTTTTTTTCTTGCGCTTTTTAGCACAAGCAATAAAATAGTAAAAACTAAAAATTTTTGAAAGGAACAAAATTATGTCATTAACATTAAGAAAAATAATTCTGCTGGCAATAATCGCCTGCATTTTCCTGGTGGCTAATATCATGGTTGTTGCCAATTGGCTCAATAGCAATGGAGCTCCGGCATTTGCTGAACATATCAAAAACCATTATCTTACAGGAACAGCCGTAACGATCATAATCGCCCTCTTGATTTTATTGACTAATCCTAAAACTACAGGAAAAATTTTCAGCTTTTCCAGAACTTGTCCGGTCTGTGACAAAAGGCTTGCCGGAAACAGCAACTATTGTAGTGAGTGTGGTTCAAAAGTTTAATTGCTAAATCGAAAATTGAACGGCTATTTGGCTACTGTCGGTGGATAAAATTTCACATTCGTTACATTCATCGCAAGGAGGAGTAGACTATTGGCACAGTCGTAATTATCAACTGACCACCGCAATGGCACCGACTCACACGGCAATGATTTATGTGGTGGGCACTGTACCTGACTGTGTTCCAATAAGTCAATTGCCTTGAACTGCAGGCATATATCCACAATTAATGCTGCCATTACGACAACCACTGCAATAACCAAAATATATTTCTTTGCTTTATTCATTCAACTTCGCCTCATAATAGCTCAATGAGCAATTTTTCTTTTTCACAATTTCCGGTATCCTTGTCATGACTCCAGTTTTCAAAATACTGCGCCAGTCTTCTCAATGTACTGGAAAAACGCGTAGATAATTTCCAGCCGCTTTGGCCATGGTAGCGGCTGTTAAGATAACTTATATGTTCAATCACCCCCAGCTTTGAAAGCTTTGCACGTGTACGCTCAAGTATGCGGCGGGAAATGCTATACATATTTTCCATATACGCCATATTAGGCACTATAGAGTGTTTCCATTTTAATTCAAATAATATACACGCTGCTGCATACTGCTGATTGCTGTTGCCCGGAAAAAGCATTTCAACCTGTCACGGGGCGCGTTAAATACCACCAGTATGGGCGCATTCAAAACCAGCCAGTTAATTTTCCTTTTTCATACGTTGTTTTGTCATAATCCGCAAGTTTAATTTTTAGAATCTGCTCAATATTTCCACAGACGCAGCTCCGTATCGCTCGGACCGGCGGCCGTGTGAGAATGGGCAAATAAAAAGCTCGTCGGAACATGGCCGCCGCAAGCCGAGCGGGACGGAGCGGTAAAATGTGATCGTTACGCTGATACTTCATTATTTTTTTCTCCATCATTTTTTTGCAGTGCACTTTTGTCTGAACCATCACTGCCGGCTCGATCTTTGAGGCGGTAGCTGCGGCCGGTGATTGTAATTATCTCGGCATGATGCAGGAACCGGTCAAGGATCGCTGTTGCAGATGGTACGTCGCCGATGAGCTTGCCCCAGTCCTCCAGCGGTCGATTGGATGTCATCATCGTTGATTTTGTCTCATATCGACGCATGATGATTTCAAATAGATATTCGCCGGATCGCTTAGGCAAATGTTTAATGCCCATATCGTCAATGATAAGCAGGTCGGCCATGAGATATTTCGCCATAATCTTGTCCTGACCTTCGAACGAATCATCGTGGAGGAAGTCCCGCACAACATCAAAGATGGAGCGATACCTTACCTTAAAACCCATCTTGACGGCATGGTATCCTATGGCCTGTACCAAATGGCTTTTGCCCGTTCCGGGTGGACCTAAAAAGAGAACATCACGATTTTCACGAATGAATCTGCCGCTCGCTAAATCATAAATCTGTTTCTTCTTGACTGACAGATTGAACTGCCAGTCAAAGTCTTCTAATGTCTTTTGTTCCCTGAAGGCGGCTGCTTTGACACCACGCTGTATCTGCCGTTCATTTCTTACCAGCAGCTCATCCTGCAATGCCAGTTCGAGGAACTCGGCATGGGTAAGATGGTTGCCTGCCGCTTCCTGTAATCGCACCTCCAGCGACTGCGCAAGTCCCGAAAGCCGCAGATTCTTCATTGCTGTTTGTAATGATTGATTCATACTGTTACATCCTTTCCTTTCTAAAAATTTGTTTTTGTTAATGCATCGCCGCTTTTACAATAGCGCCATAATCTGACATATTCCGAATGATCGGATGTTCATCAATAAATGCGAATTCTTCCTGTTTTGAACCGCCATGTTTAATCAATGTACGCAAGGTTCTGAGCCTGAACACCCCATGAGTTAATGCTGTCCCGCAGGCACTATCGACAGCATCCGCCGGGTACTTATGTGTCAGGTTCATCAAGCCGGCCAAGACGCGTATGCCCTGTATTCCCCGAACAATCAGCATCTCTTTTGCCCACGCCTCGGCGGAGGGACCGATGAATTCAATACGTTTGAGCAGCCACTGGGCGCCTCGTTCCACCGAAGATATTTTCTTTGCATGAATATGCTCGGATGCTGTCTGGAATTTGCCGACACTGACCTGAACATGTACAATAAGCTGCTCCATCCGGCTGTTGTAAATCCTAACCAGATGCCCATCCCATCGCGCCCATACCTTTCTGCCGACATATTCCGGCGGAACGGAATAATACGCCTGCTTTACTTCTATATGGCCGTCACGATGAACGCTTCGTTTTGCTTCTTCAAATGATGGGAATCTGCCGGCAGGCAATGGAAGCAATGCTTGTTTTTCAACCTCGTTAAATACCCTCTCAACCTGCTGGCGAATCGTGCCGTGAATACGCTTGTCGGCAACATTGGTCTCCCAGTTCAAAAGATAGGCGTTTTGCTCCGCAAGAGAACCAAAGCGTTTTCCTTTGAGGGCATTACTTTTAACATAGCCGATTCCATTTTCAATTTTTCCTTTATGTCGAGGGGTATAAGGCTTTGTAGGAAGAATAACGGTTCCGTAATGCCGACAGAAAGATTCGATCTTTGGATTCAGCTCAGGGTCATACCAGTCAGCAGTAGTTACAGCGGCCTTAAAATTATCAATCACGAGGGTCTTTACCACGCCGCCAAAATGTATGAAGGCATTTTCCAAACATGAGAGAAAATTGTCGGCAGTCTGCCGAAAGACCGTCTCGCTGTACCCCTTGCGAGAATGACTCAGAACAATTCGCAGCACATGACTGTTACGACGTTTTCCATCAGTACCAATCACCGGCGCAGCCGTGCCGAAATCAATCTGTGCCTCATCGCCGGGGTCGCATTCCATACGCCGAAACGGCAAAAGAGTTTCACTGCCGCCAAGACGCTTCACAAATCGCCGGACGCTGTAGTAACTGTCGGTATAGCCGTGTTCCGTCACCAAATCCTGGTATATCCGCTGGGCGGTCAGGCCAAGACTAATCTTGTTCTCTATGATCGAACGGTAGGGTTGACATCGGCTTGTTATACCTGGTGGCCGATTGGGAGGCGGGTCAGTTCCTGCTTTGGAGCCGATGGGCGCATTACTGGCTGGTTTTGAAATTGCATCCGAGCCGATGGGCGCATTGGTGGCTGGTTTTGGATTCAATTGTTCCAGCTCGAAGTATCGTGTAACCGTTTCACGGTCAATCCCCAACTCGCGGGCGATACGACGCTTCGGCCAACCGAGCTTCTTTAATGTTGTTATTCCGTTTACCATAGCCACTTTGATATGATTTGCCATTCCCCACTCCTTAAATCCGAAAAGTATCGGACATAAGAAGCCTTCATAGCAAATCAAATTCTTCTAAAGTGGCTGGTTTTGATGCGCCCTCAGGTGGCTGGTTTTAAGCGCCCTATGACATTTCAACCAACTGAGTATAATCTGAAAGTCTTGAAATCCTGCTGTTGATGAAGCTTATTTTGTTTAATTGAGCCATTTTGCATATCCCCCCTGCCTTTTTTTACGAAACAAGGCCTTCGCCCCAAGACCTTGGTGGCGAAGCCTTGTTAAAATTTAGAGGCACCTGTTTTTATATTTTGTGGTTGCACTGAAAAGTTGGCGAAATTGCTGGATTTGCTCCGGATGGGCCAGATTGATGTGTCATTTGTTTTTTGCTGCCTATTTCTTCTATATATCTCAACCAATAATTTTGGAAGGGTAAATTACTTTACATTTAAAAGGCATGCCCATAAGATAAATTTAGCATCTGTTATCGACGGAAAAATAACTACTTCCATTATTTTTCGCCCTCTCGACAACCAGTGGTTTGGCGATAACCAAATCAAGAGGTATTGCAGAATTCTCATTTATCACAGCCATTTCTGTATTATCACCATGAATAGTGCACCAACCGTGTGCACAAAGAAAACATCAGATGTTGCTACATAAAGCAAGTCATGGATACGAGTCTTGTATCGCCCATTGGATATCGTTTCGCGTACTCTCGCAAGCCTTTGCAAAATTTAGGCTTAAATCCAGCTTTGAAAAATTCAATTGCGATACCTTGCGAACCCCCGCGGCGCTATGCTGCAGCGCCTGGTGCAGCGCATCTTTTTCGGCGCTGCAGAGTTTGGACAAAATTGGTCGGCTATTATTCTGCATTTTTAACTTTGATTTTATCTTTTTTCAGTGTTTCAAAATACTTTATCCCAGCAGCAGCGGCTTTAGTCATATTAATAGGCACTATGCCTTGCTCAAGAGCCAATCGCATTGTTCCGAATATCCGATCATTTACTCCAAGTTTTCGCTCCGGGTCTCTGGCAGCTCTCTCTATCGTGTCATCCAGATATGGATTTGTCATTCGCTCCAATAAATCTTCCGCATAATCTCGATACCCATCTTCCGTAAATAACGCATAATTCAATTGTGCATATTTCTTTATTAATGCTGCGCCGGATTCTTTTATAAACGCGTTTCTGGCTATCTGCATTATCTCATTATCATTTTTTAATTCTGCCATCTTCTTATAACCTTTATAAGCTCCCAGGTACGCTAAAAGGGCGTGGATCGCATTATGACCAAAGAGTTTGGCTTCTTCAAACGGCAGTAAATCTTCTTTTTCAATGAAAACTTCGATGCCTGGTTCAAAATCTAAAATATTGCATTTTGTCACAAATATTTTATTAAAGTCTTCAACTAAAAACGCCCTGTCAATACCAGGTGCTATCGGCTTTAAATCTTTTTGCCGGATTTCATCCTTATCCGTTACCACCTGGCTCATTTTACCTATTACAGTATTTAGAACTTGAACGTTAGGTGGAAAGTTTTTTTTAATTTTATTTTTTACAGCTTCTAATAACATTTCCGCTGCGTGATTGTTATTTTCAGCAGTGTAGATAACTGCAGGACAGTTTTTGCTTTCGAGAGCCGATGCAATCAACTGTGCAACGCTGTTTTCTCCCGCATTATAGAAATTTACAGATGGGAGAGACGTTACAATCTCAGTTGAAGAAGATAAAGCGTCTAAAAGTTCTAATCTCGCGTTACTGTCAGCGGGATTGTAAATTTCTACGCCCTTTATTTCGATGTAGGTTATTCCGCCAGAGCCGGCGATATTTACATAATACTTTCCGTTATTTGTTCGAATCGCATCGACTAATTTCTGGTCAACTTCAGAAATTATGATTCGAGAGAAATTGCCGCTCTTGTATGCTTCATGAACAAATAATCCAGCCTGTATAGGTCCGAAACCGAATCCTGTAAAGATATGATTTTTCATAATTACCCAATAGATGTAAATTCTCTGATTTGTTTTTGATCTGTGAGGACTGAAATCTTCAACTCATATGTTTTGCTTTCACCAGGTTCAAGAAAAATAAGCTGCTTTTGCTCTCTTGCCTTTTTCTGACCTATCGGCGGATTAGTCCCGGGTTCAAGTGCAGTTACATATTCTCCCCGGCCCCAGTGCTGCCAATTAGTCAGCCATGGCAACTGTTTTTTATTGTACTGCATCGTAACAGCAAGATTCAGCCTGCTATTGTAAAAACCTATCCGGCACATGCCTTTTTCGTCAGCATCTACATCTATAAATCCGCAAGCCTCGCCGCCACCGCTGTGAGTGTCGAGGGGTTTTTGGCAGATCTTATAATTTCCTTTCCCATTAAAAACCTCATTATCTGCTTTTGAACCGCGAGATTTGCATAAACCTTTATATATAATCTGAGTATCCTCATCAACAAGCGGCCAGCCAAAATTGCAGTGATAAAGCAGCATGTGCGGAACTGAAGTATTGCCGCGATTAATAACTTTATCACATATTCGTATCTGCGGACTGCCGAGTGTGCCTGATACCGTTCGCCTGAGTTTAAGATTTGGACCAAAGACTTTAGATTCTTCTATAACTGCTGTAATACTCATGTCCAGATTTCCCGTGGCCAAATCCGGTTGAATGACAGATTCTATCGTTGCCGGGGTATTGCTGATTCTGCCATGCACACCGCGCGAACCATACTCATCGGTTTCGGGACCTCCGATATGACTTAAACCGCAGGTAGTCAGTAATCCACCCCCAAAACTGTAAAGCCATTCAAGTCCGTGGTCAGAATCCGGCCTTGGTGAAGCAGCACCTGTATGACTGAGCCATGCAAGGCTGTGCTGGTTATAAAAAGCATCAGCAATATCCATCGCTCTGTCTATGACTAACTTATATCTAAGGCCGCTGCCGGTATTTATCCATGCTATGCGAGCTCCTTTACCAGGGCCATTATCCAGAACCGATGTTTCAATTCCGCCTATTTGCAAGTGGTTAGATATTTTTTCTGACCATGGATATTGTCTTTTAAAATCTTCCATTACTCATTTTTCCCTTATAGCCTCAAGCATTTCTTTAAAAGGTTTTATATTGCTGTACCTGTCATTCAGAATCGCTTTGATATAATTTGAAGCAAATAAATTACCCATTTGGATTGATTCTTCAATATTTACTTTATCATTTCTGAATTCTTCTATATTTTTGGCAATATATGTAACAACCCCGGCCCGGAATGAATCACCGGCACCAACCAAATCCTTAACATCGCCGCCCATAAAACGTGATGTTACTTTTTCAGGGCCTGTGATCTTTCCGTAAGCATCTTTATATATAACAAACGCTCCATCTTTCACCGTAACACCAAATACTCTGGCATTATTATTGGCATTCCAGAATTTTTTCGAAACAAACTTCAGAAAATTTAGAATATAATCTTCCTGTGAAATATTTTCATATCTGCCCTTTTCGCCAAGCGTATTTTCAATCATTCTTGCTTCATCGTAAGATGTAAAAAAGATGTCGAGCTCGGGCAATAACGGCTCTAAAAGTTTATATTCAGGAATAGATGTTTTGGATTTTATCAACTGCAGAGGATTTCCTGTAAGTGTATGACTATCAATGATAGTAACTATTTCCTTTGTTCTGCACCATTTGATGAAATCTGCAAGGTCTTTACCACCATTTGCATCACCTTTGTCTGAAAGGCCGGAGTACATATAAAAAACTATTTTAGGATTTAATTTTTCTACCGATTTTTTAAAATATTCAAAATCAAAATCATTATTTGCATTTGGAAAATATGCTATTCCGCCGCGTTCATGATTTACTTTTTCATAAATAAACGTCGTACCTGTCGGCAATTTCGGATGAATAAACGTATGCGACATATCAACGTTATATTTTGTCATCGTATCGTAGAAGTATCTGCCCTGAGCATCGAGACCATTGAATTCGCCTTTGCCGAGATTTACCCCGACGGCGGTCTTTAAACCTGCTTTGGCAATCAAGGGTGCGGTATTGCCCGGCCCGCCGGCTGTAACCATGCCATTATCAATCCATTGCTTATACTGCTTTTGAGTGTAAGCAGGCATATCGTCTGTTTTACACCTGGCAAGCCCGCCGGGACCGGCAAGCTTTTCGGTAAACTTAAATTTTCTGCTCCTGAAATCAGAAACGGCAGTATTTAGAATAAGTATATCCACAGTCAGATATTCCCTTATCCTTTAAAAAGTCCTGCAAGCAATGGTTTTCTCATTATCATTTGACCTCTTTTAAACCAATCTGTTGTCATATCAGCACTTCCTTTGGCAGGCATAAGTTCTTTAGCATATTCTTGGATTACCGGTGGTTTGGCGATTACCAAATCCAATGGAACTGCTGAATTTTCATTAATAACAGCTAATCCTTCGTTGTCGGGATGAATATTGGTCCAGCCATGAGCACATGGACCAAAATCTTTGGTAGCTATATATAATTTCTCGCCCTTATTGAGAACCACCGGCATCAAACCTTCAAATTCATCTTTGATAGCTTCTGGTATCCGAAACATCTCAACCATTTTTGCTCCCCTATTCCTTGCTGCCTTAAGATATGAACGAGACTTATTGACCGGATGTTCAAAGGCTTTGGGAGATATAAACGTGCAAACCTTACTTTTCATATGGTCGGTCATCATCGTAAAATCCTCGAACTTAGCGGGGATCATATCGATATAACCCTTTTCATTCCATAAACTTTCAAATGTTCGTACAGGGTCTTCAATCATAACGTAAGTCCAATTCTTATCCCAGGTATCATTTGGAGGGCTGAAACCGGCAAGTACAGCTTTGGCATCAATTGTGCCGGCTGGGACATCTTTCTGGCCGGCATAGGTCTGCGAATCAAAGACAAATACATTATTATGACCATGCTGAGGAAGCAAAGGCGTTACAAGGCCCTTATTGCACACCGCATCATTGATGCCGACATAAATGGCCAACACTGTTTCCGGAACTTCTGGTATCAGATGAGCAAGCTCCAAACTGTTAATATCCTCATCAGATGCAAAATAATTACCGCACTCTTTTAAATGACCGTAAGATTTTGTTAGAAATTCTCGGTACTCATGCTCTGTACAGGATGCGCTATCAAAAATAGTAATTTGTCGTTTAATTTCAGATGTGTTCATTATCAAAAATCCTTAAAATATTACAATTTCAAACCGGTTTTTCCATAAGGTCTGTAAACTTGTGTGATTTACGGTTGATTTTTAGTGTCTTTATTTCAAATGCTCCTAATGTTAAATTTATCTTTTTATTTAAAGCAGGCAATATCAAAGTTGTCTTACGTTGATGCCCTGTCGGTTCAAAAAGCCTTATAATAATACTATTATCATTTTCCGCAAGTTTCATGGCCGTTATCTGCACTGCATTGTCACTTAGAATTGCAAAAGGCTTGTTTTTTTTACCTTTTCCGGAAGGAAAAAATGAAAGAGCATACGGTTTCTCATTTTTGCTCAGAGCTTCACGGTCTATAGCATTACGTCTTTCTCTTATTTTGCCGCCATTTAACCAGAAGTGAAAAAGATGTTCACCCTGGTCCATACGTGGAATAAAACGGCTTTCTTCAAAAATATTTTCTTTGCCTACAGCAGAATCAGCCGAATGTGCCGGTGACCGCAGCAGTGTCAATCTCAGATCTGACCCGGAAACATTGGAAGCATATGTACCGTCATTTATACACGTAAAAGCCATGCCCTTTTTAATAGAAGTTGCTGCTACCCATTTCTGAGCAACAGCTTCCGTCCCATCAATTGGAAGATTGTCAACACCGTAGGCAACCTGACCAAGATAACTGTTTATTTCAAAGCACATAGGTACGGAAAGTTTAAGCATTTGATCTTTCTGATTCCAAAGAACACGCACTTCTACTTCAATTTCTGTCCCTTCTTCAGGCAGTTTATATCTCATAATAATAAATGACTGGTCGTAACATAGTATTGATTCAATAATAGTCCTGACATCACCTTTTTCGATAACTCTAACAGGATTTAATTCAGCTGAACTGTATCCCAATATTTTTGCTGTTATAGTTTTTGAAGCCAGCTTGAATTGACCTGCAATTTTGGTAAAACTGGTAACAGTCATACCCCAAGGATCAGCATTATCCTTTATAATAAGAGGTTTAAAACCGTCTCTTGCAATAAAATCTCTGCCTTTAATACGGTATTTATCAATTAAGCCGGTTCTTGTGCTGACTTCTACATGAATATCTCTATTGCGAAATACAAATTTACCATTCTTAGAATGCATTTTAGATACCGGCCTTTTGCTCAACCGGGTTACCAAGCAATCAAAACGATTTATCTGAAAAGGCTCCAATTCAGCAGTAAACGCGATCCTTTTACGCCAATTGACTTTTAGATTGCTGATTTCTTTCTCCACTTGTGTTGGAAGCATGCAATTTGACTGATAGACTTTACTGTCATAAAATTTGTTGCTGCTATCAAAATCAGGAAGGTTAAACTCACATTCAACTATAGTCTTTATCTTGAAAGGATGTGGATTATAAACAAGGATTGGAATAAAACCTTTTCTGGCTTTGCGATGACTTTTCGAAAGTGCGAAAAATGCTTCAGTTTTAATCTCTCCAAGAATATCCAGACCATGACCCATTTTATTCATTGCATCCATTTCAGCAGGCGCAACACATGAACCGGGTAAAATATCGTGGAATTCTATAAATGCTAAATCCTTGACAACTTTACGCAGACGATCCCTTGGATAATCCATCAATCCGGCAACCGATGCAGCCAAAGTCATTTTTTCAACCATATAGAGTTCGTTTTCCAATAAGCGGTGTAACTGTTTAATCCTTATCATGGATGTGTAACAACCAGGCGCCCAGGGATTAAGACTTTGGGCCACTTTCGGAAAATTACGGGAAGAATCTTTCAACTCTTTGAAATACTTTTGTGGAGTAGAGTGCAGTATCTTTACAGCGTTAGTTCGGTCAATAAATTTATTGATATCCCTGATGTCTTTTCTGGAGGGACCACCACCATGATTTCCGACTCCCCACAAGACTATTCCGATTATTCCATCAATACGTTCGCCTAAATAAGTTCTAATCTTATTTTCTGCCTTACCAAGTGACGATGTGTATGGGAATTTAAATCGGCAGGCCAGTATTTCTGAACCATCAAAACCCTGCCAAATAAAATTCTCCGAAGGAAGCTTTAGATATTCCGGCGTGGGGCGACCGAACAAGTAAGAATCATAGCCACTTTTCGCCAGTATCTGTATTAACCCCCGGCTGTGACCAAATGGGTCAAAATTTATAGCAGTATTTACATTAACGCCAAAGTATTTTTTGAAATAGTTCTTGCCTAAAAGTATTTGCCGTACAAATGATTCACCACTAAGCATATTGCAATCTGGCTGTAAATACCATCCGCCCATAATATTCCATTGACCGGTTTTGACTAACTTCTGGATACGCTTGAATAAAAACGGTTCATATAGTCGTACCCATTCGTAAAGTACGGCCTCGTTATGATTAAAGATAAATGTTTCATTATTTTCACAAAGCTCTGCAGCAATTCGAAACGTGGAAAGAGCTTCCGCTGCACCTTCAGGCCACTGCCAAAGCCAAACGGGGTCCAAGTGTGCATTACAAATTAAATGGATTCTTCTTTTAACCATTACAGCAGTATTTTATCCAACAAGTTTTATTAATAATAAGGAACAACTATTAATCTTCAATTTTTAGTTAATTTTATCTTAATTTACAAGAGTAATTCTTAAAAGTTATGAGGCTTTGGAATAATTTTTAACTCAAGACAGAATCGTTCGGACTTATCCAAAGTTTATGGCTTTCAGAAAATTTCCAACTACTGTCATTAAGACGGACATCAATCATTGGCATACATGATTTTATCATATCCGTTGTCGTTTTCCAATCCTTGATTCCGCTGACAGCATCCAGTACACAGACATTCTGGTAGCCAAGACAGGTCGCATATTTCAATGATTCCTCTATCGTTAGACCTTTGAGATAACCTGTTAAGAGACCTGCTATCGAGGAATCACCTGAGCCAGTGGCTGAGCCGAACTTTTCAACTTTAAAGGCTGGTGCCCATAATTCTCTATCCGCCCAGTTATCAAGGTCGCCAGGTTTAGCTGCCCCTAAACCGTCAAAAATATCTTTGGAAGAAGTCTTTATATAAAAGCCTCTGTGCCCACTCTTCAGAGTAGTCATCTTTGCGCCCATTGACAGGATTTCGTCAGCAATCATCGAATACTGCTGAAGAGTTATAAAGTCAATTAAATCTGCATTATTATGCTCTGCTTTCATCTTAATAAAATCCTGCGGATAGAGCATGTAAAAAGTTTCTTCGATTGAAGGAACGTGAATATCGATATAAGGCAAAATATTTTCAAGTATCTTTCGCCATGGTGCTTTGCCGGAAGGTGAGGCAGGGTCGGGAAGGGTCATATCGCAGGATGTTGTCGCGCCGGTCTCCTTGGCGATTTTGAATATCTCGGCAAGCTCTTTGCCCTCATTGATAAACATCCTGTCCATTAATGGAGGATAACCCAAATGGAAATGCCTGCACTGGCTTATTAGTTTAGGGTCGAGGTTTTCTGGGCCGAAATAATTGTTCGTGCCGGGATTATGCAGAAATATACGGTCGATGCCAGGAGGGGCCACAACAACCGTGTAGGAACTGGCCTTGTTATTTAAGGAGTGGATGCCATCAGAATTGCCGCTGGCTTTGAGGAGATTTATAGTTAATTGACCTAAGACATCATCGCCGACACAGGCACAAAAACAAACTTTATTGCCGAGCGTCTTCATATTGATGCCCGTATTGGAGACCGGCCCGCCGGTGCTTATTTTAGCGTTTTCTACATTGACTAATTTACCAGGACACATAATTTCTTCAATTTGCCTTGCCCCGGTATCCGGGAACAGCGGGATTATATCCAGGCATAAATGTCCTGCTACCATTACATCATACTGTCGATTCATAAAAACCTTCCTTTTAAATGAGAATTTCAAAATACTTTTATATTAATAGTGTGCTAATTCACGAGATAATTCCAAATATAGTTTGATTGCCTCCGGCGGTATATTCCATGGAATATGATTGCCGATACACATCATGTAACCAGCACTCATTCGTGCCGTTTCGACCATAGATTCGACCATTTGACGAATTTGCGCAGGCTCATTTTCTGTCAGTATTCGGTTGTCGCCTTCCCCGGCAAGACAAATATTGGTATGCCTGCGGGCAATTGCTTTAAAGTCTGTATATGGTTCGGTCATAATCATCCGTGCGCCGCACGCTATAATATCATCCGCATAACGATCAAGGCATCCGTCTGAAACGAAAATGACTTTCTTGCCGGCAGTTTTAAGCATTGACCAGAATTCTTCGTAATACGGAAAAATGTATTTGTGCATCCACGACGGCGAACATACCGGGCCGCGAGTATTTACAATGTCATCGTGGCAACTGATGAAATTTACCGGCAGCCTGGCCATCGCTCGAAAGACACGGCGATTCAACTCGGCAAATTCCTCCATTATGCGGCCAAAGCGATTATCAAGGCAACATTCTAAAAACAACTCCCACCCAAACGTCAGCAGTGGCCACATGAACATTGTATTATAAAATCCGGCAACGCTAAATGAACCCTGTGGCGCAGTATCACCCCACTCTTTCGGATACTCGGCTCTAAATCGCTGATATAAAATCTCTTCGCTAGAAAAATCGTAATTCATAATCACGCCGGGCATGTCCGTAAAATCGGCCTTATCCAAAGGACTGAATGCAAAAACATCATCGGCACTTTTGAAATGTGCCTCACCGTGCTCCCAACTCCAGCTCTGGCCATCGCCCCATCGAACTGTATGCGAATCCTGATTACCGTCTTTCACCTCACCGGGCCTGGCAATAGGGTCATCAGTTTGTGGAACCGGTAAATCAAGTTCGGGATATAACCCTTTAAGCTTGATCCTGCATTGCCGAGGATGCTCAAAATAGTCTATTCCAGCAAGGTAGCTCTCCGCATCGGGACAGGACCAGTGTTCAAAATGGGGCATCTTCTCAGGATATCTACCCATAACTGCAAGGTAACGATTATCAGGTTCCGACATTCTTTAACCTTTCCACGCATAGTTTGATATACCAATCGTGAACATATACTAATATTTCAGTCATAGATTTTCTTCCTGCTTTTTCTTCCTTAACTGGTCTTGAATTTCAAGGATTTTGGCTTTATTAAGTGGATAAATAAACGACAGCACCAGTGCGACCCCAAGAAATATCACAGGAACAAAAGCTGTCATAAATCTCAGCCTGAAAATCGTCAGGTCGGATTGAGTCGGCAAACTGGCATTATAACATGTCCAACTCACCACATAACCACTGGCAATCATAATCAAGGATACCCCGGCCTTCATCAGAAAGCTGAATATCGCACCAAACATCCCCTCCCGTCTTCTGCCCGTGGACAGTTCATCAAGGTCACAAATATCAGCAACCAAAGCAGGCAGTATGACCCAGCCACAAGTCATGCCCGGGCTCACCGTCAGGCCAAAGAACAGCTGAAGATAAGCATTTCGGGGCGTATAATAGAGCCAACTGCTAACCATACCCACAATTACCAAAAACATCCCTGCCTGTAAAACCCGTCTTTTGCCGAATATGCGAGAAAATAAATTCACAATAGGCACAGAAAGAAAACCCGCTATACAAGATGTGTATAAACCATACATCATAAATTTCGAAGTTACGCTCTCATTGCCTGGAAGAACATAAGCCATATTAATGTAATATTGAAGCGGTACCGCAACGTACAACCCGGTAATTGCAAAAAGTATGATTCCGCACACAATCATGAAAGGCTTGTTTTTCAAGGTATATTTTATCGCGTCTAAAAATGAAATCTTCTGCTGCTGGTGGACTCGTTCTTTGCAAAATATAGACGGTAAAATACCAAAACAAATCATTGCAATGCCAAATATGATGCCTACAACACGTACTCCCTCGATCTTATTGTCGCCGAACCAAAAACACATTCTAAAGGCCAAAGGCAAAAAAAGCCCGCCGCCAAAATTCATAAAAAATGTTTTGAAAGACATAACACTCGTACGGCCATCGTAGTCCGATGTCAATTCGAATCCCAAGCCGTTATAGGCCACAAAGAATACGGTGTAACTTGTGAAATATAAGATTGATATCAAAGTAAAATAACAAAAAATCATTGTTTTGCTTAAGCCAGCCGGCGGCATCCATAGAAGCATACAAAGCAACCCGGTAATAATGGCCCCGATAAAAATAAACGGACGGCGTCGCCCCCATCTTGTTCGTGCATTATCGGATATATTTCCCATGAGTGGGTCGCTGATTGCATCCCAGAATCGCGGTAAACCAACTGCCAAGCCAATTAAACGAGCGTCAATCCCAAGCCCGGCCTGATAAATCGGATATGCCAAACTAAATATAATATTTGACATAAGCACTTCGCCGCCGCCACCCATTCCATAAGCAACTTTTTCTAAAAAAGACAATTTCTTTGTTGCCTTTACTGGTTTTGAGATGCACGTTTTTTCCACAAATTGGCTTTCTTCATTTAAATGGTTACTTCCCATTTCACATCCGCACATAAAATCGTTGTATATTCGTCAACGCGAATTGACGGCGTTTTGGCTTATCTGGATAAAAGATTACAACGAACGTGGTAATTCCTCACAACAAGAGCGGTATTCGTCCAACATAATCCGGTAGCTTTCCGGCGGCATTCCGGCAAATATACAATTGGACGTTGAAAAGATATACTTCTTTCCAACACCGCCGTGTTTCATACAGTATCGAACCGCTCCTCTTATTTCTTCTTCATTCGTATCCTGCAATAAATTACAGGCGACATTGCCCATTAGCAGCCATTTAGGGAATTGCCCTCTGACCATCTTAATGTCCATGTGAGCCTGCGGATCCACAGACTGGTATCCGTCAATTCCTGTCGAGTAGAGTTGCTCCAACAAAAGCCGTAAGTCACCATCCGAATGAAGAATGACCGGTGTTTTTAAGTCATGAATCACACTCACAATTTCCGTCATATACGGTGTTATAAACTCCCGGAAATGCGAGGGTGAAATAAACGGACCACTGTTATAACCAAAATCTGTATTTTGTATGATAAAATCCACTCCTGCATCCACCTGTCGCTTTGATAGTTCTTTGGCCGCTTGGCATTTGGCTTTTGCTTTGGCATGCATTTCAGCAGGACGTTCAAAAAGCATTACTGTAAAATCCATAATTTCACTGCCTACAGGCATCCAGAATACCCCGTCGCTACTAAAAGAGAATACCAAGGCTCTATCTCCTATCGCCTCTTTTAGACAAGTGATTGAAAGAATTGAATCAATACCTTCTTCGTAACATAACGCCGGAACAGCCGACCATCCAAGTTCGTCAACCAGATGGGAACATAATTCAATATGAAATTGCTGCATTGCCTTCTGTCGATCTGCGGAGCTGGCATATAAACCTTTCTTTACCGTCTGCCAGTCCATACCGAACACTTCCTTTTCAAGCTGAAAAACAAGTTCAAAATGAGGAGGGATATCGGGGATTTGTCCCTCTAATAATATCTGCAATCGCTGTTTATTATTCAACGCCAATTTCCTTATTCATATTTATCCCATTTATGTCTCATACAGTTCACACAAAGTAAAAAAGTTTATACCGGCGAATATAGAAAATCAGTAGGTGCATTTTCTTGCTTCATCGGCGAAAGCCATGAGCAGTTCAGGTTCTGCATCAAAAAAATGATCCGAGGGGCTTAAAATAAATGCCCCATTCTGACCAGCTGCCTCAAAGCATCTCCTAACTTCTGCTCGGGTTTGCTCCTGGCCGCAATCTTTGAAAAAATGAAACTGATCAAATCCACCAATCATACAAATGTCGGAGGGAACACGTTTTCTGGCATTAGCCAAATCAACATCACCACCCATTCCCGGCGGGGTAAAGGTTTCCATGGCATCCGGTTTCATGGCTGCGATATTTTCCAGTATCGGCATCATCCCTCCACAGGTATGATAGACAATTCGCTGGCTAATACCATGAGCCAATCGAATCAATTCCATGTCATAAGGAGCAACGTATTCATCAAAAATCGCTGGAGATATCACAGTGGAAGAGGCATCGCCACCACCTAATTCTAAAATGTCATATTTTGCACCTTTGAGAGAGGCGATATATTCTTTTTTGCGTTTCTGCAGTATTTTCAAAAACGTGTGCACCCATTGAGGGTCATCGAAGGTCGCCATAATCAGCTTTTCTATTCCAAACAGGCAGGCCGCGTCCTGCCACGTCCCCGGCTGGCCGAACAGGTCAAAACTGCATATACTGCCGCGAATCAGCTTATCGGCATTGTTATCTGCGATGCTGTTGACCGACTCCACATCGCAAACAGGAGATGGAACATATTGGCCAATCAGATCAATATCTTTCTTATCTTTCACAAGGCGTTCCGTCACCCAGCAGGTATATTCATTGTACTGGATAACCGTGGCGAGATTACCTGCCGGCGTAACAATGGTATAGCGAATAGTTCGATAATCATGGCCGGGGATTTCCTGTTCTTCGATCCGCCAGTTGTCGGACGGTTCATTTTTGACCGGCCCCGCCCAGATAATCGCATCAAGCCCGAAATGGTCGAAGAATTCGATATCCGAGGCCCCATTCATATACTCATTAAGAAAATACGACATCAGATGATGCGTCGTTACGGGCAACCTGTCCGGCACACCGCCGTCAATCGCGGTCAGCATACGCTCTCTGGAAGTTAAAGAAGCCAGAGCCATAATTTATTAGTCCTGTTTTTTCGGTTTTATTTCAATCGTTACAATTTTTTGAGGCCCTGCGTTTACAGGAACTTCATATTCCGTTGTCAACTCAATTTCTTTCATTCGCTCTTCATCGAGGTTGGTTTCCCATGCGTTAGACGGCGGCACCGCAAATTTAAGAGCACCTTGCTGGTTTTCTTTGGTTGGATTATAAATACGAATAATATATGTATCATGGTCTTCTGTTTTCTTAATAGCAGAAAAACGCAATGCGCTGTTGGTAATCTCAAACAGAGACATCTGATTGTCTGAGAGTACGCCGTTATGTTGGCGGGTCTGGATGATTCGCGTTGGAACATTGAATAATTCTGCACATAATGGTATATTTGCATCCTGCCAATTGCCGGGGTGAGGATAAATTGCATATCGCGCGGTATGCCGTCCTAAAGACTGCCCGCCCTTTTGTGAAGGAAAGACCGAACCAACACGGGTTTCCGTACATATCCAATTCTGCACGGAACGTACGAGAGAAAATGCCACAGTACGTTCCGGCGTATCAAGCACTTCATATTCCGTAAAACCGTCATTAAGGAAAGCAATGCCATCTTCACCGTCACTAACGTCAACAAAATTATTCTGCGGCAGCGTAGCCATATCCGGCCATACACTATCTTCCGCCGGCCCCTGCGAACGAATGGGGCGGCTATCAACCGCAAAATGTCCTCCCACATCAGCCGCAACAGCAGTGTCGAGTCCTGTTGGAAGTATAACACGAAGACAATGGTCTTCATGACGGTTTTCAAACTGAATATCAACATGGGCGTATCGCTGGCCGGACTTTAATGTAACCGCTGCCTGTATTGTCATTTCGGTTAATTCACCGCTTCGACACTGTTGTTCCCTGATGCCTGAACGTGGTAATAACATTGTTATTTCACTTACCAGGGTGGACTGGAGCGGGCCTGAATTTTCACTCCAGATGCGAGCAGAACAGCCCAGTGAAGTGTGCACCTGGTCGTACATCGGCCGCTTATTGATCCAATAATCCCCTATTTCGCCTCGGTCTTCATAATAGTTAAGATTGCAATATGTCTTTTCGTGCTGCTTGTCAGTCAGGTCAAATGTGCCATTACAGTTCATTTTAATTCTGATAAATTCGTTTTCAATTGTATCCGGAGATTTAAGCAATGTGCTTGTGCGTGCCTGTGAATTACTCCACTCTCCAGATTTTGTGCGACCATCTTTGTTTAAGCCCACGCGAAATACTTTATAACCTGCCGGAGGAAGCTGACCCGTGTCAAAAAACACACGGTGGCTTTGACAATTAAAAGGAAATGCCCGCGTGTGCAGTTGGGCAACAGGATAAGTTTTCGTTTCTCGTCCCAGCCACTGAGTCGGCACCACATTACCATCTACATCAAATAACACAAGTCCTTCCGGCTCGTACGGCCAGCCCGGATTGCGAGGAGAATTATCCGGCAAATTAATCCATGCTTCCACCACTTCCCGGCGGGCATACGGCATGGAATTAAAAACGACAATCAGTATATCATCGGGACTGAATCTACTCAGGTCAATTTTAGATATGATATCCTGCATCGCCCTGTTACCCAGCGACTGCGATAATTCAACGACCTGCTCAAGGCGATTGATAACATCCCGAACCGTTTTGTCCTGGGTAACGCCATTGATTGAGTCATGCGGATGAGATTTTAATAAATAAAGCCATGCCTGTTCAATAAATTGAGACGGAAAAGAGAATCCGCTCATCGAGGCCAATACACAAAGCGGCTCGGCAAAACGGATTAACATATTCTGAGCGTGCTTGTTAAGCCGTTTAACCGTTATGGACGTTGTCAGGGCATTACCTGTAAGAGGGCCGGCGGGACCGTCACGCAGTTCTCCTTTTACAATTTCGAGTTTCAAACGATCAATTTTTTGCCTCATTAATTCCACATACCTGGTCATCGTGGTATGTATCCATTCACGATCAGAGGCCTTATCAACTTCATTAAGTCGCTTCACCATTTCCGGGAACAACGGCTGAGACGCAGAATAATCACAGCCGTTCATCATCAGCCGGTCATTTTCCAGCAAGCTGTCCCGCATCGTTTCCCAGCAGTCCTCAATAACCTCAGAGGTAATATATTCAGGATGCCAGTGAGTCGGAACATCGAGCTGAAAATGATCCTGCTCCTTCTGTTCCGGGTCTGCCCGATGATAAGCAACTCCACCTTTTGACCAGTTGTATTCCCAACCGGTTCCTTCATGAAGAATATTAAACAATGCGCTTAGATGTATCTTAAAATAAAAATTCTGACGTCCTAATTCACCGAAACGCGTCGTAAGTAATTCACTGCCGTCCGGCGCCTGCCATAAAAACTCGCAATGCGGTGCACGATGTTTACCAACTCGTTTGCCTATCATAGCTACATCAATACCGAACTCCGCGTAAATTTGTGGAAGCTGGGCAATCTGTCCCCATCCGAACGGGGTATAACCCACGTTGAAAACAGCACCCAGTTTCTTCGCTGCTCTATTTCCATACAATAAATTACGGATTAATGCCTCTCCATCCACAGGATATTCATCCGGCAAAATAAGCCATGGGCCGATTTCTAATTTCCCCGAACGAACTAAAGATTTAACACGGTCAGCCATTTCAGGTTTTACTTCCAGGTAATCCAACACGGGGATTACCTGGCCATCTAAAAGAAAACCGGGATACACATCAGATTCGAGCAAATCAATCAACTCGTCCATAAAGTCCACGAGCATCAGCCGCGTTTCCCAAATCGGATAACGCCATTCACGGTCCCAATGAGCATGTGAGACAATATGTCCAATACGTTGTTTTTGCTTTCCCTCGGTTTTTTTCTGATATTTATCTTTATCCATAAATTACCTCTTTATTAGTATTTTACGATTTCATGGGTACATTCAATGAATGCATCCACATTTTCAGGTTTTGCCCCGGCAGAAATAGCTCCGCCGGTACAAAGCACAAACCTCTGGTTTTGATTAGCATTTTCGAAACAATACCTTGCCGCAGACTTGACATCCTGCGGCGTCCCTTCAATCATTGCCTTAATCGGATGTATATTCCCGCCAAGAATAACTTTCGGCAAAGCCTTGCGAAACTCCTTAATATCGATATTCGGTGAAAACCCCATCAATTCATCAATATGAAGATGATCCAACATGCCAATCCCTGCAGGAATTATATCACCATCCGTATGAAGACTGCAAAGCACCTGGTTTTTATATTTCTTGAAAATATCGCCGGTATAGAATGACAAATTCATCGAAAAGCTCCGGTGGCAGGTATGCGCAGTAATCTTCGCCTATGTCAATTTTATCAAAAAGATTATTATGCGAACTCATCGATGAAAATGTTTTTTCGACAAACTCAAGCCAACTGAGCGTTCTTTCATGCAAGAAATCAAATATCTTTTTTACACAGGCAGGATTATCATAAAAATCCGTAAAAAACTTTTCAGTTCCTCGAAAGATGGAAAACAAGTCCATGGCACCGGTTGAGCCGAAGTAATAATTCACCTGCTTATGTCTCGGCAGGCGTTGATTGAAAAAGTGAACCCCTTCGAGAAGTCGTTTGACGCCGTTAACTTCTGAAAACGGCTTCTGGCAATAGTATTTATCAAAATTATCCAAACCCGGACCTAATATCCGATGAGCCGGCAAGTCAGAGCAATCCGTAGCAAAGGCTTCAATATCAAAATATATATCCAATATGCCGACATCAACAGAGAAATCACGCATATCACAAAAACGATCATTTACACTTTTTTGAGCTTCAAACATTGTCTCGAAATCGGCAAAATATCGCGCCGGGCTTACCCCGGTGAAGGAACAAACAAACGTATCGTCAAGCCAAAGCCTGAAAGGAGCAAAATCCACCTTTTCACCCCGAATCAATTTTCTGTATCTATTCACATTCTCTTTTAAAAAATCTCTGCCAATACTAATCGAAACCTTCTAATTTTTAGTTTATCATGCAATATCTTAACATACTACTAACGGTTCTTGTATTTTCTTACTGTCTGAACAGATGCCTTCACATTCTCCAATGGAATATCATAAAAAAGATAATCTGATGCTGCTACCATGTGTTTTGCGCCTCTTGTCGCTTCCAAAACTCTCAGTGTCTCCATTTCTACCTGTTCAGTAGTGCCTGTCAAAAGAACATCAAGCCCTATATTACCTCGAGTACACATTTGCGGGTTAAGTATTTTTCTGGCCTTTGCCAGATCGGGAACATTCCCCACCGGAGGCGGAGATAGTGTTTCGAACAGATCTATTCCCATCCTGTTATAATATCCGTTTGATAAGAACGGCTCAATTGGAGAACAAATATGACTGTAAACCAGCCCTTTTACGTCATGTACCGCCTGGGTTATCATCTGTGAATCTGGAATTATAAATTCCTCATAAATCCGGGGAGAAAGCATTTCAACTCCCGGTGCCCCAAGAAAAATAAAGTCTGTATCACAAGCAAAAACTGCTTTAATCACGTCAATATTGATATCACGAATCAAATTACAAGTCTTACGATACTGCTGCGGCTCCAGCATTGCCAGTAAAACCAGGTTATCGACAGAAAGCAATCCCATTAATTCAAATGGCTGGATATTCCACTGAATTGAAACAGGTCCATAACTGTGAACCTTTTCCAATAGAGGACCAATCAATTCACTCATATATTTTACTGATTTACCATATTGTTGAACGTACCAGTCAACAATCCTAAAAACATTCGCACTATCTGATGTCAAAGGATATATAATAGGGGTTGTGCCATGTTTTTTTTGCTCTTTCAGTTTCCAATGAATTGTTCCGTATGGAGTTTCTAACAATCGGCTAATAATTCTTTCACTGTCTGTACTTTCGAAGCTATCCTGCCATGCCAGTTCAGGAACCATCAGACCAAATTCCGGCAAACAAACATTAAACAACGGTTCGCATTCAACAATCTGATATGCCTGGATAGTATCATCGATTGTTCCTTCACTGACCCATTCTTTTCCGACTAATTTACAATCAAAGCCCGCACCTGCCCCGATTTGAAACGAAACGAATGGCTCGCTTCCTCCATGTTTGACATATTCAACAAACTTTTCTCTTGCCTTCATAATATTTGTATCCTCTCTATATCATATGCCATCTTTTTAATCATTTTGAGGAATTTAACAGCCCATTAAAATAATACCACGCTGGCGATTTGGAACCGTCCGGCCTTAATAACCAAAAACCTTTCATATCATGATTTTTCTTAACCGGAAGCTTGGTTTCTGCCTTTACCAGTTCATTACAATACAATTGCCAGTAAATAATATATGGACAATCAAAACCCAGTGCCGTATTTACTGCTTGCGACAATACGTTTTCTTCATTGTCTCCACCATAAAGATTCTCTGGCCAGCCAAACTCCCCAAGATAAACATTCTTATCTCCAAATGCTTCACTGTCGGGCATCTTCTCAGCGATAAACTCTAATGAGCGACGGAAAACATTCGGATCCTTCCATTCTTCGACTGATGAATCCCACGCAGAATATGAAACCAGATCAAGGTTTGTAAATGGAAGCACCTTGTTTACCATATTGGGCCTGCCTTCATTCATAGAAGCGACAACCCGATTAACCTCCGCTGCATGATAAACATGAACGCCATTACATTCAACTTCCAACCTTGCTTTGTTAACCCCAGCCTGCCGTGCATTAATCCAGATAATCATATTATTCAACGCTTCTTCCCTTGGATCAATATTAGGGTCTATTTTATCTCGTACCATCCAATCCCCTTCCCAATGCTGCAAGACAAACGTTTTACCTGTACCACGATACGTCGTCAAAAGATATTTTGTCAATTCATAAAATTGTCTTTCTTCGTCTTTTTGGTTTTCTTCAGTAATCCCATTCCGCCAATAATCATCCGGATGTCCCAAGGAAGTTACAACCAGAACATATGTTGTAAAAGGTTTATTAAACAACTTTTTGAAATATGGTAATTGTGCGCCTTCGACAAGACTTTCCACCTTGGGCCAGTTGGAATTATAGGAATACATTGATTCCGGATGCTCATGTCTTTTTCCATAAAACCAAATCTTAATGACACGAGAGCCCAATGTTAAAATCTGGTCCGCTCCTTCATTCAAGTAGTCTTTGTCAGTTAGGTAATATTTTCCTGCAACGTGTGTTACCCCCACAATATCGCGAAGTTCTTTTGTCACCCCAGTAGGCTGTTTTGCCTCCATAACAGAAGCATTGTCTTTTTTGTCGCATCCCATTAGTATAAATCCTCCCAAAATAATGGTTGAATATATGAGGCCCTTTATTTCTTTTTGAACACTTAACATTTACTAATTCCTCTGCTTACCTGCCTATTTCTATATCATTTCATACCAAACAATAATAACTTATTTAATTTTTAACCCTGTAACTTTTTTGGAATCTACATTATGCCAAAATTCATCCTTGATTTCTTTATAGGCCCCTACAATACCTCCGGGCTTCCAATTTTGTGGATAACAAACCCAGACTTCCGAAGCAGGAACAGATTTCATATTCTTGAATTTTGGAGCAAACTCTCGTATAACTCGAGTAATCGGCCGATCCGTTCCATCAGGATTAACTATGCCGTAATCACTATTCTCGATTGTTCGAACACCACCCGGATACCACCAAAAGGCAACACCATTTGCATGACCTTTCAGTAGCATGCTCAGCAAGTCACGATAACAGACAGCTCCCTTTTCTTGAAGTTTCAATGGAGACTCCATAGTCATTGTATCACAAACAGAATATCCGATCTCCGGCCAGAATACAGGTAATTCAGGTGCAACCATTCTCGCGTAAGCATTTGTAAAAATACCCTCGCGAACCTTCTCCCATGGCCCTATACGTCCATAAGCCTCAGGCTCCATAACATCTACCGCATTGACCAATCCTTTGAAATCGTAGGGTACTATGGGATTATATACAAATGTTGGATCACCGGAAAACTGCATACGAAAACTGACCAAATGATTGGGGTCTATACCGCGAATATAGTTGCGGGCGATACTGTATCGACTATTTAAAATAGTATTCAGAAAAACGGAGTAATCACCCAGCATCTTGTTCCATTTGCCGGATTGATACCATTGCTCATGCGTCGGAGGCATTGCCAATCCGCTTGCCTTTTCTATTTCCGGCTGGTATCCCCATGCCTTAACAGCCGCCTCCAGAGTAGTGTATTTATTAGTCAGCCATTTATCCCAGTCTCTAATGGTATCAGGAAAATCATAATATCCGGCCTGAAATCTATATTCCCACGAAAGATCATATAGAAAAACAGAGCGGTTTATCGCCAACTGATTTTTCTCTATGAGTTCTTTTACCATAGACACCTGAAAATCAAGTTTGGGCATAACATTTCGAAAAGAAACATCCAAATGCAGATTATGGTTCTCACATCTGCGTAAAAAATCGATAAAATTCCAACTATCGATATCACTGTTATAGATAAATACACATACGGTATTCAGGCCTAAATCAACAATATGTGAAAGGTCTCTGTCAATAACATAAGGGTCATAAGCCTCGGAGGAAAACCAATGCTCAAATGCATGGGAGTCCTCAGGCTCTCTGGCAATTCCCGACGATGGCATGTAATTTACGCCATAGGGATGCCATAATTTATCAGCAAGGTAAAATTCGCCTTTTTTAGCAGTTATCCATCCCAAATTCTCGTTTGGCTGCCAGATCCAGAAATCATGCTCGAACTGATCGACAAGAATTCCTTCTTTCGTAATTAGCGATGCTATAACATGATAAGAACTATTTTTCTGGAACGAGGCAGCTTTTCCAAGTAATTCATCTAATTGTTGAGAAGGTTCTTTAGTAAAGTCTTCAAAAATTTTCTTTTTATTTATCACATCGGTTACCGTCAACTTTACCTGTAAGTCCTTCTGCAATTTATTAATGATTGCGCTGGCACCTACACGAATGTCCTGTTCAGGGAAGTATGTAAACTGAGTACTTCCTCCTTCCCAAAGGAAATTTCCGTCCAGCATTCTTTTTGTAAGTTTAACGATAAATCGAACCGCGTCTTTTTGAAGATAAAATGCCGATTTATCAATGGCAAATCCGGCCCACATATGTTCGAGTTTACGATCAAATCGAAGAGCTGCAATCGTTCCGCGATATTGACCTGTTTGTGAAGTTGCTTCTAAAAGAGGAATCCAGCGATGAGTATGCTCCTTTCCCCAACCGATGGACCTAACTCGCGGGTGAAATGCCTGTATCTTGTCAGGCACATAAAACTGTTTTTCACCTGTTAGTAATTTTTGATTGGGTGAAACGGTGATTTTTCTCACATCTGAACAAGGATAAGTAAGATAACCAGGATAAAGCAGTTCTCTGTGTTTAAAATCAATATTCCAAGCTTCCGGTTCACATTGCATACGATTACAAAGACTAATATTACTAATCCAGAATTCATGATTTGCAAAATCGGAAAAGTCGGGGCGTCGGATTTCTCCGCAGGCAAACCGCTTAATCTTAGAAGTATCGAGAACTCTGCCTCCCTCATTGGGTATGGGTTCATGGAAACGGTTAGGGCTTCTTAACGTAAAATCTTTTACAGGGATGACGTATTGTCCCCATTCTTTGCTCAAAGGTATTTCATCTGCCCAGATTGAACCGTCCATTTCCTCAAATACTACGGACATCCGTAAAGTTTGCTTCCTTCCTTTAGCTTCAAAAATGATATAATCTTGTTTTTGTAATTTCACATCTGATAGAATTGGCGAAAAAAGCAGCTCATAGTCATCCACAGAGCTAATGGACATATGAAGACATAAACCCTTTTGTGGGTCCTTTGCAATTTCCGCAGTTATTTTATGCTGCCTAGTGGAAGTCCTGCGAATCCAATACTGCAGACTCATTTTGAGGTAATCACGCAGTAAATTTCCGTCCGAAGTTTCTGCGTACTTAGCAAGATAGTCTTGTTTAGTCAACCACTTGCCATCGTACATGGTCATAGGTTTTCTAAAAAGAGTTCCTCCGAGAGAGAGTAACCTCCCTCCTTTTTGTAAATATTCATCGATGGCCGGGGCTGATTCGACAGGCAGTATCCCGCAGTCTGTCAGAATTAGCAGAGAATCATCCTGTATTTTACCAAGAACCTGACGTTTTAAATTCGCCGGACAGAGTTCATGTGTACTCAAACCGTCCTCGCGACAGGCTTTAGCGATTACCTTTCCAACTGAAGCGTCGGCGTCGGGTAAATCATTGACTAAAACCCACACATCGGATTTCGACAATGGACAAACAACTGCTAAAATAAATGCTATAAACGCTAAGTAAGTATTTTTAAAATTCATCTGAATTTCCCTTAAATAGTAACGTCAACAGTTTTATCTATTATTTGTTTCTGCTCGTTTTTAATTTCTCCGGGGGGTAATTTTTGATACCAAAAAATATATAGTCCTATCATAGAAATTACGAAAATCACAAATGTTACAATAAAAGACTTGTATGTTCCTACGAGCAACTGCATCGGCATTAACAGGATTGTAACCTGCCAGAAAAACGCGAACGGCAGCGAAATTAAATCGTTCCTGTTTTCAGACCCAGCTCTGGCTTGCTCCTGTTCAGATAAGATATATTTGAGTTTTCCCCATAAGCCAAAGGGCTTTACCTTACGATAATAATTTTTTAACACTTCCGGCTCTGTCGGTTTGGTTAAATACGTCCCGATAATACTCGCGATTAACCCTATCGTTATGGCAAAAAGGAGTTGGTATTTTTCGGGCCATCCAGGCCAGAAGACACGCTGAACGATTGAAGCTATCATCCCAAAGAAAGTGCCAATCGCAAAACCATACCCATTAAAACGCCACCAGTACATACGCAGCGCGAACGGTATGATCATTCCGCCGCCCAGACTCATCGTAATCCAGCCCCAAATATCATTTATGCTCTTACTCGCATATGCCATCAAAAAGGCTAAAACTACCAACAGTACACCGCAACAATAACTTGCCAGAATCAATTCACGGTTTTGGGCTTTGGGACGTATGTATGCCTGGTAAATATCACGTGTAAAAAACCCTGTCCCCATATTCAAAAAGGCGTTAATTGTGGACATAGCCGCCGCCAGCAAGCCGACCAATAATAATCCACGAATTCCAGTGGGTATGCAAGTAAACAGCACCGAAGGCATAATTCTTTCGGGATTTATACCACCGTTATAATTGACAAGGTACAGTTTCGACGACCAACTGCTCCCCAGCAACGATTTAAGGTTTTGAATCAACTGCTGTGGATACTCTGTGGTGTGATTTGAAATATTGGAAATCAGTCCGGCCCATTCATTCTCTTTCACGTTAGGCAGATAGGTTTTAATGATATCTGCGGTGCGAGACAATACGGAATGGTCAGGAAACCAATCCCTGACAAGAAAAAGACCAAGAATAACAAAAGCTATCATAAGAACCCACCGAATAGCCATCAGCCAGCCACATAAAAAACTTAATAAACCGCATTCGCGGTCGTTGCGAGCCCCGAAATATCTGGGATCATAACCGTATCCAAGACCCTGTATAATCGTCTTAGCAAGGTAAAACATGGTAATTGCAAATAAACCGTTATATTGTTCGTAACCTTTCGGCATAATCGTGTGGAAACTGGGCAGAGAACTACACCATTGGTTATTACCAGTAACCTGACATGCGAGGGCTGCTATGTCACCGTTACCATGAATCTTGATCACAGCCATGATAGTAACAGAAATAACGCCGATTATCACAAGCGACATTTGAAATATGTCTGTTACAACAACACCGTAAAACCCGGCGATTACTGTATATAATGTTGTAACTATCACAAGAAATAATGTGCAAACCCAGGGCTGAAACGGAAAGAATGTTGACAGAAATAAACCGGCCCCAATAAAAGAATACGCCAAAATACCAAGTACTGAAATTAAAATAGCAACCGCCGAAAGAATCCGGGCAAGATGCGCACCTCTGTCCTGACCAAACCGGAATTTCATCCATTCGGCAACCGTCATACATCCGCTTCGTCGATGCCACTTTCCGAGCCACAGCATACAAAATATAAGAACCAACGCGGCCCCGCCCCTGAACTCTACAAACAATCCCCTCGGGCCAAGCATAAAAAGAAATGCGGTGATAATCATCGTACCGGTCATATCCAGCCATGCCGCCATACCTGTAACACCCAATGCCCACCACGGTATCTTACGCCCACCCAAAAAATAGTCATCCAGACTGTTGGCAGCGCGATTCTTAAGGTACAACGATATCACAATAAGAATGAGTAGATACCCTATTATTATTGCTATATCAACAGGATGTAAGGACATATTTATCTCCAACACAAAGAATTAAAGAAACTAAAACATATAATCATAGTGCGATAAACAAAGTAACGATCTCTTTTTTTCTGAGCCGTAAAAGCCATGTATCATTTTTCTGCGCCAACTGCTCTCCTCGACGTTCTTCGTCCAAACTTACCTTCGTAATTGAACTAGGCTCAAAAGCCAGCTTAATGAAACCATTGACAGGATCGCTATTGCTATTCCAGAGACGTAAAATGTAATTATTCACACCTTCTACTTTATAGAATGCTGAAACATGAATGTGTTCATTCGGCGTTATTGACAAAAATGAATGGCATGCGGGAAGTGTCCCAGATTTCGGTACTCCCTGAATAACCCGTTGTGGTATTTTAAAATCTTCCGCTTCAGCAATCATATGCCCCTTTTCCCATCCCCCATCATGTATATAAATTGCATACTCAAAATCAATCGACCCTATACAATGTTGGCCCGATTGCCGTTCATATTCTTCAGATGTCATTAAGCCACGGTTGGCTCGCATATAGGCTCGATGTGTCCTTAACAGGGTAATAGCTAAGGTGCGGCGAGGATCGTCAATCACTTCATATTCGTTTAACCCCTTGCTAAGGAAAGTAATCCCATTCTTTCCATCTGTCAAAGAAACAAACTTTTTCATTGGTTGCGTAGGATAATGTCCCTCTGCGTTATCGCCTGTACGATACCATTGAATATTTCGGCTAACAATATCAAAAGGTGCATCAACAGACACGTTATCTGTTTTAATATCAGTCGGAAACATAACACGCAGACGATGATCTCGCGCGGCATTGTCTATTCGAGTCTTTATTTCAAGCTTTTTTGCACCTTTACATAAAGTCAAAAAAGTTCTAACCGGTAACGGCACCATCTTTGTTGAACGATTCCGACCATCTAAATCTGCTTCAACAGGGATATTAATGGTCAGGTCAATTTGCCATGTTGCTCGCAGTGTATTGTTTTCCAGTAACGTCAAAACAGTCGAGTTACAAAGAGTGGTTATAGTATAGTCTCTTAAAGGCTTTTTATCCAGGTGGGCAATTCCGATACTGCCGCTATCACAAAAATAATGCATTCCTTTAATACACCTTTGGGTTTGCTTATCGGTAATATCAAATGTTCCATTGGAATTAATAGTTACCCGAATAAATTCATTTTGAAGAACACCGTCCGGTTGCGCTATCAGATTCCGATCTGGTCCAATCTGTGGCTCAAAAACATATCTTCGCTTGCACGGGCGTAACGCATATGTTCGATACCCAAATGCAGGAATAGTAACATTTACGAGAATTCTATAACGTAGCATATTTTTATAAGCTGCTGCATTGGAATCAAGCTTCCGCTCAACCTCTATATCAATGGTTTCTTTTTCCAGTATCTCATATTCTATTACATTATTTGCTTCATCAACGATATCAAATTGCTGATATGTCACCTTTTGATCGGGATCAGCTTCATCTCGTATTGGACCAGCTCCTGAACATGGTTCACAAATCATATCACCACAACTAATATTCGGAACATCAATAACAACCTTTTGGACACCACTTTTACTGATAGGTAAGGTATTAAAAATTGTAATCGTGATATCCCTTTCCTTAAAGACAGACGCAGTATTCAGCTTACTCCATATCTCCTCACATGCTTTTCGGCTGCACTCACGTGCAATACTACATACCGCACGAAAACGTGCAGGGTTATCTTTATGGGCATCTTCAATCGCAGCACCGCAAATACTGTCATGAGCATGATTTTTCAAAAGTTCAAGCCATGCTCGATTAAACAAACTGTGTTCATACGAACCACCTATTATTGAAGATAAACTCGAAAGAGGCTCAGCAACATTAATCAGCTCAACTTCAGCTTCATCATTCATCAACTTCAAAGGAATGCGGGAAGAGTGAGTCATACCGTATAAGCCATTAAAACAAACTTCTATCGCAGTATATCGCATCTCACCTTTTAGAATCGATAGTTTTTGCGACTCAATTCCTTTTTTAATAGCTTTAACATAATCGTCCAGTGAAGTCTGCTGAACAAAATATTTATCCTGAACTTCATTAATTGCTTTTATTAAATCTGGAAGTTTCGAATAAGGACAGGCATTGTCTTCCATATCTAGCGCCAGGAGATTATTACCAATAATCTGAGGAGATGCTTGTTTAACAAAATGTTTCAAAGCTTTCAAAATTTCAGTTTTATCATTGTTAAACTCTATTCCTTCATTCTTTAACTGAAATGCTGTTTCGTACATTTTGTCATCAGCCATATGTACGGGCCATTCCTGTGACACCCACTTAGTTTGGACATCTCGAGGTATTTTATTAAGTACTAATTCATAATGAATAAAGAAAAACCAATTCGTACGTGTTGCCTCATCGAAACAACGAATATGATATATTTGTGTACCATCAGCCCCTTCCCACAGGCAAATAGGCGGCACCTGATGTTTATTAGTCCCACGATAAGTCAAAGCTGTATCAATGCCAAATCCGGAATAAATCTGCGGCAGCTGAGATATCTGCCCATAAGAAGTAGCAGTATAACCTGTGCTTATAGAACCGCCGAATTTATCTGCATATCGCTTACCGATAAGAAGATTTCTTATCAGTGCCTCTGGAGCTACAGTTGACATTTCTGGAAGCGTATACCATTTAACCGTAAATAACCGTCCCTGTTGTATTAACCTCCGAAGTCGTTCAGCATTCTCAGGACGCACTGCTAAATAGTCCTCAATTACAATGGTCCCCCCATCCAGATGGAAACATAAATAGTTCTTATTCTTTTCCAGTATCTCCAACAATTCATCCATCAGTTCAGTCAATCGCAACAAAGATTGATCCGCAGTGTAACGCCATTCCCTGTCCCAATGGGTACCCGAAATAACATGAATGATTGCCTTCTCTTTTGAGTTACTCATTTAATTCTTTTCCTTTGTTATAAACATCATAAGTTACTTATTTTCGATAATATTTAATAAGATATGCAAAACTCAGATTTTAAAAGTTTTTACAAGCTTTAATCATCTCGTATATATTTTCAGGTGGTGTTCCAGCAGGAATTGCACATCCGGCATTCAAAATAAAACGGGGAGAATCAGCATAGATTCTCAAAAGTTCATTGACTTTCTCGCTGACTTTAGAAACGGTTCCCATTGCAAGTATTTTGCTCGGATCTATGTTTCCACAAAAAACCAGTTTACCCGAACATTTTTGATGAATTAAGTTAATATCAGTTTTAAAGTCCAATTCAATAACATCGGCACCAACTGTTGTCATGTCGTCAATAATCTTGTCCGCACAGCCGCAAATATGCAGAAGATAAGGTTTGTTCAGACGATGCGCATGTTTGGCAATTGCTTTTTCATAAGGCAACGCAAATTTGCGATACATCTCAGGAGAGATAATATCTGGACTAGCCATGCTATCACCGTTTGAAAGCATATCCACTCCTGTTTGGCTCATCAACTCAATAAATTGTAATGTTATTTGCATTGAAAATACAAGAAGTTGATGTATATATTTTTCATTTTGAGGTTCAGATAACTCTATCAACCAATCTTGAACTCCTCGTATCATACTAGCTAATGAAAATGGAGCTTGATCACAATTTCCGCGTATGTAAACAACACCATTGGTCTGTTTGGTAATAATCTTACAAGCTTCAAGCCATATTTGTACTCTTTCGTTCTTGGAAATATCTGGAACTTCTATTTCTTGAATAGCTTCGAGACAGCTTATACGAGACCCTTTCACACGCGCGGGTTCATATTCGGGAAAATCTACCGGCACACCAACAGCACCTGCTAAAGTACAGGTATCAACGTCGATAACTACACCGTCATATTTATATTTTTCCACCGCATTCAGATGTACCTTGGCGATTGTTTCAGGGCATGACCGATACTGAACCATACTAACGTTAGACTCATGAACTGCCATCATAAAATTGTGTAGCATAACCGGCGTTCTATCCGGTATGTCCCCGGCAAGCACGGCTTGAATACGCTCTTTACTATTCACTTTATCAATCCTTTAAAATGCTGCAATATGTCGTTATCATTACCTTCTTAACAAGGATTATATTCAACAGTGAAATTCACTCCGCCATCTGTTGAAACGGCTCGATAGATTTCGAAGTTGCCACTGCCTGCGTATTGTCTGAAAAATGCATATACATTACCGCCAGCTTCGATAAGAGTCGTACGTCCGGGATCTGTAAAAGCCCCTTGTCGTGTAGTGCCTGAAAATGTAATATGCTGTGCTGTACTTAATTCCGCCTCTTCGTTCCATAAGTTACCAATGCCGACCGGGAGGGCGGTTACGATTGTGCGAGGGCCGCTGACATACTCGTAGTGGAATACACCTTCACCGCCATAAGCCGTAACATTTCCATACGTTGTTATATCTGTAACTGTGCCGCCAAGGCTAAGTGCACCGCCTGTTATATCCAGGGTACTCCCGGATTTTACAGAAAGATTTGTACCTGATAGCTTTATCAAACCACCATTGAGATGAACAACACCCGACGAGTACGGATTAGCAGCAGTACCTAACCATAAGAAACCAAGATCCATCTCGCCGCCATCCATGGTAACTGTAGCGCTGCCGACATTGCCTACAACAAGGCCGCCATTAGCAGTGTTTATAAGACCATTGGTCATCCACAACGTGCATGTAGTGCCGGTAGCATTAGCCATGTATATAGAGTTATAGCTCCCTGCCTGATTCAATATACTGCCACCACAAAGATTAAGTTTCCCGTCACCCAATCGGCCGATGGTTAGATTTCCGCCAAAATTTACCGTACCTGAATAGAGGTACATCTGACCATTGCTGCCGCTGGAATACCCCAAATTTAAAGCATACGGCTCGAATACAGTACTTGCTCCGGTAATATTCAACTTTCCTATTGATCCTGATGCCGCACCTATCTCCGTGTAAGAACTGGCCGTTACCCAGGCCGTTTTGACAAAAGCACCATTGGTAAGACTGGTGGTGCAATTGTACCCATTAGCAGAAGCACCCAGCCAGAAGTGACCTTTAACATTAAGCGTCGAACCGCTTCCATCGATGTTCAAATAACACGTTCCAGCCGGGCGATAAGAATGACCGGCGTATATGGCATCTGTTTGGGCAGTTGTCGTAGAATCAATGAGACACGTATTACTGCCGCCTATAATGACACTTCCGCTCCCATAGCCGGGGACGCCCGTAGGATACCAATTACCCGCTGTCTTCCATAGATGGTCGCCCGTAGTATCCCTGAATTCTACGGCGCCGTATGCGTTATGCACCAAGCTAACCATCACCAAAACACCTATACACATTACTCTCTTACTCATTTTGACATCCTTTCAATAAAACACACAAACTAAGCCATTTAGGCATGGCCACAAATTACTTCTGCACCATTTCAAAATCTAAACATAACTACTTTCTCTCTATGTGACTGCCTCGATATCTGTGATAAATTTTATTGCTTTAGTCATGATATTCTTTCAGAACAAGATTTAATATTTTAGTGTTATATTAGTCACCATGAAAAGCACTAGCGGGAAGAGGTGGTAATCCGACCGCTTTACGTAACACGACCATTGACCAACACCACCATACGGATTGTTCTCCGTTTCCAGGATCCTGTAAAACCCAGATTTTACTATTAGAATCGTAATTAAAGGCTTCGGCATAGAGCTTCGTGGAATTAACTTTCTCAATAAAATCTAACATATTGCAAACCCGATCATACTCTTTCGCCTTAAGACAATAAACCATATCCCATCCTAATGCCTTGCCTATAATTTGATTTGACATCTGACGACCGAATCTATCTTTATATCCTTCAGGAAGCCATTCACTTGATGTTACACGAGGACCATCCCATTTTATTTGCGCTACCCTGTGCCATGTATCAATAGTATTCCTGAAAATCGTGCTATTTACACTTTTCCAGCTGGATGGGATTGGAGCAAGATTAACCCAACTCAATCCAGGGAAAGGTTCAGGTTCTCGTCCTGTCGGTAAAAGCATTTCCAGATAAATCTTTTTCCCTTCAAAATCACGTACCATATTCTTATTAATATTTGCATTAAGTGTATTTAAACGCGACGACCACAAATTCACATGCTTCAAATCTCCTCGACGTTGAGCGATTGGTATTAAATTTTCCAATGCTGAAGCGACGAATGACTGTGTTAAAAAATCATAGGTATGCCAGAAACTGCCATCTCGTGAGTGCTCAAACATTATATTACAAACAACACCGGGTTGTGGCCTGCAAGTTGTGTGAAAAGACAAATAAGGCGAATCCGTTGAGTGATCCATAAGCCTTGCAATAATATTGTAAGTGTCATCCTCAAACTTTGTATGACCTCTCTGTTGGGCGAGCATGCCCCATACCATCAATATATGGGCCTGACCATCAACTTCATCGCCATCACTGATAAGACGGATTTTCTCTTCCGATACCGAGTGCTTCAAATTTCCATAGTCTAAAACTATTGATAATGTTTTATCAGGATATGGATTTTCAATTTGTCCCTCTTTTTTATAAGCGACCAAAAAACAACTTCCTTCCGGTTTTTCCCGCGCAAACAATGTAGGCGTTCCTTTATCATCTGGGCACGAGAAGTGAATTTTATAAACCTGCCCCTGCAATAACTTGACCGGCTCTGAGAACTCAATTCGAACCCAACTATTGATAATATCTCTACGTATAGCTAAACTTGACTTAGCCCTAACTGTGCCGTTCGTGTCGGTTATATTAATGTCTATGCACTGTGGGTTCGTTCGATATGCAAAAATATTACAAAAAACTTCAATTGCCGTTAGCATTTCTGAACCAGCAACAAATGTCTGATTGGCACCCAAGCCATTATTTAATTGAGCAAAAGAGATTGAAGTATCAAGACAGGCCGGTGTATGAGAATACGGCAAAGGTGTTATTGTTTTTTCTCGATGTCCTATGACATGAGCAATTCTACTCATTTTATTATCAATCGTTCCTTGGATGCAATAGGCAATTAGCTTTTCGGTGCGGTCATATTCTCCAACTTCAAGCAATAATCGTCCAAAACCTCCAACTGTTCGGGGAAACATACCAGGATATACCCCATTTAAAGACTCATGAAAATATCCATCTGGTTCTATCCGGTTAACCAGACTTGCATAAGTTTCTTTCAAAAGTGTCTGATGAAAGTCTGATGAAAGTCTTTCTCTGATTGCATTAAGGTTATTTGTGGAATTTGAATCGTGTACATTCTCACCAAAGCTATTTGAAAAAGATAATAATAGTATTAGATGGATACAAAATAATACAAAAGTCTTAATGCCCATTTAAATTTTCCTTAAAAATAAATTAAATAGAATTTGGTTTAAATGTTCTTTTTATTTTTTATATATTCCTATTCCTGAAACTAAAGCTAACTGTTTTTCAAAAGATGGCTGAAACTTAATTTCAACTGTACTTTTTTTCTTCTGCGTATACTTGAAACATAATGTTGCAGTTCCGTGTTTCATTAATCTTACAATCCGTCCCATTTTCGAATCATTACAGAGAATATTTATTGGCGGAACAATATCACTCGAATACGGATCCTTATAGTTGCCACTTATATCACCAGCAATAATTCTAAAAATATAAGTCCCTTCAGGTAAATCAATGAGAAACGACCTTTGTGAACCGAAAAACGCATTATAATCTGCGAGAAGAGGATTCATTATTCTACCAGAATCAGAATATAATTCAGGCTGTTTCGGATTCCATCCAAATCCCGTTTCATTTTCGTATTTATCTGTGCCAGTAACCCTAATAGCCCCATCGGCAACAGGGGAATTTTTGGTTCCAAAATCAAACAAGTATATTTTCTCCATACTGTCCAAATTTAAACCAACCGTAACCATGTAAGAGCTTTGCCATAATCCATTCTCGAACACAAAAACTGCTGGTGGAAGCTCTCCCATATAAGGTGCCGCAAGATGCCTCTTAAAACTAAGTTCTTTTGTTTGGCCTGGGTTAAGCAAAATGGCCTGTTTAAAAGATTCGACTGAACTATCTATAGCCACATCCTGCAATACAGGATCAATGATCTCACCACTTATTTTTCTTTCTGTAGAATTAATTATGGTTAGCTCAACGTTTAAAGTATTACCATCCTGAATTGACGCCTTTTTATTTACTGTTAATATCTTCTTTATAACCCAATTATCAGGGTTTAACATACGATTAAAAATATAACTTGCGACAGGGTCTATTCCATATCGATCGACCAAAAGTAATTGACTGAAAAGAAGCTTGCCCTTCCCAACGGGCTTCAATAAAACTGCCGTACAATTTTGCCATGTACCACATGTCATTACAGTTTCATCTTTATCCCATTTGTTAATTACAGTTTCAACAACATAGTTTGAACCGCCATACCATTCAAATAGGTCATTACGCATTAACCCGTCTGTAAATAAATTCTCATTTAAATTTTGCGCATAAATACATTTAAGAGTGTAAGAATTCAAAAGCTCAATCTTGAAAGGAAGCCAGTTAAAATCGCACTTTGTAATAGTACTTTTACGTTCGACTTCATCATGTGAAATGGCAATTTTTACAAAATAATTATCACTGATATCAAAAGCTTCTGATCCCGCTTGGCCAGAAGCTGCCTGATTAAGGACTAAAACATTCCCGCCATTATTGAGAAAATTATCAATATCAGATTTAGCCTTTGACAAATCCGAGTCAGAAGAGTAGGCACCAACAACTAATAAATCCGCAGGATCAAGCAGTTCACCTGGAGACCAGCTTTGATAATTCAAACCTGTAGATTCGAGAGCTAAAGCTGTCTTGCCGAGTTTGTCATATAGTTTAATCTTAGATTTCATGTCAGGTCTGTCTTCAGGAAGAACCTCGATTGGCAGATAGTCATAGTTTATTAAATCATTTGCATCAAGCATCATCACATAGAGAAATACTTTTTCTCTTTTTTCGACTTTAGGCAATGTGAGATTTATAGCACCTACTAATTCACGTGAGTTAGAGTTAATTAACTTTCGCGACTTATCCTCATTGAGAATCTTACCGCCATTATCAACTATTAGGATACGAAACTGCGCATCAATTGATCCGTCATAATCATTATAAACCCAAAGATTCATTCCCTGCAGTTCCGAACCACTATAAAAACGGCGACCTTTATATTGTATGTTAACTCGTTGCGGTGCGCTGGCCTGGGCCAAAGCAAAATAAGCTTCTTTAGGACGCCGATTAGAATCGACAATGGCCTTAGGCCAAGCTACCGGACCTGGATCAATCAAATGAAAATGAGTATAGCCACTGATATCAGGGCGGCGACGTAATACATCAGTTAAAGACTTTGTGGCATACGCCTGATAGGCTTGACTACGAACAATCCAATCACAAGGACGAATACTTTCACCGATATATCCTGTCATAGTTGGTAATTGAAGCGGTTCGCCCAAATAAGTAAGTCCACGATAACAAGGCCGCTCCAGAGGTATTCTTCGGACATCCCATAAGTCATCTGATGCTTTCGGAGATTCCCATGGGGTAAATGATTCCTTCCATGTTTCCCAGTCCGGATAAGCGGTACTTCCATATTCCGAAAGGAATTTTTTGTCCTCAGGTGTGAATTTAAAGGTTCTCTTTGGCTCTTCCGTACAATAATCTGCATAAAATGGTGTTTTCACATACCATCCAAAATACCAATGATCATCACTAATCCCCCACCATTCTTTATTCGCATTACTACTACTACTGAAAACACCTGGGGCGGTAAATCCTGATGAGCCGCAATATAAACGGGTTGAATCGATCGCCCGGCCATAACGTACCAATTCTTTAATGGCGGGAGGTATCTGCGTTACAGGCGCAAAAATTTGTGACTCATTAATAAACTGCCAAATTACAATTGAAGGATGATTATATAACTGATCAGCTGCTTCCTTAAATTGTCGTTTTGCTTCCTCGGTATAAATTGGTATCATATCAGTGGCACCGCCGGAAAAACCTTCTGACGCATTCATGGTCATATCCGTATAGACCATCAAGCCGTACATATCCGCATATTTATAAAAGTAATCAGGAAGAACATGCAGGTGGGGTCTTGCGATATCCAAATTTGCGGCTTTGAAAAGCAGAATATCTTTAATTATAGACTGTTCATCATGTCGTACGGATGCTAACCAGAAATTGCCAAAAGCACCCGAACCGCGGAAATATTTTGGTTTTTTATTAAGCAAAAACGTACCGTCATCCGTTTGCTCAATCCATCTCATCCCAAACGTTCGCTCCGAACTATCCACCACATTCCCGCCGACATCTTTCACTATCACTCTTGCAGTATATAAAAAAGGTTCATCCGGAGTCCAATACTTTGGCTTGATAAGTTGGCAGGTAAAAGCTTCAATTGCTTCTTTTGAAACACGGATATGCTGCTTAACAGAAACAGGCTCACCTTTAAAGTTGCGAGGATATATTTGAACCTCAACATCTAAATCTCCGATCCGTGATTTTTTATTAACAAGGCGAACTTCAACTTCGGCAACGTCAGGCCAACAAGGCGTAGCTTTTATGGAATCTAAATATATATTCGACCGCCCGATCAGCTTTACAGGTTGGTAGATTCCGGCAGCATTGCTGAATTGAACAACACCACGCTCCTTATGAAAGGCAACGGTGCCCATACCATCCCCCTGAAAACTATCTTGTTGACCATCCTGACTGACAGGGTTGTCAACACGAACAGCAAGGACATTACCCGAAGGTTTTATAAAATCCGTGATATCAAATTCAAAATGACCAAAATTACCAGTATGTTCACCAATATAATGTTCATTAAGAAACACTCTCGCTCCATAGTCAACTGCATCAAAATGCAATATAATTCGATCGGACGACCATTCAGGTGCATCAAAAGTTGTTCGATACCAACCTAATGCAAATTCACGGTAATCAGGTAATTTTTGTTCAGACCAGCCTTTTTCATCTATTTCTGCGGCAAACCAGCGTTCTAATTCGCCCATTGCATTGGCATCCTCCTTAAACATCCAGACCAAAGCTGAAGACAAATCTTTCTCGGGACGTTCAAATTGAGCAGGCAGAACATGATTCTCAGTAAAAGGTCTGTAATGCTCTTGCTTTTGTTTTATCCGTTCTTTGAGCTCTTCATCAGTGGTCAATGGTTTAGGAAGCCGTGTTCCATCACTGAAATTTAGAGGGAATTTTGTACACCACACCATCTCCATATCCTGGTCCGCGTAAAGAACATTACCGATGGGAAAGATAAAACAAATAATAAAAATTTGACAAAAAATAATAGATTTCATAATCACTCCTGACCGTTTACATGAAAAATTAAACATACTCTGTGTCTTTTCTATTGATTCTTTTAAATTTCGATTTTTTTGTATTTAAGGTTGTTTTTTGCCATTTTCAGCAGGATTTAATAAATTAGAGAAATAATGCCAAAGCCATGATTTAGAACCATCCGGCCTTATAAGCCAGAAACCTCGAACATCCTCGTTATTGTGTATCGGCGGGCTCTTTTCCGAACTGCCTAAATCATTACAATACAACTGCCAATAAACAATGTAGGGACAACCCCAATTAATCGCTGTCGTTACAGCCTGTGGCACTGCTTTCTTGACACCCTCAATACCATAAAGATTTTCCGGCCAACCAAATTCGCCCAAATAGACATTTCTATTTCCAAAAACTTCGCTGTCAACCACCTTTTCGGCTATATAATCTAAAGCTTTTTTGAAACTTTCGGGGTTGTTCCAGTCCTCTACGGCTGAATCCCATGCTGAATAAGAAATCAAGTCTACTCTGATATGCGGTAATACATGCGTAACCATATTTGTTCTGCCCTGCTCCATAGATGATACCACCCTGTTAACCTCCGCGGCATGATAGACATTCACTCCATCACATCCTATCTCTTGTCTTGCCTTGTTGACGCCAGCCTGCCGTGCATTGAGCCAAATAACCATATTAGCAAGAGACTCGGGTTTGGGATCAATATCTGGATCAACTTTGTCACGAACCATCCAGTCTCCTTCCCAGTGTTGTAAGATAAATGTTTTTCCGCTACCGGCATATTTATTTAAAAGGTATTTTGTCAGTTCATAGAATTGTTTTGTTTCGTCTTCGGCCTGTTGGTCTGTAATGCCGTTACGCCAGTAGTCTTCCACTCTGCCAAGAGAGGTAACCACAAGAATATAGGTTGAAAAAGGTTTGTTGAAAAGTGCCTGAAAATAGGGAAGTTGTGCGCCCTCAACAAGTGTATTCACTTCCGGCCAATCAGAATTATAACTATAGACATTTTTGGGATGTTCATGCCTTTTTGCATAAAACCAAATTTTAATTACTCGGGATCCTAAAGCCAAAATCTGATCGGCGCCCTCATTCAAGTAATCTCTTTTTGTCAGGCAATATTTACCGGCGACGTGTGTTACGCCCAGAATATCGCGCAGCGCCTTTGTTTTCTGTACGTCGTCCCCAGCAGCCCGTGCCTCGTACTCTCGATTAAAGCACATTAGAATTCCTCCCAGTAAAATTACACTCAAGCAAATTTTTGTTGTTTTAGTAAACATTCGCAGCTTTCAATTCAAATACAGCAATATCAAAACCGTCCGACAATCGGATAATCTCCTTTAGAACATCTCTGTTATGAGGCCATCGTTCAAGTAAAAAATAAAATATTTTGCTCTTTTACATTTTAATATGACGCACCTTTCCTATGCAAGGTCATTTTGCTCATTCTGTTATTCGTGCTCGAAGCACATGTTAATGGTTCGTTTTCTATAAACAACCGCCACAATCTAAAAATCGTGCTTTATCGCACAGAGATACCCGCGTGGTCGGTTGGCATAGTGAGCTTTCAACCTTTTCTCATTTTCCCAACTTTTAAAATTATCTGACTTCGGTTGGGGGGTGATGAATTATTTACTTTTTCGGATCATATACATGGTCGCTTATCAGCATCGTCCACAAGTGGCCTGACAACTTTCGAGCCATTGCCGTGATCGCTTTTTGGGCAATGCCGCCGCAATTTTTCAACAGCCGGTAATAAATCTTCTTTGCTTGAATATCAACGGCAATCCATCGCCAGGAAGCCTGAATCAAATTACTTCGGAGCCTCGCATTGGATGCTTTATTGACCGAACCGTAAGTAGAACGTTCTCCGCTTTGTTTGATTTTGGGACACAGCCCGAGATATTTATAAACCTCACGAGTGCTGTTGAAATTGCGATAATGAAACAACTCGGTTGCAAATTGGCAGGCGACAACAATACCAACGCCCGGATGTGTCTTCAAAAGTGCAATTCGTTGAGCAAGTAAACCTTTATCGAGATGCTCGGCCAGCAACTTATCGAGTTCTTTGACTCGCAGCGTATAATAATCCGAGATCATAGAGCAATTCATCAAGCGATAAACGTAGTGTAGCTGATGTTTTTACTTGTCTTAATGCCGCAATGCCCAAACGACTCCAGTGATCCAATCCGACAGGTTCAGATATATCATGCATTGTTAAAAATGATTTTATCTGTGTCTTGACACGTGAAAGATTTCGCACCTGTCGATAACGCATTCTGAAAAGCTGTCGATCCGCCTCTTGTCTGAGTGTCGGTATCTGAACAGCTTTTAATAGGTCTTTGGCGGCATATTGAGCCAGTTTGCGACTGTCAAGTTTATCAGTTTTATCTTCTTGTCCGCAAGGTCTTGGAATTCTTGATGTGGCGACAACTGCGACAGGGATAGCTTGTTTGTTCAGATGCCTTGCCAGCCCATAACCGGTTGGACCAGTCTCGTAAACGACCTGCTGTAGAGCCGGTGTTAATGGTAGAAGTTTTTGCCTCAAATTTTCTTTGTTTGAAGGCATAACAAAATCAATCGCCGGCGCGTCATTTAAATAAAACGCGACATGATAAGACTTTTTATGTACATCGACGCCGACGTACAGCTTGTCATCTGCGGTTAATTTAACGTTCTTGTAAAATGTATTAACTTTTGTTAGGGTACTCATTGGCCATCCTTTCCATAATGTAAGAAAAATCGTTTCAATACATTATAAGGACTTGTTGATGGCCTTCATATTATCTAAAAATGCGACTTGTCACTGCGAGCGAAGCGAAACAATTTCGTTTTTAATGCAAAAATAGAGATTGCTTCGTCGTAAGACTCCTCGCAATGACCTTTTTAGATACCCTTTAGTATTACTCGGAAAGCAGTGAACGGAACGACTGGATATTTTGTGTCCAACCGTATTTATGGGGTGTCAGATAATAGTCTCCACTTTTCCATTCCTGTCCCGCTTTAATATTCACATAATGCGAAAACATCAACCGTAGTTCCAATGTTTTTTCCAACAGGTGCATCATGATGATATCATTCGGATCTTTCTGTAATTTTTTCGAGAAGACAGCAAAGCCACCACCCTTTTCGCTACTTAGATCCATCCATGGAATAATGGTATTACAAGGATACTGCACAAAGTTGTTTCTTACCGCATAGAAATTGTCATCAGCTAAAGGATGCATCAAAACAAAAGGTTTAGAGATATTTGGCGTACTGTTGATATCAGCGGTCGTGTGGAAGCCCAATTGTGATGCATTTAATGGAACTACGCCGAAAAAATCGGGAAAAATCACTTGTCGTATTGTATTTTCAGATTGGTTATTAATTTGGCAAGTCATTATTATTGACTTATCATCCTTAGCTACTTTTAAAGTTACCGTTGCAGATATCTTGCCGGGGACAGGAAAAAAAGACCTGCTGGAAGTAAGTTCCCCCCAGTAAAGTGTAATACTATCTTCGTTTTTAGTAATTTTTACATCTTTCGAAAAGTGTGGAGCCACACGCAATGGTTCGAATTTTTCGATTGGATACGCCAAGTCGAATATACAGGCCTGTTTACGATCAGCACTTATAAATGTTCCCACTTCAGGAGAAGACATGCTCAGAATACCGCCGGTTTGCGAATCGAAGACCATATTGATATTATTCAAGGTGATCTGGACATTCGTCGGCGGAGCAACAGTTTTTTCGGCAGCCATTAGGCTGGAATTTTTTATTATTTCATACAAAACAATATCTGAGCTTTTTAATACGCCGGTTTCGAGATTGATGTCTGGTTTTTCAGCCTTAATCACATCAATAACATTTCCATCTCCATTGTACTTTTTGACGGTATATACACCGTCTTTCCCAATCCACGGAGATACATCACATTGCAATTGAATATTTTGTTCGTTAGGTTTATTAAGAACAAAAATAAGCACGGATTCAGGAAGAACATAGGCACTTATATTAGCATTTTTACAAGCATTGGTTAGTATGCAATCAGCTATACCGGTACCATCTATAAAATATTCCAAAAATTGTTTCCGTAATTTGCTGCATTGCTTAAGTGCACCACTTAGTTCAGGATGATTCACAATATAATCTGTTCCGTCCGGACCATCTAATTTGCTGGTCCAGACATTCACAAATATATTATTGATGCAACAGTATTTTGTAATGTCAGCGGAGGCGTTTATATTCCAGTTAAATCGCATGTACGGCCGTAAGATGTTGACAACCGGACGAAGGTCGAGATTGGCCACCCAGTAATGTGACCAGTTCCATGTATAATCAAGGTACTCACAGTCAAGCTCGAGATTGTAATGTTCTTCACCACAAAGTGTTGAGTTGGGATCAAATTGTTTTGCCGTCTCACGAACCTTCTGTATTAATTCAAGCAGATGATTATCTTCAGTGGAATCGAAAACATCCCATCCAATGGAAAGCCCTTTCTCGGAGATTGCAGCACAACTTTCGAGGACTTCACGTCGCCATAGTTCGTTAGTCCTTGGAACCATTACCCCCTGTAGCCCTCGCGCATAAGGCGGTCGAAACATGGGGACTAATTCGGGGTGATAGGTCCAGTTATCTGTATCGTTTAGGACAAATTTCACTCCATATTTATGGGCAGTTTTTTTAACAGCTAAGCCAAATGAAATAAAACCGGAAATATCGACGCCCATCTCCCTGCACTTTTTTACGGCATCAAAAAACTCCTGTTCTGTGCCGATGATAGCAAATGGTTTGGGGATAGGTAGCTCGAAAGCTGGTGCCCATGACCATAAGACCATTTCTCTCAATCCATGAGCCTTGCTTTCCTGAGCTAACTTCGGTAAATCATCGGCTTTCCATGTAGCATCCTGACGGTCATAAGGCTGGTTCTGATTCATCCATAAGCTTCGGAAGCCAATATCTTCTGCTATGTGTTTTGGTAGTTGCCACCGCTGCTTAACGTTTTTCCGTATCCATTTGCGATATGGAATAACTCCATTAGCCCATCCATATTTATGTGGGGTCAGGACATATTCACAACTTTGCCAGCATCCACCAGGTGCAACTTCAACACTATGTACACAACTTAACTGTAATTTACCTGTGGATGAGGATAATACTTGTCGAAGTTTGGCACGGGGTTCCCATCCCCATCTTTTGGGAAAAATGCTAATTCCCCTCTTAAGACTTCCAATATCAAACCAGCGTAATCCCATCGAGGAATCTGAAGGGACTAATCCGCCGGTTCTATATTCAACAGGTGTATCGGGTGTGAGCTGCAAAAATGGTTTGGATGTTAATGTAGATGTTGTAAGCTGCATCTCATTTCTGTCGTCAAAAGCGATGATGCCTTTAAAATCAGGAAACAATACCTGCTTTATGGTTTTTTTGGATTGATTTTCGATTTGGCACTGCATTATTATAGAATTATCTTCCGGAGAGGTTTTGAATATTACAGTTGTGCTAATCGGACTGTCAATTTCATCCGATTTTTCATTAGCGAGATTACGCCATTGTATTTTTACGCCGCTTTCGATTTGAGTTATTTGTGCTTTTCCTGAGAATTTTGGCAGCAGTTCAACGGTTTGTCCATTTTCAGCAGCATAGCTTATTCCGATTATGCCTGCATTTTCAGCATCGGCAATAAGGATGTCGCCTGTTTCAGGATAAGACAACTTTATGATATTCCCATTTTGCGGGTCAAAAGATATATTTAACCCATTCAGCGTTACTGCCGTTAATTCCTGCGTACTAACATTGGCATTGTCTTGTCCGCATGCTAGGAAAGTACAATAAACTGAAACAAAAACCATCAAATATACTATTTTATACATTTTTAGTTTTCTCCTAACAAAGTATTTAATTTATTTAGGCATATTTGAAGTATTCGACTTACTTTGTGTTAAAATCCGGCACATTAAAATTCTGTGTCCCTTGTTTGCCTCCGGTATATACCAGCACTTTTCCGGACAGCGTCAATATTGGTGAATGGAATAGCTTTGAAAGCATAATTAATAGCTTCCATTGTTGTACCCTTATAACAATGAGAAAGTGTATCTAATGCTCGTTGCTGTGAAACCATTTACCACATGCCTACCCCGGTGTAGCCAGAAACAATCATTTTATTTTTCAATAAGCAGTTATTGATACCTTTTATTGTTGATTTGCAACGCTATCACAAATAAATACAACAAATGAACCTTTACCGAAAACACTGAGACATGGCCCGCCTTTGGATATCCGAAAATCAAAAGGCATGCTTTTGCCAAACTTATCTCGTACTTTAATCATTTCCTTTTTCACATAATCGTTGAAACGCAAAACGGCCTTGCCGTAACCCGACATATGATATTCAATCCCTTTGGTAACAGATTTTAAAGTACATAATTCAAATGGTGTGTACTTTAGAACCGGACCCGCCTTTGGGCCATTAAGTAAAATTACGTTATGATTACCTTCCTTCATCAGGGCAGTAGGAATTTTCAAAGTATGTGGAACAGGTTTGCCGTCAAAAACAATACCGATGGATTCAGGTGATGATTGTTTATCGCCATTGCCATCTTTGCCCTCTGTGCTGATTGCAAAAACGGCCTTTCGAAACTCCAATCCATTTACATGTTTAATATAGGCAGAAGGCATTATACATAAACCATTAAAATCAAGCGATGTGATGAAAGACACAACTGCCGCCATATAGGCACCACTAGTCCATGGATAAGGAAGGTGTATCTGGGCATCTGTGCGCTCACATAACGCTCCCTTCATATAATACAGAGCATCCATATTATTTTGAGTGTTCCAAGATACCTTATTGACAGCCTTATGAATTTTGTCCAATAGAAAGTACCCTTTATCACATTCTCCAGCGGCAACGTATTGATGGGCAACTTGAGCAATATTCGGCGCAAAATATAAATTTTTTCCCTCACCTCCGAATGTGTTATAAACTCGGTTCAATATGTAATCAAGCGTCTGAAAAGACTTTTGTGGATCCGGTGACATTGGGAAAAAAGTAAGGTTAAAGATCGTACTCATACTGCCGTCATACCATTTACAACTATAATCCAAATCTAATTCCTCGGTTCGGCCGTTCGCTAATTGAAGGACAGCCCAAATGTAATGTCCCTTCTGTGGCTTCCATAGATATTTGTCTATTGCTACGGCGAGATTTTCAGCAAAAAACAGGTGCTTGGCACATTGATCGGTTTTCCCTAAAGCCTCAGCCATTTCAGCCAACATTAGATGTACTGCGTACATAATATTATTCTGGCCTATGCTCGAATATGTCACAGGGCCGCAAGGGTCTTCGGGCCATGTTTCTGCCCAAAATCTTTCCGACTCTTTTGTTCGTATAACCGGGGACTCCACAACATAGAGATCCATATAAAGCTGTTTTTCAGGATCAAATGAATTTTCCCGCAAAAAATCACATGCGCTGTTTAAAACCGAATACCATTGACCCAAATGCTTTTGGTCGGCATTCAGTTTCCATTGGGCATAAACTGCCAGTGTGGCAAAAAAAGCACCATCCGATTCACACTTGAACTCCTGACCACGCGGAAACGTTTGAAAAGTCAACCACTCTATCCCGTTATCAATAACCGGTACAGGATTGTTCATCACATAGGGTGGTTGACTTGCCAGTGGCCGACCATTCCCGCTTAAAGCCGTCCAAATCGTCGAAACACCTGAATCACGCACCCAGAAGTTCAAATATTCGTCCAAGGCCGCATAAGAACCGCCGAACGGATATGACATTGAAAGATAACCTCGCTTGGCCATCGTGAAGTTTTTTACCAGCATCGCGTCGCCTTCTATTTGAACAGGTCGCGTTAGTGTCTCTATCCATTTCTTTGTTGATTTCACAACGCTTTTTATATCTGAAAGGGAACTGGCAACTTTTGCCAATTCATCAAGCGATTGAGCCCAGCAAATTGAAACTCCATCCGCCATCACACTGTTACCATCACCCACATTAACGTCTTGATTATAAAAAACCAAACCGCAATAAACAGTTGCGCCATTATATTCACTTTTTGCTATCCAGTATTTTTTGTTAAATTCCAACTTATTTCGATCAAAATGAATTCGCACCGGCTCCGGTTCAGCAATAATGGTAATTGCAGGCCGATCAAGAACATATACCTTGATCATCCCATTCTGATAATGATATGAGAGTTCGAACGGATCATACTCAATTGTATTTAAACCTGTATTATATTTCAGATGTTCAGCCTGTGATCGTTTTTCTTCCGGCCATCCGGTTTCAATCGTAAGCCAGCCAAAAGGTTCTTGTAGTGAATTCCAACTATGAAACTTGTGGTCAAGCGATGAGGGGCGTGGCACGATTCCCAGAGCAATGCTAAGAATATCCTCTTGGCGAACACGCAGTCGTGCACCGTATGGACTCGATAGTCGCGTTTCCGTTGGTTTGTCCACGAAATTTTTATTCAACAAAGAGGATGAAGCTTGGATAGTTGATAATATTGGGATTTTCAACGGCGCTCCACATACAACTTGAGTTGTGGCAAAAACACAAATTGTTACCGTTAAGTAATTTAGCTTTAAAAGAAAGTTAAGTTTCATATTATGCTATCCTTGATTTTCGCGTTTCTGGACGATTATCTGATGTTCCTGAACCAATGACCGAGATGCAGCTCCTTCGACCTTTTATCGCGATAATAGTCCGATTTACCTGAATTAATTATGTAAACAATATTATAAACCAAAATCAAAAAGTATAATTTGTTTTAATTTTTTTTGAGTCATACACAACCAATAACAGTCTCCCGATCCATCGCTTATTTACATAAGCCTCTGTCAGCACATTAGACTATATATTTTGACATTGAAACCTTTACCACAGATTTCCAAATTTTTATAAACCGCAGCAAAATTATTTTTGCGGAACATTAAAATTGGGCACAGAAACAGCGTCATCTTTCTTCTCTTGGCTGTTTTTTTCAGTTGTCGCTGTCGATTGGTCAAGCGACATAGCCAGTTTATAGCCATCAACAATTGCTTGAACCGTTGTGCCTTCGTAAACACGGTCTTTCGGGAATTTACCAAAGTTGCTTCTCCAGTTATTGTCCACATCGGTTATTTGTTGTGCGATATCACCCCGATTTAAAGTATTTACGCTTTTTTCCATTCGCTGACGCATTTCATCGAAATAGCTTTTCATTCGAGGTTTATAATGATAAACCATCTGCTCGAAATTATCTGTTGAAGCGTAATTATCATTGATGGAGTGCTGACACATCATCCGAGTCGCCAGAGGATTAGTGCCGGGTACACTTCTAAAAGCTCTTATCATTTCAAAATAGGAATAATCCGGACGAGTTGAAAGTATTTGTTCTATTGCATCAAGGCATTGCATCGCTTTGTTTGCATTTGCTTCAAAATCGGGCTTGTCTCCTTTTTTGAACGCCTCAAAGGTAAGAATTGTAAAGTAGTTTGACTGCAATCCTAAAAGGGCTTTGGTATAAATTAACATATCGTTTTCATAGAGCTTGTTTTCATTTTGACCGGTTTTCTCGTTGAGTGCAATCGTAACAGCATCTTTGAGAAGTGTGATCTGATTCGGCAGTTTCGGCTTCACGCTTTCGGCGCCGACCATCACATCATCAAATGGAGGCGAAACATCCGGCCACCATCGTATCCCCATTGTCTGATAGTACATATTATTCATGTTTCCTGAATCAGAATATACGGCCTGGATTATTTTCTGGGTGCAACTAAGCATGTTAGGCAGTGACTTTCGGCCATACCGCGTCAAACAATATTTTTTAATAAATTCCCCATAATCGACTTCTTTGGTGTTCCAGGATAGTTCTGTAACCATTTGACGAAGCAGAAGATTATGACCATGTGATTCACCCATATTGAATATACCAATCAGGTTTTTTGCCTCCGGTGTTTTAGCGACTGTTGTTATGGCATTGTTCAAATTTTCGAGATTGCCGAACAACTGGTCGTCCCCCTGATTGCCATGCAAAAGACCCCATAACCATTTTTTACCATAGAAATAGCCGGTTTTTTCGTATTGAGAGCTAAAGTTTGCTGCCATATCCCAAATTATTGTGTCGTCAGGCATCGATTCGATATATTTTCGCCGTCTTTCTTCTGTCCACATCTTCATCGGATTGGCGGTAAAATCCCATACATCAATGAACTGTCGAGCCTGTGGGTCAAATGAGTGTATAATTTTTCTGGAAGTCATTATATTATCTAATTTTACCTGTACAGCCTGATTGGGATCTTCCGCACCGGCAGATTCCATATAAGGCGTACAATGCCATAAATGGTCTGTTCCGTAAAGATTTATAATTTCTTTTATGAACCCTGTACCGTATTTTTTAGCTTCTTCTGATGTGGGTACGAGAAAATCTCCTTCATAGTTAACAGACCCAATATAAGGCAGGTCGGGATGTTTAACTCTGAACTGTTTTGGTACCTGTCCGATGTCGGAAATACGATATATTATTTTTATGCCCCTTTTGCGGGCATAACTGAACCAGTCCTGAAGCCATTTTGTTCTGTACTCAGGCGGATAGTCCCAACTCTGCGGCCAGCCGGCGGCATAGTTTTCTTCAGGTACGAGATTATAATCGTACACTTTTTTGGCAACCAGTCCGCTGGTGTCCGGATAGGCCGACATAAGCCAAAGAGTTTGGTTGTTTTTCTTCTTTGATAACCATGATACAAAAGATTCCATTTCATCAAGTCTTGCAAATCTCGCAAAGTATTTATTTAATCCCCAGTTCCATGAGGTATTACCGTAATAATAAGCCCTGTCGCTGAATTGGGGTTTGGTTTTTCGGGAAACATTACAAAAAACGATAGAACTTTGTGACGGGACATACTCTCCATCCGCAAAGAAACCAACATCACAGAAGTTTTCGAGATAATCGTAAACACTATATAAAGTTGATACTCCCGTATTGCCGGCCAGCACGAGATAATTTTTTTGATCGTGCTTAACAGACTGTATGATAAAACCTTCCTGGCCTAAATCAGTCATATCAACAGTCAGAAGTTTTTTATTTATCAACTCATTTACAACAGGATTTTTATCCGGGCCGCCGATGAGTGTGATATTTTTCGAATCAAAATCCTGTCGAGATGCAGCCAAAACAGAGATTCGACTACGACTCATTTTATAAAAATAATCATGAAGCTCTGCAGCAGCATAATTATATCTCCAAGAGTCGTTGGAGTCTGTACATTGATTCGTATCAGGTTTTAATACGACTATTTCACGGATATTGGCCCGGTCGACCTGCGCGTTAACTGAAGTTATAAACATACATAAAAACACCAAAATGAAATTTTTCATAAATACTCCTTCTAGTAATAGTTTTGTTGGTTTTAAGCGACATAGCCGTAAGTTGTTACAACTTACTCATCATTCATGATTAAATTTTGATAAATTTCAATGGCAGAAACCCCGAACATCTGATGTACAAAAGATGGACGAAATTCAATCGCTATAGGACCTTCATTTTTATGTGAGATTGTAAACACTAAAGTAGCTGTTTTTGAGGGAATCATTCTAATAATGCGTCCAACCGGTTGTTGGTCGCAGAGAATATTAACCGGCGGGAAACAATCCGTGTCATAAGGGTCTTGCCATGTTTGGCCCCGTACGCTATTTGCGGATATTCTGAAAGTGTATTCTCCCGTGGGCATGTGAATCTTGAATGTTTTGTTGCCCATGAAAGCGTTAAAATCACACAGCAAAGGAGTTTCTTTCCATATAACGATGTTACTACAACCCCCTTTTCCGTCCCACCCGAATCCCAGACTCTCGGAGTACACCGTTTCATTGGTTATACATGTAGCGCCATCGGCAAGCGGAGAACCATTACTTCCAAAATCAAATGTTCGTATCAGCTTAATCTCGTCAGAAAGGATGCCAACAGTGACTAATTCGGAACTGGTCCATAGCCCATCTTCAAAGACCAATACCGCAGGGGGAAGGTCTCCGGAAAATACCTCATCTAAAGACCTTTTAAATTCAAATTTCTGCGACTCGCCGGGTTTCAAACTAATATCTTGTTTAAAGGGCTGTACGGAATTTTTGGCGGGGCAATCTTGCATAACAGGGTCCACAATGCTTGCATGTAAAACTTTATTCGTTGGATTCGAAGCAGTCAGTTTTACCGTCAATTCTTTACCATCTTTTGTGAGCACAGCCGATTTACTTATTGTGGGTCCCGGAAGCTTTTTCCAATTAACCGGATCGAGCATTTTCTGCAGGATATGGCTGGCAACGGGATCCACTCCGTAACGATTAACCAACAGCAATTGGCTGAGCAACACATTACCTTGCCCTACTTTTTTGAGCAAAACTGCTGACGAATTTTGCCAGTTTCCACAGGTTATTAATGTTTCATCATCGTCACGCTGTTCTATGGGATTTTCAAAAGCAAAATTATAGCCGCCATGCCACTCAAAAAGATCGTCCCTGCTTAAATCTTCAGTAAGTGCATTTCGCCCCAGATTTTGAACATAAGCAGATTGAATTGTATCAGATCGGATAAACGATATTTTGAATGGAAGCCAACTGATGTTACATTCAGGAGTATTCTGCTTTGGTTCTGTTATTGTTGAAATTTGTGCCGCAATTTTTGCGAGATAATCATTATTTAAATCAAATGCAGTGGAACCTCTTTGCCCTGGAGTTGCCTGGTTAAGCACAAGCACATTACCACCTTTTTTAAGGAATTCGTTAATTGTTTCCTTTGACTGAACTAAGGCAGTATCTGAAGAATATGCTCCGATTATCAAAAGTGATACGTCTGTCAGCGGCTGTCCCGGTTTCCAGTTGCTGTATTCCAATCCAAGGTGTTTTAATACGCCGGCGGTGTTCCCGACTACATCGTAAAGAGCAATCGGTTTTTTTATCAGTGGCATATCTTCTTTGGGAAACACCTCGAATGGTAAACAGTCATAATTCACTAAGCCGGTTTCGTTCGAGAGCGTAGCATACATAAATATTTTTTGCCGTGTTGATACAACAGGCAGTTTTAGGTCTATCTTGTCGATCATTATACGGGTTGCCGGCTCAATATCTTTTGTCCATTTTTTTTCTGCCAGGATATTTCCTGATTCATCAGCGATAAACACCCGCAATACTCCACGTATGGGGTCTGGTCGGTCATTATAGACCCACAGATAGGAATCCTGGATGTTTGTTCCGCTATAAAAACGTCTTCCCTGATATTGAATGTTAACTCGTTGCGGAGCGCAGGCTTGAGCCAACGCGAAATATGCCTCTTTGGGTCGTCTCTTGTTGTCCACGACTGCTTTTGGCCAGGTTATCGGGCCGGGATCGATAAGGTGAAAGTGACAATAGCCGTTTATATCCGGCCGTCGTCGAAGCACATCCGTTGAGGATTTTACCTGATAGGCCTGATAGGCCTGGCTTCTTTTTATCCAATCCGATGGGCGTACGCATCCGCCGTAATATCGGACGGCTTGTGATAGTTGGAGTGGTTCCGACATATAAGTAATACCGCGATATACCGGCCGCATCATAGGGATGCGCCTGACATCCCAGATGTCATCCTCGGAGGCGGGTACTTCCCAAGGCGTGAATGAATCCTGCCAGGTTTGCCAGTCGGGATACCCCGTAGAACCATACTCACTCAGCATCTTTTTGTCGTCGGGAGTGTATTGAATTGTTTTTTGGGGTGCTTCTGTAACAAAATCGGCATAAAACGGCGTTTTTACATACCAGCCATAATACCAGTGATGGTCACTGAATCCCCACCATTCTTTGTTGGACTTAGCGATCAGACTGTATGATGCTGTAAACCCGGAATTGCCGCAGACGAGCCGGGTCGGGTCGATTTGGCGGCTATACCGCACAAATTCTTTAATAACCGGCGGCATATCGCCGGCCCATTGCGATTCATTGATGAATTCCCAAAAGATAATAGATGGATGGTTATAAAATGATTCGACGGTATCTTTAAATTGCCGTTTGATTTCCTCCGCATACATAGGCAGCATATCTGTTCGCTTTCCGACAAAACCTTCCTGAGCATTCAGGGGCATATCGGTGTAAAGCATTAGTCCATACATATCAGCATATTGGTAAAACCATTCCGGAAGTGTGTGAATATGCGTCCGTGCCATGTCCAAATTAGCGGCTTTGTAGAGAAGAATATCTCTCACAACCGCATCAGCGTCCTGATGTAACGTTGGCAGCCAGAAATCTCCAAAAGCTCCCGATCCGCGCATGTAGTATGGTCGATTGTTGAGGAGAAAGGTACCGTCGTCTGATTGTGAAATCCACCGCATTCCAAATGTTTTATCGATACAATCCAGAACCTTTCCTTTTTCATCCTCCAATGTAACCCTTACGGTGTAAAGATATGGACAATCAGGGGTCCAGTAGCGAACATCAGGGACTTTGCAAGGGACAATTTCCTGATTTCCTTTTGAAATCTGCAATGGAAGATTCTTTGACATCTCCTGGCTTTCAAAATTACGCGGAGCAACTAAAATTTTCAATTGAAGTTTTTTTTGATTTTCAAGAATATTTGTAAGGTTGACCTCTATTTTTGCGGTATCCGGCCACTGAGGCGTTACTTTAATATTCGTGACATAGATGGACGAACGCCCGATTAGCTTAACCGGTTGATAAATCCCCGCGGCATTACTGAATTGCACTACTCCTCTAAGGTCGCTGTATGCGACGATCGCCTCGCCGTCACCCTGAAAACTATGTTGTTCACCATCCCAGCATTGGGGATTGTCCACCCGTACCGCCAGTACATTGCCGGTAGGCTTTAAAAAATCCGTAACGTCAAACTCAAAGGGCAGGTAATAGCCGGTATGCTCGCCGATATACTTGTCGTTCAGATACACCCTGGCGCCATAATCAACAGCATCGAAATGCAGTATGACTCGGTCCGCAGACCAAGAAGGCGCATCGAAAGTTGTACGGTACCAGCCCAGCGCAAATTCACGATGGTCAGGCAATTTTACAGAAGTCCAGTCATCTTCAGATGTGTCGATTGCAAACCAACGCTGGTTTTCCCCTTTTGCTTCAGTATCGTCTTTGAATTTCCAGGAAAGTGAAGATAGGAGTTGTTCCGGTCTTTCAAATTCAGAGGGCGATAGAAGGTTTTCTGTAAAAGGAGCGTACTTTTGATTTAATAAATCGATTCTTTTCTGCAATTCAACATCATCTGCGAAAGGGGCAGGCAACTGGGTACCGTCATTAAATTGCAGCGGAAATTTCGAATTCCACATCCATTCATTAAACCCCCATGCATTGGTATGGACAGCCCCCAGGATTACCAATAAAAAAAATGAATGACAAATCGTTTTTCTGCATAATTTTTGGGATGTATAATTTGTTTTCACCGCCATCGTTTTGTCCTTAAAACTAAACACAGAGTTACTATTCATGGGTATTTGTACAGTATTGGGTAACACACCCAATATCAATTACCAATCTTTACTTGGTCATTGCCTTGTCCGGCTTTGTCAGTATCGCAACCATCAGCTCTTTTTCATAATATCGTATTGGACTATAACAGCTACAAATGCAGCAGGCCTCGCCTATCTCTATTTTGCCGCCGCTGCTATTTTTTACCATCTGTTACACCTGGCCAGTCGTCGGTGCGGAATGGCGAAGCGGGCAGACCTGTTTCATCAGACAAGGTGCAATTTTCGGGATTGTCCGACCATGCATATCGAACTGCGACCGGTTCGTTGACATCCGGACTCCACACAGCAATCATTTGTTTTTCTGCGTGAGCATTCGGATGGCCGGGCATCAAAACACCGCCTTTAAATATCTTTGCCTGCGCAGGTACAAATTTGCGATCAGAACCGGCAATAGTGAAACCCTTAAGCTCGTCGCCTTTGACTTTGCAGAACGTATCAAACTCAAGAACTATCTTGTTGCCTTGTATATTCATTTGCTGATACATCGGGCCGGAATATTGCAGTCCTTTATAGCCGTAGGTTTTCGCAAGTGCCCAGAGGGAGAGGCGGCGGCCGACTTCCTGCTTGTTCTTCGGATGGATATTGTTTGCCTCGCCGATGTCGATGATGACGGCCATACCGGTATTAGACATTTTTTTAACGGTCAAGAGCTGTGCATCGCGGAGTTCGGCCCAGGAATCTTTTTTCATGTCGTATGGGGAAATGTCAAAACTGGCAATCTGCACGAACAGGAAAGCAAAATCACCCTGGTGCCATTGCGCCCGCCAGTCGGCAATGAGTGTGGGGAAGAGCTTGCGATATTGGTATGAGCGATCGGTGTTGCTTTCACCTTGATACCATATTACACCTTTGATGCCATACGGTATGACCGATGCGATCATGCCATTAAAAAGCAACGATGCGCCATTGGGGTTCATTTCACCAAATGGCACGGCCGCTTTCGGAGGTTCGGGTTTGCCGGCTTTTTGGGCGTCATTCGCATCCTTTTGCCATTGTGCCAAAGCCTTGTCATAATCAGCCTTCCCATTGGGGTACTTCTTTATCAGTTCCTCATACCGTTGAATGATCGGGGCAAAGTCAGGCTCAGCTTTGATCGCCGGCATCGACATCCAAGCTTCTGCAATTGTGCCGCCCCATGCGCTGTCGATCAGGCCGACAGGCTGGTTGAGTTCCTTGTGCAGTTCACGCCCAAAGAAATATGCAACAGCCGAGAATGAGGAAATCGTTTGGGGCGAACATTCAATCCAGCTGCCGTTGCAATCGGTGAGCGGCTTGTGGGATATGGCCTTTGCGACGGTAAACAAACGTATAAGAGGGTATCGGGCGTTGTTAATTTCCTCGGAAGCGTTAAGTACACCGTTCACAGGCATTTCCATATTTGACTGGCCTGAACCGAGCCAGACCTGGCCGACAAGGATATTCTTTATGATAATGGTATTTTTGCTGGCAACGGTCATTTCGAAGGAGGTGTCGGATGGTTTCATCGCTACCAGTTTCACCATCCATTTGCCGTCTGCGCCGGCGGTGGCTGTTTGTTTTTGGCTGCCGATGGTTACAGTTATGGTTTCCTTCGGATCGGCCCAGCCCCAGATGGGGACATGAACATCGGCCTGGATTACCATATTGTCGGAGATGATGGCGGGTAGACGAACGTCAGCTGTTGCAAGTGACGCAATGATAATAACAAAAGAAAGTGGAACAATTATCCATGTGTTCATTTCTGAATCTCCATGACTAAAATCATTTTTCTTAATCAACAACAGTATTGTTAGAACCCTGGGCTTTATCAGTGAACCAACCACCATCGCAACGGCAGTGAGCAGATACGTCAGAATGCCGGAATAATATTTGTACCCTACTACAATACTTGACCATTTTTATAAGGATTTTTTCAACTCTTCAAGCATGTGTTTAATATCCACAATCCCATTAAAGGCAACATAGACAGTAACTGTGGAATACCAAATAACACACACAGCAGTCAGGCAAAACCAGAACCAGTGTTCGGTAATCATTTTTTATCTCCAATAAAAATCATTTAACATCTGCTTTTATATGCTGCGGCTTTATCAATGAGCCAACTATCATCGCAACAGCAGTAAGCAAATACGTTAGAATACCGGAATAATATGGACCAATAGTTTTAGCAAAACCTTTAGTAACTGGTACTTTTTCAAAAACCAAAAAGAGTATTGGAACAACGGCACCGATTATGATTGCACCGGCGGCCCCCCAACTATTGGCCTTTTTCCAGTAACAGCAGGCAATTAAAAGCACTGATATACTCGACAGATAAATCGTTCCCGTAACACCAATATATGTCCAAAGGTCGCCTTCCAGCTTATACCACAAACCAAATACAAGCAAAAACAATCCTATGCACGCCACTATCATACGGTTCCACAGTAATCCTCTTCTTTCAGACCATTTGTTTTTCCTGAATGGTGCCATAATATCATTGTATATTACACCACCCCATGTGAGCATATATGAGGAATCTGTTGACATATCCGCCGCCAGCATCGCCGCGACAAGCAATCCCATTAAGCCTATCGGAACAAACGTGCTCAAAAATACAGGCATTCCATACAGAGACGATTGTTCTTTCATTGCCGCAGAAAGCAATGTCATACTATCAGGTTTTAACATAGCAAGCGCAGCTATACCCCAAATTCCCGGTATCAGGAAACGGCAGACAAAGAAAAAGGCTGTTCTGGTATATACCATCTGGCCTGTTTTTGTATCCTTTGCAGAAAGCACTCTGGCGATGGTGGTTTGCCACGTCAAAACTGCCGCAAGATTAAGAAACGCAAAAAATAATACGTATTCCCAGCCCATATCTTTATTTACAAATGGATTGAATCCGCCTGCTCCATAATGTAATTCAACGGTACTAACCAGGTTAGACCAGCCGACTCTTGCAAGTATAAGAATTGTAACGACAACAAGACCAAGACTCATCACTATAAATTGTAGAAAGTCGGTTATTAAAACGGAAAGCATTCCGCCAAGGATAGTATATACCGCTACTGCGATTAGTAAAACAGTCATTGTAATCTCAAGGTATTTGACGTTAAGACCCGATACGAGCACAAGAAATTCGCCTCCGACACGTAGAAACACGCCCATATTAAGCAAACCGCCAAGCACAATTACCACACCGGCAGCCCAGCGAATGCGGGGACCGAAACGTTTTTCCAATAATTCGGGAATAGTAATTACACCTGAATCCCGAAGAGGCTTAATACAAAAACCAGTAATCCCAACAAAGAACATCGATAGTGCCATAAGTATGCCTGGTGTCACTCCTGCGAATCCATATTTGTACCCGTTTTGCGCGGTATACATACAGGTAACAATGCCAAACTCGGTAGCAGCAAGCGAGGCAATGCCAAGATAGATATTCATTTCACGCCCAGCCACAAGAAAATGCTCTACTTTGCCAACATATTTGCGAACCATAATTCCGGCAATCATCGTCCCAAGAAGATAACAACCGATTATACTGCCATCCAAAAACCAAGAAAAATGTATCATATAAAAACCTTTACACCTATTATTTCCAAATTCCTACTACAATCACTCATTATTAAATCCAGTTAAACTCCGTCCCTGTCGGCTACAATAAAGCCTGTCTTAAAGATTCTTATCGCTTTCAAAAATCTACTGACTTGGACAGCTACGAAATAGTTTTGCTTCGATCAATTAACATGCAATCCGATGTCCATGCCGAACTATGGCAGAAAACTTTTCGTGTCAGTAGCTAATTAACCTTTGCATAGTACAAAGTTATACCAAAATCTCTTTACTTGGGCCGATTAGTATAGTTAAAACCACTTTGTGTTTTTAATTCATAAGATGAACTTTCATCAGGTATTAATCCATCCCAATTTGACCGCCTATAACCCATTCTACATGCTGATCGCCAAACAAAGCTGTACTTCCACCATATTTTCCCTTGCGATGACTTCCATAGTTGCCTATACGACCATAATTATTGTCATTGTTGAAAAGCAGTCGCTCACCAGCATTGCAACTAAGAATGGTTACCTCCGATAGGCTGCCGGCTTTAAGAGAATTGCCCTCAAAGTCCTTAAATTGCTGCGCACCACCTGTTAATTTGATAGGTACAATGGTATCAGGGCGAAGAAGACTCCAACGCGATTCCTTAGGTCTATAGAGAGGAAGCTGGGCGTATTTGAGTGAGCCACCATAGGGATGTTCCGGATAAAAAACCCGTCCCTTATAAAGACTATGCAACCATGTTGAGTAACTCTCCCATACGCCGATATTATTTGAGACTCCAAATACTTTTGAACCTAATATGACTGTAGATGTGACTGTCGAATACCCTGTACTCCTATTACCTCTCGCATAAGGGCACATAAAATATTTTGGCGCATACCTACTCAAATATTCTTCAAGTTGCGGAAACCACCACGCTTTATCCGGACTTAGATTACTGGGCAATGGAGTTGTCAGACCACAATAGTTGCGTAATGCCACAGAAAGTAAACAATATTTTACCGGAATCTCATACCAAGGACTTACACCAACCGTAAGTGGCATGACATCATTGTTACCCGCAGAATACGCATTCAAAACTAATCCGATTTGCTTTGTATTGGCGATACAGGTCAGCAGCCTGGCTTGTTCCCTGGCTTTTGAAAGTGTCGGCATCAGAATAGCGAGTAATAACGCAATTATGGAAATTACAACCAGAAGTTCCACCAAAGTAAAACCCCAGTGATTATTGTAACCTGAAATTCTCGGTCTATCGCATTTCATAATTTTAATTTTTACAAAAATGAGGCAACTGAGCTCTTTAGAATACGAGTTCGCAAGTAACAAATAGCTCATCCTTGATATAGTTCGTAAATATCTGAGAAATCTTCTTCATTGGGGAACATTCCTTTACTTTAACCAATTTTCAGCTAATCTGAATAAATCTTTTGTATCGACTTTGCCATCGCAATTAATGTCTGCAATTGAACAATAGTCATCGGGATGCCAATACAAAAGACCATTAGCCTGTTCATAAACATCGCTTGCTCCATCGTTATCTGTATCTATATAAGTCTCATTAGTTGAAACAATAATCTCTTTTTTCCATTCGATATTGTTCTTCTCTCGGAACCATGCAACGCCATCTTGTACCATATCATAGTACAAATCATATTTGCCGCCTGTTGCCGGCGCTGCAATATTGGCTGTAAACATTACCGTGGCGCCGGGCAATACAGATTCACCACCCGGAATCAGTATCCTTGGTTTGGCGTTATAATCCGCAAGATTCGGTTCTGTGCCCGATGGCACAATCGCATACCCAAGACGATACGATGAGGCCTCGCTCCATGTATCCCAGCCATCATTACGAACTGCTATTGTAACTGGATAAGTTTGTCCGAGAGCCATAATCCTTGGGATAGTGTCAGATACCCATGCCGTCCGGTAATTATTGGAACCGCCAAGATAATAACGAAGAAGATAATTAAAAGTGTACATATCGAGGAATCTGTGGTTATTGGGAGAATCGGCATAACTATCCTCTAAAACTTTGACATCACTTGGACTATATGCTGATGTCCAGTAATTGAAGTGTACACCTGAAGGATAATCCGGGAATGTTTCGGTTCCGTGAGTGTTGGTCCAACCAATTATCGGTACATTATCAAGAAGAAAAGGACTCGCTATATAAACCCATACACCAGCACCTATCCCGTCCCCATGGGCAGGAATTGCGGTCTCGTAGTCTGCAGTACTCAGATTTCCTTTAGCGGGGTTGGCCAACCAGCCGGCAATCGAATAATCCACTAATCTGTTGTGGTCCTTATTGTGCTTAATCCATACATCAACGATACTGGGGTATCCGGAAGGCGAACGAGTGCCATACAGTAGTGACGGACATACAACCCCGGCTCCCCCATAGCTATTACAGAAAAAGTCTTTCGGAGTTTTATGACGATAATAATAGTCAAACTGGACACTGCCTCTGTCCATCAGATTTGAGTTAAGCTCCCAATGCATATTCACATTGCCTCTGTTAGGGTCAGCGTAATATGCACTCATTGTATATGAGGCCCAGGCAGGTCCGTCATACCCAAGAACTCGAATTAAATTATAATTTCCTTCAACAACATTTCCATTACCATCGATTAGCCCCTGTGCAACCATATCAGAATATGTTGGAGGAGGATTTTGTATATAACGTCGTTCTTTAATAGCGGCAAGTAAACCGTCATTAAAAGAGGCGTTGACCATACAGGAAGGAAGAGGCGCATCGCCCTCGATATACGCATTGTAAGTGATAAAAATCGTATTGAGCGTTGTTTCAGATTGACTGATGGTGTGAATACTGGGCGTACCCCTTGTTACCACATTTGTATATTTAATGTCCCAATTTAAAAACCCACAAAGTTTTATCATTTCTTTTTGACCTGTTTGTGTATTACAGGCATTTAAAATGCTCAGTAAAGTATTTCTATCCGCTCCCAGGGTCTGCGTTGGGTCATCATTTGGAGCTTCATCTGCCCATGGCGAAAGTTCAAAGCAGAAACCTTTCTTTTTTATTGCATAATCCAGATTAAATAATTGCGACCTAAGGCCGTCACTCTCATCAATGCCCCACAAATCAAGGGTATAAAGCAAAACAGTCGGGTCGCATTTGCCCGTATCGATATATTTTTCTTTTGCCCATATATAAGCGTCGCATTTGGCGCTTCCGGTCGACGGCGTTGAAGTCTGCCAGATTGTACCTGTCCCAGTAAATTTACCCGTTAAATCAAACAATACCGGCAACTTCGGACCATCCGCGTCATTAACCAGATAGTTATACATTGAACCGGCCGATGTGTCTTTGCGAACAGCTATACCGTTCTCCACGCCCGCAACTGTGGTGGCGACAAGACTGGTGGAAATGACGCCGGTAGTCGTATTACCGTCATAAAGCACAACGCCATTAATACGGTCACGAAATAAGTCGATTAATGCTCCCAGACCAATGTCAGTCGTTTTCCATCCTTCGCATAATCCTCCGGATTCTACCACACGGTCATACCATGGGTCGTTCCAAATCTTTATAAAAACGCGAGGAGCATCCCTGTTAACAAGACCTTGTACACACGACGCTACATGGGCTATATCGTATCTTGGTCCATTTGCCATATAGTGAATATAGTTTAAATCAAGCACATATATTGTGGGCTTGGCGGCATAAACTGTCGTCGTCATCCAACACAAAGCCAGAAGAATAAATGCAACAATATTCAACAACCGCTTGTAGCTCATTCTTTTTCTCCTATAACATTTATAAATAATTGCTGATATCGTATGATAAACAATCTATTACTCCGCGGCTTCACACCGCACCCTAACGGGTTGTGCAGGTGTTTTGGATCGCGGGAGCTGTAAATGAAGACCGAAAGTAGCCAGACAGTTACTGAACACATCTACAAACAAAATTCCTTTTTCATATTGGCAATGTCAGTGATCCAACGATGTCGCTGCCTGTTTATACCCCAGGCCAAATACGAGCAAAAATAACTTTCTCAAGTACTAATGTAATCCAATTTGAGTTCCAATAACCCATTCTACGTGCTGATCAGCAAATAAACTTGGACTTCCACCATAAACACCTTTTTTATGGCTCTTATAATTAATTATGCGACCATAATATGAACCGGAAGTAAAAGCCAATTGTTCAGCGGCCATACAATTTAAAATACTTAGCTCCGCCGGGCTGCTCGCTTTAAGAGAACCGCTGCCGCTCTCAAAATCAACGAATTGCTTGGCACCTATAAGTTTGATAGGTGATACAGTTTCTATGTGATTAATAGCCCAACGGGTGGCATTGGGTTTGTAGAGAGGAAGCTCCGCGAATTTAAGTGAGCCGTGAGGAGGGCCGTATGGATGTTCAGGGTAAATATTATATCCTTTGGATAAACTATGAAGCCAAGTCCCATAACTCTCTCCTTCACCGGAATAATTCGTAACTCCAAATATCTTACCTCCCTTTGTGCCGGTTAGCGTAACTGACGATTCAGAAATGGTGACTTTATCCCGCCCCCGTACATACGGACAAATAAAATATTTCGGTGCGTACATATTTAAATATTTTTCGAGTTGAGGGTAATACCACGCCCTATCCGGACTTAGATCACTGGGCAAGGGAGTTTTCAGACCGCAATAGTTGCGTAATGCCACAGAAAGTAAACAATACTTTACCGGAACCTGAAACCAGGGACTTTGACCAACCATAAGTGGCATGACATCATTGTTACCGGCAGAATACGCATTCAAAACTAATCCGATTTGCTTTGTATTGGCGATACACATCACCAGCTTAGCTTGTTCCCTGGCTTTTGAAAGTGCTGGCATCAGTATGGCAAGTAATAATGCAATTATGGAAATTACAACCAGAAGTTCCACTAAAGTAAAACCCCAGCAACTATTCTTACTCGAAATTCTCGGTCTATTACTTTTCATCATAAAACTGCCCTATCTAAATAATATCGTTAATATCGCATATAGCCTTATAATCATAATCAGTCGACATCACAGTCCCTAATAAAATGCCGTATTTTCATTATGATTTATTTCATCCAGTTCTCTGCCAAGATAGCAAAATCTGCGAAGTTAACTTTTCCATCATCGTTGATATCACCCTGTTTGGGAACATAAAATACTCCGACTTCACCTTCCGCCGCATATAATATGTCGGGAACGCCATCGCCATTAACATCTACTATTTTTACATCATAATAGTTTCGGCCAGTATCAAGTACCTGCGATGCAAAATTATTTGCAGCACTGTCCCAAGAATATATAGTCAGTGTAGGGAGCGTGCCATAAGCAGCTATTACAAACTCATCCAAACCATCATTGTTCAAATCACCGGTCGCTATACGCCGAATGTATCGGTTGTCAACACCATAGTTAACAGTAGTTTGTACTGCATAGTAAGCAGCACTTGAATCGCCTGCTTTCCAATGAGTAAGGTTGTTAATATGAATTTCCCATGCTGTTTGCGGGTTGACCGGAACAAAATGTGCACCACCGGGGTCTTCATTATGAAGTGAACCACCCGCAATTGTCTCAGGGCCATACCATGGGTCATTGACATCACCGGGCGTAGTTTCTGGTCGAACATTACCGACAGCCGCACTGCGAAAATAGTGTTTGGGATAATAAGTCGGCCAGTTTTGATAGCTATCTGAAGCCGCGGGCTTGCTTAAATTTAAAACCTGATAATAAACGGGCCAGACTAACTCATTCCCCGCAGTTGTAAGGTAGTTATCTGCTATCACTAAATCATAAGGCAAATTCGTTTTAATACTTCCCGTATATTTTTCTGTCTTATACCAGTAGCCTGGAAGCGCCGGATTGGGTTTGTAAATAAAGAATCCAACAACGTGAGCTTCATTCCAGTCATCATTAAAGCCGAAATAGACCTCACCGTCAGCGCCAGCACCAACTGTAGAAGTCTGATCCAAGTTTCCTATTGCAATACAGCCATTATCGACAGTAGCCCTGTTATAATATAACGGAGCATAATTTGAGGTAACGTCCGACATTCGCTGAGCATGCCAGCCGTACGTTGGACCTGCCTCAGTTCTGAAATAAACCCGTTTGATCGACGCCTCCGCCGTGTGGTCGTAGTCCGCCGTAAGATAGTATATCTGCCTTCCAATATTTGGATCAGTATCCACATTACCACATTCCAAGTCTAAATACGGAACGGTACCACTATCAAGAACCGTGCTGGACCAAGAATTGGATATTTTAGAAAACTGTGTCAAATCGCCAATTCCGCTGACGCTGTCATATGAAACGGTATAAACCTCCGCTCCGGTTTCTAAAGGGTCGGATTCACTTAAGCAAACACCATAGTAATTGACATCCGGCGTATTAGCGATTACTTTTTTCTCATATGTCACCGGAGAATAGGCTGAATAGACACAATTGCTTACTGCCAGTATTATAACCGCAAACAAATTTATTTTCTTAACAAGCTTCATTTTTAATTCTCCAATCCTGTATATTTTAATTATGATCCCTTGGACTATCCTTGCTTATAAAACATAAAAAAAACAATTACTAAACCAATGCCGGGGGCACTCTAATTCGTGCCCCCGGTGATAAGATTTTACGTTATTTTTTAAACCTTCTTAAAAAAACCATGCCGCCAAAACCCAGTAAACAAATCGTCGCCGGCTCAGGTATTTCCGCTGTAATCGTTGTAAATGTTCCATCATAATCATAGTTGAATGTTCCATCGCCAGAATAGGCCATTATATTACCATAGTTTGTGATATCTGTTATTTCACCGGTAAGCTTCAAGGTACCTTCCGTAATATTCATGCTGCTGTTAGAGGTCATTACTATACTGCTGGCATTAAGTGACCCACCTTCTAAATTGACTATACCATATCCTGCGGTCCCGCCACCCAAATTCAACACTCCAGTTGTATTTAAAGTTCCACCGTTAACATTAACTATTCCGGCCCCCAGTGAACCAACCCAAATGGGACCCCATACAACATCGACAAGACCACTGTTAATTGTCAATGTGCCGGAACCCGTAGCAGTCGAACCCAAAAAGAATTGACTCCATCCCTGTGATATAACAGTTCCGCCATTTACAATCATAGTTCCGCTGCCAAATCGGCCTATAACCGGAGAACCTATTACCTCCAAAACGGCTCCATCAGATATGGTCGCCATTCCATTACCGCCGCTTGAGTATCCCAATGCACAATTGTTTGCAATAGCATAGCTGTTCGTTCCGCTCATATTCAGAGTGCCGGTACTGCCGCTAACATCGCCCACTTTCAAATAACCGCCGCTGCCGGAAACATTAAGAGTGCCACCGCCGGTTATATTCAGGGTAGCGTTATAACCATTTGAACTTGAACCTAAAACTACACTTGAGGTTCCCGAGAATGCAATCGAACCGCCAGCTACTATATTTAAATTACACGTTCCTGTAGGGCGATAGCTGTGGCCTGCATAAATATTAGCAACACTTCCAGTCACCGCCGAATTAACAACACACTGATCACTTGCGCCAATGATGATAGAACCCGTAGTGGGAACAGCCCCGTTCTGCCAGTTGCCCGCTGTACTCCACATATGATCGCCTGTCGTATCCCAGTACTGTACAGCGCTGTATGCGTTGTACGTCAGGCCAAACATCGCCAAAACACAAATTAAATATGTTATTTTCTTACTCATTCTCATTTTCCTTACCTCCAAAAAACTGTTCACAAAAACTAAATTCAGTCATTTTACGCATGACTATACACCACTTTGTACACCTCCAAAACTTAAAGAAAACCACTTTTCTTCATCATATACCCTCCATTCCTATATTAAAATCTTTTCAACAACCGATTATGCTGCTACTTGCTTACTTAAGCCAATTCTCAACCAGAATTTTCAAATCCAGCATATCAACGGAACAATCGCCATTCAAATCAGCCTGGAAAAATGATGGGTCTGTAAAAACCTTTATCGTTTTTGTCAGTTCTTCTCCGAATCTTCCGGCACCTCCGTCCTGCACCATACCCCAATGGGTTGAGTACGTTCCCACGGTTGCAGGAGCCTGTAAATGAAGCTCAAAGGTAACCGGACGACCCCGAAAAACACCTCCATAAAGTGGAACTTCATTGCTTACATCGTCGATGGTCCAACGAGTCTGACCACCTACCCCGAACAAAGTACTATCCGCTTCCTTTTGGCTAAACCTGAACTGGTTTGCCTCGTTCCACAACAAATCGCCCTGATTCCGGACAACCACATAAGCCGTGTATTGCTGACCCGCTGCCATACATGAAGGAATGTTGTTCCAGAGTATCTTTGAGTCAAGATCGGGATAGTCATTAAATTGACGGGCACCTGAAGCAGTAGTATGAATATACTCAAATGGGTCATTTGTACTGGACCACGTATCGGTATTTGGATTGGGTGAAACTATATACGGATCCCCTGTGTTGGCAGCATAAATACCTGATCCTTCGTCATATTCGTTCCAGCCCTCCACATAAACACGGTCAATATCAGAATTCGCAAGGACGGAATTCCATGCATTCCTAAAGTGCACTCCGCCATCACGCGGCAGGAAATTACCGGGAGTGTTGATGTTTTGGTCCCAATACCCGCCCTTCAAAACCACAGATAGAATATTGTTATGGTTTGTCGCATAATAATAGAGACTGGCAATTCCAAAATTCCAAACTCTCTCATCAGACCAGCTTAAATAGGTTCCGGCTGGTGAATTTCCAATCAAGTAAACTTCGTCATTGAATACGGGGTGATTTGCACCCAAATTAGCCGCTAATCGACTTTCGACATCATATCGGCTCAGCGAACCGGGGTTGACAAGCGTGCTCAACTCGTACAGCATTAAAACGACACGTCCGTCGATTTGAGCCAAATAGCTATCCGCGTATTGATCCGGGTTGGTTGCAAAGTAATCGTTGTAGAAAGCGGTATATTCCCCGACAAATCCGTCTTTGCCTTCACTGGTTGCCACATTAAACGAAGTGCCTGTGCAAGCGAGATCAAGATACGGCACCACTTTGGGCACATCGTAACCGGCTTCCCGCATTTGACTAAGAGCCGTAAGCAGCTTCCTTCGCAATGGAGAATACCAGTCGCCTCCGATAAGAGGAAGAGGACGGGCTACATGAACGTATATAACGTCAATATCTGCCAGCATCATCTGTTTAATCTGACTCTGCCACCAGTCAGGTTCGCCGGTCCAAGCCGCCCTGCCTTCCATCGGTGCCCATGGTCCGCTTACTTGGCCGCCATCGGATACGAACCACTGAAAGACAGTAGTGCTGGTAATATGGCTGTCCATATCGAATGGAACGCCCTGGGTATATAAGTAGTCCGGGACCGGACTACTGGCAACCACCAAGCCAGACAATATTGTTACAACTATCAAAAAACATTCTGCTTTTTTCATACAGCCTCCTAATTCCTTACTAATCCAAACAAACTTTTTCATTATTCTTCCTCCAGGTTCATTATAAATAATAGTACGCTTACCTGCATAAAACTACTTAACCAAAGACACTTGCTGGTTAGAACAATCTTGACGCTCTGATATTGCACCTGTGCTGCTTGCCCTAATGATCACTTCCGCGGGCAATACTCGCCTTACAGGCTTTTTTATCTCTCCAAGCAAACTCATGAACAACAGATTGGCAGCTTCATAACCTATCAGTTCATTTGACTGCATGACACTCGTTAGCGGCACTGTAAGTTGCTCACATAAGGGCATATTGCCAAAGCTGGCTATGTATAAATCTATACCTATTTTCAACCCCAAACTTTCCGCCACCGTATAAATACCTTTAGCAACATTATCATTGACGGCAAAAATACTGATTTTTTTTTCTTTCGTGGTGCTTAAAAGGTTGCGAGTTGCATCGTAGTCGCTCTTCAATCCAAGATTTTCATCGGTTGCGAGTTCATGCTCTGGTTGCGAAAAACCACAAATATATGGTTTAATTTCCGCAAAACCATGTTGCCGCATAGCAACTGACCAACCTACTAACCTATCTCGAACAGAACTGGGGTCATTGGTAGAACCAACATAATATACCGGCAAACCATGTGCACCTAAAAGATGCTTTGTAGCCTTGAACGCTCCGCTTACATGGTCAATTGAAACCGAACTTACAGGAATATCGTCCAAAACACGATCTACAAATACCATTTTCCTGCCTGTTTTTAGGAAACCCAGAACTGCTTGACTATATCCAGAACGCTCATGAGGCATCATAACAATTCCATTGACGTTTTGTATTGGATGGGCAATCGCATCAATAACATGTTCGTGCGACTGCGAAGCGTCAACTATTACATATTTCAGCCCTCTTTGCGTTGCGAAGCGTTGAATGCCATCAGAAATTTCCAAAGAAAGAACATCTCGATTCCATCTAATGAACATAATCGAATATTTGCAATTTGAATTTCGCGTTACAATCGGCCCTTTTCCTCGCCCCAACTCACAACGTATAAGCCCCTCCCGCTCGAGATCCTGTAATGCTAAATTGATGGTTTTGTAATCAACACCACATTGATTCACTAAATCAGAGATGGGTGGTAATCGATCTCCCGGATTTAGCTTGCCGGATTCGATGTGAAATCTTACCTGGTTGCTGATCTGTTGATACAGAGGGCGAGACTTGCCCTTTTTCCTCTCAAGATTAGATATTATGATTGGCATAGCCATGTTTTAAAGATTCCTGAAAATACGCAATAAAATATAAACTAATTGTAATTGTAAAATAACACATTTACCAGTTGATGTCAAATAAAATATTTTTAAATATCAGATTTTTAGCGAATAATTCTCCAGTTATTATCCAATTTAATTCTTGCATCAATGTTCGGGTTTGTTATAATTTCAGTTTAACACCTCAATTAATCGAGATGGTTTTGTGGAATATATATAATATGATTATGAATGTCGTGTTATTTATTTAACACGTTGCGAGAGCAGTTCTTGCGAAAATATACACAAAAGTTATGTCTTATGTGATAAACTAAACTGTCCCTTAAATTTTGAGTAAATTTTTGTAAGCTTAATAAATATAATAAGTTGTGATACAAAATGATTGGGTTTAATTTCAATTTGTTGATAAATTTGGGCCAAGATTATTTCGTCAATCTAGTGAACTGAATTCAGATTTGTAGCTGGCGACATATAGGCTTTCTATACTCTCAAATTCTATATGAAAACTAAAATTAAAATACTAATTTGGGCGATTCTGACATCTCTTGCTGTAATCGGGCTTGTGTATCAACCGCACAAAAAAAAGGCAATAGTGTTAAGAATTGCTCACAGCCTTGATAATACGCATCCTCTGCATAAATCACTAGAATTCTTTGCAAAACAAGTAGAAACAACCTCCCACGAACAAATAAAAGTATATATTTATCCAAATAGTCAGCTTGGCTCTGATAGAGAGACTATCGAACAATTACAGTCGGGAGTGATTCCGATGAGTGTTTGTTCTTGTGGTCCGCTCGAAAGCTTTATCCCTCAAATGCAGATTTTCGGAGTTCCATATCTGTTCCGCAATAAAGAACATATGCTCAAAACCCTTAATTCCAAGATAGGTGACGAACTTCTTGCAAGTGGTGAAGAATACGGATTAAAAGGATTATGCTTTTTTGATGCCGGGGCAAGAAGTTTTTATACCAAGAATATACCCATTCACTGTCCTGAAGATTTAAAAGGCCTAAAAATCAGGGTTATGAAAACCAATATGTCAATCCAGACAGTCAAAGCTCTTCGTAGTTCACCTACACCTATCGATTTTGGCGAACTTTACACTGCCTTGCAGCAGGGAGTGGTTGACGGGGCAGAAAACAACCCTCCAAGCTTTTATACCTCCATGCATTATGAACTGTGTAAATTTTACTGTCTCGATGAACATCAGCGAATTCCTGATATGCTCTTAATAAGCAGCGTTTTCTGGAGTAAACTTAGTAAGGAACAACAACAAATAATTAGTAATGCTGCGCAGAAATGTGTCCTGTTTCAATATAAATTATGGAGTCAAAAAGAAATCTCGGCATTACAAAAAGTTCAGGATGCAGGTGTCAAGGTAATAGAACCAGATAAACGGCCCTTTATTGAAGCTGTACAGCCTTTGTGGCATAGTTTCCATAACACATGGACAGGTGATATGATAACAAAGATTCAGGCAGTTAAATGATCAAAACAATAAAATCTATAAAATTAATCTTCGACCGGATAATTAATCTTCTGGCAATATTTATCATGAGCATTCTGGTTATTGATGTTGTCTGGCAGGTGATTGCCAGATATGTACTTAAAAATCCGGGTGCATGGACAGAAGAACTTTCGGGATTTCTGCTAATCTGGGCAGGATTGCTTGGGACATGCATCTCACACAGGGAAAAGGCCCATTTAGGAATTGACTATTTAGTGGAAAAATTTCAACCGCAAAATAGAGACCTTATCAGAATTCTAATTAGCCTTTTAACAACTGTCTTTGCTATTTCTGTGCTTGTATGCGGAGGCTGTCAGCTGGTAAAAGCCACCTTTATAACCAATCAGTACTCTCCGGCACTGGGTATACAAATGGGATACGTTTACTTGATTCTGCCGATTAGCGGAATATTGATAATTATATATAGTCTGCAACAACTCCGGGGATATTACATAGACATGAAAAAGAGGGAAGCCTGATGTTTTCACCGCTAACTGTAATGATAATATCTTTTGCAGTAATGCTTTTTTTGGAAGTGCCGATTGCTGTGGGGCTGGGCATTTCATCACTTCTGGCGATAATTACAATCGGCAATATCCCTGCTTTTCTTGTTGTTGCTCAAAGGATAATGAACGGTATGAACAGTTTTACACTGCTTGCAATTCCATTCTTTATTTTAGCCGGCTTGTTTATGGGCAGAGGAGGAATTGCCCGAAGATTGGTTGATTTTGCAAATGTTCTTGTCGGCAGACTGCCCGGCGGACTGTCGTATGTGAACGTGCTTACCTGTATGCTGTTTGGCTCTATTTCCGGCTCTTCAGCAGCCGCAGTTTCAGCTGTCGGCGGGTTTATGATACCCTTGATGAATAAAATGGGATACGATAAAAACTTTAATGCATCGGTAACCATCACAGCGGCAACTACCGGGCTGCTGATTCCGCCAAGTAACGCTATGATCATTTATGCTTTAGCTGCGGGCGGATCAGTTTCAATAGCTACTATTTTTATTGCCGGTATTATTCCCGGTATTTTGGTCGGTCTTGCATTGATGTTCGTGGCAGGTATTGTCTCTTCAAAAAAAGGGTATGGAAAGGGAGCCTCCTATCCTTTCAGTGAAGCAATATCAAAATTCTTTAAGGCGATACCGGCGTTGTTTCTGGTTGTTATTATACTCGGCGGGATTCTTTCCGGCATATTCACCCCGACCGAAGCTTCAGCAATCGCTGTGGTTTACGCCTTTTTACTTTCAGTCATAATATACAGAGAAGTTAAAATTAACGAAATACCCGCGATTCTTCTGCAATGCGTCATTACTACCGGAGTAGTTTTTTTTCTTATAGGCACATCAATGGCCACAAGTTGGGTGCTGGCTTATGAGAATATTCCATCTAAGATTAGCCAGGCGTTGATAGGACTTTCTGAAAACAGATACATTATTTTTCTTATCATCAACCTGATTCTGCTTGCAGTGGGAACTTTTATGGATATGACTCCTGCGATACTCATTTTTACCCCTATCTTTCTGCCGGTTGTTAAAAATCTGGGAATGGATCCTATTCAGTTCGGGATTATAATGGTCTTAAACCTCAGTATCGGCTTGTGTACCCCGCCGGTAGGAACTTCACTTTTCATAGGCTGTGGAATTGCTGATACAACTGTCACAGAAATAACGCCGCATCTGATAAAGTTTTTTGCTGCTATGATTGCGGTGTTGATGCTTTGCACTTACGTTCCGGAAATTTCGACGTTACTTCCGAGATTATTCCATATGTAGGGATACCAATGAAGAACAAGAGACAATGGATAAAATCAATTTTAAACGGAGAAAATGTTCCAACCGCTCAATACTGGATGTCATTTTTTAATGCGGATACTGCAAGAAAACTAACGCCTAAATCCTGTCATTTCAATGGAATGAGCTTATACGAAGTTGGCAGCAATTTCGATATGAGCGGGATGAGTTATGATGACCTTGACAGATTAATTGAATTTAACAATTACACAGATCGTTGTTTTGCCTGTCTTGGCAAAGGAGCCGCAATAATGTTCGGTCATGGTGGTCCGGGCGAATTTTTCTGCAGGACTATTGAAAAAGGTGATAACTATGTTATTGTCCAATATGAAACTGGGGTAAAAAGCAAAATACAGTTCAAACCGCATTTCTATCACACATTCGACCATCCGATAAAAACACTGGATGACCTGAATGATCTTAAACTTCCTGCCCCGGATAATCCTCTGCGTTATGAGGGACTTGAAAACAATGCCAGATACCTCAAATCAAAGGGACAATATGTCGTCGGTTCTCTAAACGGATTCTTTTCAGGAATACATTATTTTTTGATGGACTATCAGGACACTTTAATATCCCTGCTTACTGAGCAAAACTTGATACAGGCCGCAGTGGATAAAATTGGTCGGTGGAATTTAGTTGCCGCAGAAAATATGATTAAGGCTGGCGTTGACGGACTTGCAATTTGTGACGATCTCGGCTCAAAACAAAATCTTCTAATGTCCCCCCAGCATTATCGACAGTTTTTCAAACCATGGCATAGAAAACTTTGCGACCTTGCCCATGAAAACGGGGTAACAATCCACCTGCATTCGCATGGAACTATCCATCCCCTGCTGAATGATCTTGTTGAATGCGGATTTGATTTTATTAATCCATTTGACCCTGAAGAAGGTTTTGATATTGAGAAAATCCTGGAACAATACTCAAAGAAGTTTGTGGTTGTTGGTGGATTCCCAGGTACATTCTGGTATTGGCCCAACCAAAAACAGGAAGAATACTTAAGTCGAATGGCAGAACTTGGAAGGAAATACAAAAGATTCATATTTATGGATTCAAGCGGCGTGCCTGACAATATATCTGCTGCGGACTATTTAAGAATTACACAATTATCAAAAGCGGCAAGATCAAGTATATGAAAGAAATTTATAAAATGAAAAATCTATCAATTTTAATTTTAGTAATATTGTTCGCCGCAGTTACACAAGGGTCAAAAATATTATTAGAATCAAACTTTAATAATATGGACGGCTGGAACCAGGAATACGGCGGACAATGGCAGATAAAAGACCAGACTTGTCAAGGCAAAACTCGTTCTATATGGGCAGGTAATAAAACATGGGAAAATTATAGTTTCTCTTTGAAGGCACGCTGTATCGAAGGCGATGAAGAAGGACAGATATGGTTCTCTGTACGTTATACTAATGAATGGAACAGATACGCTATAGCTATCCGCGGCGGTCTGCTTGATGAAGTTGCGCTTTTTAGATATGAGGATGCAGATCCACCGACACCACGTTTCCTTTGTCCCCTGAATATCCCGCTCGGATTCGATTTTAAATCAAATACATGGTATAACATAAAAGCTGAAGTCACCGGCCCAAGAATAAAAATATGGGTTGGCGATGTCGAAAAGCCGCAGATCGATTACACCGACAGCAATCCTATTCTCAATGGAGCCGTAGCAATAGGCGGCAACTATTATGCTTGTCAGTTTGATGATGTTAAAGTTCAGGAAATCCAAGGGAGTTTTAACATTGACAACGTCAACTTCGCTAATTCAGCCATCAAATACAATTTCGGATCATCAAACACCAGGATAAATGGGTTTATTAATTCTGATGGTTCTGTATATGACAAATCCCTTGGCTTCGGCTGGAACAAAGATATGCGATCCGCGGTCAGAAAAAGAAATCTCTCCAGCATACCCGAACTTGACACACTCATCACCGTTGCTCACGCCATGACAGATGCCACATTTACTATTGACACGCCCAACAGGGATTATTGTGTCACTGCCGTTGGCTATGACCCGCAATACGACACTTATTTTAAAATCTTCGCAAATGATACCTGCCTTGCGAATATCCCTTTAAAAAAAGGAACGCCGTTATTCGCCGCTGACAAAGTCCGTGTTGACAATGGGAAAATTGAAATAAAAGTTGTCAAACCTGCAAGTGAACCGGCTGTATCGTTAGCTTATGTCGTCATTGAACCGTGGCATGATGTTGCAGACCGAGAGTCTCAAAGAATAAAACCCGTTACGATTCAAACTGATTCATCTGATATCAATGAAAAATTAAGAATAGCCCAGAGGCAGCAATATCAACCGTTAAATATCAAAGACACTATAAAGCAGGGCAGAACACAGATTTCATTAAACGGCAACTGGCTTTTCATGCCCTCACAGTATCTTGATGAAACAGCACAACCTCAATTGCCGCAATACTCCGATATTAACTGGCATATTATTGATGTGCCTGAATTCTGGAATCAGATAGCATGGTGGACTATGGAGGTCGCAGGCTACGGTCTTCGCGGCCAGGCAATGGCATACAGATATGATGAAGTTCGGCGTACGGAAAAATATACCTTTGATTATGCACAAACTAACTCTGCGTGGTATCGACAATGGATAACCATTCCTGAAACCATTAAAGGTCGGCGTGTCATCATCAATTTCCAGGCTTCCGCTTCAGTAACCAGTGTTTATATCAATGGCCGTCACATCAGCAACCACATTGGGATGTTCACACCCTTTGAATTCGACATCACAGATTACATAATCTATGATAAGCCAAATCTGATTGCCGTACATGTGTCCAGCGGTGCACGAAAAATGGCAGAATCTGATATGGCAGAATCTGATAAGGTTGCAGGAATCGCAATTACGATGGTCGTTACGGATGAAATGCTCAATTCTCTGCCAAAAGGAATCTATAGCTCACAATCCACAAGCCCCGATTACACGATTTATAGAAAAATCCAGCGCCCCGCCGGTCTTTGGCAGCCCGTCTCGTTGTTCGTCACAAATTCGACAGTAATTGAAAATGTTTTTTTTAAACCCGAGATAAATGGGGCAAATATCGATGTAACTTTAAAAAATTCTGGTAACACAAAGTTCGATGGTGCCATTAAGGTTAATGTCGTTGACATAACTGCTTCCAGACAGATATCGGTAGATGTAAATCAATCTCAGACCCTTACTTTCCATATTGACGTTGATAACCCAAAACTCTGGACTCCCGAAACTCCAAATCTGTATAAACTCAACGTCGCCCTAATAAAAAATAGTAAGCAAATCGACAATTACTCTTGCAACGTCGGGTTTAGAACTTTCAAAGTCAAAAACGGAATATATTATTTCAATGAACGGCCACACTGGCTTGGCGGAGCCAATATGCCCCCGCATGGTTTGCGGCCAAACGACAAAAAATTAGCAAATAAATTTATGAAATTGATGCACGACGGCCATCAGATGATTACTCGCTCCACCGGCAGCCCCCTTACGCCTGTCTGGGCCGATGCCGCTGACAAACAAGGCGTTGCAGTCAGCCTCGAAGGCACCTGGCCTTGGATGGGTCTCTATGACCACCCCATGCCTGAAGGTATTCTCATGGAAGCATGGCAAAATGAAATGATCGACCTGGTAAAACAACTCCGCAATCACCCAAGCATCATCATGTGGACTATAGGTAACGAATTCAACTACCACCCCCAATTCCACAAGGATGCCGAAAATCCCGAACAGATCTACCTGAAAAAAATGCATATCCTTTCTGAATTTGTAAAAAAGCTCAGACAACTTGATCCCACAAGACCGATTTGCCTCTGGTCAAATTATACACGAGAAAAAGACCTCTATGAACGCATTCTCAAACCCGGTAACATTGACGACGGCGACATCACCGATCCGCATCTGTATCTTGGCTGGTACATGCCTTCAGTTTTTCAGGACTCACGCTACAACGGCGGCTATCTGCCGGAATACACCGGCCAGGCAATAATGTCACAGGAAGCCTCTACAGGTTATCCCAATAACGACAACGGCTCGCCCGAAAGAATATACATCCAGCTATACACTCCACAAAGCTGGATTGGTGATGATGCTTACGAACATCGCGATCCTTCAGTATTTCTTGACTACAATGCGCTAATATCTAAAGAATGGATGGAAGATGTACGCAGAACGAGGCGAACTGCCGGATGGGTCGCCTTTTCAAACGTATGCTGGTTCAAATACGCAAGCTTTGCTGACCACATTCAGCCATACCCGACATACTACGAAATGAAAAAAGCTCTTCAGCCAGTCCTCGTTAGTCTCGACCAGCGCGACAGGCATTATTATCAGGGAAACAATTTCTCAGGCAAAATCGTCGTTGTCAATGATGATATCAATGGAAGTAACTTTGAAAATCTCAAATGCACGATTGACCTCATCAACCGTAACAAAGAGAAAGTCTTCAGTACATCCATTCTCATCGGCAATTGTCCTTACTACGGAAAAACCGTCAATGATTTCTATTTTACCATACCCGACAACCTTACCGACACCAGAGACAACTTCAAACTCCGACTGACACTCAACTCCGGCCGCAAACAACTCAGCCGGAACAACTACACACTGCTCATCGCCTCAAAAGACTGGGGCTGCCCCAAAGCTAACATCAAAAATATAGGGATCCTCAAAGCGAATAATATTGTCAAAAAGTATCTTCACAATCTTGGTGCAACTGATATTACAATTGATGATATTAAAAAACAGCAGCCTGTCATTTGGGCCAACGTGCGAATCCCTGACATCACATCCTGCGAATCTCAAAAGCTCCTAGACTATGTCGCAAACGGCGGCACTCTCATTCTTCTCGAAACCCAAAACGCAAACACTATCCTGCCCGATGGCATTGTTAAGGAAATCTTCAAAGACAACGTGGAATTTGCCAACATCGAACTACCCCAACACCCTCTCTTCGATGGCTTCGAATCTCAGGATTTGCGATGGCTCAACGGCTCAGGCACATCTCTGTACGCCGCCGGCTCAAGCTATATACTCTGTAAAAACGCCCCATGCATAAAACTGACCGAGCACATACCCTACGGCTACGGCAGTAAAGACACCATAACCTGCCCGATGTTCATCGTTGATCACGGCAAAGGCAGAATCCTTGTAAGTGAGATCAGAACTTCTGCCTGCGATACCGACCCCCTCGCCGGCAAGATACTAAGTAATATTATCAATTGGGCAAATAAATAATAAAAGAATCTGGAGATTATTATGAAAATGGGTACGACAAAACTTTTTGGCAGTGTTATGCGGCCTGTTTTCTTAATCGCCAGTAGCTTTTCCATAAATTTGACTGCTGCAATAGGCTTTTTTAAAAATATGACTACTTCTCCAATGTTTTTAGTCAATTATGGAAAAGGGGAAATCTTGGTTGGCGAATTAAAATTGTCATCATGCAATATAGACACAGTTGCAGGTAAAATTCTTACTAATATCATTAATTGGGTTGGAATAGTAATAGTTCATAATTCTTACTTAAAATGAGACCGATTGTAGAAAGGCTATATAATATATGCGTTTTACAAGGCAGCAGTATCTGGATTTAATGCTATTTGGGAATGCTGAAAGGCAAATGTTTGTCGAACTTTTTGGTCCACTGGTGGGACTTGAAGAAGAATGGACGGCTCAAGGCGCCAGTCAGGAAGAAATAGGTATGAGGGCTTTTGATTGGGATTATGTTCCCTTTGTGGATTGTGGTGCAAATGCCTTTTTCTATGGTCAGCTGGCAAATCCACAAATTATTCAAGAAACTGATAAATATATTATCGCAAGAGATCTGCTGGGAAGAACAACCAAATTATGCAAGGGCAGTTCAACAATTCCAATGCCTCAAGATTACCCTGTCAGGAACATGGATGACTGGAGGAAAATAAAGCATCTCTTTGAATACAATAAAAAAAGAGTTAATTTAGAGAAGATTCATGAAGCCAAGGACTTAAGGCAAAAAGGATATGTGATCGTAGCCAATATTTTTGGCTCTTTTGATACGATACGTATGTTGATGGGTGAAGAAAATTGCTGTATTTCATACTATTCACAACCAGAACTTATACATGATATTATTGAGACCATAACCCATATGACAACAGGCGTTTTTGAGCAAGTTCTTGAAATGATACCGGTTGATCAGTTGCAGGTTCATGAAGATATGGCCGGAAAGGCTGGACCCATGATAGGACCTAAACAAATAATTGAATTTTTTAAGCCTTATTATGAAAATATTTGGGATATGTTCTCATCATATGGCACAAGAATTTTTCAAATGGATAGTGATGGAAATATCAATCCAATCATTGATGTACTTCTCGAGTGCGGCATTAATTCTATATATCCTATGGAACCTGCAGCGGGCATGGATATTGTGGAAATAAGAAAAAAATATGGCCAAAAACTATCTATGGTCGGAGGTATTGATAAACATATCCTCCGCATGACGAAAAATGATATAAAAAAAGAATTGGAATACAAAATGCAGCCACTAATGCAACAGGGAGGTCTGATTTTCGGTCTTGACCATAGAATACCAAACGGCACACCTTTAGAAAATTATCGATATTATGTCGATTTAGGCAGGGAAATCTTGGGTATTCCTCCGAGAAAGATAGAATACAAAGGCTGGCAGCGAATGGCGTTCTGCGAAGCATCGTGCTTATAAATGTGGTACTAAACAATATGCCAACATAATTTCGACGAGGTATATATATGTACTACACAAGCTTTTACTATATTGAAGTTAGAAGTTGAATTTTATAAAAAGAGATAATTGAATAGCTGGCATTTTGAGACCGCGTGTAGCCAGTATTACAAAATGCTCATAAATGATAACATTAAGAAAGGGAAAAACAATATGGTTACTTTATCTAGGATTTTGATGTTATTGATCTTGGCTAATCTTACGCAAAATCTGCAAGCCGAAAACGTAAAATTGAAATATAAACCGCAAGAACATATTGTACTGGCTCAGTATGGACAAAATCAATTTGACGTTTCGACGGTTTTTCCTGAATTGACTTTTAAAGATTCAAACATGCCGAATAGCATTCCTGATATAAAAACAATATCAAGCAATCTGGAAAAATCAAAACAAATGAAGGTTGAGTTTGCTCCTGTTGCTCTTAACGGCGGCCAATTATATGTAACGCTCTGTTTTGAATGGTCTGAACGCGAAAGTATTCTGCGAAAATGGGCTGAACTAAGAATTACGGAATCCAATAAACCTGTAATCTTGAATGAAATAATCCTCGAAAAACACAGTAAGTCAGATATTGTTCACAATTTTATCGTTCAGTTTCCTCAAAGTTTTCCGGTGTTTTTTAAAGCCTGTTTTGCGGGTATTGAATTTCCAGTTGCATCAACTCGTGCTGAAGGAGATTTTGTTTTGATTGGACACAGGCCTGGAGTAAAGCTGGAACCTGGAAAATTGTATGAAAGTCAAAAAGCGGTGTTCGGTTTTACCAAAGAAGGTGATGAAATTGACGCATTTAAAAAATATATCGCTGCTAACCATCCACAGCCGCATAGAATATTTACCAACTACAATTTCTGGTTTACCTTACCTCCGGGTTTTTATACCTCACAAGAGGTTCTTTCCGTTATGAAAAGTTTTGAAGAAAATTTATATAAACCTTATGGTGTATCGATTGATGCCTTTGTTCTCGACTGTCCCTGGTCCAATCCCCAAAGCATTTGGCAGGTTAACTCGAAAGCATTTCCCAACGGTCTCGGGGAAATGCAGGCGGCGGCGAATGCGATGAATTCAAATTTAGGGATATGGATATCACCTTCATGCTACTATAGCTCCGCAGTAGATGTGGCATGGGCGGCCACTAACGGATATGAAGTTTTTGATGGGCCGTTGTATGGACCTGCCGGAAACCAGAAACCTGTTCAATTGTGCTGTATGGGGGGCAAGAAATACGGCACGGAATTTAGAGAACAACTGGTAAGATTAGTGAAGCAGTACAACATGAAGCATATAAAAATTGACGGTTATTCCTTGACTTGCCCTGCTGCGAATCATGGTCATGAACCGGGCATGTACTCGGCTGAAGCGATTGCCCAAAGCGGAATCAATACATTCAAAGCTGTCCGTGAAGTTGAACCCGATATTTGGCTTGAACCGACCTGCTTTGGGAATCCCAGTCCCTGGTGGCTTTTTTACGTCAATTCAGTAACCGGTTTTTTTGGTGATGATTCTCCCTGGGGTAGAGTACCGGCCCCCGTCTATCGTGAAAGTTACACAACGGCGCGTGATTACTTTAATCTTCAGGGAGCGGCTACTTGCCTTGTGCCAATTTTTGCCCAGGAAGTTCTGGGTATTACACATCAAACTTCCGATGATTTTACCAATGACGGTGTAATGACCGTACTGCGAGGTCACGATTTTTTAACGCTCTATATGAATCCCAAATTTATGGATAAACGCAGATGGAAAACTCTGGCAGATCTGATTTCGTGGGCACGTCGCAATTATGATATTCTTCAACAGACTGAGATTATTTTGCCGTCCGACTGGCAATCAGGACAAATGCAGTTTTCAGCGTATAGTCACTCCGGGAAAATGCCGCGACAACTTTATGGGTATGTTCATTCGCTTAACGATAAATGCATTATTGTATTGCGCAATCCCTGGATTGCGTGCAGTCATTACAAATTTAAACTAAATCAGAATATAGGACTAAATCAAAAGAGCGGTATTTTCTCAATCGTAAGTATATATCCTGAGGTTCGAAAATATGGAGAAAACTTGAGATACGGCCAAGATCTGGAAATACCGCTCGCACCTTATGAAACCTTGGTATTGCAAATAGAGAAAAATCAAAAAACCTTTGATTTGCCGGGAGTCGAAGACCGTAATTATCTCTCTATTCGAAATCTGAAAAAAACAGTATGTCAGGAAGATGACTCAACATTTGAGGCGCATGTCCAAGTGGATGTTGATGTTAATGCGCCACAATCACAACTCATAGTATTACTTGAAGGAAAGAAAACTCCCTCAAAACCGGATATGCAGCTAACGTTAAACGGCAAAGCTGTAAAACTATATTCCATTAAAAATGCTGAAAATACATTCCCTATAGTGGATCCCAATGAGACGGGGTGGGCGTCATCATGGGCGCCTATTCCGGAATCGTGGCGATTTATGATTGCTGATATTGGATATGAGGGCGGCAGCATTGATCTGAAATTCAAAACGGATCCGGATTGTAAGAAAATCTCGGCATGGATTATTGCTATGAAATCCGAAAACAATGATGCCAAATATCCGAATATGCTGCCTTCGCCGGAAAGGATATATTTGGATTCCAAAGTTTTGATTGAAGATGTTAGTGTTGCGAAAACCGGGTTATGAGCTAATCTGCCGTGGGTAAATTTCAGAATAAGACGTATTTATTTGAAAGGAATTATGGTGACATCCAGAGAGCGTGTACTTGCAGCATTAAATCATTGTAAAACTGACCGCGTACCAAGATTGTTATATGGTGAGCTGATTGGCTATACCCCTGCGATCGAAAAATTGCTTAAGGAAAAATGTACGCCGAAAACAGCAAGAGAATATTTTGATATGGATATGACCGGAATTGCTCCCAATGCGACCAAACTTGACATAAATAGGCTTAGTGAATGGCTGCCGGTTGAGGCACAGCAGGCAGTAGAAAAGGTGAGCACATTTTCAAAAACCTATGGCGTCTCAGGAGCAATACCTGTTGATGAATGGGGGGTATGGTGGAGACAGGGAAGTTTTTATCATTTTGCTCACATTGAGTCCCCTCTTAAAATGATAAATGATATGAGTAGGATAAAAGAATTTCCATGGCCCGATTTAGACTCTCAATATAGATATGAAGGGCTTTCCGAAAAGGTCCATTCGATACAACAAGCAGGTGTTGCAGTAGCAGCATTCGCAGGTTCGATTTTCGAGCAGGCATGGTATATCCGGGGTATGGAACAACTGCTGGAAGATATGCTTTTAAATCCTGAAATAGCAAATTTTATATTTGAGCGCACTGCCTACTACCAGAAGGAGGTAGGAGTAAATATGGCTAAGACGGGCGTGGATATGATTATGCTTGGCGATGATGTGGCAATGCAAAATGGTTTAATAATGAAAGCGGAGACATGGCGAGAATTTTTAAAACCCCGACTTCAAAAAACTATAAGGGCAATAAAAGAAGTTCGACCCGAAGTGAAAATATTTTATCACTCAGACGGGAATGTTGAACAGTTGATACCGGAACTGATAGAAGTTGGCGTTGACGTGCTGAATCCGGTTCAGCCGGAGTGCATGAATCCATCTGAGATAAAGCAGAAATATGGAGATAAGCTGGCATTTTTGGGAACCGTGAGTGTTCAACAAACAATGCCTTATGGAAGTGTTAATGATGTAAAAATGGAAGTTGAGCAACGTATTAAGACCGTAGGACGCAATGGGGGACTTGTATTGGCTCCTGCGCACGTCTTAGGGCCTGAAGTACAATGGGAAAATATCGTAGCATTTTTTGAGGCGTGTGGCTAAGGTTAATTTGATAACAAGAAAAAATGCTTTAATGTCAACTTTTCAGATAATAGGAAAATCAAGATGGTTGAGAAAAACCGTGCTTTAAATAAAACAGAATGCGATAGCATTCCACATCTGTATAAACGAAACCAGGTAAAAAAGAACGGTCCGTTAACATCGCGGCAAAGACTTATGGCCACACTGGAAGGTAAACCTGTGGATCGCGTTCCTGTAAATCTTTACGAGCTTGGCGGTTTTGATATCGACCCTTCTGATCCTGACGAATTTAACGTCTATAAGTATCCTACATGGAAACCACTGCTGGAACTCACATACAAAAAGACGGATCTTATACGAATGGTTAGCCCGACAGCTGTAAGAGGACACGAAATAAATGGGCAAGCGATTAATCCTTCGATGGCAAAAGGTATTGTTAAACAGGAATGCTATATAAAAGACGGAAGTCGCTTTTCTCGAATGGAGATTAACATCGCAGGAAGAAAATTGGAGACAATTACCAGGCGGGATCCGGATATTAATACTACATGGGTAATTAAACATCTAATTGAAAACATAGCGGACCTGGAAGCCTATCTTAAATTGCCCGAAGAACTATTTGATTCCTCTGTTGATGTCCAGAAACTCCTGAAAATTGATGAGCAACTGGGGGACACCGGTATTGTTATGGTAGAGTCCGAAGATCCGATTTGCGTTGCTGCTTCGCTTTTCAGCATGGAAGACTTTACTGTAGTTGCAATGACGGAAAGATCTTTTTTTCATCGTCTTCTTGAAAAGGTTTCGGATAGTATTTACAAACGAACCGAGAAAACAGCACGCGAGTTTCCAGGACACTTATGGCGAATATTTGGACCCGAATATGCCAGTGAGCCGTATTTGCCGCCTGAGCTTTTTAAAGAATACGTTGTCAGATACACCACTCCAATGATAAAAAGCATAAAAGCTTTCAACGGATTCGCCAGAATTCATTCACATGGCCGGCTTAAAAATATTCTTGATTTTATAGTCAATGACATGATGGCCGATGCTATAGATCCCGTGGAAGCTCCACCAAACGGGGATGTTTCTTTACGAAAAGTAAGTGAAAAATATGGAAAAAAGGTTGTAATTTTTGGTAATATACAAATATCCGATATTGAGACGATGCCCTCTGATAAGTTTGAGAAACATGTAAGAAATACGATACAGGACGGATTATCCGGTGAAGGAAGAGGATTTGTGCTAATGCCAACGTCAAGTCCCTATGGTAGAGAAATAACCCCAACAACGTTACAGAATTATCAAATACTTGTAAAAGCCGTCTTTGAGTTTTGAAGCTTTTGTAATCTTTGTTAAACCGTAACTTTACGGCTAACGAAACGACTGACTCTGAATATGTGGCCGGTTTACCGGTTATTGGAAATGTAAAGCAATTGGCACAAATTTCAATCCAGTCTGAACCACTCAATACGAACACCAATTTCAGTTTCTTTATTTATCCAGATTTCAGCCTGGTTTTCGCTACAACCATATTTCCTATCAAATACAAACCCTCGCTTCTTCAATTCTTTGCGTATGCTCATTTCTCAACCTCCGATTATTTCAGGCACTGCTTATTATTTGCAGTGCCGAAAGACTTTTTAAGGTCTTTTTAAAGACTTTTTCGTACTTTTGTGATGTTTTGTCAAATGGTTATATAATACCGTATGGCATTACTACTTTAGGATATGTTTGGCGACGCAGGTGATACACAGTAAATCTTAGATTACGTCAATTTATCACGTAGTCAAAAGCAACTCTCGAATCATTGCTGCCCTTTTATATATTGTCCCCATTGATACATTGAATGATTTCTCAAGCTCACTATTAAGAACACCAGGCACTCCAACCCCGATGCTGCTCATAGAATATACCATTCCTCCTGCCCAGCCGCCTGATTTTCCGGGCATTGGAATTTTTAGAGCAAGAAATCTTTTCAGAATACGGTTAACCTCTTTTTGCAACTGAGGATTTGGATATCTTTTAAAGAAAGCAGCAAATAGTTGTTGATAGGCCTGTTCACTATTTTGATTCATGGCAATCATCTTTATTTACTCCATAAAACTATTATAGATTTTCCAATTCAACTTTAGCACCATTTACAATAAAGTCAATAATTTTGATAGAGCTATCGCTACAATATAAAGAAAAACCGCAGTCAGAAAAACAACTGCGGTGAAAAAAATAAAAGAACTCACCGATACGAAGGATAAAAGACAATCCTTTTTTCATCCTTATCTATCGCAAGACATGACTCTGGGTTCTCAAGCATCGGCAAGTATTCATTACCTTCTTCATCTGATGAAAGCCATATCTGAAAGTCATCGGTAATTTCATCTTTAAAATCAATCAAAAGTTTTTTTAATGCAGAGATGGTCATGATCGCTTGTTTCGCCATATTTAATCACCTCCAATCGGTTCCAAAACTTTAATCGTTTTCGGCACAAGGATTTCTTCTTCAGTGATGCGATAATTTTTACAGATACCAATGTATTCAGCCGTGATAGAATCGCATAATCTATCGAAATCCTGCACTAATTCAACACGTTCTCTAAGGTCGCTGAGTGTCCAATCTTCAAAATCTTCATGCATGTCAGTCTCTTTGCCAAAAAAAGTAAAAATCTGCATATGAGTCTGTTTGAAATTCACTCTTGCCTTGGCATTACATCTGCCGCAGATACCAATATCAGAAACAGCCTCATAATTCTTCTGGCCGCAGTGTGTGCAATAACTGCTATAGCCGCTTGGCTTTATACCGCCGTTATAAAGCACAACATAACCGCCGCTTCTGCCGTTGATGCCTGCCTGCCATTGCCATTCATGCCTTCTGCCAAAATCTTCAAGCAAATCGCTTAATTTCTCCTGCCATTCTGAAAGGTTCATCATGTCGTACCAGGTGTTGTTGTCAACATCTTGTGGTTTATCAATGTTGTATAGCTTGATGTTGTTTGCATAGCTGGTCGATCTATTCCAACTGTTCATAGTGCTATACCTGAAATGGTTTCTAATAAACTTGACCATCGTTTCTTTGTACCTTTTATCAACTTCTTTGTTAAACATAGTTACACCTCATCCATAATTAAAGCGCCTTTTTCCATTGCCTCGCCGATATTGGTGTAGGCCTTGTCAAGAATCTGGCTTTCAGTCAGTTCCTGCTCACTGCTATCAATCAAATTCAGCACATAAAAACTATTATCATCAGGATAATACCTGATATGCTTTGAACTTCTTAGTCTGCCATTGAGCAAAATAAAACAATCAAGCCCGTTTTCATCTTTTGCCAGTTCTTTCAACTGGTCAATCGTTCTTACCCTTCTGTCCTTGATTTCGTTATCTTTCATATTTACACCTCATTAAAAATGGCTTAGCGATAGCTAAAGTATGCTATCGCTAAGCTCTGGTTAACATGCACCAACATTAAATTCCGAAGCCAACAGGTTAATCTGGATATCAGAATCAACAGGCAGCATCCGAAGATACTTTGTAAATTGAGCCAGCATAAAACCAGCAGCGATATTGGCGCAGTAAATCGTAGATTTTGCTGTGCATGCGCCCGCATGAGCCTGCTGGGCTGCAAAAAGTGTCTGAGGATAGTACCTCCTGCTTTTGTCATCGCAGGCTGTTATCACCCTCAACACTTCAGCACTCATCCTTCCATCACAGAAAAATGATATTTTATCCTTCACTGCTTCCCAGATTAGCTGCCTTGTCGAAATCTTATCGACACAACAAAATACGACATTGCCAATCGTTGCAGTTCTTTTGAATCGTTCAGTAATTGCGTAAAGTTCAAGCTTTGGATTTATCATGTGGCAGATCTCTGCTGTCGCATGCACTTTAAAACGCTTCAAATCATCTTCATAATATCCCTGACTCGCAATATTGCTTTCTTCTATGGCATCAAAATCTATCAATTGAAGCCATGGAATTCCTATCGCAGTAAGCTGCAAAGCCACCTGCCTTCCAATTGCGCCAACACCTATTACTGTTGCCCTGCAATCCATTATCCTTTCACGGGGAACAATATCAGCCTGTCTTGAAAATCTTTCATCCATAAAGCACCTCATCTTCTTCATTCCAGAAATCACTTCTGATAGCCAACTCATCTATAAACAACTGGCGTTCAATCGGATCCATTTTGTCAACCTCAGCAATTAAATCATCGCTTGTGAGTAATGAAAAACTTCCTGAATTTTTTAAAACTGGTAACTTGAAAAATGGCTGTTTTTCAGAAATGGCTTTCTCTGATTCCTGTTTTAAAACGTCATCCAAGAATACATTCGCCTTATATTGCTCTATCCAAAGATTAAAATCACTTCCTTCAAATTCAGTGTCATAATCAATATAGACAGGAATCTTTATCTCACCGCCAGGCCCGGCATTAAATCTAAGCATTGCATAGCTGCTTCCATCCTGGGCAAGTATTGCCATTATAGACCAGTCACAACTCCCAAATACCCTCTCAAAGGTTTTTTGATCGGTCATGCTTGGCTCAGGAGAATCACCAGGATGAGTGTGCAGCCACACGCGGGCAAATTCCTGCGGTTTTCTTCCGGCTACCACCTGATCCTCAAAAAGATTTGCCACTGATTCATCTTCAAACGCAACTGAGATAGAAGTTACCTTCTGTTTTACTAAAACAAAATCAGTTACAAATAACAAATCATCAGCCTTTGTTATTCCAAAGCCGCCGACTTCGTTATTTGTCATATCACGCATAAATAATAATTTTGCCCATGCTGTCGGACTAAACCTGAGCATCGGTTTTTTCTGAACATTCGTCTTCATTTTTATTCCTTTCTGCTTCGCAGTTTTCGCATAAGCCTTTTTCATTTATACAATTTTCACAAAACGCTTCTTCACATTCTTTGCAGACATGCATGCAATCCTTGCAAATAGGCTCTTTGCACCCATAACATTCAGAGGAGCAACCAAGGCAGACCGTTGTATCACATACTCTGCAATATGTGCTGCATTGGCCGCAATATTCCCTATCACATCTTTCACAATAGTAACTTTCATCATCTGATATGGTATAACCACAGTCATAGCACGACCGACCTTGCCAGTCATCGAGCGATACATATGGGCTATCAGGGTTATAGGTTTGCAAAATACTTTTAATCAATGTAAAGAAATCACAAAATCTTCCCTGCTCTATTGCATTTCGTATAGCTACGTGCCCATCGCCTTCACAAAGCCTTTCATCGCTTACGTGAGGATGTGTTACACTGTCATTTCCACCTGCGGGATTAGGCTCTAAAGCAATTATCCTGTATGGAATATCGGTATAAAGTTTTTCTAGCTGGCAGATTGACAACTTTATCCCAAATGGGCCAAATGAAATATCATTAAGCACAATATCTCCTGTTGTCACAGAAATTGTTTTTTCTTTTAAGTCAAATTGTAATTCGCCAAATTCCTGCTCTGTCTGCACAAGCTCTGCATGTATATCAATGAAATTGGGCATCACTGTTTCATCTGTGTTAATCAATTCTTTAAATCTCTGGAGATGGTGTGAGAAATCATTGAGATTTCTTTCTATCCTTGACCTGATGGATTCTGCACCAATGAGCCAGCTTTTTTCAACTGCTGTATCAAAAAGATGCTTATCCTTTGATGCTTCAAGGCATTTGTCATTAAAATCCTCCATCAACGTTTGAATTTGTTTAAGTCTCGACCTGTTAAGCTTTTTTAAGCTGTCCAAAAGCAGGTTGGAGAGCATTATTAATTTTTTTTGCTTTTTCATAATTTTATCCTTGCGCAAAAAAAGGCCTCTGCCTATAATAAGAATAAGCAGAGGCCTTGGTTAATGTTAATAGGTTGCGTTGCCTGTTATGCGAGAACAGGTGACGCGCCCTCGATTTTTGTGGGAGTAATCGTAACTCGATCACCGTCCTGCAGAACATAATCTTTAGGAACAGGCTGGCGGTTGACACGAATCAAGTAATCTGAAGGCTCTCTGCCTTCCATCTTGATTGTGAAAAACTGCTCAACAGTTGTTCCTTCGGTAATAGATACATAATCAGCAAAACCGCTTCCATCATTATTTACATAGAGAATTCTCATTTTAATTTTCCTTTCGATAAATACATTAATAGTTTTTTTATTAAACAATTTTACAATCCACCAAAAACACTTGGCGGACTACGCGCGTAGAATCTCTGCATAATTTTTCCTTTCAATTAAAAATAAAGATTTGTACTTTTTTATTACTGCCTTACTTTTGTGTATGCTATTAATTCATCCGGCATATCTGTGATGTGGTTTAATGCAATCTGCATTCTTATCCAATCATCAAGAATAATTCTCTGAACGCTCTTGATTCTCAGTCTGATACATCCGCAGATAAATTCAAACTCATCAGGATTGCTGGTATTGTGCTTTTTCGGCTGTTCGCCATCATCGTACCATTGCCTGAAATAATCTCTGGCTATCTTTCGGGCTTGCCTGATGTTTTTTGCGGCAAGCAATTTACTCTTAAAGTATTCCTGCTCGCCATTATATTCAGTTGCCTGTACTTCATATAGTTTCATAGTTTATCACCTCAAAACTTCTTCTTAATTAATGCTTCCTGAAGAGCAAGCAATACAGCATCTATATCTCTTTTTGCCTGCTCCAGTACCAAAATTGCGCCCGTTATTTTACTTTCACCGCCATCAACAATCTCTGCTACAATAAACTTAAACAGGCCGTCTCCAATATCTTCATTAGTTACCTTTGAAAGCAAAGCCTGAATATTGCGGCAGTCTTTATCGGTGTCGATAGGAAGTAAATCTGAGTGCGGATAAGCATCGTAAATTATCCTGCCAATATTAATTTCCTTTTTTGTATTAGACATAATTTTACCTTTCATTTTTTTATACTAATCGTTACCAATCCGGCAAGTTTCCCTGGCATTTTCCAAATCAATAATTTGCGGCTCTTCATTATTGATATCGTTAAATACAATAAGCCTTAACCTGCCCTGCCATATCTCAATGCCAATAGGAAAGCCTTCGCCCTCATCAGCACATTTTTCACCATAACCTTCGGCTCCAATCCATATCTGCCCACCTTGTGATAAAATCTTTACCTTTACCTCAGCAGACAGCGCTGATTCAGAACATTGTTCCCTGATGGAAACAATTATTGGTATGCTGATGTTTTTATGTAATGTTTTCTTTATCTTGTTCATGATTTCACCTTTCCAAAATGTATCTCGTTTAAGTTCTTAAGCCACTTCTTCTTTAACCAGTAAATGAGTATTCAATATCTTATCCAGAACCTGACCAACAGTGTTTATTACCACAAGACATGCACGGTCAATGCTCTTTTTGGATTTCTCGGAATACGCTTTGACATATTCATAAGAAAATCCAATATTTACTTCTGAACAGTACATGCTTGCCAAAGTTGCCGCGGTCAGTTCTGCAATAATCTCCTGGTCAGGCATCTGACCGCCTTTTAGGCTTCCTGCTATTTTGTGATGGGCAGCATGTGCAAGCTCGTGAAAAAATACCTGCGCCTCATGTGTTGCCAAAACAATTCTTTTGGAATCGCCATGATAATAGCCGTAATAATTGCTGGCAAATGCCTGATAGCTTACAGAAAGGCCGAATTGTTCTGCTACATCAGCCAACGGCGGTGGTGATACTGGATCATAGGGAAGTGGCTTGCCATCTGTATCTTCTGCCCTGAATACCGGGATAGCATAAAAGCCAGTCACTATAGTCTTTTCGATTTCCTGGTCATTTCCATCAGTCTCTTTGACAATTCTTGATCTGGGACCAAGGATATAAAGAGCCTTTGCGCCTTTTTTGATATTTCGTCCTGCCTGCTCCCATTGACGAAAGCCCCTTGCGTCAGATGTGTCTGACAGGAACTGTAAAATCCTATTGCTTATGCTCCACTTGCCAGAAGGAATTCCTTTTTGTGGAGGTATCGTTGCGACAGCTAGTGCTTTCGGGATATTGCCGGACTTGAACAAATCAACGATTTTCTGGAGACATGCCTTTGCTTTATTTGTATCATTCATAGTTTATCACCTCAAAAAAACAGACATCTGTTTGCACATATACAAACAGATGTCTCAGTTAGTAACATTTTTTAATCAAGTCCAATATCTGCAATATATTGAAGCAGTTTTGCCAAGTCGTATTCTTCAAAAAACACTTCCGTCTCAGGATTTTGAATTGTGCCATCAAACCAGTTTTTAAGCGGCAATGTTGGAAGTGATACCTTTATGTCTTTAGCTTCAATAGACATCCTTCGCAATTTCTTGCAGATTGAACTCTGACGTTTTACTTTCTCAAATATTTCATCACACATATTCGCCTTTCATAGAATCATTTTGAATTGCTGATATTTGTGTTCAGGTGGACTTATTGAATTGCCATTTTCATCTTCATAATCTTCCTGGCTGCCGGCAATAAATGCCTGTCCCGTACATACAAATTCACCGGCTTTGTTCTTTTCAAAGGCTTGAACCACAAAACCAGTTGTTATTTTTGTAAACTTTTTCATAATGTTTTTCCTTTCTTTTTACGCCTGCTTAGGTCAATCTTTACTCGATTGCCCTTGTTATCTATTACTTCCAGAACAGGTGGTATCGAGTCTGAACTGCTCATCATGTCATAAGCAATCCTTGCGGCTTTAACTACATTGCCTGCCCCGACATCAATTACATAAACCACTCGAAACAAGGGTTTTTTGCCTTTTTCTTTTGGCGGAGGTTGTATCTGGTAGTTCTTGCTCATTGCTGCGACTCCTTGAACATTTCAGGTGCGATTTCCTCAAGTGTCTTGGGGTTAAAGTGCAGATCACGCTCAATAGGCAGCCCCAATGGCCCTCTGACTTCCTCAAGTTCGCTTAAAAGGAAGTACCCGAATTCACGTTCATGGCCGAAAACTAAACCGAAGAATTTGTAGTCGACCTCTTTTTGTGATTCATCAAGCACAGGCTCACCTTCCGTACATAGCCAGGTCCAGTTTGAGCTTGGGGTAAAGAATTTTACATAAACGATTGCCTTCCCTCTTTTACCATCCTGCGAATACAATGGCGGTAATTGCTCACGAATCTCTTTTGGCAATAGTTTCATTCCCCTTCTTTTATTATTTTCATTGACCTTCTTTGCACGTTCAACCGAACTTGTATCTGCTGTTGAGACTGCATGTGATTCAGGAATGTTGCAGGCTGCCGCAATTCCTGTAAGGAAATTTGCCATGTTTTCTGCCTGCTGTTTTCTGTCCAGCGGAAAAGATTCCTGCGCGGGTATGGGCTGAGTTAAAATCTCAACCTGCTCCCTATCAAGCTCTATAACAACCCTGCCGTTTTCTTCGCCGTACCATTCAAAATACCCATAATTGACATAATCAACCGGCTCTCTGCCTGCCGTCATGTCGCCAACATTGCCTGTCTGCAATAAAGAAAAACCTTGCATATATTTTTCAGATTCTTCTGCATTGGCCGCTTCACCATCTCCGTAAAGCCTTAATTTTGCTCCGCGGATGTCCCTATGGAAATCACCTTTTAAATCAAAGCTTACCTTTTCTTTTATTCCGGCAAATCTCATCCAGCCGGTCACTTTGCCCTGGACGGTATTATCCAGAACACCCTCAATAAACTGTACATTTGGTCTCCAAGCCATAATTTCACCTTTTCTTTCTTTAATAAGATGTGTTTAGAAAAAAAGCACATCTCTCAACAACAAGAGATGTGCTTTGACAATTGTTTAGAATTGATTCTACTAAGCAGATTCAGCAGGCGGATTTACTCTCTGCCTTCTGCCATCCTTGAAAACTATTTCAAGGCTTTCATCAGAAAATATGGTTATCTTCTGCCATTTTTCATAAAGCGGATAAAGCTCTTTTACAAGCTGCTGCCTTACTGTTTCATACGGGCCTATCAGCTCGTTCCAGAACTCATCCATTTCTTTTTCGAAATAACTAAGCTGGGTATCGAAACAGTCGCCTTCATCGCTATAACCGCCCAAATGGAACCATATGCTCTCAGAAGATAGATTTTTTCTTGCTTCTTTTGTTACGCATACAGTTTCATCAGACCATTGACGTCCATCTTTTTGAGCCTCTGTTATGACTGCCATAACAACATCAGAGCTATGTATCTTGCCATCCGATGTGTGAACTGTTATTGCCAGTTTATCAAAACAGGCAATTTCGCCGCAGCATATGGAATGGCGGAGTTTTTCAATCCCTTTTGTAACTTCAACCTTCGCTACTTTTGGTAGTTTTGACCAGCTGTATCCCATGTACCCATTATCGATAGTAATGGGAACAAAGGGTTTTTCCTTAAACTGGCCTAAAGCCGCCAATAAATGCGCATTTGTTTCAGCCAGATCGTCTTTGCATTCTTCCTTGAAGCACAAGTAGCCATCTTCGAGTTTGAAATTCTTCGGTACAGTTATATCCACAGGTTCATTATACTCACCCCAGATAAGACCAACCTTGTACTGCGGCTGAGCCTCTGGCAATTCAATGCCAAGCTCCTTTGCACGCAGATACTCTTCATAGTACAGTGTGTGAGACTTTTGTTTCTGGAAGTATTTATAATACTCCAGTTCAATGGCTTCTTTGAGTTTTTCAAATGCCACGTTTTCTACTAATTGTGTTCTTGCAGGAAGCATTAGCCTGATATCAGTCTGGTCTGCTATATCAACAAGAATAGTCAAGCTGTGCCTGCTATTTGTTGGCCAGTGATCTATATGAACCACCTGGCCATGGAAATTTACCAGTACCTTGCCGTGATACCATCCGGAAGTCCAGTGACTGTGATATTTGGATATCTCCGTTGTCACTTCAATTTTGCAGCCTGGGTTTTCATAATTCATAGCCTGGCTGTTGCAAAACGGCATCGAGTGGCAGTACTTGCCATCAACTATTACCCTGATACCTGCAAATACAGCATGTTTTTCAACACTATCCATATCCCAGGGTTTTTCATCCCTGAATTTCAGGATTGTTCCATTTACCATTTCAGTGTTCTCTGTCACTTCAACAGGTTTCCCGATCCAGCCATCTTTATCGATAACCACTTGCTTATTTGCGGAAATGATAGTTACTTTTCTTGGCGCCAGACTAAATAGTCCTACACCTGCAGGATCTTCACCTGCTTCCAGTTTCTCATCCCAGCCGCTGCCTCCTAAATCAAGAAGCTTTTGGAAATCCTCAATGCCGCAACCATTATCCTGAACTGTTACAACACCATCTTTATTTGAGATTCGTACTTCAGTTGCTCCGGCCCTTCTTGCATTTTGCAGAATCTCAATGATCCTGCCATCTAGTGTACCAGTAAAAAGTCTACTGGCCTTTGTCAGCAGTTTTTCGCTGACCTTTGCGCAAATTGTCTGTTGCATAATTTACCTCCATTTCGTTTAGTGTGGCTGCACACTTCAACTTTTTGAGTGTGCAGCCTGGTTAAAATTGATTCGTTACAGATTTTTTAGAAAAGTCTTTCTCGTCGAGAACTGATGTGCCAAATAAGTTTAGAGAACCATCTAATTCAAATGCCGCAATTAAGCGGTTATTTCCAAATTACCCGTCGATAAAAGGTCCCGTTTCACGATGACTTGAGCTTAAACTCAAATACTTTCATGTTCATAGACCTTTGCAGCGTTTCTCTATCCATAAGGATAAGTCTTCGCTGTCTGTGGTAAATTTAGTTATGATTATTGGATGGTAGTGATTAATGCGTATTTAATACTTTCGATTTAGCAGCAAACCTATGCACATTTTTCATGAATTATTTCAGTAATGTTTGTTTTTTTCAACTGGCGATGAATTCTTTTCTGAGCCTTTATCGCCTTTTGTTTTCTGTCGTGACGGTAAACATCCTGGATAGAAATACTGCGCTGACCCAGGGCCGCCTGAACTTCTCGCAGATCGTTAGAACCAAAACCAATCAGGGTTGCAAAAGTATGCCTCATGGAATAGAAACCTCTGCCATATGGTCTTTTTAATTCGGCTTTTTCATACAATCTCATGAACCTCATCTTTATCGCATCAGATCTTTTATGTTTACCTTCTTCATCTATCTGCTCCAGGCAAAGTGGCCGGCCTCTTTTACCTACAAATACCAATTCTGATATCTTACTATTTAATGGCTTTCCGCGGTAATTTGCGATATATGTTTTAAGGACATCTACCGTTTCAGGCCATAAGCAGAAATTTCGCTCCACACCTGTTTTGGGGCGCGGGTGCGAAACGGTTGCTGCTTCCAGATCAATATCGCATAACTTGAGCGTGCCGATATCTGTATTGCCAAATCCGCAGTTCAGACCTAACAGCAATAACGCTGTATCAACAACTCCTGCTACTGAAAATAATTTTTCCAATTCCTCCCAGCTGATAACGGAGCGATTATGTTTTCTGCCGTGACCTTGTTTGACAGATTTTTTCATGAATTTACGTATCACTCCCATAGGTGGAGGCGCTAATCCATGAATATTTTCAGCCCAAGACAGAAGCAACCTTACATGGTTAATATAGAGATTGGCTGTCGCTGTACTTATTTTAAAATTATTGCCCAGCATCTGCCTGAAATCCGATAGTATTGCTGAATTCAGTTCTGAGAGTTTCTTTTCTGAAGGGTCAAAATCATTGTCCTTTAGCCAGTCCATAAAATACATCAGATGTCTTTTGGCAGAATCTAAAAAAGATGCGCTGCAGCCATCGGATAATTTGAACTGGTAATACTTCTTGCAAAGTTGCTTAACAGTCCATTGTGCCGGCAGAGTAAAAGCGGCAGCTTCACCTCCTTTCTCAGCCAGATCAAACAGCGATAATTGTTCTGCTGCCATTACAGCCTTTCATATGGCATCATACATATATTGTAATAGCGGCAGAAACGCCCTCTGCAGTTTCACTTTTCAGAAAAAATCATAAGCCTTTTTTTACCTTTTGCCGCAATTGATATTTTTCCCTGCTAATCCTTATTGCATATTCCCGAACCTCGGTTCCGAAGATTTTCTCTATCAGCAGGATCGTTTCAAAAGCCCTGACATAGGCAAGGCCAAAGATATGCTGAAATCGCCAGCGAACCCCCTGACGTGTTATGCCGAAGGTCTTATGGATATTCTCGCCATAAGTACCTTTAAGAACCATCCTGCTGGGCATACCTGTCTTCAGTTCAACATGCAATTGGTTGGAATCCATCAACTTCTTCAATTCTGTCAGAAAAATCCTGTCCTTGTCTGTCAACATATCTGCTCACCCATATTGTTTGTCCCTCTTGACATATTTCAACTGCCCTTTCATGCTCAAGGAAAATAACCGCGATAAAACGCCATATAAGGTCTTTTCGCGTATTTTCAATAATTGCCGGAATACCCCTTAGATCTATCGGGAAATCCTGAATATGAGCCTTTATATGCTCCTGGTACCGGCCGAGATCGAACTTGTTCTTTAGTTCAATAAGCAGTTTTTCATCAATTCCTGTGGTCAAGCTGTTTAATGCCGCAAGCAGGCCTGGTATGGAATTTAAGTCAACGGCATTAGAATCTAATACTTGAGATCGGCTTTGAGCCAGCATCTCTTTTACCTGCTGATACTGTTCTCTTTTGCGCCGGCGTGATTCAGCCATCTTTAGCTTAAAATATTCTTTCTCAAACGGCAATGTTTCAAACACAAATTTCGATATCACTTCATCGCCGCAATCCTTACAATAATATCGCCTTACCCGCAATACAGGCTTGCCACCACATTTAGAGCATCTTTGAAATTCAACCGTTGGGTCAAACTCAAATCCGCATTTCTGGCAGCGGCACCTGCTCTCAGAGATCATCGAAAGCCCGCCATTACATTTGCCGCAGCGATGACCAAGCAGTACAACGTTATAATAAAACTTACGGGCTCTGCCGAAAAAGTTCTGCACAGCCTCTGCCATTTCAAATGCAAGTTTGATTATATTCATTTCTATTCAACCTGTGTTTGATGCCTTGGTGTGAATTTGCGTTTGCAGTTATTGCAGTAACGGATTTGTCGCAGACCAAGATGTTTTGTTTGCCTCATTCCTTTTTTAACATTCTTGCCGGCTATGCCGCAATGAGGGCAGCGATATGGTCTTCCTTTGGCCATAAAATATCACCTCACGAGACGTGTGAGGGACATTTATATATAAATGTTTTTATTTAATCTATAATCAGATCAAGCAACATATTAACTTAACCACTTATAAACTCAGGGGACCAGGGGGTTGAGTTAACAAGTGAGCATATTTATTTTATTTTGATATATATATATTATTTTTTTTATTTTCAATATTGAAGTATTTTATATCGATTCTTAATTACCACTTGAAAGTAACAACACAAAAAAACAAACATCTCTTTTTTTCAAAATGGCCCTCACGTGTTAACTACGGTCCCTACCCTGCTGCTATACCAGTATAGAAATTTCCGCAAAAATCCAGAACTTCTGACGCATTAACTCTGGGGTTCAGTCAAATCGCAGTTTACATATCTGTTCTGCTATGGATTTATCAAAGGTCAGCATTACCCGGTTGGCATACGCCCTTTCTACCTTTGTGGCAATCAATGCCGCCAGGCCCACACTCTGCAAGAAACTCAGATTGGCGTAGAAATAGACATAACTGAATGGTTTAATGCCATGGTCATGGCTATACCTGCAATAGCGATTATAAATATCCCTGGCAAGATCTGATTTGTCTGTAGCCGCAGCCCAGAGAATCATAAGATTGGCATCGGAAAGATCGTTAATCACATCCAGTATCAAATCCCTTCTGGCATCTTCAAAACACTGCTCTATGGAATTTTCAGGGGCCATTACCTTGTAAAACAATGTCTTTATGGCGACTCTGGCATCTGAATTACTTTGTTTGGTGGTTAATGCCGATATCTTGGAAATCTGGCCCTCATCCCAGTTATGCAATCCCTTTTGTGCACGATCAAGAAGAATCTCTGATATATGGCCTGCGTTGTAGTTGCGAAAATATAATGGAAACGGCTGCAAACTGCTTTTTGTTGCAGCATCCAGCTGCTTTAAAACATGCGGGGTATTTGATAACATGATAACCATATACGGCTTTTCACTTCTACTCAAAAAGTAAAGTATCTCCCTGTTCTTGTCCTTGGGGCTCATAAGATTTATTTCATCGAGGACTATTACTGTTTTTCGGGAGAATTCCATCAAAAATCGTTCATACAATGTTACCAGGCTAAGACCTGTTACATTTTCCTGGCCCAATAGCTGCGAAAAAATCTTGAAGCTCGTATTATGATGCCTGCAGTTGACGTAAAGCATATCGAGCCACTTGCGTTCTTCCATCATCTTCTTTATATATTGAAGTGTAAGCGTCTTTCCGGAACCCCTGCTTCCAATAATAGCCATATTAGTTGGAATCTCACTGACCTTGAAACGCATCAGTGCATCGATGATAGGTTTGCATTCATCACGCATCAGGGGCTTTTGCGGGATATAACTGAAATCAAAGACTTTGTAGTTTTTTACGACATCAGATTGACAGTGCTGATCTTCACTTTTCTGAAAATAAGATTCAATATCCATTAACCTGTCAACTCAGGTCCACCTTTTAACCCGGGGGTATTTAATACTTTTGCGCCTCTGAAAAGTGATAAACAAAAGCAATATCTCTAAAACGAAGGTCACCTCCATAAATTCACTTGCTTATTTTGATATAATAAAAAGATCGTAAGAATCTGTAGGAAAATAACTGTCCACGAAATGAGTATTACAAAAGGATATAAACGAGATTATCAGAAGCTATTCAAACGCAGTCTGATTATAAGGTCAAGTCCTACCCACTAGGCCTTATCTTCAGGGATGATTTCCTTATTGATGAATTCGACCATGCGTTTGATGCTTGCGACTTCGGCATGAGCAAAGTTTCCTGATATCTCAGGCTCTTCCATATTTTTTGATGCTATCAAATCTTTAATCATATCAATATAGGAGAAAACTTGTTCCTGACCGTTGACGTTTCGGAATACGCTAATCTGTGACTTATCATCTTTTTTGAATATTAGCTTCATCAGAACTCCTAAATTTTTTAAGATTATATTTCTTAACACGTTTCTTTATTGAAATCTTTCCACCATCTGTGGTCTCAGCTATCAGATCAACAACGTCTTTATCGCCAATTGAGCCTTCCAGAGGATTTGACCTAATAGTTATGACCTTATCTTCATTTTTACACATAACAACATTCTGGGCATCACCTAACATTGGTATGGTAGCATTATGTGAAACAAGGATGATCTGTTTTCTATATTTGCATTCTTTAATAGCTTTAAGCAAGCCAAAATTAATATAGCCTGTTGCTAGATTGTCCTCAGGCTGATCGATAATGAGTGGTGCATTATCAGTGTCACAGCCTAATATTAAGTCAAGTATTACCGAGGTCTTCCAACCCGCGCTCAATTTATCAAACTCCTTGCCTTCATTTGTGATTATGTTATACTTCTTTTTATTCATACTCACAAATTCTGAGTTCACTTTATTTTTGAAGCCATCGTAGCCATCAACTTTGGGGCCACGCTCACTTAATTTAGTTTTAAATAGGCTTTCAGGCGTAATGTCATTGAATTTTTTTAATTTGTATTTGGTTTTCAACATAATATTCACTACTTCAAGAAATTTATCCTTTGTTAGATTAAATTCGTTCTGAATAAAAAGAGTATGTCCCATGGACTCAACCTTTTTTGTGGGAATCTTTAAAGCAAACTTTGAGATAAGGTCCAAAGATTTATAAAATTGTTTATTAAATTTAAAGTATTTCCTGACACATTTCAGTAATTCATCAAACTGCCGCGCCTTTGTAGTAACTTCTAGCTTCTCTGCTTTTTTTGCATCATCAATTTCTTTCTTATAAACGTTGATTGTCTCGCGAATGGAAGACTCCATTTTTGAATGGTCAAATGCTAGTTTGAGTTCTTTTTTTAGTTTTTCAACAAGGATATTATCATGATTGATTAAAGGGTTCTCTGATAAAAACTTTTCGATTTTGTCGAGATTTTTAACATCATTTTCGTAACTTATCTTACTATATCTAATCGAATCGATAACTTTTTCAGTTGGCAAAATATACTTAAGTGGATTGTCTTGGATCTCTTCTGTAACGATGAGACGAGACAGAATAGGTATCGTTGCTAAAACATCCTGAATGGATTCCATCTCTTTTACCGATTGAACTAACAATGAGAGATGAGAATTCAAATCTGATAGGCCACTGGCTATTCCTTTGGATTCTTCAACGTCATCAGGAAACACTCTCTTCAGGACAGAAATGTCCTCGATATTATTTTCTTTGTCCTTGTAGTCGCATACCTTGCTAATATAGGTCTGTTCAAGGTAATAAGGTTTTTGCCCCGTTTGGTTCATAACATGTATTTCTTCAACACCATATGCCGTATAGTTGCTACCTTCAAAATCATTAATTATCTTTCTGTAAAGTGAGTCAACAAACAAAGTCTTGCCACTAGAGGAACCACCGATCACCACATTTAGGCCCGGTGTCAAATCCACGTCAATGTCAATATTGTCGTTCTTTAATGAAACATGTTCAATGTATTCTGCCCAAGAATCTGGTTTCTTTCCGTACTTAAGTCTTGAAGATTCTGACAGTGATAGACGCAGTCCATTGAAGGTAGGGAGAGCCATCATCCATGTCTTTACAAACGGAGGTGCATCACTAGCTTTGGCTTTTGGATAGCTTTGTGGTGAGTAATTGTCTGAAGCAGTAACAAGGTTGACGAACTCATTTATCTCCAGACGCTTGAAATACTCTTGTGTTCTTTCTAACCCGGTATTACTTCTTGCAGTAAAACCATCAAAATGATTATAATAAATATTTCGCTCCAGAGTGTTATCAAGTTTAACACCTTTAGGAATTGACTCGTTGAAAGTTGAATGGGATTGACCACCATGTGGCAGAAGAACAAATTCATATGAATCGAAACCATTCATTATCTCTTCCAATCTTGGGATTTTGTCATCATCTGCGACAACTTTCTTTGGATATAGCTCATTTAATATTGCATTAATATCATCTATAGAGGTCGTATTTATCTGCTCCAAATTGAAATAAATATGACAATGGTAGGGTTTCTTGAAATCGTGATTGCGAACATGCAACTCTACCCCCAACAGAATATTCTCAAACATTTCTACTGCTTTTAAATAGACGGGCTTGTTAATAGTATTGTGGTCGGTCAGTGATATGAGATAGGATGAGTCCTCTGCTTCTTTCTCAATCTTCTCTTTCAGTATGTCAAGATCGTAGGATTGATTCAAATCATCAGGATTCTCTGAAGTGTGAATATGAAGGTCAATAAATATCGGCTTCATCTGTCTCTCCAATGTCACGATCTTTACCCATTATCAAGTCCTTAAACTTAATTTCACTAATTTGTTGTTTCAAAGTCGATGACAGCAATAGGTGTCTCATCTTTTATGGTTAGCAATATCTTTTTACTAATCATTCAAACTCCGTAAAAATAATAATCTTATATTGATTTTTTGTTTAGAAAAATCAGAAAGAAATGGAAGGCAGAATAACTTGGTCAATCGCACACGCAAATTATAACCTGTCGAATCCATTCTATCCGGATTCTTACCTAATATGCTATGGGGGGAACCATTAAAAGTCAAATAAAATCACATCTAAAAGCCTAAAACACGATACTTAAACCAAACCCCAACGTCAAAATAGGCAAAGTTGAAATTGCAAAATGACATATAGTTGTTACTAAGTAGAAAATTTTGGTGAGAAATTTAAACGGAAAAAACTAAAAAATTATATATATGGTGTTTTTATCAATTTTGATTGCGACCTCAGTTAGGTCTGTTATAATTTGCCTCAAACAACACACATACCTCACAATACTGAGTATATTGGCTGATCAACTATTTTATGCTTTGCATTTCCCTCTCAACCGCCTATTTTAATCCTCTAAACTAAAGTCAAGTCCATAGCCTAATATCTTCTGACAGATAAGCATGCCGTCCCGCCACGTATCAATTCCGCCATCGCTCGAAATTAAAATATCTTCTTTCAAATAATGCTTTGCAATTATCAGACATATTATCACAGCCAAATCATACGGTTTGTAAGCGGTCTTGCAGAACTCAAAATATCGGCCGACATCTTTGGGATCATTATAAACAGGCTTTCCTTCGTGGTCATAATATCTGATTTCTCCAATTGGTTTTTGCCAGTCATCTTTTTTTATCTGGAGCGGTAAACTGAATGTCTCATGCGAGCAATCACCGCCGCACGATCTGTGTTTAAGCTTTAGGCCTGCAAACCATGTTCCAGAGACATCGCTGTCATTTACAGCCAGTTCCTGCTGTTGGCCGCAAAGAAGAGTGATTAAAGTTTCTGTAGGGATTTCCTCGTATCTTTCTACTACAAAAGCAATTCCGTGAGCATTTTTATCCGGCCATGTAATACCTAAATCTCTATCGGTATGCCCGCAATTTTCCACACCGTTAAACCATATTCTTTTACTGCTTATTTCAGGCTCACCCTTTCCCATGCCGCCGGCCAGCGGCACAAATGGCGACAGGTGTTTCAGTACTTCTTTAAAGTCTTTTGTAACCTTTTCAAACTGCTGCTTATCGAATTTTTCTATCCTTTTCCAGTATTGTGTATAACCCATTTATATCACCTTTTGATTTTTTTCATCAATAACGATGCCTTGTCTATCAATGACAAGGCATCGTTTATTTCTTGATAAGCCTTTCTGAAAACCAAAAGATTTTTATATCTGCTAAATAGTAGTATCCCACATGAGACCGGAAACACTGCTTGATAATCTAAATCTTTATGAATTTGCAAAATCACTGATCCCTGATTTTGTACTGAGTTTTGCTTTTTTCACTTCACTTGCGTATGCAGTTCTGGGCAAAAGATTTGAAAAACAAAGGCCGGCAATAGCGATGTCTGTATCAATTGGATTTGCATTATCAATCGGCCTTGTATGGTGGGAGCGGGCAAATGAACTTTCCATAGTAAATCTTGGGCCAATTGCAGTTGGTTTGGCGATACTCGTTCTGTCTTTCGTGATGTACCAGTCTATAAAACAGGTTGGGGGCACCTGGGCTGGTATGGGTATTACAATAGGAGCGTGTATAATAATCGCACAACTATTACAGATCAATGTCCCAGTAGATTCCCAAATCATCCAGACAATTACTGCTGCCGCTTTAATAGTAGGATTGATCGCTTTCCTGTCACATACCCGCAGCGGAAGTTTCCATTTCCCGCAAGGTTCAACACGCCCGCCGGATGTTCGCCGCAGCATGGCGGATTTATACAGGGACAGACATATATCGAATAATCTCTCAAAGAATATGCGTAACTTACGTAAGGAAACTAACTCTTTGAACGAGCATCCAAAGGATGCAGGCAATGTTCTTTTACAATTAAAACGAATGCTTCCGGCTGAAGGATATCTGACTGAAAGAATGGCACAGTTGAGAGCAAAAGCTCATCAAATTCGAAATGGCCATATTGCTCGCCTTGAAGAGACCAAACAGGTATTTGCAGAGACACCGGTTCCTGCAAAGAAGAAGGCCTCCGCAGAAATGGCTGCCAGTTACAATCAGCTTGTCGGCATTGACAGCCGACTGGAAAGACTCGACAGATCTGTAGCAGAAAATGAAAGCAGGATCAAGGAATTGACAAGACAGGCACAGCAGTACACCGCCAGATATGATTTCCGAAAACTTACCGATTGCTTAAAGGCCGCCGAAAACTTGCAAAAACACAATAGCCAACTATTTAAGCTGATCGGCCAAACTGAAAACAAGTTATCAGCGATAGCTCGAAAAATCGCATCCGAGGCAAAACAGATAAATCGAAAATGATATCTGTAAAACCGACAAAGTCGCTTGAGGAAAAAGCAAAAGATGCCAATTATCCATTCAAGTCAAAAGAAGATAAATCCATAGCCCAAATGCTGAATAGTTATAACATTCCATTTTTTTATAAGCAGCCAACCCTTGTTATCGAAAATGGCAAGAGGATGATAGAATATGCCGACTTCTTTCTGCCTACATATAACGGCCTTGCCATCGATTACATTATCGAATCAAATTCGGCCATCTACCGCAGAAAGAAAAACATCTACCAGGACAACCAAATTCCGGCAGTTCTTGTGGGCAAAAAAGACCTGAACAAACCCAACTGGCAGCAGCAGCTTTACAGCAAGCTGCAGAATACTTACCGCATCCGTTCGTCCTATCGTCCGCACAAGCGATATGGATAGATCTATAAAATTTTAGGCACTATGAGATGTCGAGCCATGTAAGCAATTCTATCGTCGCTGAACCACCCTCTTCAACAGCTTCAATAGCCTTGCGGCATGCTGAAATGGCAGAAGGCGAAGTGGCGACAAGAATCATTTTGTCAAAGCCGGAGCGTTTAATATGGCTCAAGTTTGACTTTATATCTGATTTGCCAGTCTCGACCTCTATTGCAATTGACTGGCCCGGGCGAACCGCAAGCAGATCGATCGCACCATTGCCTTTGATTGAATGTTCACGAGTTATATCATAGCCTTTTTTCTCAAAGTATTCGGCTGTCTTATTGATCCAATATGAATGTTCCAGACTCTCACGAGGTCTTGGCCTGACTTCAATGCTGGCAGCAGAACATACCGCCCTGCCAGATTCAGTCAATTGGTATAAGACAATCTGGCCGGATCGTGTGATAATGGTTACAGACTCGATGATTCCGGCGGAGGCAAGGGCTTGGCGAATGGCGTTGCCGCGACGGCGGGACAGATTCAGTCTTAGATACCGGGAGACTGTGGTGGACAGCGGCCGGGTTGCCACATCAGAAAGAAATCTTATTTCTTCCCTGTTAAGTTTATTATTGGGTTGGTTGGTAACAATAGCAGATGATTTTTTATCTTCTGTATTGGGGGATGGTGGGTGGGTATTATTTTCAATATTGATTGATTTAGGGTTTTCTTCACTGTTTTTATCCGGGGATGGAATAGGTGGAACTGCCTGTAAAGAAGTCTGAATAGAACTATTTGAGCCGGTATCAGTGTAATTAGTTCCCCATTTGGCTTTGATTGCCTTATCCGACACAGAGCCTTCTGTAATCGGGCAACGGCGGATTTTAACGATGAATGGTTCAGGATATTCATCTGCCAATCTAACGACAGCAGTTCCTATAGGCAATGTATTCAATGCCTGCTTCTGCTCATCTGACAGATTCATCGCACCTGATATTTCCTGGACATCAGAACGAAGTTTCTGGCTCATGGCAATAGTGGCATACGAATTGGCAAAGGCAACTTTACTTAACAGCGATGCCGATTGATCCACAAATACATATCCAAGACCGTATTGTCTTACCATTCTGATAGATGTCTCCAGAATTGATTCCTTTGATTCTGCTGATTTCTTCAATAGCAAGTTATGTGCCTCTTCAATAATAATCATATTGGTGAGCTTATCCTGCGGGCCCTGTGCGAGACGATACCTGTACAGATACAATGTAAGTGACTCCGAAAACATTACTCTGTCTGAAGAACTCGATAAGCCATCCATTTCAAGAACCGCATTTACATTCAGAAGATCCGCAACATGGCTGTTATCTTTAGTATTTAGTACCGCACCGAATTCACCATAAGTCATGGCCAGTAAAATTCTTTCTGCGGAAGCCTGCCACATAGCCGCCCTGCCCTTTAGCTTTACAGTCTTTAACCAGATAAGCAGATCATGAATTGTCGGCCAATGTGTTATCTGTTTATCAAACACTCCGGCCTGGCGGTACAAATGGTCAAGTCCTGCGACAAGTAGACTGATGACTCCCTCACCGCCTAAATACGCATTTGCAATTACATCAACAATGAGTTTTATCCAAATGTGCGGCTCACAGCCTGCAGGTGGTATCAAAGGATTGAACCGCAGTGGTGAAATATCTCTGCCTACAGTATAGACACGAAGTTCCGGATACAAACTCATCAGGTCTCTGTATCCTCTCTTCCAATCAAGGGCAAGTACCTTAATGCCGCGGGACATTATTCCCTGCATGAGCATAAATGTAAGATTGGTTTTGCCAGAGCCGCTTCTTCCTGCTACGAGGATATGTTCCTTGAGACGGTTACTCTTGAAACAAAATGGATACAGCCTCTTATCAGCGTAGCTGATAGCGCCAAGTTCAATATCGCCGGCTACAGCAAATTCCCTTGGCGGCGGTGGGAAAGGCGATCTGTCAAATTCAAAATCTGTCCCCAGATATTTTGCAGCCAATAGTTCCAGAGTCTGTTCAACATCTGCCTTGCCACCCGGATCAGATTCGGCCAGATAGGCCATCCACAGACGATCTATCTTTTTACCTAAGACAGGCTTCAATTTCCGGCACAGTTCCTGGACACGGGTCATCAAGGCTGCTCACCTTCCAGATTCTCAAGTATCGAAACCTTCCTGTATGAGGAAAGATAGTTCTGTGCCTGTTCAGGCAGCAGCAATTTCAACTTTGATACATCTGCCCATAGACTTCTGCGTTCATCTCGCTGCTGCTCGTATAATTCACGAAGGTTTTTGGTAAGGCCGTAAGCCTCTTTGCTGTTAAGACAAACACCGCCTCTGTCGGCTACAACTGAATGCGAAGAATTCATTGCATGGCATTTGCCAAGCTCAATTTCATACATATTGTTTTTATAGATATGGTATCTGCTTCTTATCTGACTTATAACATCATCAAGACCGAGTTTGGAAGTATGCTTTTTATCCAAGATGATTGCTGTCTCTGGTTCGGACTCTGGGATGGCGAAATAGCCTCTGCTGACAATATCTTCCACAGTCGGCGATCTTGGCCAGTTCCTTTTGGACACCAAATCGGAAGTAAAATCATAACGGCTGATTTCTGAAAAATTTGGAGATTTAGAGCCTGTTTGAGGTAAATCATATAATAGAAATTTTCCTGCCTGGTAAAAATACGGCATATAACCTGCCCCGAATACCGGCCCTTGTGAGATTGAAAAGTTTTGGTCCATTTTGCACCTGTGGATTTGCTCCTAAAGGGTGGTAATGGACTACTTATATTTAAACCTTTTGTTTTATGATGCTACTGGCTGGTAGATAAAGCCTAATTGAATTGGATAAATTCAATTAAATTTATAAACTAAGGCCGATTTTAGTCTACAGGTGATAATAAAAATGAATACTTTTAAAGAAAGCATGCTCAGACTTCTGCAGCAAAGATCAGACAATAGGGCTGCAATGCTGTCCCGGCAGTATCTAACAGCAGCTCCTCATGAACGAGAGGCTATTATGGCCGGCATCGAGTTTGAAAAATGGCTAAGCGAGGTCTGCGATGACTGCCGGGATTAAAATACGCTGATAAGCTGCTGCATATTTCCTGCATAAACTTGTTATCCCAGTTTTTAATGCAGAATTTTATCAGTTCTTCTGCCAACCTGATATTCTCCTCTGCTATTTTCTTTTGCTGCGGTGTGCTGTTCTTAAAAATATACACATCAAACTCTTCAGTTCCATCAGCGGTCTCTTCCCATATCTCCCAGTTATCTCTGTTGAGCAGCGCAAGAGTCTGGCTGTCGCTGTCGGTAAAATTCACATGGAATTTTCTGCTTCTATGCAGGATAGCCCAGTCCCGCGATATCTGGTTGGCTTGAATTTGCATTTTTTCACCCCTGCTATAAATGCTTTTCATTCGTACTAAGATATAAGCTCACTGCTGAAACATCGCATACAGCGAAGTGGTTTTTGCAGATTATACGATGAAATAATTGCACTCATACGGCAGCTTTGACAGATAACTACACCGGTTTGTCTGCACATAATCTGCCCCTCTTCGCTGTCAAACGCTATCGATTCAAAACATCTTACGGGCCTGAATTCATTAAGCCGCAGGTCCGCAAAATACTGCTCACCTTCATATATAACTATCGGCAAGACTCGCGGGCCGGCTTCTTTAACAGTTTTCGTTTCTCCCATTGTTTCACCTTCGGCTGAACTGCTCTTTATGGCGGTTCGCTGCCTTTACGAACCGCCATTATCATTCAGTTTTCTTGTCATCGAGCTTTACCATCTCTTCGGTCAGCTGTGTGATGGGAGTCTTTAGTATCTTCTGTGCCTTGTTCTGAAGCCAGGCGTCAATCTGCGGCCTTAGCCTGCTGCCGGCTGTGCTGACATAATTGGTTACCGCATTGTAAAGGTCCCATCTGGTAACCCTGCCCTGCTCATTGCATTTGAGTCTTGAGAGGATTTCCTTAACGTATTTTTTCTTCTTGAACATTGCCTTTGTCAAAAGCGTCAAGGTCTGTCATTCTGTGCTGTCCTTCATGGAAATACTGACCACGTTTGCCAGTTTGTCATCGCTTGCGATGATATCCTTGATTATCTTATCGATTAGGGCTTCAACCGTTACCTTCAATTCCTCGGTATACTTGACCCTTCTGGGTTTTACGATGTCATTTACAATCATGCCATTGGAACAGGCCAATCTTGTTACACGTGCGCCTATTACCAGGCCCGCAATCTGACTGTAATCTGAAAACAACCCTTATCCCAGTGGTAAAACTCTCTCCTACCTCGGATAATTCCATCTTCGAGTCCGGGAAGTCAAAATCAATCTGTATGCCGTGCCTGGATTTTTTCAGATGTGCCGTTGCCCTGATATTCAGGCTTGTTATCGCTTCTATGATTTTCTCTGTTGCATACCTATGCTGGATTACCATATAGCTTTTAGGAGCAATACATGCCAGTTCATTTCTGTCAACGTTCCATACTCCCATATATTTCTTGCTCAGATAATCCTCCCGGCCATCTTTTATGATGTGGACATCCCACATCTCCGCCCTGTCAAAGCCTATTGCCGTGTTCTTTAACTCGGCTAAACTGATATTTTCTTCTTCAGCCATTTTTTTCACCTTCAGACCTTCCATCAAAAGCAAAAGGCCTTCTTCTCATATCAAGAGAAGAAGCCTTTTTTAAAATCATTCAATAAACCGTAACCTCGTACGCTGTCGAAATTTCTCTGCCAGATATCCTTATTTTCATTACGCCAGCCGCTCATAAGATTTTCGCCAACAAAAGTATAACTGCGGCAGGTATCACAGGTGACATAGTGGCCGCGGCTCAAATTAAACAGTCTTATCGGATGGCCGTGGATGCACTTGATATCACAGAAACATTCACCCAAATCAAAATTGCTCTCATTCATTTTTGCTCACTTTTATTTTTTATAACAGACCCAAGCCGTAATATCTCCGATTCCAGTTCTGCTGCCTCATCGCGTTCACATACGCGCTCGTATTTATGATGTACCTCTCTAAGCTGTTTTTCCGGATTTTATCCCGCGGTTTTCATTTGCTCCACCCTTAGAAAAAATAAAAGACCGTTTAATAAAAACGGTCATTCCATCATTGAAATATCTTCCACATTGTCTCCATTAGAGCTGTCTTTCTGCTTTTCTATAATCTTTTCAAAAGCCTTCTGAAGACAATATATGGCCAGTGGTATTTCGTTTCTGCCGAACGAGCCCGATGACTGCCAGTTGCCATCCTTTGCCTTGTATCTTCTCTGAACTGTTGCCTTCAGCAAGGTTACTGTCCTGCCCTTTATTTCCACCTGATTTTCCCAAAGAGCCGCCGAGACCTGACCGGCCTGGAACTTGGCTATTGGCGTTTGTTGTCCATTCATTTTATTTACCTCGGGGTTATTTCATCTGATGTGAAAGCCCCTCTTACCACTACTGTGTTAAGAGGGTCTTATCTAACTTATAAATTTTTCAGTAATTAAAAAAAAACACACTTTCATATGTGGGGATTTTCAGGGGGCCGCAAGGCCCCCTGAAAGTCAAGTCCCCCAACGTCGAAAGCGGAGCATGAAAAAAACTATGATGACAAATTCGTGCGAGACCTCTCTATAATTCTGAGTTTTTCCAAAGCATCCTGTGCCTCCGCCATTGCAGCCAGCTCTTTTTTAATAATTTCCTGCTCAAGCCGTGTAAGGCATTTATCCAGTTCAAACCATAATAGCAGGTCACCTGCGGGCAATATCTGGCCAAACTGGTCTGTGGGAAGCCTGCCCTGCCTTCGTATAAATGAAACAATATCCTGTTTTTTATAGATGTTCATCTCAATACCCCTCCAGCTAAACCATTCAGCGTCGGTTCACCTGCTCGACTGTGAACCGACGCAATAAAAAAAAAGAAGTCGCTAATCAAGCGACTCGAAAAACTTCTCTGCCATTGCCTGCCGTCTCTTATTGCTTCGCTCGACAATCTCTGCAATCTCACTTTGCAACCGTCTCATTCGCAAGTACCGCTTTGCCAGGCAATACATAGTTACATCACTTATGTCTTCGACATCCAGAATGCCCGTTGAAACATACTTAATGATTTTGTACTTCGCCATTGTCTTTATCTGACCACTTATGAGCTCCATCATAAGCCGTTCGTGAAAAAGCTCTTCTTTGAGTTTTTCCGCCTTGTACCTGGCCTTGTCGAAATTTACATATCTGTCAAAATCCACTGTTCCAAAAGCACCTAATTCGATAGTTCCATCCTCATCTACATTCGGCCTAATCCAGCCCTTGCGTGTCTTTACAGGCAATGCCAGTATCGGTGCAAATTCACTTTTCAGATATATCCTCTCTATCTCTGCCGGCTCTATCAATTCGCTGCTATCGAGGTCGGCTATGCTGCCGTACCTGCTTCTGCGTTGTCTTTTCAGTCTTGCTGATGCCGGTATCTCTACACCGTCAAACTCTTCTGTTTCTGTTGCTTGTTTCATTTAAAACAACCTCCGTCTTTCGACAATCCTTGCGAAAGACGGAGAGTAAAATATGATATTGATTTTTTCAAAGTTTCTGGCTGGAGGGGGCGAAGGTTTGAATCCCGTAAATGATTTACGGTTTTCCGCAGAAAAATAAATCGGCTCGAAGGCTTTCGAGCAGTATTATTGAAAACCGGAAATCATAATTTAGGGATTCAAACAGCAGCCCGCTCCCCGAAACTTTGCAAAAAATCAAGCTATCTGCGGGATTGTTAAACCGAAGAGGTTTAAATTGGCTCATATGCGCGTAGTGGAAGATGTGCGGTAAAGTGTCGGGAACGCGAAGCGGCTTGTATTAAATTTTAGGCCGTAAGGCCTTTACCCGCCCGCAGGCGGGGAAAGATTTACGATAAAGGGTCTGCATAGGCCAGAGCGGCGGCCTCCCAAAAGGAGGCTACGAAAAACCATTCACCCGCTTAACCTTCTCAATGTACAACTCCGCTTCTATCATCAAAGCCAGCTCGATTTCAACCTTTTGCAACTCAGAAACTGTAAGACTCTCAGCCAGACCGAACCACTCCATCATCCGCTCAACCGACAACATCTGACCATATGCATCTGTTGGCAATTTACCAAAGCTGCGAATGTAATCCACTACGTTCTTCAATTTGTATGTATCCATTTTCAACATCTCCGGGCCGAACTGCTCAAGGGGCGGTTCACCCATTTTATAGTGAACCGCCGTCAACGTCGGAGCGGAGGCTCAATGAGCAGACCCTTCGATAAACCTTTAGGCCGTAAGGCCGACCCGAAGGGGAAAGGTTTACGATAAAGGGTCTGCGTGAGCCGGAGCGGAACAGGAAAAAAGAAAACAAAGAGAGCCAAACAACAGTCAGGCGGGAGCTTGCGTCGCCTTTAGGTTTGGCTCAGTATCATTGTTGCTGGTGGTAATGATTAATATTTTATATATAGTCTATTTATGATACCGCTATAACTTTTTGCCAAAAATAGAGTTACATGATAATACCATTTTATTTAAGGTACTTTTTTATTGTGCTGCACGCCGAATTACGATACTTTTTTCATTGTTTATGCCGATTTAGGAGACTTTTTTGCGGCGAATTACGGTACTTTTTTATGAATTAAGAGACTTTTTTTGGGGCGGATTTATATGACTAAAAATTGATCCTGCAGCGGTAGTAATACCATGCAAACAGATATATAATCCGTAGGTCTCCAAGATGGCCCCCCATATATTGAACATATCAAAACAATCATTGAAACTTACAAGGTGGCAGACAATAACTGATGATAATAATGTGCTCAAATTTAAGTGGCTTTCTGAAAAAACATTAGATGTTTGATGTCTGACAAAGTGATCCCAGAATGGATTGCCGGGAAGATTCCATATTGCCACCACTAACCCATATTTTGCCTGATACACCTTCCTTGAAAACGGCCTGATTTTGAGTAAGCCAGATAAAATCAGAAGGCGGCATTTCACGAACAAGCCTGCATAGATTATTCAGTCTCGATAAGGCGTTAGTAATAAACAACAGCCGAAATCCATTGAATCTGCAATTCCATGATTCTTCATATCTCTTGTAGCCCAGCTTGTCAAAATATGCTCCGTAATTGATGATTTTCTGACGGACATCTTTGATGTGCCGTTCAGCACTCGCCAGGGACTCACTTCCACAGTCTGCCTCGAGAAAAAACAGCAAACTTTTATTTTCAATAGTGTCAGTTATTATAAATACACCATCCGGGATAAAAGATTTTCTGCTTGTCGCATCAATTGCAAAATCTTGTATGAAACAATGCCCGGATTCAGTTTCAGGTAGAAACGGCGAACTGCAGGATAGAAATTGAATCTTGAGCCTGCTAATAATCTTTTCAAGATAAACGAGATGAACCCTGAACCAGTTTATCATCATTTGATGATCCACAGCAGATATGCTTTCGGCCAGAACTTTTTCATCTAGTATATTCTCGGCAATAACGCCTTCTGATTTGAGTATTCCTATCCCCTGCTTTGTGAGGCTGAATATCCTATCAGGCCGTCCTCGACCTCGGCCAAATTGATGCAACTGTGCCAGAATATAACCTTGTTTTTCAAGTGTGCTTAATTTTCGCCTCAGGGACTGAATGTTTCTATTTGACAAAACCATCAACTGGTTGGAAGCAAGAAGTATATGCTCAGCAATTGTTTTAAGAATTTCAAAGTCTTTTTCTTTAAAGCCTGATGCCATTTCTATTCCTAAGATGTTTCGAATTTTGTGTAATAGTTTCATAAATAGCGGAATATTAAATTATAATGTTCCAATCAAAAATTTGCTCAATTTGATTTGCTATTTTTTAGTTTTGAGTCACCAGCTATGGAGGTGCCAGGGGAAATTTCTTGAAGGCTCATATTTTGAAGCAATTAAAAAACGATTGAACTTCATAAAGTCCCAGTTTCAAGAAATGAGCATCTTATACAATTTAAAATAAATATAGTTTATAGGTCTTTAATGGTGAAGATTATTTAATTTTTCTTAAGAACGAGATAAAAACCAATTTTTCACTGAACTTTTTGGTTGACAAAGTCGAATAAATAGTATATAGTTGTAAACCGTAATGGAAACTGGACTCGTTTAGCTTAAATCATTTCTTTTATAATTTGCGTTTCAATAATACAATGCTTGGTGGCAGAATAAAACAATTTCGATGTGCTCGCGGCTTATCTCAAGATATGCTTGTGGATAAAATTGGAGGTATAGTTTCGAAACAATCAATCTCTAAATATGAGAGAGAAGTTACTTTACCTTCTCCGCGAATTTTGAATAAAATTGCTAAAGCTTTAGATGTTAAAGCGGCGTCCTTATGGAAAGAGCCGTCTTTTAATGTAGAGTTTATTGCATACAGAAAAGGTTCAGGGCTCAACACTATAGAACAAGAAAAAATTGAAGCACAAGTTCAAGAAACTCTTGAAAAATGCATGAAAATTAGTGAGTTGAGAAATTGCAATGCCAAAGTTGATATACCTGTTAATGCTTTTCCCATTACACAAATTGAAGATGCCGAAGAAGCAGCAGAATATTTGAGGGAATCTTGGTCTTTAGGGGTAGATCCGATAGCAAATGTAACGGCGATGTTAGAAGGCAAGAATGTATTTGTTCTTGAAATTGATGCCCCTGATAGCTTTGATGGTATTTCAGCTTTTGCTAAAGATGTAAATGGAAAGAAAGTGGTTGCAGCGGCTGTTGTTAGTGCAAATGATAGATCAGGAGAAAGGCAACGACTTAATCTTGTTCATGAATTGGGTCATTTGGTTTTAAAAATGCCTGAAGAAGCAGATAGTAAATTTGAAGAAAATGCAGCTTTTAGGTTTGGTTCAGCATTATTAGCTCCTAAAGAAGCAATATATAATGAAGTAGGCCGTAAAAGAACCTCTTTGTCTATAGAGGAATTAATTTTGTTAAAAGAGAGATTTGGATTAAGTTTGCAAGCTTTGGTTATGAGATTAAATGTGCTTGATATTGTCTCTGATTCTTACAAGAAAGATTTTTTCTTCTTTATCAATAAACAAGGTTGGAAACGAACAGAGCCAAAAGAATTAGAGCCTGAAAAAGCAACTTGGATAAAAAAGAATGTCTTAATGGCTTTATCTGAAAGTTTAATTTCACATCGACAAGCAGAGCAATTATTAGGCAAAAAAATTGATGTAGGAGAAGATGTGCCAGGGAAAAGACGTGGTTTTATGATGTTATCGCTTTCTGAGAGGAATAAAATTCTCTCTACTCAAGCCAAAAAAGCTGATTATGAATTAGATCAAGACTGGCTTGATATGGGTGAGGATTATGAGTCTTGAAAGTTCATGTCAAAAACCTCAAGAATCGATGAAAGGTGATATTTGGTGGATTGATTTAGATCCCACAGAAGGTTCAGAGATAAAAAAAATACGTCCATGTGTTATCATTAGTTCTGACTCTATTAATTTTGTAAAAGAAGTCAGATTAGTGGTTCCCTTAACCGAATCAAATAGAACAAAAGAGGAATTAATTTGGTGTGTTACAGTTGAACCTACCGCTCAAAATGGTTTAACGAAAAAAACTGTAGCAGATGCTCTCCAAACTCGATGTGTTTCAATTAAAAGATTTCAAAATAAAATAGGAGTAATCTCTGCGGAGCTTATTGAAGAAATAGTAGCAGCGGTTGCTGCTGTTATTGAATATGAATAGTTTGTTTATTAAGTATTTTTATCCAAATCCATTAAAAAGAATTGCAAATATGATGTAAAAAAGTTTCTTCTTTATAATCATTTTAACTTCGTAAAACAAATTATAATTTCAACAAACAATCAAGATTTTGAGCTAATATTTCAGACAATTTTATCTCACCAATGTTTTTCAGCATAGCAAGTTTAGATATGGTTTTATTTAAATCTATAGGCCTGAAAGTCCTTTCCTCAATTCTTATGAGCGGCCCATCGCTTTCAAGTAGTAACCTATCAATTGGAATTTTTTCAATAATTTTTCTCCCATTTTTAGAAAATAACATAGGATAATTAATTGAAAAAAAACACCCTTTATTTATTGCTAAATCAATATTTTTTAATGAGCCTGAATACCAATGAAGTACTATTTTACCGTTGAAACTATTGGGCAAAATAGAAATTACTTCTTCTTCAGAGGCTCTTGAGTGAACGGTTAAAACCTTGTTTCCTATTTTATCACACAGTTCAATTAATTTTTTAAAAAAAGAAATTTGAATTTCGTAATCCTTAGATGTGGTATTTATAAAATCTAAACCTACTTCACCTATAAATCTTGATTCATTTATATATTTCCACATTACATCAACATATTTATTATATTGAGTAATTAATTCTGGGTGGAAACCGAGAGCTATTTTGATGTTTTCTGAATTAATTTGTTTTTTTAATTTTTCATATAGAATAGGTAAGTTAGTGACTGCAATTGTAAAAATATGATTATTGTCAATCTCTTTTACAATTTCTTGGATTTGTTTATTATACAAATCCAAATGAAGATGAGTATCATGAAGCAACATTATAATATATCCAAAAAAGAATTTAGCTCTTTCATTCCTCTCTCGTAAACCTTAATATATTTTTGATGATTGTCATCGATAGGACCTGCAGCTTGTATTTGTAGAAAAGTATGTACATTTCTTTTTTTAAAGTTTACCATACCAATTTTATATACTTTAAGATTATTAACTGCTGTTTCATTTTTTGAGAAATTTGAATCCCTATAAAATGTGTCATCTTTTAAATTTGCTTCCAGGATTGCAGCTCTTCTAATGACACAAGGTAGACAGTTTCCACAGTGACTTGGTTTGGAATCCCCATCCCATCTACCGTTATCAGAATGAGAACAGGACATTGTATTTTTGATGTTATTCTTTAAGAAATTAAAATCTTTACATTCAGCAATCATTTCTCCTTTAGTTTTAAATTGATATGGATTTTGAAAACGCACTTTTATATTAAGTGTATTCAATAAATTTTGTAACTGTTTCATGTAATATGGATGAGTAGTTCTCGTGCTACTACTTCCTAATCTGGAAGCTGTCAATGGAATATTAAGTGATATTAAGCCATTTTCTGGGATATATAGATTAATTTCTTTTTTTAATGCAGAGGAGATAATTATGGCCTGAGCAAAAAACATGAAAGACCTTGTCCTGGTTGTAAGTTCTTTTCCCCGTAATGGAGCAGCATTGAAACTAAAAAATTGGTCATTTGTTAAATTATATCTACTTATGAGCAGTGTTTTCACTTTTTCTTGAAACTGATAAACTCCCTTACCTCCTCCACTATGCCCTACAAATAATGTATCAGGTAGCGCTTGTAACATATCTATAGCACCGATGAAAGAATCCAATCCTCCAGAGAGCATACAAATACTATTAGGCATTTTTTCAATGAACAATTTATCTGTTTTACCGTTTTCATGAATCTTATCCTTTTTAATTGTTTCAATGTGGTTTAGTACTCGTTTTCTAAAATAAACTGTCCATTTATCACCACTTAAAAATGATAGCATTCTTTCAAGGGCATTTTTTTGATCCTTCCATTGATCAATTGAGAGGACAGGTAAATATAATTTAAAATTTCTTGTCCATGCATCTGGGAACCATTCTCTTGGAATCACTCTATCGGCATAATAAACAAAAAGAGAAATGTAAAATAAATCAATGGCTTCATCTGAAAAGAAATACGGTAATTTAAGTATTTGTTTGTCTTCCCAGAATGTATAATGAAATTTATTCTTTTTGCTCAAGTTCACAGAAATAAATTTTTCCGCAATTGAATAATTGTCATCTTGGTTTAGTCTGCATATTATATTGATGGTATCCATCACAATGCTCCTTCTATAACATCATAGCAACTTTGATATATTAAGTCGATTTGCTTCATGATTGTCTTTGAGTTAAAATTAACATTTTCAATTCCAATTTTATTTATTGTATTGGCAACAACACCATCAATGTATTCCTTAATTATTTGTTCTTTTTCCAATACATTTTCAGGTGACTTTGCATTTTTCTCAAAGCGAGTTTCTACATCTTTTGTAAATTTCTGAAAAATATATGAGCTTATATATACTTTAATAATATTACTAAATGTCTGTGTATTCAAATTATTGAGGATTTCAATATTTCCCCCATTTTGCGATATCTCATTATAAAGGATTTCCATCGCATCAAGAAAAGCACTTCGAGCTACAGCATCTTCTTTTGTATCAGGAGTTGGAGCGAGAATATTTACCAAATCACCAAGAACTTCATCAACGCTTCTGTTTTGATAAGAAATGCCATAATTATCTAAAGTGCTTTTAATGCCATTTGTTGACAAGCTTGATAAAAAGCTACCCAATTTTGCTGTCGTAGTCTTGCCAATTTTGGCAGAAGTTGATGCTTTTCCTGCACCTCCGTAAGCTTTGATGTGGGCAGATAATGGCTTTTTATAATCACTTGTATTCCCAGATGCATACTTGGATGTTAGTGTCTTTGTATCACTCCAATATTTAGGAGTCAAATCATTAGGGGTAGCGGGGTCTTCTTGATCATCTGGAGTTACAGGAGAAGGGTCTTGATCGGCACCTGGATTATCAACAGGTTCATTTTTATCATAAAAATCATCTGGCAATAACGGACTTTTACCTTTAGGGCCGCCGTAGCTACTTGATGTTCCCATTTCCAAAATCCTTTTCAATGGCTTGTTTTAAACTCGGATTCTCTTTCTTCCAACGGTTTACGATTTCTGTAATTTCTGCTTTTTTATTAGTATGGTCCATAAAATCTTTCATTCGTGGAATCACACCAATATTAAGTTTTTCTCCTGTGAGTTCATTTAGACAATTAATTGTTCCCACATAAAGAGAAACTCTGCTTGCTCCCCATGCAAGAAGAGATTTGAAAATATTCCCATCAATATTTGCTGATGAAGTTAATCTCTCTGCAATTTTTATTAAGATTGTATTGGCCTCTGATTCATTGGCTTCATTGATTTCATTCATAGCAGCATTTCTGGCAATCTCAGAACCATTAAGTAAATTGCTCAATATTTTTTCTGCGGTTAGACTTAATTTAAGTTGAGCCAAATTAAGCTGATTTGTTAAACTTTCTCTTGTGAAATAGAAATATGGTCTTAAATCAGTTTGACCGATTTTGGGTTCTATTTTTACCCAGTCTTTAATCCAATTATCATCCTTCCATAAGTTTAATTCTTTTGTTTCTTCCCATTTGCCATTTTCGATATTTTGAAGTTCTTTAATTTCACCTTTTGAAGCTGGTTTTATTTCCGCAATTTTTCTGAAAAAGTCCATCTTAAAATATTCAAGAAGCATTACTTTTGCTAAAATCTTACGATCAAGTTTAATCTTTCTATACTTTGCCATTTTTTCTCTCATTGATAAAGAATTTAAAAATCTTTTGCAATGTCGAGGATTACCATTAAGACCAGAAGCAAGGACAGATGATAACTGTTTTGCAATTGAGATAGCCTCTCTTAACTTTGGGACAAAGGTGGGAAATTCTTTTGCAAGTTTATTATATGTTAACTCAAAATTTATAAAATCATTTTTTTTCTCATTCTTAATAAAACTCAACACTTGCTCAAAATCTTTTTGTTCTAACTCCTTTTGAAAGAGAAGGCACATTATATAAAATTCAATTTCTTTTTGGCTCATCTGTGGAATTCTAATAGGATATTGTATTAATTTTTCAAGGTATTCCTTTCCGATATCCAACTGATTTCCTTCTATTTCCAAAAATTTTTGTTTAACTGCATATTTTACATGTCTTTCATCTGCACCTATAACAAATGATGTGTTTTTACTAAATAAGAATAATCTAATTGCTTCAAGAGTATCTAAAATCGTATTGGGGTTGCATCTATCAAGTTCATCAATGAATACTATTAATTTTGTTATTTTTGACTCACTTAGAAGCTTGGAAAAATCATCATGGAAAGTTCTAACACTATTGCGAATTTCTTCGTTATTGAATTCCCCCGATAAAGCATTTTTTACGTCATCTTCTTTGATATTACAAACTTTATCTTTAACAGTAGATAAAACGCTATCAAGGGTAATATTCGCTATTGTTCCAATGCCACCAGTAGCTAAAAAATCAACCCCATATCTTATTGCTTTACTTGCTAATTTTAACTTATCTGTATTCTTGTATAGGCGTTTTATTGTTTCTACTGCTTTTTGCTCCAATTTTCTTTCTTTTTTTATGCTATCTAAAATTGTTCCTAAAAGAGCAGTCTTTGCATCTTCATAACCTTCGAATAACCAACCATTGAAAAATACACATAGAACATTTTCTTTTTGAGATAGTTCTTCCATGCACATTTTCATTAAACTCGATTTGCCACTCCCCCAATCTCCATATATTCCAATACTTGAGGGAGATAAAGTATCTTCAATGGCAATACTCTTAAATGTTTCTTTTAAGTACTCGAAATCTAAAAAATCCTCAATTGTTTCACTATCCTTCCACATGATCTTTCATCCTTAAAAAACTCTTATATTGCCCATACATCCGCTAACAATTCTGCTTTGTTTCAAATGATATATAAATAATAATTATAAAACTCAGACTTTAAATAAGCTGCTCATTTATGGTATTTCTATTTATAATTTCTTGTCTTATTGGGTCATACATATAATCAATGATTTCTCCACTAATAATAAATTGGATCGCATCCTCAATTACTGAAAGTGGAGCTATAAACCATTCTCTCGGAATATGACGACTCCCATTTTTGTCAAATACATCAATATTTAGACATGAATTGCCAAAAAAGTTATGAAGTAGTTGTTCTAATTTCTGGGGGTTCATATTATAGCATTGAAAAACAGCTACTACAGAGACAGGTGCCATAAGAAATGTAGGATCTGATTCAGCATCTCTAATTCTTTCTTCTACTGATATCTTTGAATATCCTATTTTATATAAATGGCGTATTGTTAAAAGTTTGTCATCTTTGCTTTTTGACTTCAGAGCATAAATAAATCCAACTTCCTTATCATCTTGAGATATTCCCTTAATATCATTGAGAAGTTTGTCTTCATGCTCAGTTACCCGTCTTCCATTTTTGTAGAGTTCGGCAGCTAAAGATCTAAGAAGCATGTCAGATTCAGTTCCATTTTCAAAAATACAACGTAAGCGAGCATTTACTTTTCCATTTTCATCAGGCTTTTTTTCTCCGACTTCTGCAACATAAAGCAACACACCTTTTAGTACAAAGAAGTAACCTTTCTCAATTTGTTGTTCATTTTTAAATGGATGAAGTCTTCGTTTGCCTTCGGTTAAATCTGTCTGGCATTGTTTTAAAAGATGCTCAAAACTTTGGAAATCTTTACAAGGTTTTCTACTTGCCACATAATCGGGCATTGTGGTTTCTTTAGGAACATGCTTTAGGTCAAAAATATCCTCTACGTTTGAATCAAGAATCCCTAAAGTATCGTCTTTTAAAATGTCATCCAAGGAATTGATTTCTTTCTTTTCAACTTTAAGCAAGCCGTATTTATCTTCTGCCTCAAGTGCAATCGATTTGCTTTCATCTTCACGAAGGCCTTTGAGGCGGCAATAAAGCATATATTCCAGTATTTCACCTCCTAGTTCAGGCTCACGATTATGCGTTTTGTAGAACTCATTTATTTCTTGAAATGAAGCAACAAGTCTCTCATCTTCATTCTTTGCAGGCGTTGACGCAGGTTTGATATTCAGCAAACCCAAAGGATCATTTTCAAATATTTCTTTTAGCTTCTTTTGCTTATCCATTTGCTTGTACTTTTCTTTTCTGCTCTTTCAAAAAGATCGTAGCTTCTGCCAAGCGTTTTTCAAGTGGGTCATGAGAATAAAAGTTCGGTTCCTTCTTGAATCTTCGATAAAACTCATTGATTTTAGGCCAAAGAATATATGCTTCCTCTAAAGTCATCTGAATGCGTGTTGCCTCAATGGCTTCTTGGATAACTTTAAGAACTGGAACTGTGACGGACTTCGATATGATCTCAAAAGCCTTCTGAAAAGGATTAATTCTATCAATCAAATCAATATGTAAGTCATCAATATTTATAAATTGACCTGCCATGCGAATGAATCGCTTGTCTCCTGTCTCTTTGATTTCGCCATTTTTTATCACAGAATCAACAACTACATACTGTCGTACTTCTTCCACTTCATCTTCAGAAAGTTCTGGATACTTAACTTTAATGATTTTTGGAATTAGTACTTTATTAATTACTTCGGGGTCAACATTACCAGGCATTGCCTTTAGCATATCATCGTTTTGAAGAATCGTTGCTTTCAGGTCATTTAAGTCAGACTCGATTATATCTTTTACCCGTTTGGAACTTGGTTCTTTTAAGCCTCTGATTTTTATCTCGCCCGGCTTAGCTTCATCATCATCCGACAACTTGGTTTTGAACTTAAAGCTCGGAGCTAAAACTTGCTCCATAAGCAAGGATGCGGTGATCGCTTTAAGCATATTATTAACAGCAAGCTTTACCTCATCATCAGCTGCATCTGGTTGTGCGATAAGATTTGTGAATTGTGCGTGAGTCTTGTTGCTACTATCACGTGTAGCACGACCAATGATTTGAATAATTTCTGTTAATGAACCTCTATAGCCCACAGTTAAAGCATGTTCACAATAAGGCCAGTCAAACCCTTCCTTTGCCATTCCTAAAGCAATAATTAAATCCATATCTTCTAACGATTTCATTGTTCGCAAATAATTAATTATGCGATCTCTATCTCTTGGTTCATCTTCTACCAGGTCTGCTATTTTCAACAGCTTTCCATCTGAATAACGCCTGACATGAATAACTCCTGTTTCTGGATCTTGGTTTTCGACACTACCAATAGCATCAATAATAAAATCCACTTCATTGTGCTTATCTTTTGTCGATTCACCTGAGTTAACATTAGGAATGTGTAGAATAGTTTTTTTATCAGTATCTAATATTTCAGAAATAGCAGAAGTATAACGACCTTGATAAAAATGATAACCAATGCCTAATGATTTCAGATAAGTGTAACCATTCAGTTGTTCGTAATAGTTATAAGTTACCTTCGTAAACTTAATTTCATCTTCAGGCAGTAGGATTGAAACGTTATCACCTCTAAAATATGAGCCTGTCATCGCCACAATATGCACATTTGACTTTTTCATTAAAGAACGAAGCAAGTATCCTAATATGCTTTCTGTATCTGCCGAGACATGGTGAAATTCGTCAATAGCCAAAAGTATATTATCGAACTTTTCTTCTTCCAACTCTTCAAAGGCAAAACGCAAAGTAGCATGGGTGCAAATGAGAATTTTTTCATCATTATCCATGAAGTTTTTAAATGCTTGTACTTTGCCATTATCGCTGCCTGGAGTGCAAAGGCTATAAACTGGATTGGGGTCCCAGTCAGCAAAAAATCCTGAAGAAATTAATTTTGTTGGACTGAATGAGCGGCCAATGGATCTTTCAGGAACAGCAACAATCACTTTTTTTAAGCCCTGATTTATTAATTTGTCTAAGGCAATATACATTAAAGCACGGGACTTACCAGAAGCAGGTGGTGCTTTCAACAATAAATATTGAGCGTCTCTTAGTTCATAGGAACGCTCCTGCATTTCTCGCATGCCAAGCTCATTGACCTTTGTACTTTGACCGCTTTGGGCATAAGTAACTTTGACTATATCTGGCATATTATTTTCTCTTTCTTCGAGTTTTATTTTGCTCGGCAAACAAAGTATCTTTGGTTTTCTCATTTGTTATCATTTGCCCATAGAGCTTGAATAAATACTCCAAACGTTCTTCATCACTTTCAAAAGGTTTGCTACGATAACAGCGTTCAACTACTAAGTCCAGTTGACGATGTGCCTCCATCAAACCTTCTGGCATTTTGTTCTGGTCATAGAGTTGAGCTAAGGTTTTTTCGGGGTGCTTTTCACGTTCTTGAAGTACCAAAAAAACATGCATTGAAATTGACTCTTTTTGGGTTTTTGAAAGTTGCAGCAATGGAAAAGTATTGTAACCTAACGCAGAGGAATATCTGATACGTGATTCTAAACTTCCACAGACAGCACGTATCCATGTCATGTGTATTTCGGAGGAGATTATTCCAAATACCCAAGGTTCAGCATTGTATATGGCTTGGGCTGCATCAGATATTACGTAATCGCCATCAAGGAAACCAAATGGTATGTACTTTCTTCTTTCCGAAGAAACTCTTGGTACCATGATCGAATACGAGAGATTAAATCTGACTTCACCAAATCTATGAGGATATTGGGCTGCCAACTGAGTCGCCTTTTTTTTACTTTTTAATCGAAACTCTCGAATTTTATTTATTCTCAAAGCTATTTCGGGAACACCCAAAGCAATTTCTTTTTCAGAATCCTCTATCCACAAACACCACCTTTTACGGCCCTTGATTAATTCAGACGCTCCTATTAACTTCTTTGTATATTTCTCTGCTTCAGGGAATGTTTGTATTAAATTCTTTCTTTCAGAATCACTTAGTATCAAATGGCCGCCATCTACTAATCCACTTCCTCTAAGTATAACTGGGAGATCACTCAAAGGCCTATTTCTTTTAGTAATGATGAAAGTCTTACCAGGTGTTAAATACGGATTAATATTTTCTACACATAATTCAAACCCCTTACTAAAAATCTTTATGGGGGCATTTCTGATATTTCTAATACCAACAATTACGCAAGTCACCCCAGCGTTCTCTTTAGCATTATTTGTCCACTTAAAGGGTTGATGTGCAAAACTAATTTGCAAGTTTTTATTAATAATTAAAGGCCATAGTGAAGCTACTTGTTCACCCTGACATATGGAATTAGTTGTTACAAATGCAAATTGGGCATTTTGATTGATAATATAATTTGCACCCTTTATGAACCAGCAGGCTATATAATCTAAATTTTTATATTTATTATATCCTTTGAAAGCAATAGCCATGTCTTTTTTCTGCTCTTTAGATTGAAGACTATATCCCAAATAAGGCGGATTCCCTAAAATGTAAATTTCATCTCCTTCGTTTATGGGGCAAACTTCTTCCCATGACAATATGGCAGCATTTCCACGGGTAATGTGCCCAGCATCTTTTAATGGCAGTGTAGGATTGGTTTTTCCAAATTCTTTGAAGAACTCCACATTCATTTGATGTTCTGCCAACCAAAGTGAAAGAATAGTTATTTCATGGGCAAAATCGTCCAACTCTATTCCATAAAAACTACCCAAGCTAATATTGGAAAGGGCAAGACTGTTCATAGCCTTAAAGATTTTCATTTCCAGTCTGCGTAGTTCTTTATACGCAATGATCAAAAAGTTGCCAGAGCCACAGGCTGGATCGAATATTTTAATTTTTCTAAGCCTATCGAGAAGTTGGTCCAATTTTTTTGTATTTCCCTTTGCTTTTTCGAACTCTTGATATAATTCATCAAGGAAAAGTGGCCCAATCACTTTCATAATGTTTGGTACAGAGGTATAGTGCATACCTAAACCACCTCTATGTTCAGGGGTTATTACTGCCTGAATCATCGAGCCAAAGATATCTGGATTAATTGCAGACCAGTCTAATTCTCCGCTGTCAATAATCACTTTTCTGGATCGTTTGGTAAAAATTGGAGATTGATACTTATCTCTGAATAACCCACCATTTACATAAGGAAATGTATCTAAATAGGCAGGTATATTTTTACGTTTGTTTTTTTCTGTGTTTAATACTTCAAAAAGTTTATCTAAGTAGATATTAAGGTCGCTACCATCTTCTTGGGTATGTGAACTAATGGCGTTAATAAATTGATTTTTCAGGAAGATATTTGTGTCATCTGAAAAGAAACAAAATAGTAGGCGAGATAGAAAGACATTTAAGCTATGGATGAACTCAGATGATTCATTAGGGTTGTCTTTTTTGATTTCATCGAACAGTTTAGCCATTCTTTCTGCTGCTTTAACATCAGCAGGGTTTTCAATTTGATGTTGTGCTTTCTCCATACCCGCCCATGGCAGGAAAAAGTCGTAGTATTTTGACAGATCATTTATTTCAATGTCAATTGTATCTTGTGTTTTTATATCAACTGCTAATAATGTTTCATAGTTCGTTACAACAACAAACCTGGGGGAATGTCTCAGTAAATTTGAATCATTTCTTAAATTGTCAATCGTTTCATGCAAATCCGCATCTTGGACTACCCTAAAGAGCAGTTTCTTTTTCCAAATAATTTCGTCATTTTTCTTTGATAAGTTTAAATTCCCATTTTTCAGCCTTGCAATTGAAGCTTTGGGCAATCCATAAGAAAGCAATAAATCATAGATAAACGTTTCCTTAGAAAAGGATTGTTTTAGTTTTTGCAGGTTACTCTCTATTTGAGCTATATTCATAAATTCCTATTTTTAATTTTAGAATCATAAGGCGGTGTAAAACATACTTATTTGAAAAATTTAACCATTATTCTTGCATTTAAATTAAATCCTATAATCTCTCAGAAAGGTATTAAATTATAATTTTAATGTTTGTACTCCATTTTTACAAGAATTTTACATAAAAAAGCCATAAGTTATTCTTTTATAAGAGTTTGGATACTCATTCCCTCACATCCCACACTAACCAGCGGAAAATCCTCAAATTCGCCCTGTCTAAATGTAAAAATCCTTTTAAACCTGCTCAAAATACCATCAGGATTCCCAAAGATTTTCCTGCTCATCTTTGCAAACTCTTTAGGCCTCATTTTCCCTATATACCTGCACAAATGAGCCCAGTCAGCCGGGGCAATTCCTTCATCTAATTCAACCCATACAGCAGTTTCTGAGCATGAGGGTTCAGAGAATAAAACACCTTGAGATTTAGTTTGAGTAATCATTTTTGCCGCTCCTTAATAAAAAATATAGTTCTTATTTAAGAGGGCTTAGGAGGCAGATAGTATAAAACCAGAGCTGGGTTCCATCTATAAAGAGCTCAAAGTCAAATAAAAAAACCTCCTTTTGCACTAAATATTTGTCTTGAGAGCAATTCTTATCGGTCGCCCGATTCATCTTTTGGCAGATTCATCTTACTAAAGTCAATTTTACTTTTTTGCCCTCATAAATAAAGGGGCGAAAAAGTAAAATTGCGGTTTTTTCTTTGTCGCATTATGGGTCAATAATTTTGTCAGCAATATTGTTGCCACACATCTATCGGGAACTAACCTTCATAGGCTGTTCATACAGACCATTGAGACATATCTAAATACCAATCGGTCATACATCTATAAAGAGCTCAAAGTCAAATAAAAAAACCTCCTTTTGCACTAAATATTTGTCTTGAGAGCAATTCTTATCGGTCGCCCGATTCATCTTTTGGCAGATTCATCTTACTAAAGTCAATTTTACTTTTTTGCCCTCATAAATAAAGGGGCGAAAAAGTAAAATTGCGGTTTTTTCTTTGTCGCATTATGGGTCAATAATTTTGTCAGCAATATTGTTGCCACACATCTATCGGGAACTAACCTTCATAGGCTGTTCATACAGACCATTGAGACATATCTAAATACCAATCGGTCATACACCCTATAGGAACTCCAATTAATATGGGTTCAGGGGAACCCGCGGACCTGATTGGTAGTCTATATTTTAATGCTTACCGCAATTTAAAATTAACATAATTTTGAATCAAATCTGCTATTTGATTTCCACATGCCCCACATTATCGTAAGCATTTTTCTTGCTACTGCATGTCGGGCATTACTTTTTGTCATTCCATTTTTAATGAAGCTTTCATAATCTTTCCTGAAAATATTATCACCACTTGACATTATAGCACTGGTTGCAGCTCCGATTACCACATTTTTAAGCCGCTTATTTGCATACCAAGTTAGCTGTAATCTGGCGGGCTTATCTCTGCCTTTATTATCCTTTCCACTTGTTTCTCTGATAAGTCCGACTCCACAATATTTCCATAACTTACTTTTGCTTTTGAATCTCCAAGGTATATCCAAATAAGCAAACAATGTAATAGAGCGTACAGTTCCAACTCCCGGCAGTTCACTCCAATATTTTAGTATGTCATATTTTCTCGCAAGTATCTGCATTCTGCGTTTAGCTTCATCTTTCTGTTGGGTTGCCACATCAAGTCCCATCCAAAAAACAGAAAGCCTTCCTGAAAGTTCTTTATTTTCCAAAGAGCTAAGCCAAATTTGTCTCGGTTCAAGATTACGTATTACTTTTGAAGGTATTTTAATACCATATAATCTGGCCTGTGCACGAATTCTATTTATATATCTTGTTGCTTCTACAACTCTGTCATGATAAAGACCGACCCATCGTTTTAATTCAACTTTTTCTTCATCGTCACTATGATAAACATTTCGTAAAAACTTACCACGCAGCAAAGCTGCCAATTTTGACGAATCAATCCTGTCGTCCTTATCACCATCAAACGCTATAAGCTTATTGCGTCTTGGGTCACAAACAATTATTTCATGTACTTTGTCTTTTAGGTTTCGATAAAGCCATCCAGCCATCGGCCCTTCTTCAAATGTTAATAATTTCTTTCCAGAAATATTATTTAGTACCTCACTGATGGCTTTAATGGTTGTTGGCACAGAAAACCTTTGGACTATATTGCCATTGTTTTCTACTGCCAGTTCAGTATTGGTACAGTGAACATCTGCTCCGATAAAATATGTTTTCATGACGCATTCCTTTCAACAAATAATGTCTATCAACATGTTTATCTGCTAAAAGGTACATCAGCTTTATTGCTTCTTTAGAATTGCGTCTCTTTATATCTTCACCCTTTGACTTAAAATTAATATAAGTGTTGTCTAATTTATGTCAAGGGATTTTATGTTTTTTAAGCTTTTGGTGAAATATTAAAAGCTTGAGTTTGAACGTTTATATTGAATTCAAGAAACTTGTCTACAGAGAGAAAAAGGGATGTTAGGGTTTTAAGGTTACAAATTGTTTTTACAGAGCCAGGAAAAATTAAAAAGCTTGATTTTTAGAGTAAAATTTGATATTTTTTAATAATCGATTTATGGGGGTAATCTGCAAAACAATTAAGAAAACTTTTCCATAAAAGTTAGGCACCTTGGATTTACTTCAGGGCGAAGCGATTGACCTCCTCCGTTGCTTCGCCCAATGTTTTTTATGAGCCCAATTCTTCTGCCCTAATGAAAATTCTTCACACAGAGCCACGTGTGCTGTCTGGGGCCAATCTGAAAGAGTCCTCCCACCACCTCTGCATTTCATTTTTATTTTGAGAGATACATCTTTTTAAGATACTTAGCTGTTTTCTTTAATCCTAATTTTGATGCTCTGGCTTGAACTGATTTTAGTTTCCTATTCAATTTTTTAGCAAGCTCTTCTGTGCTTGTATTAGGAAACATTTTCTTTAAAACTTTAATTTCTTCTGTTGAGAATAACCCAGTTACAAGTTTTTTTGCCATAATTGCTCCCTTTTAAAAATAGCATTATCAGTTTATTTAGCCATATCCTTGAGGGCTTTGAAAGCTCGAATCTTGATGACTCTGCGAGCGGGCTTGGCTGCAAAGACCTGTTCCTGCTTGGTGAACGGATTGATGCCCTTACGTTTTGGGGTGGCTGGCTTATTAATGACTACGATCTTTATCAGACCCGATAAAGCAAAGACACCGGGACCTTTCTTACCTACGGCATTCTTGATCTGATCTGCAAGTGCATCGAACACCGATGATACCTGCTTACGGGAAAGCTGCGTAGACTCAGCGATGTTTGATAAAATTTCACTCTTTGTTGCCGGTTTTGTACTCTTTGCCATAATACTACTCCTTAGTCTGGGATATTCCTATATAACTTACTATATTCTTGATCAGCTACACCACTGATCCTAATTTCAGATAGAATATCAAACTATCTTATGAGTTCAAGCTTTTATATTTGTTTGCACCAGTTTTTTAGTTTTCCCCAACCCTAACTTGTTCGCTATTCGCAGAGTGCAGCATCAATTCGGAGTAAGGACACAAACCTACCCCACGCTAACAACCGCCTCCATCGCCTTTGCTGATCCATCTCAGCATAAACTTCGGTAATAAGAGCCAACTTATGTCCCAGGATAATTCTCGCCGTTTCAAGCCCAAACTCTTTACGCAGAAACGTGGCCGCGTTGTGGCGAAGCTGGTGCGGATGCTGTTTAGTCAAGGATGTTTATGATGCCTTCAGCATTTGATTGATCTCGTCAATATCAAATTCTTCCGGATTAAATTCATATCCAAGCCAATCAATAAGTTCCTGCCGCTCTTTTTTATTTCGTCCTCGTAACGTTTGCAGAAACTCTGGATAGCTCCAAGGCCCACCGCAGTCTTCTGGCGGACAGGCACGCTCGCCAGCTAAACACACCGGATATTTCACGCCCCGCTGTGGCTCTTTGATTTCCACCAATTCCACGATGTGCTCCCAGTTGTCGCCAAAATCATACACATAGACAAATCGGTCTTTGGAACGGCCGACTATATCGGTCAATTTGGCCTTCCTTTCATCCAGCATCCCCTCATTGTATGACTCATCGCCAGGATAAGGCATACTGTACTCATTTTCGCCTGCATTGAACGAATGCAAATGGGAATTCGTCCAGCCCATGACATCCTGGATAACACCGTTCAATTTATCCAGCCGAATATTGGAAGGAACTTCGAATTTCCGCCAAATACGGGGCTCAATTTCATTTAACCATACTTCGAGTTGGTAAATTTGGGCTGACTTACCACTTGCTTTGACCATATAGACTCCGATAATTTATTGTTTTGAATATCGCATCCTGTAATTACTTTACACAAAATCAGATTTTTGTCTATACCATACTATCTTACCCTCACCACCGCTTCCATCGCTTTCTGCTGATCCATTTCCGCATATACTTCCGTAATGACCGCTGACCTATGGCCTAGGATTATCCGAGCAGTATCAATCACAAACTCTTTACGCAAAAACGTCGCTGCATTATGCCTCAATTGGTGCCGATGCCAACGATATTGCTTGTACCATACCTTCAACTCGTCTTTTCTTTTTTGATAAGGCGTTTTCGCCATTCTTTTTTTGTTTCGCTTATGAGAGGGGGAGAGCATATTCATACTTATCGCCTTTATTTTGTGTCAAATTTGTGTCAGTTGCTACTGGCTGATTAATAGTTATTGATTTGATTGGTACATGTAAATCACTTGAATTTCGTATTTTGACACAAAAAATGCGGTATAACCCTTTGCCAAACAAGGCCTTAAAAGCAGAAGAAACGATTCTTAATCAGCGGGTCAGAGGTTCGAGTCCTCTATCGCCCATTTTTGACCTTTTGCACCATTTCACAAAATACTGCATTTACTTTTGCTTCTAATATCTTAAGATTTCCTCTTTAACTAATCCGAATCGAGGTATTGACTAAAATACTTTAATCTGCCGTTTTTAAATTCGTAAACCCTGAATGTCGCCTGTTTTCCGAACCATTTCGAGACCGGCGGGCAGACATAAAGCGGAACGTCTCCAAACCAGTCCATCTGGTCTCGGTGAAAATGGCCTGCGATAACGGCATCAACATTATACCTGTTTATAAGTTTACTCCACTTCTTTTCAATTTTCGCCGGCAACGGCTTATGAAAAACATTTGTGTAAAAATCATCACTGGCCGGTATATGCTGAAATACAACAACAGGTTTATCTGCCGCACTCTTTAGCGAATCCTCGAACCATTTGAAAAAATCATCGCTGAAAACATCCGAATCGTTCTTTTTTATATTTGTATAAATGAAAACAAAAACAACACCGTGAATCTCTTCTATATAATTTAATTGCCCGAAATTTTCTATGTAAGTCTTTTTAGTTTCTTTAGAAAAAATGTCATGATTCCCTGCAATGTAGTAAATCGGCGGGTTAAGTTTTGCAAAAAGTTTTTTCGCGGCTTTCAAGGCATTCGCATCGGAAATACTATCATCAAAAACATCTCCGGTATGAACAACAAATTCAATGTCAAATGGAAGTGCGTTGATTTTTTTGATGATTTTTTCGGTTCTTTCGAAATTTTCGCTATCGTCTAAATGCGTATCAGTGATCTGAACAAAATAAAAAGATGAATCTGAAGAGTTGAATTCTTTGGCAAACCCAATACTTACAATCGCAAACAAACACGCAAGAACGAATAAAGTTATTCTTTTCATAGAACGTGCGATTATAAAGAAAATAAGTTTATGGTAAACTTATTTTTGCGCATAAAAAAAGGAGCTGCCTCCTCCTGGCCAGCTCCAGAACCAACGCATATATTTAAACAGGGCTCAAGTTTTATAGGTTTAGCCCTGGCTGCGCTTAAAGGCGGGCCTGTTTTATACTTCTCCTCCTCCAGGAATCGAAGCTCAGCCCACCCTGCAATATAAAGTATCTAATTTAGCAAACTATGTGCCAGAAAATACGTTTCAACTCGGCCGACTGACCTATTCTCACAACCTTATATAAGCATTATACTTAACGTCTTATAAGTGTTTTTCCTTAAACCGTCCTCAGTGATAAACTTTAGCACTGTGTTGCTTTTTCACCACACTCAACTTGTTTACTATACTGGTATTGCCCTTTTTATAGGTGCTAACGTCTGTAGGAGCTAAACTTAATAATAATGTTTCAAAAAAACAACATCGAATACTCATAAAAACATCATTGGAAACATTTTTCAGGAATGGATTTGATTGCAAAATCTCAGTACTCGATTACAATCAATACCGCATGGACGCAAAAGTATTTTTAAAAAGATGGCGTTTTACCTTAATTCTGCTCAGTGCAGTCGCAATCGGAGCATTACTTGGCTATTTTCTCAAAGAAAAGGCTGTAAAACTAAAGCCCCTCGGCGATATTTTTCTTAATTTGCTCTTCACCGCAGTCGTGCCGCTGGTTTTCTTTTCACTTTCCTCCGCTATCGCCGCCGCATCCAACCCTAAAAGGCTCGGCAAAATCGCAGCATCTATGCTCCTCGTTTTCGTCATTACAGGAATTATCTCTTCCTGCCTGATGCTTTTTGCAGTCAAAACCTTCAACCCGGCAAAAGGAATAACCCTGCAATCAAGTCCGCATTCATCTCAAACAGCTAACCTTTCCGAAAAAATCGTCAATACCGTTTCCGTCAACGATTTCTCCGGATTATTAAACCGCAAAAACATTCTTGCGCTAATCGTCTTTTCCGTCTTAACAGGCCTTGCATCCCAGGCCGCAGGCGATAAAGGCGAAAAATTCCGCCAATTCCTCATCAGCGGCGCCGAAGTTATGGCACACCTCATAAAAATCATAATGCTTTATGCTCCAATCGGACTGTCCGCCTATTTTGCGTACATCGTCGGAACCTTCGGCTCGCAAATCTTAGGCTCTTATGCACGAGTAGCCGGATTATACTTCCCTGTCGCACTTCTATATTTCGTAATCGGTTTTTCAATTTACGCTTTTTTGGGTGCTGGCAGAAAAGGCATGAAGGATTTCTGGGCAAATATCTGGCCCCCCGCTTTGACAGCTTTCGGAACTGGCAGCAGCCTTGCGGCACTTCCTGCGAATCTCGTAGCCGCCGAAAAAATCGGCATTCCGCAGGATGTACGTGAAATAGTTCTCCCGCTCGGCGCTTCAATCCACATGGACGGCACATGCCTTGCCGCAATTATGAAAATCGCCGTGCTGTTTACGCTTTACGGCAGAGAGTTCTCAGGTTTTGAAACGCTGGCCGGAGCAGTTGGAGTTGCAATTCTCTGCGGCGTTGTTATGAGCGGAATCCCCGGCGGCGGCTTTCTTGGCGAAGCTTTGATTGTTTCGCTTTATGGTTTCGGCCCAGAGGCTCTGCCGATAATTTCAATGATAGGAACCGTTGTCGATGCACCCGCGACAATGATAAATTCTGCCGGCGACACCGCCGCCGCGATGATTGTCAGCAGATTCACAGCAAAATAATATAATTCGTTTACATCAGATTCTTAACTGTATATTGTTCCAATGTCCGATGGTAATCGTCTGCGATTTGCCTGATAACCGGAGAATCCGCATGCTCTTCTGTTTCAGGTGTAAACGACGCTTTTCTGACAGCATCTAAAATTTCGGAAAGTTTTATATTCTCTGAGTTTGTCGCAGGTGCAAAGCCCGGCGATGGTTCGCTCGTCTTGACCAGAAGTCCTTCCTTGACAAGATGATTCAAAATCTTATCCGTGAAATCCCCCGGCAGCGCAAGATGACTGCTGACAATTTCCCGCGGCACAGGCACGTTCTTATGTTCGAACTTCACGCTTATAAATTTCATTATGTTTATAATCTGAATATCTGTCGCAAGGAAATGATCGTGCCGTCGCGACTTCGCTATTTTCTCAGCCTGTTCGATTGTCGTTAAATTCTGAGTCGTATAAGTAAGCTGCAAACCAAACAGAACTATCAGCCACGTTAGATAAATCCACAAAACGCCAAGCGGAATCAATGCCAGCGTACCATAAATCAAACTGTACGCGCTTTTGGGAATGATTTCCGTTATATAATAACCGAATCCTATTTTCGCCGCCGTCCACACAATTGCCGCAACAAGCGCGCCCCAAAATGCAGCCTTTGCGTTTACCTTCGCGTTGGGCATTAGCATATAAAGCGCAAACAAGCCAATCAGCGCCACCAAAAACGGAACTACCGGCCCGATGTATGTAAAAAAACTTTCGGTGATTGAGAAACTGTATTTGGCATTGACATAAACCGCTACGCCGAATAAAAGCGGGCCAAGAGTCATAAACGCCCAATAATTTGTAACTCGCTGAAGAAAATTCCTGCCGTGGCTTGCGCCCCAGATAATATTAAACGCACCCTCAATATTGATTAAAAGAGCTAAAGCCGCCCATATAATAAATGCGGAACTTATTACTGTAAGGGAACCTTTGTCGAGGTTTTTATAAAAGCTGTCGGTAAACTCTTCGATTTTGTTCGCGATTGTAATTTTTTCTTCTGGACTGTTGGCATCGGCGGGGAATTGAATGTTTTTTATAAAAGCCTGCTCGTAAACAAAATTCCGCAGTTTCCCTCCCATATCCTCGAAAGAGCCAAGAGCGTGAAAAATAAGAAGCATCACAATCGCGAGAGGAACAATCCCCAGAATCGTATTATACGCAAGCACCGCCGCTTCTCGGTCGGCCCTGTTCTTCAATAAAAGCTTAATACACCTCGGCCAAAGTCTTATCTGAAAAATCAGAAAACGCGCAAACCTGCCGAGATTTCCCTCTGAATGAGAAAACAATTTTTCAAACATATCGACCTACCTACTAATTACTATTTGAATATATCTTTGAGCCCCTTCTCAAGCTGTTTCTGGATTTCCTGCTGAAACTGATCCTGCAGCAGCGCACCCATATCTATTTCAGGTTTGTCAACAGTACCTTTCAGCGGAAGCTTTACTCGCTGATTATTTCGTTCCCACGGAAGAGTAACTGTCATCTTCATCGTTTTATCAAGTCCGATTCGCCCGCTGAAGTTTATCGCCTTATCATCGAGATTCATCTGCATATCGTCATAACTCAGTATTCCGTTCTCCAGCACAAAACGTGTCGGCTGAACGGTTATAAGCGGATTAGACGAAGAACCGGTAAGTTGTATAAGTTGTCCTAAAAGCGACGAGCCGCCAAGACGCATATCGTTTATTGCAAGTGTACCGATCATGCCGATGTCATTTTGATATCCTGACTCCAGCGGAAATGCCATTTTTTCACAATCGAAATTTAGTGTCCCGCTTACGTTAAGAGCGTTTGCAAAAAGTGGATTTACATGTTTAAGGAGAGTATCGGTTGTTTCACGGTCTATCTGGATCGAGTCCAGTATTTTCATTGGCTTAGGCATCCGCATCATCGATGGTGTGCCTCTGAAATTTGCGTCAGCCGCGTAATTCAGTTTGCCTTGGTTAACCGTCGTTGTAAACGGAGCAATGCTCATCAGCCCCTTATTGATATTTACGTTGAAATCTGTTTTGCCGAGATTCAGGCCCATATATTCCGCGCTGTCAAATCCGAAAGTTGCCTTTGCGTTGAGATTCGATTTAAGTAATGCAGGCTGCTGTTTCGGATATGTCGATGAAAACCAGAATGTGTCGCTTCTCGTACCCTGAGCAGAAAGCCCTGCCGGCAGGAACGGAGATATCATCGAGCTTACCGCCGCAAGATTATAATCTGCTTTTATATTTCCTTCTGTTTTTATATTTTGTCCCGTCTGCGCGTTTGTCAGATTGCCCGTGAGTTTTATCTGCGGACTTGTCAGCGAAAGTTTTTCAATATTATATATGCTGTTTGCAGTATCAAACCTCCCATTGAACGCCAGATTCATAAACTCCTGCGTAAATGGTTTTTGACCGGGATAAGTAAGAGCAAAATTTTTCACTGCAATCTGCCTGGTCGCCGCGTCTATTACTTTATCTTTAATAGCCAGCGAGATATCGCCCTGTGCCGTTCCTGACATTTGTGCCTGCGGGTCAAACGTGGTGAACGTCCGCAGATAATTCAGCGACTTCGCAAGGTCAATCGCCATGTCGGCATTAATCTTAGTTTGGCCATTCGGCTGCTCTGAAAGAGGAATCATAGAATCACGAAGATTTATCTTGCCCGGTGCCGCCGTAATATCTGCCGATCGTATTGTAAGCTGCTTTATATTAAAATCTGATGTAAAATCATATTTGACGCTCGATGAAGGCTCTGAAATCTCCTTGCCGTCAGGAAATACGACAACAACATTAGTCATATTACCTGTTCCGGTACTGCTCAGAATGCCTTTACTGAATGCCGCTTTGCCCGCAAGATTCGCGTCGCCCGAAAGCTGCGGCTTAATGTCGATAAATTGCCCCACATCGCTTTGCATCTTCGCAAGGTCAAGCTGTGCCTGATAATTCATATTGTCAGTTGAGCCGGAAATATTTGCTTTTGCGAAAGCTGAATCGAGCGCAAGTTTTTCAACCATAATTTTGTTCTGCAGCGAAGTGATTCTCGCGTCAAGTTCAACTGGTTTCGAAAGTACAATTTTTTTGATGGGAAATTTACCTTCGAGCGCCCAAAGTTTGACTTTGCCCGTCAACGTTCTTTGCCCTTCTTTGGCTTGAGTATCGATATTTCCGCTCAGCCTGCCGTAATTAATATCGAAATCTTCTTTGAACCCAGCTATGGATTTTATCTGCTTGAAAGTTTTCGCGACATCGCAATCGAATTCAGCCTGCAAAGAGTCCGCCGAATCAGCCGCTAAAAAATCTTCCCAGCTTCGCATCGTCTTTGGGACCGTTCCTTTTGCGTTCGCCGTTAAACCGTCCGTCTCGATATTAAAGCTGTCGATGTTCACCGATTTCACGGTTGTATTCAGCTTGACATCCGATTGCAGCTTGGATGTCTGTATCCGGTCGCCTTTAAGAAAATCTCCCGAAACATTAATATCGTTCGCGTTGACTTTCCCCTGAAGATTTTCAAACTGCCCTTTCTGAACCGTTGCGTCAATCGCGGCATTGACTCTGCCCGAAGCCGCCATATTTACATCCATAATTTTAAACAGCGGTCCCAGTGTCGAAAGGTCAAGATCTGTAACATCCAGTTTTATCTGCCCGCTCGTTTCCGCGAAAGACCATTCATCCGATGTTTTCACAATCCCCATCGAATTGATTTGCGATATTTCATTCTCCGATGCCACCGCCAGAGAAACATCGAAACTGCTCTCCTTACCCAGCGGCCGAATCGCAAGCGTGCTGTTGATATTCTTCAACTCCACAGTCCTTACAATATTTGCCGCGTCCGGAGCGGTAATTTTGACATCACCGTCTTTGACTTTCAAATCTATATTCGAAATTGCCATCAATGCATCAGATGGCTGTTTATCCTCTTTCTTTTCCTTTTCTTTTTCCTCCTGCTCTTTTATTTCCGCGCACTGCCCGCTGATATCAACCGAAACTCTCGGCTGGTCGATAACCGCTTCGTCAATCGCGACCCTGCCCGCAAGAAGCGAAAGATACCTCGGCCTCGCCGAAACTTCTTTTGCGGTTACTTTCGTGCATCCTGCGTTATCTGAATAATCAAGCAGCCCGACCTTTATCCCGGCAAACCATCCCATCGATAGCGTGTCGATTTTCAGATTTCCATCCACCGCCTTGTTTACTTTCGAAAGAATCATATTCTTGCCGCTGTCAGATGAAAGATAAATGGGAATTGCGAAAAAAGGTATGAGTAAAAACAAAAGGATGAAGATAATCATCCATACAATAACTTTTTTCAGTGAAATCCTGGAACGATGTTCCTGTTCGTTACTTTCGGTTTGCATAAAAAAACCTCACATAAAAAAACAAATATCAAGCATCCAGTTGCGCTTAACACATCCGAACTTAGATGATTAGTCTTTTAGTATTTCGTCCGATTTGGCTTTAACCAATTTTTCGATTTTATCGGTATAAAGTTTTGTCAAATCGTCCATTTCTTTTTTGCCGCGGTCGCGGTCATCTTCTGTGACGGTTTTTGCCTTTTCCTCATCGTCTAATTTTTTATTCGCGTCTCTTCTGATATTTCGAATACTTATTTTTGCCTGTTCGCCGAACTGTTTTACCTGTGCAACAATATGCTTCCTGCGTTCGCCCGAAAGCGGCGGAACACTTAGCCTGATTACTTTGCCGTCGCTTATCGGAGCAATCGAAAGGTCGCTGTTCTTAATCGCTTTTTCAATTTCCTTAATCGAACCGATATCGAAAGGCTTAATCATAATCAAATCCGCCTGCGGCGTCGAAAGTGTCGCAAGCTGACGCATAGGTGTCGGCGTCCCGTAGTAGTCAACCCTCAGATTCTCGACAAGACCCGTTGACGCCCTGCCCGTCCGGACGGATTTAAACTCGCTCCCGAGATGCTCCATCACCTTTTCCATCATATTTTTATGTTCGTTTACAATGTTTTGCGTCGTCATAATCCGCTCCTGTCAATTTAAGAAATAATCGTCCCTATCTTTTCTCCGTGAAGAGCTTTTGTTACATTACCTTTCTGGAAAATATTTAGAACAATAATCGGTATCTTACTCTCACTGCACAAACTTATCGCAGAATGATCCATCACTTTGAGATTTTCTTTAAAAACATCCTGGTAGGACAATTTATCAAGCAAAACAGCGTCTGGATTTTTTTTCGGGTCATCATTATAAACCCCGTCAACCTTCGTGCCCTTGATAAGCAGATTCACATCAAGTTCAGATGCCCTAAGAGCCGCGCACGTATCAGTTGAAAAGAATGGATTGCCCGTCCCGCCCGCAAGAATCGCGATAGTATCATGCTCAAGATATTTAATCGCTTTTCTTCTGATAAATGGTTCGCATATCGCCGAAATCTCAATCGCGCTCAATACGCGTGTCGGCTGATTCATCTTTTCAAGTGTTTCCTGCAGCGCGCATGCGTTTATTACCGTCGCCAGCATCCCCATATAATCCGCCGTATGACGCGGGATATGACTTGCCTTGCTGAACGTTTCGCCTCGAAGAAAATTACCTCCGCCAACAACAATCGCGATTTGCGTTCCAAGTTTTTTGATTTGTATTATGCGCTCGGCTATAGATTCAAGCTGCTCTCCGTCAATTCCAAAACCTCCGGTTTTACAGAAGCTCTCGCCGCTTAATTTCAGTAACACACGTTTATATTTAAGTTCACTCATTTGCTGTTATCCATCAATCCAAAGATACTTAAAACCCTACGTTTTCAGGACCCATAAAAAAAGCACCGTTTCAGACGGTGCTTTATTATATTACCCGATTGCGAATCGGACAAATGTTTTTATTTTTGCCGTGCCCCCGGCCGTTTTCGCCGTATCGGCCAGAATCTTCTCTACCGAAACTTTCTCATCCTTAACAAAGCCTTGCGACAGCAGACAATTTTCAGCAAAAAACTTATTCATTTTGCCGTCAACGATTTTATCGATGATATTCGCCGGTTTATCCTTTACCTGGTCAGCGGCAATCGCCCTTTCACGTTCGACAACATCAGCCGCGATACCCGATTTATCGAGTGAAAGCGGATTAACAGCCGCTACGTGCATTGCGATATCTTTGCCTATCGTCTGGAATTGAGCATTATCGGCAACTGCCTGTGTGCTTGTTTCAAACTGAACCATTACGCCGATTTTGCCGTTGAAATGTACGTATGTCGCGATATGTCCCGGCCCCTGAAGTTTTAATTTGGCGTAATTGCCGACTTCAGTCTTTTCACCGGTCTTGCTGACACTTTCAGTTATGATATCTACAAGTTTTTTACCGCCTTTTTCAGTGTTAAGCAGGCTTTCAGCTCCGCTTTCCGCTTTGCATTCTGCCAAATATCCGACAATAATATCAGCCGTCGCCAGAAACGTATCGCTCTTGGATACGAAATCTGTCTCACAGCAAAGTGTCGCCATCGCAGCTTCTTTTCCATCCGGGGAAGAAAAGCTGATAATTTTACCTTCTGTCGTTTCCCTGTCAGCTCTTTTAGCGAGAGTTGCAAGGCCTTTTTTCCTTAATGATGTCATCGCCTCTTCGAGGTTGCCGTTGCATTCCTCAAGAGCCTTCTTGCAATCCATCATACCCTGCCCGCTCATCTTGCGAAGCTTTACTACTGTTGCAGCATCAATCTCTGCCATCTATATAACTCCAAATAATCAATTTTTAAGTTAACCATTCTCCAATAACCAAATTTTGAAATTTGTACCTTGGTTATTGGTTATTATTTTGCTTAAGCTTCCGACGTCTCTGCTTTTTCCTCAGCGCCCTCAGCTCCGCCTTCATCGGCTCTTGTCAATGAACGTCTGCGAACTTTCGGCTTACGATCGTCATCTCTGCTGAACGCTCTCTGCATTGTCTTGGCTTCTGCAACTGCCGGAATAAGCTCATTGATAATCAGGCCGATTCCTTTAACTGAATCGTCATTTGCCGGAATTGGAATGTCAACCAAATCAGGGTCTGAATCCGTATCGATAATGCCAATCGTAGGAACGCCCATCTTTTTCGCTTCACGAAGCGCCAGAACTTCTCTTCTGACGTCAACTACGAAGATAACGCCCGGTATCTGGTTCATTTTGCGAATACCCTCAAGATTTGATTTCATCTTGCGAAGTTCGCGTTTAAGAGTCGAAGCGCGTTTCTTGCTTTCCGATTCGATTGAACCGTCATTTGCCATCGCTTCAAGCTCGTCGAGTCTGCGAATTCTCGAATTTATCGTTCTGAAATTTGTCAGTGTGCCGCCCAGCCAGCGGTTAATAACATAATGCATTCCGGTTGCCTCGGCTGCGGCCTTAACAGCTTTTTGAGCCTGTCTCTTGGTTCCGACAAAAACTACGTCTTTACCGGATGAGACTATATCCTTGAGCAGCTTCTGGGCAAGAATTACACCCTTAAGCGTCTCACGAACGTTAATAATATGAACCATACCTCTGCGTGAATAAACATAAGGTTTGGTTTTGGGATTCCATCTGCTGACGGTATGTCCAAAATGCACACCGGCACTAATCAAATTACGAGCCAGATCATTTGCCACTAAATAGGCCTCCAAAAAATCATTAAATCTTTATTTTTTTATGCAAAATCCCTATTCTCTTCTTTGCGCAGGAATAGAGAACAGAACAATTTACTGTAAGCCTTTACCGCTGTCAAGCTATTTTGTTCACTATTCCCCTTTTAAAAAGGAGCTTAAAGTTATTTCCTCTTTAGCAGTCAGAGCCTGTCTTTGAGTAATTGGGGACACCCGGCGACTTGTTAATTTGCTTAGCATCTCCTGACAAAGATCCCCGAATTAATTAGAAAATTTTGGAGGGGGTGCGGCGAACCTAATTAACGATTTTTATATTGACCTCTTCTCAGATCTCAAATATAATCCAACTGCTGTTAAATAAACAGGTTAGGATAGTTGATGGAAAATGGATTACCCGAAAACGATCGCCGCCGCGATGGGGACGATGCTCTTGTATTACGGGCAGCCGCTGACAGCAACGCATTTCTGCTCCTCTATGATATCTACTATGAAAAAATATTCCGATATGTCCTTGTCAGGCTTAGACTTAAGCAAATTTCCGAAGATGTAACAAGCCGCGTTTTCATTCAGGCCTCAGCCAATATCCGCCGTTTCAAAGGCACTACAAGACGCCAGTTTGTCCAGTGGCTTTGCAATATCGCAGAAGCTCAAATCAAAAATTACCTGAAAACAAATCCTCTGCAAACCATTGAACCGCAGGAAGTTACGGACATCGACCCCGGCCATAAAGAAAAATTGAAATCCAAAATTCTATCCGCCTATAACACTGGAAAATCGCAAAAAGCGGTATATTATTTCACTGCGGCCGCAATTGTAATTGCTTTTATAATAATGATTTACAGCTTATCCGGCAAAAAAATAGATATCCCGAAAATTACAAAAAAAACAGTTCCAAAAATCGAGACTGATAAACCCGCAAGGATAATTCGCTTAATCCCTACCCAGCAAGAACTTACGGAAAGCGAAGAGGAAGAAACCGAGCAAATCGAATTAATCACAATCGGCGGAATTGTAAAAGATCAGAATTCGCAACCCATACAAAATGCTGCCGTTAAAATAGTTACTGCTTTTGAAACCAAAACATTCAAAACTGACGCCAATGGCTTATGGATTTGGCACGATTTTGACCTGCAAGATATTAACAGCATTGAACTTATGGCAACTCATCATGGTTACGTTACACCCGAAAGATTCCAAAAAGCAAATTTAAATCAGCTCAAGACTTTGAAGTTTGAATCTGTTTTGGAAAAAGGTATTTCAATTTTAGGCCATGTCGTCGATTGGCAGCAACATTCTTTGCCTGCTACAGTTACGAAAGGCCCCTTCCCGACAAGCGGCGCAGATATTGCCAAATGCGATGCCAATGGAATGTTCAAATTCGCCAAAGCAGAGGAAGGAATCGTGATTCTAACCGCTCAATGCGAACACGCCGCACCAGCCATAGTCCCTATCGAAGTTAACCCCTTTATGGAACCAGTACTTATAACCCTTCAACCGCCAAATACAATCATAGGCCATATTGTCGATATCAATGGAATGCCCGTTGAAGGCGCTTCCATCAGCGTTTCTTCCTGGCAAGGGGTTGAAAGTTTGAAATTTTCGACTAAAACCGATGCCGATGGTTATTTTCAATGGAACAGCGCTCCTGCCGACAGCGTCATGTTTAACATTGCCCACAAAGGACTTATGAGCATTCGCAGCTACGCAATGCAAACCGGAATCGACTACAAAATACCAATGATGAACCCATTCAAAATCAAAGGCAAAATCATTAGCGGCTCGCCGGATGTTCCAATAGTAAACTTCATAGCTACAGTGGGTTACGTCTTTGAAAAGGAAAACATCACCTGGCAGGACGCCAATTCCGTAATTTTCACTGGCGATAAATACGAACTGAGCATAACAGAACCGGTTGAGTTCAAAATAAAACTGCAATCTGAAGGCTTCCAAACCCTTGAATCGCCAATATTTAGCCCATTATCGGGTTCTATGGATTACGACTTCGTTATGCACCCTGAGTACTAAACGATTTCAAACAATCACACAATGAATCGATCTGCTCTTTTGTATGCTCGCTTTGAAGTGAAATTCTCAGTCTCGATGTCCCCGGCGCAACTGTCGGCGGCCTAATCGCAACCACAAAAAACCCCTTATCAAATAACGACTTAGAAATCTCAAGCGTTCTTTTATTATCGCCAATAATCACTGGAACAATCTGGCTGGCACTCTCGGCAGTATCGAAATTGAGAGCTTTAAGTTTAGCTCTTAAATAATCGCTGTTTTCCTTCAATCGTTTTCTTTTGTCATTGGCATTTTTGATTATTTCAAGCGCACAAACAGCCGCCGCGGAATTTGCCGGCAGAGGCGCCGTTGTGTAAATAAAGGGTCTGGCTTTATTTACAAGAAAATCAATCACGCACTTGTCGGATACTACAAACCCGCCCGAACATCCCGCCGATTTGCTCAATGTCGCGACAACAATGTCTATTTCATTCAAAATTCCAAGCTCTTCTGCCAGCCCTGCGCCGGTTTCGCCGAAACATCCAAACGCATGTGCTTCATCCACAATAAGATACGCGTTATATTTCTTTTTCAATTCGACAAGTTTTTTCAAATCCGCAAAATCCCCATCCATCGAAAATACGCTTTCGGTAACTATGAATTTTCGATTAAAATCGCTTGAGGCGAGGAATTTTTCAATTTTGTCGAATTGCGTTCGATGATAAGTCCTGAACTGGGCGTCACTTCCTTTCGCCGCATCGATAATCGAGGCATGGTCGATTTTATCGAGAAGGATCAAGTCGCCTTTTTGCGGAATCGACTGCAATACAGCAAGATTAGCCATATAACCGCTTGGAAAAACAAGAGCCGATTCCTTTTGAAATAAGTCAGCTAATCGCTTTTCTAATTCTATATGCGGTTCAAGCGACCCGCTGATCAATCTTGAAGCTGCCGACCCAAAACCAAAATTTTCCATCGCGGTTTTTGCCGCTTCAATGAGCCGTTTATCTTGCGCTAAATTTAAATAATTATTGCTGCAAAATAAAATTTTCACTTTTTTTTCAATACGAATTGACGTATCAGATACTGAATCAATTGTAAAAGGCTTGCGCAATAAATCGTTTTGTTCAAGTTGGTTAAGCAGATTTTTTATAAAATCAAAGTTCATTTAAATTTTTTCTGATTGGAAAAACATCGATTTCCCCGATATTATATGATATGCAACTATAAGACAATGAATTTTGGGTATTATTATGGGAATTTACGACAGAGAATATTACAAGCCGGACGACGAAGCATCAGGTGGAATGCCGCGTATGCACATGCGATTTCCGCAAATAACGCCTGTGGTCAAAAAACTGCTGATTATCAACATCGGCATATATATAATGTGCATCCTCGTAAAACCTTTCGCTAATTTTGTTTACGAATGGTTCAGCGTAGATACCTTTTCTATATTCAAATCCTTGCAGGTCTGGAGATTAATAGGTTATCAATTTCTGCACGACCTTTCTTCGCCATGGCATTTAATTATGAACATGATAGGTTTGTATTTCCTTGGGCCGACGCTGGAAAAGGCCTGGCAAAGTAAAAAATTCCTGACATTCTATCTCTTATGCGGAGCGGCAGGCGGAATTTTTTATATCCTCCTTTCGCATCTTGGAGTTACGGATAAAGGTTTTTTAATCGGCGCATCCGGCGCAATACTTGGTATGCTGGCAGCATGTGCAATTCTTTTCCCGCACTTTGTTGTATTCATATTCTTCTTCCCTGTTCCAATCCGAATCGCTTCAATAATCTTAATTTTTCTCTATGTCGTAAATATTTTCACAAGAGGCGCTAACGCCGGCGGAGACGTCGCACATTTAGCCGGAATGGCCGCAGGCGCGGCTTACGTCTTTCTTTGGCCCAGATTAAGAATTAAATATAAAAATCGATTCCAAACGATGAACTGGGAAAAAAAATTTAAGACGTACAACGAGCTGCAAAAAGAAGTCGATAGAATCTTAATAAAAGTCAATCAGCAAGGCATCGCAAGCCTGACAAAAAAAGAGAAAAAAACTCTCGAAGAAGCCACAAAACTTGAACAAATGAAAAGCAAGTTTTAACTGGTTTTATTATAGGTGGGATAATCCATAAGCCCCCACTTTTAGTGGGGGTTCGTAAAAATTATTTGGGGGTTCGTAAAAAACTTTCGTGAATGGTCTGACATGTCCGATTGCTTTCTCGAGCCGCAGCGAGATCCCTTTGGGATGTGTCCTGCGTTTTTTCCTCCTTGTTTTTCCCATAAATCATAGTATAATGTATCCAATTCAATTCTTTAAACAAGGAGTGTTACAATGAAAGCTGATTTTTCAAAACCGTACCAAACTGTCATTGCTAAGCGCAGGAGTTTACCCGTGCGAAGGCAGGGATGGCAATCTTAATCCTCATGCTATGACGACCGCAATACTATCAAGCTAAATCAGGGAATAATAAAAAAATTGAGAAAAATAAATTAGTTTAAAATGCATTTGAATGAAAATTGAAATATAAATTTAAAGGTTCATCATATGAATACTATTGAAAATTTAAAACTTCATTTTAAATGGACTATTGGTCTTGGATGTATAATTTTAATTTCGATTGTTACATTTTGGTTAGGTGGAAAAGGAAATGAAATTGTAAGCTATGTAAGCTTTGCAAGTGCATTAATTTCTATTGTTTTGGCTTTAGTTGCTATATTTTACTCCTTCATCCAAACTATAAATTCGCAAAAAAATTTGGGAGAAATGCAGAGTCTAATTACTCAGGCATCTAAGATCATGTCCGAAAAAGCAGATACAATGGTTCTTTACACCGCACATATTGCAAATCTTACACAAAATATGGCACGCAATTCTACTCAACCACCTCTCCCTACAAAACACCAATTTAAATTTTATGCAGCAACTTGTTCACACATAGGAATATTAGCTCTATATTGTTTGGCTAAAACTGCTTCAAAGAAGAAGCCAATGTCATTATTAAAGATAATAGAGCTTTTGGCAAATGGCAATACAAATGCTCGAGATTATTATTATTACAGTATGGGTGTATTAATAGGTTTCAGTTGTTTTATGGAACAAGGTGTCACAAATATTAATATCGATTCGCAATTATTAACAACTGATCTCGAATTTGAAAATTATATAAGAGCTGACATAAATAGAAGAATATCTGACCCTTTAATTGAAGTGCAAATCAAGGATACGCTTAATAATTGCTTAAAGCAAATTGATGCTTATTTTGGAAGTTTATAATGGAAAACAGCAAAACCGTTATTCGACCAACTGAAAACATCGGTTTCATTTTAATTTTAATCGCAATATTATTTTACTTTTTCATAATGCCTGATATTGTACCGCAAGAAGTAACTAGCTATCCCGCTCAAAAACTTGAAAATGGAAAGTTATTACCACTGAATAAAACGGTGTATAAAGTGAATCCTTTTATGCAAACCATTATTTATTGGATGCCGGGTATTGCAGAAACACCTTCAAAGCTTGTAAACTGTATAATTAAGGATAGAAAGAATTGGATAGGATATTACTCAGATGGTTCTGGTCTTGTAGAAATGAGAAAAGGTAAATTAGTACCTAATAACGTACCTAATGATTATATTTACATAAACCGTTTTCATTGGTGGATGTTAAGCTTAAAAAATCAATAAATTGGGGTCATCTATTTTTTAAAAAATCAATCGGTCGTTTAGCCCCCGCACCCGTGGCGGGGGACATATTGAATTAATTAGGGACCCACCTATTTTTTAAAAACGAAAAATTAGTTTAAATAAAATATTGCCAATCAATAAAACTTTCCGCGCAGCGGTTCCCCGTTCATTTTGAACATTATATTTTTGTAAATTAGATTTTATTTAGAGATTCGAGCTTAGTGCTTAGGATTTAACCTTCTGCCTTCTACATTCAGAGTTCTATGTTCTGCACTTTCTCGAAAGGCATCCTGTGGACAGCCCACGCGGTTTGTCATTATTGCTTTAAGACAAACCCTGTAAGGGCAATAATTTCAAAAAACTAAATCTCGACAAAGCCTTGCCCTGAGCGCAGCCGAATGGGTTGCTCAAGTAGAGTTTATTTTTGAAATTTTTTGGCTTGATTCATCAAGCCTGTCTTAAAGCAATCTCTGTGGTCTCTGCTGTAGCGAAGCGAAAGTCCTCGAATCTTTAGGATTTTTGCTCCTTGAAATCAAAAATCAGAGAGGATATGCTCTGGCTAAATAATCTTCGTGTAGTATTCGTGTTCATTCGTGGTTAAAAATACTATTAAAGACCCTGAACCTCTATAGAAATGCTTCATTTTCGTTCACTTTTTTCCGCTTTTTGCACACTTTTTTTGTAAAATTCCGCGCCAATCCGCGCAATCCGTGGTTAAATTGTTCATTTTTATCAAATTCGTTATAATTACTTGTTTTTCAGGCAGTTATGTTTTGTGATTCGCTCATAAGTCCTTTATTTACGTAGAAAATGGAAGCAGAAAGAAGTGATATTTTTCTGAGACAAAAACCCCGTTTTTAGCTCAAAAACAAAGGTGAAAACTTGCGCAGTCTTGTGCCCTTGTGCGGCGCAGAATTTACAATTCTGCGCAAGTTAATTGTTTGAACTTATTAGTTCCAATCGATTTTTTCCGGGCTGTCTAATAATTCCTCAAGATGTTTCTCTACCTGCTCTGCTTTTTCATCCTTTATGGTTTCAAGTTCGGTCTGGCTCGCATTTACGATCTTTTGAAGTTCCTCAAGTCTTTTCTTAAGGTCTTCATATCTGAGCTGCTTTTTCTGGACAATCAAATCGAATCTTTGTTCGAGCACATCTTTTAATTGCTCCGTTAATTCTTGTTTTTGAGCTTCATCTTTTGCATTTTTAATCTGTTCGAGCAGTTGATTTCTCTGCTGTTTAAGAACCATATCTTTTTTCAATACCTCGGCGAGAGCGGGATTCGATTCCTGTGCATCCATAATCGCCTTGTAATTCCGCATTTCGAACATCATTCTTCTGGTATATGCACGAAGATCCGTTTCTTTGAGAGCTTTTAATTCTTTTGCCTTATTAGGGTCGTTTTGTTCGAGCCAGGTCATTAGTTCGTTTTCCTTTTCCCGAATTTGCTGACGAAAACCTTCTTTTGGCATATCCTTTTGCCTTCTATGTTCTCTCATACCGCGATTGCGTTCAACATCAGGGCCGTCTGTTTCGCCATCAGGCATAGGTTCTGTTATCTCCTGTCCCGGAGGCGGCACAGGCTGGCGCGGCTGCCGAGGCTCGGATGGAGCATCCTGAGCAATTACCAAAACAGCGGTTAGAAGAATCAACGGCAAAACGAATTTTATTAATGATTTCATTTTTTACCCTTTCCAAAAAGAACTATCGATTTCATAAAAATCTGCTTCAGCATTAGTAATAGTGTCAGACAAAAAACTGCTTGAAGTATTATCTTCATTAAGGCGAAGAGCGTACAATTCGCTGCTTAGAAGTTCAATTTCCTTTTCAAGTGCAGCAATATTGTCGTCCACCTGCGTCAAAGAAATTTGAGCGGTTGGCTGTGATGGTTTTGTTTCTTTGGATTCATACATGAAAAATACAGAAATAAGTATTACAGCGGCAGTTGTTATCACAGTTTTGAAAATTAATACAGGAATACTCGCACGTTTTTTTCTGAGACTGATTTTTCTTTTTATTTCATCAACCAATGCAGGCGAAGGCTCGGGCGCGGGAAATTTTTCAAATATCCTGTCGATTTCAGTCATATCAAAATTTTCATTTTTATTTTCAATCATTTGATTGTTCCATTAATTCTTTGAGCTTTTTTAAGCCTCGATGCACTTTTGAAAGCACTGTGCCTACAGGCTCATTTCTCATTTTCGCAAGCTGCTCAAAACTCAACTGTGAATAATACCGCAAAGTAAGGATTTCAGCCGTTTGCTCGTCAAGTTTGCGCAAGTTTTTTGTCAGCTTATCCGTCATATAATCGCCTGTTTTTTCAGGCTCGGTTTCATCCTTAAAATCCCGCTGAAAAGAATCTAACATCTTTGCACGGCGTTTTTTAGCTCGTAGCGAGTCCACAAATAAATTCGATGCCATTTTGAAAACCCAGGCATTGAAAGTTTCAGGACGACATGCGCCAATTTTCTCATACATTTTTAAAAACAGCTCGCCAACCAAATCGTTGGCATCTTCTCTATTGCAGGTCAATCTGTAAAAATAGCCGTACAAACGCCCGGAATAGAGGTCAACAAGTTTTGAAAAAGCATCTTTGTCGCCCTTTCGGGCTGCACGAACTATTTCTATGATCTGCTCAAGCGGCGCCATTTTCCAACTTTTTCAATAATATAGACGGTTTATGATTAGTATATATTGCATACTTCGTCAAAAAAAGTAGAGATTAATCAATGATTAAATTAAGGCTTTTTGAAGGTGAAGTTATCGGGCTTCATTTTAGCGAAAAGTATAATAAGGCCTAAATTTACAATGATAAGCATAATGCTTAAATTTTGTGAGATAGTCAAACCATCGGCCTGGATGGGGTTATCGTCTCTTAAAAATTCAATGAAGAAACGCATTGTGCCGTAAATAACGAACATCAACGAAAATGTTATGCCCGGTCGGAAAAGAAACGGGAGTTTTTTGCCCTGCTGTTGAATTTTGATTCCTCTTTGACGATGGAAGAATAGAATTACGCAGCCTGTAAACGCGAGCAGTGATTCGTAAATTTGTGTTGGGACTACAGGCAGACAGCGGTAAGGTCCGTCTTTTGCGACTTCAAATTTTTGCTGAGGAGTTAATGATTCATAAGATTTCAAATAGTAGCCACCGTCTATTACATCAAAATAATCTGCCGGCAATTCAATATATGGTTCGTGACGATGACGGTCAATATCAGGTCTAATCTGGCTTTCATAGGAAAGTGAAGCATAAGGAAAACGAACAGAAACAGGACTTTCTGTTGGACGTCCGAAGCAGCAACCGTTCATAAAACAACCAAGTCTTCCGAATGCAAGCGCAAGCATCAAACCAATTCCAAGAATGTCGAGATATCTGCGGACAGGGAGTTTTTTTACTAACAGATAGCCGACAATGATAAAAATCGCGAGCAGAACGCCGCCGAGCAGTTCAAGGCCGCCTTTCCAGACTGCGAAAATTTCCGTGAATGGTTTTCCGCTAAACTGAGGCCAATAATGAATGACATAAAAAATCCTGGCGCCAACAACGCCTGCGATAAGTGAATAAAGTGCTGCCGATGTGATATGTTCGGAATGGTCGCCGAGGTCGCGGGAAAGTCTGCGAATGACATATATCGCTGAAATAAAACCACAGACCATCAGAAAACCGTAACTCTTGACGGTCAGGTCAGTGAACGGAATTCGAAAAAGTTCCGGGTGCAAACGAATCCTTATATGATTTCTTTAATGCCGTTTCTCTCTGTGGCAACGATTACTTTGGGCTTGAAGCTTTTGGCCTCATCGGGAGTCATCAAGGCGAACCCCATAATAATTACAATGTCGCCTTTTTTCATAAGATGCGCAGCGGCGCCAAGAATCGAAATTTTTCCGGAGCCTGCTTCTTCGGGCACGACATAAGTTTCGAGCCGATTGCCGTTTGTTACATCGGCGACAAGAACGGTTTCATAAGGCAATATTCCGACAGCTTCCATCAACTTCGAATCGATGCCAATACTGCCGGGATAATCAATGAGCGAATCAGTTACTGTCGCTCTGTGAATTTTGCTTTTTAAAAGTTTTAACATCATTATTTATACCTATCTAAAATATGTGAAAGGCGATATTTTAATCATAGATTACTTAACATCAAGCAGAATATTATCAATTAATCGAGCCGGGCCTAATTTTACGGCCAAAGCAATCAGGACTTTTCCTTTTACTTCATCAATTTCATCGAGAGTATCTGCATTGACGATACTTATGTAATCTATAGCAATTTGACTGCTTATGTTCAGAATTTTTTTTATCTGCTCCTTCAGAAAATCGCTTTTACGTTCGCCAGCTTTGATAAATATCTCGGCTTCCTGCAATGCGGCATATAATAATGGAGCGTCTTTTCTTTGTTCTGCATTGAGATATTTGTTTCGGCTGCTCATCGCAAGGCCGTCTGATTCGCGGACAGTCGGGCAAACTACAATCCTCAAAGGCAGATTCAAATCTGCAATCATCCGCTTAATAACTATAACCTGCTGGGCATCTTTTTGGCCGAAATAGGCGACATCAGGCTGAACGATATTGAAAAGCTTTGCGCAAACTGTAGCGACGCCTCTGAAATGATTTGGGCGGGTTTTGCCGCATAAAGACTCGCTGAGTTTTTCGACATTTATCCACGTGAGATTTTTTTGAGGATACATTTCCTGAGCAGAAGGGGCGAAAACCGCATCAGCGCCGTTGTGCTTACAAATCTCCAAATCGGCTTCGAAAGGACGGGGATATTTATCAATATCTTCATTGGGGCCGAATTGAGTCGGATTTACGAAAATACTTACAACAACAAATTCGGTCTGCTGTTTGGCTTTTTTAATAAGTGAAATATGGCCTGCGTGCAAAGCACCCATTGTAGGTACAAAGCCAATCTTTTTTCCGAACGAACCTGCTTCGGAAATAATCATTTTTATATCTTCTATAGTTTTTGCAATCTGCATTTTTTATTATAACCAATGTAATAATTAATTTTTTTTGCCAGCACTTCGACCTGCTCTTTTTGTCGAAAATCAACCGTTTCGGCATCAATCGTTATAACCGGACAGCGTGAAAAAGAATCAAAAAGTTTTTCATAACCGTTATGAATATTCTCGAGGAAGTTTAAATCAATATCCTTTTCATAAGGTCTGCTGCGTTGTTTTATACGCTTTAAACAGCCATTTGGTTGAGATTTTAAATAAATAACGACTGAAGGTGAAACAGTCATTTTGGTCATCACTTCATTTATTTTGCTGTATAATTCAAATTGCATCGCATCAAGCCAGACACGAGCATATATCATTTCCTTATCCATTATATAGTCGCTTACTGCAACAGCGTCTTTCAAATTTTCAGGTTTCAACTGCTCGCAGCGGCTTAGGAGAAAATACAATTGGCTGTCGAGAGCAAAAGATTTTTGGCCGGCGTAAACTTTAGGCAAAAATGGATTTGTATCGTACGCTTCTTTTATCAGATGAAAATTACACACGTCCCTGAGGCCGGCGGCGAGAGTAGTTTTTCCTGCGCCAATAACACCAGCAACAGAAATCAGCTTTGGAAGATTTTCATCAATATAAAAATCTTTGCCTTTTAGTCTGCTGTATAAGAGCGAAACATTTTCCTTCAGGACAGGATGTACAATTTGCGAATCTATTTCACGAAGGCCTTTTAAGACGAACGACCTTAAATGCATCTGCGGGTGGGGTATAACGAGGTCTTTTTTGCGAACAATTTTTTTGCCGTACAATAGGATATCAAGGTCGATTGTTCTGCTCGACCATTTTTTCGCCGTTTTTTTTCTGCCGAGTTTTACTTCTATTTTCTTTAGAACTTTCAGAAGTTTGTCCGGAGGGAGGTTTGTCTTTATCTGAGCAACGCAGTCCAGATAATCATTTTGCTTTTTATCTGCAAGCGGTTTTGATTCTGCCACGCTGCTTGTGCGCAAAATATTTATGTTCTTCACCGATGCAATCTCATCGAGAGCTTTATTGATATTCTTCTGTCTGCTGCCAAGATTGCTGCCGAGGGCAACATAAGCTATAACTTCACCGGACATCGGTATTCCTTTACAGTTTTTTTATTCTTTCCATAGCCTCTGCTACATTGGCGGGATCGCCGAATGCGCTGAATCTGACAAAGCCTTCACCTGCCGAGCCGAAACCGCTGCCTGGGGTGCAAACAACGTTTGCTTTGCTCAATAAATAATCGAAAAATTCCCATGAAGTCATATTGTTTTTGGTTTTTACCCATACATAAGGAGCGTTAATCCCGCCGAAAACTTCATAACCGATTTTTTCGAGTATGATTCTAATAAGTGCCGCATTTGACATATAGATTTTAATTATATCTCGCACCTGTTTTTTGCCCTGCTCAGTGTAAATCGCAGCTGCGGCGGCCTGAGAAACGTAACTTGCGCCGTTGAATTTCGTACAATGGCGTCTGTTCCAAATTGGATTTACATCGACACTTTGCCCGTCTTTTGTCCAGGCTTTTAAAGCTTTTGGCACAACTGTAAACGCGCATCGAAGGCCGGTGAAGCCGGCGGTTTTACTGAATGAGCGAAATTCAATTGCTACTTCTTTTGCTCCTTCTATCTCGTAAATCGAATGCGGGATAGAGTTATCGGAAACAAACGCCTCGTAAGCGGCATCGAATAAAATTATCGATTTATTTTCTTTTGCATAATCAACCCATTCTTTTAGCTGCTCTTTTTTGGCAACAGCTCCGGTAGGGTTGTTCGGGTAGCAGAGGTAAATTATGTCCACTTTGTCATTTGGAAGTTTCGGGACAAAATTGTTATCGGGCGTACAAGGCATATAGACAATTCCTTCATACCGCCCTGCTTTGTCGGCTTTTCCGGTTCTGCCTGCCATTACATTGGTATCAACATACACAGGATACACAGGGTCTGTTACAGCTATTGTGTTATTCAAGCCGAAGATTTCCTGGATATTGCCGGTATCACATTTTGCACCATCGCTGACGAAAACTTCTGTATTTGCGAGACTTACACCTCTTGACTGATAGTCATTAGCTATTATGGCTTCAATAAGGAAATCATAACCTTGTTCGGGGCCGTAGCCTTTGAACTCTTTTCTGCTTGCCATCTGGTCAACAGCCTTGTGCATTGCCTCAATAATTGTCGATGGCAGAGGTTCTGTTACATCGCCTATCCCAAGTCTAATAATATTAGCATTTGGATGGTTTTGTGAAAAAGTTTTTACCCTTCTGCCTATTTCAGGAAATAAGTACCCAGATTGTAATTTTAAGAAATTTTCATTAATCCTAATCATTGCTGCTCCGATAAATTCATTCTAAAGAACAAGTTATATCGCGACCAAAATAGGCCGATATAAATCGCAAATCTATATTGTTTTAGCTAAGTTACATTGTGAATGAAAAACTGTCAACTAATAACGGAAGTTCTTTTACACCCTTAAAGGGTGGTAAGATTTCGCGAGCAGAAAAGGCGGATTTATGGCCTCTAAACCGCGAATCAAACCGTTAAAATTAACCTGGAAATGGGTATGACCGAAAGGCTTGCTATTAAAGAATTGTCTTGCAATAACGGAGAATTTTTGCTAAAATCCCCTTGCTCATTTGGGGTAAGGTGGAGGAAACACCCCCTGCCGTTTGTTGGTGAAGGAATCACCGAAGTGTACGGCTACGGAGTACTTACAACGGATTGTCTCATTCGACTAAAGCCTGAATACAGAAAGAATCTGCGCTTAAACTTTAACTATTTTATAGAGAAAAATGGACATGAAAATTAACGAAACCTTCGTAAATTTGTCAGGATGGAACAAAGTTATGAATAATAAAATTATTCTCAGTCTCGCATTAACCCTTCTATTAACCACAATCGGCTCAGCAGCAACGTGGAATGTTCCGGAAAACGGAAACATTCAAACGGTAATCGACAACGCCTCCAGTGGCGACACGATTCTGCTTGCCGACGGGACATATACAGGTGCCGGCAAAAAAGACCTCGACTTCGGCGGCGGCAAGAACCTGCAAATCGAAAGCGCAAGCGGCAACCCGAGAAACTGCATTATCGATCTTCAGGGAAGCGGACGCGCATTTTATCTCCGCAACGGCCAGGAAGCATCCACAATTCGCGGCATTACCATCAAAAATGGTGATATAAGTGATGAAGCTTCCGATGGAACATCACTTAAAGGCGGACCCTACGGCGGAGCAATCGAATGCTTGGGAACATCGCCCACAATTGAAAATTGTATATTTGAGGATTGTGAGGCAGAATACGGCGGTGCTATAGATATATTTTATGGTTCACCCATTATTAAAAATTGCATTTTTACAGGTAACAAATCGGCTTACGAGGGTTCGGCAATTGAAATCGCAGGCGAATCAGAAACTAAAATTCAAAATTGTCTTTTCTACAATAATACCGCAGCAAGCGGCTATGGCACAGTTGACTGTTATGAAGGTGCTTCTCCTGAAATTACAAACTGTACAATTGCGGATAACAGCGGAGCGGAAAATTATGGAGGCGTTTATTCCAGCGGTTCAAATGTAATCATAACAAATACAATTTTATGGAATAACGGCGTCAGTCTGGGCGGAATGCTTATTGAAGCATCTTACAGTTGTGTGGAGAATGGATACAGCGGAGCAGGCAATATCAGCACAGACCCGCTGTTCAGAACAGGTCCATACGGCCCATACGGAAATTATTATTTGAGCCAGATATCGGCAGGTCAATTAGTCACCAGCGATTGCATTAACAGCGGCGGATCTGATGAAATCGGATTAAGTACACTCACTACCAACACATATAATAATCTTTTAGATGAGAGCACAGTTGATATCGGATACCATTATCCTGCATCTGCTACAACAGGACAATTCGATCTTACAACGGTTGTTGAAGGCGGAGGTATTGTAACTAATTATCCGACAGGACAGACTCACAAACAATATGGTGAAGTAAGACTAAGCGCGATCGCTTATGAAGGTTTCAGGTTCATGGAATGGGTTATCGGAAGTACAACTATTCCCGGGCCGAATAATATTTATGTTGTTACAATGGACGCGAACACAACTGTAACTGCAAGATTCAGTACAGTGCAAACATATAAGTTAATCACACTCGTTAAGGGCGGAAACGGAAACATAACAGGTGTAACTCCGAATTATTACCCGGATCCCAGTGATCCATTCGCATATTACATACCAATGAATACGAATGCGATTATTACGGCTGCTCCGAATATCGGATATGAAATCAAACAGTGGCTCAGCGGCCCAACAGAAACATTCAATATCAATGATCCCGCTACATACGATGTCAATGCGCCAACGGGCAATACATTTACAAAAACTATCGATGCAAATACAACCGTCGCTGTTGAATTCAAATATCAGCAGTATATGCTGACCACCAGCGTTGTTAATGGCAACGGAACAGTAACACCAAAACGCGGATATTATCCGGCAGGTGCGACTGTTAACCTTGTGGCAACACCTGCTGACGGATATAGAGTTAAAGACTGGACAGTTGACGGCATTTTAATGAACAAATGGAATACTCCGACACATAGTGTTGTAATGACTGCCAACAAAAACGTCCAGGTTGAATTCGAGCTAAGTACAAACAGAGTTATTCATGTGCCTGGTACATATCCATACGTAACCATTCAGGACGCAATAAATAATTCCCAAAACGGCGATACAATTAAAATTGCGCCGGGAACATATCCGGGTACTGGTTTTTCTGTAAATAAAAGCATCACAATCGTAGGTGAACCCCAAAATCCGGAGACCGTAGTTATAGACGGTAACAATTTCGATAATCGAATTTTCAATCTTGGTAATGCTGGTGTAGTAACTCTTAACGGCCTTACCATCGCAAATGCGAAATATTATGGCCGAACACCACTTCAAACTGAAAGCCCCTGGGATCCGAATACTAATTTCCGTAATGATGGTGCAAACGGCAACAGGAGACAGGGTGCGGGTATATTTGTGGATGGAAACCACAAAATCATTAATTGTATCATTCGAAATTGTATTGTAACAGGCGGCGATGCAAGAGATGGTTTTGACGGCAATCCATTCGATATATCCAAGCACGATCTTCCAATACATAAAGGAGGATTTGGCGGCCGCGGCGGTAACGCAGAAGGTGCCGGCATTTACATCTTCTCAGGTAACCCAACAATCAAAAATACGATAGTTGACGGCTGTCGTGCACTTGGCGGTAACGGCGGCGATGGCGGTAATGGTCTTGACGCAAGCACGAACGATCCATTTGATCCCAATTTCCCGGGCGGCCCAGGCGGAAATGGCGGGAACGGCGGAGATGCTCTTGGAGCAGGTATATATTGCAGACAAGGCTCAAATCCAACATTTATTTCTTGTACCGTGGAAAACTGCGAAGTTTTTTCAGGTTACGGCGGTGATGGCGGACTCGGCGGCGTTGGTGCAAGAAGCGATCAGAACGCATTTGATCCCTGCAATCCAGCAATTTTTATTCAAACAGGATATGGCCAGGGCGGCCACGCCGGTATGCCTGGATTGGCTTATGGCGGTGGTATATATATTGACGATCTGTGTACAGCAAAGTTCGAAAGCTGTAAAATTATTGAAAACAGCGCATTGGGCAACGTAGGCGGCAGCGGTGGTAATTCATCCGGTGATCTCATTCATTCATTCTATCAGGGACAAGGCGGCGTCGGTGCCTTAGTCGATATTGATACATTAGACAGAATCATACAGAGCTCTATATGGGATGCTAATAATGTAAGCAATGGAGCAATAGACCCCAATAATTTAATTTTACCCAATCAGGTGCACATTGACGGCAGTTTTCCAATGGGTATGACTTTAATGCAAATATATTTACAAATAATACCAATCAGTCCTGAGGTTTACACAGCAAAGGGCGGCGGTATATATATAGGCGGTTTCGATGCGTATCTTGCAAATGTTAGTGCAGGGCGAACAACAGCCGATTTTAATAATTGTGAAATTATAGACAACCAGACAAAAGGAAGCACTTCCGGCCTCGGCGGCTACAATATTGGCAATCTTTTTAGTCATCATAATTCAAATTTTGAATATCCATCAAGACATTACAGAATACCGAGCTATGGCAATGGTGTGTATCTTGCTGATAATTCTACTGCAACATTTTTAAATTCTAATGTTGAAGGTAATTACTACACTATCGAAGAAACACAGGATATTTTCCCTCTCGCGCACGACGAATTTATTGTTAACAATCAGCCTGTTGCAGGGCATCCCGGAACTGATTTAAGCATATACAATCTTATCTACGGCGATGAATACGTCAACTACGGCGGCGGTTTAAGTTCGGATAGCTTCAATTGGAATACACAGGTAACGATCAAAGATTCGAATATTGCAGACAATAATTCCGCATTCGGCGGCGGTATTTTCGCTGATACAATGGAACTTCATGTCTTAAACAGCGAAATATCTAATAACCGTTCATTTTCAGGCGGCGGTATTGCGGTAAACGACAGCTTTGGTGATGTCATAAATTCTATAGTAAAAGGCAATAGTGCAGGCACTGTCGTGATGGATATAAATCAGCAATCTGATTATGCTTTATCCGGCACAGGCGGCGGTATATATGCGTTATCAAGTTTACTGAATATTCAGGACAGCTATGTTACAGAAAACAGCGCTGTATTAACCGGCGGCGGTATATGCATTGACGGCGACTGGTGGATGCAGCCAACTCTAAAACCTGTAATTAAAAATTGTCTTGTAACCAAAAACTCTGCTATGCAGGAAGGCGGCGGTATTGCGGCAATTTATTTCGCAAAGCCAACAATACAAAATTGTTCAATTGTTCAAAATCAAACAATAGACATCAACAGCACAGGAAGCGGTATATTCGCTACTTACTCGGCTGATGTAAAAGTGTCTGACAGCATACTGTGGGATAATGGCTTGGGTGCAAGCGGTGTATTAGGCTCTCAAATCGCTTTGAGTGATGGCGCTTCTGATATGCCTTCATCTTTAAAGATTTCATACAGCGATATTCAGACTTCTACAACGGCTGTCGATTTAGCAATGGATGTGGTCATATTGATTGATACTACCGGAAGTATGGGCGGTGTGCTCGATTCAGTCAAAGAAGCGGCAGGCGATGTAGTTGATAAAATCTCGCAGAAGACATCTGACTACAGAATAGCAGTAGTGAATTTCCGCGATAACCCGGATGATGTTCATGGACAGTCCGGGCTTGATTATTTGTACTATGACGACCTTGTATTTACTCGCAGCAAATCTGCGGTACAAAATGCGATAAACGGCATAACGATTGGTTTTGGCATTGATCCGCCTGAATCAGTTTATTCCGCTCTAATGCACTGCATAGATGGTAATTCCCTGGGCAACTGGAGAACCGAGCCGGATGTCAAGAAATTAATTATTCTTATGGGTGACGCTCCGGGACATGATCCATGCGAGCCATGGGGCGATAATTATTCGCTGGACAATGTAGTTGATGCTGCAAACGGCAAGAACATAAATATTTATTCTATATTGACAGGTTTTGGTGTCGGCAATCAGCAAGCAACCCAGTGCTATAGTAATCTTGCTCAAGGCACAAATGGTGTTCTTATTGAATCTTCCGATGACAGCCAGGCCGCAGCGGCTGTTATAAGGGCAATCGAACTTGCGATGCTGCCGTCAACCTTCGTTCATCTTGATGACCCGCGATGCTCGATAATTGGTGTTTCGCAGGACATAAACGGAACATGGTCAGTTGAAGGCAGCAGCAATATATCGAGCGATCCATTGTTTGTTTCGGGTTATTACCTGAGCAACTTCGCTACTGAAAATCTGTTCCATAGTCCTTGTATCGATGCCGGCAGCACTTTGGCATCAAATTTAGGGATGGATACATACACTACAAGATTAGACGGCCTATTTGATAGCGGATTAGTTGATATGGGCTATCATTACAAACAAGGTGTATCTCAATATAATGTTAATGTAACTATAGTCCCGGACAGCAATGTTCCCGGAATACACGGCTATGTAACAGCGGAACCAAATCTGCTGGCTTCTTATAACCCCGCCACTTTAACTTATACATACCAGGTATATGAAGGAACAAGCCTTGAATTAACTGCTGTCGCTGATGCAAATTATTACATTCGCGGATGGTACGATCAGAGCAATAATTTAATCTCACAAAGTGAAAAATTAGTAGTAGACGCCAATTCGGATCGCACAATTTATGTTCGATTCAAACCTGTACGCACAATTTCTGTTTCAGGCGGCGGAACAGCCCTGCAAACGGCTGTTGAAAATGCTGAAAACGGCGATATGCTCATCGTATCTGCTGGAACATACAGCGGTGATATCGAAATTGGTGGAAAAGCTATTAAATTGTACGGCACCAAGCCCGATAATCAGGGGGTTGTCGGCAAAACTGTAATTGACTGCAGCGCAGGTCTGCGCGGATTTATCTTCTCCGGCGGCGAAACAAACAGCACAGTGCTTAACGGATTTACGATTATAAACGGCGGCGGCGACGTAAACGATATTGTTCAAGGCGGTGCAATATTGATCAATAGCAACAGTTCGCCTACGATTGTGAATGTAGATATAATAGATTGCACAGTACGAAACGCAAACGGCGGCGCAATTTACATCAATACCAATAGCCATCCGCAATTCAGAAAAGTCAATATCACTAATTCCGTATCCCAAAACGGAAACGGCGGCGGTGTTTACATAAGCAATAACAGCAATCCAATATTTACGGATTGTAAATTCACAGATTGCTTTGCTGGTCTGCGAGGCGGTGCAGTTTATAACAGCACAGAAAATGCCACAACATTTACCGACTGTACATTTACAGCCAACAGAGCAGGAACTTCAGCAGGAGCTATATATTGGGGCGAGCTTTGTAACCCAAATATTACAGGATGCAAATTCAGCAGCAATTCTGCTCAGCAAGATGCCGGAGCTATTATGTTCGCAGCCGATTGCGGTTTCGATATTTCAGGATGCACCTTTACAAGCAATACCGCCAACGGTATCGGCGGTGCTGTATATTTATCAGAAAACTGCGATGGCAGAATTATTAATTGCAATATGACAAACAATATCGCCCAGGAAGACGGCGGCGCAATTTATGTCATAGATTCAGGCGATGTTGAAATTTCCGAATGCCAGATTACTTCCAATACGGCACTTCGCGGCGGCGGTATCTTCGCGATTTCAGCTCCCGATTTAAGAATTGATAATTGCGAAATTACCGGAAATAAGGCCTACGGTTCGACTACATACAGGACCGATCCGAATGACCCGAATTCTGTCATCACGGAAGAATTAGTCGCACAAGGCGGCGGTATCTTCGCATTCGCAAGCATTGAAAAAATAGAGCATTGTACAATTACGAGCAATACAGCTATTACAAGCGGCGGCGGTATATATATTGCCGGCGAACACCCTGATGTAAACAGTCCTCAGATATTCAACTGTCTTATTGATAAGAACAAGGCAAGCGCTGATGGAGGCGGTGTATCCGTTAATTGGTTCGCAACTGCCAAAATCCAGAACTGCACAATTTCTAAAAATATCGTTACAAATATTGACGGAAACGGCGGCGGTCTGTACTGCTCTTATGAAGGACAGGCATTCGTAAAAGATTCTATCATTTGGGGAAATACAGGTATTGAAGGTTCTCAGATCGCTGTCGGAAGCGGAGACACCGCTTATCCATTACGGGGCTATGTGCACCTGAGCCACAGTGATGTCAGCCTGAAAACCGAAGCAAGTTTCACTTCGATCTCTTCTGGCTCAGGAACAAGCGTAAACATCGCTGGTCCGGTTCTTGTTGACCAGGATACTATATTCAATGAAATCAACGCAACAGGTTCGGCTAAAGTTATCGTAAGCCTGACAGAACCTTCAAATAAATATAAGATTAAAGATTGGTCTTCACCGACATTGGTAAATCCGCTACGAGCTGAAATCTCTACCCGTCAAACACAGGTGCTTTCAACTCTTAACACAAGTGAATTTATATTAAGACACAAACTTGTAAACACTGCTTCATTCAGTGGTACAGTTACGCAGTCCGGTCTTACCAAGTTGCTAACCAATCCTTTGGTTGAACATATAGAACCTGTAAGAATTGCTTATCCAATGCTGGCACAGGCAATTCCAATGGGCAATGCCTTTGTAACACGCAGTTTATATAACGGTTCAGGAATTTCTATCGCTATCGTCGATACCGGAGTTGATTATACTCATCCAAGATTGGGCGGGCCGAGCTTCCCGAACAGTAAAATTATCGGCGGCTATGATACCTGCGACAACGATGCTAACCCGATGCCGGTTGAAGGAATTTTATATTCCGATGGTTATGGTGTCGGTGCACATGGAACAAATTGTTCCGGTATTGCCGCAGGACTTCTTGGTACAGTCGGCGATTATATCGGAGGTGTCGCTTACAATGCCAAACTTTATGCTCTTAAAGCTACAAGCAACTCTGACCCGGGACAAGGTTTCCCAGATGACGCGACACTCGCTGCATGGGATTGGTGCGTTACACATCAAAATGATAATACTGCGTATCCCATTCTTGTTATCAGCAATAGCTGGGGAATCAAAAATTATCCGATAAACAGCGCAGCAGAGGCCGATGCTTTATTCCCATCGCATGCTCGAGCGGCTCAGACTGCCGTAAATGCAGGCATAACAATTCTTGCCGCTTCCGGTAATGACGGCTTCGCAGGTCAGGGTATTTCATGGCCTTCAGCGATGTCTAATATTATCAGCGTTGGCGCGGTATACGATACAACCGCAAAAGTTACTGATTATTCAAATACATCTGCTATACTGGATATTTTTGCTCCTGCAGACCCGGTCTATACAACCGATATTATGGGAGATGTTGGTTATGACGGCGACTACTATCCGTACTTCAATGGTACAAGTTCTGCTTGTCCGTTTGCAGCAGGAGTTGTTGCGGCTCTGCAGAGCGCGGCAATTGCAAATACAGGCTCTGCGCTTTCACCACAGGATATTGAAAGCATTCTTAAGGACACAGGAACACCGGTAACTGATTCAAAAGTGTCTATCACAAAGCCAATGGTAAACCTGGCTGCTGCAATTGCCCTGCTTAGTGAATCGACACCGATTTATGTCGAACCAGGCTGCACTCTTGAAGGCTTTGTAAATACATTGGACGGATGGGTTACCGATGCCAACTACAACAACTATGATGAAGACCCGAATTTTGTTTTCGGATATTATTTAAGTCATGTAGACGCTGGGCAGGATTATAACAGTCCATTGTTCGATAAAGGTTCAATGTTAGCGGCGGCTCTTGGCCTTGATATTCTGACAACAAGAACCGATGACGTTAATGATACGAATACTGTTGATCTCGGTTACCATTATTCGATGGGAGTAAAGAGATTCCACTTGCACATCGACGTTAATACAGTTGATGCTAATGCAGGCGGAACGACAATTCCTGCTCCGGGCGATTATAACGAATATATTGGCACAATCAGAAAGATTGAAGCTGTGCCGGGACCAAATTCACGCGTATCAAAATGGATTATTGACGGAGTTTCAATTCCAACTCACGATCGCTTCTATTCTATAACCATGGATAGAGACCACAATGTTACAGTCCAATTCGAGTTCTATACTCCAAGGAATATTATAGTTCCCGACCAGTATGAAACGATTCAGGAAGCAATAGATGCGGCTGAAGACGGCGATACTGTTTACATTTACAAAAAGTCGGACGGCAAGCCGCATTACATAACAGATATTGACGGCCTAGACTTTAAAGGAAAGGCTATAAGGATACGTTCTGAAAATCCGGACGATCCTAATATCGTGGCTGAAACTATTATAGATTGTAACAATCGAGGTCGAGCATTTATTTTCCAAAATGGAGAAGATAGCAATACCATCATCGAAGGTCTTACAATAATTAATGGTTTGGCAAGCGGACCGATTGCAACAGGCACAACACCGGTTTACGATTCAGCAGATGCAAACATTGTATACTACAATGGCAACAGCGCATCGGGCGACGGTTTCGGCGGCGGTATTTATATCGACGCAAATGCAAGTCCGGTAATCCGTAAATGCGTATTCACCAATTGCCAGGCGACTGGCGGATGGGGTGCTGACGGCGGCAGAGGCTATAATCTGTGGACAGGAAGTCAGTTAGAACGCGGCGGAAGAGGCGGCGATGGCGGCGACGGTTCAGGTAACGGTTTCGGAGGAGCAATTTTCTGCCATACCAACACCGCTCCCAAAATTTTAGATTGCACTTTCGTAAATAATATTGCCAGAGGCGGCTTAGGCGGCGATGGCGGCGACGGTGGAAACGCTATAAGCGGAAAAACTGCCGGCGACGGCGGTGACGGCGGTAACGGTTATGGAAACGGCTACGGCGGCTCCGTTTACTTCAGCGAAGGTTCTTTCGCTAAAATCATCGGATGCAGCTTCAGTGGAAGTTCAGCCAATATAGGTGCCGGCGGATTAGGCGGAGTTAAGGGTATGGGACAAGTTCCATCCCAAGGCCCATATCCGTATGACGGCATAACTGGAAATTCAAGCGGTACAGGTTTTGGCGGTGTTATCTATTATGAAGAGGCTACTATCGCTGATATTAATGACTGCGAGTTCATTGATAATACCGCAGTTGCGACCACAGGCAATACACTTGGAACCGGCGGCGGCGCAATTTACTTCGAACCTAATTGCGTGAACATAAATATCATTAATTCGAATATGGCCGGAAACAGGACAACAGCAGGCAATGGCGGTGCCATTCTTCTTAATGCTAAGAATAAACTTACACTTGATAACTGCTATATCGGAGGCAACTATGCCAATGTTAACGGCGGTGGTATATATTCAGGTTCAAGAGTAGATGCGAATGAAAATATTCTTACGTTTAATAACTGTGCATTTACAGGCAACAGAGCAAACGAATCCGGCGGCGGTATTTTCGCCAAGAACACCGATGCCTCTTTTGTTGATTGTTACATTAACAGAAACACCGCTCATTTTGGCGGCGGCATCAATTTTGTCGCTGATTCAAAACTTGTAGTTATCGGCGGCACATTTATAGAAAACAAGGCCATAGGTAATGAGGCTGATGGCGGCGGCGCTTTGATGCTGCATGTACCGGCTGAATTCATTAACTGCCAATTTATCAGCAATACTTCTGAATATGGCGGCGGCGGTCTTATGATGAAAGGACCGGAAACAGCAGGTTCGAGGATACACAACTGTCTGTTTGCCAAGAATATCGCTAACGTAAGAGGCGGTGCTGTGCTTCTGGTTTCTTATGCAAGTCCTGAAATTACAAGTTGTACTTTCAGCCAAAATCAAACCGAAGTCGGCGGCTTGGGCGGCGGTATATTCTGCACTTACAGCAGTTCTCCAATGATAAGAGATTGTATTTTCGACCAGACAAAACGAATTGCCATCTACGAAAACAGTGTCGACAGCGATCCAACTATTAATTACTGCTTCTTTAATGGTAATTTTGATGGCGATTTCTATGATTTTGATACAAGATTATATAATACTTGCAAAGCTGCAGATAAAAATGCCGAAATCGCAGCACTTAACGCTGTACCCGGCAATGGTCATAATCTGAAAAGTGATATTGATATAACCGATGTACTTGGGAAATCCATATTCAGAACCGGCGCTTTAGGCGATTACTATCTGAAACAACACGCAGCAGATTCAGCCGATCAAGATATCCCAGCGATAGATGCAGGCAGTGATTTGGCGAAAAAAGTACCGGTACCTTATGATACGAATATGGGTGATTACACGACCAGAATCGATAGCGTTCTGCCGGATCTCCCTGATCGTTTGACTAATCCCGATCATTGTACTTATGACCAAGGGAAATTGGACATCGGTTTCCATTATAAAGATCCGGATTATGTAGCCAAATTCCACCTTATAACCAGTGTAATAGGCGGACACGGTAATATTGAACCGGATTCAAATGATTTCTATGCCGGCACAACTGTTCAGCTTACGGCCACTCCAGATACGGGCTGGCGCGTAAAACAATGGTCTGGTACAGACGATGACAGCACAACCAATACAACAAATTATGTTGTAATGATGTCTGATAAAAATGTTACTGTAAAATATGAACAGCCAAAGGACATCTTCGTGCCGGCAGAATACACAACTTTGCAGGAAGCTATCAATGATGCAAAAAGCGGGGATAAAATCATCGTTGCAAGCGGAACATATCAATTCGCTGATACGAATTTCGACTATGGTTTTGTTACCATTTGGGGTAAGAATATCACCATCACAAGCACTAACCCCGATGACCCGTGCGTCGTAGCGGCAACAGTATTTGTGTCAAGTCCGTTCTATATTGCAAATGTTGATGAAACTATGATTTTGGATGGTATCACACTCAGAGATGTTCGCTTCGGCGGTTCTAACGGCAGGTGTCCGCCAAGCCCCATAAGCCCGGATGGTGTTAATGGTGTAAGTCATTTGGGCGGCGCAATGATGATATACAATGCTTCGCCGACCATCAGAAATGTTAGATTTGTAAATTGTTCAACTTTTGGCGGTAACGGTACCAACAACTGCAGCACCGGCGGTGACGGCGGTTGGGGCGGTTTCGCACAGGGTGGCGCAGTTGGCATATCATCGGGCAATCCAACATTTAAAAATTGTCAGTTCATAAACTGCTACGCAGAAGGTGGAAACGGCGGTGATGGCGATACATCACAGCAAACTCCGGGACACGGCGGTTCGTGGGGCGATCCGAACGGCAGCGTTTGGCATACATGGGATAATGGCGATGGAAGGGGCCCTAACGGTGGTTATGCCCCATATTGGTTCTATAGTGGTTATGGCGGCGCTGTTTACTGTTCCACTGGCACAAAGCCGGTATTTGAAAAATGCCTCTTCTCAGGAAACAGGACTATTGGTGGTGTCTGCGGAATAGGCTATCCTTATATGGAATGGCCGCGGCATAAATACGTCATTGATTCATTCGGCGGCGCTGTTTATATGGCAACCGGAAGTGAAGCTAAATTCACGGATTGCAACTTTGTCGATAATTTTGCCGATACACGCAATCAAATTGGCGACGCTAACATGGCTTATGGCACCGATCAAGACGGCTGGACTTTGTCAGACCCTGTAGTTAGTTATGGCGGTGCGATATGTGCCGAAGGAACTGCAATTCCTGTCGTTAAGAATTGTAAATTTACAAACAACGTTGCATGTGCCGGCGGCGCTATGTATTGGGAAGATTCAATTGCACATATAAGCAACTCTACATTTATCGGCGGCAGCGCTATGCTTGGCGGTGCTATGCTTCTTGTAGACAGCAATTCAGCTATAGCAGAATGCGAGTTTATTGGAAATAGAGCCGTTAGTCCCGCAGGTCAGGGAGGCGCTATTTACAGTGCTTCAAGTCAGTCGATGTTCTATGACTGCCTCATTATGAACAACGGAGCATCTGTATCAGGCGGCGGAGCATATTTCAGCGGTGAATTTGAACCAAATATGCACAACTGTTTGATTACCGGCAATACCGCAAATCGTGATGGCGGCGGTATATCTGCTAACTGGGATGCTCAGTTAACATTATCTAACTGTACGCTGGCTAACAACGAAGTTACTGGCGGCGGATTTGCAGCCGGCTTTGGCGGCGGATTGAGCTGTGCTTATGAAGCTAATACTAAAGTTATAAACAGCATACTTTGGAACAACAACGCTGAATACGGCCGTGAGATAGCTATTGGGAATAATTTCGACGCAGCCGACAAACGAGCAGCGGAAGTTACCGTTCTCTACAGTGACGTACAAGGCGGCGGTGCAGGTGTGTTCTTTGACCAGACAAGCGAATGCAAACTTTATGGTTTTGATTTGCCCACAACAAACCTGGACGGAACAAGTATGACCAGCCCGTCATTCGTATCGAAACTGGCTTGGGGCGAGTATTTCCTGGGCGCTACGGATATTAATGAACTTCCAGATCAGCCGGTTCCGCAAAATCTTTGTATCGATTTTGGTGATGGCACAGCATTGGCAAACCAGATGTTTAAACATACTACCAGAACCGACCTCAAATTAGATGTTGCAGATTCAAATGTTGATTTGGGTTACCATTATACCAGGGAAGCAGGTATTCTCGGAGACTTTGATTTTGACGGCGATGTTGACTTACCTGATTTCCTGGCGTTTCTGGACTATTGGATGCATGGCAATTGCACCTTCCCATATTACTGCGGCGGACGTGATTTCACTGAAGACGGTGAAGTCGATTTCGAAGATTACGCGTTGTTTGCCATGAATTATATGGATACTGAAAAATTGGCGCCTACACCTAACCCGATGATGTGGGACATTGCTCCTCGCTCGTCAAGTCTGACATCGATAATGATGAAAGCAGTTGACGCAAAGGAAAATTCCGGTTCACCGGTTGAATATTACTTCGAATGCGTATCTGGCGGCGGAAATTCTCGCGGCTGGGATTCGAATTCGACGTATACCGATACTGGCTTGACGACCAATTTGCAATATGGTTATCGTGTCAAGGCACGCGATGGAAACGGAAATGAAACCGGCTGGAGTAAAATCGGTTATGCCATTGCTGGAGCAGATACTACCCCACCGACACCAAACCCGATGACATGGTTAGTCGACCCGCATGCGACCTCGTCGAACAGTAGCGAGATGGCCTGCACTGTTGCAACCGATATCGCGGGTGTTGAATATTACTTCGAAGAAAGAAGCGGTAATCAGGGCGGCACCAGCAGCGGTTGGATAGAAACAAACGTTTACGTTGATACCGGCCTTCAACCTGAAACGACTTATACTTACAGGGTTAAGGCACGCGATAAATCGGACAACCATAACGATACCGACTGGTCTTCGGAAATTTCAGTTACCACTCCTGCCGAAGGCGAGGAACCGAACGATCCGAATGACCCGAACTCAGGTGATATTCTTCCGCCTGAGCCAAATCCGAGCCAGTGGTCCGTTACTCCAAGAGTTACAACCGATGGATTGTTCTTCTATCATACTATGACGGCTGTTGAAGCAACCGATTTAAGTCCGCCTGTTCAATACGAATTCGCATGCGTCGATGGCGGCGGTACAAGCAGCGGCTGGATTTACACAAACACTTATACTGCCGGCGGTTTCTGGGCTACAACCAACTCTGCCTATAGAGTCCGCACCAAAGACGCCGCAGGTAATATCGGTCAATGGTCTGTCCGATGGCACACATACTATGGGCAACAGTAAATAGGTTGTAAAAAAATGATTTCACAGCCCCTGTCGTAAAAAAACAGGGGCTTTTTTTTGGCACAAGAATTTTCGTTTGACGCATTGAAGCCCTTCCAAAAAAATAAAAAGCTGTAGTCATTTTATTATATCTTAAAAAATCTGAAAATTCTTTATTGACAATCATTGGAACAAACAATATCTTATCCCCCTGCTATTCAGCAATAAGAGGTAGTTGCATTAAGGCACCACAGATATTTTTTACTTTGATTGATAACCCTTTGAAGTTTTCGTAACTGTATTTTTAATTTATAGCTTTGTTGCTTAGTTCAAAGATGCTTATGAAGAATGACATGAAAACAAATTGTTCAAAAAATATCACTGCGGCATGTCCTCCTGACCAGCAGGAACTTGTAAAGCATAAATATTATTTGGAAGCTCTCGATCAGGCCGCGGGAATACTCCTGCATTCAATTTCTGAAATAAAGTATACCGATTTTCTTTCCGCTTTAGGGCCTGCTTCCGGCGCAGACAGACTTCTTATATTTTTTATAAAGAACATTAACAGCGGCAAAATAGCGATTCCTATCCAGGCGCAATGGATCTTAGACCATAATACCCAACCTATCAACGGCGGAACTCATAACTTCTTTATTGAAACAGTATGGCCAAGATGGGAAAAAATTCTTTCCGAAGGAGAAGCGGTTTGTTCGATGGTCAGCGACTTTCCTGTGGATGAACAGATGTTCTGGAAGCAAATAAATATCAAAGCCCTGCTTGCGCTGCCTATAATTATGGATGACGAGTTGAAAGGATTCATCAGCTTCGATAACTGCTCGAAACAGCGCCAATGGACAACTTCAGAAATAGGTTTTCTTCATACGGCCGCAAATAACCTTGCGATAGCCATAAAACGCCTTGAAATAAAAAATGAACTCAAGAAAGCGCATCTTGAACTTGAGCAAAGGATCGAACAGCGAACAGCCGCGCTTCAGCAGGCAAATGTGCAGCTATTGAAAATCATCGAAGAAAGAGACCATATTCAAAATATTTTACGTGAAACTGAAAAACTTGCTGCCGCGGGAAAATTGGCGGCTCAAATTGCTCACGAAATAAATAATCCGCTTGCCGGAATTAAAAACTCTTTCCTGCTCATCAAAGAAGCTGTCGACAAAAAACACAGGTACTATGAGTATGTCGGCAAAATTGAAAAAGAAATCGACAGAGTTTCGAATATCGTAAAACAAATGTTCAACCTTTACAGGCCCGAAATTTCAAAACCAAAACTGTTTCGTCTTTACGATTCAATTAAAGATGTAACTGAATTGCTTATAACATCTGCCAAAACAAAAAATATAGATATAGAAATAATTTGCGATGTGAAATTATCCGTAAGCCTGTCAGAGGACCTTATTCGTCAGATTATTTTCAATATCGTTCAAAATGCGATACGCGCCACTCAATCAGATGGCAAAGTAAAAATTTTGGCCCGCACTGAAGATGAACGTCTTAAACTTTCAGTTATCGACCAAGGCCCCGGAATTGACGAAAATATAAAAGACAGAATATTCGAACCGTTCTTTACAACCGGTATAGGCGGTCCTGACAGTGGTTTGGGACTTGGGCTTGCAGTAACCAAAGACATCATAAATGCTATGCAGGGTGAAATAAATTTTGAAAACTTAAAGCCTCACGGCGCTGTTTTCAATATCTCAATACCATTGTCAAATGAATCAAAACAATGATAATTTCGGTCGAATACTGCTCGCCGACGACGAACAAACATTTTTATCGTCTACCGCAGAGCTTCTGCGCAATCAGGGTTTTTACTGTGATTGTGCACAAACAGGTGAAGAAGCACTCGAAAAACTTTCAATGACAGATTACGACTTATTAATCGCTGATATAAAAATGCGGGGTAATTCAAATCTTGAACTCATACAAAATGCTTCACGCCAACACCCTGCCATGAGCATAATTCTGATTACAGGATATCCTTGCCAGGAAACCGCGGTAGAAGCAATCAGATTAGATGTAGCATCTTATATAATTAAACCTTTTGATTTCGACCGTCTTCTTGAAAATGTTAAATCCGCGATAAAAATTTCTTTGCTTTACAAAGCCGTAACCAAAACAAAAAACAATCTTTTGAAATGGGTCAGAGAACTGGAAAGTATAGAATTCTTCGTTTCGCAGGGAAAATGTGCCGCGTTTGAAACTGCCTTAAATAATTTTCTGCTCATTAATACGGTCAACGTCAATGAAATTTTTGAAAATATCAGGTTTGTTGTAAATTTAATCGACGATATAAAACCGTCCACAAAGGTTTGTACCGTCATGAAATGTCCCCGATTATCAGAATTAACTGATGGAATAGTACAAGCTGTTGACTCCATAAAAAAAACAAAGGATATGTATAAATCCAAACAGTTGGGAAAAACAAGAGAAAAACTTGAAAACCTGCTTGAAAATATACGCGATACCTGATTTATTATAATCAAGCCCCTCGGAAGAACATTAACATTTAATCAGGAAAACAGATATGAATCAAAATGGCAGAATTTTACTGGCAGATGATGAAAGTACTTTTTGTGATTCGACTGGCGAGTTGCTTAGGAGAGAAGGATATAATTGTGACTGCGTTTCAGATGCGTATAATGCAATCACATATTTGAAAAAAAATAGCTATGACCTGCTTATCACTGATATAAAAATGCCCGGCAATCCTGAACTTGAATTAATCAGGGAACTGCCCAGATTAACAAAAGAGGGAATACAGGTAATTATTGTAACAGCGTATCCATCCGCAAAATCGGCAATAGAAGCGGTTCATCTGCCTGTAACAGCGTATATGGTCAAGCCTGTTGATTTTGAGGAGCTTAAAAAAAATGTCGCCGAAGCTATAAGGCAAAAAAATCTTTTTCATACAATATCGCAAACCAAAGAGCGTCTCGAATTATGGAAAAAACAAATGGACGGTCTGGAAGAATTATTGCAAAAGAAAGACAAGCAAACGTTTACCACGTCAATCAAAAACTTTCTTGAACTTACATTAGGCAATATAAATGCGTCATTCATAGACTTAAGAAATATCACTAAGATTATAACAAATGACAAAAATGAAACAGCAATCTGCAATCTCGTAAATTGTCCGAAACTTAAAACGCTTAACGAAGGTCTCAGTGAAACAATCAAAACACTCGAACTGACAAAAAGCTCTTTTAAGTCCAAAGAACTTGGACAGTTAAGAATCAGGCTTGAACAATTAATGAAAAACACCAAAAATATTTAAAGTATTATCTGCATTTTACCGATGATTAAGACCAATTAGATAATTCGCCTTTGCGGACGGTATATTGGCTGGTAAGTAGAAGGCATCCCACACATATTTGCTGTGTTCACAAGAATACATCCAAATAAGTGCGGGATGCTTTTTTGTTTATATATGAGATTGTTGAATTTTGAAATGATGACAAACTTGCAAAATACTGAACCTTTAACAAACGACAATAATTTAAACCTCTATGCCACATTGTCCATATTTGTTACAAAAGCGCCCAGGTTAATGGATTGCATTCAGGAGACCATCAAATCAGAAAATATAACAGAGCTGGAAGAATATGCCGCGAAATTAATTATATTCAGTGATAACGCACAATTGGAAGGTTTTACTCAAAGAGTGAAAAATCTTATTATTGCAGCAAGAGAAAATAATTTCCATATAGCTGAAAAAGAGGTTGAATCATTGAGAGAATCTTTTGAAAAAATGACAAAAATGGTATGCTCTGCCATATGAAAAGATGATTCTATTTACGAGTTGTTAAATAAATTGCCTGCTCTGCAAAAAGATTCGGCGCATACTTTACAGGACTCCGGCGATTTCCAATAAGCGGAATTTTCTGTTCAATCTTAGCGCCTATTTCCTCGCAAAAATCATCAAAATCTCTTAATGACATAAAATGTATGTTCGGAGTATCGTACCATCTGAAAGGAAGTTGTTTCGTTCGAGGTGCCCTGCCCCAGAATAATAAACCCGCTCTGGATTTCCAATAAGCAAAATTAGGAAAACTTACAATTACTCTGTCAGCGACTCGCAAAAGCTCCTTAAAAACAATGTGCGGATTTTTCAGAGTCTGCAGTGTTTGAGATAAAATTGCGTAATCAAAACTGTTATCCGGATAATGTTCGAGACCTCGTTCAATATCCCTGTGAATAATATTGAGACCGCTGCCTGCGCACAAAAGTACAAGTTCCTGGTCAACCTCTATCCCTTCTGCCTCTATATTTTTATCGTGCTGAAGATTTTGCAAAAGCAGCCCGTCGCCGCAGCCGACATCAAGAACACGCGCATTTGGTTTTATGAGTGATTCGATAAGCTCATAATCGACACGCAGTCTTTTTAGTTTTTCAATTCCTTTTATGTGCGAGATGCTCGAAATTTTTTCGAATTTCGGTTTTTCAAATGTCGTGGAAAGAAATCCGCTAATCAATCGGCCCAGAGATTCCGGTTCGAGCAGAAATGCATCGTGGCCGTAAGGCGAATGAATGTTGCAGTAACTGACAGGCTTCCTTTGCGCGACAAGTGCGTTAACCATCTCTTCCGATTGAGCCGGTGTAAAAAGCCAGTCGCTTGTAAAACTGATTATCATAAATCTCGATTTTGTGCGTTCAAAAGCCTTGTTCAACGACCCGTACTCTCTATCGGGATCGAAGTAATCCATTGCCCTTGTTATATAAAGGTAGCTGTTTGCGTCAAAACGCTCGACGAAACTTTGCCCCTGATAATCGAGATAAGTTTCAACAGAGAATTCAGAACTGAAGGCGTAATTGTAATTTTCCGCGCTTTGAAGTACCCTGCCGAATTTCTCTCTCATACTTTCGGTTGAAAGATAAGTTATATGGCCGATCATTCTTGCTGTAGCCAGACCTTTACTGGGCGGCCTGCCCGCTTCGATGTCCGCAAGAATCGCGTTTCTGCCCACCGCATCGAATGCTATTGCCTGTGGCCCAAGACGTGACGTAGAGGCAATTACTACCGCCGATTTGACCATGTCAGGATATTCTATCGCCCATTGCAGAACCTGCATCCCCCCCATTGACCCGCCGATAACACTTAACAATTGCTTAATGCCAAGTTTATCCAACAGCAGCTTCTGAACTTTCACCATATCGGCAATTGTTATCATTGGAAAATCCAGATTATATGGCTTGCCCGTTTCAGGATTAATGCTGCAAGGTCCCATAGTGCCGCTGCAGCCCCCTAAAAAATTAGAGCAAATCACATAATATTTATCTGTGTCAATTGCTTTACCCGGCCCAATCATAATATCCCACCAACCGGGTTTTTTATCGTCGGCGCTGTTATAACCGGCAGCATGAGCACTGCCGCTAAGCGCATGGCAAATAAGAACGACGTTATCGCATGCAGCATTTAATTTACCGTATGTTTCATAGGCCGCATCGACACAGGTCAGAGTTTTTCCGCTTACCAATCTAAGGGATTCATCTTTTTCGACCACCCTTAATGTTTTGGTTTTGACTATTCCTACATTACCTTTTAATGTTTCTTCCATGACTTTCACAACAATCAAGGTTTTTGTGAAAACTCTCTTTTTGCACGACAATACGGCTTATAATTATATATTCTATTCTTCACAATGTAAATTTTTCTTTTAGTTAAATTTTTAACGTTTTTTTGATAGACTTTTAAGAACAAAAATTATATACTTCCCGTTTAATTGTAGGGGGACAACATTTAACAGTTGTGAGGTAAATATGATAGAGAGTCTACAATCGGAAGTAAAACAGATTTGTAAGAGCTGTGGAAATGATCGAACAAAAATGATGGATATTGTTCGCGGCGTTCAGGAGAAATTCGGTCAGGTCAGCAGCGAGGCAATGAATCTCATCGCCAAATCGGTAAATTGTCATCGTGTTGAGGTTGAAAGCGTTGTATCATTTTACGCATTTCTTTCAAAAAAGCCTAAAGGCAAAATAGTAATCAGGCTCTGTAACGATGTAATTGATAAAATGGCGGGATTAGCACCTGTCGCTGATGCCTTTAAGAAGGAACTTGGCATTGATTTCGGTCAAACCACACCTGACGGCAAAATAACACTTGAATACACACCTTGTATAGGAATGTGCGACCAGGCCCCTGCAGCACTTGTTAATGATGAAATCATCACATACCTGTCCAGCGACAAGGTTAGAGAGCTTGTAGCAGACTTGAGGAAACATTATAATCCGGATAAAATAATACATCGTCTTGGTGATGGAAATAACGCAAGCGAATTGGTTCATTCGTGCGTACACAATGGCATAAGGAAAAAAGGCAGAGTAATATTTTCCGAGTATAAAGAGGAAGCAGGCCTGAAAAACGCTCTTGCAGTAAGCCCTGTTGAAGTTATCAACGAAGTCAAAAACGCGAGGCTTCGCGGAAGAGGCGGAGCAGGTTTCCCAACTGGAATGAAATGGCAATTCACACGTGCAGCCGAAGGCACAAAAAAATATATCCTTTGCAACGCGGATGAAGGTGAACCCGGCACTTTCAAAGACAGAGTAATCCTCACTGAACGCGCTGATATGCTCTTTGAAGGTATGACAATCGGCGGCTATGCCATCGGCGCAGAAACAGGTATTCTTTATCTTCGAGCCGAATATGCATATCTTCGAAAACTGCTTGAAAAGGTTTTAAAAGAAAGAAGAGACAAAAATCTTCTCGGCAATAATATACTTGGCAAAAAAGGTTTCAATTTCGATATCACAATTCAAATGGGCGCCGGAGCCTATATTTGCGGCGAGGAAACATCGTTAATAAGTTCATGCGAAGGTTTAAGAGGCGACCCAAAAACAAGACCGCCATTCCCCGCTCAAAAAGGTTATATGGGCAATCCCTCTGCCGTCAACAATGTTGAAACGCTTTGCTGCGTAGCACGTATACTTGAAATGGGTGCCGGCTGGTTTGCTGAAATAGGCTCAAAGGGAAGCCCGAGCACAAAACTCCTGAGCGTTTCCGGCGATTGCAGATTGCCGGGCGTTTATGAATTCCCGTTCGGGATAAAAGTCAGCGATTTACTTAAGGAAGTAGGCGCCGAAGATGCGCAGGCTGTTCTTATCGGCGGTCCAAGCGGGCAGATAATCGGACCAAATGATTATAAACGAACCATCTGCTATGATGATTTAGCAACCGGCGGAGCGGTAGTTGTATTCGGACCTGAAAGAGATATGGTAAAAATCGCAGCGGAGTATATGGATTTCTTTGTCGAGGAAAGCTGCGGATACTGCACGCCATGCAGAGTTGGAAACGTGCTTTTGAAAAAGTATCTCGATAAAATTCTGGACGGCAAGGGCGAACCGACAGACCTTGATTTCCTCAAGAGTCTTGGTGAAAGCATAAAGATAACGAGCAGATGCGGCCTCGGACAGACTTCTCCGAATCCTGTTTTAACAACACTAAAAAATTTCCGAAGCTCTTATGAATCAAAAGTCAAACCGGCGACTGACGGATTCCAGCCGACTTTCGATATCAAAAAAGCCCTGGCTGAACATGAGTCTATAGCAAAAAGAAAATCAGTAATCTACACAGAATAAAAGGATAAACAATGAGTGACCAGATAACCTTTACAATTGACGGCGTCGAGGTGAAAGCAAAACCAGGTCAGACGATTATGCAGGCAGCCGATGAAGCAGGCATATACATCCCGAGGCTTTGTTATCTCCCGGAACTTACAGCTCACGGAAGCTGCCGTGTTTGCACTGTAATAGTTAATGGAAAGCCCCAAACCGCTTGTACACAGCCTGTCGCCGAAGGAATGATTGTCGAAAACGATACACCTGAACTTCTGGAGCACAGACGCAATCTCGTCGATATGCTTTTCGTCGAGGGAAATCATTTATGTATGTTCTGTGAGCGAAGCGGAAACTGCGAATTACAGGCAATGGCCTACAGGCTCGGCATACTTGCACCAAAGTATCCTTATTTCTATCCCGATAAACCGCTCGATTCAACTCACAAGGATATTTTTCTCGAACTCAACAGATGTATTTTATGCGGCAGATGTGTCAACGCATCTGCAGATATCGATGGTAAAGGCGTCTTCGGTTTTGTAGGAAGAAGCATCGATAAAAAAATCGCAGTCAATTCAGACAAGAATCTTGGAGATACAAATATGGCAGTTACCGACAAAGCGGCAAGTGTATGCCCTGTCGGCTCAATAAATAAAAAAGGCACTGCTTTTAAAATTCCTTACGGACAGCGTCTTTACGACCAAAAGCCTATCGGCTCTGATATTGAAAATAAAAAATAAAGTGATTTACAAGGATATATAAAATGGCAAAACCTAAAATCGCAACAGCATCATTGGCAGGCTGCTTTGGTTGTCACATGTCAATCCTCGACATTGACGAAAGAATCCTCAAACTCATAGAGCTTGTTGATTTTGACAAGTCACCGATTAATGATTTCAAGGAATTTACCGGCAGATGCGCTATCGGTCTCATCGAAGGCGGATGTGCAAATGAAGATAATGTGCACGTACTTCGGGATTTCCGTAAACATTGCGATATACTTATCTCCGTCGGAGATTGCGCCATTAACGGAGACATACCAGCTTTGCGAAACAATATTCCACTCAAAGAATGCCTTGAAGAAGCATATTTGAATGGGCCAAGCGTGTACAATCCTGAAAAAACGATTCCGAATGATAAGGAACTGCCGCTTTGCCTCGATAGAGTATATCCTTGCCATGAAGTTGTAAAAATAGATTATTTTCTGCCCGGCTGCCCGGCTAACGCTGAAATAATCTGGCAGGCACTTGTTGCCCTTCTAACCAACAAGCCTCTCGAATTACCTTATGAAATGATTAAATACGATTGATACGTATCCAAAAAATATGCATGTGCAGCTCCGCGAATAAAGCGAAGCAGGCTAAAAATTTTTAATAAACCTCGCAACGCGCGAGTAATAATACCAATTGGTATTCGTTTTGGAGTAAAAACGTGAGTCAGACAAAAAGAGTTGTAATAGAACCGGTTACCAGAGTCGAAGGACACGGCAAAGTTTCCCTGCTGCTCGATGAAAACAACAAAGTTAAACAAGCAAGATTTCACGTTGTTGAATTTCGCGGCTTTGAAAGATTCATTCAGGGCAGACCGTATTGGGAAGTCCCCGTTCTCGTACAAAGGCTGTGCGGAATTTGTCCGGTAAGCCATCATCTCGCCGCTGCCAAAGCTATGGATAAAATCGTTGGTGTCGATAAACTCACTCCCACCGCTGAGAAAATGCGAAGACTCATGCACTATGGCCAGATGTTCCAGTCGCATGCTTTGCACTTCTTCCATCTTTGTTCGCCTGACCTGCTGTTCGGTTTTGATGCAGACCCTGCCATTAGAAATGTCATCGGAGTCGCGCTAAAATACCCGGATTTGGCAGTTCAGGGCGTTATGATGAGAAAATATGGACAGGAAATCATCAGGGCAACCGCAGGCAAAAAAATTCACGGAACTGGCGCTATCCCCGGCGGCATTAATAAAAACTTATCAATAGCCGAAAGGGATGAATTCCTAAAAGACATCAAGCAGATGTATGACTGGTCTAAAAGCGCTCTTAAAATCGCTAAAGATTACACCGTGCAAAATCTCGAAAAGCTCACACCGTTCGCATCGTTCGATTCGAGTCATTTAAGCCTGATTCGTGAAGACGGCGCAATGGATTTATATCACGGCAATCTCCGTGCGATTGATTCGCAGGGCAAAAAAATATTCGACCAGGTGGATTATTCCAAATATCTCGATTACATCGTCGAAGAAGTAAAACCATGGTCTTATATGAAGTTTCCATTCATTAAACAAGTCGGCCCGCAGGATGGATGGTATCGCGTCGGCCCGCTTGCCAGATTAAATACCTGTGATTTTATCGATACCCCGCTCGCAGAAGAGGCAAGAAAAGAATTTATGGCCGTTACTAACGGAAAACCGAACAATATTACAATGGCTTACCATTGGGCCAGAATGATTGAACTATTGCATTCAATCGAGAAAATTAATGACCTGCTGAATGATAAAGACCTGCAGGGAAATGACCTTGTCGTCAAAGGCCAAAAGAGATACGAAGGTGTCGGACTTATCGAAGCACCTCGCGGCACATTGTTCCATCATTACAAGATTGACGAGAATGACCAGATTACAATGGCAAATCTGATTGTTTCAACGACAAATAACAATGAAGCGTTTAATCGCTCAGTTCAAAAAGTTGCCGCCGACCACATTGATGGTGTCGCGAAAATCACCGAAGGTCTTTTGAATCATATTGAAGTGGCTATCAGGGCTTATGACCCCTGCTTATCTTGTGCGACGCACGCTATGGGAAAAATGCCTTTGAAAGTTACTCTTTATGATTATCAGGGCAATGAAATAGATAATAAAACAAAAGAATGACAGCGGAAATTAAGAAAATCCTATTTATAGGATTTGGTAATCCATCGAGAGGCGATGATGGTCTTGGCCCGGCAATCGCCGAAAGATTAGAAAATGAAAATTTTCCCGGCGTTACAGTCGATGCCGATTACCAGTTAACTGTTGAAGACAGCGAAAACGCCGCAAAACACGATATAGTTATTTTTGCCGATGCTTCGGTGAATTGTGACGAGCCGTTCAGTTTTAAGCCTTTGGCTGCAAGGCAAAGCGAAAGCTTTACCAGCCACAGCGTTGAGCCGGCCGAAGTAATTGGATTAGCGGAAAAGCTTTTTAATTCGAAAGCAAAACCGTTTATGCTTGAGATTCGAGGCTATAACTTCGAAATGTTCGAAGAAGATTTGACGGAAAAAGCGAAAAAAAATCTTGAAAAAGCCTGGGATTTTCTGAAAGAATTGCTCAAAAAACAAAATTTTAATATTGTTGCCTGTGCTTAAAGGAGATTCAAATGCAGGACGGTAAATATGTTATAATGTTAATTGACGATGACCCGGATTTTATCGCGGCGATGAAAATGATTTTGGAAGCCAATGGCTACATCATAAAAGAAGCCAAGAGCGCCGAGGAAGGTCTGAAAAAATATAAGAGCATAAATCCTGACCTCATTCTTGTCGATTTGATGATGGAAGAAGTAGATTCAGGCACAAACTTCGTCAAGGAACTTAAACTGCTCGGAAACAAAGCTCCCGTTTTTCTTTTAAGCGCTGCCGGCGACGAAATGACCGGCAATGTTGATTACACAGAATTGGGATTTGCGGGAGTTTTCCAGAAACCCATTCAAAATGAACGTCTGCTGAATGTATTAAAAGCAAAACTAAAATAGTATTCTAATCTGCGGCTATTTCTACTCTGCATTTTTCTATCGCTGAGAAAAATTCTCTGCCGTAGCTTTTCTGGATAATTCTGCTGTCAAGAACGACTATTATCCCGCTATCGGTTTTACTGCGAATCAGCCTGCCGAAGCCCTGCTTGAATTTTATAATTGCCTGCGGAAGCTGATACATATAAAAAGGATTCTGCCCCTGTGCCTTTATGTGCTCAATTCTTCCTTCGATAAGCGGATGAGACGGCACCGCAAAAGGAAGTTTTACTATAATCACATTACTCAAAGCCTGACCCGGCACATCAACACCCTGCCAGAAACTATCCGTTCCGAACAGGACGCTTTTCCTGCCCATCTTAAATCTTTTTAAAAGCTCACTTCTGTCGATAGATCCGCCGTGTACAAGAATTTCATATTCATTTTCCGCAAACCAGCTTGAAAGCATATCGGCAATCGCTTCGAGCATCTGAAAACTTGTGAATAGAACGAAAGCCCTGCCGTTTGACTGCTGCACATATTTTTTTATTTTTTCAGCCGCACATCTCAAAAAGGCAGGTTCATCAGGCGCCGGCATTTCGGATTCGATATACATCGTAACCTGATTTTCGTAATTGAAAGGCGAACCGAGTTTCAATTGATTAAATTTTTCAAGGCCGATTCGTCCCGCGAAGTATTCGAACCCGCTTTTTTCCGACCGGCCGCCGCAGCATAATGTGGCGCTGGTGAGAATTACAGATTCGATCTTATCGAACATACATTTTTTTATTTCTATTCCAGGATTTATCGGTGCGCTTCGAAGGGTAACAGCGCTTCTCGAATTTTTCTCCGACACCTCGACCCAATAAACGTCGCTGTTTTTCGAACATGCAAGATAGTTCTGCAAATCTTCCTGCAAAGCTTTGAGCAAATCGGTAAATCGCATAAGCTCAAACTGCTCATCCTCGTCTTCATTTTGTTTCACAAGTGCCGCAAGCGCAAGCCGGAGTTTTCTTAAAGATTCAGAAAGACAGTCTTCCACAAAATTGTTCTTTATTCTCCCGTTGCCCCGGTTTGTATCAAACCATTTTCTTGCAGATTCGAAAAATTTCTTCGCATCCTTTTCGCACGATTTTACAAGCTCAATCACCGGAGTATGACCTGAAGCGGCAAGAAAACCTTTTTTAGTCGCAGGATTATACAGGCTGTGCAGCAGAAAATTCACCCGCCATTGACTTATATCTATTCCAAAATGCTCCTGTGCGACGTTTTCAATATTATGCGCCTCATCGATTATCAAATATTTGTAGTCCGGTAAAACAGAAACATTCTCCTGCCTTAGCGCAAGATCGCTGAACAAAAGCGCATGATTTGCCACAATTATATCTGAATTTTCAAGCCGCCGGCGATTTTTCCAATAGAAACAATCATTAAAAAATTTACACCTTCTCGATTTGCAATTGCCGTGTTCGCTTTTGACTGCGTTCAAAACCTGATGAGTCGGGGTATAATCAAGTTCGGTGAAAATCCCTTCTTTGCTCTGAGACGCCCATGCGTTTAAACGCAAAAGCTCGTCCATTGAAGCGTCAAAAAGCCCCTGCTGTTTTCTCCTTGCGAATTCAAGTCTTCTCAAGCATAGAAAATTATTGCGTCCCCGCGCAAGAGAAGCCTGAAAACATCCGCCCAGAGCTTTGGCCAGAAATGGAATATCTTTGTTTACAAGCTGTTCCTGGAGGGTAATTGTGTAAGTGCTTATCAGAACTTTGCATTTATTCCGGACCGCGGCATTTATGGCACACACAAGATATGCGAAACTTTTGCCAATCCCAGTGCCAGCCTCTACTGCAAGATGATTTTTGCTTTGCAAAGATTCCTGAATCGCTTTGGCCATTTGCAGTTGCTGCGGTCTTTCTTCGTAATCAGAAAAAAAATCCGCTAACAGGCCCTGCGTACCAAAAATATTTTCTATATTAATATCTTCTATCTTCACTCTTTGTTTTCAATCGCCCGTTTTAGTGTCATCACTGCCTCATTATCCTGTAATTCTGCTGCTGAGGAATTAATTGCGTTCCTTGCCTGTTCGGGTTTATCAAGCTGATAATAAATATACGCAAGCAGAAATTGAAGCTCTGGTGATTTTGTTTTTTCAATCCATTTGGTTACATCCGCAATTCTCGTTTCGAGCCGATCCTTATCAGGTATCATCGCGTTTAGGTCAACTTTTACTTTCGTATACGATGGAAAAATTGTTATAGCACGCATCAGATAATATGCGCTGCTCATATATTCTCCGCTTGCGAACAGGGCGTGAGACCTGCCTGCGTAAGCCAGCGGGTCGCGTGGATTATAAATACTCGCCAGCGTATAAGCGTCAGCCGCACGATAGTATTGACCCTGCTTTAAATATTCCTCCGCAGACTTCATATAATTATTGAATTTTGTATTGGCCCTTGAAGCAAAGGAAGTATGAACGCCTTTAATCGCCTCAGCCGTTTCAGGATCTATATCACTGATGCTTTTTTCTTTCTTTTCCTCTTCTTTAGGCTCATCTGCTTCTTTCTCTTCTTCAGCAGGAGCTTCTGGAGGAGTGCCGGTCAGTTCGAGCATTTGCTCATAAACACTTTTATTTTTATTTTCTAATAAAATTTGATCCGGCGTCTTTCCTCTTTCCAAAGGCGAAACTGGCTCAAAAGATCTTTCTGCGGGTTCAAGGGGCTGCGGTACTGTATAAGTACTTGAATCTTCCTTGGATTCATCTTCCTTTATTTGTTCATCGGTTTTTAATTGCTCTGCTTTTTCTTTTTCTAAATTTTCTGTTGTCTGTATTTGATTTTCCTGATTTGCTAAACCGTACCTGACCAACTTTTCCAAATCTGCCGGATTGGTATAAGACAAAGGTCGCGACAGAGTATATTCGTAAGAAGGAATAATTTCAGGCAGAAATTCAGTTCCTACAGGAGGTCTGACATAAGACGGCGAGGTAAAATCACCGGTTCCGCCGGTGTTTTTTATGGATGAATAAGTAACAAGACCTGTTGGCGACCCTGGGCGGGTAATTTTTGTTACCGTTCTTGAAGGAACATAGTACGGCTGGGGTAAATAAGGTTGCCTGATTCCAAGATTTACCGGTGCTGACTGCCGCAAAAAAGGAGCAAATGAATCTGTTGCTGTGGGAGCTCCGAATTCGGTATCCGCACGATACGGTACAAATCCCCTAAACTCTCTGCCCGCTCGTACATTGCCTGTAATAATATCGTTTCCGGTAAGGTCAATCGGATTTGGAGAGCGATAAAGCCCGCTCCTCGTGCTGCTCGGAGGAACAGTAGGATTACCTATTGGACTTTCAACGGCCAGGCTCCATCCGCAAATTAAAGTCATTATGATAAAGCTGAATTTTTTCATTTCTTGCCCTTTGCTGTTATTTGATTTTATATTTGAGCTTTTGTGCCCAGTTCAACTTGCCGGCCAAAGTATCCCACTGTGTTCGAAGAGGATTGCTTACAACAAGAAAGCACCCTTTGTGCTTCTCGATAGTTATAACATCTTCTAAATTGAGAGTACTGAAAATTTGACCGTCAAGAATTATAGTCGTATCTTCGTTCACTCTTTGCGGATGTATCTCCAGCTTTTTTTCCGCATCGATTACTATTGGCCTGAAACTCAAAGTATGCGGACAAATCGGAGTTATAACTATTGCCGACAAATGCGCCGATAAAATTGGTCCGCCCGCTGATAAATTATACGCTGTCGAACCTGTCGGCGTTGACACGATTATTCCATCGCTTACACAATCCGCAAGGCTTTGACCCTGAACAGTCATTTTCAGACCAATCATATTATATTTAGGTCCTGCTGTTATTACGACGTCATTTATCGCGGTCGAGGTAAGTTTTTTCCTGTTTTTTCCATGGACCGTGCATTTAAGCATCATTCGCTTTTCTATTAATTTTTTATCTGTTATGAGTCTGTCAAAAAGCTGTTTAACTTGTTCAAGACTGAATTCCGCCAAAAAGCCAAGTCGCCCGACGTTAATCCCAATAACAGGAACGTTGTTTTCGCTAAGTTCTCTCGCAGCCGAAAGAATCGTGCCGTCTCCGCCGAAAACGACTGCATAATCTGTTTTTTTCAAAAGATTGTCTATACAATCCCCTCGAAAGCAGTTAGCTAAAATTTCAACTTTTCCCCTTATAAACTTTGTGAAATTTTCGATTGTTTCAAGAACGTTTTCACGGCGTTGGTCGCCAAAAATTATGATTTTGGGAGTTTTTCGCATAATTTCGAACCTTATTCGATTTTATCAAATCAGAGCTTATATTTGTAAAAATTTGTCGATGCTATGCAAATTTTTCACAGTACTTACTATACTTTTCGCGTCTATTTTCATCGTTTCAAGCTGTTTTTCACGCTTGTCAACCGATACATATATATCCTCAATCCCGAGTATTTTGACCTTTTCAGTATTGGCTCCTGCCTTTACAGCCGCCTCTAAAACAGCGGCACCAAAGCCGCAGGCTGTATAATGATCTTCTACTGTCACTATAATGTTATCGGCATTTATCAGTGAAATAATCTTATCATCTAAAGGTTTTGCAAACCTCGCATTTATTACTGTAACGTCGATATTATCGGCCTCAAGTATATTTGCAGCTTTTAATGCCTCAAAAATCATACTTCCATAAGCGACAATCACAACGTTACTGCTTCCATTCCTGACCGTAACGCTTTTCCCCAACTCATAAGGCTGCGAAAAAACATCGCGATAGAATTCATCTTTCACTTCTTCTTTCGGGTAACGAATCGCAACAGGGCTCGAACAATCCAAAGCGAAACGCAACGCCTTTTCCAGTTCAATTCCATTCGCCGGCGAGACCAGCACCATATTGGGCATCATGCGCAAAAACCCGATATCCATTAATCCATGGTGAGTCGGCCCATCAGCGCCGACAAGGCCTGCCCTGTCGATGCAAAACACTACAGGCAAATTCTGCAATGAAACTTCCTGAAATATCTGGTCGAAACCTCTCTGCAGAAAAGTTGAGTAGATACACACAAAGGGTTTTAAACCCATCTTTGCCTGACCGGCAGCAATATCAACCGCTACAGACTCGGCAATGCCGACATCGTAATATCGCGACTCGAAATTATTTCTGAAATTTACCAGACCTGTGCCGTCAGGCATCGCTGCGGTAATCGCGATTACCCTGTCATCTTTCTTGGCAAGTTTCACAATTGAATCTGAAAAAACATCCGTGAAACTTTTTTTGCCGGTCGATTCAATTTCAATCTCACCATTTATTTTAAACGGCCCAGTCGAATGAAATTTAGTCGGGTCTTCCTTGGCGGGAGTATAACCTTTCCCTTTTTTCGTATAAACATGAAGAACAGCGGGACTGCTTAAATGCCCCATTGCTTTGAAAAGTTCTATTAGCGAACCTATATCATGGCCGTCAACCGGACCAAAATAAGGAATATTCAAACTCTCAAAAAGTCTGCTTGGTGTTATTGCCATACGAAGCGTCTGTTTAAACGATTCCAATGCGCCTTCTACTCTTTTTCCGACAACAGGCAAATGCTCGAGAATTCTGTTCGTAGTATTTCGCAAATCCTCATATTTATGACTAAGTCTGACCTTGGCGAGAAATCTCGCGATAGCGCCCTGCGAAACATCAATTGCCATTGAATTGTCATTCAGCACAACTAAAAGCTGTCTTTTGATAAGCCCAAGATTATTTAATGCTTCAAAATTCGAACCATTGACAATGCTTGCATCGCCGACGAATGCGACAATCTTTTCCGAGGTTTTCAATTTTTCCGAAGCGAGGGCAAGCCCAAGCGCAGTTGGGATCGATGTGCCCGCGTGTCCGACTGAAAACTGGTCGTATTCACTTTCAGCCGGAGATGGAAAACCGCTGATGCCGTCCTTCTGTCTTAGCTTGCTGAAAAGCTCTCTCCTGCCGGTCAGAATTTTGTGAGTATAGCATTGATGACCGACATCCCAAATCAATTTGTCTTTCGTGAAATCAAAAACATAATGCATCGCAATAGTAAGATCAACTGCACCGAGATTGCTTGCAAGATGTCCGCCTGTGCAGCTTACAGAATGTGTGATAAACTCGCGAATCTCGGATGCAAGCGTATTCAACTGAGGTACAGTAAGTAATCTTAGATCCTGCGGAGTATTAATTTTGTCGAGCAACTCATATTGCATTTTTTATTTTGTCCTGTCAATAATTTCATAAGCCAGAGATTTTAATACCTGTGCTTTATCGCCAAAAGTCGATAAATTGTCCACCGCAGCCAGCACCATTTTCTGAGCTTTCTTTCGTGATTCATCGAGCCCGAATATAGCAGGATAAGTTGTCTTTCCCTGCACAGCATCCTTGCCCGCTGTTTTACCAAGAGTTTTGGTATCAGAGACAACGTCAAGAATGTCGTCAGCAACCTGAAAAGCAAGACCGAGGTTCAGCCCAAATTGCGAAAGAGATTCTTTCTGCTCTTTATTAGCACAAGCCGCAATCGCACCTAAACAAGCCGAAGCCTGGAACATTTTCGCAGTTTTATTTATATGGATGAACTCAAGCTTATGTGCGTTCTGTTTTGAATTTTCCGCTATAATATCATCCATCTGCCCTGCAATCATACCGGCTGGCCCAGCCGCCTGTGCAAGCGTTTGTGCCATTTCCACAGCTTTTTGAGGACTGCTGATATTTTTGGCTATAATTTCAAATGCCATCGTCAAAAGAGCATCTCCGGCCAAAATAGCTGTCGCTTCATCAAAAGCTTTATGACAGCTCGGCCTGCCCCTGCGAAAATCATCATCATCCATCGCAGGTAAATCGTCATGCACCAGCGAATACGTATGCATCATTTCGATTGCCGCAGCCCCTGTTAAAGCGTCCTGATTGGCTTCATCGCAGACAAGCTCACAGGTCAGCAGCACAAGAGCCGCCCTGATTCTTTTGCCCGGAGCCGCAAGGACGTATTTTATGGCATCGGCAAGCCTTTTGGGAATCCCTGTCCATTGAGCAAGAAGAGATTCGAGCTTTTCATTTACCAATTCAGCTTTTTCAGCCAAAACATTTTTTATGTCTATTTTAAGCATCCTGAATTATTAATATGCCTTGGTATAGCGTTTTATCCTAAATATGTTATTATACAGTTTTTAACGTTGGAATACAGTCAAAATATATGCGTAAAAACAAGATATTGATTTTAGGAGTTACCGCCGGCGGAAAAGGCAAACTTGCGTTCGAACTCGCAAAAAAACTCGATGCTGAGATTATAAGTATCGATTCCATGAAAGTTTATCGAAGAATGGACATCGGCACCGCTAAACCGCCCAAAGAAAACAGAACCGCGGTAAAGCATCATTTAATCGATGTTGTTGAGCCAAACGAATCCTTCAGCGTTGACACATTCCTAAGCCTTACAGACCAGGCCATAAAAGAGATTGAAAGCAAAGGCAAGCCCGTTGTCGCTGTCGGCGGAACAGCTATGTATATCAAGGCTCTTTTATATGGAATTTTCGAAGGCCCCGGCACAGACGAAAATATCCGCAAAAATCTGAAAGAGCAAATCGGAAAAACAGGATTGCCCGAGCTTCACAAAAAATTGTCTACCATTGATTCCGAAGCCGCTTCGAGAATTCACCAAAATGACGAAAAAAGAATCATTCGCGCGCTGGAAGTTTATGAACTTACCGGCAAACCGATTTCCACATTCCAAAATCAATTTTCAGCGGAACCTAAAGACGATTGGCTTGTAATCGGACTGCAAAGAGAAAAGGAAGATGCCTCCGGCCGAATCAACGCAAGAGTTAAGAAAATGATTGAGTTGGGTCTTGTCGATGAAGTAAAATCACTTCTTGCCGAAGAAAAGCCGTTGAGTATGCAGGCACGATGTGCGATTGGATACGCCGAAATCATTGATTATCTTGAGGGAAAAGAAACTCTCGAAAATCAAATAGAGCAAATAAAAATAAACACCCGCAGATTCGCAAAAGCACAGCGAACATGGTTCAAGACTTTCAGGTTTGTTAATTGGCTCAATTTGCAGGAAAATGACACAGTTGAGCAGGTGCTCGAGCGATCCCTGCAAATCTTGAACAAATAATTTCTCTGTGTCCTCTGTGAGCTCTGTGGCCTAAACAGAAAACGGAAGGGAGAGGATTCGAACCCCTGGTACGTTGCCGCACTGCGGTTTTCAAGACCGCCACCTTAAGCCACTCGGTCACCCTTCCAGTAATATACTCTAATTTACCCTGATAATGGTCTTTTTGCAAGCAGATTTAATAAGATAGGCCAAAACCATACTCAAAAAGCGGTTTATCTTTAGCTTGAGACAATGGAATCTGCGAAACCGATTTAGGCCAGCTAAAGGAAAGTTTGCCGGTCGGTTTGTAATCGCCGAATAGAACATCCGCCGCGCCCTGCCCTTCTGTTCCCGGCAGCCACGCCGCAATGAAAGCATCACACTGTTCCAGTACTTCATTTATTATCATTGGCCTTCCTGAAATAAGAACAACAACCACAGGAATACCCGTCTTTTTCATATTGCTGACCGCTTCCATATCTTCTTTATCAATCACAGGCTGGCCAACATCTCCCCTGCCTTCGGCATAAGGAGTTTCGCCTATGACTACTATTCCGATATTCGCATCTTCTGCACCGCTGCCGTCTTTCGAGAAAGTAATTTTTGTATCGGCGCTTACAGTATTTTTTACAGCCTGCAAAATTGTTGTGCCGCCGGTCGTTACATCTCCGCTTTTGCCGAGCCATTCGATTGTCCATCCGCCGCACTGATTGCCGATATCGTCGGCGCTTTTACCTGCGATATGAATACGTACAATTTTTTTCGAAATCGGCAAAGTTTGCTTTTCATTTTTCAAAAGTACAATCGATTGACGAACAGCTTTCCTTGCGGCTTCCCTGTGTTCGGCTGACCCGAATTGCTTGTGCAGACTTCTGTCGGCAAAGACAGATTTGTTTTTATCCATTAGCCCCATCGCAAATTTCACCAGCAGTATTCTTATAACTGCATCATCGATTCGCGACATTGGAACTTTCCGTTGTTCAACTAAATTCTTTAACGTTGTAAAATATACATCATAACTATTCGGCTCCATTGCCATATCCATGCCCGCATTGATGGAAATTTCAACTGCGGTATTAAAATCAGGGCTTATCTGCTTTATTGCCTTGTAATCAGAAATTAAAAAGCCCTCAAATCCCAATTCTTCTTTTAAAATTTCTGTTAGCAGATGTTTATCCGCTGAACATTTTGTCCCGTTGAAACTGCTGTACGAAGGCATAATGGAACCTACGCCCGCCTCGATTGCCGCTATATAAGGCGAAAGGAAGAGTTTTCGTAAAGTTTCTTCATTCATCTGCGTATTACCCTGGTCAAGCATTGATGTCATCTTCGATGTGCCGAACACGGTGCCGCCGTCACCGATAAAATGCTTAGCACATGCAAGAACGAAAAGCGGATTGCTCAAGTCGTTTCCCTGATAAGCGCGAACCTGGGCCTCGCCCAGAATTTTCACAAGCTCGGTATTTTCAGAAAAGCCCTCATAAGTTCTGCCCCATCGAATATCCTGCGGCACCGTAACACACGGCGCGAAAGTCCAGTTGATGCCTGTCGCGCGAACTTCAAGAGCGGTTATCCTCGCGATTTCCTCAACAAGATTGACATCCCTTGTACACCCAAGACCTATATTGTGAGGAAAAATTACAGCACCCAAAACATTATTGTGGCCGTGAAGAGCATCGACGCCGTAAAGAAGAGGAATTGCCAAACGGGTTTTCAAAGCTTGCTTCTGATAATTATCATACATGTCCGTCCATGCTGCAAGACTATTGCCGTTATAAGGGTCGGAACTGCCGCCGCTGAGGATAGAGCCGAGAAAATATTTCTCAACATCGTTAATACCTTTCAGCATTCCGTGCTCAGCCTGCGTCATCTGGCCGATTTTCTCTTCGAGCGTCATCTTCGAAAGCAGTTCTTTAGCTTGTTTATCATACGAAGATAATGAGCCGCATCTTGCCTGCACCGAAACAATAGATAATAATATTAAAATACGTATGTTTTTTTTCATTTTTCACCAGATTTATTAGTAATTGCTTTTTTCTAAGATAAATTATTCTTACCACTCGTATGTACATCTTAAAGAACAATGAAGAATATATCATATTTTTAGGTCTGTTGCCACAATATCTCCTCCCCCGAAATACGCTCCTCCAAAAAAAATACAAAGTTTTGAATCTCTATTAACAGCTACCCCCATTTTGCGACAACCATAAGTCGCAAGATGGTTGTAATTATCCGCAAAATGGTGTTTTGATGAAATTTGCTTAAAGGTATAACCTTTAAATGTTCGGAAGAAAATGAAACTAATTTTAAGGAGAAAAAAATGTTCACTTCTAAAAACTATTTTGCAGGAACTTTAACCCTCATTGTATTTGCAGTGATTATGTTCGCTCAAGCCAATGCTGCTTTGTATTCGCGCGAATGTGAAGATTATAATTCTGTAGCATGGGGCGGCACAGGAGTTCCGAGCCAAGTCAGAGTCGAAAGCCATTCCCTGGCATCTGACGGTTTAACTCTTCATCTCGGGCCTGACTGGTCGCCGAACGACACTTATGGAGTCAATGATGAGGCTGTTTACGCTGTTACATTAGAAGATTATAACAACGCTTCGATTAGCATTAGTTACTCCGACGATGTTGCAGGAAATGTAATCAGGATTTATCTGGATGATGTGGAAAAATGCCAATTTAAAACTTTTTTCACCGGCGGATGGAATACATTTAAATCGACAAACCGAATTCCGCTTGGAGCTATTGCCGCAGGTCAGCATACCATCAAGTTTAAAGTTGCGGCAGGCGGCAGCTACGGCCTTAATCTTGATATTTTCGAAATTCGCGAACTCCAAACTTCCAGCAGCGACCCTGTGTCATTTATAAAAAATTTAGTCGATTCAAATACAGGTCTGGTCAGATCACGCGAAGACGAAACATTCACAACGGTTTACAAAAATTCTCTTGCTGCGATGGTATTTGTAAATCAGGGTGATATGAACCGAGCAAGAGGAATATTCAATTTCTTCAAAGATGTCTATGACAATACTCAGGATTTCGCAGGATTTACAAAAGAGTGGAATGCATCTACAGGCGCTGCTTTGGATTTAAACTACTGGGAAGGAGATAACTCGTTCTTATTAATCGCGTTGAATTATTATGAAAAAGCCAGCGGCGGAATCGGAGATTACAGCCAGATGCGTGATTCACTTATTGACTGGCTTGCCGAACGAGGCAATGACTGCAATGAAATGATACCAGAAGGAGCCGCGGATATGTATGCTGCGCTGGCGCCTTTTGCTGGTGATGACTACATTGACTCGGCACTGATAAAACTCAAAGCAAGATATTATAATTCCGTAGCTTATGCAACTGCTTTGGATCATACTCATCGAGGTTCATTGATTTTCGGGGATCTTGACGGTTTTAATTATGCCGATAATTTTTACTTTCCAAATGAAACATGGGATTATGATGATGTAACGGTAGTTTCAGCATACGAAGCTTTCCCCGGTGAGAATTTCAGTAATCTTGAAATAAGTGCTCAATTATTAAATGCATGGGGAATATTCAGTAATGATTTAACACTCGATTTGGCAAACCTTGAGAATGAACTCGAAAAATTATGGCTCAACGGCCAACATGATTCCAATTCGCGCGGCCTTCCATATTATGTTCAGAATGTTCAATTTGAAAATGCGTGTTCTTTGCCGATGATTGATCCGACTGCGTTTATGCTCTTCTACTATTGGAATTTTAATCCCTGTGTACCGGGCGAAAAGTTTGTCCAGATTTATGAATGCGAAGATTACAATTCTGTTTTATGGGGCGGCGCAGGCGACCCCGGGCAAATCAGGCTCGAATCAAAAACTGCGGCTTTCAATGGCCAGGGTCTTCACATCGGCCCAGACTGGTCTCCTGACAATAGCTACGGAATCAACGATGAAGCTGAGTATGTCATAGACTTACAGGAAAATTATAATACCGCTGCGGTCAGAATCAGATATGCCGATGATGTCGCAGGAAATGTAATTAAAGTTTTCCTCGATAATGTCGAAAAAGGCGAATTCGAAACATCATACACCAACGGCTGGAATAATTTCGTATGGACAGATTCGATTTCGCTGGGTTCCATCAATGCAGGAAAACATTTACTCAAATTTAAAGTCGCAACCGGCGGCAGTTATGGTTTGATTTTAGACGTATTTAAAATTGCAAGACAGAATATAGTCCATTTCGATATGCAATATTTGCAGCGAGAGCAGGCAAACTATAGCGGCGCTGCCTGCATAAAGATGGCATTGGATCGTGAGGATGCCAATAATTCGTTCACACAATCGGGACTGCATAGTTATGGTATTTCTCACAATTCCGCAGTTAATTTAAACGGTACTTACATTGACCCGCAAGGTATGAGTCTGACGTTAAATGATAATGAGTTGGACATTGATTATAACTATAGCTGGACAAGTTCGACAACAATCAACGATGCCTTCCACGATATTTGCTATTGGATTGAGTATGATATAATCGGCGCGTATCCGCAGAATATGCCGGCAGCGATTCCCCTTGGCGGCAATTATGAAAATTGGGTTCTCGTCAACGGTTTTAATGCCAGCGATAATCCTTGGCAAACTTCGACTTATACAGTTTATGGTTTTTGGATTACAGACCCGAGTGCAAGCGGAATCGGCGAAAATGTGTATAAAACCGCTTCCGAGCTTGCAAATGATTATATCGCTCTAAGCACTGGAGACGGCTGGAACGGCAAATATGTTTCTGTTTGCGAACCGCCGCAAACACAGGCTCAGGTAACAATTGCAATCCCTGCAAAATTCAAAGAAAAACTTTCATCGAATAAAGACATCATCGATGCCGCGATAAAAGGATTGCAGGATAACATTCTAAAATCAGACACGAATATGGAAATTGCTTTTATCGGTTCTTCCCCAGCCAAACCCATAAAAGTGAAAAAACAAAACGGCAGCTATTTCATCGTACCATTCCTTAAAGATGGCGGCTGCTGTATAGCTGTAATAGTTGACGCTGCGGATGGCACTTTCAAACAGGCAGCTTTTAGCAAAACACCGGATTTAAATTATTTGAAACGATTTGCAAAAACAAACAAGACATACAAATTTCAAAAAGGGAAAAATGCGTTTTTGCCTCAAATATCAGATTAATTAACATTATATTTTCAAAAGAAAAAGGTGAGAGTTTTAAATTCTCACCTTTTTTATTTTATTTCATTATGATTTTTCATGGCTGCCGCTATGAACTTTCATACTGACTTGTGCGCCTTGGGGCAACCGCTCAGGCAGCTTGACTTTGAATCTTTTCATATCCGAGCCTGTTACAACTCGATTCGCCGGGACAAAAAATTCCTCTGTTATTGTTTGATATCCCATAGTTCCATCAGTGTTGACCACCTGAATATCTACGTGGGTCTGTATGATACCCGAACCCGAGCCTCGCTGTTTGAGAACCCCGGAAACCCACGTTTGACTGTCCTTTTCATAAACATCTGTCCAGAGAATTCTAACTTTTTCACTGTTTTGTTTTTCAATGGATACCATCTCTTTGTCCGTCAGGGACGCATAGTTTGATGAACATCCTGAAAGAACAATGCCCAAAACACTAACAACTGCGATACTAAAAATCTTTCTTTTCATTTTTACCTCCTTAAAAAATTAAACAGTTTTCTTTCTTTCAAACCAACCATAAATCGTAGGCAGCACCAGTAAGGTTGCAATTGTTGAAGTAGCAAGTCCGCCGACAACTACCACAGCCAGAGGTTTCTGGACTTCCGAGCCTGGACCGGTTGCCAAAAGCATTCCGATAAGGCCAAATAGTGTCGTTAAAGCGGTCATTAAAATCGGTCTTAAACGCAGCATGCATCCTTGTCTGACGGCATCATCAAGACAGACACCGTTTTTCTGAAGAAGCGATATATAGGAGACAAGCACTATACCGTTAAGCACAACAATTCCGAGAAGCACGAGAAACCCAATTGAGGCCGGAACTGATAAATACATCCCGGAAATCAACAAAGCAAATACTCCGCCGACAAGAGCGAATGGCAGATTACACATTACCAGCAGTGTTAATCGAATCGATTGAAAAGTAAAATACAACAGCACCATAATCATACTGATAATGAGCGGCGTAATAAACATAAGCCGTTTTGACGCCTGCTTCTGGTTCTCGAATTGACCGCCCCATTCAACATAGTATCCGCTCGGAAGTTGCACTTTTTCCTGAATCTGCTTCTGTGCATCGGAAACGAATGAACCTATATCTCTGCCCTGAAGATTTAGTTCTATGGCCATCCTCCGGCGGGCATTCTCCCTGCTGATCTGTACAGGCCCTTCTTCCATAGACACATCTGCCACTTGGCTGAGTGGAATACTGTAGCCCTGTGTTGAATCGATCATCATTTCAGCTAAGGACTCTGCTGAATTCCGCGCATCGCTCGGCAGCCGCAGCGTCAAGTCGAATACCCTGCTTCCCTGATATATTTTTGAAGCGGGTTTGCCGCCAAGCGCTATTTCAATAACATCGAGTACATCGCTTACATTCATCCCATAACGGGCGATTTTGTTTCTGTCCACATTAATAGAGACGTAGGGTTGGCCTGCCGTTACTTCTGTAACCATGTCTGTATTTCCTTCGATGCCGGAAAGAACAGCCGCTATTTCGTTGATTTTTTGCTTAAGTATTTCGGAATCATCCCCAAAAAGTTTGACGATTACCTGGGCTCTCGTACCTGCAACCAATTCATCGATGCGGCATTGAATTGGCTGACTGAATCCGTAAGCTATGCCGGGAACATCCTCGACAGCCTCTCTCATCTTGCCGAACAATTCTTCTCTTGTTTTTGCGTTTTTCCACTGCGAACGGGGCTTCATCGAACCGATATAGCCTGTTTTTTCAACACCTCTTGCCTCAATAGCAAGACCCGTTTGACCTGTCTTGCCGATAAGAGTTTCGAGTTCTTCAAATTGCATCAATCGTTCCTGTACCAAATCGGAAATCATTGCAGACCGTTGAAGTGAAGTGCCCGGAGGAAGCAGAATATCCATATCGAACGCACCCTCGTCCATAATGGGAACAAATTCCTTGCCGAGAAACGGAACACAGATCATCGCAGCAATGATCAATAAAGCTGAAATACCTACCACTATAGGTTTTCGTTTCAGCGACCATCCCAGCGCCGGCAGATATAGCTTTCTTGCGATGATTAAAAATCGGCTGTGCTTTTCTTTCCCGGATCGAAGAAATAATTCACACATCACCGGTGCAATAAATAACGAAATAAAGAGTGAAGCTAATAAAGCAAGAGCCACCGTAAATGCAAGCGGGGAAAACATTTTGCCTTCCATGCCTTGAAGTGTAATTATAGGTACAAATGTCAGAATAATAATCAATTCACCGAACATGCTGGGTTTGCGAACTTCAATCGCCGCCTTCAGTATAGTAGCCGTCCTGTGTTTGAAATCTACAATTCCTCCCAGATGGCGTTGGATATTTTCCACCTGAATGATTGTGGCATCCACAATCATTCCTAAAGAAATAACCAGTCCCCCAAGAGACATAAGGTTTGCATCCAGTCCAACAAGTTTCATTGCGATAAACGTTATCAATACAGACAATGGCAATGAAATCGCAACAACGAGTGCTCCGTGAACTGTTCCAAGCAGAAGAAATATAACTATAGTTACGAGTATAACGCCTTCAATCATGGCCTTCATAACCGTGTTCATGCTCTTTTCGACAATCTCGGACCTGTCGTAAAAAGGCTGTATCTTGATATTATCAGGCAAAATTGTTGACGTGTTAATTTCTTCCACTTTGGCCTTTACCCGCTCGACGACCGTTCGGCTGTTTTCGCCTTTGAGCATCATGACGACACCCCCGACCGCCTCACCTTGTCCATTTTTAAGAACTAATCCCTGCCGAATCGCATGGGATGATTTTACTTCAGCGATATCTTTTAGATAGACCGGTACACCATCATTTGATTTAAGCACAATGTTTGCAATATCTGTTTCATCGCGTATGAGACCAATGCCGCGAATAACATACTGCTCAGTAGGTGTCTCGATTACATTTCCGCCGACGTTCAGGTTATTTTTTTCTATGGATTCAAAAATATCCTGAACTGAAAGTTTATAGGTCAAAAGCTTTTCAGGGCTTAACGTAACCTGGAATTGTTTTAAGTAGCCTCCGAATGAATTAATTTCGTTTACACCGACCAGCCCTTTGAGAATCGGCGCAATTACCCAGTCCTGTAATGTGCGAAGTTCAGTAAAATACTCAATCTTTTCATTTGCATCTGTTGGCTCCTCACCCTCGAGTGTGTATTGATAAATCTCGCCCATCGCGGTAGTAACAGGCCCCATTTCACATTCAACGCCGGCAGGCAGATTTTCTTTAGCCCCCGTAAGACGTTCAAAAACAAGCTGACGAGCGAAATAAATATCGACATCGTCTTTGAATACGAGAGTCACAACAGACAACCCGTATTTTGTTATTGAACGCATTGTCTCAAGCCCCGGTATTCCGCGCATAGACATTTCGATCGGATATGTAACGAACTTTTCAATTTCCAGCGGTGAAAGCCCCGGCGCATTGCTGACAACCTCGACCTGCACATTCGTTACATCCGGAAAAGCATCAAAAGGTATCGTGTTAAACGCGATCATGCCAAAGCCGATTATCGCTGCAACCAGAATCAGAATCAAAAGTCTGTTGTTTAAAGCAAGACTCATTAATTTTTCTATCATGTCAATCCTTAGAATATGGAAATTTTAAATTAATGTCCGCCGCACGGATCACCCGTTGACTTGTTCATTTCTGATTTAAGCGTGAATGCTCCTTTTGAGACATATTTTTGGCCTTGCTCCAAACCAGATGTGATTTCAAAATATTCACTGTTAATTCGGCCAAGCTGCACCTCCTGAGCCTTGTAACCGCCTTCAGCCGGAACAAAAACCATGTATTTGCCCTCAACACTTACAACAGAATCTTTCGCCACAACTACGCTGCAATCAAAATCCTCTGCATAGATATTGGCCGTCGCGAAAGTTCCCGGCCGCCACTGGCCTGATTCGTTCGCCAGTATGATGCGGGCAAGAGCAGTCCTTGTATTTGTGTTAACAACACTGCTTACATAGCTTACAATTCCCTGTTCCTGACTGTGTTCAGTTTTTATAAGTGCATTTTGACCTTGCTTAATTTTCGATAAATCTTTCTGATTAACATTCACGTTCACCCACACATTGCTTAAATCCGCTATAACAAAAGGTTCCGAATCTTCCTTAAGCACTTCGCCGATAGTGATATGTTTTTCAATGATTGTGCCGTCAATTGGAGCTGTTACCTCATAAACAATGTAGGATTCTTCCGGGTAGTTCGGCAGATCTCTTAAATATTCCTCGAAAAATCCCAATGCGTGAAGTTTTTGTTCAGCAGAACGCAACGCAATTCTCGCATCCGCAACATCAAGCTTGGCTTCCAAATATTCCTGCTCTGCCGTAATTTTTTCTTCCCAGAGTTTTTTTTCTCTTTCAAACATTTTTTCTGCCAGCGTGATCTTCTCTCTTGCGCCAAGATAGGCCGCCTTATAATCAGCGAGTTCCCGGCTGTGTATCACGGCAAGTACTTCACCTGCACGGACTTTGTCCCCGAGAGTTTTATGCACTGACCGAACAACGCCCGGAATTCGAGACACAACGTGTGCTATTCTGTCGCCGTTTAAAGCTATTTCAGCGGGGAGAGTTGTGTGCGTCCCAATCTTGCCTGCTTGGGCGTTTGCCAATTCAATCCCGAACTGCTTCGTAGTTGAATCTTTAAGTTTTATTATGCCTTCATGTTCATGAGTTTCTTCATCTTCACAATGCCCATGCCCATCGTCTTCGGAATGCATTTCGCTGTTCTCTTCATGTTCTTCGCATCCATCATCAGTTGCGCATTTTGCATGGTTCTGTCCTTCATGATCGTCTGCATTAACATTGCGAAAACCCATATAGCCTAAGACAGATACCGCGAGAAAAATAGTTATTATTACAATAAGCTTTTTAGACTTCATATTATTGTTCACTTTCTGAATTGTTTATACTTTCAATTTCCTTACCGATAAACCGCTCAATATCAGTCCTTGAGGAATGATAATCGGCAAGATTTTCAATATATTCGTTTTTAACATCAAAGAATGTACGTTGCGCGTCCAGTACATTTAGATAATCCATTTTTCCTTCCTCGTAAGCCCTCTTGGCCGCATCGAACATTTTAGTTGCCCCGGGAAGAACTTCATTTTTCAGTGAAACCGACTGGCTGTATGAATTTGTAAATTCCAGATAAGCCGCATTAAATTCGTTTTGCAGTCTCAGCAGCGCCGCTGTTTGCTCTTCTCTTGCCTTGAGCAGATTATAAAACGCCTCCTGTTTTCCTCCCTGGTTTCTGTCGAATATCGGCAAAGGAACTGAAAAGCCGACCACAAAAGCGTTCTCATCTGTTTCATTAAATCTTCTGACGCCGCCAACAATAGTAATATCACTAATCGCTTTGGATTTTTCTAAATCCAATGCCGCCTGACTTTTCTGAATCTCAATTTTCCACCGCGCATATTCAGGATTCAGTTGTAACCGGCTTATCAGATTTTCAGATACCGGCAATTGCTCTACACTGTCTAAATTCCCCGCCGCCTCTTGAAACAGCGGATTGTTTTGTCCCCAGAAAGAAGCTAATTTTTTCCTCGCGTATTCGAGTTCACGCTGCGATTCCAAATGCGATATCTTTATATTCGCATGAGCTACAGACGCCCTGATTTCTTCTATAGGAGAATCCTTCCCGGCCTGGACTCTTTTGCCAACCGTCGCAAATGATTCTTCTGAAAGCATTAGCAGCTCCTGAGATAATAGAAATTTTTCCTGTGCCTTCAAAACCGAAATAAATGTTTTTGTTGCTTCACTGAAAACTTCTAATTTTTTATTTTGATAGTCAACACCTGCCAATTCTTTTTCAAATGAAGCAACTCTTTTTCTTTTTTCCAGCTTTCCGCCCAGTTCAATCAGTTGTCCTAATTGAATCGTTGTTTCTGCGGAATTAACGCCGCTCAGTTCTCCTCTCCCTCCGATATTTTCAACTTCAATTCCTAATTCAGGATTAGGTCGCAAACCGGCTTGTAATTCCCGCGCCTGTGCTGCTCTTGTTTCAAGAGAAAAAACCTTCAATTCCGGATTATGCATCAAAGTCAGTGCTAATGCCTCACCCAATGTTAAAATACCATTAGGTTCACTCGCGGCACTTGTCTCTGCAGCGTATCCAACAGACGATATGACAATTAACAGGCATAATAGGGATTTTAGAATCCGCATAATGACATTCCTTTCCACAAACAACAAACCCGCAATATTCTATCATGAAGTAGACCTGTGAGAATATCGGGGTAATTACGAAAGAATAGATGGAGAAAATATCAAACTATGAGGATTACTGTCTGCAGAGCTGCAAAAAACGAAAGGGATTCATTTGAGTCTGCAATCATTGATTTTAAAAATGCAGTATGTGGCTGAAACAATACTAACAAAATATTTGATGTGATATTTTTATGTGTCGGCATTTTATTTTTTCGTACCGGCACAGTAAAATGTGAAGCATATACTATATCTTTGCAGTGGTCGTACTCACCGCATAAGCCCAGGCCGCTATCCGTGCATTCGCAATGGTTATGACCTGCGGGTTCTGGCATTATATGACCATCGGAACCATGGCAGGTTACTATAAAAAAGCTGCTGACAGAGCTAATAAAGATTAATCCTATCAGTAAAATTATTAATTTTTGTTTTAGCATAAATAAAGTTTATTCTTTTACGCTTATAAAGTCAACTGTGTTCAACCAGATTAAGCTCCAAATCCGGGTTTATATGGCATTCTTTAAGCTTTTATGGTATATTATTCCATTATTTTTAGGGTAAAACCAACAGCTTGAATTCTGAAATTTTCAAAGAAATAAATCAGCATGGCCCAAATTGGGGCAAACTGCACAACGGTTACTTCGCCGATGCTGTTACAGCCGCCCCTCTCATCGATGAAATAAAGTCTGCTGTAAATTTATCAAATCCCAAAATTATAATCGACCTCGCCGGCGGAACAGGATTCATACTTTCCGAATTGATAAAAAGCGGAATCTCGCCTGCTGTACGTTTGATTAATCTCGACCTTTCCATCAAACAATTGGATAACCTGAAAGAAAATAGAATTCAAACCATCTGTTCTTCCCTGCCGGATTTCAAAAGATGTGATATCGGAATTGAATCTGAAATGTTTTTCATAATGCGTTCCGCTCTTCATTATTTCGGCCATGATGGACTTGAACCGCTGCTGAGGCATCTGCGGCAGCAAATGAAAGCTGGAGAATTTTTCGTTCATCAGAACCCCTGTTTTGAAAATCAGGCTGATGCCGATTGTGTTAATAAAATTTATAAAATGATGGGAACAGGCAAATGGTATCCAACTGTTGAATATTTAAGCGAATTGCTCGAAAAAACAGGCTTTGAAATAGAATCGATCTCCCCCGCTCCGAAACTGCCTTTGACAAGCTGCGATTTGGCACAGCGTTACAGCCTGACCGGCAAAAATATTTCAGATATCCGAAGCCAATCTGCAAACATAGACAATATCTTCAATTTGACAGAAAACGGTTTTTGTGCGTATCTGCATTATAAAATTTTTACTTGTATAGCGGTATAAAGTTTATCCTGAACAAAGCAGGCATATAGCCGTATTTAAGAGAACTTTAATTTGAAAGGGAACCTTTGTTTAAATCAATAAGGCAGTTAATTAATGCCGCAATAATGGCAGGTTTTATCGCATTTACAGGTACTTGCGTTTCCACTAACTTATTTGCCGCATCCCGCCCCGAAAAATGGGCATCTCCCGTCAAAGCAAAGGGAATCGGTAATTTCTACAAGGTTTCCGACAGTCTCTATAGAGGCAAACAGCCCAAAGCACAGGGTATCACGGAATTAAAGGAAATGGGAGTCAAAACAATTGTCAATTTGCGAACTGAAGATACGGATAAAGAACTTTTTGGTAATACTCAAATCGGGTACGAGTTTATTCCTATGCGTGCAAAAAATCCAAAAGAAGCGGATATTATAAATTTCCTGAAAATCGTTACAAATAAAGACAAAGCCCCGGTTTTCATTCATTGTATGCGAGGCGCAGACCGCACGGGTCTTATGTGCGCTGTATATCGAATTGCTGTCGAAGGCTGGGAGAAAGAAGACGCAATAGTAGAAATGACAAAAGGCGGCTATCGTTTCAGTCCGCTCTGTTACAAACTAAAGGATTATATCAGAAATCTCGACATTGATAAAATTCGCAAAGAAGTCGGCATTGAAAATATACCAGATCAGACTGTAACTATGCTTGAATTGGAGCCTGCTTTGGTAACTGATTATTTCTGGGCTGCCGATATTTCCTGACGATGCTTAATGCCGCCGATTAATTCATAAAGCTCCGGCGCTTTTAACACCCACAGCATAAATACAAAAACAATCGCACCTGCCGGAACGCAAACTCCGAGTACAATCAGGTTGTTTACTTCGCGCATATTCCATTTTAAAAGATAAACCGCAATTGCCATTACCGTACAGGAAATTGCCGCTCTTACCAAACACGCAGCAATTTTCCTGCCACCCAAAAGTCCCATCCGTCTTCTTAGCAGAAATATCAATATCAACGCGTTAAGTGTAAATGTTATCGAAGTGGAAAGTCCGAACGCCCCCGGCCCGATTCCCGGTATCCAGACAAGCCCTACCAAAAGTAGTAAATTAACAACAGAAAGAACGCATGAAATTTTCAAAGGCGTCTTAGTATCCTTGCATGCATAAAACGCCCTGGCCAAAATTTGATAACTGCAATACGCCCACATTCCAAGCACATACATTTTTAAAACAAGCGCAGCCTGCATCGAATCCGCAACAGTAAATCTTCGCCTTGCGTAAATCATCATTATCGGCTCGGCAAGAATAAACAACCCCACTCCCGTCGAAATTCCTTCCATCAGCGAAAGACGAATCGCGCGGTTGATACTATCTCGAAGATTTGGAATATCGCCGCGCGATGCGTACCTGCTGAGAAGCGGAAAAACCGCGACTCCCAGCGATATCGCAAGCACACCCATCGGAAACTGATAAAACGCCCGCGCAGCCCCGACCCGAACAATCACGCCCTCTTTCAAAGGACATGGAATTGACCAGCCGAAAATATTTATCATTGGCGACTGTTCCGTATAGGTAAGATTCCACGCGATGACATCTTGGAAAAATTCCGAAAACTGCAAAAATCCAAGCCCCAGCAGCATCGGCGTTACAAGCCGGATAATCTGTTTGATTCCCGGCTCCATCGGTCTAATAAATGGAAAGATGAATAGCCCGCTTTTCGTCAAAAGCCACAGCACCGCCGCAAGCTGAACAACACCTGCGACAACAACGCTGAATGCTACAAGCACAAGCTGGTTCTGCAAATTTTCTTTAAGATAAGGAGCAAGCCACCACGCTGCGATAATACCAAAAATATTAAATATGATAGGCGCAGCCGCAGGATATATAAAGTGCCCTCTTGCGTTCAGTGCCGCAGAGCAAAGCGCCAGCAGACAAACCGTGAACATATACGGATACATAATTATCGCAAGCAGCATCAGGAAACTTCTGTCTTTCGGCCCCGGAACCAGTGAATAAAAAAAGAAACCTAATTCCCCGATTACCAGCAGCACCGCGAGAAAAACAGCAAGCAGCGCAAAAGAGTTCGCAAGAAGTCTTTTCGCTCTTTCGCTTCCCTCTTTTTCGTGAATATCGGTAAAGACCGGCACAAACGCAGACGCCAGTGCCCCTTCCCCGAACAATCGTCTGAAAAGATTAGGGATTTTAAATGCAAGTCCGAACGCGTCGTTATACCGTGTCGTTCCAAGTGATGCAATGCCCATATCCCGAAAGAAACCGAATACGCGCGAAATCAGCGTAATGAACGCCACCACCTTAGCGGCGTTGAAAAAATGTTCACGTTCCTTATGTTCATTTTCTGCTTTTATTCCCATCACGTTTCATTATAATCCATTTCTAAATTGAGGTAAATTTAAATGTTTTTGTATATCATTTTGATTTTATCTTTTGTGCTTAATTTTTATGTGCTTTGCCGACTTGCCGGTATGCTCGCCGTAAAAAGAGGCATAATCTTTTTTGCCGTCGCTGTTCTACTTTCGATTTCTCTTATCGTCGCTTCGATGCTCCGCCATTGGTTCGATAATACCATCACTAAAATAATATTTTCAATTGTTACGTACTGGTATGGCATACTCTGGCTGCTTTTTTCAACTTTAATTGTTTATGAAATAATAAAACTGTTTATAAAAATTAAGCCCTATAATGCCGGTATCGCTATCCTTTTAATAGTCGCCGTACTTACCGTCTATTCGATGATAAACACCCAACTCATAAAAATAAAAAAGGTTTCAATCCCCGGCTCCGCCAACATCGACATAGCTCAAATATCTGATATTCACATAGGCTCTGTCAGCGGATGGTTTTTCAAAAGAGTAATCTCCAAAATCAACGATGCAAATCCTGATTTCGTCCTGATAACCGGAGACTTGGTCGATAACGCAAATGGACATACGCGAAAAGCTCTCGAAGTTCTAAAAACGCTCAACGCCCCTGTCCTGTTCGTAACCGGCAATCACGAAGGTTACGCCGGCGTTGAAAAGGTTACAGAGGCATTGAAAAGTTTGGATGTTACTGTGCTGCGCAACCAGTCAGCGGATTTCAATGATGTTCAGTTTATCGGAATCGATGATGGTGTGCATGCAAATGAATTGAAATCAATTATTGACGGACTTCGCGATACTTCTAAATTCTGCATTCTGATGTATCATCGTCCGCCGAACGATTTGAATTTGCTTTCCCGGACAGGCGTAAATCTTACTCTTTGCGGCCACACGCACAAAGGACAAATTTTCCCCTTTAATTTCGTTGTCAAAAATTTCTTTAAAAATATCTATGGCTTGTATGAATTCCCCGGCGGAAATCTTTATGTAACTTCCGGCACAGGAACATGGGGGCCGCGAATGCGATTAGGCTCAAGAAGTGAAATCGTACTAATTCAAATCCGCGAAATTTAAAAAAAAAGTCTCGGCCTTGAGGCCGAACCCACAGTTTTACACTTTTAGTTTTAAGTTTTTAGTTTTTTTACTGTCCGCCTTTACGTGACGCTCTGCGTCTGTCTTCTTCTCGAAGGAATCTCTTTCTGATTCGAATCGAATTCGGACAAATCTCGACAAGCTCATCGCCCTGTATATATTCCATCGCAATCTCAAGGCTCATTTTCCGTGCAGCTTTTACTCTTGCGGCTTCATCTTTACCTGATGCCCGCATATTGCTCATCTGTTTCGCCTTGACCGGATTTACAGGAATATCATTTTCTTTGCAATGTTCACCGACAACCTGGCCGTCATAAACAACATCGCCCGGCTCGACAAAAAACGCGCCTCTGTCATATAATGCATCCAAGGCATAAGCCGTAACCTGGCCTGCATTGGTCGAAATCATAACCCCGTTCTTTCTCTGCGGTATCGAACCTCTCATCGGCTCATATCTTTCGAACGAATGGTGCATAATCGCTTTACCCTGCGTCGCATTGAGCATTCTTGCGTGAAGTCCGAACAGCCCGCGAGAAGGAATCAAAAATTCCATGTGAATAAAATTGCTTCCGCCGCTTTTTGCGTCCATTTTAATTACTTCGCTTCGTCTCTCACCCAGAAGCGACATTACCGCGCTTTGACAATCCATAGGACAGTCAATCGCCAGCAGTTCTATCGGCTCATGATGTACGCCGTCCACTACTTTTATAATTACTTCAGGTTTGCCGACGCAAACTTCATATCCTTCGCGCCGCATATTTTCAAGCAGAATTCCAAGATGCATCAATCCTCTGCCCGAAACCGAATATTCCTCAGGCGTCCTGCCCGGCTCAACTCGCAGCGCAACATTGTGCTGAAGCTCTTTTTCAAGCCTGTCGCCAATCTGCCTGCTCGTTACATATTTTCCGTCTTTACCCGCCAGCGGACCGTCATTGACTCTGAAAGTCATTGACATCGTAGGCTCATCTACCGCGATTACTGCAAGTTTCGATGGATTATCTGGACACGCGATTGTATTTGCAATATCAACAGGATCAAGCCCTGACACAGCACAAATATCGCCTGCCAAAACCGTATCAACCTGTTTCCTGCCAAGACCTGCAAATGAATGAACCTGCAAAACCTTTTGCAAAGTATGCACATTATCCGTGTCGATAACAGTAACATTTTGTCCTTCGCTTATTTGCCCTGCGAAAACTCTGCCGACCGCAATTTTGCCGACATAATCCGAATACTCAAGACTTGTCACAAGCATTTGCAGCGGTGCATCAGGAACAACTTTTGGCGGCGGAACATGTTTTATAATTGTTTCAAAAACGATTTGCATATTGGTTGTTTTTAAATCCGGGTCGCTCGATGCCCATCCCTGTCTGCCCGAAGCATAGATAACAGGAAAATCAAGAGCATCGTCACTGGCGCCCAGTTGAACGAGCAAATCGAATATTTCCGTAACAACCTCGTGAGGACGGCTGTTTTCACGGTCTATTTTATTTATTACCACAATTGGTTTCAGCTTATTTTCAAGAGCCTTGCTGAGCACAAATCTCGTCTGTGGCATAGACCCTTCGAAAGCATCGACCAAAAGCAGTACGCCATCGGCCATTTTCAAAACGCGTTCGACTTCCCCGCCGAAATCCGCATGACCGGGAGTATCGATAATATTGATTTTGTATTCATTGCCTTCAGTGTCGGTATAATTGACTGCGCAATTTTTGCTCAGAATTGTGATTCCGCGTTCCCTTTCGATTGGGTTGGAATCCATAATCAAACCTTCGACGCCGCCCGCAAGCTTATCAAGGTCTTCTGTCCGGAACATGCCCGATTGATACAAAAGCCTGTCAACCAGTGTCGTTTTGCCGTGGTCAACGTGGGCAATTATCGCTACATTACGTATATAATCTGAATACATATAATTATCTCAAAAAGGTAAATTAATATAGGGTTTGTTTCATTCCCTGTTGGAAAGCTACGTATTTTACATTGTTTTTTGTAGATGTCAATGTAAAATCTATTTCTCCAAAACCTAAAATGATACGTAAAAAAACGATAATCAGCTTAAAAAATGTTACCGTTGCCAGGGATAATTCAAAAATCCTTTCGGGCATCAACTGGCAGGTCATGCAGGGACAATGCTGCGCAGTAATCGGCCCAAACGGCGCAGGAAAGTCCGCACTCATCGCCGTAATCAGCGGTTATCTCTGGCCGCAGGATGGTTTCGTTTCTGTTTTTGGCAATACTTACGGCGAAGTTGATTTGCAGACCATCCGCAGCAAAATCGGCCTTATCGAACCCTCAAGAACGCCACGCTTCGATGATACAATGCTCGTAAAAGAAGTGATCGCGACAGGTCTATTCGGAACCTTAATGCTGCCAATAGATAGGTCTGTCACAAAGCAGCAATGGAAAAAAGTCGATTCACAAATTTCTTTTTTCAAACTCAATAAACAGAAAAATCTGCCAATCAATGCTCTTTCCACCGGCGAGCAAACAAAAGTACTCATTGCCCGCGCGATGATTTCTAAACCAAAAATGCTGATATTGGACGAGCCGACAAATGGTCTCGATATGGCCAATAGAGCGATTGTCGTTAATATTCTAAATAAGATGCGCAAACATAAAAATCCGCCCGCGATAATTATCGTCTCTCATCATCTTGAAGAATTGCCGCAATCCCTCGATAATATTCTTCTTTTGAAAAGTGGAAAAATTGTTTCGCAGGGTCAGCCGCAAAAAGTTTTAACATCCTTAAACCTCAGCAAAACTTTCGGCTGCAAAGTAAAAGTCCTCAAACATAAAGGCGCATATTTAGCTTCCGCCCGTATTTAATTCAATCCATCGCATCAAAACTTCCACAACATAATCAATCTCGCATCCGCTCAATTCTTTATGCGCTTTAATTTTATGCCATTTCGCAAGACAGCTTCGACAGCAAGTCGCCGTTGCGTGCTGAGCTATAAAAACCGGATGCCCTCTCATCGGCGTTTGTTTGCCGTCATTTTTCGGTTCCGCCGGTGCCAGCCGTTTGATAATAAAATCCCTCGCATGTTCTTGAATTTTATCAATCCCTTTTTGCTGAATATATTCCAGCTCCTTCGGTTTGAGTTTGAATCGGCTCCGAAATTTCGACCTCTTTAATCCCTCAAAAAGCTTATCATCTATTCCTTTGCCCATCCTACATAATCCACCCAAATTAAATAGCTCCTGACCCCGTTTTTTTAATCTACCACCATTGTTTTAGCCAATTCTTTGCTCTTCTCAACTCCATACAAAACCTCAACCAGCTTCAGCGAAAACTCCATCGCCGTACCCGCCCCCTGAGAAGTTATGCAATTTCCGTCAACGACGACCCGCTGCCCTGCCGCCTCTTTATTTTTCAGCTTATCAGACATCGCCGGATAACACGTCGCTTTTTTCCCCGCCAAAAGTCCATGATGTTCCAGCACTACCGCAGGCGAAGCACAAATCGCCGCATAAAACCGCCCCGCCTCTTTTTGTTTTTTCAGCATTTCGACCAGATCCGCGCAATCTCGCAGATGTTCCGCTCCCGGCATCCCACCCGGCAGTGCTATAAGATCGTAAGTATCAGCTTTACAGTCACTTAGTAAACAATCCGCCGTAATTTTCACCTTTCTCGAAGTTATTATTTGCAGCTTCTGCACCGAAGCAATGGTGACATCGGCTCCCATCCTGCGAAGACAATCAATAATCGCTATCGCTTCGAGTTCTTCCGTTCCATCCGCAACTGGTACAAGTACTTTTTTGCTCATAACAATTCTCCTTAAAAAAAACGTCATCAATATTTTAAACAATATTTTTACTTGATTACCATAAAAAAATCCCTCAAAATATAACCCTCTTTAAAGGACTAAGCGATGTTAAACAGGATTTTTAGATTGCAGGCCAGAAATTCCTCCGCCAAAGTAGAAACCATCGCCGGTGCCACAACATTTCTGACAATGGCCTATATCATCTTTGTAAATCCCTCGATTCTCTCCAATGCCGGTATGGACAAAGCCTCAGTCGTCGCAGTTACCTGCATCGTAACCGCACTTGCCACAATAATAACAGGTCTTTTCGCAAACGCTCCCATCGCCATGGCTCCCGGAATGGGACTCAATGCCTTTTTCGCATACACGCTCGTCATCACTCAGAAAATTTCATGGCAGACCGCGCTCGGCGTTGTTTTTCTTTCCGGCCTTTTCTTTATGTTCCTCACGCTTATCGGTCTGCGAAAAAAACTTGTCGAGGCGATTCCATCTTCGCTCGTCTCGGCGATTTCCGTAGGCATAGGACTTTTCATCACCTTCATCGGCCTGCAAAATCTCGGCATCGTTACAGACCATCCTGTTACGCTCGTCAAAGCCGCTAACATAAACGCCGCAGTTATAATTGGCCTTTCAGGTTTAATCGTAATGATTTATCTCGAGATGAAAAAATTAAAAGGTTCTCTGCTGATTGGAATTATTTTCTCTACTCTGCTCGCAATCTGCTTAAACAAATACCTCTCACCCGAACAGAAAATTCAGGTCCCGCATACTTTTTTTTCCGCGAATATAAACATCGCGGCCGTCGCTTTTAAACTCAATATTGCCGATGCCCTGAAATGGAGTCTTTTCGGCAGCATCTTTTCTCTTATGTTTATGGATATGTTCGATAGTATCGGCACTCTCGTTGCCTGCTGCAGCGAAGCAAAAATGGCCGATGAAAACGGAAAAGTAAAAGAACTCGACAGGCTCCTTGCGATTGATGCCGCAGCTACAATGTTCGGCGCTCTTTTAGGAACCTCCACAACAACATCGTATATCGAATCAGCCGCCGGAATCGAAGAAGGGGGAAGAACAGGCCTTACATCAATCGTTACCGGAATCTTGTTTTTGGCTGCCGCTTTCTTTGTGCCTGTTATTGGAATCGTTCCTGCGTACGCTACAGCGCCTGCCTTGATTATGGTTGGTCTTTTTATGATTAAGGAAATCAAAAAAATCGATTTCACTCATTTGGAAAACGCCTTTCCCGCCTTCATAATCATTATAATGATTGCGTTCAGCTACAACATCAGCACCGGTCTTGCGTATGGTTTTATTTCATTCACCCTGCTGAAAGTTATTTCCGGAAATCCCACACAAATCAAACCTGCTATGTGGCTCATAACCATCTTATCAATTTTCTATTTCCTCGTTCCCCTGATCAGTAACAAATGAAATACAGTGTAAATCCGTGTCTAAATATTACGCACAAACGCCGCCGCCATTAGTGAAACCAGAATTAAATAATCCAGGTCATTGATGCCGTACCGTTCATGTTCGAGTGAATTGTCCGCGTAAAACGCACCATAACATTTATCTTCGCTCATTATCGGCGCGATTATCGCCGAATTAACTTTATTCTCGCTTTCTGCCCGAATAGGAAGCCGCGGAATAAGTATATACTTTTGCATTTTCAACGCGTCATTAACTCTCGACGAAAATACAAGTTCCTCCAATTTAACCGCTTTCCCGCCTAATTCTTTTCCTTTTGCCATTTCGATTTCACCCTTCGGGTCTTTCCTTATCCCGACCCACGCGTGAAATGGCTTAAACTGCTTAAACATCAAATCCAACAGGACATTCAGCAGTTCTTTATTATCCAGGCACTTGCAGATTGCCGCCGCCGCGTCTGCGAACTCTTTCCCGCGCTTTGCCTGCATTTTTATCAATGGTGCGTCCGCGCTGTCCAAATGCCTTATCACAACTTGCGGCTCATGCAGCGTCGCATGCAGCGTATCTTCAAGACTTACTCCCCCGCTTTTTTCCGTATCTTCGATTTGTATATCGATTTGAAAATCAGAAACTTTAAGCATATCGCCGTCTTTGATTTCCGCTTTATGAATGACATCATTATTGAGATATGTTTTATTAGCCGAGTCGAGGTCTTCGGCCACCCATTTGCCTTCGGTCGTTGTATAAATGACTGTATGCTGACGGGACACCGCTCTATCCGGAAGGAAAACCTGGCTGCCTATCTGCCTGCCGATATAGATGGGGCCTTTTGCGAAACGTAATTCGTTTACTACTTTATCTCCGCGTTTTACGATAAGACGCATAGCTCTCTCCGTAAAAACCCTAAAACGAATACCGAACCTATACTATCTATTTATTCCTCTAATTGCAAGTTTTTATAATAAAAAAAAAGGCAGGATTTAAGTCATCCTGCCTTTTCTCAATTTCTCTAATTTTGCATAGCTTATTCAGCTTCAGCCTTCTTATAATTTCTTTTCAAAGGTTTTTCAACAAGACCCATACGAATTGCCTTTGCTGATACCTTGATTCTGGTCACTTTGCCTTCGACCAGTGCCCGAACTTTATGGATATTAGCCTTGAATTTCCGTTTGGTTATACCGGTTGTTTTAATACCGACTCCGCCCAGATATTTAGCTTTACCGCGTCTGGCTATTGTATTGCCGCTTGACGTTTTTTTACCTAAGATACTGCAAACTCGTGACATAGCTCTTTTGCTCCGTTTAATTATCTAACTTAATTCTCTATAGTCCTGTAAGTATAATAACTTATTTTCTTATTGCAAGCCCAAATTTATTGATTTTCGACTAAAAAAGGCCCTTGTTTTCAATCAATTTATGTATAGTACGCTTTATCTGCCTCGCAAGTTTTACTGCTTTTTTCGCTTCATTAAGTGAAATTGGCTCATATGGTCCCGGATAACGCATTACTGTCGCATATTCCGTAAATTTCCTTTGTTCTTCTACCGACAAAGAAAAATCTATACTTTTCGGCATCAGCGATATTAACATCTCTATATCGTGCGTGCGTGGAAATTCCTTTTTTATTATCACCAGAAATGCTTTAAGGTATTTTTCAACGCATTGCTGGGCATGAAAACACACTGTATCGATTGGACATTTATCGCCGAGTTTGAGGGTATGAGCTGCGTTCTTAAGGTCGTTATCGCCTTTAGCCATCCATTCTTGTGCGATTAGAAAACTTTTATCTTCTGGCATAAAGTCGTTTCCCCTCAAGAGCGGCAGGTCTTTCAATTGTCCCTATGACCTCTTTTCTCCATTCGAAATCTTGCGGCGTTACGACAATTATATCTTTGGGGATCATAATATCATGAAGTGCAACCCCGATTTCAATCGCCTTTTCACGTCGGCTGCCGCTGACCGGCATTACTATAAGAAGATCGACATCGCTGTCCGGACCGGCCGTCCCTGTAGCGTAAGATCCGAATAAAATAATCTGTTCTGGCGAAAATTGATTCACTACTCGCTGAACGATTTGTTTTATTTGTCCGCTGATTTTTTTAAATTTTGATTTTGTATTTTTGCCCATCTTATTTTCCTGACCGCAATTTTAATTTATCGGCTTATGCTTGTCAAAAGTTCTTTTTTTCCTTATAGTTAGGCTGTTTTATAAGAGATTATCTATAATTAAGAGTGCTATGAATCTTTATGGCAGAATGTCAATCCTTGTTTTTATTTGTTTAGTCCTGGCAAGCCCCTCCTTTGTTCAGGCAAAAACAAATTTTTCTAAAATTGAAAAGAAGAAAAATATGAAAATTCAAAATGAAGATGGTTATAACTTATGGCTGCGTTATCCAAAAATTGATAACCCAAAATTACTGGATCAATATCGCTCTTCAATCAAAAGCGTCTGCGTTCTCGGAGGCAGCAAAACTTTCGATATCATCAGAAACGAATTCGACCTTGCCCTGCCCGCAATGCTCGACAAATCTATCCCGATTACTTCCGACAAACCACAAGACAATTCAATCATCGCCGCCACCATCGCAACATTGAAAAAGTTTAGCCCCCGCACCTGTGGCGGGGGTTCAGAGCCGCGACCGTCAGGGAGCGGTAACGTTTTCGAATTATCAGATATTCCCAATATCTCTTCTCTCGGCGACGAAGGTTTTCTGATTCGCAGCCGTGAACAAGACGGCAAAAAACTAATTATCATCACCGCAAATTCCGACATCGCCGTCTTAACCGGAACATTCCATTTTCTAAGCCTCCTGCAAACCCATCAATCGATAGAAAATCTAAATATCAAAAGCATCCCGAAAATCAAACATCGCATCTTAAGCCACTGGGACAACCTCGACGGCTCAATCGAACGAGGCTATGCCGGCAAATCCCTCTGGCAATGGAACCAGTTACCAAAAAAAATCGACCCCCGCTATTACGATTACGGCCGCGCATGTGCTTCCATCGGCATAAACGGCACAATCCTCAACAACGTCAACGACCAGACCCAAAGCCTCTCCAGCGAATACATAACCAAAACCGCCGCCCTCGCCGATTGTTTACGCCCTTACGGAGTAAAAGTTTTTCTTACCGCTGTTTTCAGCGCACCAGTCCAGCTTGGAAACTTACCTACCAGCGACCCGCGAGACGCTGCCGTCGCAAATTGGTGGAAACAAAAAACTGATGAAATCTACAGACAGATTCCCGACTTCGGCGGATTCCAGGTAAAAGCAAGCTCCGAAGGCGCCCCCGGCCCGCACGATGAAGGCGCAAACCACAATGATGGCGCAAATATGATGGCCGATGCCCTCCATCCTCACGGCGGTATCATCCTCTGGCGTGCGTTCGTTTATGATACAACTATTGATTCCGACAGATTCAAATGTGCCTACAAGGAATTTGTCCCGCTCGATGGCAGTTTCAAATCCGATATTTTCGTGCAGGTCAAAAACGGCCCCATCGATTTCCAGCCGCGCGAACCGGTCAATCCGCTTTTCGGCTCAATGCTCAAAACTCCGCTCGCTCTCGAACTGCAAATAACACAGGAATACCTCGGCCACGCAAATCATCTCGTCTATCTATCGCCGATGTGGAAAGAAACCCTCGACTGGGACACTTACGCTAATGGGCCAAGTTCGACCGTCTCGAAAATTATCGATGGTTCGCTCTATAAATTCGAAGATTCCGCAATAGTCGCCGTCACAAACACCGGCTCAGACCGAAACTGGACCGGCCATCATATCGCACAGGCAAACTGGTTTGCCTTCGGCCGCTTGGCATGGAACTACAGATTGAGCGACGATGAAATTTGCGATCAGTGGGTAAAAATGACATTCTCGAACGACCCCGCCTTTGTCGAACCCGTAAAAAAAATGATGCTCGGCTCATGGGAGGCCTGCATCAATTATATGACTCCGCTCGGTCTGCACCATATAATGCAGGAAGGCTTCCATTACGGCCCTCAGCCCGATTTAAACACTGCCCCGCGCCCCGACTGGAATTCCACTTATTACCACCGCGCCGATGCAAACGGCCTTGGCTTCGACCGCACCAAAACTGGCAGCAATGCCGTCGCTCAATATCGCTCCCCGCTAAAAGAGCAATTTGAAAACATCGATACCTGCCCCGAAAAATTCCTGCTCTGGTTCCACCACGTCCCATGGAACAGAAAAATGAAATCAGGCCGAACTCTCTGGCAGGAGCTTGAAAAACATTATGCAGATGGTGTACAATATACCGCCGAAATGGAAAGCACATGGAAATCTCTCGAAGGAAAAATCGACCCGCAGAGATTTAAAGATGTTGAAGAAAAATTAAAAATACAGCATAATGATGCAAAACATTGGCGTGATGTTTGCTTAAAATATTTTAGCCAGTTTGTGCAGAAATAAAATTGAATTTAGTTTTGTGTCTTCGTGCCTTAGTGGCTACGTTGAAAGGAAAAACCAGATGAGTTCTAAATTAATAATCGTCGGCGCAGCCGGTAGAATGGGAAAAAGAATCGCCGCTCTCGCTCTCGAATCGAAAAATTTCGAAATCTTCGGAGCAGTCGAAGGCAGCACATGTCCCGACCTCGGCAAAAATTTCGAGCAGACAAACATAAAAATCACATCTGATTTTCCTGCCGGCGCTGATGTCGTAATAGATTTTTCACTGCCCGTCGCCTTTGAAGGCACAATAAATTATTGCCTGAAAACCAAATGCGCCCTCGTTCTCGGCACAACCGGCCTGTCCCCCGAGCAAATCAAAAAAGTCGATGACGCCGCAAAAACAATTCCCGTCATCCAGGCCACAAATATGAGCGTTGGTATGAATCTGCTTTTCGACCTCGTCGGCAAAGTTGCCCAAAAACTCGGCGATGAATACGATATCGAAATCGTCGAAGCGCATCATCGTTTCAAAAAAGACGCACCCAGCGGTTCAGCAATGACCCTTGCTGAAAAAATCGCAATCGCTACAGATAAAAAATTTCCCGATTGCCTCGATGTAAGCAGAAATGGCAAAGAAGCCCTCCGCAAAAAAGGCTCAATTGGTATGCAGGCCCTCCGCCTCGGCGACACCGTCGGCGAGCATTCCGTAATGTTCGGCACTCTCGGCGAAACCGTAACAATCTCCCACAGCGCTCACAGCCGTGACACCTTCGCCGTCGGAGCCGTCAGAGCCGCTCAATGGCTCATCGGCAAAAAACCCGCCAGATACACAATGCCCGATGTCCTCGGCCTCAAATAATCAAGTAGTCAATAACGCAAACGCGATCGTCGTCCCGTTAAAAAGCAGATGAATAAAAATCGGCCGAAGCAGCGACCCGCTTTTTTCATAAGCATACCCCATCGCAACCGACAAAATAAATATCGCCGGCAGATGCATCAATGGATGAAGCACCGCAAAAATCGCCGAAGCAAAAAATATACTCTGCCACGGCCCATATCCCAAACCTTCGCGCATATACGTCTGCAATAGTCCCCGAAAAACCAGCTCCTCAAAAATCGGCGTCAGTCCCGCCGCGAACAACACCATCAAAACCCGCAAAATTAATTGTTTATGTTCGAGCAGTACAACAAGTCCCTCATTTTTTTCAAACTCGAACTCCGGCCCGACAATAAGCGTCCCGATAAAAACAACCGCCCAAAGTGTAATTATAACCAGCGGCCAAACTGATACGAAAATCGCCGCCGCCAATGCCAGGTCGCGAAAAATATCTTTAAATTTTATTCCAAACCCCCGCAGCCCATCCTCAAAATATATTTTCGCCGAATTGACAATAAAAAAGATAACAACAACTTCAATCGCGAAGAAAACTCCAAACGTCGCGAACTTCTGACGCCAGTCTGTCATTTTCGACGTCAAACTCTCCGCCGCACCAGACCCAATCGCCGTCAGCAGCAGCCACCCAAAAAGAACCGCAAATGGAAAGTAGTACGGCATATTATTCCGCCGATGCCCCGCACTTTCGAGCGATTTTGTCCCAAATCGCGTCTCAGAAAGCCACTTAACCAGCATTCCCCCGCCCGCCGCCAGCGTTATCACAAAAAAAACTGAATAATATATTTCCATTATCTTTCCTGTTGTTGCAATAATTTAATTTTATTGTTAGTATCAAACCTGAACGATATTTTCAAGGATTATAAAAATGGCAATGGATGTCTTCAAAATTGCAGGCCCCGTTAGGCTTGATGGTACTATAACAGTCAGCAACTCGAAAAACGCCGCTCTCCCGATCATGGCCGCTACACTTCTCGCCGGCGGAAAAAATATCCTCCATGGCCTGCCCAACCTCAGCGACATCGAAGTTATGTGTCTGCTTATTGATTCCCTCGGCTGCAAAACCGAAGTCTCAAACGGCACAACCACCATCGACACAACCACCGTTGACAATCCTTTCGGCGATTACGAAATCGTCCGAAAAATGCGCGCCGGCATTTGCATCCTCGGCCCACTGCTCGCACGTTGCGGCAAAGCTCAGGTTTCAATGCCCGGCGGTTGCGCTATCGGTTATCGCCCCGTTGACATCCACATCCGCGGCCTGCAGGAAATGGGCGCAAAAATCGAACTAAAGAACGGCTACATCGTCGCTCATTCAAACGGCGGACTCAAAGGTACAAACATCTTCCTCGGCGGACCATTCGGCTCAAGCGTCCTCGCTACCGCAAACATCCTCTCCGCCGCTGTCCTCGCAAAAGGCAAAACCGTAATCGAATACGCCGCCTGCGAACCCGAAGTTACAGACCTCGCAAACTGCCTCCTCAAAATGGGAGCAAAAATCAACGGCATCGGCTCTCCGCAGCTCACTATCGAAGGTGTCAAAGAATTAAAACCCGTCGAATATTCCATCATCCCCGACCGAATCGAAGCGGGAACTTTCCTTACCGCCGCCGTCGCCACAAGGGGAAGATTAAAACTCAAAAATTGCCGTCTCGACCACTTAATGGCCGCAGTCGACAAACTCCGCAGCATGAAAATCGCCGTCGAAGAAACTTCCGATGGCTGCGAAATCGCCTGCAATGGCCACATCGAAGCTACCGATATAACAACGCTTCCCTATCCCGGCTTCCCGACAGACCTCCAAGCCCAGTTCATGGCCTGCCTCTGCCTCGCAAAAGGAAACAGCGTTATAACCGAAAAGATTTTCCCCGATAGATTCATGCACGTCGCAGAACTAAGCAGAATGGCCGCAAATCTCCGCAAGGAAGGCCCCCACGTTATCGTCAGTGGCGTTGATAAATTAATTTCCGCTCCCGTAATGGCCTCTGATTTAAGAGCCTCCGCCGCCCTCGTCGTCGCAGCTCTTGCCGCGCATGGCGAAACAATCGTTAATCGTGTTTATCACATTGACAGAGGTTATGAAAAAATTGAAGAAAAACTAAATGCAGTCGGCGCAAACATTCAGCGCTTTAGCGTATAAATATCGACTGAATCCAATTCCATAATCCTTTGAAGAAATTCACCGCCTCGAAATCTTTTTCTTTCAGGCTCCAGACAAATTTCCCAAATCCGATTTGTCCCAGCGCATAATATCCAAATGAAAACTGTCCGATTGCTATCGCTCCGATTGCAGCTTGACCAATCGAAAAGAATCCTGCGAAACTCAACTGCGCAAGCCCGAAAACCAGCGCAACCGAAAGCTGACCAATTGCAATAACACCAATCGATAATTGCCCTATCGCGACAACACCGATTGCTTTCCTGCCGACAGCGATAATCCCTTTCGCCCAGATTCGCTTGCCCGTCTCAGGACAAATCCCCATCGTAAAATGCAGCAGCGGACAATTCCCGATTTTCATCTTCGACGTAAATTCCTTAAAAAGCATCCCGCTCTCATACAAATATTTCCGCGTCTCGCCCCACCCGCTCTGCGTTATAACATAGTCCGGCTTCACATTCAGTAAATTCGCCATAATTGCATCCCTTAATCCACGACTTTCTTCCTGTAAATTTTCGAATCGAGTCCCTTAACAAACGCCGTCCAGTTCGAATCCCCCGGCTCATTTTCAATCTTGCCAGTAACCTGATTTATCTTGGCATCAATATTATCAAGGAAACTTACCAGAAACGCCTCCGCCGTCATCGGCAGTTTCGGCGAACCAAATTCATATTGACCATGATGCGACAGAATTATATGTTCGAGACATTCGATAATCTCACGATTAACCTCCGTAAGTTCCGCCGCTTTTTTCTCAACCATATTCACAGTCAGCACGATATGCCCCAGTAACTGCCCGCTGTCAGAATACCCGAACGCCATCTTATAAGTCAACTCTTGCGTCTTACCCATATCATGCAGAAATATCCCCGCCAATACCATATCGCTCTGAAGCTGTGGATAAAAAGGCATTATCGCTTTTGCCGTATTCAGCATATTATTCGTATGTTCCAGCAGCCCCCCGATATAGTTGTGATGATTCGCAGTCCCGCCCGGTGCAGTGCAGAAATTCTTCATCATCTCTTTATCGTTCACAAACTGATTAACAAGCGATTTCAAAAACGGATTCTTAATTTCCGAAACTATTTTTACAGTATCGTCCCACATCTGCTTGATGTCTTTTTCAGTTCTCGGCAGATAATCATTAATATCCACCTTCTCCGCCGGCACTGCCGTAATACGATCTCCCACAATCTGCATTGCGTTCTGATATATTTCGCTCCTTCCCCTGATATGTGCAAAACCTTCTTTAGGCAGCGAATTAAAAAGTTCTTCCGTCGCCTGCCAAATCCTGCCGTTGACCTTGCCCGTCCTGTCGCCGACAAACATCGCGATATACAAGTCCCCTCGCGTCGTACTCCTCAAAATCGGCTGGCTGATCATATAAACATCATCGATTGTCGTCCCGCCCTGTAATTGATTTATAAAAATATGTCCCATTTTCATCCTTAAATTGAAGTTTTGATAATAATTAATATAGTATCATTAGCCCAATAAAACAAGCAGGATTTTTGCCGGTTAAATTGCTTTCAAATCAGTATATAAATCCTCCCATTCAGGATTTGACTTTTCGATCAAATTGATTTTCCATTCCCTCTTCCATTTTTTAATCTGTCTTTCTCTCGTTATTGTATCCCCAGGGTATTTGTGTTCCTCAAAATATACAAGAATGTGAATACCGGTATTCCTCGTGTAATTATCATTGCTTTTGCTTCTGTGTTCACTCATTCGCCGAATCAGGTTATCCGTCGAACCAACATAAATATCTCCCCCTTTTCTATTCGCTGTTATGTAAACAAAATGTTGTTCCATAATCATTTTTTTACATCGGTTAATTTTTTTATTTTGATTCTGCCTGCGGAGGACTCTGTCCGGAGTTTACCCCTGTGAAAACAGTGAGACCGCAGGGACAGGCAAAAAGCTTAAATATCACCATTCATTTTCATAAATTTATATTCTCTTCATCGCCTGTCCTCAAGAATGCAGAAAACAGGAATTCACATCATTACACAATCCTAATCTTTTATTTTTTCCTGCGCAGAATATTACAAATTTATCCATGCTCCTTTTCCTCAACATCTGGTTGCCTGCGGAGGACTCTGTCCGGAGTTTACCCCTGTGAAAACAGGGGCAGCCAAATAAAGACATCACACAAAAATGAATTGCCCAACTATAGCTACCTGTCCTGCCCGTCCATTTTGTCCGCTCCGTTAGATGCGAGCTATCATGCCTATCTTTAAAAAACTCAGAGAACTCAATTGGAAGAGGACGTTTCAAATTAATAAACCTATTATTACTTTCTAGAAAGCTAAGACAATTTAATTAATTTTTGCCCTTAAACCCTTTTTTAATTTAGGGTTTTTGGATATCATCTCAATAGCAATATCAAAATCACTTTTTGATTTTGAAAAAATAAATCGCTCAGAAAAAACAACTTGAAGCGAATTCACCCTCATAACATTTTCATTATTCATAAATATCGGTAAACCAGTTAGGAATGAATCCCTTAATGGACTTTCAACTAAAGATCCTGAAATGACCACTTGTGCTAATTGAGGGCAAATAATATATAAACAGGATCTTGGCGATAAGGGTAAATATATCTCAATGCCAGGACTTAATAAACCAAGGTTTCCATAAGGTCGTTGATCAAACATGTTATCTCTTACCACAGGGTTATCAGATAAAATAAAATTTCTATTTTGTGGAGATTCACACAAAAACCAACGTCTGGTCAATAAATGCTCAGCAAATTCTTGTGCAAATAAAACAATACAATTCAAGGCAGCCTGTTTATCATCTTCCTTGCTATATTCACTAACCTTTTTTTTGTCACCACCAAACTGTATATCTGAACCATAATGTTGAACAATATATTCACGCATAGCTGCAAATTCTTTTTGAAGACTAGATGTGCGAACAATTTGAACTGCTATAAATAATGCCAAATTATATTTTTCATCGTCTGATAATTGTAAATTTTTATTAATTAAGATTTTATTTATGCTGTTTGCACCCGTACCATCAACTTTTTTTAGTAAATCCTCCATATGTGGAATGTTGTGATTTTCGTTAAAGCCATCATAAAATTTATTTTCATGTGCAATATCTTTAGTGGGAGATATGAAAAAATTATTTAGCTCTTTATCCATTACCCATACTTGGGCTTTACGACCACTTTTTATTGCAAATTTCTTTAAAAGAAACTGAGGAACATAATGTTGCTTCTTAGTTTTATTCAAAATATTTAACCACCAGTCCCGAAAAAGATAAATTAATTTGGTTTATTATTTTCTTTTCCTAAGCAGATTTCAGATAAATTTTCCCATGACATATTACATAATAGATACAACTTTCCGCTATTCACTTATCGTTTTTACTGTTTTGCCTGCCGCATCGGCAGCGTTTTTGCTTTAAGGCACAGCCTGCAAGCTAAAAAATTAAAAAGATAACACTGGAGCAAGCTTGCTTGCGGAAGGGTTACTTTTAATTTTTTTATGTGTTCGCAGAACACGCCTTAAAGCAATTATCTCTGCTGAAGCAAAGCGAAAGTCCTCGAATCTTCAGGATTTTTGCTCTTGCAATCCCCCTTGCGGGGACTTGAAAGCAAAAATCAGAGAGGATTAGCTCTGTGGCTCAAGCAATATTTTATTTTCAAAAAAACATTCGCGAAAATTCGTTCGTGTTCGGAGCCTGCCCTCGCGCATGCGGGGGTGGTTTAAAATAATCCGTTAAATCCGTTAAATCCGTATCATCCGCGGTTAATAGCTCTGTGATTCTCTTTTTCTCTGTGGCTAACTTTTTCTTTTGCCTCCTTAAAAAAATAGTCTCGGCTTTTTGCCGAATCCAAAGTTTTGCACTTTACACTTTAAGTTTTAAGTTTCTTCTTTGCTGCTTCCTCATCGCAGCTAAAATTATATCCTTCATTTCCCCCAATCTCAACCGATTAAAAAAATCTTCTTTCAAAATACCCTCGAAAAGTTCGTATTTTAAACCCCTGCGCAATCAGAAATGAAGATATCCAAATTGCGTCAAAAGTAGGTTATTCTATACTCCCTATATCCTTAATTCTGCCCCCAAAACCCTATACCTTTTTTCACTTTTCTCCGCTTTTTTCCCACTTTTTCAGACTTTTTATGCAACATTTCACGCTTTTTCGCGACTTTTAAAAAATTCTTCTTAACTTATTTAAATACAAACACTTATCGTTTTAAAATCGCGCATAACTTCTTTATTTACGTACCTGCAGCGTCCAACTTGTTTATAGACGATTTTTGCCATAAGTCCTTTATTTACGTTAATTTTTTGCGCACAAAAATAAGGACTTACAAACCCCGTTTAGTTTCTGCATCCAAAATTACTTTTCTTCTGTCTTCTCTGGCTTTTGTGTGATTTCTTGTAGCTGTTCGTTTATTTTTTTTAGCGTATCGACGTGATTTTGCTGAATCTCGGCAAGGCTTTCCTGGGTCTCTGAAAGTTTTTCTTTAGTTTGAACAAGTTGGACTTGTAAGCTTGCTATTGACTGTTGGTTTCTTTGTGCTTCTGCTTTCCAGTTAGCGCTGTCAATTTCGAGCATCTTTGTTTTACGGGCTGTGCTGTCATATTCGTTTACTAATTTGCCAATATTTTCATACGCCTGCTCTAATTTCTGCTGCTGCAAATGATTTTGCAGACTGCTCCAAACAAACGCAGCTATCGTTATAGCCAGTCCAAAGGCCATAAAGGCCAAAGCGACTTTTCCGCCCGTACTGAGTTTAAACGCATCGAAAATTTTTCTGCTCAGTGACACTTTGAATTCGACCGGCAGCGGCTCGAACTTTTCCAGCTTGATTGTCGGCGCTTTATTTTCTTCCTGGGCAAATATTTTCAAATCCGGAATTGCCGCCGCAGGCTGTTGCGTTGTCGGTTTTGTAACTGTAACAACTGGTTTATTTTGCTGAATAGAAGGCTGGAAAATTTTATTTACGATTCCGGAAAGTCTCTGTGCCTGTTCGGCGGTGTTGATATGTTCGACTTTATTTTCATCTTGTTGTTTCGCGGATTTAGACGCGTCCAGCGGTAAATCGACTATAAATGTCTTATTTTTATGTTTTCTTATCTGCACAACTCCAAGCTTCGCGCATTCTTCCACCACGCCCGCCGAAATTCCTTGACTGCTTGCGTATTGCTGCAAAGTCAAAAGCGATTTCTTTCTGCTGAAAAGCCGGTCGTCATTTAATTCGTTGTTGCCTATTGACATAGTATCATTCCGAAAAAGGAGTTTAGATAAATATATTTTCGGACTTTTTGGCAAAATTCTTGAAATTTAAGGTTAGTTTTACAAAAAAACGTGCCTCTGAATACACAATAAAAAGTATCGACTTTAATTCGCCGATACAAGAGAAATGAAAGTTCTTATAGCTGAAGATGATACTACGTCAAGGATTGTACTGCAAAACCACCTGAAAAACTGGGGTTACGAAGTTATTGCGGCCGGTGACGGCGGCAATGCGTGGGATGAGATTCTGACCCAACGACCTGAAATCGTCCTTATCGATTGGATAATGCCGGGGATAGACGGTCTTGAGTTGTGCAGGAAAATCCGCTTATTGAGCAACACACAATACATATATATAATTTTCCTTACATCGAAAGCGGAAAACTGCGACATTGTAACCGCGCTCAACAGCGGTGCAGATGATTTTATGAGCAAGCCGTTCGATAAAGACGTTTTCCACAGCAGAATAAAAGTCGCAGAAAGAATTTTCAATTATGAAAATGAAATGCGAACAGCCCGTCAAAAAGCGGAAGATTCTCAAACAAAACTCGAACAAGTCAATCTTCAGCTCGAACTTACGTACAAAAAACTTATGGAAGCCGCACATAGAGCCGGAATGGCGGAAGTAGCCGCCAACGTTCTGCACAATGTGGGTAATGTTCTCAACAGCATTAATGTGTCAGTGGAAATTGTCAGTGAAAAAATTGCAAATTCTGAAATTTCAAATCTGCAGAAACTTGCGCACCTCCTAAAACAACATAGCGGGAATATTGCCGATTACCTTTCTAATGACCCCAAAGGCAAGCACATCCCAGCATATCTTTTCGAAGCGGCTGAACACCTTGTGAAACGTAAACTGGAAATAACTGAGAACCTTAATTCTCTTATCAAAAATGTCAAACGCGTAAAAGATATTGTCAAATCGCAGCAGCTTTATACTAAAAATGAAAAGCACAGGGATATTGTTCATATTTCAGACATAATTGAGAACGCTATAGAAATAAATCACGCAGGACTCGAGCGGTTTAAAATCGAGGTTATTCGAGAATATGAAGAACTTGGAAAAATCACAATAGATAAACATCGGCTCCTTCAAATGCTTGTAAGCATTATCGACAATGCACAGCAGGCTCTTACAGAAAGTCCTAATCAGCCGAAAATTTTAAAAATACGTACGGCAAAAAAGAATAATAAAAGAATTAAAATAGAAATATCCGATAATGGTGTCGGCATAAAATCTGAGGATGCGCATAAAATCTTTCAACAGGGCTTTACGACAAAGCCCACAGGCCATGGCTTCGGATTACATAGCTGTCGACTTACGGCAAACGATTTACACGGCAGCATAAGTATCCATAGTACGGGCGTCAACCAGGGCGCAACAGTAACACTTGAACTGCCTGTGACTGAAATTGAGGTGAAAAATGAAAGTCGTTAATGAATTTAAAAACAAAAGAATACTCATCGTTGATGATAAGGAATCAATACACGAAGATTTCAGGCGTATTCTTTCTGATACCGCTCAGAATACACCGCTCGATATGGCCAGAGCAGCGGTTTTCGGCAATACTTCCGAGAACGCAAATCCATCTACAGACAGCTTCGAATTAGATTGCGCTTTTGACGGACACGGCGCACTTGAAAAAATTGTAGAAGCGGCAAGAGTTGGAAAACCTTACGCTATGGCATTTGTAGATATGAGAATGGATTCGAACTGGGATGGTCTGGAAACAATAGAAAAACTCTGGAAAGTTCAGCCTTCCCTTCAGGTGGTTATTTGTACTGCTTATTCAGATCATTCATGGTCCGAAATCACAGCCAAACTGGGTCAAACCGAAAGATTTTTAATTCTCAAAAAACCTTTCGATAGTATCGAAGCACGTCAGATGGCTTGCGCTCTTACAGAAAAATGGGAACTGCTAAACAACCTCGACAAGCTTGTGCAGGAAAGAACTGTGCAGATTTCTGAAACACGGGACATTGCTGTTTTCGTGCTTGCTTCTCTGGCAGAATCCAGAGATCCTGAAACAGGCGAACACCTTGAAAGAATCCGGAGCTATTCTCATATTCTCGCCGAAGAGCTTCGTAATAATAGTCCATATTCAGAGTGGATTGACGATAAATTTATGGAAAATCTATATCGTTCAAGTCCGCTGCACGATATAGGCAAGATTGGGATTCCAGACAGTATTCTTTTAAAGCCAGGAACATTAACTGATGAAGAATTTGAAATAATGAAGCAACATTCAATAATCGGAGCGGAAGCACTGGGCAGCACGATAAAAACTTCCATTGGAGAAAGCTTCCTGGAAATGGCGTCAGATATCGCCAAATATCATCATGAGAGATTTGATGGGGGCGGTTATCCCGAAGGTTTAAAGCAGCAGGAAATACCATTGCCGGCAAGAATAGTCGCTCTTGCAGATGTTTATGATGCCCTGACCAGTTCGCGAGTTTACAAGCTCGCTTTTCGTCCGGAGCTTGCCTTTACGATGATAAAGGAAGAACGCGGCAGACATTTCGACCCACTAGTTGTCGATGCATTCGTCAACAGGTACAATGATTTTCTTCAGGTTCATAGTATAACTGAACTTGAAAAAACATCAATTTTACTTGGCGCTGACTAATAAAAACAAATTAGTCTCTAAAATAGTAAGAAAAACGAGTAAATTGCTCAAATTCCCATTTTGCATCCTTATTGTAATTTACGGATATTTTGCTATTATTATGCAATCGTAAATTTATCGATTTCGAAATCTATTCAGCAGTTTCGCTGAAAGGCATAAACAGTATGGCAATAATAGGAATGCAGGATGTCAGCGTCGGCTTTGGCGGCAGACCCCTGCTTGAAAATATTAATTTACAAATCGAGCTCGACGAGCGAATTTGCCTGCTTGGCCGAAACGGCGTCGGCAAATCGACATTGATGAAACTCATCACAGGCGAAGTCTTGCCTGAAAAAGGCGATATATCCCGCGCCTCTAAAATTACAATAAAATGTCTAAGACAGGATGTGCCTGAAAACATCAAAGCAACTGTATTTGATTTAGTATCAGAAGGGCTTGGAGAATGTGGAAAGCTGCTGGCAGAGTATCATCATGTCAGCCATCAGCTCGCGCTTGACCATGAGAACAAATCGCTTTTAGAAACTCTCGATAATCTTGGGCATTTGCTCGAAACAAAAAATGGTTGGCAGATGGACAGGCTTGTCGAAAAAATTATTGAAAATATGCAGCTTGACGGCGATGCTGAAATGGCAGGACTTTCTGCCGGGATGAAGCGGCGGGTATTGCTTGCACAGGCGCTTATCAGCAATCCTGATGTGCTGCTGCTTGATGAACCAACGAACCATCTCGATATAGAAGCGATAACGTGGATTGAGGATTTTTTGACAGGCTTTAAAGGTACTCTTATTTTTGTAAGCCACGACCGCGTGTTCGTAAAAAAAATGGCAAATCGTATCATTGAGCTTGATAAAGGCCGAGTGATAAATTATTCCTGTGATTATGAAACGTTTCTTGTTCGCAGAGACATAGCCAACGAAGCACAGGATGTTGAGAATTCGCTTTTCGATAAGAAACTCGCTCAGGAAGAGGTTTGGATTCGCAAAGGAATAAAGGCGCGGAGAACTCGCAATGAGGGCAGGGTTCGTGCATTGAAAAAAATGCGTGAGGAAAGGAGGCTGCGAAGAGAACAAATCGGAAATGTCAAATTAAAATTGCAGGATGTTCAGCAAACCGGCAGGCTGGTGATTGAAGCAAAAAATATTTCTTTTGAATACCAGAGCGGCAAACCTATTATTTCGAATTTTTCCACAACTATAATGCGCGGTGATAAAATTGGAATCATCGGACCAAACGGAAGCGGAAAAACGACATTGATGAGGGTTCTTCTGGAAGAAATTGAACCGCAACAAGGTTCGATACGGCATGGAACGAATCTGGAAATCGCTTATTTCGACCAATTGCACGCGCAGCTCGATTATGACAAATCTGTGTATGAAAATGTCGCAAATGGAAATAAATCGGTTGTGATTAATGGAACGTCGCGCAATATCGTCGGCTATCTTCAGGATTTCTTGTTTTCGCCCGACCAGTCGCTTAGCCCATTATCGAATCTTTCCGGCGGCGAGCGGAATCGGCTGCTGCTGGCAAGGCTTTTTTCAAAACCATCGAATGTGCTTGTTATGGATGAGCCGACAAACGACCTTGATATTGAAACTCTGGATTTGCTGGAAGAATTTTTGTTAAATTATCCGGGAACAGTGCTGCTGGTCAGTCACGACCGTGAATTTTTGAATAATGTGGTTACGGGAATAATAGCAATTGAAGGCAATGGAATTGTAAATGAGTATGTCGGGGGATACGACGATTGGCTGAGGCAAAAAAAAGAATCTCCAAAACTTCAGCAGGCAAAGCAGCCTGAGAAAGTTGCAGAAAAGGAGCAGGTAAAAGAAAAGCTTCGGAAACTATCTTACAAGGAAAAGGAAGAATTAAAGGCATTGCCCGCTAAAATTGAAAAAATGGAAAAAGAACAGCAGGAATTAAACAAAACAATGTCAGACCCATTTTTTTACAAAAACCAGACTGAAGTTGTGACCGTAAGAACCAGAGCAGCAGAATTGAAAAGGCTGCTTGATAAAGCTTATGCCCGATGGCAGGAATTGGAATCTCTGCAATAAAAGCTTATATAGGTGTATTGTTAAAATTATGAAAATTAAAGCGGTGATATTCGATTTAGACGGAACAATAACTGAGCCATATCTCGATTTTGATAAAATCAGAGAAGATATCGGTCTTGCGCGCGATGCGGGTCCGTTGCTGGAAGAAATGGACAAAATGTCTGTTACCGAACGGAAGAAGGCAGAAGAAATATTATACAAGCATGAACAATGTGCAATCGAATATTCGGTATTAAACAGAGGTGCAGCCGAGACATTCGATAAGCTCGGCGAAATGAAAATTCCTGTGGGCATTCTCACGAGAAACACACGCCTAAATGCTTGTGCAATAGCAGAGAAACACAATCTAAAATTCGATGCCATTGTTGACCGAAGCGATGGGCCTGTAAAGCCTCATCCTTTCGGCGTTGAGAAACTTTGCAGTCAGTTCAAAGTCCTGCCGGGAGAAACTATCGTTGTGGGGGATTATTTATTCGACCTGCAATGTGCAAAAGCAGCGGGTGCGGTAGCGGTTTTAATGAAGAATTCTGATAAATCGATGCTGTTTTCAAGCTTTGCAGATTTCACTATTGACAATCTTATTCAGTTATTAGATATAATAGACAGCACAAAATGAAAAAAAATATTTTAATAATCCTGTTTTTATTCATAAATATCTCTTTTGCAGATGATGTGGTTAAAACAATTGAAAAATTGAATCATTCAGCGAAGGATTTGAAAAATCTTACCGCTGATATCGAATATATACACTCGCAGCCTTTGTTCGATACGCAAACTATCAGAACTGGAAAAATATCTTACACCAAAGATGTCAATAGCGGTGCACTAAGAATTAATTTCCAAACTCTAAAACAGGATGATTCGAAACAGCAGAAATATAAGGAAGATTATATTTTTGATGGAATGAAGCTGACAAGAATCGATTATCAGGGCAAATCCGCTATAACTGAACAATATTCCACGGATAAACAAATCGAGCCGCTGGAGCTTGTGCAGGATTATTTTCCAATCATCGGTCTTTCTAATCCGCAGGAAATCACACAAGAATACGATGCTGCAATTAACGGCAACACTTTAAAGCTGACACCGAAAGAAGGTTCAAAGTTTTACAATACATACAAGCAGATCGAAGTTACTATAGATTCGAAACTTAACCTGCCGGTCAATTTCAAAGCGTCAACAACCGAAAATGAAGAGATAATTATAAAACTCAGCAGGATTGATACTTCAAACACAATCAAAAAAGAAGTGTTCGAAATATCAATACCTGCCGATTTTGTTCATACACAAAAATAACTAAAGACGGTAAATTCCCTGGTGAAATTAATCGTCGTTTTTAACTTCCGGGCACAACATTATATATTCCCGCATCTGATTCATATCAGCCATCGCGACGGCGATTTTATCATCCGCTGCACCATAATACAGATATAGCATATTTTTCTCATCATTTACCGTTGCGCCGGTAACGAACACAACATCAGCAACATCACCGATTCTTTCATATTCGGCTTTCGGCCCTAAAATCCATTCTTCGCTTCTTCGCAGAACCCTCCACGGCTGCTCAAGGTCAAGCAGAGCGGCTCCAATTCGATATGTCTGCCCCGCAGTTGTGGATCTGACACCATGATAGAAAACTAGCCAGCCTTCGGGAATCTCTATCGGCTGACAGGCAAGACCTATTCTTGCACCATCCCAGAACGCATGCCGAGTCCTCATAAGAATCCTGTGGTCTCCCCAATGCTTCAAATCCGGCGACATACTAATCCACATATGCGCTTCGCCTCGCACAATCGGACGATGAATAAGCGCAAATCGGCCGTTGAATCTACGCGGGAAAAGACAGGCATCTTTATCTTCCGGCGGAAGCATAGGCCCCATTCTTGCAAATGTGTGGAAATTTTTCGTGATAGCAAGAGATACTACCGGCCCGCCTTCTCCGAAAGAAACGTAAGTTATCGCGAAATGCCCCTGCTCATCGAGCCAAACAATACGCGGGTCTTCAAGTCCCCATCGCTCTTCTTTGGAATTATGGTCGGCCTGCATTGTGGGCTTATCGTCAATTTGCCAATTAGTCAAACCGTCTTTGCTCCTGCAAAGCGTCAAATGCGAAAAACCTCGCAAATCTTCGACTCGAGCGAGCAATATAGTTCCGTCAGGCAGATTAATCGCGGCAGGATTAAATACCGCATTAACTGGATACGGCCAGTCTTTTGCCTGGAGTATAGGATTATCTTCGTATCTTTTGAAAAGGTCTCTTGCCAGATGCTGGCGAATGAGTTCAGACATTAATTGTTCCTCAAAAAATAACTACAATTGACAAATTTTAACATTCTGGTATATTTCTGCCCTTTTGAGGGTTTTCCTTTATGCAAATCAGCAAATTAGTATTAGGAGATTACGAGAACAACTCGTACATAGTTCGAAAAGAAAATTCAGCAAATTGTCTCATAATCGATACGGGTTTAGATTCTAACCCTTTGATTCAATATATAAAGGAAAAAAAACTTAATCCTGCCGCATTAGTTCTTACTCACGGTCATGTTGATCATATAGCCGGTGTCGAAATTTTGCGTAAAAACTTCGAAAATATAAAAATATACATTCATAAATGTGATGCTCCTATGCTCGGAGAACCTGTAAAAAATTTCTCAACAATTTTGGGCTTAAAAGTTCAAACTTCACCTGCTGATGTACTCCTTGCTAACGAAGGGAGTACAGATTTCCAGGGATTTGTTTTCGAGGTAATTCATACGCCCGGCCACACTCCAGGCGGAATTTGCCTTTACAACAAAGATGATAACGTTCTATTCACAGGCGACACGCTTTTTGCCGGTTCAGTCGGCAGAACCGACTTTCCCGGTTACGAGACACATAAATGTATGCAGCAGCTTATCGAAAATATTAAGAAAAAACTGCTGGTTTTGCCTGATGACATCATAGTAAATCCCGGCCACGGCCCTTCCTCTACAATTAAGAACGAAAAAATGCACAATCCTTATCTTAAATGAAAAAATATAAAACTCTTGTCAAAACAGGCGAAATCCGTATAATACCCCGAAAATTGTAAAATTTGTGCCTGGAGGCAAAATGGAAAATCATCGTATCAGTAAAATTAAAAAGAAACGCAAAAGCGGTTTTCTGGCGAGAATGAGAACCCCCGGCGGCAGGAAGATTCTAAGCAGAAGAAGACGCATCGGCAGATCGCTGAAACTACGCAACACATAATGTCAAAACAGGCTTTCAAAAGCCTCGTTAAGATTATTGCATACTTTAGCTCCTGCAGCGGCAAGCCTTTCTCGGGATTGATGGCCCGCAGGCAGGAGCAGACAATCGGCTCCCAATTCACACGCTACCTGGTAATCGTGCGTGGTATCTCCAATCAGGAGAATTTCTTTGCCATGCGCGGATAGATTTTTCATCAGCTTTTTACCGGCATCGACTTTACTATGTGCATAATAATCCTCGAGTCCGCTGATATTTTCGAAGAAACTTTTCAAACCGAACCGCTCAACCGCATCTATCAATGATGTCTGCTGTGAAGCGGACAAAACAGATTGTGATAATCCCGCTTTTTTCAGCGAGTTTATAATATCGACAATTCCAATGCGTAAACTGCACCTGTGAAACTGAGAATTGTAAGATGAAATGTATTCGCGTGCGACGGCATCAAACTCTTCTCTTGTGAAATTGAAACCAAGCTTCAGATAGTAATTTATTACCGGAAAATCGAAATGATTTTGATATTGCTCAAGAGTGGTTGCTTTCATTTTTCTGCCGTCAAGCATTGTGTTTAGTATTTCGACACAAAGCCAGGCGTCATTGAGTAAAGTGCCGTTCCAGTCCCAGATGATATGTTTGTATTTCATTTCTTGGTAAAATTAGAGTTGCTGTCTGCAACTACCGGGATATTTGGGCCTGAAGGAGTTAAATTGATTTTTAGCAGTGTTCGCCATTTTACAATTTGGGCTGTCCATAACGGATATTTAGCCGCGTCAGAAAGCTGAATCGATGCGATAGCGCGGAAAATTTTCGAACATCGCTCTTTATCCTGATTATCACTGAAATACTGGTTAAGTACGTTTGAAACTTTTTTATCCTCACCAATATCACTGGAAAGCAGAATATTCGCTATGAGTTGTTTGGCTGATTCCGCCTGCCCATCATAGATATTTACCTCAAGCAGCCGTGAAGTAAGATATTCTCTGTCATTTGAATCGGCAGCGGATTGCAGGAGCATTCCCAGGTATTTTGCCGCCTGTGCGTACTGCTTTGCCTCTGCGTAAGAATCAGCGAGCGTACGACGCAAAACCATCAATGTATTTGCATCCTGCTGTGCTTCGGCTTTCTTTTCAGCCATTTCGAATAATGTTCGTGATTTTACAAGAAGCAAATCGTCATTTTTGCTTTTAGACTGCACGGATAAACGCTGCGCCCAGGTAATCAGAATATCTGTTTTGCAATATTGAAAGATATTCATCATTGCATCGGCTGCCTTCTGACGTTCATCTTCCAGTTCGGAATTATCCGCTAAGGTTGCGAGCCATTCAAGGTCCTGCGCTGTACCTATTTGTCCGGCCACATATATAAGTTCGCCTCTAATCTTGCTGCTCGAATGCAGAAAAAAGCTTTGGTTTTTAAGAATTTCGAAAGAACCGGCCTGATCTATTTTGAGAAGACCGGTAACGGCCGGGGCTGCAATAAGATCGCTTTTATCTTCAGCGGCTTTCAAGAATATGCTTCTGAATACTTCACCTGCTGACGCTCTATAGAAACTGTCATTTCCGCAAAGTCTTTCCATTTCTTCAAGCAGACGAATCCTGACCTGCTCATTCTGTGCTTTTACATAATTTGCAGCGATAAATTCCATGTATGGTTTCACATGCGACGCTTCAAGCCCATTCTGCAAAAGCAGATTTCGAATAACTTCTGCCGAGACAACAGGATTTTCATCTTTGAAAAAAGCGACAGCATTTTTTAAAGTTTCAATTCTTACTTTCGGATTAATCTGCACATCGGAACCTGGAGACAGCGCAAAATTACATACGTGTCCAAGTGATACGAGAATTTCAGTTTTAACTTCCGGAAGTGTCTCGGCTTTAAGCTGCTCGAGCAGTGCGTCTGCCGAATTAATATTTGTCAGCAGTCCCAATAATTTAGCCGCCGCAAGCCTTACCAGCGGGTCAGAATCTGATACAAGAGCTACAAGAGGTTTTTGCAATACGTCTATAGGCAGCAGTTTGCCGCTTTTCTGCCACATATTGATTTTTTCAATAGCCCACAATTTAACGGAGCTTTGTTCGAATGTCAGGTTCTCGGCTACGAATTTTGCGCGAACGCTGTCATCGGCCATTGCCAGATAAATATTGTCCAGCGAAGTTAAATATTTTTTCTGCCATTTGATTACTTCTTCGTTAAGTTTTCGGATTTTATCCTGACCGCAAAGTAATCTCTCACGAATAATATCAAGTTTTCCTCTTTCAATGTCTTTGCGAATATTCTGCCATTTTTCTCTGTCGGAACCTATCGGCATCCATTCCTGCAATGCTTCAACAGCGGCCGAAGATACAACTGCATTATTGCTGTCCATCAAAGCGATCAACTGCAATACAGTTTCTCTGTCCGGCCGAATTTGAAACGCATAAACTGCATTTTTTTTTGCCAGGTCCGTCGTTTCATTATTTTTGATTATCTGTTCAAGATGCTGCTTTATTTCTCTATAGTTGTAAATCAATGTTGCCTGTGCCGCAAGACGGGCGGTTTCGGTGCTTTGACCTTTGATTAGATTCATCAAAGGCTGAATAAAATCTTCTTTTTTTACAATCAGATTGGATGAACTTCTAAATCTGCTTATCGCTTTACAGACCGAACTTGCCGCTGCGAAATTATCGTTCGTCCCTAAAGCATCAAGCAGAATTTGTCTGGCGTGTGGTGAAGTGCTTTCTAAAAGTTCCACAGCAGTGGAAATTCTGATTTGTTCGTCGGTAGAATTGGACAAAGTCCAATGGTTAATTTTCAATTGATTATCGTTTTTATTTTCGACGTTATCCGGAGCTGAAAATAATAATACAGGCAAAAACAGCATCAACAGAAGCGATGCTGTAAAATATTTAATATTTAATTTCACCGGGTTAGACAAAAACATAATCCTTTACTCGCCTTTTTTTAATAAGTACGTTTATATATATTTTATGTTCACCAAAAACGATTGCAAATAAAATATCGTTTTTTTTAATAACTCAGTATTTTTCGTACAATCGCCGCTGCTGCTTCAGGATTTGCTATTGCGGCGCATTTTTGCCTCATATTCTCGCGTTTTTCGTCATTACTCATAATTTCACAAAGCACAGGCCATAATTTCGCCGCAGTTTTTTCCGTATCGCATAAATCATCGACAATCGCTGCACAGCCGGCATCTACCAGAAACTTTGCGTTAAGCCTTTGATGCATATCCTTATGATAAGGATATGGCAGGCAAATCGCGGGCGTACATGATGCCGCAAATTCCGCTACGCTCATAGCGCCTGCCCTGCCGATAACCAAATCCGCAGCAGAAAGCAGCCCCGGCATATCGTCGCAATAATCAAGTATTTTATGACTTATATCACATTGCCTATACAATGCTCGGACCGCATCATAATGAGCAATGCCCGTCAAATGAACAATCTGCCAACTCGCATTAAAAATATCCAGCCTGTCAAGCAGATAGCCAATAACGTTGTTAATATTTAGTGCGCCGCCGGACGCTCCGGTAACAAGAAGAATTTTCTTTTTTGGACTAAGCCCCAATGACTCCACAGTTCCGGAAATGTCGGGATTAAAAAATTCTTTCCGAAGCGGGCAGCCTGTAACAATTACTTTTTTATTGTTCAATCCGAAATAATTCTTCGTTTTGGTGAATTGAACGAAAATATCTTTAGCATATCGTGCCAAAAAGCTGTTCGCTTTGCCGGGAATTGAATCAATATTGAGCATCGCGACAGGGATATTTAAACTTCTTGCCGCCAGAACAGCGCCGGTCGAAACAAATCCTCCTACGCTGAACATTATTGATTTTTCATTGTTGTCATCCAGGATAGTTTTTTTTACGATTTTTTTCGCAGCAAAAACTGATTTCAAAAACATTAAGAATTTTATTGGATTCCCTGAAAATCCGCCGACTGGTAACGCGATAAATCGATGCCCCGTCACTCCAAGTACCCTTGCATCAATCGGTCTTTGACTGCAGAAAAAAGTAATTTTGCAATTTGGTTCTGTATTTAAAAGCTCCTGCGCAACCGCAAGAGCCGGGTAAAGATGCCCGCCTGTACCGCCGCCCGCAAAATAAATATGTGTCATAAAAAACCTAAAACTAAATAAAATAAAATTAACTTCTCCTGGCAACAGATGCAAGAATCCCGGCTGCTGCCGCCGTCAAAAGCAGATGCGTTCCGCCTGCGCTTATAAACGGCAGTGCGATTCCTTTTGTCGGCAAAAGCCGCGTTACAACTCCAAGATTCACAACTGCTTGCAAACAAATCGTAAAAGTAATTCCAAATGCAAGCAGCTTGCCGAAATCGTCAGGGCATCTTTGGATAATTATTATTCCCATAATCAGGAACAGAATAAACAGCAATATCAGAAAACATACTCCGACAAAACCAAGCTCTTCTGCGACTATCGCAAAAATAAAATCAGTCGTATCTTCCGGCAAATGTCCGTACTTGCTGATTCCTCCGCCAAGTCCTTTGCCCAGCAAGCCCCCTGTCGAAACAGCGATAAGAGACTGCCTGATTTGATAACCGCTGGTTTGTGCGGTCGAATCACCCGGCTGAGTGAAAGATTTTATTCTTTCCATTCTTTCTGGTGATGAAAGTATCGCAAGTGCAAAAGCAGCCGCCAAAACAGGTAAAGGCGTAATGAAATGCCACCATTTACCGCCTGCCATAAAAATAATTGTCAGACTGAGAATTGCCACAAATAATGCCGTGCCGAAATCCTCTTTAAGGATTAGCAAAGTCACTATGCCTATGAGCATCAAAAGAGGCATAAATCCTTTGAAAAAACTCCGAAGGTTTTTCCCAGCCATTACTGAAACTGCCGGCAAAAACAAAACCATTGCCCATTTTGCCAATTCCGACGGTTGAAAGTTCAAAGTTATAGGACCAACTCCCACCCTCAGCCAACGTCTTGCATTATTTACGGTAACTCCTATTCCGGGAATCAAAACCACAATCAACATTATAATGCTGATTACCAGTAGATAAACCGAAGGGTTTTTAAGCCAGCTTTTTAAAGTGCCTTTGCCGAGAGATAATTTACGATAATCAACTAAACTAATGATAAATACTAAGAAAATCGATAATATGAAAAATAATGCCTGTCTGAACTCCGGATATGTGTAAAATTTTGTAAGGTCGTATTCGATATCAATTCTGGCGCTTGCGCTGAAGACAAAACAGGCCCCCAAAGCCATAAGCGTTACAGCAAGGCAGACTGTCATATTCGCAAAAGTTTTGTTCTCAATCGGTATTTTCACGTTAAAAGTTTTATCGGCATTAAACCAAATAATCAATCACAAAAGTATCCTGCTGAAATCATTATTTGTGACACCGATTTTTTCGAGCATTTTCAAATGCGGCCAAAGTTCGCCAACTTCGTACATATTGTGGCAATCGCTCGAAAGTGACAGTTTAACGCCGGAATTGATACACATCTCCACAAATTCCGCTTCAGCCTCCTGACTGTGAAAATTCACCTCGGCGGCAGTTTTGCTCTGCCTGAGCATTTTAATAACTTTTTCAAACAAATCCCGCTTTACCCCGCTTCCCGACCTATGAAACATACGAAACGGGTGAGCGAGCACATTTACGCCGTTTTCCAGAATAGCTTGTGTCCTGCGAAGATATTCCTCTTCGACCAATTTCCAATCGACCGGCTCTTTCCACATCTCCTCCAACTTGTGAATTGAGCCTATGAAAAATCTCGCTTTTGCCCTATCGGCGGCTCTTATCATTGGCCTGCCTGCATAATCAAAATCAACTTCAAGCCCTATAGATTCAGCGGGAACATTATTTTTCTTAATCAATTCGAAATATTTAGGCATCCTATTTACATTTTCTTCTATACCGACAAGACCTTTTACATAACACTGGCCTGTCCAAAATGAATCTTTGTCGAAATAAAGCTGTCCACTGTGCTCCGTGAAAACAACGTCCGCCAATCCGAAATCCTTGTATATTTTCAAAATCGAAGCAACATCCATGTTTTCTGAACAGTACGCAAACTGCGTGTGAACGTGCCGGTCAATAAGACCAAGTTCCGACGGTATTTGAAGATTATCAACTGCGGCAGTTACTTTTTCATCATCGATATCGATAATCATATATTTGAACGGCAAAACACAAACCGCGGGAGATGCGATAAAATTTATTCCCTGTGAATGAATGTGCCCGATACCTTTGTGGTAATGGCCTGAAATGAACATCAAAATGTTATATTTTTTCATTTCGGCGATTATCTGCTCTGCGTTTATATAATTATATGGCGATTCCGACATCCCGGGCGGAAATAAAGGAACGTGCTGAAGGCTGATAATTGGTCCGTTGAAATTAGCTCTTGCCGACTTGAACCGACTAATCTGATTGCCACTTCTGCTTGCGCAAAATCCCGGCTGCTCGGGGTCATCAAAAATAAGAAAACGAACTCCGCTGATATCAAATTGGTCTTTGCGTTCGAAAACACTGTAGAAATATTCTGCCGAAGGGTCATGATTTCCGCGAACTGCGATATATGGGCAAGCCAGTTTATCAAGAATTTGATGTATCTTCGGCAGCCAATCCCGCGCCATCTGGCTGTCGCCGCCATCTACTAAATCCCCGCAAATTATTGCGGCATCTGGTTTTATCCATCTATTGAACCGATTTATGGCTCTAAGCAGCAAACTTTCCGCAAGTTCGCCTCGCAATTCCGGATTTTCAGCGCTGCCAGGCGCGTGAATATCAGAAACTATTGCTATTCTCAATTTCATACTTATAATTCCTGGAACCTATTTACGAATTTTAAGTACTATATACTATATTATAATTTATTAAAGCAGTTAAATTGCCTATTACGCCTTATCATTTTGGACCATCGGGTTTAATCGGATACGTCTTCCGCAAATGGATAGATTTTCCGGTGTTCGTGCTCGCAAATGTAATCGTCGATTTTGAAGTATTAGCAGTAAGTCATTTCAATCTCGGCTGGCCCATTCACAGGTATGCACATACTTTTCTTATCGGAGCTTTAGTTGGCGCCGCGTGGGGACTCGTAGCTTTTTTATTCAAGCCGGTTATGAATTTCGGCATGAACCTCCTCAGAATAAATTACAAATCGGATTTTAAAAAAATGCTTATTTCAGGCGTTCTCGGAGTTTGGCTGCATGTTTTAATTGATGGTTTTTATCATTACGACGTAAAGCCGCTATGGCCGTATAAAGTTAATTTTCTTTGGAAATTAATGTTACGTGAACATATAAAAACCGCATGTCTGATTTGCCTTGTGATTTTTGTTTTTCTGTATATGCTGCCGACCTTCAAACAGGCTTTCAAGAAACGCTAATACTATTCCTGTTGAGAAATAGCAATCTTCATCGTTTTATCTTTGTAAACAATCTCTTCACTGCCGTCATATTCAATCCATTTTTCAATTAATGCGGTTTTGTCATCATCGACAACTGCTGTTATACTAAAATCATAAAGTTCCAGGCCGTCTTCTTCACCGGTGAATTTCCATTGTACAACAACAGGTTTGCCGATTTCTGACCTGCACTCAATTTTACCAATGATTTCGGATTCAGTCTGGAGTTGTTCTGGTGTAAACAGAGGAGCAGCACAATTGCTATTGGGGTCACTGCCGTTGTAAATAATCTGTACCATCCCTGCCATTTCAGGCAACTTACTATCTTCCAGAGTTTTCAATTTTTTGTGCAGTGAAAAAGTCGTGGCGGAATTAATAAACAAAAGCACACCGATGATTGTTAAAAGAACCGCCAGCCCCGCCGATGATGTTGCGATACCTGTAATAGCAAATCCTTTGCCGCGAAGCTGTCCGCCGGATTTATTGATCCTGTTAAGAGAGATAATTCCGAATACAAGTGCTATTATCCATACGATACCGAAGACGCCAAGAAGCGCAAAAGTACTTATGCTCAATATCATTGAAGTAATGGCCATACCGCTCGTCTTGATTGGTTTACTATAAACGAACACTCCGCCGCAGCTTTGGCATATAGCCGCATTTTCGAGATTATCAGCACCGCATTTTTGACAATACATATTTTGCTCCTTCCAGCAATGCTATAATAATAACAAACAAGCCAATAAATGCAATAAGCTATTGTTTTTTCAGAAAGTCTTTAATTTCATTAAGTAAATTGATAGCTTGAATCGGCGTAAGATTATTTACATCAAGACTCTTGATTTTTTCGAGAACGTCTTTTTCTTTTTGGTCGAAAAGCATAGCAGTTTCAGGCTCTTTCGTCCTCTGCTTTGTAAATTTTTCGCCGCCGGTTTCTTTTTGAAACGTGTTTTCAAGCTCAGCCAGAATTTCTTTACTTCTTTCGAGAATGGTTTTTGGAATCCCCGCTAACTTAGCCACGTGAATACCATAGCTCTTGTCCGTCCCTCCGGCCACAATCTTGTGCAGAAAAACGACCTCATCCATCCATTCGCGAACTGCGACATTGCAATTCTTCACATTTACCAGTAGTTCCGCCAATGCCGTAAGTTCATGATAATGCGTAGCGAAAAGCGTTCGGCATTTTATATTGTTTGCGATATGTTCGGTTATTGCCCATGCTAAAGACAAACCATCATAAGTACTTGTTCCCCTGCCAACTTCATCGAGAATAACAAGCGATTTTTCCGTCGCATTATTTACAATATTTGCCGTTTCGGTCATTTCAACCATAAACGTAGATTGGCCTCGCACGATTTCATCTGATGCACCGACACGCGTAAATATCCTGTCAGCCAAACCGATAGTCGCCTGCTTTGCGGGAATAAAACTTCCCGTCTGAGCAAGCAAAACCAGCAATGCGGTTTGCCTTATATACGTGCTTTTACCGCTCATATTCGGGCCGGTAATAATCATTACATCTGCATTATTAGAGATGCCAAGCTCGACATCATTGGGCACAAATTCGCTGCCGAGAATCTCCGCAAGCACAGGATGCTTCCCATCAGTGATAGCCAGTTCTGCAGCGTTTGTCATTTTGGGCCGCGTATAATTCTGCGAAATGGCAAGTTGCGCAAAAGCAGCCAGGCAATCAACCATCGCTACAATCTCTGCAAGCGACATAATCTTTTGAATGAATCCGCAGCATTGAACCCGAAGCTGCTCGAAGATTTTCTGCTCAAGTTCAAGACTCTTTTCACCCGCTGTCAGAATCTTATCCTCATATTTTTTCAGTTCATCCGTTATATACCGCTCGGCATTTTTAATCGTCTGCTTGCGAACATAATCGCTCGGCGCCTTATCGGTATTGGAATTTGAAATTTCAATATAATAGCCGAAAACATTATTAAAACCGACTTTCAGATTGGCAATACCAGTTCGTTCGATTTCCCGCTGCTGATATTGTGCAAGCCATGTTCGTACATCCTTTGAAATATTCCGCAATTCGTCAAGCTCGGCATTGAACCCCGCCTTTATGACTCCGCCATCGCGCAGATGGGTCGGACAATCATCCCCAACTGCCGATTCGAGCAAAGCCGCAAGTTCCTGCATCGTATCGCAATTTTTCGCCAGCCGCACAAAAATATCCGCGTTTAATCCGGCAAGATTCTGCTTCAAAGGCTCAGCTTTTTTAAGACTTTGTGCAAGGGCAAGCATATCTCTCGGCCCCGCCCGCAAAGTACTTATCCGCGCGACGATTCTTTCGAGGTCTGCAAAATTTTTCAAGATGCCGCGTATCTGTTCGAGCGAATTTTTCTTTTCTATTAATTCTTCGACTCCATCCTGCCTTAATTCGATAGCTCCCAAATCGCACAAAGGCATACAAATCCAATGCCGAAACATCCTGCCGCCCATACCTGTTAGTGTTCGGTCAATGGTCTCGGCCAGTGAACCTTTGCCGCCGCGAATCGTCGAAAGAACCTCGAGACTCCGCAATGTAACCTGGTCAATTTGAAGAAATTTTTTCTGCTCAACTAATTTAATCCCAGATATATGCCCAAGCGCGGTTTTTTGTGTTTCTTTTAGATATTCGACTATCGCGCCGGCCGGACTTATAACTCCGCTGCCGTCTTTTATACCGAATCCTTCGAGAGTCTTTGTTCCGAAATGCTCTATAAGCCGTTTATACGCATCGTAAGGCTCAAAATACCATCCCGGCCGATACGTTATTGTTGTGCTGCCGGAGCGTTCAATTTGTGATGCGAGTTTTTTTATCTCTTCGCTGAACAACTCACCGCGAGCATCGGGCAAAATACATTCAGCCGGAGAAATCCGAAGAATTTCATCCACCACCATATTTTCCGGTATCATTCGTGCAAAAAAATGGCCTGTAGAAATATCGACCCAGCTAATCGCGGCGTGTTTAGAATTCAATCCAACCGCACAAAGAAAATTATTTTGCTTTTCTTCAAGCAGCATGTCATCTGTAAGGGTGCCCGGAGTAATAATCCTTATTACATCGCGTTTGACAACTCCTTGCGCCATTTTAGGATTTTCGATTTGTTCACAGACCGCGACTTTATAGCCTGCCTTGATCATCTTCTTCAGATAGCCGTCAACCGCGTGAAAAGGCATACCTGCAAGCGGAACTGGATTTTCGCCCTTACTCCTGCTCGTTAGCGTAAGACCGCAAACCTGCGAACAGATTTGCGCATCTTTGTAGAATGTCTCATAGAAATCCCCCATCCTGAAAAACATAATGCAGTCAGGGTATTTCTTCTTGAAAGTATCATACTGCTTCATTGCAGGCGTTAATTTTTCAGGTTGTTGTGTCATGGAAGTAATTATACAAAAAAAGTGCTTTTTAACAACCCTCTATAAAAAAAGCCCTAATTAAAGGGCTTTTTATGTTTTCAAATATTTGTGTAAGAAATCACACTTTTTTTCTTCTTAATAAGACAGTACCCACTCCAATCAAAAAGATGGTCGCCGGTTCAGGCACAACTTCGCATCCATAAGTCAACACAGTCGGATGCGTTCCATCTTCAAGGACAACTCCGCCGCGATAGAGATTTTCTTCAGCGACAAAAACAGTACAATCTTCAGAAACGGTGAAAGTCGTTAATACACCCATTACCGGCGGTGGCTCCGCACCCGGTGCATACAAAGACCCGAATTCCAATGTCATACCGTCTGTACCAATTCCGCCCAAAGCACCCGGGTTTTCCGGTCCTACGATGGGAGTCCCCAAATCTCCAATATCTCCCACAGGAGGAATCATTATGTCGCCCGGGAAAATGCCATAACCCGGCCCCGGACCTTCAAAATAGTCACCAATAGAAAGAATTACCCCATCACTAATAGTAATATTTAATGCGAAAGCTCGAACCAAAAAGGACTCACCTGAAGCATCATAGCTTAGCTGAACAATGTGATTGCCTAAATCCTGGCATGAAATAATTACCGCCCCAGATGAAAGCGATGCCGTCAAAAAAAATGACAAATAAACAAAGTATCTTCTTCATTCTCTTCCTTCCAAAGAAACCATTAATTATACAAAAACTTCGTATTTTGTCAATTTAAAAATAATTTAGTCGAATATAAGATCATGAAATCAAAGAACTTGTGAGCAATTCACCTATCAATCCTTTAACTTGCTTTTTATCTTGTGCCAAAGCTATTCGCCGAATTATTTCCCTCTGTCTGCCGGTAAAACAAACTGTCTTTTTCAAATCATATTCGGTAACGCCCAGAGCATTTTCAATTTCATCGATAAGCTCTTTTACTCCTGTACCTGTCTTGGCGCTAATTTTCAAACCATCTGCCGAAACATTTACCAAATCGCATTTATTCAATACAATAAGTTTATTAAAGTAATTAACTAAATTTGGGACTGTTTGGGCGGGATTCGATGCATCAGCAACATACAGAATCAAATCAGCTTTGGCCGCCATTTCTAACGACAGCTTCTGCGATTCGGCATCTATCACGTTCTGACCTTTCAAAACATCATCAAGCCCGGCAGTATCAAAAAAATCCGCCGTTATTTTTTTCAGTCTGATTTTCGCACTAAGCCAGTCTCTTGTCGTGCCGGCAATATCGGTTACAATCGCTTTTTCTTTTCCGCAAAGATAATTAAACAGTGTGCTTTTTCCGCTATTCGGAGGGCCAGCAAGAACTATTTTAGCGCCTTCAATAAAATATGATGCAATTTTGCTGTCCGCAAGAATCTGCTCAGCCCCAAGTTTGATGTCCTCAATCTCCATTATGGCTATATGTTTCAGCCACCATTCGACCGTTTGCAATAGTCCCATTTTTGTTTGATGTAGAATTATCTTTGCACCGTCAAGGGTTGCCGCCTGTACAGAAACAATCTCCGCTTCAATCTTTATTGCACTGTCGCCATATTTTCTGCGAGCCTCGTATGAGACAATCTCCCCTGCTTCTGTAATTTTTACGGCATGTTTTTTCAGCAGCTCTAAAATATTTTCAACTATAATCGGATTTCCGTGACAATTTATGCTGAATGAATTTTCTTCTTCGCATCCGATTATCACCTCATCGATAATCTTATCATCGTCACAGATATTTCCGTGTAAAATTGAACCTGAAAGAAATCTATGTTTTCGTGCGGGTTCAAAAATATTTTTAATTATTTCCTCCGCCTTGTCCCCTACAAGCTGAATACTCGATATCGCAGCAACAGTCTTTGCCGTCATCAACGCCGCAATGCAATTTTGCCTATGCTCATCCATAAAGAAGAATTATGTTTTTTCGCCGATATATTTTTTTACTGAAAGAACAATTCCCTTAACCACCAAATCATCGACGAATGAATCGATAAAATCACAACCGCTTTTTATAATTTCCATATTCCCGCCCGTAACAACTGTCTGCGGCCATTTGCCAAGCTGTTCGGAATAAATTCTTGTAATGGTTTCAAGAGCACCAATGGCGGCGTAATACAAGCCGTTATTAATTGCCTCTTCAGTATTTCTGCCGTAGGGTTTTTCCGGAGCTTTGACCTTTCCAATCTGCGGCAGCAAAGCAGTATGCCTATGCAGTCCTTCAGCACTGATATCGAATCCCGGCAAAATCACACCGCCAAGGAAGATGCCTTTCTCGTTGACTGCATCGATTGTTACTGCCGTTCCGAAATCCGCGACAATAACCGAATCCTCGACAACGCAGTATGCCGCGAATGCCGCCATCACTCTATCAACTCCGACCTGCTCCGGTTTATCGACATCAAGCCCCATCGGCAGCGATACATCTTTGCCGAGTCCTATCTCAAGTACTTTTTCGTCAAACTTTTCCTTGGCTATATTTTTTACGACTTCCGTCCATTTAGGATTGACGCTGGCGATCACGATTCGCGCATCTCGTTTTTTGTCTTTGTTCTGGCCCGCTTTTACGAACGGCACTCGCTGCCAGAAATTGGACAGAACTTCTGTAAGCTCATCCGGCCTATCTCCGCTGGTCTTTTCCATACCAGCTTCAATATCTTCCAAATACAGCCCTGCCGTTATATTCGTATTTCCAATACCTATTGCGATTAGATTCATTTTATAGCCTTAATAATAAAGTTGTAAAAAGCCTATTTTACCATTTTCCTGATAATAATCCATCTTTCTTAAGACAAATGCGATTTTGTACCAAAATCCCCGATTTATTTTTAAGACCGTAAACCTATATGAGCAAAGTGAAAAATCTCTGCGAAATGCCCAAAAATTTATGTGCTGATTTCTTAATATAAGAAAAATTAATTAGTGCCGGACAAAACTGCCGCCAAATCCTTAACCAGCGGATCGCTTTCGTTCTTTTTTATCCATTCTAAAACAGGCAGGAAATTGGGGCCTTGTTTGTCTGCAAGAATAAACAATGACAGAAGTCTTACCGGCCACTCTTTGTAATCCAGTTGCGCCGAAATACTTTCTATCAATCTATAATCAAGTTTAACATTCTGCAATGCCGCCATCGTCTCAACTTTTAATACCCAATCATCCTCATTGAGGCATCGTGCAAGCGCAGAAGTAAGTAAGCCTGGCTCACAATATAAAAACCTGTATCTGGTGCTCATCGCCGCTAATCTTTGCTGCTCGGCAAGAAGACCCGCGAAAAGCTGAGCGGATTTAATCTTCTGGCCTTGTTTGCCGGTTTTCAAAGCATCGAATCGCTGCTGCAAATAAAGCGTGTCGAGTTCCAGCTTTCTCCTTTTTAGAACAACTTTCACAGGTTCGGTTCCGAATATATTTTGCATTTCTCCTTTTGCATCTTTTTGCGGATCAACGTACACGGTTATTTCAATATTCAAATTCGCCTGGGGATAGCAATCCAGAATCGGCTTTAACTCTCCGCTGGCAAATTGCAGAGGAACAAATAAAGCACTACCGGGTTTGATTTCATAAGATGGCCGAACAGTCTTTAGTATAAAACTATCAAATCGTTCTTGCAAATCCCCGCTTAATCTCACATCAACGCGAATATTACCTTTAAAAATTCCATCCGGACTGACAACCATTGGTTCTGTGTAGTTATTCACTATTGCAAGCTGGGCATCTATCGTACTTCCATAAGAAAAAGCTGTTCCCGGCGTTTTAAGCGACATGGTAATCATCTTTTCAGGCGGCACGAATTGACTAAAGAAATTCTGTCCAAATTCATTTGCGAGAGCTGTTTCCAAAGCTGCTGCATCTATTGCCGGCACATATTCCGAGCCGAGCTGCTTGAGCATGTTTTTCGCTTTTTGTGCTTCGAAAGTTCCCGGTCCAGCTTCAATCGCCGATTTAAGCAGCTTAATAGCCTCATCATCATTATTGTTAGCATCAAGCACTTCCGCTTTTGCAATCGTCGCTATCTGTGTGCCTGTTCCGATTTTTTCAAGCATCGGTTTTGCCAATTCAAGCTGACCATTTCGTATCAAGGCATAGGCTAAAAACGCCGCCCCGCTGACCGAATTATTATCAACTTCGTAAGCCTTTGTCGCCCAGACAAGCATATCCTGTGCATTGCTGTCATTCACAAAACAATAAAACCACGCATAGTCCTGCAATTCATCCGCAGAAGTTTTCATTTGACCTGTAGATATTCTTTGTCCTCGCGATTTAATATTGTTAAAAATCGTTTGGCCTTCTGTTATATCCCCGCTCTGCTTCGCCGCCGACGCTGTAATCGCTTCGACCATCACATCGAACACGCCGTAAGCACGAACCTGCTCAAGCACCTCTCTGCAAAGCCGATAATTCTGCATATTGTAACAACTCAGCGCCCACGGACGATAATACTCAGCCGGCATTGAACCATTTGGTTTTAGGTGTTTGTAAGTTTGAGTGCAGTAGCGATATCCCGCAGAAGCAGGAGCATACAAACTCAAAGACTCTGCCAAACGTGAAAACTCATAAGCCGACGACAAATCGAGCGGATTCACCGTTACTACTGAACGAAGACACTGAAGATAAACTATCGCCGGCAATTCTTTATTTTGCGCTTCAGTAAATTCCGAAAGCATATTGAACGCTGCACGATTATATTTATTCGCTCCAAAAGCATACATCAGAAATCTCTGCGCCGCCTCATTATCAGCGGTTTCAGCACGCAAAAAACCAAGTTGTGTCGCGAGTTCCGATGCGAAAAATGGATTTACTTTTTCGTATTTTTGAAGCAATTCCTGTAAAAGTTTTTCACGTTCTTCTCTGCTGCCGAGTTTTTCAAGCAGATACTTAACCGCTTTCGACGCAACCTCAAGGTCTGCTGTTCGGCCAATATCCATATATTTATCAAACGCAAATTTTACCGCCTCGGAAAAATCTCCCTGAGGATACTCCCATGCTAAATTTATGATTTCAGGCGGAACATAATCGGCCCTTCTGTCAAGATTGACTGCCGCGTTATACAAAATCATCGCCTGTTTTATGTCTACAATGTTGCTGCGATTGTCAGCATAAAGCTTGTAACCGGTTTGATAAAATGCTTCAGCGGCAAGAGATGACGACAAAACCTGCTGTGCTTCGCAGCTCAGAGCCGAAGCAGTAATTAACAATAACGCTATTATGTTTTTTCTTATACTGTTCATATTCGAATCCCGGAGCTTCATAGATAAATCAAAACGCTGCTTTTTCATATTTCTATATCGGCAATTTTGTTCTAAATGTTTATAAATTAAGCAGTTAATACTTTTCCTGTCCCGCTACTGCCAGTACAAGCCCGAAAACTTTCCCTGCTCCTGCCTCCTTCAAGACCTTTGCGCATTCATTGAGCGTCGCTCCGGTTGTTTTAACATCGTCTATCAGGCAGACGTTTTTACCATCAAAATTATGCCCTTTTCTGACTGCAAACGCACCTTCCAGATTTTTTCTCCTAGCCTCAAATGAAACCGCGGTTTGGCTTGGAGTTTCGCGAACTTTTACAATGTCATTGCTAAACAACATGCTCGAAATTTTCAAATTTTTGGCGATAAGTTCCGATTGATTGAAGCCCCGCTGAAATCTTTTTCGCCAGTGCAATGGAACAGGTACGATGTAATCTACAATATCATAAAAATCAGTCCTGTAAATGGCTTTTTGTATAAAATCTGTTAAAATAGGTAAAAGGCGTGTCTTATCCGCAAGTTTAAATTGTAAAATTAATTCTCTCAGAGGAGATTTGTAAATTCCGGCACAGGCGATGGAATCGAAATAAAAACTTTCATTTTCGCATTTCGCGCATCCTCCGGGCAGTTTGCCGAACACACTTATTTCTCTGCCGCAGCGATTGCAATAGGAATCAACGAGGCAAAAACCAATTTTCGACCAGCAATCAGGGCAGAAATACTCATCTTCTTCGGATGTTTCGCAGTTGCAGCAAAGACAGTAGTTGTGCCAGAATAGCCGTCCAATGGTTTTAAGGTAACGTCCTGTCGCCTGTAATAGCTTATTCATTTCAATAGGCGATTATAAAAGACGGGAATTGAAAAATAAAGAAAAATCAGAAATGCATTACTTCAAATCAAATAAGCTGTTATCCAGCGGCCCGAACCATCCCAATTTAAAAGATGCTGATTTTGCATCATATAAGTTTTTATCTTCCCTTTTCGTCATAATCTCTGAACTGACGTGGCCGTCAACCCAGGCAATAGCTGCTTTGTTTCTGTGCCTGAAATGAATAGAGGGTCGATAAGGGGCAAAAGTAAGCGGTTGACCATTATAAATCGGAAACGGAGGCCTAGCAAATGAATATTCAATCAAATTTCCCTCCTTTAAGAAAGCACAATCAGCGAACATCAGTGTTTGCGCTGTTCTTGTGATATCTGTCGTTTTGGCGGTCAATTTATAAGCCATTGTCCAGTGAATTTCGGCGTGGCCAAGTTTACTGCCAATATAATCCATGTTATAGCCATATCCGCCGCAGCCTTTTTCAAAACTTGCATCCCATTTATCAGTCTGCGTGAAAACTCTTTTTTCCAGGCACTGCTTTACTTTTCCATCTGCCAAATATTTAACAAGCGGACCTTTGAGAGGATTGAAAGTTTCATTCTGATTAGCTCGAGTACCATGCCAGCGATGGAGACCTGCATCCGGTCGATCGATGTCTATAGCAGCGGGAACGTAATAATTATTATTTTCTACGGCATAACCGGTGTTAGCCAATACGAGTTGACGGATATTGCTTTTGCAAACTACTGTACGCGTCTGAGACCTGGCAGCCGAAAGCGCGGGCAATAAAACTGAAAGCAACAAAGCTATGATTGAAATTACCACAAGTAATTCAACAAGAGTGAACGCTTTTTTATTTTCGCCAAACATATTAATCTCGCCAGTTTTCGATTTTAAGCCATTGAGACACAAAGACAGCATAATCCTGAAAATTAATAGTATCATCTTTCGGCTCGGCTAAATCGCACCTGCCTATCCAGTTCTCATCTCCGAAGCAACTTAGCCATGCTGACATAAATAAAGCAAAATCTTCTCCATCAACGATACCGTCCAAATTTATGTCTGCTGAAAACTGCTGCTCTTTCAATGTGCCTACCGCTTCCAAATCAAACCCGCCGGAACCCCACGTAAGCCATGCGTCATAAATCGAATGATTAAAAACGTCATAAAAATCTCCGCTGCCGGGGATATCGACAATTCTGACAAAGCAAATATTATTAACATTGACAAGGTTATTGACGACATTGGGGTCATTTGCAAGTTCGGATAAATCGAATGGAGTACCGGTGCAAACTCCCGAAAAATTTGGGTGCTTTCCCGCGAGATTATAAACATTAGTAACATCGATTGAACCGTAAGGTCCCGGAAGCGTATCGGTCAAAGACACTGCAGGAAATCTTGCAAAGTTCATCCCATCCGAAGAGACTTCTACAAACGCAATTTCTGAAAACACGCCATTACCACCATTTTCAAAAACTGCAAAATCATAACCTTTTACATTGCGAATATGGTTGGCATCGCTGCTGTTTTGCGGGTCTCCAAATACAAGCGTTATTTGTCCAGGATTGACACCGGCTGCTATTTCGGCATTTTCTAAATCGCCAAGGCTTACTACATCCGTATACAAACCGGTTACAAGACCTAACGCTTTAGAAGGGTCATCCCATGGTCCAGACCATTGACTGTCGGAAGGAAGATAATTTGTAAAACCTGTAGCCCAGCCGCGAAATATCGGATTTACTATGGCATCTGAATCGTTGAGCGGATTGGCATGCTTGTAGTCATCGTCAATATAGCCGTTTACTCCCGATTCCGTATATGGACCGGCATCAGCCGCTGCGACGGCAAAAGCAAAAAACAAAATTCCAAAAATTTTCTCTTTCATTTTTAAAAATGGGCGAAGCTTTAAAAACTTCGCCCTGCCTTACGCAAAATTGTCTTATCTTCTTTTCCTGCGAAACAGTAAACTTCCCAAGCCAAGCAAAATCATAGTGGTTGGTTCAGGTATAATAAGATTATCCATCGCAAAATATGCCGGCGTGTTCATTCCGTAAACTGGATGGTTATCGCTGGAACTGAGCGAAAACACCAGACTTTTAACTTCTCCAAGCGAACTGAGATCCACGTACTCCCACGTATTTACTATATTGCCATTATCTGCCAAAAAGAAATCGACTGTTCCTGTTGCTGTATCTGTTTCATCTAAACCGGTAATTGTCAGTTTGAACCAATCTTCGACATCGAATTCTCTGGCGGCACCATACCCATTTAACATGGCCAAATAAGCATAAGTGGTATTGGTAAAATATCCACCTGTAACTTCAACAACATTTGAAAAAGTTATGTATGTAGGTAGTGTTTCATACGAACCGCTCCAGTCAAGAGCAAGAGCCGATACGGCATAGTTGGACGAGCCGCCTGCTCCACCACCTGTACAAGCACTGAATTGATTTCCTTCACCTTGTGTAGTTGTATCTGTTTTATTCGAATAGGCAAATCCGTCCCATGACCAGGTGTTGGCGTTATGAACAAAATTAATTCCGCCGCTTACAAAACCTGTTTCATTTGAACCAGCTCCGCCCCAGTTACTTTCTACCGAAAGCGGATTATCGTCAAAAGTTACAACCGATGCATTAGATATTGTGTAAAACATAAAAACAATCAACAAACTTAAACTGCGTTTCATTCTTCTAACTCCAAAAAATAAGGTTTACAATTCTATTTTTTCCACATGGGTCTGTTGCGGCCGTTTTAATTACGGCCGCAACTCGGCAGACCTCAAAAAGCATTTAGCTTCTGTGGAATTGGACTACGTTAAAATTCAGCCACAGAGTTCACAGAGAACACAGAGATAAAGCTATTTTAAAATATTTCTTAGTGTCTTCGTGCCTTGGTGGCTACCAACAAAAAAAGCCGCCGTTCCCGACAAAAGGAACGGCGGCTTTATCATCCAAAACAAAAATGCTGCATCATACAACATATTCGTTGGTGTTCCTTACGCGAGAACTCTCAACAAAAATTTTTGATTCCAAGTAAGGTTTTCTGACTTGCGTCACCGAAAGAACCCTTCCCGCTCAACACATAAGCAGTGGTACAACTTCTTTCGGTCTTCCGTTTTATCGGAATAAACGCTTACAGCGGCGCGACCGTCACGGCTTTAAACCGTGTTCCCTTTTCTGTAATCAATATTAAATTTCAAAGAACAGGCGTAGTTTAATCTCCGCCGGAATATATGTAAACAAAAAAATTATTTCAGCACAAAAATTACAATCAGCAGCGTAATAATCGCAAACGTGCTCACACCAAGAGCCGCGATAAAAACCCACATAAACCGTTTGTGCTGTGTATTCAGTATGTATTTTAGGTATCTGTCGCTGGCAGAAAAAGTCCTGCTCATCTGGATTATGCTGTCAGTTTGTCCTTCGACATTATCCTTCAATTTATCTGTTATTGTGTTAAATTTCCGCATACCTTCAAGAATCTGAGAATCGACCGCTGCCGATGCCGCAATTTGACCTGCCATTTCTTTAATCGCTGAAGTTTGCTGATTTGCTGCTTCCGGAATTTTTGCGACAGATTCTGTAAACTGCTGATTCTTCAGAGCCTGCGCCTTCAACTGCTCAATCAGTGAATCGACAACCATTCTCTGGTTCTTCATACTTTCAGGAAAATTCTGGAGAAGATGCGGTATTTCATCAATTCTTTTTAAAAGCTGCGCGTTTTGCTCGACCTGCTGGCCCAAATGCTCATTTATCCCGCCAAGTTTATCTACAAGCTGCTCGAATGAGCTTTGAATCATTTGAAGTGCTTCTGTGCGGTCTGTCTTTGACTCAGCTCTGTGTGCTAAAAGATTCGAATGTGCGTGCTGGGGTGCGATGGTTTGGGGCTGCTGCATTGGCTCATACAAACCATTTCCATTTCGTTTCCCTGAAAACCATTTCCCGGTTCGTGTTATTAACTCCATTATAGCCATATCTTCTAATTAAGCCCTACGTAATGATAAATCAAGCAAAAAATTCAAATAGGCAAAAATACGAATCAATAATAATGATAATGCTTATTGTGAAGAAACGCTGCATAACTCAAAATAATAGTCTAATATATTCTGAAAGGGAAAAAAATGAAGGCCGTCGTTTATCATGGCTCAAAAGATGTACGTGTTGAAGATGTTCCGGAACCTGTTATCAAAGAGCCGACAGATGCCATTATCAAAGTAACATTAACTGCCATTTGCGGTTCGGATTTGCACTTATACGACGGTTATATTCCAACCATGAAAGAAGGAGATATCCTCGGCCATGAGTTTATGGGCGAAGTCGTACAAATCGGCAACTCTGTAACAAAGCTTAAAATCGGCGACAAAGTCGTCGTTCCTTTCCCGATTTCCTGCGGCGAATGTTTTTTCTGCAAAAACGAATTATGGTCTTTGTGCGACAACAGCAATCCAAATAAAGAAATGGCAGAAAAAGTCTATGGCTATTCACCTGCCGGTTTGTACGGTTATTCTCATTTGTTCGGCGGCTACCCCGGCGGACAAGCCGAATACGTCCGCGTTCCTTATTCCAATGTCGGACCTTTTGTTGTGCCAAGAGAAATATCTGATGAAAAAGTTTTATTCTTATCAGATATCTTTCCCACCGGATATATGGCCGCTGAAAACTGCAATATCAAGCCCGGCCAGACGATTGCCGTCTGGGGCTGCGGCCCTGTCGGACAATTTGCGATTAGAAGCTGCCTGCTTCTCGGAGCAGAAAGAGTTATCGCAATCGACAGATTCCCCGAAAGACTTGAAATGGCAAAAGCAGCCGGCAATGTTGATATCATCAATGATGAAGATGCAGAACATCCGACCGAAACATTGAGAGATATGACAAAAGGCAGAGGCCCGGATGCCTGTATCGATGCTGTTGGTATGGAAGCACACGGCAGCGGAGTCAGCGCAGTCTATGATAAAATAAAACAAACGTTTAGAATGCAGACCGACCGTCCAACCGTTTTGCGTGAAGTTATTCAGGCCTGCCGCAAAGGTGGTATAGTTTCCATTCCCGGCGTTTATGGCGGATTTATCGATAAGGTCCCTATGGGTGCGGCATTCAATAAAGGCCTGACTTTCAAAATGGGCCAAACGCACGTCCCTAAATACTGTAAACCGCTCTACGATTTAATATGGAACAATAAGATTGACCCGTCAGTTATAATTACACATAGAATGAAACTCGATGATGCCCCGCAGGCTTACGAAATGTTCAAACATAAAAAGGATAAGTGCGTCAAGGTCGTGCTGAAACCTTAAAAATTAAGGTAATTTCTCTAAGTCAGCCAAATCCTGATGTCTGCCGGATGCTTTTTTATTAATTTTAAGATGCTCCAAACTTATTAAATTGATTTTGACTCCATCGAGTTCATCTTCAATTCTGTTTGAATAACATTTATCAAAATCAACTCCTGAAATCGATGTTGTTATTTCAATCCTGATTGGTGGAAGACCAAGACGGATTATCTGCCATTCTTTTAAAAATAATTCTGCTTTTAAATCCGGAACATCAAAACCAAATTCCTTAAGAACTGCTGTAACTTTCTCCGCGTTTGTTGGATTTGTTGCAATCCAAATATCCATATCCGCAGTTGCACGTGGATAGCCGTAATAACCAACCGCGTAACCGCCGATTAACAGATATTCAGCTTTTTTTTCGTTGAGCAACTTCAAAAACTCTTTGAAGTCGCTCGGTAGATGGATCGTAGCCATAAATTATTTGCCGAATTAACTCTATTGCGTTTAGGCGTTCATAGGGAGTTTTAGAAAGCCAATATTCTTTCTCATCCGATTGCCCTGTGAAAGACTCCGCGGAAAATGCTGTTCTTTCTATTTTTGGTGAATTAAACATGCATATAATATACCATATCTCATGAATAGTGTAAAGTTTTTATACCAATGATTATGTTGTATGATATAATCAAAATTATGAAACTGATTACTTATAAAAAAGAAAAAATAGAATCTTGCGGTGTTTTAACTGGAAAGGGTATTGTTGATTTAAAATCAGCTTTCGAAAGTACCAAACAAATCTTTTCCGGCGGCGCACAAGCCCTCGAAAAAATTCAGGCTATCGCCAACAAAAGCACATTGTTTATAAATCCTGCCGTAGTTGAACTTTTGGCGCCGATTCCAAACCCCGGCAAAATTCTCGCACTCGCGGGAAATTACGCAAAACACATTATCGAAGCGGGTATGAAACTTGGTTTAACTGAATCTCCTCGCCAAAATACAGTTCCGCGTCCATTTATAAAGCCTAATACCGTAATAAATCATCCAAATGCAGTTATCCCCTGGCCTGTTTACAGCAAAGAAATCGACTATGAACTTGAGCTTTGCATCGTAATCGGCAAAAAAACCAAATGCGTCAGCGCCGAACAAGCTAAAGATTATATCGCAGGCTACACAATCGCTAACGATGTCTCCGCCAGAAGTGTAACCTTCAAAGAGGTACGTGCAAAAAGACCCTGGGATGAATTTTATGACTGGCTCAATGGCAAATGGGCTGATGGCTTTCTTCCTCTCGGCCCCTGCATCGTTACCGCAGACGAAATCGGCGATCCGTGTAATTTGAAAATGACCTTGAAAGTAAACGATGAAATCCGTCAGAACGCAAACTCTGCCGATATGATTTTCAATGTTTACGAAATAGTATCATTTTTAAGCCACATTATGATTCTCGAACCCGGCGATTTAATCGCGACAGGAACCCCCGAAGGTGTTGCGATGGCAACCGGAAATTTCCTCAAGGCCGGTGATAAAATTGAGTGTTACATAGAAAAAATCGGAACACTCACAAATACCCTCGGCCCCAAACCCGAAAATTTCTACGAACCTTTAATCAAATAAAAACGGCCGCGCTGTAACACACGGCCGTTTAATAATCTTAATTTTTAATTTCCGTTACGCCGATTTCTGGTCAACGAATCCTTCCAGTCGTCTGCTTCTGACCGGATGCTGAAGCTTGCGAATCGCTTTCGCTTCGACCTGCCGCACGCGTTCACGAGTAACTTTGAAAATTCTGCCAACTTCTTCAAGCGTATATGTATATCCATCGCCAAGTCCGTAACGCAGTTTAATAATTTCGCGTTCACGATAAGTCAGCGTTTTCAAAATCTCATCGATTCTGTCTTTGAGCATTTCGTGCGTCGCAGACTGCACCGGCGATTCAGCCGATTCATCTTCGATAAAGTCGCCGAAATAACTGTCTTCACTTTCACCGATTGGTCTGTCCAGACTAATCGGATGTTTCGAAATTTTCAAAACACGTCTTGCTTCAGAAACGCTAAGCGCCGTTTCAGCCGCGATTTCTTCAATCGTAGGTTCTCTTCCGAGTTTCTGCAAAAGCTCCTTGCTTACAATCCGCAGCCTGCTCATCGTCTCAATCATATGCACAGGAATTCTAATCGTCCTGGCATGGTCTGCAATCGCTCGCGTAATCGCCTGGCGAATCCACCACGTCGCGTAAGTGCTGAACTTATAACCCCTGCGATACTCATATTTATCGACCGCTCGCATAAGGCCGGTATTGCCTTCCTGGATAATATCAAGAAAACTCAAACCTCTGTTGCGGTATTTCTTGGCAATTGAAACGACAAGCCGCAGGTTTCCGCTCGAAAGCTGACGTTTGGCAAGCTCATACTGGGAGAAAACCGCACGCACCGCCTTGAGTCGTTTTTCAAGCTGCTCAGGAGTTTCCAACACCATTTCCTGCATACCATTGAATTCCTGTTTCATCGCGTCGATATCTTCCTGCATGTAATCTCCGGTAACTCCCGCAGTGATATACCCGGTAAGCTGCCGCATCTTCGAGAGGATACCTTCGAGTTTTTTCATCATCGGCTGAATCCTGCTCGTCCGCAGACTCAATTCTTCAAGAAGACTTGCTATTTTGATGCGATTATATTTAAGCTGTTTCGCTGCTTTTTTCTTTCCCGCTTCATCTTGTGCCTGCAAAAACTCACTGAAAAGTTTTATATTTTTCTCCAGCAGTTTATTAGCAGTCCTTATATTTTCCGGAAGCCTGCTTCTCACCACAGACCGAATAAGATTTTCAGATGTACTCATCTTCATCGTTCTGTCGAACGGCAGCGATCCGTCGCTTACCTGCTGAAGAATTTCAATCGCCGCAATCGCGCTGTAATCGCTCTCCAGCACTTTTCTTCGAAACGCCATTCTCGTCAATTCGATTTTCCGTGCCAGCGAAATTTCTTCTTCGCGCGTCAGCAGCGGTATTTCGCCCATCTGCGTCAGATACATTCTTACAGGATCATCGATTCTGCCAGTATCCACCAACTCGGTTTCAAGCAGCGTGTCATCAGTTTCCTCCGCTTCTGCTTCTTCATCGACAAACACATCGTCATCGACTTCGAAATCCTCTTCATCTTCCTGTTTCTCAATCTCCGATTCATCGAGAAGCGATATACCCATTTCATCGAGCGTCATAATCAGATTTTCAAGCCGTGCAGGAGAAATAGATTCATCAGGAAGTTCATTATTCATCTCTTCATAAGTAATGTAGCCTTTTTTCTTGGCCTTTTCGATGATGAGTTTAATCTTATCTTCGACAGTTACCTTCGAAGCTGCTTCACCCGCAGGCACCTGCTGCTCTTGCGAGTCCAATTGCCCCTGTGGATTCTGGGCAGATTCTGCGGCAGCTAAAGCCTCAATTTTTTTCTCGGCTTCTTTCATTTTTGCTTTTCTGTCTTTTGCTTTACTATCAGTTTTTTTCTTTGTCACTTCATGTTTCCCATAAAAATATAAGAAAAATCATCGGCCAAAGGCTCGATTTTACATAAGTTAAGTTGGCAGAAATCCCGGATTTCTTCTGTCCGGCCGGGACTTTATAGCGGAAATTCTTTGAAGAATCTCATCGTCCTTGGTTTTTTTAATATTGGTATCTTTTTTGTGCTTATATTCGTTTAAAGCATCAATAGCCCCGCTGAGTCGTCTTCGGAGAGTATCCATATCCTGTCCATTATCGCTCAATTTGACTATAAGCCCCGCCAATTGTTCTGATTCGGTTTTTGCAAGCAATGTAGCAAGTGTGAATTCTACGTTTTCGGCTATTGTTTGTTCGATAAGCCTCCAGGCATCTCGCATTTCCGCTTTCTCGAAATCGTCAGCTTTCACTCTCTTTGCCGCCGATTCGAACAACCGCGGTTCATTCAAAATCACTTCGATAATTTCCGCTTGTGCTTTAGTCCCAAAACTGTCGAATTCAACGCTCGAAACTTTCGCGTTTTCAATTGTGCTGACAACCGACTGTCTCGCCTGTCCACCCCGCCTGCTCAACTCCTTGCGTATATCTTCAGCAGGTATCTGCAAAATTTTACTTAACCTGTTTACAATCAATCCGAAAGTAATCGCGTCAAGTGTTCCGCCCTTTGATGCGGTTGCCACAGATCGCAAAAATTCCTCAGTCGCCGCTCGCCTGTCCGTCAGGTTTTCGCTTTTGCCGAATTTTTCAGTCAGCTTTTCCCAGCGGTACTTCATAACATCAGTCGCGTCTGCGATTAATTTTTTAAAAGCATCTCCGCCTTGCGCTAAAACAAAATCGCAGGGGTCTTTTCCCTGCGGCACAGAAGTAAGTTTTAAATCTATGCTCTCTGCAAGACAAATTTCAAGCGCTCTTTCCGCTGCCGCTGCGCCTGCTATATCGCTGTCGAAAATCAACACGATATTCTTTGCATATCGTTTCAAAAGTTTCGCGTGTCCTGCCGTAAAACTCGTTCCCAGCGTCGCGACAACATTTTTGCATCCTGCCTGATGTACAGCTATAACATCAGTATAGCCCTCTACAACAGCAACTGTTCCGATTGAAACAATTTCGTGTCGTGCTTTATCCAATCCGTAAACGCAATTGCTCTTATCAAAAATCGCGGTTGTTGGTGAATTCATATATTTCGCGGGGTCATCGCCCAGCGTTCTTCCGCCAAAGCCGACAACTCTGCCTGCGGCATCTATAATAGGAATCATCATTCGATTGCGGAACTTGTCATAATAATTCCCCTGGTCATTGGAAACAATAAGACCTGCTGCAAGCATCAGTTTTTCTGGTATATTTTTTTTCTTAGCCGCGTTTAAAAAATCATCCCATCTCTCGCTCGCAAACCCAAATGCATATTCTTCAGATGTCTTTTCTGTTAACTGCCTGCTTTTAATATACTCTCTACATTTTTCGCCAATCGAATTATCGAGCAGATTTTTTCTCCAGAACTTCATTGCCCATCGATTGACTTTTTCGATATCCGCACGGTCAATTTCAGGCTGCTGCCCCGGCGTTCTTTTAGGCATTGTAAGTTTTATGCCCGCTCGCTCGGCGAGTCTTTCGACCGCCCGCATAAAGGTAAGTCCCTCGCGCATCTGGACAAATTTAATAACATCGCCGCCTGCGCTGCATGCGAAGCACTTGAATATCTGCTTTTCAGGATTGACATTCATGCTTGGCTTGTGGTCGTCATGGAACGGACAAAGTCCGGCAAGTTCTCTTCCCTTGCGGGTAAGTTTTACATGCTCTGAAATCACATCGACTATATCGTTAGCCTGCTGTACTCTGCTTATTTGGCTGTGGTCTAATTTCATTTAAACAGTAGTCAATCCTTCTGGTAAATTTAAAGAATTATCCATTCCGTGGAGTTTTTGATTAAAAAATAAGGACAATTAGTATAGGTATGCGCTATGTCAAAAGTCAAGTAAGCCCCATAAACCCGCTTTCCAGCATTGTTAACGACGGTTTATTATTAACACGACACCTGGTCAAACAGTAAATTAGTAACTTTGGAGCGTTTAGATATGTATAAAAAAGAAGCAGGAAACAAAAAGCTTTGGAGTCGGTGCTTTACCGAACTCTTGACTTTTCATTTCTCTGCTTCTACTTATTTATACGTTTTTAACAGATAACTGTTTTAAATGATACTTGCTAAAAAACCCAAATACTCACATCTTTTTGCTTATTTCTTTATTGACTCCGGTCTGAAAGGATTAATACCGCAAGACAAAACTCTTTTACCCTTTTTATTATTCTGATTCTTAAAACCTGCAAGATATTGTTCATCAGGAGTATCATTATAACTTGCCTGTCTGAACGCTCCGGTTTTAGCGTCAATAATAATCGCAGCCGAACACCCGCCGTTTTTGATAAACGGAACTATGCAGTAGCGATCCTGATTATTATCTATATAAATTGGCTTGCCGGCTTTTGAACCGCGGTAAGCAGCCTTGAACCGTTTGTCATAGAGAACGTTATCTTTCAATCCTGATACCGCCGCTGCTATCACGCTTTTTTCATTTCCTGAAAAGTTCGGATAAATTTTTTGCTTAGCAATTTTAACTTGCGCCGAACTTGCCGGAGGCTCAAGAATTGAAACGTAATATCCATTGTAGCTGTCGTCAGAAATTATCGGTTTATAATAATTTTTCAAATCATCAGCCGTTATGTAAATATTTTTACCTATACCATTAACATCCGGGTCGGTAATCCAAAAACCATTTACAGTATAGCTCGTCGCTGTTTGAGGATTATCGGTTGAGCTGTAACCATTGACGACAACCCAATCCATATAATTACCATTGAGTGGTATTATCGCAGGTATTTTCTCCGGCCGCGGCCAAACGCCCGAAACATCATACGACAGCCAATAGCACATAATATCATAAGAGCTTTCAGGAGTAGTCCTCTTCTCAGGTGCGAAATTATATGCGCTTTTTATTTCATAATTATTCAGCGTCAGATACATACCTCTGGGGTCAATGCAAGTATTCTGGTCTGTCAATTCATTGTGGGCAACCGCATAATTATGAAGCTGGTCTTGTGTGTATGTATTAAAGCCTTCATAATCCAGAACCATTTTCAAGCAGCCTGCCCCGCTGTAATATTTGCTCGTACCATAAGTATAAACGCTGTTTACATCTAAAATCATAACATCGCCCTGAGCATAAGATACTCTTGCGCCAATCCATCTTGCGCCGCCGCAGCCGTCGGCCGCGTCTTTCAACATAGCTACAGATGCACTGCTCGAAATGGTTACGCCTTCAAACGCAAGCCAGTTGCTTACACTGTCAAAAGTCTCCGTCCACGCTCCCTCGCTAAGGCCGTCAAATTTCACCCAGCCTTTTCCTGTTTGTGTTGAAAGCCTTATACATGGTTCGTAAAGAGCAAGGTTCGCATGATGTCCTGCGAAATTGGAATTGAAACTGCCGGCATCACAACGCCAGTCAACAAGCGTCAATTCACCAAGGTAATTCCCCAGGCTGTCGAATTGATAAATAAGCAGTTTGTAATATGTTTTCATTTCAGCAGAATCGCCTTGCTGTTTTTCTATGTTTGCATCGACATCCATCTTTACGCGTGTGTTCGTGTACTTTTCAGCGATTATCTGTATTGAATCATTCGGCACTTCCGCTATGCCTTTAAAATCTTCAATCAATTCCTGTGTAAGAATCGGATATAAAAATCCATCTTCAATTGACGGCTCGATTGAACTGCCTTCATTCCAATCGTTAAACGTAGCGATAACAAGCCAGTCAATAGCTTCTACGTTTGCCAAAAGACCTTCATTATTTTTCCTGTAGAAATCTCCATTCCATACAGGTGTTCTGTTTACATAATATCTGTAAACATCGTTGTCGAACTGGTCCTTGCAAGTCCATACCGGCCCCCATGCTCCAACTCCTTCATCATTAAACTGAGGATAAGTCAGACCTATTGCAAACCTTCTGGCGCCGCCTGCCGCCCAATCAACCGTCCTGCCGTTTACAATGTCTCTTGACCTTTCAAAAATATCCTGTTGAGTTGGATTCATCCTGTCTCGCACAATGTCATCAACAAGATACCAATTCATCATACCTGTAAACGGATAAAACCATGTCGACAAATCCGGCCAGTCCGGAACTGTATCACCTATAAGAATAAATTTATATGATGCGTCATTTTGTGTCAGGTTTGCGTATATATCCGCCCAATCCTGCTCGACCATATTATCATCGTATTTCGACGCATAAAGACCGAACACGCCGACAACAGGTTTCCCTCTGTACGACAGATAAGATTTTCTACTGCTCCAGTTATCCAGCACGTATTTTATATCGTCCTGAATCGCAGCCATTTTGATATAATGTTTGACAAGATTTATATCGCTGATTTCCGTAATACTGTTGTATTCCGTAACATCATCTATATAAGCATTTACCTTCACTGTATCAACAGCGTTCATTTCAGATACGTTTGTCATAAGATTGTGATAATTTACATCGCCCCATTGTTTTAAATGTACTTTCGGCTCGTAAAAAACGCAAACTTTCAAATCTTTATCTTCCGCCTGGTTTGCGATTTTCCCAAATACGATTGTTTGATAAATTTCCTGGCCGTACTGATGCCCGTAATAATTTATGAGCATCGCATCCAGCAGCATTGCTTTACATATATCAAGATGGTACGAGATAACATCATCGCTGTTGGAATCATAAGGCCCAATAAACGGTGTTTTTGCGCTCGCGATTTGACGCTCTACATTCGAGTACTCCGCTTCACCAACTTCAACCTTGTCTATATAAACCGTGCCAGCATAATAAAACCTTACTGCGACTTCCAAACCGTGCGTCCACCAGGGTATTACCGATTTGTTTACAGGCCGAGTTTTTATCTGCACCCATCCCGCCGCATTTGCGTTTTCTCTAAGATATTCCGGAGATATATGTTCGTAGGATTTTGCGATTAGCTGCCATTCGTTGTTGTTGGTATTTGGGTTATAATCCGGATCGTGATATGCACGCACCTGTATCCAGAAATTTCCTCCCGCGAAATTAACATCGTTAATATCACCGAAATTCACCCATACGGAAGCATATACCATTTCTTTTTCATTTGGTGCATCGTCTTGAGGATGCGCAACATCTTTACACTCTATCCACTGCCACATCGTGCATTCATTCACGCCAGCGACAGGATTGGTATATTTTATCGAATAACTGCCGTCGTAAGCCTTTTCATTTGTCCTGATGTTTCCCTGTGCTGTTGGTGACCATCTTCTCCAGCCGGGATAATTTGCGTCGCCGTAATTAGCGTCTTCAAAACTGCTGTTTAGAAATGTATAGCTGCACCCGTTTTTGATTCCGATTTGTTTATGTAAACCCGGATCACTGTTATATCCTTCGTCAGGAATCCAGCCCCAATCCCAGTGTTTCCAATGATGATTATTATAATCTGTGAATCCCGTATAATTCACATCAGTAAATCTTCTCCAGTCCGGCAGATAATCCGGCTCGCCAAACCACGTTTGATATTCAACTATCGCCAACTTCGACGGATTTCCTGTTATCGAACCGATTTTGCCGCATTGCGCAAAATCCACGTACACTGTGCCGAGTACCCTCGAATCTATGACTATCTGGATCTTCTCGGCTCCTGCCGGAATTTGTCTGCCGTTGCTTAGTTCGTCTGTTTCAGTTAAAAGGTAATACCATTTATTTGCCTGTTTATTTTGAATATCTGCCGATGTTGTAATTACCGTTGGCGTAGAACCGACAACATATTTAACCTGAAGCAATACTTGTCCGTTTACATCGCTTGCCGCTTCGGAGTCGAACATTACCCATACGCCGCCTTCTACAGCATCTCCGACTTTCGGCCCTTCACCGCTGCTGACAACATTGATTTCCTGAAATATTACGGTATTGAAAGCATTGGAATACAATTTCGCACTGTTGTTTCCGTAATATGATTTGTTGGGGTCTGTGTTTATTGTTATTGTGTTTTCTGCGTCACCAAGCCACGATGCCCACCCCGCCGTGTCGAAAGAATTGGAATTCTCAAAGCTGCCGTTTACAATTGCGTATTCTCCCTCCGCCAATCTCGCCGCGTTTAACGGTGTTCCCGATAGAACCATTATCACAGCTAAAAACAAAACTACTGATTTGATTTTCGTGTTGGACATATTCCACTCCTTTAAAAATTTGCACATTAATTTCTTACTGCAACTCCCGTTATCACGATGTTCTTCCCTGTCGAATAATCTCTGAGACTCAAGTTACTGTGAAAAACATTTTCCTGCGCCGCCAATTTGCGGTTTTTTTTAGCCACTTTGCGACAGCCTCTGTTTTTTTATTGTTTGAAAAAACATAATTCATTTCATATAATCCATCTACAAGAAGGAAATACCCTATGAAATATTCTCGGATGGTTATCTTTTTCGTCTTTTTTTTATCATCAGCCTTTGTGGCTGCTCAAAACCCAGAAACTAAAGTCTGGACTTGGGAGATTAAAGATGCGCTCGGGAATCCTTTACTCGAATCTGATTTCGACGTTTACAGCTGGGAACCAACTGGCTCTAAAACTTTCCGTGAGCACATCAAATCAAATGGAATATTTAAAAGCGACCAATCACCAATGCCCTTTCTCGAATACATTTTTTCGCATCCAGATTACGGCAAAGCCGTTGTAAGACACATTTGCGCTGATGATGTTCTTCATACAGATTATTATCTGCCTCTCGTTAAAAACGATTCTGATGCGGCAGACCGCGCTATCGGCGGCAGAGTAATTGACGCAAACGGAAACCCCATTGAAAATACCCGCATTTATTGCACTTACATTGAAACCCCCGGCAGTGGCGGAGCTTACCCTAAACAATGGTCCGACAAGATCGCTGTAATCACCGATAAAGATGGTTACTTCCAACTGTATATGCCCATCGGTCAGACAACCAGCCTCCAGCAAAATGATCTGATTCCCTTTAATTCTCTGTTCCAAATCCGAATTGAACCCCCCGAAAATTCAAACTTTCTGCCCTATGACGGCCGAATCGCAAACGCCAAAGATGTGGAAATTACCCTCGAGAAAAAATCGGGAAGAAAACATAATCTTCTTTTCATGAAGGACAAATACACACCTTTCGATCCGAACATTTTATCTTATGCTGATATAAGAATCGAACGTCCCAGTCAGCAAACCATCAGGCTCAAATATAAACAGCTTATGGAAATGCAGCAGCTTCCGTATGGAACATACTACGTACAAATCATTGGCTGGTCAGCCATTTTCGACCCAGTTGAAATAAACGCTAATTCTCCGGAAACTATTATCTTCTCTTTGCCCGCTAAAGTTACATACAAGGGGCGGGTAATAAATGGAATCACCGGCGACCCGATCAGAGGAGCATATATACTTCTAAACGCCGTCGAAGTACAAACAGGGCGGCTTTCTAAACAAGATTGGACTCAATTAAATAGATTATCTTCTCATCCTAATTCAAAACAGGCTTTGAATATTATCCAAAAAGTTTATGTCGCATCTGAAGCTGCTGCAACTGATTATGATGGCTATTATACTTTTGTAAAAATTCCAAATCCCACCGATCGTCCTGATTACGTTATTCAACAGGACTTCATGCTTGCAGAAATTCCGCGAAATAGCTCAAATTCGCAGCCCATCGAAGGAAAGCCCGTTTATCTCGAAGACATAAAGCTCTTTCCCTCTGCTATCGTTGTAGCTGATTTTCGCTGGGAGAAATCGCTTATTGTCAACCCCAAATGGAGATTCGTTGAAGAAACAAAACCGCAGTGGGCAGATGATATGAAATACAGAATCAGCTCTACCAAATGGAAAAAAACCGATGAACACGGCTATATCCGCAACACATGGTCAATGGAAATCCCTGCACAAGCCGACATCAAAGTTTTCTACGAACCTTCTCTGGAAGACAGCAAAACTTTAGCTCCTCGTTATATAAACAATATAATCAATTTGGCCCAAGGCGAGATTTTTAGTCTTGGTAGCATTTCCCTGCCCGCAATCGAAAAAGCAATGGTACAGATAACTCTCAAGGTTCTCGATTCAAAAAATCTTCCGCTTGACGGCGTCCCCGTCAGAATCGCCGGAGACCTGCCGGTCAATACCGATGCTAATGGCGTTGCTCATTTTTATGTTCCAAAACGAACAGCAAGTTATTTCAATCTGCGATGCTTCGTACAGCGTAATAATCCTCCTATAGAACATCGCCTCGATTTCTCCATAGAAGACCCCAACAACCCCAAAGATTACCAGATCATTGTCAGCAATGAATTTGTAAATTGTATTTATGATCCAAACTCATTCAATCCCTAAAACGAAATTCAGCCAACTTTTCAGCCCTTTTAAATCTTAAATAACATTTTTTCGTTTTAGTCCGATATAAAATCGTGTTTTCAGAACGCCAAAAGCGATTCTCAATATTTTTTATTTTTGTTCGGTTTTTGTTAGGGTAAATGATTCGCCTTTGCCGATATGACTTTGGATAAAAAAAGAAAAACAAGAAGACAAGGATGTGAAAAATGGACAAAAACGAAAGATTCAGTAACGACCAGAATATGCCGCTCTGCCGTTTTGGCCCCGGAGGCCAATATGTAAACAACTGGCCCGGCAAAAACATGTCAAAAGCATCTCGCAAACCGATCGGCTCGGTGCTTGAAACCATCTCAAAGATGCTTGACACGGTAATTAATGAGGAATTGCTGCAAAATTCCACGCTCGAAAAAATCAACTCTGCAATTCAAAACGCACAATTGCCTGAGTACATGGAGGTAGAAAATGAGTTTGATAAATCAAATGACCTTAACCCCGCGTCAGTTTCAGGTCTTGAAACTGGTCGACAGCTCACGCCAGAACCGATGTTATTCGATAACGCTTCAGGAACTTGCCGACCTCTTGGGGACAAGCAGAACAACGGTATTCGAGCACATCGCAGGCTTAAAAGAAAAAGGCCTTCTTTCAGCAGACCCTGGCAAGGCTCGCTCTTTGAATCTCACCAGCAAAGCATTAAAGTTGCTTAAAGAAGCCGCAATTGAAGACACCTCTGCGGCAGAATCTTCCGACGGCATCGCCGTTCTCGGCAGAATTGCCGCGGGTTTGCCGATTGAAGCGATTGAAAACGTCGAACGAATTTCCATGCAGTCTCAATTTGGTTCTGATGAAGATACGTTCGCTCTGAAAGTTCAGGGCGACAGTATGACAGGTGACGGCATATTCGATGGTGATTTCGTCGTCTGCAAAAAATCGCAAAACGCTCAAAATGGCAAAATCGTCGCTGCAATTGTCGATAACGAAAACGCAACTGTGAAAAGATTCTTCAAAGAATCCGACAGGATCCGCCTCGAACCATCAAACCCCGCTTACGAGCCTATCTACACGCAAAACTGTACAATCGCCGGCATCGTTGTCGGCCTCATGCGAAAAATCTAATTATCTGCTGTGAATCAATTGAGCGGGATTATATTGAAATAGGCAACACGATTACTTTTAATGTTCAAATCCATTTTTCACATCCCTTTCTCATCAATTTCATTTAGCCCTCGGTAAGAAGAGATTATGTTATAATTTTGTGGACAAATAATATTAATAATTTATAATTAATTTGATACAAATTCTAAATTGTAGGAGTTAGAAGCATGGACACAACTTTTTGGTCTAAAACATTTCTATATGTTTTCTTTATTTTAAAAACCGGTACTATTGCGCAAAGTGCAAATCCAAACTGGCTTAGTGGGGAGATGGTTAATGGCATTAACGGAACAGTTTACTGCGCAACAATGTGGGACCCGGATGGTGGAGGACCTGCGGCCTCATTACTCGTTATCGGCGGCAATTTTACCAATGCAGGGAATGTCGCATGCAACCGAATTGCTGCATGGAATGGAATAAATTGGCAGCCATTAGGTACGGGGATGAATAATACTGTTTATGCATTAACCGTTTATAATGGTCAATTAGTTGCGGGAGGATATTTTACAACTGCTGGAGGAGTTTCTGCTCGCAATGTCACGATATGGAATGGTTCAACATGGCAGCCATTGGGCACTGAAATAGATTCTACCGTATATGCACTTACTGTTTACAATGGCGAATTAATAGCGGGTGGAAGTTTTTCTACCTGGTATGATTCAACACCAAATTATATAGGTTATTGGAATGGTACAAGCTGGCAAACGCTTGGCGGCGGAATGAATAGCAGTGTTTACGCTTTTGCAGTTTATAATGGTAAATTAATTGCCGGTGGAGATTTCACAACTGCCGGAGGCGTTCCAGCAAAATGTGTCGCCAGTTGGAATGGCACCGCATGGCAGGCAATAAGCGGCGGAATCGAAGGGGGTTCATATCCAACGGTTAAAGCATTGACTGTCTATGACAATCAAATAATAGCAGGAGGTGTTTTCACAATAGCAGGAGGGAACGAGGCAAATAACGTTGCGCGCTGGGATGGCTCAAACTGGCAAGCGATGGAAAATGGTACAAATGCCAATGTATCAGCAATGGGTGTATATGATGGCAAATTGATTGCAGCAGGGAATTTTTCATCGGTCGGAGAAACATCTGCCAATCATATCGCATGCTGGGATGGGACAAGTTGGAACACATTAGGTTCAGGCGCTAACGGCAATATTTCAGCATTGACAATTTATAATGGCGAGCTGATTGCCGCAGGATATTTTAGCAGTGCAGGTGATAGTCCTGTGAATTGCATAGCAAGCTGGAACGCAGTTAGCTGGAACAGTGTAGGTTATCCGTCGGAAGGCGGTTTTAATAGTTACATTAATTGTGCTACTGTTTACAAAGGACAATTGATAGCGGCCGGTAATTTCATTACTGCAAGCAATGTACCAGTCAATTATATTGCCGGTTGGAATGGTATTGACTGGGAATCATTGGGCTATGGCATGAATGGCAACATCTATGCTTTGACTGTATATAATGGAGAGCTAATCGCAGGAGGTTCGTTTACTAAGGCGGGGAACATCACAGCAAATCGTATCGCATCATGGGATGGGACAAATTGGAATAATTTGGGGAATGGAATGAGCGGCATTGTAACAGGTCTTGCCGTCTATAACGACAAGCTAATAGCAGCAGGAAATTTCAAATCGGCTGGCGGAGTTGATGTAAATGAAATTGCACAATGGAATGGTACGAACTGGGAATCTTTAGGAAAAGGATTAACCGGTTTTCGCGCTTACCACAAACTTGCTGTCTATGATGGCAAATTAATCGCAGCAGGTTCAATTGGGTCCGCAGGCGGGATTGCGGTAAAGTACATTGCAAGCTGGGATGGCACAAGCTGGCAGGATTTGGGTGGAGGTATGAATACTCCAGGTTATGTCGATTCGTTATGTGTTTACGATGGATATCTAATAGCCGGCGGTAGTTTCACGAGCGCAGGAGGAGTCGCGGCTAATCATGTTGCGGCATGGAATGGCACTGTCTGGCAAAATCTTGGAAGCGGTTTGAATAGCAGCGTTTATGCTTTGACAATTTATAATGGTAATTTAATAGCCGGAGGATATTTCAATAATTACATTGCTTATTGGGATGGTGCAAGCTGGCAGACACTTGGAACAGGAACAGACGGCAGCGTTCGTGCTTTGACTGTGCACTATGGAAAATTAATCGCAGCAGGGAGTTTTACTAACGCCGGAGGGCAGACTTCGGCTTATTTAGGCAGATGGGGATGGACAGAACATATTACAGGCGACTTGGATCATAACGGCAGCATTGCTAACTATGATTTGAATTTATTCACTCACCAATGGCTTGCGGGTGATTGTGAATCGTCCGGATTTTGCTATGAGACAGATTTAAATTATGACAGGAAAGTTGATTTTAATGATTTTTGCATATTTGCGTCACATTGGTACGATGTTATAGAAAATTTATAAATGCAGTTACGTGCAAATTCTAAAATGGATTTTTGGTAGTACTAATTTAAAGATAAAATTAAAAATTATTATCTCATCTGCTTCTAATCAATTGCGCCGGATTATATTGTATATGAGGCGCGATCGCTTTTAAATCGTTTAAAAATCTTTTCCCATCCGTCCAATAACCGGCTGTTGGTTTTAAATCCGCGCACTTTTCAATGAAATAATTGTTGTGAGATATCATAAGCTGCTCGCGCAGATATTTGCACGCCATCGACGCAAGGCATACCGGAAGAAAATAATCATCCGCCTTTACCGCGAAATCCATTGTGATATTTCTATTTGCCGACGAAAGTTGATAGCTGCTGATATTTTCCTCTTCCTTTAAAATCTTCAGATCCATTTGCGGAAACATCGTCCGCAGATTCTGAGCATATCTCATCCGCCCGCCCTGCCTGTCAATTACGAAATGATAATTCCAATAACCGTTTTTGATAATCTCACTGATAAGTCTGCATACAAGATTAAAAACAACGCTCGATTTATTCCTCACTTTTTCGATTAACTCGTTATAGCATCCCGCATCGAGACAAAAACTTTTCAAATATGTCAGTGCGATTCCATTCTGTTCAAGATTTTTTTTCAGCACCCCCGCCGATATGGAAATCTCATCAGCATTGAATTTTATTTTCTGACTATCTATGTTTTTATACCACGGGCATTCGAGAATTTTTTGCTTACTGTCCGCGCAGAGCAAATCCGCAAGTTCCCCGGCAGTTTGGGGTATTCGGGAAAAATACTTAAGAAATGTCAACACCGTTTTTTCGAGAAATGCTATTCCGTTCGCCGGTGTATATGCCTTTTTGCTGTCACAGACAAGGATTCTGCCTGCCAGATTTTTCTTGTTCGATGAAACACTATCCGCCAGAAGTTCCCAAAAATCATCACTTATTTTCGCTGCCGGCACACTAAAAGCAGCACCAGACACGACCAAAGGCCCCAAAATAGGCCCAAGTCCTGCTTCGTCGATTCCGACAAGTATTGTATCGTTTATGGTTTCTTTTATCGACAACTTCCTGCTTCCTTGGCTTGTTATAATAGTTTTCTACTTCTTTCGAATCAACAAAAATCAATTAACACCAGTTTTTTATTTAACCTCTTGACTCTTAAGCCTATACTAAATATGATTTTAACAAATAAATTAATATTAATTGGGACCGGACGATTATGAAAACATGGAAAGTTTCGATTTTAATCATTGGCCTTCTATTGATTTGTGTTTCTTTCTGCGAAGCTGCCAAAAAGAAGAGCAAATCTAAAGACGATAAAAGCGTTAAAGATGCCGAGCCTGTCAAACTCGACAGAACAGTCGGCGACCTCGCTGAGATTGTCTCGCTTAGACCCATTAACGTAAAAGGTATCGGCCTGGTTGTAGGCCTGGGCGGAACTGGGTCTTCAGAATGCCCGCCTGATATGCGCGATTATTTGCGCAAGTATATAATGACACAGGTTGGCAGAAAAGACCTTATCAATCCCGATGTAATGATTAACAGTATCGACACGGCCGTAGTAACCGTGGAAGGTGTGATACCAGCCGCCGCGTCCAAATACGAGGCTTTCGATATTACCGTCAAACCTCTGCCCGGCACACAGACAACTTCTCTGGCGGGCGGCCGTCTCTATACAACCGATTTAAAATTCGTCACACGCGTTGAAGAGACACTCGAATCTTCAAGAACGCTCGCTTATGCGGCAGGTCCGATTTATACCGATAATATGCCCGATTCCAAAACGTCCCCAACAAACGGTCTAATTCTTGGCGGCGGAAAAGTTATCGAAGATTACCAGATAACACTTGCTCTTTACAAACCAGACTTTAAAGCCGCTGCTTACATCAGGAACCGAATCAACCAGCGTTTCGGAAAGGATGTCGCTAACGCCGTTTCCGAAAGCGTTATCAATGTTATTGTCCCGCAGTTCTACCAAAACAAAAAATCAAGATTCATTATGCTTGTAAAATCGTTATACATCGCCTCCAATGCATCGCTTGAAGAGCAGCGCATTAATCAGCTTGTCGATGAGCTTAAAACAGTTTCCGATAAAAGCAAACCTCAAGTCTCTCTACTGGCAATTGGCAAACCAACAATCGATAAATTGCTCCCGCTGCTTGATTCAAACGATATAGAGATAAAATTTACCGTCGCATCTAATTTTATCGCCTTGGGCGACGATAGAGGCCTGAAAGTTATGCGGGATTTCGCTCAAAATACAGATTCACCTCTGCGTATGCAGGCTATCGTTAACATAGGCGAATTCGCTTCAAAAAATAATGCCGTCGCTTTGATGAACAGACTTGTCGGCGACAGCAATTTTGATGTAAGGTACACCGCCTATTCATACTTGCGCATGCACAACGATGCATCGATTCTTCGCTCGATTATCGCCGAAGACTTCTTCATCGACCAAATCATTACTCCAGGCCCGAAAATAATTTTTGCTTCACGCAAGCAGGAACCCGGAATTGTACTCTTCGGTGCGCCGGTTGACTGCGAAAAGGGTATTTACATCGAATCCGAAGACGGCAACATCATTATCAATTCCGAACCGACCGATGAGCGAGTCTCAATTTTGAGAAAGCATCCGCTGACCGGCGGTCTTATGGGCCCGTTGAAATGCTCGACCAGAATTGCTGACATTATAAAACTTCTCGGAGATCCGCCTTCACCGAAAGACGATAAAAAACGTCCCGGCCTCGGCGTTCCATATTCTGAAATAGTTATGATGCTCAAGAACATGGTCGATAAAGGCGCTGTCAACGCGTCATTTGTCCCCGGCCCAGTAAGTCAATAAATTAAGTTACGGAATTCGTACCGGCTGCCGGCATCGCGGACATTTTGCCATTCTTCCTGAAAATTGCGCCGAGATCTTGCATTTCATTCCGCACTCGCATTTAACACGTATAAATTCGTCATTTGCTGCTGCGGATGTTTTACTTTCGTTTTGAGTTTTACCATTAGTTGCGTAATCGTTCGCAGGTACACGATTGTATAATAATGTTTTATATTCTTCTTTTACCGGCTGTCTGGAAAAAACCTGAAAGATAGATTTTTCATAATTGCACATTTTAACTATTTTCATTTGCAGCAATAAACTCGCGACTATAACTCCGCCCGCAAATCCTCCGAGATGCGCATAGTATGCCGTATTGCCTCCACCCATAAATGCGCCCAATATATCGAATATCAGCCAATAAAAAATCATTACATAGCTTGAAACTTCAAACACTTTGACATAATAAATCGGCAGTATTATAACAAACAAACAGGAAATAGAATTGGTCGGGAATAATACAAGGTACATTCCTACGATTCCATTTATCGCGCCGCTTGCCCCGACAGATGCTCCGCCTTTAAAATACAAATGAGCCGCCCCCGCACCAATCCCAAGCAGTAAATATATCAGCATAAATTTTAAATTCCCGATTTTTGCGCTGACTGCGTTTCCAAAAATCCATAAAAACAGAAGGTTGCCGATTATGTGCATCCATCCGCCATGCAGAAACATGTGCCCAAGCAAACCTCTCATATTCCAGTCTTTTAAAACGAATCCCTTGAAAAGGTCAGTTTTAATTTTGAATGCATGGCTGCTCTGATTTGATGCAATATGGTTAAGTTCATCGGATATGGTCGTATGATATGTCTTTACCTGATTAATCTGCCAGGCAAAGAAACCGATAATCACTACGATTATCAGCCAGTTCGCCAGCGGTAGTCTCTCACGAGGAACATCAACTTGCAATGGTATCAACAGCAACGATAAGATTCCTATTTAATCAGTTCGATAATCGTACTGCCTTCGATTCGTATCGGTATATCCATATTCGGCCGCAGCGGCAAAATCGTTTTCTCTGTCTCGATATGCTGTTTGCCCGAAAATTTTATTATCGCTTCGCTTTTTTGGAGCAGCCCTGTTGCTTCATCAACCGCGTTAGTCGCAGACCTCACACCTGAAATGGATTTCTTTACCGTCTCTCTTTGCGTTATTTCCGCAATCTTGTATTTCTTACCCATATCGACATCTGAAATAACATCGATATACGCCGTTCCATTTTCTTTTCGTTTGAATATGTACGTATTATTCGCATCTACAACAATTCCAAAATTAAATTGTGTCTTGTCATACCATTTACTGCCTGACGACACTTGCCAGCTTGGATATTTTATAAAAAGACTGTCTATCATTTCTTTCGTATCGTTTACGACCGAAGCGAATATACTATTGTAAAAAGCCGTTCTCTGCTTTATCGCCATTTCCATCATTCCCTTTATTAATTTCGTGAAAACCTCTTTATCACTTTCGCTCATATTGGCGTCATTTACTTCTTTCATCGCGTCTTTCCGTATTTTTTCTTTCATCAGGCTTTGCACTCTTTCAAATCCGACGATTTCACCCTTCTCTCCTGCCTGACTGACCTTGACCGCGAATTTATTTTTTAGAACAGTTGAGTAAATATCTGCAATGGCCGTCAAAAAAATATCGTTAGTTTCGACAACAGGTTTCGAAGAGTCATAAACAATATGCTGCGAACCAGTATTTGCATCTATAGCAATAGCCTTATAATAGAAATGCAGATTCATTGTTCCATTAGAATCAACACTGATAACATCAAAAGCCATGGAAATATTTGCCATAGTATCCAGTTTGAACATCTGGTCTCTATATGTTTGAATAGTTTCCTGAATATGAGAAATTTTATATTCGTGATGATCGCCTTTTTTAAGCTGCAAAACTAATTGAGCTTTGCCTTTGGGTTTTTGCTTTTCCTGAATTGTTAAAAAGGCTATCCCGCCAACTGCAATTACCGCAAGAACAATTAAAAAAATATTTTTCCCGCTCATTGGACTCCTTATAAATTAAGTGTATACAAGAATTATAGATGAGCTAAAGCATAAATCAAATAATTAGTGGAATGGACGATTTTAAAATATCGTAAAATAAAAAGGACTTATGGTTTTTGAGACGCCATAAGTCCTTATTTTTTGTTTTATGAGGTAATTACATTCCCAATTTTTGCATCATCGATCTTAAAGCATCGACTTCCTTATTATTTTCGAGATACGACTCGATGAGTTTCTTGTGAAGCTCATCGCCTCTGTCATACAACCTCTTTAAACGCTTGGGTTTAGTTGATTGTATAGCATAAGCTGCCATTATCGGGAAAGCTAAAGTTACATCGAGATATGCCGTAACCGTCTCTTCCAGTTTGGTTGGGTCAATTTTGCCCCAGCTTGCCGCTTCTGATGGCGGAGCACCTGAAAGGCCGCCTGTATCCGGCCTTGCATCTGTGATATTTATATCGTAATCCTGACCGGCTTCAGGAATCATAAGTACTTCCTGAATCTGCGGTTCTGTTTGAAGCGTAAAGTTCTTCGGGCTTCCGCCGCCGATGAGTATAACGCCGGTTTTGCCCTTTTCATACCGCTTGGCATTGAGTACGATTGCTGTTGTATCGTTTACATCAATGCTCGGATTGATCTTTAGTTTGAATTTGCCTAAAAGCCCCTGTGATTCCGCGAGTAACTCCAACCCTGCGACATTCATACCGATTGTGGAATCGCCCGGCGAAGAGGTGAAAACCGGAATTCCATTCCTGTAAGCGGCGGCCAAAATGCTGACCTGGCCGAGATTGTGTTTTTCTTCAAGGTCGCTAAGTATTTTGCCCAGAAGGTGATAGAACTCACGTGTTCCCATCTCTTTCTGGAATTCCGGCCTGAGAAGAATCGCTCTGAGCCGGCGGTCTGTTTCCATCAGAACATCTTCATAATCGAAGAGAATATCGTAAATTCTTGTGATTCCCTTAGCCCGTAAATCGACGTCATCGACGGTGTGACTGCCCCTAAACATAGGCAGATTAAAGGCATAGTGAATATCGTGGTACATATTTGCGCCGGTTGCGACGAGCCAATCGATAAAACCGTGATTCATCAGCGGAATGACTGTCGATGGTCCAAGCCCTGCTGGGGTAAGTGCGCCGGCGAGGCTAACTCCAATAGTAACATCATCTTGCGAATACCTGTCCCGCAGAAGATGACAGGCGGCACGAAGCCTGCCGCCATTGTAGGCATCGAGATTATCAATCAAAGATATAATAGTAGAGTCTTTGCTGATAGCCTGCGGGAGAACCCTTTTGCCTTGAAGATATTTTGCCTTGCCCGGGCAATTAGATTTTTTATTTTCCATATCTTACTTTCTAATATAGGTTTATGAATTTTTATGTTTGTAAAATCAGGGTGGCTATTTTAGGACAATCAAATCAGTTAAACAAGGCTTTTATTGCTTAATTTTTAAATTTTCAGCCTAATTCGCGGCTGCAGGCATTTCCATCCGCTTTTGTGAAAGAGGCCAGGCATCCTGATTTTCATCGTATGCTTTCCTGAAAGCATAAACTACCTGCGGGTCGAACTGTGAACCGGCGAGACTTTCTATTTCCTTCATGGTTTCCTCTCCGGACCTGGGATTGAGATTCCACGGCTTTGAAGAAGTTATCGCATCGAAAACATTCGCAACGGCAAGGATTCGCGAACCAATCGGAATATTTTTCCCGATTAGGCCATTGGGATAACCTGTGCCGTCGAAGTTTTCGTGATGATGTCTGATTATTACAATCTCCTGACTGAACATTCCAATCGGAGCAAGAATTTCAGCACTTGCGATGGGATGACGCTGAACGATTCTCATTTCCTCATCGCTCAAAGGCGTTGTCTTGTGCAGAATATTATTTGGGATAATGATTTTGCCCAAATCATGCAGAGTCGCGGAAGTCTGAAGCTGGTCAATCAATTGCTGCGACACTTCCATCTTGCTGGCAATTTCAAATGAATATGCTTTTACATTATCGATATGACTGGCAAGATACGGGTCTTTTACAATAATCGCTTTTGTGAAAGCGGAAATTATGCCGAGCGTCTGCTCGCGTATCTGCTGTGCGAGAGAAGAAATTTTGCTCTGCAATTCGATAAAGTCGCCGTTCTGATGGGTATGCTGAATCTCCTGCGGTTTCAACATATTATAAGGCACAACGCAATTTCTGCCGCGATTCTTTGCAGCGTACAAAGCATCGTCAGCTCTGCGAATCAGCTCATAAGGGTCTGTACTGTCTGCACCATCGAAAGCGGCAACGCCCGCACTGCACGTAACTGAAATAGGTTTTCCGTTGACGTCCCAATTATTTTTATCGATATGCGAAATAAGTTTCTGCGCTCTTTGCGTCGCGATTTCGACCGGCATACCCGGCATCAGCACTATAAACTCTTCGCCGCCGTAACGCGCAGCCATATCCATCGGATAAATATTTTCGCTTAGAATTTTTCCGACCTGCTGGAGAATTTTATCGCCCGCGAGATGGCCGAAAGTATCATTTATATTTTTAAAGTGGTCAACGTCGAACATCATCACCGCGACAGAACCGCCGCGAATCTTCGCCTGCAAAAGTTCCCTGTCGAGTATCTGGAAGAAATGACGGCGGTTTGCAAGGCTCGTAAGCTCATCGGTATTGGCGAGCAGAAGAAGTCTTTCCTGCAATTCCATCATTTGAAGAACGATTCCTATACGCGCCTGCAATTCGCCTTTGTTGAATGGCTTTGTAACATAATCAATTGCGCCCAGCTTCAGGCCGCTTATTTTATCTTCAGCCTGGTCTTTGGCGGAAACGAAAATTATCGGTATCGACGATGTGCGAACATCGGCTTTCAATCTTCTGCACGCTTCGAAGCCGTCAATCTGCGGCATCATCACATCAAGCAAAATAACATCCGGCCTTTGTTCGACCGCTATGGTAATTCCGTCGAGTGCGTTGTCAGCCATTAGCGCAACAAGTCCCATACTGTTGAGATGTGCTCTCAAAAGTATCAGGTTCGCCTGACTATCATCAATAACAAGAATTTTCCGCTGTCTTTTTTGCTGCATAATGGAACCTTAAAATGTACCGCAACATGAATATCGACTTTTTAACTTGCTAAGATAACATTCGCACAAATTAGAACCAAAAAATATCTTTTATCCCGTAGTCCGAAAATATCCCTTATTTTAGCTAAATTACCTTGACAAACATTCTAAAGATGGTATAATACTATCGTCATTTGGGAGTTCTTTTGGACAAGATGCAGCCAAATCTGGAGAAAACTACGTTAGTTAAATAATGTAGTTTATTTAGGTGGAAGAAGTTATGAAGAAATTCCCATTTGTGTCTGTGCGCACATCGAGACCGTCATTTCTAATTCTTATTTCAATGTTCTGTTTATCAAGTCTGTCTCAAGCATCCCTCTATGATGTCATCGACCTTGGCTCACTTTCCGATGGCGGAAAAAGCTGGGCATACAGTATCAACGATAGCGGAGTTGTCGTTGGCAGAGCAGAAGATGATTCCGGGAATTATATCGCCTGCAGATTCAACACCGATGGCAGCGTAAACAATCTCGGAACACTTACCGGCTATACCTCAAGTTACGCGTACGCAATTAATAATGATGGTGCCATTGTCGGCTGGTCACAAAACAGTACCACAGACAGACGAGCCTGCACTTTCACTGCCGGTGTTTCTCCTGCTTCTTTAAGCGACAACACCAACAGTATGGCAGTCGCAATCAATAATACTGGAACAACAGTCGGCAGAAGCGGCAGAGATGCCGGAGAAACTGAGGCATACAATTTCACAAATACCGGCTTTCTCGGCGGTGATAACAGTTGGGCGCTTTCGATAAATTCTACAGGTACAATCGTCGGCAGCGAGCAAAACGGAAGCGGAACAGATATAGCCTGCAAATTTTCTGATACCGGCAATATACCGCTTTACGACAAAAGAAGCTGGGCATACTCAATCAATGATGGCGGTCAAATCGTCGGCAGTGCTGATAATGAAAATGGTTTCTACAACGCCTGCATTTTCAACAGCGACGGCAGCGGAATAAATACGGATTTTGGAACGCTCGGCGGAAATTACAGCCTTGCTATAGCAAACAATAATCTCGGACAAATCGTCGGCTACGCAGAAAACGCAAGCGGTGCTGCACGTGCCTGCCTGTTCGAATCATCAACAGCCATAGACCTAAACATACTAATCGACCCCTCAAGCGGATGGTCGCTGCGATACGCTTACGATATTAACAACGATGGACAAATCGTCGGGGTTGGTATTCGCAACGGCGTTGAACGTGCGTTTCTTCTCAAAGTTGTGCCCGAACCTGCGACAGTTATAATTCTGGCTCTCGGCATGTCGCTGTTGCCTGCGACAAAGAAAAAATAATTATGCAATGGTCGGACGAGGCGTTTTGGCTTTTGCGATTTCTGCCTGTACTTCCTGTTCGGTATAATGATTCGGCCAAAGCGTTCGCCAGCCTGCAATATACGACCCGACCGGCAGCAATGTCAAAAGACCGGCGAGAAGCCAGCCCGGTTGCTGGATTGTTCCAATCATACTTTGCCTGTCGCTCTGCGCCTGTTTTATTGAGACATCGAGCAGACCGAGAACCTGCTGATATTTTTCCTTGTTGAGATTGGCAAGGTATTCGAGCTTGAGACTTTCGCCGATGTAAACATCGATGACCTCGCTTTTCAGTTCGTTGGCGGTATGCAGATTTTTTTCGTACCAGCAAATACTGTTAACGTCCCTGCCCGCATATTTGAGCGCAAGCGGCGAAATCTCCGCAGGCCAGAAATCATACGCAAACTGACAACCCGTTACCAGCACAACAGACATTACAATAATTGCAGACAAAATAATCTTAGTATTCATCAAAAATTCCTTTCTATTTTAATTCATTTAGGTTTTAATAATATTTGGAGAATAGATGTGGATTCAGCAAAAAACTTTAAACCTGAAATAATTTATCTCTGGGAAAAAGTTAGTGACAGTTTCGAGGCCCAGAGAATCATAAATTCATTTCAACCGGTTGAGGTTAAAATCATCAAAACTCAGAAACTTCTTTATTTCAATCTCTCAATGGCACAATCTCTGGCTCAAAGTAAAAAAGTGCTTATGATTGGTGCCGCCTCATCCTTTGTAAATCATTTTGACGGAAACATTGGAGATAACATGAAATGTTTACCGTATTATAAATTAATTCCGGTTTCAAATGGTTGTCCTTATAATTGTATATACTGCTACCTTGCTTATGTTTATAGGAAATATGGCGCTTTTATAAAAATTAATATCAACTATTCTAAATGTTCGAACAGATAACTAAAATTTCAAGCAGTAATATGCACAAAATCTGTTATAATTTGGGCGAAATGCGTGACAGTCTCGCTCTTGACCACATTACGAACCTCACGAATATGTTTGTTCCTTTTTTCCGCAATTTAAAAAATAGTTTTTTAATGATGCTCACAAAAAGCAGTAACATAGACAACCTTTTGACATTAGAACCAAATAATAATGTCGTAGTTTCATGGAGTTTAAACCCTCAAAAAATTATTGATGATTACGAATTAGCAGCCGCTTCTCTCGACGAAAGAATAAATTCAGCAAAAAAATGCCAGCAGCATGGTTATCGTATACGATTCCGAATAGACCCTGGTATACTTTGCGAAAATTGGAAAAATGAGTATCGTTCGCTAATTGAAAAAATCTTTTCTAATACAGAGCCGGAAAGTATTACAATGGGCATGTTGAGAATGTTCAAAGGTCATATTAGCCTTTCCAAAAATGCTTATAAAATCAATCCTGATTTATTCATTGGTTTAACAGATATAGCAAATGATGGAAAATTAAGATATAAACTCGAAAATCAATTAGAGTTCTATAAATATTTGATAGATGTAATCAGAAGCTGTAATAAAAAGGTCAGTATTGCAATTTGCCGGGAAAATCATGAAATTTATGAACGACTGAATTTCAAAAATCAAATATGTAACTGCATTGGTTAAGTATTTTTTCACATGGTATTAAGTATTTATAAATTTTACATATCTCTGCTTTTTTCGATATCGGCCTGCGGAATATATTTTTCTATCGACCGCAGCCGGTATTCGTATGTTATGCTTGTTCTGGTCAGCTCCTCGATTCGCTGCTGAAAGATTTTCTGTGTTTCCAGCAGGCTCGTTATATCGTGCTGCAAAAGCGAAAGCTGCTGCTGAAGATTGACCCACGTTCCGACAATTAAAGCCGCCAGAAAAACAAGCTGAATCAAAACAGATAAATCTATTTGCTTATTAAAATTCCAATATTTATTTTTTAGTGTATCGCTCATAAAAAAACCTGCCGAAGGCAGTTCCATAAATTTTCAATCTTCAATTTTAAATTTGTTTTATGCGTTAGCGTAAAAACAATAATACTCGCCCATCTTGAACATTATCACGTATTTGCCTGCCGTCAGAGTTCCCTGCGAAGTAAACGGCTCTGCAACATTCACCGCCCGCACTTCTTCGCCGACCGCGATTGGATACAGACCTGCCGACCTTAATTCACACGCGCGTACGTTGTAATGATTATAGTTGTGTTTACTGATGACTCTTGCAACGAAACCAGGGTTTCTGCCGCCCGCCGAGGTAACAAATGCGTTCTCGGTCATCGGCTCACCGTTTCGCAATAATCTTTCCATCATCTGCTGCTGTTCGTTTTGGGTTATCTCATCGCTCATATTGCTTTCCTTTTCTTCACTGCCGTAATGCTTGTCTGCTGATTTGCATAATCGTTATGAACTTTTTCGACATAACAAATATTTCTGGTATCGTACAAAACGCTGAGAATATCTCTGCTGTCGGGACTTGCTGTTATTCTGTCACCGGGAGCAAAGAAAGGCGATAAAATCATTGTCTTGATTTCAAGCTGCTCGTTTACGTTTCGAGAAGAACCGCACAGCCCTCTCGCAAATTCCACAAGAGCGTTTGTATTGTCTATTTCGTTTGCTGTTGTATTTTTGAAAATGCTGTAAGGCGATACTTTCTGATATTTGAATCTCCTCGGCAGCGTAACGACTCTATCAACAACATCGATAATTGAGTTTACAGCCCCGTCTGTCGTGGCAAAATTTATTCTTTCATCCGCCGCAACCGAAGCGGTAATTCTTACTTTCAATACGCCTTTAAGAATCGCAAACCACATATCCGAATCAAGTTGTTCAGTGGATAGCCAGATACCGCACTGGTCAAGCAATACCTTAAACGAATTCATATAAGGCCACCAGTAACTTCCATCAGTATATGACATTTCCAGATTATAACCGATTGAAGTTACTGGTTGACCGCATGCCAGCGCAGGTAAAAATCTTCTTCTTTTGCGGATGTAGTTCGCGTTTTCAAAAATATTCGAAAAATTAAAAGCCTCTCCCTGATTATACGGACTTGCGCTGTAGTCACCCGCTTCGTTCAAGACCCACTTGCGATAAACATCCCGAACTTCATTGAAGTTTTCATTTGTGATTGGGGAATATCTGTCATAATCATTGGCTTCCAGCGATGGGTCCCATCCTTTCACCAGTTCAAAAGTGGCTTCAAATATTTTATAATCGCCTTGCACGATATACCTGTTTACCGCAGCATAATTTTTCTTTTGCGAAACTTCACAGATATTAGTTTTCGAAATATCGATTTTCTCTCCCTGCCATTGACAATTCAATTCAACCTGCCTGCAAATTTCAGGTCTGAAAAACACAATTGTCTCTGTTGCCGAAGTCTCGCCATATGTCGGCACAAATTTAAATCTTAGTCCTGCCTGTTTGCAGCATCTTGAAATGGCGTCAATAAGATTAAGCCCCGTAACATCGACATCGATAATCCCGCAATTTTCTGTCAGGCTCTCAAGTTCTGCCAATGTCGGAATGACCAATTCTCCTGCCGGGATGTAGGTTTGTAAAAGATAATATATCGCATCAGCGCATTTAAATAACTTCGCATCATTCTCATCTGCCGTGAAAAAGTGGGATTCTTTCGATAAATTAGCTATGCCTGAGGGATTGAAAGCTGTTTCAGCGGAAGCTATGAATATTGTTTGACCGCTTGAATAAATGTTCCTGCCGTAAACAGTTTTTCTTTTTAATTTTGACGAATAATCTTTTGCTGTAATCTTCGTTGTTTCTGCGATTTCAATTTGTTCAATATATCCCGCGAATACCGTAATTTCCTCTGGCCGGGTAATCCCGATTCCGCTGTCATATACGGTTTTTATAACAATCTTTCGCCCGCATTCTATGTCGCTGTTAATAGAGCAATTCAATTGTGCTTTATTAAAATCAGGATCCGCAGCAATCGTTATTGATTCCACATTGAGAAAATCACAAAACACTCCGTCAACATAGACGCTCGCTATGGCCGGACCGACAGCGAGCTTTGCACATTGAGGCTGAAAAAATTCTACATTGTTTGACATATCAATTGAACCTCGTTAGGTGATTGTCTATTAAGCCCGATTTTAATTTCATTATAAAATTCTGAAACAGAATCATCCGCAACTGCTCGTATACAGAACTTGTAATGATTCCCTGAAAGCGAATTTGTAATAAACTGATAAAATTTGCATCCTGTATATTCGACTATCCCGATTGGATCTTGATAATCGATTGTTCCGTTACCATTATCGCTGTAAATGAAAAAGCTTTTTATTTTTTTCGCTTGATGAATCGCATGATAAAACCATCTTAGCGAAACTTTGTCTCCATCGGCCTGATGTGCAGAGACATCAATAATCTTATTGCAGCCGTATTCAATGAGATTGCCTTGGCTGTCAAACTCAACTCGCAAAACAGCATTGACCGTCTTTTCCTCGATACCGCAGCAATTAACCCGCCTTACGATGTAAAGAAATCTGCTCAAAGGCTGCCCGCAGATAATCTCAAAATTATCTTCAGCAATATTTGCCGAATCAACAATAGCCCTGAAATCAACATTGTCAATTTCAGTTCCTTTGTATAAAACCTGCACACCTGTCGGCCTCGCCCAGAAATCACCATCTGTAATTCCCATACAAAGTTTAACACCGTTAGCCGAATCTCCGCCGTATATACTATCAAAAAATTTCGCTTCCATTATTCACTTACCGCAGATCTTTGAATTTCATTTGCATTATCAGAAATAGCAAGTTTCAATATTGTATCGCCGTCAGAATTTTTTATTTCCATGTCTCCGGTTAATTTACTTTGTGTCATCAGATAAACACTTCGCATAAGGCCGTAAAAATCAAGCCTCACCTCGATAGGTATGAATCTCTCTGCCGCCGCAAGTGAGTTGTTACCGTTTTTATCCGCATCAATAGCTCCAACAAGGTCGCCCTGGTCAAATGGAGCAGCCCCAAACGCAACGCTGAACTTATACCATCCGCCGCCGATTTCACTTATTGCCGGAGCCAAAGCGATTTTATCTACCCCGCTGATTGTTTGCAGGGAATCGAAATTCATTTCAGCATCGCTTCCAATTAAAGGCGCTCCATCTTTCGCAACGTAAAAGGGTATATCAATTGCTGAATTTGCCATTTGAAACCTCCTATTTGAAAATTGATAATCTTGCCATGTTCGCCGCTCTCGACCGATTTGCGAACTGATATTTTTGCAGAACAGCTCCAATTTGACTTGCATTTCCCGCAAAATCCGGCATACCTCCGCGCAGAACAAGCGGATTGCGTACTCTAAAATCTTTTCCTGCCGGATCAGCGAATTGAGGATTTACATTAAGCCCTTTTTCACCACTGTAAGGTGTGTCAAGAACAGAGTTTTCTTCCAAACAATAAGCACACCCATAACCTGAATAAGCCAGTGATCCGTAACCATTTCTGTAAAACGCAGGAATATTTTTCGCCGCTGGTATAAAAATATTATTGTATTCTATCAAGCCGCCGGCGTAAGAATTGTGCCCATAACCAAGGCAATATGCGGTTTGATTATACATCGTATTATTGAAGACGATGTTTTGATAATAGAACGCACCGATACCATAATTACCGCCAATAAAAATGCTGTTGCATCCAACCGACCTGTACATCTTTGCCTGCCCGCCGTTGAAAACGCAATGCGAAAAAATATTAAGATAGCTTCCTCCGCCAATATCAAGATTTGAAGCAACATAATCGCTGAAATAGCAGCACTTAATCATGCAATTCGTACTATTTGTATCGACCCACAAATTCATATATCCATCTGTAAATTTACATTTGGTAAAAGTAACGCCGCTGCAATTCTTTGCATAAAAAACGCAGTTATATGCCGTTTTGTTATTATTATGAAAATATATATTCCGCCAGTGAACATTATTTTTTTGATATTGATAAACAACATGAGTCGCCGCGCCCTGCCCGTCAATATCCACCCAGCAGTTAGCGGCATCCGGATTCAATGGCCCTCCCCAGAACCCTTTACCATAATCCATATCGCTGATATGATTTACCAGGTCACAATCATTGACATTATTATACCCAATAAAATAAATGTGCGTATTATCCGTATACGATCCGCTGCACCCGACTACATAAGTTCCATAATACACGCCATCGTTTTTAATCCATACATAATCACCTGCTCCAGCATATGTTAATGCATTCATCAAACTCCAGGCATTTGCTTCACTGCTGCCGTCCCCCGTTCCTTTTGGTCCTGCCGATGATACGAATTTATCTGCCATTGTTACACTCCGCTCGGAACATAGAAACTGCATCTCGCATCTGTTATCGAAGTAATATCCCCGCCGCTTGTTGTTACAATCGCCAGTCTCAAGTGAGGAGTTGTTTCCATATTCGGAAATTGTGAATACTCATTAATAATCAGATTCCCCGCCGCATCGAGATAGACATAAATATTGCTTCTATCATCTGCCAGCGTATTTCCGCTTGACCCTGAATACTCGACAAGCGTCGTTCCTACCCAAAATTTACCGCTCTTAACGCCAATATCCAATCCACCCTCATCAAATACCCGCAAGTCATTCGCTCTTTTAGTCGCAAGAATCAGTCTGTAAAGCAACTTTCTAAATTCGAGATAATAGGGTGCTTTGCCGGTCGTGATAAATTCCACACCAGTCTCATCATCATTCAAGATATTCAAAAGCTCATTGTCTGATGGATATACTTCTGCCATTTTAATTCTCCTAAGCCGATTTTAAAATTAATTTGCCGTTATTTTTGTCGAACGATTCCACTGTCAGCCTTTCCGCCGGTGTTGCAGGCGAAATTACAGTCAATGTTTCCGTTTCAATTAAATCTGTGTGATTGCCCATACTATCCGAAATACGTATGTCAAATTTGTATGTACCTGTTTTAAGTTGTTCGCTCTGCCAGCATAATAATTCTGCATCAAAGCCGAAACCTCCTAAACCAAAATTTCCTCTGCCGAATCCGACTGCTGCGCTGCCGTCATATCCAAAATCACTTTTGCCAAAACTGCTTAATCCAAATCCGCCCTTTTCTGAATACTCATTTTGAATTTTAATAGTTGCTTTGTTTAGCTTTTTATCTTCAAAGTAAATATCCAGGTTTCCATCCACCGGCAGTTCATCTGTCATTGGAAATTCTATTTTAATTCTTGCTGCTTGTATTTGTTCAGAGCGAATTACCTCTGAATAATCTGTATTAGTGTTTAGGTAATCTACCGCAAACACCTCAATCTTCACCGCTGTTTTTTGCGAAAGCGGAAGCGGCACTATAATCATCCTCTGCGTGCATCCAACTGTTACTCCCGCGAACCGCCCATTCACATAAACCTGATGCAGCATATTAGTGTATGTTGAATTCCATTTTACAATTGCCGACCCAGCTAATTGATTTGCTTTTCCACTCCCGCTCACGCCCGCAGGCAGCGCGTACACTCGAACTTTACTTACTTCACTTAATAACATTGCTTTAGCCTTGCTGTATGTATACAATCTGATAGTTACAGCTTTGATGTGCCCCGCTATTCACGATTGTTCCAGTTAAAAATTCATCAATCAAAAGATTATTGAATATTCTTCCATCCGGACATTTTAAACTATGCAGTTCTCCATCGATCATTTCGTTTATTTCATTTATTCTTTTTTGAAGTTCAGCCTTGCTCTTAGCTTTCAATTCACCTTTTTGAATTAGCTTTCTTCCGCGAAGCCCAAGATCGATACTTATCTGCCCATCAAGCCCCATCGAAGACCTTTGGACAACTTTTCTTTGTTGGCTTTTAATCTCAAGCTCAAAAATTTCATCATCAACAAGTATTTCATCGATAGCAGCTTTCATAATTAATCCCTCATTAATCTGACACTTGAACCGCTGCGAACCGAATCAGCAATACCGTCGTCACCTAAATCAAAACTTATTCTGCATCTCTGCAAAGCCTTTTCATAAAGCCCCCTGTAATACTGGCTTTTCTTCCAATAGTTTTCTTTGTCATCAGATTTTCCGGAAAGTGTCGCATAAACACCCGACAAAATCCCATAAACAGAAACCTGTCTCAAAACTGAAACATCAAGAATGTCATCCACACTGTACTGCCCATCAGAAACACCTGGCCTCAATCCGAAATGCTGCGTAAGCTGCAAGAATATTTCGTTGCTTTGCGCCTGATATGTGCAGATTTTATAGCTCACATCTTCTGCATCTTTCAAAGGGATTATTTCTGCTTGCCCATCCGCCCTCATTATAGAAACTGTAAGTTGTGCCGCCGAATCGATAGATATTATTTCATAACAATCGTCAATTAAACTGTCCTCACTGCGCAAGTTCACAACCATCCCGGCTATAATTTGATTATTCATAAAATTTGCACCAGGGGCATTTAAAACAGAACCGCTTACATTAGCTCCGATGCCGCTTATTAGCTCTTGACCGGCAAAATGCAAATCGCCGAACAGAATCGGTTCATATTTCAAAATATCAACGTCATTTGAAAAACTATTCATTTCTTTGCCTCATCTGCTTAAAAAATCACAGAATTTTTATAAAATTTATCAGCCGGGCCGGATTATCTAACCTTTAAATCGCAATGTTTTGTAGATACCCGTACCCGGCCGAAAAAATTCAAACCTCATTCAATTAATTTATCGCAAGGTCCCTGATAATCCCGTGCGCACCTTCATTTTTGAATTCGAGTGTGTATTCGCCGATTAGCTGACCGCACTCATAATCGCCGCTGCTTGCAAGCGGTTTGAAATGAAAACTTCTGCCCGACATTGGCAGCACGCTGATACGCGAAGAATCCAGCAGCAATACCGCATCCTGCGGAACCCATCTGCTTGTGATTATCCTGCAAACACCGAAATCGCTTTCATAAACGCTTACCATATCGGTGTAAGTATTATCAGCAGGCCCAAAACTTCTGCTTGCAGTCAAAAACGAATTGATTTTTCGTTTCTGATAACCTCCGACAACAATCAGGTCAACATTTCCGCTGCTGTTCTCCCAAATCTGACGAAGCACGTAATTAATTTTTGCTTCATCAAGGCCGGTTCCGCTCGGAAATCCCGCATCTCCCGTACGATAAACATTCGTTGCTATGCTCTGGATTATGCCTTTCAGACTTCTGCGTACCGTGCCTGAACCTTGCGGATTTGCCGAAGGCTGACCGCCATTAATAATGGTATTTTCAAGATCTCGAATCAGTTCACGCAGCCTCTCGGATTTCTGATAATCCATTTCGTTTGAAATTCCCAGATGACTTGCGGCAATATTCGTCCCGCTTACTTCGACACTCGATGTAAAAATCTGGGTATAGTTTCCACAGCGAATCCGATTCGTAAATCTCGCTGCCGGCTTGTCATCTCCTTCGAGTGCAGCATTGCCGAGGATATGAATCACCTCGCCATTTGAAATATTTTCAGGAGTCGTGCCTGCGTAACCGCGAACAACTGTAATTGTGTCGCCCGTTACACCAGTTACCAGCATCAATTCTTCACTCCCTGCCGTTTGAATTTGGTCGCCAACTCTGAATCTTTCTCCATTGGCAACATCAAAACTCGTCTCTCCGGCCGGATCACTAATAGAGCTGTCGCTTATTGAATCTTTATTTGGAACAAGCGAATCTTCCAGCCATTCATGATATGTACTTTTTGCTTCGCGCATCGGATCGCCAATCGCATCCAGCAAAAATGTCTCCACCGGCGATATGATTCCGACAATATCAGAAACATCTTCCGCAATTTCTGGCAGCGTTATACCTGCCGTGTATGTAGCTTTACCTGTAAAAGCCATAGTTTATCCTTTCTTAATAAATATTCTCTTAGTGTCTTTGTGCCTTAGTGGCTGACAAAATTCCTTCTCGTTCGCAGGTATTCCTGCAAATCCGTTCTTGAACCGCTTTTCGCAGCTTTTTTAGCCGCCCGTTCAAGAGCACCCGTTGTCCCGGACAACCTGTCTTTGACTCCGCTTGTCTTTGCACTCGCTAACGCTGATTGAGTTTCATTAAATAGATAACCTTTCTCTTTTATCAATTGCTCAACAACATCCTGTGCGGTTATTTTCGAATCATTTTCGATTCTGCTCTTGCCGATGATTAATGCGGCATCCAAATCTTTAACACCTGCCGAAACAAATTTTTCAATTAACTGACGTTCAACATTCATTTGTGACAGATTTTTGTTAAGTTTTTCAACTTCGCTTTTTCTGTCCGCAAGTTCTTGTTCAAGAAGTGCTTTTTTCTGCTCGGCAAGCTGTGCCCTTTTGCGATAACGAATCGCTTCACTTACATCAACAAGCTTTTCACTCCGCTGCTCTTGTTCTTCTGAACCCTCAATTTCTGTGTCATTCTGACTCATAAAAATATTTGCCTTTCATTGTTTTGAATTTATTTCGTATTTCAATTTAGTATTTCGAATTTATTTTAACTTTTCATCTCATAACCAAGCTCTCTCAATATCTGTTCTTGTGGAACTCCAAGTTCCTGTTTCAATTTCGCCTCATTTAATTTTTCAAGCATATTCTCCGGCAGCGGACTTGGAAAAATCACATCAAACACCCTTTCCCCTTTTGCATTGGGATAGATTTTTGTCACATCAAGTAAATGCATCACCATCGCCGCGATTTCTTTAAGCCCCTGACCGTATGCGTAATGCTTCCGTTCTGTCTTCGCCAGCATTCCCATAAGCGTCATCCTTAAAGCGACCGCACTGGTTAAATTTCCAAGTTTCTCTTTCAATACTCCTGCCGCCACCGGCGTAACTCCGCTCGATTTATCTAAAGCTTCCCTTATTTCAGCGATATGCGCATCCTCACTCGGCGAGCTGCTGTCTCCGCCGAATTGTTCAATGCTTGCTTCGGGATTATCCGTGCACCACATTCTGCCCGGCGATACCGCTCTGTTCTCAACGCCTTCAATCCCCTTGGCAAGATACATTTTAAATGCCTGGAATGTTATCCTGCTTGCCCTATCGCTAAGTCGTGTATTCAATTCATCCTGAAGCGCTATAAGTGATTCCACATCACTAATTCCCTCGTAATACAAAGGTTGTGCGACATTTTGGATATGAACAACAGGTACAATTTCTGCAATATTAGATCCCTCAGCTATAAGTTGTTTATCTTCATATCTCTGCCACCAGTTTGCAGAAATAATTTCAGTAACAGCCGCTGTGCGCCGCGCCGCGATGCTGCTTTCAGGAGCAAGTAATCTCCTCAGGAAGTTGCCTTCTGTCGTAATTTCATTTTTCTGTTCAATAAAATGCTGAACATAAAAATTGATTTTCCGAAAGTCTCTTTCATCGAGAATAGGCAGTGCTCTTTGAGCTTCAATCAATTCCAGGCCGCAGTCCGAAACCAGTTCCATAACTTTGGTAAAGGAGGTGTCGTTTCCAGAAGCCCCCAACTTCATGTTGGGGGTTAGTGAGTTTTGCCAGAAATCAACCATCTTCTGCCCCGGCCTGATGATGCAGTCCACAAAGCCATAAACAGCTCCGAGCACTGCCATATCCTGAAAAAATCTTACTCCTCCATTGGAGTTGAATATCTGTTTTATAATTTTATCAATTTCAATTCGCCTGTTTTTATCTTCTGCTTTACTGACAATATCAACCCCCTTGCCGAACAGAAAATCCACCATCGCATTGATTCGCCAGCCGATATCGTTTTCAATTACAACTTCCTTCCTTTCTATATCTGCGACAGCCTTGCCTCCCGTCAAACCGCTTATTTGCGTTCTCTTAATACCTGTAATTCTCGCAGGCAGCCCCATTTCCTGCGCCTGAATGTAAGTCCTTGCAGACTCATTTAATTTGCCGTCAATCGCGGTTATACCTGCCGGCGAATACATTGGATTTTGATAATAATCCCATAATCTCCCGAAATGCCTCTGCATATCTACCCATTGCTCATCGACAAGCCAATCCACAAAATCTGCATTTATGTTACTGCTGTTAAAATTTGTAAATTCAAAACCCATTAAAATTTCTCCGACTCAAATAGCTGATTTACGTGTGCTTCCATCCTTACAGCTAACTTGCGCAGATTTAATGAAGAGTTATAAAATTATTTTGGCATATTCTTCTAAGTGCTTGTCAAATAAGGATGAATTTTTTAAAAAATTTAATAATGCGCAGGTTTTTACACGCGCTTGCTTTTAATATTTTTTAATCTATAATTAGATAAACATAATTTTTATGAGGTATTAAAGATGGAAAAAATTAATATAATTGATGAAATTCTTGATTTTGCTATTGATAATGAAATTGAAGCTTATAATTTCTATACCAGCCTTGCCGGGAAAGCGAAAAATCCGGAAATGAAACAGGTTCTTCTCAATTTCGCTTCTGAAGAACAGGGTCACAGAAAAATTCTCGAAGATTTCAAAAAAGGCAAAAAAGTTAAACTCGGCCAGGATAAAGTTCCCGATTTGAAAATTGCTGATTATGCAGTCGATATCAAACCCACAGAAAATATGAAATACCAGGACATCCTGACCCTGGCGATGAAGAAAGAAAAAGCTGCATATATGCTTTACACAGACCTCGCCGCTGCGACAGCAGACCACGAAGCTAAAAAGCTTTTTCATTCGCTCGCTCAACAGGAAGCTAAACACAAATTGCGTTTTGAACTCGAATATGATGATGTTGTTCTAAAAGAAGATTAACGACTTTATGACCGCCGATGAACTAATTAAATATTTCAATATGAAGCCTTTGCCGGATGAAGGCGGCTATTATATCGAAACCTATCGTTCATCGGAAAAAATTTCCGGGTTGCCAAATCGATACGATGGTCCAAGAAACTTTTCAACTGCAATTTTATATCTGATTACGCCAACCAGTTTTTCAAAACTGCACCGCGTAAAAAGTGATGAAATATTTCATTTTTATCTCGGCGATGCGGTCGAAATGCTCAAGATTTCTGATAATGGTAAAATTAAAATAGAAATCCTCGGCACAGATATTCTCAAAAACCAAAAACCACAAGTGGTTGTTGAAAAAAATATCTGGCAGGGAACAAAGCTAACACCCGGCGGAAAATTCGCACTGCTCGGCTGCACTGTCGCACCAGGTTTTGAATTTTCAGATTATGAAAGCGGCAGCAAAGAAAAACGCATTCAGCAATTTCCGCCGCATTTAAAAAAATATATTGAAAATTATACATGAACTCAAAAGCTCTAATCTGGCTTAAAGAAGTAAGACTTCAATTCTGTACCGCAAGCGTAATTCCTATATTAATTGGTACAGCTCTTGCATGGTCACATACTCATGAATTTAATTTGGTGCTTTTTTCGCTTGCTGTTTTTTCTATTTCTTTTTTCCAAATGGGTGCTAACGTTTCCAATGATTATTTCGACAGCAAATCAAAAAATGACTGGCTCAACAAAAACCCGACCCCATTTTCTGGCGGTGCTCAAATAATTCAAAAGAACCTGCTGACACCAAAAGAAGTCCTTATCGGCTCACTGATACTTTTTGCATCAGGCGCGGCATTGGGACTTGTTATACTGGCAATTACAAAAAGTTTGTTTGTGCTTTCACTTGGAATCATAGGTTTGCTCGGTGCATTTTTTTATACTGCCCCGCCGTTGAAACTCGGTTATCGCACAGCAGGAGAAATTACAATTGGTTTTCTTTTCGGCATTCTGCCTGTTTATGGAGCATATTACATCCAGACCGACTTAATTGATTTAGTGCCGCTTTTGCCTTCATTGTTTGTTGCGGTTTTAATTTTCCTTGTAATCTTCGCAAACGAATTCCCCGACTACCTCGCTGATAAAGCAGTCAATAAAAGAACGTTGGTAGTTACATTAGGCATAAAAAAAGCAGCCATTCTTTACAAAGCCGCTTTGTTTGTAGTAACAATTCTATCATTATTCATGATTGAAAATTTTATGGTTCGATTGATATTATTTGTAATGATAGGTTTTTTATGTATTAATTGTTTTAAAGCCTGTAATCCTGAAAAACTATCCCAGCAAGGTTATTCCAATTTAAGTAAATATACCATTCTTCTGCATACGATTGGAGGCATTACTTTTGCTGCTGCGGTTTTATTTGCTTCAGCTTTTCTATAACATTTGCCGAATATTCTTCTGCTCCTACTTTCCCGCTGGTACTGTAACGATTATTGAAGATATTCTCTCTGATTAATTCTATTCTGTTTTCAGGACTTGGATGAGTCGATAAAAATTCAATCGGCTTTGATTCGCTCTGCCTTTCCAATATTTCCATCGTCTCAATCATACCGTTCGGCGTATACCCCGCTTTAACCAAATAATCGAGTCCTACCTGGTCCGCCTGTCTTTCCTGAGTTCTCGTAAACGACATTCCCTCTAGCTGTGCTACAATTCCCGCCACTCTCAATGCGGTGGTAGGAACTCTATAACTTGCCGCTGTTAATCCAAGGTTTATCATTAAATCCCGTGTCATCTGGTTGGCAATATGCCTTGCGGTAACGTGTGCGGTTTCGTGGCCAAGCACGGCCGCAAGCTGCGCTTCATTATTCATCTGCTTGAGCATACCTGTTGTTATATATATATATCCTCCCGGAATCGCAAACGCATTTACAGAGTTATGGTCAATGGCTTTATACGAAAATCCATAATCCGCCATGTGGCTTACTTTTGCAACGCTTTGACCGACGCTGCTTATATAATTCTGAAGTTGCACATCTTGTACGCTCTTGCCAAGTTCTTTTTCAACTTCCTTGGCATAATCGGCGCCCATTTCCTTTTCACGTTCAGGACTGATAATCACAAATTCTGTTTCGCCTGTAACTGGATTCGTCTGGCAGCCGACAAGAAACAAAGCCGATAACGATATAATAAAAACAATGAAAAATCTCATTTTAAAAATTCCCCATTAATGGGCAACGGGTTTGCCCAGAATATTTTCTATTTCTTTGAATTGCTTTTCGAGCAGTTCCTTATTTTTAGCTTCTACGTTTAGCCGCAGCAGCGGTTCGGTATTGCTCGGACGGCAGTTAAACCACCAATCCTTAAACTGAACCGTAATGCCGTCTAAATCGTCGGCGTCGCCCTGACTAAATTTGCGTTTTAATTCGGTCATCATAGCTTGTTTATCTTCGACTGCGAAATTAATCTCTCCGCTCGAGAAATATCTTTTCAATGGTTTTATAAGTTCGCTGACAGGCTTGTCAGCCGCGCTCAAAATATTAATCATGTGGACAAAAGTAATAAAACCTGAATCCGCAAAGAAATTATCTCTATAATAAAAATGGCCGCTTAATTCGCCGCCGAAAATCGCTCTCGCGGTTCGCAAAGTCTTTTTCATAAACGAATGGCCTACTCGTTCGCGTCTGGGGACTCCGCCATATTTTAATATTTCTTCACGAACGACCCAACTGCTTCGCAAATCGTAAACAACAGCCGAACCCGGGGCCTTCTTTAAAAAGTACGGAACCATAAGCGCAGTAAGGATATCGCATCCGATTGTTTCGCCTTTTTCATCAATCATAACTAATCTATCGGCGTCGCCGTCGAAACAAATACCGACGTTGGCTTTGCGTTTTATGATTGTGCTTTTGAGCTGTTCTAAGTTGCTTTCGACAAGAGGGTTAGGCTCATGCTTAAACACGCCCTTATGCTCGAAATTGAGCTTTATAATTTCGATTCCCAAACCTTCAAAAATCAATGGAACCATTTTACCGGCCATGCCATTTGACGCATCTATAACGATTTTTAAAGGTTTAACTTTGCCATCAAGAAATTTTAAGATATGTTCTTTATATGCCTTAGTTAAATCGGTTTTCTCAACTGTTCCATCGGCGGTTCCCAAAGTATGTAATAGTGCCGTAGCTATGTGTTTAATCTCTTTTAGGCCGGTATCTTCGCCAACGGGTTTTGCTTCTAACCCTGAGATTTTAAAGCCGTTATACTTCGCGGGATTGTGCGAAGCGGTAACCTGAACGCCGCCGCAAGTGCCTAAATGATTTATGGCAAAATACATTTGAGGGGTATCTATCATTCCGATATCTATAACGTTAGCACCGGCTGCATTCATTCCGCGTTTAAGCGCTTCAACAAGCAACGGGCTGTGGGAACGCATGTCACAGCCGACGCATAAACTTTGTTTATTTGCAAGGCCGCGGTCGTAGCCGCGGAGCAGAGAACGTAAAAATGTCGCGGCGGCATTGCCGATTTTCCAGGCGGCATCTTCATCTAACTGGTCGGGATAAATACCACGTATGTCATAGGCCTTAAATATCTTAGGATCCATAGCTCAAGTTTCTCCATTAGAAAAAATCATAAAAAAATCAGACTTAAAATTGTACTTTCAATAGACCTATTATGTCAAACTCAAAAAACCTTTATTATGCCGGCAGGGGTAATAAGTTTTCTGATTGAAAGTATAAGGTGCTTGTGGATTATACCAGAACAATCACCACAAGAATACGAACAGTAAAATTTATTCAAAAAAATTTGACGCTCCCCCTCTAAAATTTTCTTCGAGGTAAAAATTTTCTGATTGATTCGGGGGTCTCCGCTTCGCTTCGACGACTTGCGCGGAATTGCGAAAAACCTAATTTTTGCGTTGAAAATAAGGGGTTAAAAAATAACGATATGTCTATACCGCAACAACGTAAATAAAGGACTTATGAACGAATTGCAAAATATAACTGCTTGAAAAACAAGCAATTACATCGAATTTGCTAAAAATTGAAAAATTAACCTCGGATTGCACGTATTTGCACGGGATTTTGGATAAAATGGTGAGAAAAGTATATCAAAATGAAGCGTTTTCTATAGAGGTTCAGGGTCTTTAATAATCGCATCTCGCGTCTTCGTGAAGTGTATCTCGTTTTTAGTGAAGAGTGAATAACGAATAGTGAATAGTTGTGGATTCGGAAGCCGAGACTATTTTAATCACTACCACCAGCCACAGATGGACACAGATTCTTAAATATATTATTTGGCGGATTCTTTGATTGAATTTCTGAAATTCAAAAATTCTTCTTCTGTCATTGAGTTTCTAATTTCTTCATCGGTCTGCCAAAGATCGTCCAGCCAATCAACTAACATTTCAATATCAAGTATTTGCGATTCATACGAATCACAAAATTCACCCGCCACAGGTGCGGGTGCTAAACTCAGTGAACATTTTGAAGAGAAATATTTTTCATTTTTAAGTTTTTCAAGTTCGTTCTGACGAGCAGTAATCGTTGTGGAAGGAATTAAATCATAAAATTTTTGAATTACCCGCTCCATCACTGTCGCGGCTCGGATAAGACATCATCAGCATTTCGGTTTCATCCTGCCAAAGCCATTCGGCGGCGAAATATGTCTAATCATAAATATCAATATCATTGTGATCATCAATGCTGTAGTCTGTTTCATCCTCGTTCCAGTTTTGCGATAAAAAGCGATAATCAAGAAAATTAATAATTCCGTTTTCATCATAATCAGAAAGACCGCCAAATTCGTCACAGCCAACGGCAACGCGGCCGTATTGGACGCCAGTGTGATTGTCAACGTCGGTTTCGTCGGTGTAATCGAGATATTGATTGCCGGTATCACGGCCGGTAGAATTTTTTGTGATATGTAAATTGTCAACGGCTTTGAAACATGGGTTGGCAAAAGGTATAATGCCGGTTACAGTCCTGCAAGCGGTGCAAAGTATCCATCTTGTAATAAGCCGCAGGAAAATTTCGCTGGCGGAACAGTAAAAATCGGGTTAGCATGTGTAGTTCTACATGCAAAACTCTTTCGAAAATTGTTTCAGGCGCTGTATGTAAATAATAAGGTAATACTATGATGCTTAAAAAACGTTTATTTACTATAATTCTATTTGTTAGTGCTGGATTGTTAATTTCCTTGCTCTTGCTATTCCCGAAAATTCAAATAATCCGAGAAGACAATTGGAAAATGAGCAAATATTCTGAAGATATGGCAACATTCAGGTGGAGCATATTTCGATATTTAGATAAATATTATGATGAACATAAAAGTTATCCAATTAGTGTTGATGTAAATATGTTCGATACTTTTGAAAATTCTGAGTATCGGAGAATATTTGATAAAACGGTATACCACTCTGATATGAATTCATATGAGATAACCTTTAATTATCCACATCCTGCAGATATGAATGGAAAAGATGCTATTTTTGTGGCATATGGTTTAAATGGAAAAAGAATTGATCCAAACTATTACGTCTTTGATAAGAAAACAGGTAATAGAGAAAAAAGCAGCAGCAATTAGTTTAGAATCCAGTCTCTTGTAATTTGGCGTCTTTGCGGGTATATTATCCCGATGGACAAAGATTTTAAAAACAAGACGCCGGAAGAACTGAAAGCGATAGTTGCCAAATATGGCGGCAAGGAATACCTTTCCAAGTACATATTCACCTATCTGCACCAGCATAACTTAAACGATATTAATCTTATGACTACCCTGTCTAAGGATATGCGGAAGAGAATCGTCGATGACGGTTATTATATAACACAGCTCAAAATCGAAGCTAAGCTCGTTGACCCTGACGGGACTGTGAAATATCTTTTTCAAACGGCGGATGGAAATAAAATCGAATCTGTACTGCTGGATGAGAACGGAAGAAAGACAATTTGCGTATCAACGCAGGTTGGATGCAGGCTTGGATGTAAATTCTGCGCAACGGGCGCTTTGGGTTTCCAGAGGAATCTCGATGCGGGTGAAATAATCGACCAGGTATCGGCGATTTGCGCTGACAGCGGATGCAAGGTGAACAATCTTGTCTATATGGGGATGGGTGAGCCGCTGGAAAATTATGATAATACTATGCGGGCGGTGAGGATTAACGCAACTGAGATAGGAAAGCAAATCGGGTTCAGACGGCAGACTATTTCAACTGTCGGTATACCGGAGGCAATCAGGAAACTTGCGGATGAAGATGTTTTTCCGCGGCTTGCGGTATCGCTGCACTCGGCGGATGACGGGGTAAGGAAAGAAATTGTACCTGCCGCTCATAAATATTCGCTCAAGGAACTGCTGTCGGCAATGAAATATTATAATGAAACAACCGGCCGGCGAATTACGATTGAATATTGTATGATTGACGGTGTTAATGACAGTTTCGATTTGGCGAGAAAACTAATTCAATACATCAGGCCATTGAAAGTTGGAGTAAACCTGATTGAATATAATCCTCATCCCGGCGCCGATTACCAGCCTGCCAGGCGTGAGCAGATAAAAGAATTCAAGGATATGCTTATGCAGGCGGGTTTCGAAACGATAATAAGATTTCGGCGCGGGCAAGCTGTTAAAGCGGCGTGCGGGCAGTTAGGCGCTGACCGATTGAGCGAAAATAAAACCAAGGATGAAGACGAATAAACGTATTTGATATGGCCGGTAAAAAGAAAAAAATTAAGGATGATATTCAAAAAGCAATCGGTTAGAGGGTTTGGTCTCAATATTTAAAATCATATCTTACTTTTATAGGATGTAAAATGTCACAACTACCTTACGGAATCATATTTGATATGGATGGCGTATTGCTCGATTCGGAGCCTTTTATTATAAAGGCCGCTTCGCAGATGTTCGCTGAAAAAGGTCTAACCGTTTTGCCGCAGGATTTTCACCCTTTTACGGGAACAGGCGAAGACAGATTCCTTGGCGGAGTCGCGGAAACATATAATTTCCCGCTGGATTTACCACAGGCGAAAAAACGCACTTATGATATTTATCTCGAGATAATCAAAGGCGATTTGGAGCCTCTTAACGGAGTAAGAGAATTTATTGCAAAATGCAGAAAGATGAATAAGAAAATCGCGGTAGCTTCGAGCGCCGACTGGAGAAAAGTAAAAGGCAACCTCGATGAAATAAAAATTCCTGCTGAAATATTCGATGCGGTTCTGGCAGGCAACGATGTAAAAAATAAAAAACCTGACCCGGAAATTTTCCTGCTCGCTGCAAAGCGAATTGATTTAAATCCGAAAGACTGCCTTGTCATCGAGGATGCACTTAGCGGAATTAAAGCGGCGAAGGCGGCAGGATGTAAATGCCTGGGAATAACTTCGAGTTTCACATCTGCTCAAATACCGGGCGCCGATTTCTACGCTCCCGATTTGGCGAATGTGCCGGCCGAAGCGATTTGCTGGCATTAAAAAAGCTCCCCGATGCTTTGAGGAGCTATATCCTAATTCCTCCCGGCTGCCCATTAAAGGGCAACTATCATCATCCCCCTGCAAGAGGTAGAATTTATGAACAGCAAGGCTGAGCATCAAAACCACAATAACCCATTTCATCACTTAGCTGTTTTATCCGCCACCATACTCTGTCATCTTTTACACAGTCAATCGCAACAGGATACAAAATATTATCCTCCTGGAAAATATGTTCCCGCATAATCGGCACGATGGCTGAAGAAAGAGCGTTGATTTGAATTTTGAATTGTATCGGGTCGAACTGCCTGAAGTTATTAACGGCCATTGTCAGATTGCCTACCATATTTTTGATTCGCCAATGTGCTTTGCTGAGAACTACGCAAATACTTCTGCACGGATAATTTTCAAGAACGGGGAAAATCAAATCGTCTTCACGCTGGTCATGAATATCAATTGCCTGCAGATGCTCTGTTATATGCTGCAATCTTCTGAATTCACTTGAGAGTTCTGTCAGTTCATCTGTGTCCTGAATCATTATATTCGCAATTTCAAGGTCTGCCAGAAAACATTCGAACATTTCGTGTTCAGCGAGAACTCTGCGAATGGGATGGTCGGCTGAAAGGTTAGCTCTAAGCAGCGCAAATTGATCACCGAGAATAGATGCAAAGGCATAAACGAGAGTGCGAAGCTGGTCGAGAGACATTCCCGTACCTACAAGATATTTATGAGCTTTGCTAATGTCGCTCAATCGAAGTGTCGCAAGCAACTGCTTTGCCTGCTGCCTGATTTTGGCCGGGTCTTCTCCCCCTCTTACGCGTTCAAGTATGTCAGCTAATTTCCTTGCCTTTTCCATAACCGTGCCTCCTTTCTGAATGCATCAGATTGCTCCTTCGAGCAATTAACAAGAGCCTATTATTAATTTTTAAAGCCTTGTTCCAGTAAAACACGCGTCTGAAACTATCTATACAATATACGTTTTTAAACTTCATGTCGGTTGTAAAAAAATATAAAAAGCGCATAAAATATTAAAATTCGTGTTAAGTATTATTCGACTTGTTAAAGCAGGCAAACCAGGCGAACTGTATCGTCCTCTAAATTCACTAAATGGTAATATTACTGCGGAGGTTTGCAAACGCTGCATGGAGAATACTTTGTTTTTGCCTCGCTGAGCTTTATGGGTGTGGAACTTTTTCTTAGGAATCTGCAATCCTTTGTATGATACTTCGTTCCTGATTTGGTTACATAAACAGTAGTTTCGTCATTATCAGATAATTTTATATTATTGCTGTCCTGCACTGCCGCTGTGATAATTGCCTGAACTCCCCAAATTCCTTTTGCTGTTTGTCTCGCGAAAATTTCAAATTGTTTAAACTGCTCCGCATGTTTAAAGGTTTGTTCGGAAGAAGCTAAACCATAGCCCTGCCGAATAATTTCTGCGTTGATAAACATTGCATCAGGAGACCGGTAAACGCTTACTGAATTACAATCGTTCAGGTCAGCAACGACAAAAATGTTTTCGCCTTTTAATAAATTATTCACAAATTGATTTGCCATCTGTTTTAAATTTTCCTTTGGCGGCGAAGCAATTCCAATTAGATTTTTTGTTAACTCGTTGCCATCCTGTATGATAACAATTTTATTGTTTTCAATTGTTTTTAAAACCGGTTGAGAAATCAGATTTGAAAAATCCGGTGTTTCAATTGCGGGCAAAGGATTCTGGGGAAGAGCGAAACAAAAAGATGCTATTGCGATAATATAGAAATGGAAAAACATCATGTTTTTAAGCATAACTATTTACTCCTGTATGATTTAAAGATGGCTTTTTAATACAGCAGCGGTGTGCATGGCGAGAATCATTAAATAATCCAAATCGCTAAGACTATAATGCTGGTGAACCATTGCGTTGTCGATGTAAATTACGCCGAAACAACCACTTGGGCGTTTTATGCTTGCTATCATAGCGGAACGGATTCGCTCGGTTGTTTCAAGTTTTGCCGCAACTTGCGGAAGAACCAAAGATTGGCCGCGTTCGAAAGTTTCTGTAACTTTAGGCCCTAACCTGATATCCGTCAAAAGAACCGGCTTGCCGTCGCGTCGTTTGCCGGCCTGGAAAGTGATTGGGCCAGTGTTGGCGCTTCTGATTCCGCACCAAACGCGAAATGCCGTAAACTGCTGCACAGAAAGCTTTAATAGCGATTGCACAAACTCGTCAAGATTATTTGCCGAACCCAGAGATTCTATAGCTTGCGCAAAATCCGTAAGTCTTCTGGCGGCAAGTCTTAAGGCGGGAGCGTGGGAGGCATCGGGTTTTCGCACAATTACTTCATCGCGCGGAGTGGAAAGTGAAGCGGCTTCGAGACTTACGGTATCATCAGCGGATAATTTCATATTATCAATTTTGCTGGCAATATTGACCATCACAGAGAAATCGGCAATCGTAAGTATATCGCCCTGCTTGAGTTGCGATTTATGAACGGCCTGGCCGTTAAGAAATGTTCGATTTGCAGAATCCAAATCCTCTATCACCCATTTGCCGTCATCAGCGCAAATCTTTGCGTGCTGACGAGATACGGCATTATCTGTAAGAACAACCTGGACATCGGACCTGCGTCCAATTAAGATTGGATTTCCCTCTGCAAACGTAAACTCATTCACCGTCTGTTCGTTACGCCTAACTATAAGATGTATCGAACTTTCCATTTCTCCACCCGAATTTTTATGATTATTACCACAATTTGAAAAATATTGCAACTCTTTATTTGTTAAGTATTTAGTAAACTTATTAAAAAATTAACAAAAATTACAAAAAAATGGTTTGCTTTTTTAATATTTTCAGTTAAAATAGCACAAAAGTTAAGTAAAAAACAAACAATATATAAGAACAATAAAGGTCTTTGCGGTCGTTAAATTGATGAGGAAAATATAAGAGCAGAAATGAACGGAGGTAGATATGTTGGTACAAGAAATCCAAACAGCAAAATTGAAAAAAATCACGAAGAGAGAACTTTTAGATTTGCTCGAAAAAATTCCCGGCAGAATCGAGATGCTGCCGGATAAAGACAAGGCTTTTATCAACCTGTTTCTTGCCTCACAAAATTTTCGCAATATCGCAGCGGCAGCGCAAGTGCACGAGGCAACTATCGCAAGACGAATCAAAAAGATCGCGGATCGAATCAGCAACAATAATTTCGTTAACGCCCTGTCGAATAAAAATCTGACACCATTGAAAATGAAAATTATGAAAGATTATTTTATCAACGATTTGCCAATGAATAAAATAGCTCGAAATAATAAGATCAGCTATTATGAAGTGCGGAAGCTCATTAAATCGGCCGGCAAAAGGTAGAGACAGAAGCAAGGAAGGAGAAAGCAAGGTGGCTTTCAATGGAATACGACAAAAATTTTTATCACAGATTACGCAGATTTATTTGATTATTTTATAAAGTTTCAAGTTGCTCTAATTTTGTTAACCATTCGTTAAAATGGGAACATTTTTCACGAATGGTTTTTATCCCAATGGCCTCAGATATGGTTTTTCCCATAGCAACTTTACGATAACTATCGCATAAAGCAATTAACCTTTTCGAGGGAGCAGTTTCTGCACCATCATTAATCTCTTCCGGTTCTTTACATTCATTTAAAATCTTATCTATTTCATTTTTCGGCACGGATATTTTATCCGCAAGAATTGAAGCATCACTGAATAACAAAGCTTCAAATTCATGCATTTCAATATATGGAATAAAACGCTTTTTAACATTAAGTTTCGGAAACAACCGCTCAATTTCTGCCACAGTAGCTGTTTCTACTTTTTCAGCTTTTTTTATTGCAGTAAGTCTGCTTTTCCTGTTTCCCGGCCAATTTGGGTCTAATCTAAAATAATCAAGCATAGTAGATACATATGTATCCGGCCTTTGTTTCAAAAACCTACCTATATCTTCCTTAGCTCTGTCAAATTTAACATTTCCTCCCTGATGTCCGGGTTTTCCAATCAAAATTGGATATAAAAAAATATTGTTATAACTCATTTGCCGCTTAAGAATATCTCTGACAAAGGTTTGTTCCGTCGGCCCTTCGCAAATGATGTAAACTTCGATACTACTCATTAACCGGACCTCCGGCTATTACATTTTTTCTCCAAAGCTCGCCAAGCGAATAATCTTTTAGCCACTCAGCAAGCTCTTTTTCATTTAGTCTATCAAAAGTTGAAGCTCCATCTTCCCGGTTAACAACAATAATATCTTCCGGGTTAAATTTATCTATCAAGTGCGGAGATTGCGTAGAAATGATTACCTGGGTTTTTGTTGAAGCAGCTTTAATCAATTCTGATAATATTTCTATTGCATAAGGATGAAGGCCAAGTTCAGGTTCATCAATAATAATCGCTGAAGGTGGTGCGGGTTGTAAAAGAGCGGTAGCAAGACATATAAAGCGAATAGTACCATCTGAGAAATGATAAGGCTGCATAGGATAATCCGAACCCTTTTGCCGCCAGCTTAAATTAACTTTTTCCTTTTCACCTTTTCGTTCAGGCTCCAATATAAAATCATCAAAAAATGGTGTTACTAATCTGACCGCTTCTACTACTGCATTATAATGTTTAGGCTCATCTTTTCTCAACTGTAAAAGAAATGGGGCAATGTTAGAAGCATCGGAACGTAATTTTATATTATCTGCTGTGATTTCAGAACGCCTCATCGGAGCCGTTGAACTAGTATCATGAAAATGATAAACAATAATATTAGAAACAAGTTCATTAACCTGATTTCTTAATGATTTACCGATTTCTGATTGTAAATGTGTATCATAAATACCAGTAGCAAATTTGTTTTTTCCGAAGATACCTTCTTTTTCTATAACAAATTTTTCGCTGACAGTAGGAAATAATCTTCTTGAAAAATAAAATTCTTCAAAATTCAAATCTATTTCTATAACAGGCGTTGCCTTAGGCCCATTATGAAGAAAATCATCAGCACCACCACCCATTTGGGTAAACTTATCAAACGCACTCTCACCTTCAGCCATAGCGCAAAGCATGCGGAAAACTTCAATAAAATTGCTTTTTCCTGCGCCATTGCCGCCTATCATTATGTTAAGGTTTTTAAGCTTAAAGTTCTCAAGAGACTTGATGGACTTAAAGCCTTTTATTGTTAGTTTGTCCAGAGATTGACCCATAATACATTCCTTACCTTGTTATATATCAGGCAAATTAGTCCCAATTTCCCCTTATTATAGCCATATAAGGCGAAAACGTAAACTGGAAATTTATTCTTCGCTTTTGACTAACTGCGGCGCGAATTAAGGCCAGGGCAAAATAAAGTAATTGACGTTGGACCTGCAAAAAGATATAATACGTCCCAATTAAATGGAGATGAAGGTATGAAGAAGATAGCGGGAGTATTAGCGTTTTTTGCATTTGTCAGTTTTTCTATCGCGGGGACATATAACGGCGGGACAGGAGAGCCAGACGCACCTTATAAAATCAGCAGCATTTCTAATTGGCAGGAATTGATGATAACCGACAGTGACTGGAACAAGCATTTTATCCTTACAGACGATGTGAATTTATACGGTGCTGCAATAGTACCTGTCGGCAATTCAACCACTAAGTTCACCGGCACCATTAACGGCAACAGCCACATTATCAGCAATGCCGTCATCAACACGCCAACAGGTGATAACGTTGGTCTCTTCGGATATGCGATTGGCAGCAGCATAATTAATATTAATATTACTTCGTTCAGTATGACCGGCCGCTACTCTGTCGGAGGGCTTGTCGGATTTCATGAGGGAGGTACTATCGAGAACTGCAATACGGCTGGTCAGGTTTACGGTGAGTACCCTGCCGGCTGCGTAGTCGGTTACAATTATGGCGGTCTTATCACAAATTGCAGCGCAACGGGAACCGCTAATGGACCGAGTATTTCAACGTTGGGTGGGCTTGTGGGCGAAAATAGTTCAACCGGCATTATCCGAGATTCATCGGCATCTGTTTCAGTGACAAGTATTGGCGGACAAGGCGGAACAGGAGGATTGATAGGCAGGAACTATGGCAATGTGATAAATTGCAGCGCTTATGGCCAAGTATCAGGTTCAACGACTGTTTATAAAGTTGGCGGACTCATCGGCGAAAATTATGACAGTTCGGCTATTGTCGTGCGCTGTCATGCAACAGGAGCAGTCAGCGGAAAATCCTATGTGGGCGGGCTTATCGGCATAAACAGCGGATTCATTAGTATGTGTTTTGCGGACGGAATGGTTACCGGCTATTCGAGCAGCACGTATATTGGGGGGCTTGTGGGAGACCATTACGGAAATAATAATATTTTCGATTCGTACGCAACAGGAGCAGTCAGCGTAGGGACAACATCGAACAACGTTGGCGGACTGATAGGTGTAGTTGTATCAGGTACAATCGATAACTGCTATTCCACAGGTTTGGTTACCGCCGGTTCAGGTTCATACAATATATACGGTATGATAGGCTATAATGGCGGCACGGTGACAGATAGCTTCTGGGATAAAAATACTTCTAACCAGCAGACAAGTTCAGGTGGGACAGGTAAGACGACTGCTGAGATGAAAACGTGCGCAACGTTTACTGCGGCGGGTTGGGATTTCTGCAACGAAACAACGAACGGCACAAACGATTTATGGAGAATGTGCGGCGATGGAGTAAATTATCCACGATTAAATTTCGAATCTTTGGTCGGTGATTTTGCGTGTCCGGATGGAGTCGGCATTGAAGACCTTGGCGCGTTTTGCTCAAAATGGCTGATGATGGATTGCGATGCTTCAAATAATTACTGCGGCGGAATTGATATAAATAAAAACAACATAGTGAATTTTGCTGATTTTGCAGTATTTGCGGAAAATTGGCTGGCGGGTCTGTAGCCAAATTAAACGTTAAGGCAATTTTCAGAAGAACCCCCGGCAGAGCCGAGGGCTAATCACTGGTTTTCAATAATATTGCGCAGGAGGAAACTTGCGCGAATAAAAAAATTTAAAAATTTTACTTCATTATTATTCAAATCTAAATGCCTCTTAACCTTTTTTTAAAAATGTCGTCAAAAATTTGCGCAAGTTCTGTGTAATTATAGACGCAAAGAAAGGTTATTTATGAATATAACATTAACGGCAAATAAAATGTTTGACTGGAAACTTCCTTTAACCGGCAAGGTCAGCGATGTTATGCGGGCTTTCGGTATCACAGTGCAGCGGCTTAAAAGTAACGCTATCCTGCATAACTGCACAATCAACTTATCGCCTGGGCAGATATGCTATATCACAGGGCCATCAGGGAGCGGCAAAAGCGTGATTCTGCGAGAATTTTATAATCATTGCGAAAATGAAAATAAACTCAATATCGATGATATACCGCTTGCGAATGATAAGACTTGTGTTGATGCAATAGAAAAAATAACCAATAACCAAGATACAAATTACAAGAGAATAACCAATAATCAACGAGCAAATTCCAATACCGGATTTCTTGAGATATTGAGGACATTGAGCTACGCAGGGCTGACGGATGTATTTTGTGTGCTCAATTCGCCGGCGAATTTGTCAGAGGGACAGAAATATCGCTATCGAATCGCAAAAGCAATTGCCTCGGATAAACAATTCATTTTCGCAGATGAGTTTTGCAGTCAACTGGACAGAGTAACGGCGGCGGTCATATCGCATAACCTTCGCAAATTCGCAACCAAGACGGGCAAAACATTTATTCTCGCAAGCGCACATGATGATTTGCTGGCGGATTTACGGCCGGAGGTAATCGTTATCAAGCATTTGGCTGGTGAAGCGGAAGTGGTTTATAAAAATTAACGCAGCCACGAAGACACTAAGGCACAAAGAAAATAATAAATATATTTAATAATTGAAAAGTTGAGGAACGCCTTGGGCGTATCATTTTAAAATGCAATGTACGATAAAGAAATATTTGAAGATTGTTCAGGGGAGTTTAGACGATTACAAATTGCTGTCGCGGTTTCATTATCGCAGTTGTCAAACGGGACCAACAGCGACGATTTATAAAATAATTGACTGTCATCCTTCCCGTGAACTAATCGAGCCAGTGGTTGGAATTATAATTTATTCAATGCCTGCAGTGAGCGTGCAGCTTCGTAATGTCGCGACGCAGGGACTGTTTACAAAATCGGGGTCAAGCAGTGCGAATTTGCAGCTAATCAATCAAAACATTCGCACGATATCGAGGGTTGTGATTGAGCCGCGGTACAGAGCTTTGGGGCTGGCTTATCAGCTTGTGAAAAAAACCATGCCGCTGCTTAATATGCCTTATATCGAGGCGCTTGCGGTGATGGGGAAGGTCAATCCGTTTTTTGAGAAAGCGGGGATGATGAAATACGAGGCACACGAGCCGTTGAGGAGCGTTAAACTTCGGCAGGCACTTAGTTCGGTTGGGATTGAAGAATATGAGCTTGTTGATATAGAATTAACGAACAGGAAAATCGAAAATCTGAATACTAAAGCGAAAGCGTTTATTGAAAAACACATAACGGATTTTCTTTCGGCATACGGCAGGAGAGCGAAGTGTCTGCCGCAGTGTTTGAAGAGGACGGAATTTTTTATCAGCAGGTTATCGGAGAGGCCGGTATATTATATCTGGCGAAACGCTCAGCTAAACTTAAAGTTTAAAGCTTAAAACTAAAAACTATTGAGGCGCCTGACGGCGAAAAAATTTTATAAGTAAATAAAAAAAGCCGGTGGTTTAGGCCGGCCATTTGGAATACTTTTGCAGCGCTTTGGTTAAGCTGTTTTTCTCTTAAATAAGAATAATCCGCCGAGGGAAAGGATTGCGATGGTCGCAGGTTCGGGCACGGGTGTATAATCGTAAGAGATTGTTACAGAAGCCTGGCCGGTAGTATTAATGGCAGCTTCACTGTTGGTTGGCAATCCAAGCGACATCATAGAAAAAGTCTGAGTTGTGAAAGTCATATTTCCTGTTCCAAGGAATTGAGCCATACTATCGGGAGTATTAAAAAAGAACGGCATTGTATCAGAATCGCTGTATGTCGCGAGAATTGTTCCGCTTGTTCCGGCGTAATCTGTCGTACCGTCATAAGCACCAAGGGTTGCGGTGTACATCTGATTATCGTTATAATTTGATGCGCAAATACCGCCGCCAATAACAACGGCGGCATAAATATTATTTGTGGAAATACTGAAGTTCCCGCCGAATTGTTTGAGGTTCTCAAAGCCGAGCGAACCCTGGAGAGCGGTATAGAATGTAATGGTAACGCTGTTTAATGTGCCGAGAGACGAGTCGAACTGAGAAACGAGAAGGTCTGTATCGGGCACGAGGTCGAATAAACCTGTAACACTGTCGGAGTATGTAATAATGTTCGCCTGAGCAGCAACACTCATTGCAAGAACGATAAGTACAAGAAGAAATTTTTTCATTATGTTAACCCCCAAAATTTGATACCTGCATCATCCCAAAATTCAGTACCAAAACCTCGCTGTAGTCCACACCCCTGACTGATGGAAGCATTGTAGCAGATTTCGGCAATTTAGGCAAATTTACAAAGGCATAAACTATGTTTTTAGGCGTAAAAAGCGGGTTTTGGGGCAAATGACGTTCTTTTATGGGCCTTTTAGGCAAAAAAAATTAACTGATTAGAGGATGAAAATTGAGGCTTGAAGAAGAGAGTAACGATCAATGCTTTTTTCTTATAAACAACAAGCAGCCGAAACAAAGAATCGCCACAGTTGAAGGTTCTGGAATTCCAACAAGCATTGTGTCTGGAGAAGTGCCCAAACCAAAAGCGAATGATTGCGAAATATCATTTTCGTTAAATCCTGTTAAGCCTGAAAAAGTAAATGTGATAGAGTTTTTGACGAGCAGCCTGTTGTGCAGACTTTGAGTTGTAATTTCACCTGTGATGATGGAGTAATCCATACCGCCGACGATATTACCGTTGAAATTATTTGGTGATAAATCGGAATTGCCGACTGTACCGACACCAAAGCCGAGAAATGGGACTTTGGATGCGTTTAATTGCAGATATTGCCATGTGTAATCTTTTTTGTTTTCCGCTTTTAGATTTGCTGAAGCTGCGTGCAATGTATCAACTGAGTTTTTGCTGGTTTTGTAAACATCGCCATAAGCGCTGAGCAAAACCAAATCGGGTCTTTGGCCGAGGCTGTTTTGAATATCGAAAAAGTAACTGCTCAACATGTCGTCTGGGCTGTTGGACGCTGTTGGTGAAATGTTAAAAAGCTGTACGGTGAGCAGGTCATTTGTGATTGTTAGCTGGGATTTGAAAAAGACAGCATCGCCGGTGTCGGAAAAACCGTCGGCGGTTTGTATTATCGTTGCCTTTGCAGGTACAAAGATAAAAGCAAAAACGCAAAGCCAGAGCGCAAGCGCAGAACGAGACTTCAAATTTGTTTTCTCCATTTGCTATTTCCCAAAAAAATAAAACTTATCAGCCCCAAATCCGTGCAGCTTTGACATTAGAATATAATAAACAACAGACCCTAAAGCAAATACAGACGCAAAATTACATCCTAAGTCCATACTATTTAAAGACTTAAGCAATTATTCTTTCGAGCAACATTATAGGACGTTAAATTATTATAGGAACTTAAATATGAGCAAAAAAAATACAGTATTAAAAATCGAGATGGAGAAGCTTTTGGCTCATCCGGAGAATCCGAACAGGATGAGCGGAGTAAATTTTGAAAAGCTAAAGAATCATATTAAACAGACGGGGAATTATGAGCCGCTGATTGTGCGGGCGCATCCGGAGAAAAAAGGGTTCTATCAAATTATAAACGGTCATCATCGGGCGGAAGCATTGAAACAATTGGGCGAAACTTTTGCTGATTGCGCAGTGTGGGATGTTGACGATGACGGAGTCAGAATTTTGCTTTCGACGCTGAACCGGCTGGGAGGGAAAGACGATTTGAGATTGAAAATCGAACTGATAAAAAAATTATCAGAGAAATACGGCTCAAAAGAATTGGCGGAAAAATTGGCGGACAGTAAACAGGTAATTGAAAAATTGAGAGATATAACGGTGAAGTCTTTACCGCTTCCTGACGGTCGCGGCTCTGATGTGTTTTTGAATACGCTGGTATTTTTCCTTAATGATGAACAGATGGAAATTGTTCAGGCGGCAATCGAGAAAGCAATGCCGGCAAAAGGTACTAAAGCAGAAAAGATGGCAGCAGCGATAACGGCTATAGCACAAAGAATAAAATAAATTTTGTATGAGGCAGAAATGAAACTTACGCAAAAACAAATAAAAGTAATAAACGATTTGTTCGAGATGAACGGAGATGAAACGGCAGTTCTCGAAAAAAATAAACTATCGCCCATATTGTGGAGAAGATGGCTGTGCAGTAAAGAATTTATCGAAGGAATCGAGTGCAAACTTGAATCATATAAAATGGCGGGACAGATTTTATTGGCAAGATATAATGCAGTGGCCGCTGCACGGCTTGTTCAACTGTGTGAAAGCAAGAGTTCTGAGACGAGCAGAAAAGCATGCATGGTTATTTTAGCAAATAAGCCGGGTATCAAACAAAATGAAGAGGGAGAAGATGAACCGGTATCGTCGCTTGAACCTGAGACGGCATCGAAGATACTTGCGATACTTGCAGAGAGGAAAAGAAATAAAAGCCTCTAATAAAAAGAAAATCGCCACAGAGCAGGTTTTATTTGTTTGCCACAGAGGTCACAGAGGCCATAGAGATAATTTTATTATAGCCATCGGTGCTTTCGCAGGAGCAGGCTGCCGAGTGAGAGTACAAATAAATCACTGCTGAGTCTCAGGCGGTCTAAGGGTTGCACAAGTTTTCTCACTACTTAGATAAAGTTCTATCTAATAGAAAAGAGAATGCAAATATTTTTTTTTGCAATAGCCAATATCTGGCAGCGGGGAAAGGATAATACATAAAAGGAGGCTGTTGAAACGTTAATTAAAAGATTTATTTTTGTAAATCCATGGTTTTATGTTTTAACTGATATGATGTTAAATTTCTGACCTGGAAAATATCAATAAACTTCACCGTCGATACAGATTTCATCGTTCGGCAAAGTGCAAACAAGCCAGCGTTCTGACATGATTGCGAAATCGGCAAAATCGACTTTGCAATCGCGATTCAAATCGGCAAGCGAATAGCCTCTGTCGCCACATTCCAATTCGAGGGTATCTGTGAAGAGGTCGCGGTATTCTTCGGCACTTTCTGTTTCAGGGTCAGCATAGAAATAGTCAGCACCCCAGACGACTTTGCCGCCGCTGACGGCTGCGCCCATTAAAGTCCAGTTCTGGTCAGAGGTCTTTATAATTGAAGTTACGGTTTTGCCGTTATCGAACAAGACTGCGCCAACAATAATGCCCTGCTCGGATGATACTGATTGACTTTGTGTTTGCATCTGCCGGCCGGTAAATTCAGGGTGCTGCATATCATTTTCGACCCAAACGGCGTAAGGCGCATCAACTCGCAGGATAAATTCCTTATAGCTATCCATTTGTCTTATCATAGTAAATGACCAATTCTGCGGGTCGTAATAATTGTGAACGCCGAAGACGCAATCGGTATCGTTGTAACTTCCGCGAGCAATGAGCCAATCATCTGAGACTGCTAAAGCGTTTATCCATACGATGTATCCGCCGGTCTGGGTTTGCGGAAGGGAATTGCGGGCAACTACGGGATTTGCAATGTCGGTGATGTCTGCAACGTCAATGTAGTTGGAATAAAGATAATTTACATCATCGTAGTATTCGCCGCTCCAGATGACTCTATTGGAGTCGAGGGATATGTTCGTATAACTGTAGTCATTAAACGGAAATTCTTTTACAGTGTGCTTTGTCAGAAACGGGTCTGAAAGTGAAACAGCGGAAATAACTGACGGAATGGAATATCCGTCTCCGTTTTCCTTGAAAACGACAACGCCATTGTCAACTTCAAAACTGTCAACGTAAGAGGCTGCGATTTCTATTTCTTTGATTACGGGATTGTTAATATCTGTGATATCAGCGATACGCAAGGCCAGCATCGATTCATTCCACACGAAATACGCAATGTATACGCCATCGGTTCGAACGGCTGAGGCATTGAACGCATTAACATCAATGAGATATTCGGTATGGGAATTGTCATTAAGACGGGCGGCATATACACGCGGGACATAATTTACATCGTCTCTCGAATCAATCCAAACAACCAACCTGCCGCTGAAATCAAATTCATCAGCAATGGTATGAGGATATGCGCGAGGGTCTGTTGTAAGCTCGGCAGGATTGCCTGCGAGTCTGAGCGCGAAAGCTGGAGCAGTAAAATAAATTACGATGAATAGTAAAATGAATCTGCAAATTGACCGGTTCATTCTTTTTCCCCCATTACTGTAAATAATTAAATCACAAGGCGCGGGATTATAATCTATAAAGGATGACATTCAAAGGATTATTCTATTGCTTTATTTTTTAATAAGATTTTAATTAGCTCTGTGGACAGATACTATCGAAAAATTCTATATATATTTGCGGGCGCGGTGATTGCGTTTTTGTCTGTTTATCTGTTTGCGGCGAGTATGAGCCGTGCGATGACGAGCGATGAACAGATGTACTGCACGGGCGGGTATCTGCTGAGCAAGGGGCTGATGGTTTATCGCGATTTTTCGTATGTTGCTCAACTGCCCTATCATCCGCTTTTACTGGCGGGGATTTATAAACTAAGCGGGACGACGCATTACCTTCTGGCGGGCAGGATTGTTTCGGTTGTGTTCGATATAGTTATAATTGTTTGCCTATTTAGTATTTTCAGGAAAATTTTTAGGCAATACTACTTTGGAGGTATTTTTGCGGGGCTGGCGGGGACAATGATATTTGTGTTCAACCCTTATTCGAATTATCTGCTGGGACTTGCCTGGAACCATGATTTGGTATTGCTGTGCATTATTTTGAGTTTGAGGATTTTTTTAGAATTGGACAGCGTTGCCGTACCGGCAACGGCTAAACAAATGAATAACTGTGTGAAAATCGCGGCGATTGGTTCGCTTTTGACGATTGCTGTGTGGACGAGAGCGACTACAGTATTTGTGATTCCATTTTTTATGGTGATGGTTATTGCGAAAATGACACTGAATAACACGGATACTATTAGACACGGATTTACACGGATTAACACGGTAATTTTAAGTTTTAAAAAATTATTTTTGGCATTTTTGGGGAGCGTGATTGTTTTCAGTATTGTTCCAGTTTGGATAATTATTTGCAGCGGGCAGGCTTTCTTTGTTAACATCTATACGATACCAACACTCAACAGCGAATTGCTTCATAAACTTGGAATTGCTTACAGCAAATTTTATCTTACATTCATGACGATGAGAAATAGAGAATTTCTGTTTTTGATTTTGTTCGCAATCGTTGTGTGGGTTTATGTTTTTGCCAAGAGACGAAAAATTGTTTTTACAGATGACGCAAACTCCCTGCTTGCGGGGATGCTGGTGATTGCTTCGTTTGCTATCGCATATTTTCCGCCGACGATGTGGAAACAATATTTTGGGATACCAGTCGCTTTTATAATTATCAGTTTGGCTTATGGGCTTTTTTATTCGCTGAAATGCACGAGGATATGGATTTATGTTTTTGTCGCGCTTGCGTTATTTACAGCAATCAAACAAAAACCGTTTTCGAAAATTTCAAAAATTTGGGAAATTGAAAAGTGGACGCCGATGCGGGTTCATAAGATTTCAAAGAACATCATCACGAAAGCAGGTAATTCGAAACCTATTCTTGCATTGACGCCATTGTATGCGATTGAGGGAGGCGGGGAGATTTATCGGGAACTATCGGCTGGAGCGTTTGCATTCAGGGTTGGCGATAAGCTAACTGAGCAGGAAAGGAAGATGACTCATACGGCGGGGTTAGGCAAAATGCGTAAAATGATAGAGGAAAATCAGCCTGGGGCAGTTGTGATTGGGCCGGAATTGACGAGGTTTGAGAAGATTGATTTAAAAAGTCTTGTGCCGGAGGGATGGGAACGTGAAGATCAAGGGAATGCACATTGTTTTTTTCCACCTTAGAGACACTGATTTACCCTGTTTTTTTTTAGACACCCCCCGCCTGCGCGGGGGCAGGCTCCTCAACACGGGATTTACACTGTAAAAAAATAATGCAATTTACAGGTGTTTTGAAGCGTCTTTGCAATTAGTCTGTTACTTTTGATAACAAAATGACACTATAAATGTTGGAATTAGTCTATTTAGGAATGGGAAAGTGCAGAAAAAGGGTTTCACGTTGGTCGAATTGTTGGTGGTTCTCTCGATAATCGCTCTTTTGATGGGGATATTGATGCCTGCGCTGCAGGCGGCACGGAGAAGCGCATATAGAGTCGGCTGCAAACAGAACCTTCACGGCTGCGCGGTATCATTTAGAATGTACCTTGATGAGAACCGCAATGTAATGCCTTATGCGATATATTTACCAAGCAGGACGGTAGATTCGGAAAAAGATATGGGTCTTAAACCATTTTGTGAAGTAATGAAAAAATATTTGAGCGGGCCTGAATCTCTGAAGTGCCCTGCGGATCCGCAAGCGAGATATTTTCGGGAAAACGGATCAAGCTATGCATATAATACGCGGCTGGGCGGAATAAGATTCGATAACAGCAAAGAGATAACGTTTATTCGGAACAGACGCGGAGTCGAACGTCAAATTAAAATTCCTGTGGGAGAGGTCGATGTGATGCATGATTACAGCGGGTTCCACGGCAAAATAAGACAAGGCGATGAATGGGAAAACGGCTCGTTTATGTATTTATATGCGGATAATATTATCGGCGACAGAGAAAGGAACAAATAATGGCAGCAATAAACGGAAAACTTCAAAAGGCGAAACCAAATAGAAAAAAAATCGCAATCATTGCCGCTGTTATAGCCGTTATAGTTCTATCTGCATCGGGCGGGATGTATCTTATGTTCAAAGGCGGAGAAGAAACTGATGAATTCGGCAGACGCAGAAGAGAATGGAATGATGCCAATATGCCGAATCCCGATAAACAAAACGCCAAACAGATAATCGATTACAGAAACAGCGAAAGATATAAGAGACTTTCACAGCGCGAGCAGATGATGTACACGATGGCAAGCGGAAGAAAATTGATAGACTATCATATCGATACATATATTACTCTGCCTAAAGAACAGCAAACCCCATATCTCGATAAACTGATTGATGAAATGCAATCGATGCGCGGAAATTTTGAACAGATGAGAAGTGAAAGGCCGAGACGAGATGCAAACGATCCGAATATGCAAAGACGGAGAGAACGCGCACAGCAGGCACAAGGCGGCAGAAGAGTTGATGGCTCACGGATGAGAGCAATGAGAGAACGCGGGACACCCGAACAAAGAGCTCAACGAAGACAATTCGGTGAAGCGATGCAGAAACGGGCGCAGGAACGCGGGATTGAAATGCCACGTTTTGGAGGGCCGGGCGGGCCGGACGGACGCGGCGGGAGATAAGCCTGATTGACAAATTACAGGGGCAAAGTTAGACTAAAGTAAATTCGAAATACGAAATACGAATCTCGAAACAATATCGAATTACCAAAAATTCAAATGTTCCAAACATTTAGAACTTAGTGTTTAATGGATGTTAAAAAAATATTTATATTTATTTTGCCTTTAATTTTTATGAATATTTCATGCGAATATTGTGATGACGCGAAATTATCGAAAATCATTAAGCAGGAGATTGAGAGATACCCCGAGCAGAGGCTTGTCGATATTTATAAAACTTTTTTTCAGGGATTTTTCGGGCCTGCGCACCTAATCAGAGATGCAAATTCGGCGAAGGAATATATCGGGCGGGAAATTGCGGAGGCAAATGAGTTCGAGGATTATGATTTTCATGAGCTGCCGCCGAACGGGAAATATGTTCGCGTGAATTTGCGACTCATTAAGGAAGGGAAAATATCGCTGGAGGATTTTACTGAGGCGTTTGTGAAAAGCGCAAAGCCGGTTAGCGATGAAGATATTGAGGAATGGAAAAAAATCTGGCCGAGGGTTCTGGCGGAAATTGAAAAGCAAAAACATGATTTTTCAAATTTCGAGGAAGATAAAAAATATATCAACTCGCTGCTTGCGGAAAATAAATATGTCGTTCATCACAGCAAAGAGTTCAATTCCAAATATCCCTCACATTACAGGATTGTATCTTCGGAAAAGTTACACAAATAATTGATTGACAAGAGCTTATTTTAATGTTAACTTTTATATATATATTTAACACAGGTTAACTTATTTATAACCAGTTAACGTCACAACTTATTATTTTAAATAGCCTTATGAAAAAGAACCTGACAGTACCGGAATTAGCTAAACTATTAGGAATCAGCCGAATAGCTGTATATAAAAAAGTAAAAGCAGGGGTTATTCCGGCAGAAAAAGTTGGCAGAACTTACATTATTACAGACAAAACCGTAAACGATATACTGGGAAAGGAACTTTCCAGCACCAAAAAAAGTCAAATCGATCGTACGGTTAAGAAAGTTGTAAAACAGTACGGTCCGCTTCTTAAAAAGCTGGGGGCTGAATAATGATTCCGCTGACAGTAAAAGAGGTGGAGCATATCGCTTTCAGTCTTGCGCAGCAACTTCTTAAATTCGACGAACCGATTCCGGATTTTACGACAAGGTTTCCAAATATTCTCGAGAGCTGTTTATTGACGCCTTTTCAAAAGTTCGGCGGAAGACATTTGTATCCAGCAGTCATTCCAAAAGCCTCAATACTGTTTTATCTTATGATTAAAAATCATCCGTTCCAAAACGGAAATAAAAGGATTGCTATTACTACACTGCTCTTATTTCTAAATAATAATGGAAAATGGCTCAATACGGATATCCAGGAATTTTATAACTTTACGATATGGGTAGCTTCAAGCCCGGCGGAATTCAAAGAGCAAGCGGTTTCAGCAATAGAACAATTCATAAGAAAGCATATCAGTAAGGCCGAGACAAATAAAACATATTAAGTCTTTTTTCTTGACTTTCTTTAATTTTCGCTTAGAATATTATCCTTTGAAAAAGGCAGTTATATGGAGAAAGGAAGAAGAAAGAAGATAGTCTATGCAACGATCCTGATTTGCTGGATTGTTTTTATTTCCTGCGCATTCTTTTTCAGCAGCAATTTTCAAGCATTCAAAATAAATCCGGGTATTTTTGATTTCAACCAGCCTGCGGGCAATCATATCGACGCATTCAGCTGCATACGATTTACTGAGCCAAACAGCCAGAGACCTGCTTATGCCATCGCGTTCGACAGTTTAGACCTTGAAAACAGCAGCATTGGGCCATTTACGACGGCAATGTACAATAAGGCTACAATAGACAATTTGCAGCTTAAATTATATGAATATTCACCTGCACCAGAAAAGAACAAAACTTTTTCCGAAAACAAAACTTCTGAGAAATTAATCGAGGAAACAAAGGAAATAATAACCCGCCCTGCTGACGAACTAAATATTGGAAATATTAACTTTTCCAATGTCGCAGAAGCTTGTGCGAATAATCTCGAATGCAAGTTTTATTTTGATAATGATTTGACGCTTTCTATAAGCTGCAAAAGAGCAGCGGTTTCCAAAAGCGGCAACATAGATTTGCGCGGCCATGTAATTATTAAAACCAGTGACGGGAGTATCCTTGAAAGCAATTTTGCTCAATGGGATATAAAACAAAATAATTTTAAAATAAGAAATTCATATATACTTAAGCAGAACGGTTCAGTAAAGACCGACAAAAATACAACTTTCAATTCGAAGTTACAGGAGGAATATCAATGTACCGCAAAATTATAGTTTGTCTTTTGGTATTTACAGCTTTAATAAATTCAAATTTGCTCGCAAGTAATGCAGAGAATTATCTAACAACAGGAAGAGCACAGTTGTTCGACGGAACGCTGGACGGAATACGAAACGGATATCAGACATTCGATAACGGGCTTAAGGATGCAGGATGCGGCGACTGTCAGACAAGCAGAGAATTGAAATTTTTCCACGCGTTGTCAAGAACGGCAATGCTTGTTGTAAAAGATGATGCAGGTAATATTGACAGCGCTTTTGAACAGATGGACAAGTTCGGGATTAACATATCGGGACAATTCTGGGCGCCGTATTTCCGGCCTGCGAGAATCGAATTTAGCGAAACAAAGAATCAGCACGACTATTATGAAATTCCTGATGATGCGCCGGATGTTAACGATTTGCGGAAAATATCAGAAGAAAATTTTATTCCTGAAATCGAGGCGATAATCGCGGAGCTTGATTCAATAATTGACAGCCCGACAAACAGGTTCAGAGTTTATTTGAGTGCCGATGAATTGAGGATTTTTCACGCAATAGATTATGAATTTGAGAATCCTTTGGAGCCGGTGGAGGTCGATTACGGCGAAGTTCTGATGCTTAAAGGGATTTTGACGTTTATAAAGGCGCAGCTTGAATACAAAGCGGCTTACGATTTGTATGTCAGTCCTAACGCGAAATTATATGAAAAGTATTACGGCGGCAATTTAAAAATAAGCGACGATATTTTTTCCGCTCATCCTGATTTTTTGAAGGTTCTGCCGACACCGAGCGATTCAAATGACGGCAAAGCGGCACTGGCACAAATTAAACAGGAAATGATTAACGGCATAAATTATTATCTGGACTCGGTAGAATACATCCGCGGTGAAGAAGACGAACAGGAAGACGACTTTTTCTATATAGCTATGGAAGATGAATTTATCGCAGATGAGATTGAGAAAAAATTAGTTGTTTTCCGCGATTCGATTATGAACGATACAGTCGCAGAACTGCCGATGGAAAAAACCAAGACTTTCGGTATATATGATGCAGGTTCGGCATACATTGGCGAACTAACGCTGGTATATAATTTCACAGACATAGAAGGTGATGAAGGGAGTCTTACTTTTACGGACGGTGTTACACCTACGCCGTGGGATATCGACTGGTTTGGTGTCACAGCAACGAGATTTATCGAAATTGAATTCGAATACTATGGAAACTACGAGTGGAGACAGGGTTATCTTGAAGGATTTTTGAGCGAAGATGGCAATAATATACTTAATGCGACATTCGAATACTGGGGGAATGTGAGCGGGACATTAAATAATCTTTCGGCAGATATTGAAAGCATCGAAGTCGAGAATGGACAAATTGATTTGAATCCTGTTTTCGGTTCATCTGCACGATATCCGAATCCTGTTAATCCGCGGGATTTGCTGCCGGTGTTCGATGAATGGAATTTCCCGTTTATTGGAACCTTTGGACATGGATTAGATAATGACCCGACGCTTGGAGGAATTGTGCCGGAGATGACTCAGGAATACTGGCAAAAAGAATTCGATTTGCAGCCGAGCGGACTGATTTATCTGGATTATAAAAACCAGCAGCCGATATATCTGAATGGCTATTTAGACGACTGGCAGGCCAATCAAATAATATTGAATGACCCAAGCGGCGATGCAGTGGATGATGAGGATATAGAAGAGCTTCAGTTAGTCAGCGGTACTGATATCAAGACAGTTTACATGGCTACAGACAAGAGTTTTCTTTTTGGAGCGATTGAAACTTATGATGATTTTCAAATGGATAACTACTACTGCTTTAACATTTTTATGACTTATATTCCGCAGGACACATCGGCCTTGTGTAGTATAAAATTTGTAATAACCCGATATGGCGATGGTTCTGTTATAGGCGAGGTTTACTATATGGACAATTCGTACAGAGAAAAAGACTGGTATTGGTTCGGAGAATTCCAGGCAGTACGCGGTCAAAACTGTATAGAATTTATAATATGGAAAGGTTTTATTCCTGATAATCTTCCGGGAAGATTTATAATCATTGAAAGCGAAGGAAGCGACCCATACGGCAATTATAATTCCGAGGAAAATTATACTAACTTAAGGATAGGCGAACTTGGGTCTATTAGCGGAACAATCGAATATGATGGGCATCAAGGAGACCCTATTTTCATCCAGGCATATACTGAAGCAGAAGACCCGGAGGAAAGTATTGTGGCTTCTACTATGATAACAGAGCCGGGGCAATATACGCTTGAAGGAGTTCCGATGGGCTGGCAGGGATTTGTAAGAGCGTTTACGCCATTGTTCGGATTTGAAAATCCATTTGCGCTGGAAGCGTTCAATATCGAAAACGCCAGGCCGCTGTCGATGATGTACGACGATTTGGAAAACGTTGACATTGAAATGAAATATCCTGTTGAGCTGAAAAACAATATTCCAACGAGCGGTCATATCAACTCGGAAACAACTGAGCCAGACTGGTTTTACTTCGATGCCGTCGAAGGCAGAGCGTATTGGGTTGACATATTTACAAATGAATTAGAAATAGCCTTGTACGACAGGAACGCCAAGGAAGAAATGGAATTTTATGGGGAATGGGTATGCCCTGTAAGCGGAAGATACTATGTCAAAGTTTATAATTCATATTATTGGCCAATCGCAGGCAACTATGAATTGACATTAAATACGAATGCAGAGTGTCCGCGGGCGGATATAGCTAATTCAGAATGGCCGGGAGTCAAGGATTGCAGAGTTGATTTTTATGATTTGGCGGTTCTGGTTTCAACGTGGCTTGAGGAGTGCGATTATCCATACTGGTGCGAAAAGGCTGATTTTGATCAGAGCGGCAGGACGGATTTTTCCGATTTTAACATATTTGCTGAGGAATGGATGACAGAAATCGGAGACACGATTTAGATAATATAAATATAATTCTTTACAACACAAAGACTTACGATAATTTATATCATTTTTCTTTGCAAAAACGACGTATTTTGATACAATGTTATCGGCCTTAAAAAGCCGGGAGTCGGAGAAGATGCAGGGAGGAAACCGCATCAGCAAAGGGAATTGCTCTACATATCTTCTGCGCTTCCATAAATGTAATTTAACGTAATTTAATCTAATCGTAATTTTTTGGGGAAGGAAGAAGAAAATGAATCGGATAATGTACGTTTTTGCTCTGGCGGTTATTGCCGCTGCATCAATGCCCGCAAAGGCAGTAAATTTCGATAATCTCGAATGGTCAGTTCAGTATATGGTTGACACAAGTCAATCTGATTTCGGTCAGATACAAAGCTCCAGTCCGCGGGACAATAGAGGATTGGCAATTTCACCTGACGGCCGTTATCTTTATGCCGGTTATAACAACAGCCCGGCAGTACGCAGGATTGATTTAACAGTGAACGATTATATAGATGCAGCCGATGCGCAGGTTACAGGCGTTCGCGGCAAATCAATCAGTGTTGACGATGCCGGCAGAGTTTATTTTGCCGAAGGAACATCAATCAAAATTTACAATTCAGACCTAAGCTCAAATATTTTTAACCTGACCGGCCTTAGTAATTCCGAAGGTGTTAGCGTAAAACGTCAGGGCGGCCAGCTTGCAGTTTATAACACAGACAGAACTACCGGCGCATTGAATAAATGGCTGCTCACCGAAAGCGGCGGCTCAATCACAGGCGCTGCTCTGGATACATCTTTCGGAACGGGCGGAAGCGTTTCCCTTGCGAGCAATCTTCGCGGTCTTGAGGTTGACTCTTCGGGCAATATATGGGTAGCAGGCTATGGAAGCAACCAGGTATTCGTGGTTTCTTCAGACGGCTCATCGTATCAAACCATTAATGGAGTTGCTTCTCCAATCGATATTGATTTCACCGATTCTTCAGTATTTGTTACTCAGTACACACAAAGACAAATCAGCGTTTTTGATTCTGTTCTATTGTCGCTGCAGGAAACTATTAGTATGCCGTGGGCAAATCTTGAACTTGACGCTGATGGTCAGAGCGGCGGAGGCGCGTTGGCAGGGATTGTAATATTCGGTGATGATTTGTATGTTTCAAACGAAGCAGGCCAAACCGCGAATGAAAAATCGACATACGGCAGAATTGACGGTAAAAGCGGCTATATAGGCGACAAATTTTATACCGACCTTAACGCAGATGATAACGACCCGATTTTCCATACTGTTATTCCAGAACCGGCGACGATAGCTATTCTTTCCATTGGAGCTGTTTTAGCTTTGAGAAAAAGAAAATAATCAGACCGAAATGTTTATAAATATAAAGGCTGCGAAAAAATCCGCAGCCTTTTTTATTCATCAATTTTAAATAATCTATATAGTTTTTAAGGCACCGAGATAACTTCTATGCCTCCGCGTTTTAATACTTCACCGGTTACTCCCTGTTTATCACACGATGGGCTGCCTGCCTTTAGATAGGCACGGGAGGCATCCGTAATTTTCGCTATTTCAAGTACATATTTTGCGCCGTTGATATGAAATTGTGTTACGTCGCGGCCATTTTCCGGGGCTATTATCTTTAAGTTTTCGTCAAGAACCTGTGCTCCTGTTCCATAAAGTTTTTCGCCGGTCCGAGGCGTCGGCATACCTCAAGCTGTTCAGGGCAAACCGGAAGCAATACATATTTTTTTTTCAAACGCTCTATAAGCTTGTCCCGTTTTTGTGGTCTGCGTCCGTGCCAGCGGCATGGAATACCAAGTAAACAGGCACTAATTAAAACAGGTTCGCATTTTGTCTCACAATTAAACAGATACCCATCACAGCCGCGAGCATTATTTTTCATTTTTTAATTCTCCACTATAATCCTGCGCCAAAATCGATGCCGCCAACTCATGCAAAATACTCTCTGTAAGAAAACATTCTACCATAATCATAGTTAGATTATAAAATTTAATTTTCTAATATTTTCTGGTTTTTGCGGGAGACGAATTATAATAATTTACGAAGAAATAGCGGAGAGCATCTATTGGGTGGTCGTAGATGCCGTCTTTTTGGGGAGTTTCAATCGAGCCGCATTGAGGATAATGATAACTCTGCATCGCTTCGATCAACCTACCGCAGCGAGGACTGATAATTAAATTGCTTTTGCCCTGGCCGTTTTGAAGTGCCCTTCTGATAAGCTCTATGCCTTCGAGAATCATGCTTCTTTTGTAACGAATTTTGATTCCTCTTGCTTTTAACTGGCCGACGGGACTTGTGCCTGTAACATCGTTTACGCCTGAGCCTGCGGGGTCGCAAAAAGTCATAGTCACTTTGTCTTCCCGGAAAGGTTTTCTGTTTTTCAGTTCATCGGCGTGCGATTCTATTGTTCTTCGAGACTGGATATACTCATCGATGACACGGACCGTACCGCTATTATCAACCTGAATCCACAAACAGACAAACGGATTAACAAAACCAAAATCAATCGCGCGATACAAAGGCAAATCGGAATCATATTCTATGGGCGCAATGTGAATATCAGGATTGAATTCGGCAAAGACAACATTTTGCAGCGAAGGACGCAGGCAAAGCATTTCAGAATCGAACATCGCCCTGCTTGTTCGCTTCATTGCGGCAATAACATCATCGATTTTATAAAAGCCGTCAGCGTTTTTCGCTCTGCCGCGGCAATCATTATTCAAAGGACACTGGCTGCATGAGCGGTCTCTGCAATTTTCAATTACTTCCCAGACGCACCATTTGAAAATTTTTGTTCCGTTTTCCTGCGCTTTATCGACAAGCTCGTGCATAATTCCAAATGGCTGATGCATCGTGCTCAAAGTTTCCATTGCGGCAATGATTCCATTATTGGTTTTGGTTGTAAATTTGGCCGCTTCGAAAATCGGCTTTTTGAAAAGCTCGACTTCATCACACCGCAATTTATGAATATGACTGCCCCTGACCGAAGCCATTGATTGTGTGAGTATTTCGACATCGGAGCCATTTCTGAAGCAGCATTTGTTTTTATTTTCGTCATCTACAAACTCCTGAAAATTACCATGCGCAAATTTGGTAAGGTTATCAAACATTTTATGCGCCTGATTTTCGCTGCCTGCGAGGATTCGTGTTTTACAGCCGGGTTTGAAAATACTATCGAGCAGTGTAGCGGCCGCGGCAAGATAGGTTTTCCCGCCGCCTCGGCCTGCCCATACGATGCAATCTGCGTTTGCAGAGCCGTTAAAGTCGCTGTTGTAGCAGTGCCACAAATAATCCATCGGCGAATCGTGATTGGGACATATTTTCTGGTCGCTGATTTGGATATTAAGATATTCAGTAACACAATTTTCTAAATCAGTTCGGGTTTTTGGCCGCTGGTGTTTTAAATTTTTACAAACATTGTCTGCTTTTTTGATTTTTTCATCAGATAGATGGATTGTGCGCATAGAGGCTCCTTTGAGATTTAAGATTGAAAAGTAAAGATTGAAGAATTGAAAAATTAAGAAAATATAAGGGGATAGAATTGAATTAGATTAAATTCTATCCCCTGTTTTTTTATTCTATTGACTGAAGCCAGCAGTTGTCCTGTATGAGCAGGCCGCATTCAAGCCAGCTCTGAGCTAAATCACAAAGCATGCTAAAATCCTGCTGTGAAGTAAAATAGCTGTCGGCATAAATACTAAAATCAAACAAGTCTACTTTGCAGTCGCCGGTCAAATCGCCCAGAGGCTGCCGGCAAGGAGTATAATCAACAGAATATTTCAAAGTCAAATAATCGCAATTAGTTGCCGAAATCTGAGTTGTGCCGGTTACGTAAACATTGCTTTGGTATTCCTCTTCGTCATCAATCACCACTAACGCTGTGCCGATATCATCGAGACCTGCCGTGCCATTGTGATTCATTCTCCAGAGCAGTGAACCATCGGCATTGTAGCAAATTGTGAGATAGTCATTGTTGCCATTCTCATATCTTCTGCCATGAGCATAGATATTTCCCAACCTGTCTACTGCAATCGATTCGGTATAATCGGTCGAATTTGCGCCGCCGTTATATCGCTGTACCCAAATCTGCTCGCCGGTTTGTGAGTTGTATTTTATTGTGGCTGAGTCAACGTTTTCTGCGGTGCTGTATCCTGTAACTACGACATTGCCATCCGGACAAACAGCGACAGCAACCGACTCGTCCCAGCCATAGGCTGAACCTGAATAATTTGCATCCCAAATTTTCTGGCCTGTCGGGGAATATTTTAAAGTAACATAATCGCAATCTGTTTCAGTTTCAATTGAACCAGTAACATAAACGCTTCCATCAGCGCCGAGAGCTATAGATTCGAGAAAATCATTGTCAAAGTCGCCATGAGTTTGCAGCCAAAGCCGTGTTCCATCAGGAGCATATTTAACGACCATACAGTCCCTGGCAGAACCTGAAAGTGAAGTTTCGCCGCACGCAAAAGCATTTCCCTGAGTATCTATTGCAACTTTATATAACGCATCGTAAGCGTTTGCAGAGCCATTATACGTTTTCGTCCATAACATTGTACCATTAGGAGCGTACTTAATTATCAATGTGTCATCGTTTGCTCTGCCGACGGCGTAAATATTTCCGTTGGCGTCTGCGGCGACGTCGTAGAACCGGTCATTTTTTGTTCCTGTAGAATTGTAATATTTTGTCCAAAGCTGAGTACCTTCGGAATTATATTTTACAATCAAAGCATCGTAACCGGCAAAACTCGTATAGCTGTAACCTGCGACAATAACATTAGAGTTTGCGTCTGCCGTGATCGCAAGCGCATAATCGTTGTTAGAAGTATTTCGGTTGTATGTTTTTATCCAAAGCTGATTTCCATCCGGGGCATATTTTACCGTAGTAAAATCATAATTGGTTCCGCTGTATTTTGCATAACCAGTCACATAGACATTTCCATTCGAATCGGCGGCGATATCTGCGGCGTAATCATCGCTGTTTGATAATCCGCTATAAGTTTTTGTCCATAAATTATCTATCGGAGTCATTGCAAAACCATAGTTGGCCTGAACTGTGTAGTCGTCGCTCATAAGAACATTGGTTATGCGTGAACATGGGTCAGCAACTTTGCCATTGAGTACCGCAGAACCCGTCCAGTTAATAAAATAAAAATTATTAATATCTTCCGTTGCCTCAATCTGCACATTAGTATCCGGATCATAGAAGTATGAACCGATACCAGGCGCAATCACGGTTCCGCCGCTGGTGGAAGACGCTATTAGACGATTGTAAATACTATCGAAATTAGCCTTTAACGAATAATCATCGTCCATAAGAACTGTTGTGCTCGGAGAATTTGGATTTGCAACTTTGCCCTCTGCTACCGCTGAGCCTGTCCATTTCACAAAAAAGTAATATGGGTCTGGCGAAGCTGCAACTGATACATTGGTTCCATGCTCATATTCAAATGTACCTTTACCCGGAGTGGTTACGGTTCCACCTGCTGATGCGGAAATTGTCAATAAATGATTAGCGATAGTCGTAAATGACCAGACAGTGCCGGTTGAAATATTACCGTAAGTGTCTTTTTCATCGATACGCCAATAGTAAGTTGTGCCATGAACCAATGTACCAGGGTCAAAAAACGTTCCAGTTTGATTGCCGCAGAATGTTCCGGGACTTACTGTTCCAAAATAGACGTCATGCGAGGTCGCTTCAGCCGGGGCAGTCCAGCTAAGGTCGGCATTTAAACTTATATCTATTGCGCCATTTGCGGGATTTGGGTTCATTGGAAGGCCCGGTCCTGGTATACCGGAAATTGTAACGGCCATATTAGCGCCGGTTGGGCCAACGTTTGTTATGTTGATATTCAAAAGCTGGCTCGAATAACTTTTATTATTAGGAACGCTGGTATCGTTAAAGATCGTCGCATTGCCAGCGCGATAATAATCCGAATCTTCGCCTTCATTTTCATTTAGCTGCAAGTGCTGTGTGCCGCTTGCTTCTTCAAGGTCGACAAGGTAATGAGTCTGGTCGTCATTGTTAGTAGTTACAGTCTCGTCAACATGCCATATCAAAATGCCTCGCGATGAGCCTGGCAGTGCTGAATCAAAACCAGAATTTTGTTTATTTTCGACTAAAAAATATTGAGAGGAAGGGAAATCACCCTGCAGTTTAAGGACCTGAGCGTTTGTTTCCACCATTGGCAGTGTATATGTTCCGTTGGCTAAAATTAAAGTCGGGGTAATCCAGCCGAGGTCGCTCTTGCACCATGCGCTCATGTGAGCAGGTGTTGTTCCGTATTCTCCATTCCAGCTCCCGCCTGCCATCAGGCAAAATTTTCCAGCCCCTTCGCTGTCATAATCATAATCATATAAATCGGGCAAACCAAGAAAATGACCATTTTCGTGACAGATGACACCGATTCTCGTTATGCCATGGGTGGCTGGATGCGTATCCCATCCGCGTCGTGCAGGCTCGGTATGATATGTCTTCATTTTGATTCCATCATACGTAACCGTACTTGCCAACGCCCACTGATGCGACCAGATATAATCAGGATCGTTTCCACCATATTCTTCGCCGCCGCCTGCATGTATAATTGTCAGGCCATCAATCCAGCCGTCACCATCGCCATCCATTGTGCTGAAATCAAATCCGCGAGTTTCAAGTTTTTGCAAGGCCTGGGCAACCATTTGCTGAGCATTAAGATCAATTTCTCCATTGCTGCCATCAGCTCCATAATAAGCATAACCGTTATTTAATGTAACCGGCTCAACAACTGTAGATTGCACGGTAAGAGCATTGTATGAAATTTCATGATAAAAATCCTTTACTGAACCGACTGCGCCATCAGTTGAATATCCAACCTGATTAAACAGATTATCATAATTTTGCCTTGGATACGCGACTGTCATATCGGAAAAATTAACTAATATAACCAAATTGCGCATTGTGCCGGTAAGAGGCGCCAATGCAGGCTGTTCGAGATCCATAAGTTTTTCGGATTTATTCATTCGGGCGATAGCGGTCATTTCGGCAATATCAGGGATTACCGCTTTGATAGATTTGGGATGGGCTTTTCCAACCGCGTGTTGACTTGCGACAGCTTTCCCGCTCTCTTTAATCACATAAACCCATTGTTTGGTTTTTTTATTCTTTGTGATTTGAAAACCATCTTCGCTTTCGTTCCAATGCACAAACTCGTCGCCTCGAAGGCGGACGGTTATTTCTGTTCCATCGGGCTGTTTGACTTTTACGCCTCCCGGACATGCGGGAACGGCGATGGATGTTTCCGTAACAAGTAAAAAGAGAAATAATATGAAAAGTATTCCGCTAAATGATTGCAGAATATTTTGGTTATTTTTGGATGGTGAATTTGCCTTGGTAAAAATCTTCATTCTTTCGCACTCCAGCCTATAATACAGGAATAAAATACTATACTAATTCAGTCTTTAATTTAATATTATATCAAAAAATGGGCTAAAAAGCAAGGTTTAAACTCCATTTTCCAACTATTTAGTTCCGATAAAAGATTTGATATTTGCTAAAAAATGCATTTCATCGTATAAATAATAGAATTGTTCAGCGGGTCGGACGGCCGCCCCGTACCTGCTTGGTATTCTTGTAACAGTTAATTGATGAATACGAGAATATGAAGCAGGTGCGGGGAGGAAAGTCCGGGCAGAACAGGGCGCGGTGATGGCTAACGGCCACCTCCCGTACTTACTTGGTATTCTCTTTTGATTTAAAATTCATTTTATGAGAATATGGAGTAAGTGCGGGACGGGAAAGTGCCACAGAAAATACACAGCCTCCGGGCAATGGTGAAAAGGTGCGGTAAGAGCGCACCGCGATTCTGGTGACAGAATCGGCATGGTAAACCCCACCGTCTGCAAGGCCAAGTATGCTGAAATGCTCGGCCCGAGCGTTATTTCAGCGGGTAGGCTGCTTGAGCCGATCGGTAACGGTCGGCCTTAGAGAAATGGCCGTACAAATACAGAACCCGGCTTATAGACCCGTTGGACAAAATTTTTAAATCACGAAAAGAGATGTTTAACTTGGATAATTTGCGGGAGACAGGTAAAATTAGCTCATATCCGATTCAACCGTCGGAACATTTGGCATCATAGACGGCATTGCGGGCGTTTTTTCGATAACTCGCATAGATTTCCATTTTCCGGAAAGGAATCGCAGCAGAAACAAAATCGCAAGCGCACAAACATAACCAGACAGCGCAGCCCATGCTACAAAAAGCCTTGCTTTGCCGTGCAGATAAGTTACCGCAAACCAGCTTGGAATCACCATAATCAGCCAGTTCAGCCAAATCGAGACATACATTACAAATCTCGTATCGCCCGCTCCTTTGAGTGCCGCTGAAAAGATTATATTACCTGTATCGAAAATACAATAGAAGCTGACAAAATAAAGAAGTGTAATTGCTATCGGCCTGATAGCCTGCATCTGCTGCGGATCAGCGCCTGCGCCGAAAGGCAGCAAATATAAATCGGGAAAAAGCCAATAGCTGGTCGCGACTGCAATCATATAACCGAACGTGAGTTTAGCGGCCGAAAAGGTTGCTTTCTGCGCAAGCTGTGGTTTACCTGCGCCTATTTCCCTGCCGACGAGTATGCTTGTGGCCATACCGAAACCAATCATCGGCATAAACGCGAGCATATTGATTTGGAAAACCATCGACGATGCGGCAAATGATAAAGCGTCAATTCTGCCAATAAATACAATAAAAAGAGTGAAGCCGAGGACGTCGAGCATAAACTGGACACCGCTTGGAAAGCCGAATTTCATGAGCCTGCCGAAAAGGTCTTTGTCGAATAGATAATTTGAGGTATCAAAATTCTTTCGATTTGCCGGCAGGAGGAAAATCACAAAATAAATTATGCAGGCAATGCAGTTGGCGCCGACTGTAGCTATGGCCGCTCCTGCAATGCCCCATCTGGGAAAACCAAAATGTCCGAAAATCAAAACATAATCGAAAGCTATGTTGATTATAGTTTTTAAAACATTAACCCACATTACAATCCATGTTTTTCCTCTGCCGGTTAAAAAACAGGAAACCGCTGAATCCAAAATTCCAGGCAGAGAGCCTAAAAGCAATATTCTGAGATATGTAAGCTCGTATCGGGCAATTTGAGGCTGATGCCCGACCATTGTTATTATTTGTTTATCGAATAACGCGAATGCAGCCATAATCAGGGCAGCGGCAAGAGAGAAATAAACGCTTTGCCAGACGGCCGGACCGATTCTTTTGGGCATCTTAGCGCCATCGTATTGGGACACGAAAGTGCTGGCGTACGTAGCAGTCCCGAGGAATAAACTAAACGGCACGAAACTAAGTATTCCGCCGAGCATCGCCCCGCTCATCGCGTCACGGTCGAACCACATCAGCAGAACTCTATCGACAAACATTTGCAGCGTCATTGCCGAGGTGCTGAGTATCAAGGGGAAGGCGATTTTCAGCACTTGTTTGCAGCCGCCTTCATTTATATTGCTTTTTTCTGTATTTTCTTTCATTATGTTTCTAAAATCAGGGTTGACTATGTTAATCTTAAATCTTTAGCTTTTCAAAATTAAAATATGACTGAAACTGATATTTGTATAATTGGCGCAGGGCCGGCGGGTATGATGGCAGCTATAACAGCGGCGGCATATTCGAAAAAAATCGTTATTTTCGAATCGAATACCACTGCCGGAAGAAAACTTCTGCTTACGGGCAGAGGCAGATGCAATCTTACGCATACTGGAAAACCTGATGAAATAATCAGGGCTTTTAAACCTTTCGACAGGTTCGTGCGCCACAGCATCTATGAATATCCGCCTCAGAAACTGCTTGATTTTTTTCATGAACGAGGACTGGATACGGTTGTTGAAGAAGACGGCTGCATTTTTCCTGCGACACATTCATCGACTGACGTAAATAATGTTTTACTGACGGAATTAAAAAACAAGCAGGTACAGATTTATTACGGCAGAAAAACTCAAAATGTAACAAAACAGAACAATTTGTTTATAATTCCGACAGAGAAATTTACAGTTTCAGCAAAGGCGCTGATAATCGCAACAGGCGGAGTAAGCTGGCCGCAAACAGGTTCGACCGGAGACGGATATAAATTCGCATCGGAATTCGGGCATAATATTACCAAACCAGTCGCTGCAATTGTTCCGCTTATCGCAGCGGAAAAATTTTGCAGGGATTTAGCAGGTTTGGGATTATCAAATGTAACAATAAGCTGCAAAATCGGAGACAAAAAAATTATCGACAGAGGCCCGATGATATTTACACACAGCGGCATAGGAGGCCCCGCGGTTTTTGATTTGAGCAGAAATATCGCAGGACTAATTGCTAATAATTATAAGGTATTTGTCGATTTCGTGCCTAATACAAACATTGATGAGATTGACAGGCAATTGGCTGAATTAATAGCTGAAAATCCGAAAAAAAATATTGTGCAAATTCTTTCTCATTTTCTGCCGAAAGCACTGGCAAACGTAATATGCAGTGAAAATCAAATCCCTAAAATTGAAGCGGGTCAGATAAATAAAAAAATACGCAAAAATCTTGCCGAAAAACTCAAGAATTATCCATTTAATATCGTATCCGCACAGGACATAGAACGCGCAACGGTAACGCGAGGCGGCGTTGATAACAGTCAAATTGACACTAAAACCATGCAGTCGAAAATCCAGCCGGGTTTGTTTTTCGCAGGTGAAGTGATGAACGTTGACGGGCCGTGCGGGGGCTATAATCTGCAATTCGCTTTTTCGAGCGGTTTTCTGGCTGGAAAATCAGCCGCGCAAAGGTTAGAATAGTTTGTTTTTACCGGAATTACAGTGACAGAAAACAAAGAAAAATTGAATATACTTTTTTTGTGCACGGGCAATGCCTGTCGAAGTCAAATGGCTGAAGGCTGGGCAAGAAAGCTCAAAAGCGACTGCATCGAAGTTTTCAGTGCAGGTGTTATGCCGGCCAGTGTCAGCTTGAGAGCCATAAAAGTAATGGCAGAGGCGGGTGTCGATATTTCGCGGCAATATTCAAAACATGTAAACGATATTGAAGGAATCACTTTCGATTACGTGATTACACTGTGTGACAACGCCCGTGAAAACTGCCCTGTCTTTTTCGGAAAAGGAAAGCTGATTCATAAACCTTTTCCAGACCCGATGTTTGCTATCGGTTCTGATGAAAAAATTATGAACGAGTTTAGAAAAACACGGGACGATATAAAAGATTATATTATGACTTTGCCGGATAGTCTCGAACAGGATTTACAAAAGGATAAAAATGTCGAAAAGTGAAAATTTAAGACGAATGGGATTCGATAAGCTGGCTTTTTTGGTTTTGCTTTTACTTGGGATTCTTATTGCCAAAATAGTTATTTCTTCAAGGACATCTTTCGCACTTTCTGATTCAATCGCGCTTAAAGGGACCGGTCTTGAGGTCGCGATGCCTCTATCTGAAAACTGGAAGAGGCTTTCGAATGATTTTAAATTTGAAAATAATGAATTCAGACTTACGGCTGTATTGCGGATAAGCAACGATTCTGCTATTTCAGCATCGTGGAGATATTCTCTGCTGATGGCAAAAGTTGACCCTAATGAACGGTTTAATGAAATCGCAGCATCGATGCAGGGACACATAGAAACTTTCGGAGCAGATAATTTCGGTCAATTTACTTTCGACCATGCGAGAATCGGTTCAGAAAAAGCGGTTCTTTTTATCGGCACTACCGTATTGCCGAATGATAGAATTCTAACTCTTGAGGTTGTACAGCAGGGAACCGGAATTGAACTTGCCGAAAAGGTATTTAAATCTCTCCTTGCATCCGTGAAATATAATCCCGACAATTCCTTCGCGAAAGGCGTTCAATTTTTGGGAAATTTTAAAAAGTCATTTTTGTCCGAACTGCCAAATTCAGATTTATCTGAACAGATGGTTTCCGACTATTATCGCATAAAAGACGCAGGCGGAAATCCGATAGGATTTACTACCGATACGATTAATTATAATGCTGATTCAGACAATAATCTGCCGCTAACTTCTGCATCGCTGCTGTTCTACAGTCCTTCTTCAGACACGTTTGCCGAACATTCACTTTTTCAATCAGATATTAAATTGAGCGAATTCGATTGGACAATTAACCAGGGATTTATGCTTACGAACCGTCAGCAGAGAATAATCATTCAGCTTCGCGCGGGAGTATTGACGATAGAAAAATCCGGAAGATTCGAACAGCTTCCGTTCAGCGATATAATGGTGCCTGATTCTTTGTTCGACCTTGTTGTCGCAGATTTTCTCAAAAGCGACTTTGATACGATTTACCTCGAAACATTGCAGACCGACGGCAGAATAGCGCCTGTTATTTTATCGAGAATAAAATCGACTGAAACTGCTGCTCTGCCGGAGCGTTCGGCGGCACAGGCCGATTATTTCGGAGCCATCACTTCCAATCAGAAGATGTATTTCGACGGTCGGGGAAGGCTCGTATCGGCAGACATACAGGGCAATATTTCATACAGGCTCGAAAGGACAACAAGGGCATCGGTTCTATCCGATTTTCCTCAATGGCTTGACAAAATTCAGCAGATAGAACAATATCAAAACAAAAAAAATCCGCGTTCAAAATAAGGAATCGTAATGGCAGAAAATATTTATGACAATATTATCATAGGTGCAGGTCCTGCGGGATTAGCCGCGGCAATTTACAATGCAAGAGACAGAATGAAAACTCTGCTGCTCGATAGGTTTTATCCAGGCGGACAGATAATCAATACCGACCGTATAGAAAACTATCCCGGCTTCGAGAATATATCAGGAGCGGATTTAATTGAAAGAATGCAGAAACAGGCTGCAAATTTCGGAGCAGAATTCAAAAACGGAATCGAAGTAACGAGCCTTGAAAAACTTCAGGACGGAAATATAAAAATAAATTGCGGCAAAGAAGAATTTGTCGCACGCTCAATTATACTTGCCTGCGGGAGCGACTATAAAAAACTGGGCGTACCGGGCAAGTATAAATTCCGAAACGCGGGCGCGGGAGTCAGTTATTGCGGAACGTGCGATGCGCCTTTTTTCAAGGGCAAAAAAGTTGTCGCAGTCGGCGGCGGAAATACCGCTATCGAAGAAGCGATTCACGTCGCTAATTTCGCATCTGAGCTTACACTCGTGCACAGAAGACAGGAATTCAGAGCGACAACAATTCTCATCGAAGAGCTGATGAATAAAGTCAAAGCACCAAATTCGAATATCAAATTAAGGCTCGATAGCGTCATTATCGCAATTAACGGCGACAAGAAAGTTGAAAGCGTTATGGTGAGAAACGTTCAAACCAACATCGAAGAGCCTCTTGCCTGCGAAGGAGTTTTCATTTTTGTCGGAACGATGCCGAATACGAGCTTTCTCAAGGGGTTCGTGGATTTATCTGAACTGGGTTTTATCAGATGCAATGACGGATTTTTGCGAACAAAGGTTCAGGGTGTTTTCGTAGCAGGAGATTGCCGAATCGGGGCTGCGATGCAGCTTGCAACCGCTGTAGGCGACGGCGTCAATGCTGCGATGATGACCAAGCAGTATCTAAGAGACCCGAACTGGTGGACTAAACCAGTTTCAGACAAGATAATGCCTTGTGAATGGTAAAAAGAAATTAGCGCATAAAAAAGTGCATAGGTTTGAAACTTATGCACTTTTTTTGAATAAATTTATTTATCTTTTTGACATCGGCGTATATTCTTTTGTTTCCGCTACGCTCTTATACGCAGGCCTGATAATTCTTCCGCCGCTTACATTCTCTTCAATAAGATGAGCGCACCATCCGGCGATTCTCGACATAGCAAAAAGCGGCGTATAAAGTTCCACAGGTATTCCAAGCATCCTATAGACAAAGCCTGAATAGAAATCGACATTCGGGCAAATTTTCTTGTCGGATTTTTTGATTCTCTGGAATATTTCAGGCGCAAGGCTCTCCACTAACGTATAAAGGTTAAATTCCCATTCGATGTCTTTTTCTTTCGCAAGTTTGGCGGCCTGTTTTCGAAGCAACCCTGTTCTCGGGTCAGAAATAGTATAAACAGCGTGTCCCAAACCGTAAATCAGTCCGCTTCCATCGAAAGCTTCTTTCCTGACAATCTTCTCGAGATAATCAGCAACCTGATTTTCACTTTCATAATTTTTGACGTTTTGCTTGATGTCTTCCATCATCTGCACAACCTGGATATTCGCTCCGCCGTGCTTAAAACCTTTCAGTGAACCGATAGCAGCGGCAATCGCCGAATAAACATCGGTATCAGACGACGTAACCACGTGTGTTGTAAAAGTGGAGTTATTTCCACCGCCGTGCTCTGCATGCAGAACCAGGCACAAATCAAGCAGAGCAGCTTCCGTTTTAGTGTAAGCTTTGTCTGCGCGTATAAGTCTGAGAAAATTTTCGGCAGTCGAAAGTTTTTCATCCGGCGGATGTATATAAAGGCTGCGTTTGTCATAGTAATGTCTCTTGGCTTCGTATCCGTAAGCCGCAAAAACCGGAAATCTCGCGATAAGCCCGATACACTGACGCAGTATATTTTTCATAGACCTGTCTTCAGGTGTTTTGTCATAAGAGTAAGCAGCAAGAACGCTTCTGGCCAGTTTGTTCATAACATTACTGCTGGGGGCTTTTAGAATCATATTTTCCGTAAAGCCTTCCGGCAATCTTCTATTTCTGCCGAGAAGATTGCAGAATTTGTGTAATTCCTTTTTCTTCGGCAGCTCGCCAAACAGCAGCAGATACGCTGTTTCTTCAAAACCGTGTCTTTTTTCTTTCTGGAACCCGGCGACAAGGTCTTCAATCTCCATTCCTCTGTATCGCAGTCTGCCGTCGACAGGCACTTTTTCGCCTTCGCTGACGATATAGCCGTGCACATCGCCGATTTCAGTAAGGCCGGCCAAAACTCCCGTGCCGTCGGCGTTTCTGAGGCCGCGTTTGACTACATACTGCTCATAAAACTCTGTTGGTATCCTGTTATTTTGCCGAGCAAGCTTTGCCAACTCAGTCAGAAATGGGTCCTTGGACGTTTTTTCGGGTACGATGCCTTCGATATCCGGAGTTAGTGCGTCTGCCATTTTTCCACCTGCTAATTTAAGATTTTCAAAAATACCGCCTCATCACTCGATAAGACGGCATAATATAAAGGATTTGAAAAACTAATTCAAGTGATAAACTTTGCCATTAAGCCAATTCTGTGGGGTTGACTTTCGGCACATTTCTGCGATACTTACCCATATTCGTCGAAAGGTTGCGGTTGCGATGCTCGTTACGTTTAACGTATTGCGTCTTACGATACAAGTTGCGTAACCTCAACCAAAACACGATGTTTCACAATGATAAAACAATGTGTCTTTAATATAGGTAAGAAATGAATAACGTATTGAGAGGTCTAACGGAATGAAAGCTGCGGAAATGAAAAAAGGGCAAACTATCCAGATGGATGGCAAGCTCTACGTAATTATTGAATTCGAACATGTAAAGCTCGGCAAAGGCGGCGCCATTTACCAGACAAAGCTCAAGAGCATTACCGATGGTCTGATTTCAAATGCAAGAATCAGGTCGGAAGAATTTATCGAGGAAGTTACTGTAGATAAACGTAAATATGAATATCTTTATTCCGAACCGAGCGGCCATATTATTATGGATCTCGAAACCTTCGACCAGATTACTCTTGACGACGATGCTTTCGGCGACGGAAAAAAATATCTCAAACCGAATACCGAACTGCTCGTAAGTTCTTATCAGGGCAAACTGATTTCCGTAGTCCTGCCGAACACCGTTGATTTAAAAGTTGTGGATTGCCCGCCTGATATCAAGGGGGCTGCTGCAACAGGTCAGAAGAAAAACGCAACGCTTGAAACCGGCGCTGTAGTATATGTGCCGACATTCGTAAAAGTAGGCGATATTGTCCGCGTTGATACAAGAACCGGTGAGTACGTAACAAGAGTATAAATAGTTTTTAGTTTGAGTTATTCAATTATGGCTAAGGGAAGTATAAGTCGTCTGCTGGTTAAACTTTTCGGCTCTCGCAATGAAAGACTCGTAAAAGGCTATATGCACAAGGCCCTTGCCGCCGGCGAGTACGAAGAGCAAATAAAAAGTCTCAATGACGATGCCCTGAAAGCAAAAACACAGGAATTCAAAGACAGACTCGCGCAGGGTCAAAACCCGGATGACATTTTGTCCGAGGCTTTCGCGGTTGTTCGTGAAGCTGCAAGGCGAAGCGTTAATATGCGGCATTTCAATGTTCAGCTTATCGGCGGCAATGTACTGTACGATGGCAGAATCGCTGAAATGGCAACGGGCGAAGGAAAAACTCTCGTCGCGACTCTTGCCGCGTATCTTGTTCATCTTACCGGAAAAAAAGTTCATATAGTTACCGTAAATGACTATCTGGCGAAACGTGACTCCGAATGGATGGGACCGATTTATAAAATGCTCGGCCTGAATGTCGGCGCGATTCAGGCTGATATGGACACAAGCGGCGATGACCGTAAAGCACAATACGGCTGCGATATAACTTATGGCACGAATAATGAATTCGGCTTTGATTATCTTCGCGACAATATGAAAGTCTCGGCAGAGCAGCTCGCACAAGGGCCGCTCGATTACGCAATTATCGACGAAGTGGACTCGATTTTAATCGACGAGGCACGTACCCCGCTGATTATATCCGGCCCCGCTTTCGACGATGTCAGCAGGTACAAAAAGGCTGATGGCGTCGCAAGACAGCTTATAAAAATGCAGAGCGAATACGACCGCACAAAGCAGCAGCTCGAAACGGCTCAAAAAACATTGGCCAACGCTCAGGGCGAATTGTCGGACGCGAAAAAAGCAAAAGACGACGCCAGAGTTCAAAAAGCTCAATCGGTTATTGAAAAAAGCAGGCAGGATATTGAAACTTTTGAAAACCGGCTCTCCACGTCAAAACAATATTATGAAGTCGAATACGACCGCAAGAGCGCACATCTTAATCACGATGGAACAGGAGCTGCGCAGGATTTAGTAGGAGTAGGTTCGTTCTTTGTCGGCGCAAATACCGAATGGAAACATCTTATCGAGCAGAGCCTTCGCGCTCATACCGTTTTCGAGCGAGAAAAAGATTATGTCGTTATGGATGGCAAAGTTGTCATCGTCGATGAATTCACAGGACGACTTATGCACGGCAGACAATGGTCGGATGGTCTCCACCAGGCTGTCGAGGCGAAGGAAAACGTAACGATAAAGGAAGAATCGCAGACGCTTGCGACAATTACGCTGCAAAACTTTTTCAGGCTTTATAAAAAAATCGCAGGTATGACCGGAACAGCAGCAACCGAAGCGGATGAATTTTCGCAGATATACAAACTCGAAGTGATTACGATTCCTACGAACAAGCCCTGTGTTCGCGACGACAAAGACGATATGATTTATAAAAGTCTTCGCGAAAAATTCAATGCCATCGTCGATGAAATTCACCAGGTAAGCACCGCAGGCAGACCCGTCCTTGTCGGCACCATCAGCGTCGAAAAAAGCGAAGCGATCTCAAACGCATTGACGAAAAAATACGGCCTTGAGCACGAAGTATTGAACGCCAAACAGCACGCAAGAGAAGCTTTGATTGTAGAAAAAGCAGGACATCAGCATACCGACCGCAGAGGCAATCTTTGCGGCAATGTAACAATCGCAACCAACATGGCGGGAAGAGGGACTGATATAAAGCTAAGCGCAAGCGTTCTTTTCGAAATAGAAAAAATAGAAACCAACCCTGCCGCCAAAGATACAGAAATATATACTATAAAACAAGGCGGCACAGAAAACCTCATAACTTATAAATCAACTGACCCGCTTGCGAATGTTTTCCATACGAGAGGGAATCAGAAAGTTGTCGGCGGCCTGCACATAGTCGGCACAGAACGCCATGAAGCGAGAAGAATCGATAATCAGCTTAGAGGCCGAGCCGGAAGACAAGGTGACCCCGGTTCGAGCCAGTTCTTTTTGAGCTTTGATGACGATTTGATGCAGCTTTTCGGCGGAGAAAGAATTCCAAAACTGCTTAGCCTTGTAGGATGGAAAGAAGACGAGCCAATTCTTCATCGAACAATAAGCAGACAAATTGAAAAAGTTCAGAAGAAAGTCGAGCAGCGAAACTTCGAAGCAAGAAAAAGCCTTCTCGAATATGACGAGGTAATGGATTATCAGAGAAAAACTTTTTATTCGCGAAGAAGACAGGTAATCGAAGGACGCGAGCTCAAAGAAGTAATAACCGCGATGATTGACGGGACAATCGATACCGCTGTCAGCACAATTCTTGCTGAAGGTTATCAGTATAAAGGAATTTCCGAATGGGCCAGAACCGCTTTTGGAGTTGATATTAGTCCAAAACGCTTTGACGGCGCGGAAGCTGAACGTGTTGAGGAAATTATAAAGAAAACCGCTAAAAATGACGCATCAAACAATATATCGGTAACTTTGGGCGAATACCTCGAAGATTTCGAAGATAGAAACACATGGAACATCGAATCGCTTGTTAAATGGGCGATGACGACATTCAGCGTTAATCTTTCGGGCAGTAAAATTCGCCAGATGACCGCTGAAGAAATCGAGCAGAACCTGATTGAAGCATCCGCCGAACAGATTGACAAAAAAGATTGCTCGATAATCAGTACGTTCCTTGACCCTGAATTCGGAATTAAGTCTTTCACTAATTGGGCATTTAACAAATTTGCCATCAAACTCGAAGTGAACGAATTGAAGGATTTAAAGCCAGAGCAGGTTTATGAAAAATTATTGGAGCAGGTGCAGGCTCGATATGCAAGGCGTGAAATAGAATACCCGATTGAGTTCGCGATGAGTATGACTTTCCGCGGCGACAGCGTAAATGTTTATGCGTTCGAAAATCTTTCGCGATGGATAAAGGACAGATTCGGCGCAGATATGCCTGTTACATATTTGCAGACAACCTCGCCTAACAACATTCATAAAGAACTTTTGAAAATAAGTGAAGAGTATCACAGCAGCGGCCTTGAGAAAGAAATCGATGAACAAATTGCATCCGCTTCTTCCGCAGCCGTCCTTGCTGAATGGACAAACAACAGATTCAACGCAAAACTTTCAGCCGAGCAGCTTGAGGACAAGCAATCAGTTAAGGAAACGCTTCTTAAAGCAGGCAAAGATTTTCTGCGAACAGAGCTTTCTGAACTTGAGAAATATATATTGCTGCAATATTACGATTCAGCATGGAAAGATCACCTTTATTCGATGGATCGACTGAAGGAAAGCATCTTTATGCGAGCTTATGCGGAAAAAGATCCGAAAATTGAATATAAGCAGGAAGGCTTCAAGATGTTTTCCGATATGCTCGATTTGATTCAGGATAAAGTTACAGATACCATCTTCAAGGTTCGTCTCGAAGCAGGAACAAGAACGAGAAATGTCTGGCAGGCAGGTCGAACTCAGCATAAAGAAGTCGATCACTTTGAAGTTTCAGAGCAGCAGCGTGCCGCAGCGCAGGCGCCGCAAGGTGAAGCCGCAAAGGTTAAGCAGATTGTTCACGAAAAGCCGAAAGTCGGCCGCAACGACCCATGCCCCTGCGGAAGCGGGAAAAAATACAAAAAGTGCCATGGCGCAAATGCTTAAAAATTGAAAAATTTAAGATTTGTTTATCCACTTGTGGCGAAATGTATTTCGGATTTTATCTGTGAACGAAAGTCCCATTTTCTGAGTGGAGGAAGAAAAATCCAGTTTTTTTAAATCATCGGATTTTGGTTTTGTCCGAAAGAATGAAGAAACAAACACCACAAGTGAAATGAGAAGTTTATTTCTCATCTTACATAAGACATTTTAGTTGCGGCCAAAAGCTGCTGGCCGGTCAGGCTTTCAATCTGAGAACTGCTGAACAACTGATGCCTTTCCAGAACTTCGGGTTCATCGGCATAATACCTTTTAACTGAATCAACGCCGCCTTCGGCAGCACCGGTTGTTTTATAATCGATATCCAAAAGCCATCTGCTGACCTCATCGTTTTGTTCAGCAGGATAAATAATCGCAGTTACAAATTTTCCATCATCATATTTTGCAAGGTGAACTTTCGCCTTTGTCGGCGGTGCGGATGTAACAGCAGAATTAACCAGTTTTTTATAATCGCTCCGCGCTGTGCTTTCATCAGATTCATAAAAGAACATTCCGGATTCAAGTTCAAATATCGAATTCGGCACACCCTTTAATTCCATTTTGCCGTCAGGGTAAGCTCTGTAAATTTTATATACTTTTACCTCTTTGAACTTTTCGCTTTCAAGAAGTTCAGCGACTTCTTCCGCGGTAAATCCAACTCCACTATGGTCTCCGAAATCCACAACATAAAGGCCTGTATACTTATCAGTTTTTTTTATTTCTGGCAGTTTCATATTTAATTTACCATCAATTTTGCAAATTTAAGTTTTCCCGCACGAACAATCATTCCGTTTACAGGTGTTATCGATTTATTAGGGTCACTAACCTTTTCACCATCAATACTCATTCCGCCGCCTGCGATAAGTCTTTTCGCTTCCCCGCCGCTTGCGACAAGATTACAGGCAGTCAGCAGTTTTGCCGCTGTTATTGCCTCATTTGCTATTTTAACTTCCGGCATATCCTGCGGCAACTGTTTCTGAGCGAATACTTTTTCAAATTCATCGGCTGCCATCTGTGCCGCTGCTTCATCATAAAATTGCTTTATAATCGTTTTGCCTAAGAATACCTTCGCTTCTTTCGGATGAGTCTTCTGCGAATCCACAAGTTCTTTGATTTTCTCAGTCGGCAAATTCGTCAGCAGCGTAAAATAATTTTCCATCATTTCATCGCTTATACTCATCACTTTGCCGAACATATCTTTAGGCGAATCCGTTACGCCGATATAATTACCCTTTGACTTACTCATCTTTTCAACGCCGTCAAGCCCCACAAGTATCGGCATCGTAATCACAATCTGCGGCTTTTGATTATTGATTCTCTGCAAATCTCTTCCGACAAGATTATTAAAAGTCTGGTCGGTGCCGCCAAGTTCGACATCAGCCTTGACCATCACAGAATCATATCCCTGCATCAGCGGATAAAGAAATTCGTGCATACTGATCGCATCGCCCTCTTTATATCTGATTTCAAAAGTATCGCGCTCAAGCATCCTTGCAACTGTCATCGAACTCATCAGTTTTATAATTTCAGCAAGTCTCAAATCAGCAAGCCATTCGCTATTTGGCCGAACTTCAAATTTGTCTTTCGATATATCGAGAATTTTCCCAGCCTGTTCGATGTATGTCTGTGCGTTTTTATCAATCTGCTCAGGCGAAAGCATCGGCCTTGTGGTGTTCTGCCCTGTCGGGTCTCCGATACGCGCGGTATAGTCGCCGATAATCAGAACCGCCTTGTGTCCCATATCCTGGAATTGTCTCATCTTCCGCATCACAACCGTATGCCCAAGATGAATATCCGGCGCCGTCGGGTCCATTCCGAGCTTGATGCGAAGCTGACGTTTTTCCTTTGCCGCCGATTCAAGCCTTTGGCCGAGTTCATTTTCACTGAAAATTTCAACTGTTCCGCGTTTAAGCAGTTCGATTTGCTCTTTTATGTTATCTTCCATAAATACTTTCAAAGCCATTAAAAACAGGGATTTTAATCGAAAACACGCCCTCAATCAAGAATTGATTTTATGCCCAATAATCTGTCAAAACAGGCGTTTGCTGTCGAGAAGAAAGTTGATTGGTCCGTCATTCGAAGCTGTTACATCCATATCAGCGGCGAAAATCCCTTTTTGAACCGTAAGACCTTCCGCTTTTATATGCTCGCATACTTTTTCATAAAGCTTTTCAGCGATTTGAGGCTCGGCCGCCAAATCGAACCCCGGCCGTCTTCCCTTCCGGCAATCTCCATATAGAGTAAAATTGCTGATTATCAGCAATTGTTTGGTCATGTCCTTCACGTTCAAGTTCATTTTGCCGTCGTCGTCTGCGAAAATCCTCAGGTTTGAAATCTTGTCCGCAATAAAAACAGCATCAGATTCATCATCACCTTTTCCGACGCCGAGATAAACCAGCAACCCTGCCGCAATCTGTCCGACAATCTGGTTATCAACAGTAACCTTCGCGTATTTAACTCTTTGTACAATCGCTCGCATAATTCTTAAATATGTACTTAAAAAATTTTCTTATGCAAAAATACAATGCTATTATAATTATGGATAAAATAATCATAATAGCGGGAATGATTAATCTTATCCATTGCCGGCCTACCTCATTAGTTTCACCCAAATTAGTTATTAATCTAAAAATGAAATAACCATTTGTTATAAACAACGATAATATGAGAGGCCAATGACGTTTCATTTTTTAATGTCCTGCTTTCAATAAGACTATGCCTGATACAACCAGAATTATTCCTAAAAACCTTAGCATACTCATCGCATCGTGGAAGAACATTACTCCTATAAGAAAAGTGCAGACAGCACCGGTTCCCGTCCAAACACTATATGCAGTTCCAATTGGTATAGTTTTTTGAGCGATATATAAAAAACATCCGCTTAAAGCCATCGATACAACAGCGAATAAAATCCATAGAACTTTATGATGTGTCAGTTGTGCCAATTTGAACCCAAGCGGCCAGCCAACCTCAAATATTGCAGCTATAAATAAATATATCCAGCTCATTGTTTCCTTTTCAACAACCCTCAATGTAAACCATTATTGGGTGTCCGTCAATTGCGCAAAAAAATCCCGCATCAAAACAAAATGCGGGAAAGGGCAAAAAGGAACCAAAAATAACATTTCACTTTATCTCTGAAGTATAACAAAATAGATGATTAAAACCAAATCGTATCGATTCGATTCTGTCTTTAAATACAATAAATATGTTTTGCATTTTATGAATTAAATGTTTTATCGGTCTCACCCCGAAAAAATTTTACATACACTCTATGCTGAAATAAATCTGACAACAAATCTCCTGTTTAAAAACAACCTTTTATACGTCCCAAAAAAATATAATTTTTTCCTTGCATATCCATAATCTTATGTTATAATGCATACTACATTAGAGGTAGGCGAAAACACATTAGTACAATCAGCTCATTTAAATTGTTGGTTTTTTTGTTTTGAGCTGCATTGGAGGAAAAGTTTTTCACGGGGATTAAGTTATTCAGTGCAGGTTTTGCGCGCGTTTTAAAGCAACGTTCGTACCGCGTTTTGGAGGCGCATCGTTTTTCCAGGAGTTAAGTTATTGAGCACGGATATTGTGCGCACGGAAGTAAAACTTTTTTGGAAAATATTTTTGAAAGGTACAAGGGATGAAAAAATTTATAACAATTTGCCTGGTCTTGATTGCGGCTTCAACAACTTACGCGGCCACAATCCAGTCCATAACTGCGAATAATGCAGCAACCTCATTTAACAGCACAACCGGTTTATTTAGTATGATCGGCTCCGGCGGTATTGTCGAATACACTTCAGGCAATGCTTACATAAATGGGCAATTCACTCTTAGCATGTCTCTGGCGGCTGATACTTCTGCCAGCGGAATCGCCAAAGGGACCTTTAATAGCGGAACATTCTCTTACAATGACGGCAGCACTCTCCTATTGGCAGGTTCTTTTAGTTCTTTTAACATTGTCGAATCTTTCGATAATTTTGGTATGCTTGCCGGATATGGTAATTTCAATGTAACTGGCGGCAGTCTACAGTCTGCTTTTGGATCAATCGGGAATTTAGTTAATATTTCCTTCTCTGTTAATCCAATTACGATCAGCTCTTTCGCTTCAGATTTTACAGCTATTTCACATATGACTGTTACATCTGTTCCAGAACCTGCAACCATCGCAATAATAAGCCTTGGTGTATTGTCGATTTTCAGAAAAAGAAAATAAACAAAGCTGCGAAAGCTGACCGCAATGAGAGCGAAACAGATTTTGCAGTTGTCTTTGATAACTATTTTTGTATTCGGCTCAGCATCTGCTGCGAATACAATAGTTCAGACAATCTATTTCGGCCAGGACGGCATATTTAATCAGTTCGATTGCAGTACAGGAACGCTTAATTTTATCAGGATCGATATAACCTTGAATATTTACGGCGGACAATTTAATTACGATAATGACAGCACATCCGAAGCATCTGGAAATCTTCAGTTCGGCGAAACTGCGGGCGTGAGAGATACTTCGGATGTCTGTTTGTTAGAATCTTTAAACGATTATATTTTCGATGATGGAAATATTTACGCATACACCAGTTGCAACTTTGTCCTCTCACCTGACAACGGAGACGGTGGCACCAATTACGATTCTACTCCGCCAGATGGAGCAGTTTTATTCGGCAGCGACAAATCCGTTACAGAATCGGGTTATATTCCGGATGTTTTCTGGACGCAAGGCGATAAAGGTTTCCTTGGAACAGGAACATATACTATCCTTTATTCACTAATGCCATGGACTGATTTTACAGGTCAAAACGTGAATCAAATTCAATTTTCCTGCACTCCCCCGGTTTCCGCAGATGGCTCTATAACCGTAATATACGACTATGATGCAATCCCCGAGCCTGCTGCTTTATCTCTGCTGACTGCCGGGATTTTTGTTTGCTGTAATAAAAAGAAAAGCTGAATCAAGATTTGCTCTTTTATAATTTATTTTGAATTTGCCGCGTTATTATCTTGCATTTTAAATCGTGCCTGATATAATCTCCTGTAATAGGGGATAGGCGAAAACACATTAATTGAAGTAAAAATTCATAGACTAAAAAGCATTTTGAATTTTTTATTTCACACTTTTTTCCAGAGAAGAGTTATCGTCGCGCGGTTTGCGCATCTTAAATATAGATACGCATCGATTTTGTACTTGCTTTATGTTTTGAAGATGCTGCGTTGTGATTGGGATTGGGTGTTTATAAAATCAGAAGGAAGGAATCGTAATAAGTATTAATGGAATCCTTGAGTGAGTCAATAAGAAGAAGTTATTTGCCGTTGTAATTCGAAGAAGAATTCTTATTGAAAGAGCCGTGCGGTTATGCAGCCGTCGGCAAACAAGGATTAAAAAATGTTACGTTATTGCTTTTTTATTTGTGTCGTTTTTTGTTTTGTTACTATGGTCTTTGCACAAAATAATTATGACGTCTTTATGCAGGAAAGTCCTGTCGGTGCGGGAGTCATCAAGCCGGGTATTGGCGTGCATACTTATCAAGCCAAAGAAAACATCATTCTGACAACAGCTCCAAAAACGGGTTATCGTTTTGTGGGCTGGCTCGGCGATGTAAGAGATTCGGGTTCTAACAGAACAAGTATGGTCGTCGATGGGCCAAAGATTGTCATTGCGGTATTTGAAAGAGACGAATACGAGTTTCTTGAGAAATCCGGCCCGCAAATCAGCGTAGGTCCTCCGGCTTTGTATCCGAGAAGCGATTCCTACACTAATAATGGCGGAACATGGCCCTATCCGCCGGATAAACCTGATGATCCTGATTATCCGGATGATCCTGACCCAAGAAATGACCCGCCTCCGGTTCCTGAAATTCCGGAACCTGCGACTATGATTATGCTTGGTTTAGGTGCATTGCTTATCCATAGAAACAAAAAGAAATAATTTAAAAATATCATGGAAGAAAAATGTTTGAAAACTCAAATTTTTTGAAAGGCAGGAATATGAAAAATAGAACTATTTTAAAATGGGCAGGTATGTTTACATTGCTGTTATTGCTGACACAAACAGCGGTGCAAGCTGGTTTCTACCTGCCTGAAAGCGATCTGTGGCAAGGCGGCAAAAGCATTATCAATGAGAGTGTAAAAGCTTATGTTGAATATGCGGTGTACGATGCAGATGACGATTTGCCGGCCGGTATTCTAAACCCAGGCAGCGGCAGGTACGTCTATGCGTATCAGATTTTCAATTATGGAACCACCATGGATCCTATATTGCAATTCGAACTCGTCGGCGGAAATCCTGCGGCAGCTACAGGTATAGGGTCCCAAAGCGATGGACAAGGCGGTTTGGTGCCGGATAATGACGGCGACACTTTCGTTTGGCGCTTTACAAACGGTACATTTATAGCGTCTAAACATTCTGCTTTCCTTGTTTTCAGTTCTGAAGCTTCACCTGTTGCCGGAGACTTAAGAGTATTAGATACCTTAAGTAACTATGGCGATGAACCGCCTATCAACGAAGGAGCCATAGGAACTGACGGCGCAAATATTCCAGAACCGACAACTGTAACTTTACTAACGATTGGTGCTTTATCTTTATTAAAAAGAAGAAGAAGTTAATAGAGAAAAAAATCCGCCTATGATTTTTTTCAAGCCCCGTATGATGCGGGGCTTTTTTTTGCGCTGTATGCAGGTTCATCTAAGCATTTTTACCTATGGCACTATCGGGGGGGTTCAGTAAAGTCGTTTATGTAGTTTTTATATCTTGCATTATCCTTTCTTCAATGTAATTATACATTTGAAGGAACAAAGAAGAAACACTTCGTAAGTATATTCCGTTTGTTTACACTTGGTTTATTTTATTTTTTGAGGAATTTATGGCTAAGTATTTCTTCCTAATCGTTGTATTGTTTTCAACCGCCGCCTTCGCTGCTACATACTCAGAGACTCAATCTTTCAACGGTATTGGCAATTTAAACGGCTCATTAATTTTCAATCAATTCAATGGCAGCGCTGATAATTTGCAATCTATTTGTGTTTTGCTGCGTCTTCAAACAAACGGCGGAATGCTCGTACTTGATAACGACAGCCCTAACGCTATCGCTGGGACTTTCCAATTCGGAGCTATCGGATTCATAAATTCGAAAGATGTAATATTATTAGATTCTTCATACCTGCCCTGTGTGAACCAGGCATATGCGATTCACAGCCAATCCTTCAATTTATCCCCCGACAATGGTGATGGTTTACTTAATTTCGATCCATCATTTCCGGATGGATTAGCGTTGAGCGGCATTTCCGCAATTGATTTTAAATGGGGATTAGTAGATGAAGCTTTTTGGTCTTTGGGCGGCAAAGGATTTTTAGGAACAGACACTTTCAGCATCAATTATTCTGTAATGCAATGGATTAATTATGGAAATATAAATGGAATGTGTTACGCCGTTTCACCTGCAGCTATCGACGGCTCTGTAACAATTTTTTACACGTACGAGTCGGCACCGGAACCATCGACAATCCTCTTTCTTGGTTTTTCATTATTAATTTTGAGAATCAGTGCACACCATTAGAAACTCACTGCGCGGCAATTTGGCACTTACGGCATTATTTATTATGTTTTTTATAAAGACGTAAAACTCAATGCTCAGTTAATCATTAAAAGATTATAGAACGCTTTTTATCGGATGATTTCAGCATCTATTTCCGCATCTATGGCGGGAGGAAATTACTATTACGGGAGATTATATGACTAAGGTTATAGCTTTATCGGCGATAGTCTTTTTATGTGTTCTGAACGTTCATGCAAACTATCCTTTGAATGCTTCATATAACACAAACTCTTTTGTAGACTTTCCTGAATACTGGGGTTCAAATGAATGTGTTAAAAATGAAGTAATCGATGGCGATGCCGCCGTACAACTCACACCTTTTCCTGAACCTGCTACACTGGTTATTCTCGGACTTGGCACAATTCTGGTAACATTCAAAAAACGTCCAATTCGCGCCAAATAATTCTTACACAATTCTTTTTGTTACCCTGTTTCCCCAATTAACCACTCTGTCTATTTTAACATTTTTCTTGACAAAAGCACCCAATTGTGGTACAATTTTTTCCATATTTGGGGTAGAGAAAAATCAAATCATTGACGTTTGTCTCAAAAGATAAGCACTTTCAATAATCCGCACGGAAGCTATTAAGACAGAGAAAAATTATTAAAAAGATTCTAATATTGTGTTTAATTACTTTTATTGCTGGTAATGTACGCGCAACCGCAATAGACATTGATCCTCCGTCGTGGTGGCTTACGCCGGGACTGGATACAACCTGGCAGGTCTGGAGTTTCGGTAATTCGGGAACAGGCCCAATTGAACCTGATTCAGCAGGATATGATTCTTTTCTTGGAACTCATGTAACAGTTTCCCCGCAATCAAATTGGCTGGCCGAGTATAATCAGTTTGATTATTACGGTCTAATCGGAGGCTCAGGCATCTGGCAGCTTTCAGGCAGCGGAATCGATGCTTATGTTGTAAATTATGACCAGCCTGCTTCCGAAAAACACATTTGGATTCAACTCACCTGGCGTTCTCAGCAGCAAGGCGGTGCTCCAGTTATTTATTTGCAAGATGACACCGGCTCTCAAATTGGCCCCTTTACCTCACATGTCAGTTATACCTGGCTCAACGATTACTGGATTCATAGCACTTATGAAATCATTTTAGACCACAACACATCATTTGAAATTATTAATATCAGCGGTTCAATTTATGTCGATGACCTTGTAATTGACACGCTTTGTATCCCTGAACCTGCAACAATTTCACTTCTTATTATCGGAACATTACTCTTTTACAGAAAATAGCTTAAGAAAATAATTCAAGATTTGTCGACAATGTTTTGAAGAAATATTATTTTGTTCTTGACAAACTACTCCAAACGTAGTACAATTCCCCGCAGTATTGGACGAGAAAACTTTTTGTAATTGGGATGGATGAGAAAACGCGTACCATCTTTGCGGTGGTTCATTGCGTTTTTTTTTGTTTTTACCCTTGGGATGAGAAAACTCAGTTAGAGTCTGCGCTTATTGCGCGTATTGGTTTCGGGAGGTTGAGAAAACGGGATGCAGAAGTTTAGTTGAAGAAGTTATTTTATGAATGAGAAGAGGTATTGTATGCATACGAGAACATTTTCCACAAGGATCCCCCGTTTTCTTCTGCGTTTACCAACGTTGTTCCTGCTTTCCTTAATTCCATTGCTGCAGTCTGCATTTTTTGTTAGTAATGCGCAAGCTGTAATTTACTGGAATGATGTAACCACCGACAGCGGCATCAAACTGCAGAATGGCAGCAGCGACTATGAATTTTTTGGCCAACCAACGCTTGCCGGTGAAAATTCATTTAATTTTCCTCCTGAAGATTTCGTTGCAGAAAGTCCCCCGGGGATTCAGTATGTGCGAGAGAATTTGCATTTTGACATCACCGCTCCAATCGGCCAGAACATTTTGGGAATCGTTATTTCTGATTATGGCCAGTACAGCGCTGAAGGCTCAGCCATTGTTTATGCAATGGGTAATATTACAGTTACAAATTTGGACACAGCCGAACAGCAAATTGATTTTTTTGCGAAAAATTATGCCGGCAGTTCAGGTTCGTGGGACGGTCAGCTTGTAATCACCGGAATTGAATGGTCGCGTATTCAAGTCGTGATTTCAAACACTCTCGTTGCTTATGCTTCGCCCGGCGGGAGTTCATTTATAGAAATAAATGAATTAGGAGCATCAGCCGGCGGTATAAATATTGAAATCCTGATACCTGAACCTGCAACTGTAACTATTTTCGCCTTCGGCAGTTTAGTATTTTTCCTCACAAAAAAGCATCCTAAAGCTGTAGTGTCGCTTATTGCCATTGGTATTTGCTTGGTTTTTACCAGTGATGCAGGAGCGGTCGGCTGGAGCGGTTCAACAGATTATTTTAGTTGGGAAAATGGGCAAAGTGAATTTGGACTTTTCGGTGTTCCGAGGATAGACAACTTTAGCACTTTCATTTTTAGTCCTTCAAAATTCGATGCCGTATCAATCGGCATGGGAAGTGTCGATGTTTATGATGTTTTGGAGTTCGACTTGATTGCCGAGACAGGCTATACAATCACCGATATAAGCATTATAGCGATTGGCGATTTATTCTCTATCGCATTCAGCTCCGTTGATGTTATCGGCACACTAACAGTTACTGACCTCGACAATAGCAGCAATATTTTTGATGAAGACCTCGATACAGCACAGACCAATCCTGTTTGGAACGGTTCATTGTCAATATCAAGCCTTAACTGCAATGCAATACATATTGAAATGTTCAGTAAACTGACCGCTTATGCAGAAAATTTTACTATCGCGTCAGTCAGTCAAACAGCTTTTCAGATTTCAGTTGGAGTTGTTCCCGAACCGGCAACAGTTGCTCTGCTGGCTTTAGGTTCAATAGTTTTCATCGGAAAAAAAAGTAAATAAATAAAGAAGGAGATTTATATGAAAAAGCTTTATATATTATGTTTAGTATTTATTTTAGCTTCATCGGTTTTAGCTATGCCGTTTGAAACAAACAACTCTAAAATTGATAAGAATGCTTCATCTGAACTTGCTGAAAAATTAGTCCAGCTTAAATGCTCAGATTCCAAAGTTGATAATATTTTCATCATTACCGCTGCCGGACAAAACAATAGCAGCGACTTTATTACAGCTTTGCTTTCAGAAAGCTCGCCATTGATTTCGGTTGATATATTTTTCAGCGGTTCAAACATTAATATTAATGATTGCCTGATGGTTGGCAACGGAAACTCCGAAAAAAATCCATTTGCTACCAACAATTATTCCGTACCTAATTGGTTAAAATAAACTACTATTTCGGTCGATTAAAAAAAACATAAAAAAAACGACAATTAGCAATAATAAAGCTGTTTCGCCACAAAAGAAACGGCTTTTTTTATGCGCATATTTCCACTGGATTTACCCCCGATAATGAGATAAAATGATGCTGATATGGATATCATTTACAGAAACAAAACTCTTGAACGGGTACTGATACTTACAAATATTACCGTCACCAGCATTGTCGTCATTACAGCGCTTGCGCAGCTTGGCTTTTACAGGCCATTACTTTCAGACACAATGATGTATGCGATATTAATCGCTGCTGTAGTTCTATTTTTAATTGAAAAAATTATAAGATTCTTTAATGCACGTTCTAAAATAGACTACCTGCACGCCTTCTGGTTTGAGTTCCTTTTCCTGGCCGCATCTTTAATATCTTATTACACCGCAGGTCTGTTATGGTTCCTCGGAATTTATCTGCTGCTGCAAATCATCACGAAAGTATGCAGAACAGGCATTAACCTGGCAGCTTCCGGGAAAAGCCCTGCACTGACCTTCGTTGGAAGTTTTATTGTTATCATACTCATCGGTGCGATCCTGCTGCTGCTTCCCAAAAGCCATGCAACACCTTCACTTAGCTTTATCGACGCTCTGTTTACTTCCACAAGCGCCACCTGCGTAACAGGACTTGTCGTGAAAGATACAGGCTCAGATTTTACTTTCATCGGGCAAATAATTATTCTCTGTATGATTCAGCTCGGAGGATTGGGAATAATTATTTTCGGCGCAGTATTCGCATTACTTCTCGGTCAAACTCTCGGGATGCGTCAAACTGCCGCGATGCAGGATTTGCTAAGCGAAAATACCGCCAGTATGATTACGCATTTCATTGGTTTTATTTTCATTTTTACAATTTCTATTGAAGCTATCGGCGCAATACTTATTCATAATATGTGGCTTACCGCCGAAATTCCTTCAAACATCAAAAGCCTCTGGTTCTGTTCTATTTTTCATTCTATCAGTGCATTCTGCAACGCCGGTTTCAGCCTGTTTTCAGATAATCTCATAAGGTTCAGTTCCGATTGGCGAGTTTACGCGGTTATTTGCCCCTTGATTATTTTGGGCGGGCTTGGATTCAGCGTTTTGCACAATCTCTTCGACTATTATTGGCATAAAATTACGCTTTTTTTTATTTCCAAAAAGACTTCCCGAACATCCGTGGCGCCTGAGAGGATTCACCTTCAGACAAAAATCGTACTCTTGATGACTGTTGTGCTTATTATTGGCGGTACCGCGATGCTTCTCATTATTCAAAATAATACAGCTAAAAATCATCTCGACTTTTCAGAAGCCTTTTTTCAGTCTGTTACAGCAAGAACCGTCGGTTTTAATACAATCGATATCAATGCCCTTTCATCACCGTCAAAATTGCTGATGATGATTCTTATGTTTATAGGAGGCTCTCCGGGCGGTTCCGCCGGCGGCGTAAAAACGGTTACAATTGCGGTTATTATTGTAACAATCTATTCCGCTGCACGCAAAAGAGCGGAGGTGGAAGTATTCAAACGTTCTATTCCGCTTCAAATAGTTGGAAAAGCTCTTTCGGTTGTTTTCCTTTTTACGTTCGTTTTTTTCACTATGGCTTTTCTTCTTACGATAACAGAAAGACACAGCAATTTCGATTTTTCCGCTATAATGTTCGAGACTTCAAGCGCTTTGGGCACTGTCGGCCTTAGCTGCGGTATTACGCCGTCTTTGACAACCGCAGGCAAAATCATTATCATTATTACTATGCTGGCCGGAAGGCTCGGTCCGCTTACGCTGCTTACGGTACTGACTTTCAATATTAGGCCGGCTAAAGTCAATTATCCCACTCAGCCGGTAGTTGTCGGATAAAAAGGAGTTATTATGAGAAAATTCGCAGTAATAGGTCTTGGCCGTTTTGGCAGGAAACTTGCCGTCTCTCTCGCTGCAAGCGAAGCGGAAGTTATCGCCATCGACCAGAACAGAGATATAGTTGAGCAAATCAGTGATGAAGTCGCACAGGCTGTTCGCCTCGACTCAACCGATGAAAACGCCCTGCGCTCGCAGGGTGTCCACAAAGTTGATGTCGCTATTGTCGGCATCGGTCAAAGCGGAAGAGGCTTTGAATCTTCCATTTTAACGGTTGTTAATCTAAAGGCTATGGGCGTACCGATTGTTTACGCGCGAGCCGAAACTCTCGTTCAGGGACAAGTGCTTGAAAAAGTCGGTGCCGCAGAAGTTATTTACCCCGAAATAGAATCTGCTCAGAGATGGGCCGGGAAACTAATTACACCTCATATAGTTGACAAAATCGACCTTTCCCCCGGCTATTCTCTCGCAAGTATCATCGCTCCTGCGAGTTTCCACGAAAGAACCGTCCTCGATTTGCAGCTCCGTCATAACTATGGCGTCAACCTCGTTTCCGTAAAAAGAGGTGAAAATGTCGAGGATGAAACATTGAAAGGCGAAATTATTAATGTTCCGCTGCCCGATACTGTTATCTATCAGGGCGATACGCTGATGATTACCGGCTCAGACGAAAATCTCGCAAAAATGCCGGCAAAATAATTTTAATCTTTCAATTTTCTGAATTTTCTCAGTTCATCAAGTATCTGCCGCATATCGTCTGCGACAGGCGCTTCGAATTGCATCTGCTTTAGTGTCGTGGGATGTGTTAGTTCAAGCCGCCATGCATGCAATGCAGGTCTGTTTATCAGCGGCTCCTCAGGCTGAGCCTGTCTGTCTTCGAGCTGCCACGGATAAACGAATCTTCCGCCGTACATTTCATCACCGATTATCGGATGCCTGATATACGACATATGAACGCGTATCTGGTGAGTTCTGCCGGTTTTGATATTTATTTTTAAAAGGGTATATCCGCGAAACTTCTCCATATTTTCATAAAAAGTTATCGCTTCTTTTCCAATCTCCGGCCGAACTGCGAACCTTTCACGAATTATCGGGTGAACCGCAAGAGGCTTATTAATGCAGTCCGCATCCGGTTCAGGCGTTCCGTGAACGATGGCAAGATAGAACTTTTTCGTTTGCCTGTTCTCAAACTGCTTTGCCACCCGCCAGTGCGCCGTTTCATTTTTTGCGACAACAAGGCAACCTGTTGTATTGCGGTCAAGCCTGTGTACGATTCCAGGCCGAAACTCTTCACTGCCTTTGGACAACTGTTTGGAATGAAACGCCAGTGCGTTGATGAGTGTTCCTTTTTTATATCCTCTTGCCGGATGCACAATCAGGTTCGCCTGTTTGTTAATCACCAAAATATCGTCATCTTCATAAATGATATTAAGAGGGATATCTTCAGGAATAAATTCTTTTACCGGTGGGGGTGGAAGAATTATATCGATGCTGTCGCCGGGCGTAATTTTTGTGCTCGGCTTAACAAATTTGCCGTTGATTGTTACTGCTTGTTCGACAATCAGTTTTTGAAGTATAGCCCTGCTGAAATTACTTAGCCTTCCGGCAAGATATTTATCAAGCCGCCGCTCAGATATATTAACGCCGACTTTCAGCGTCATATGTTCGGCGCCTTCGTTCTCGATTACTTCCTGGTCGTTCTGCTCATTTAAATTTTCACCTGATTCCATTGAATTTATTTAGGCTGGTTAGAATCAGGTTGAGGTTGAGGTGTTGTAATTTGATTCATATCAATTGAACCATCGAGATTAAGCTGTCCCGGAGGCTGTATTTCAATTGTTTCAGGAGTCTGCGGAACTTCAGCTCTCGCTAATATAACTTCTGCCGAATTTTCGTCCATTGTCTCCAGCCGAACCTGTGCCCTGTTCTGATAAGTTGTACCGTCGTATTTAGGTTCCTGAACGATTTTTTCATATGCTTTCTTAGCGCCTTCTATATCTCCCATATCCTCAAGTGATATCGCAATCCCGTATTCTGCCATTGCCGCTGTTTGTGGATCGTTCTTGGCTTTTTCGAGTGCCTGCTCATACGCTTTTTGTGCCTGTTGAAGCTGGAATTTGCGAACATCCGGCTCTGCGACTGTAGGTCTATAGTGCAGTTCAGCCCTGAGCGCTTCTGCCCGTTTAATTATTGCCAATGCAGACAAAATTTCATTATCAGTTTCAGATGCCGCTGTTTGAAGCGAGCTTGCGGTATTCAGAAATAAATCCGACACTCCCAATCCCTGCGTTTTGCCCTGAACTACGGTCTGTTTCTGCCAGTTCACCTGGTCGAGCAATGCCGTTGTTTGAGCATTTTTTTCGTCCCAGAGTTTATTTTCCCTGGTGTAGTAGAAAATTGTGTATGCTATTAGTGCCGCCACTGCCAATGCCGCCACTAATACAGTCATTTGATTTTCTTTAATCCATTTCGGAAGATTTGCTATCCAGTCTGCCAATTCATTGGTCGTCAATTCGTGCCGACGTTCTGATTTCATCGTTATGCCTTTCTGTTAATCAGTTCTTGTTTTCGTTTCAGACCAAACAAAGTCACACGAAACCATAAACTCTCAATTATAATCAATTACCTTTAGGCTTGCAATAAATGTTTTACGTACTAAAATTGCGTAATGTTTATAGCCTTTATATTAAAAAATACAGGAAAAATCCAGATGTCTCATAAAAATTCGATTTCCCTGCTCTGCTCCCTGTTTTTTATATTCAACAGCTTCTGCTCTGCCGATATTGATAAGACAAAATACATTACACTTGATGAAATCCGCCCCGGAATGGACGCAAACTGTCTTACAGTTTACCAGGGTGTCGAACCTGCCAGATACAACCTGAAAGTAGTAGCCGTAGTAAAGAATATCGCTCCCAACCGGAATGCCATTTTGGTTATGGGAACTGATGATTCTTTCATTCACACCGGCCCTGTCGCGGGATGCAGCGGTTCGCCGGTCTACATCGATGGCAGACTCGCCGGTGCTTTGGCTTTCGGCTGGAGTTTCAGCAAAGACCCGCTTTATGGAGTCACGCCCATCGAGGAAATGCTGAATGTCGGAAATGCACGCCCTTCAACCAATGCCGCTTACTCCTCAGCTTTGGATTCCAAAAAGCCGATTGACCTGAAAGCTTCATATAATCAGTTGACTAATCTTAAATCGCGTCCATCTTCGCCGGTTGGCGTAAGCGAATTAGCCTGTCCGATAACAACGAATCTTCCACAATCATCTTTTGCGAATGTTGCCGATATTTTTGAATCCGCGGGTCTTATTCCCGTCTCGGCGGGTTCATCTTCCGGCGATGCCGAGTTCCCTGACCTCACAATGAAACCCGGCGGTATTCTCGCTCTTCCGCTGGTCTATGGTGATATAGATTTATCAGCAATCGGCACAATAACAGAAGTAATTGATGATAAAGTTTACGCCTTCGGCCATAGCCTTCTCGGACATGGCCCGATTGAACTGCCAATGGCAACCGGACAGGTGCATACAGTCGTTGCAAATCTCGTTAAGTCTTTCAAATACGGCCGGCCTCTCGAAATCAAAGGCGCATTGTACGCTGACGAGTCAACCGCTGTCGTCGGCACAATCGGTAGAAAAGCCGCTGCAATTCCTATGACTATCACCGTTGACCGCTTCAATGACGAAAAAGTTCGCACATATAAATCTTATGTTGCAGCTCACAAATATTTTACTCCACTTTTGACAAGCGCCTGCCTTTCAGGAACCGCGACGATGCTTGGCGACCTGCCGGCCGAAAGTTCAGTTCATTATAAAACACGCATTGGAATTAACGGTTACGACCCAATCACTATCGAAAATTTCTCAAGCTCAGATGATTTACAAACCTATATATCCGACAGTGTCGGCGCACTTAATCTTATTATGAATAATCCTTATGACAGGCCTGAGATTACTTCTCTCGAGTTCGAGATTAAAATTCAGCCTCAGAATTTAGTTTCGCATATCTGGAATTTCGAAGTTTCGCAAACAACCGTAAAACCCGGCCAGACAATTGCCGTCAGCATTACACTTGAAGAATTTTTAAACACCTCCATCAAGGCTTATAAAACTGAAATTAAAATCCCTGAAGATACCGAGCCGGGCGATTATATGCTTACCGCAGGTGGTGCTGACAATTACAGAATGTTCCTCGCACAATACGCTCCGTACAAATTTATGCCTGAAAATATGCCCAATCTTATAAAAGTTATTAATCAAATCGGAAATATGAAAAGGAACAGCCTGTATGTTACGCTGGCTTTGCCTGCTTCCGGCATCGCGATAGAAAATTCTCAGCTTCCGCAGTTGCCCGTAACAAAATCGCTGCTGCTGAAAAGCGACAAACGCGCAATGACCGTAATGCCCGATGCCGATTGGATTGAAAAAATTATGCCCGTTGGTACTGTCGTGCTTGACAGTCAAAATTTAACTATCACCGTCGAAAAGGATTAGCTTTAACTCGGAGTAAATATATGAATAAATATGTAGTTTCCATTTCTGTTATTCTCATAATTGCTTGTGTTTGCCCTGCTGTTACAAGCAAAATTGTAAAACACGGAACGCTTGATGATTTTTCTAATGGAAAAACAGAAAATACAATTATAAGTTCCCGCGGCACAATTTCGCTATCGCAGGCAACTCAAACCCTTGCAAAGGATTTCAATGATGTATGGACAATAAACTCCATCGTATCGAAAGATGAAAATACTGTATTCATCGGCACAAGCCCCAACGGACAGATTTTCAGATACAAAGATGGTAAAATCACCTGCCTATATCCCGAAGCAAAAACCATTGAGCCAAACTCCCCCGCTGCCAACGCCAGAACACATTTGAAAAACGAACATGTTTTCAAACTCGCTCTCGATTCAGATGGCAATCTTCTTGCGGGAATCAGTGGTGAAAAAGGAAGAGTGATGCGCTATGATGGCAAAAAATTCGAAACTATTTTCGAAGCCAACGACTCTCCATATATCTTCGCGATTACTCTCGATAAATCAGGCAACATATTTCTCGGCACCGGCCCAAAAGGTCAAATCTGGCAGCTCGACAGCAAAGGCCGCAATCCAAAAATTGTTTACGCCTGCCAGGACAAAAACGTTCTTTCGCTCGTCGTCGGCAAAGATGGTTCCATTTACGCCGGCACAGACACAAGAGGTCTGATTTACAAAATCAATCCGGAAAAGAAAACCGCCTCCGTTCTATACGATAGCGATGAAAATGAAATTAACGATTTGCTTTTCGATAAAAACGGAAATCTCTACGCCGCAGCCACTTCATACAAATCTATCAAAGCGCAGCTCAGAGGCGCCTCCGTTATGAAAAAACCTTTCGCTCTCGGCAAACCCGAGGAAACCGAACCGCAGGAAGAAGAACCCTCTGAAGAATCTGCATCTGACCAGAGCGAATCTTTAAAAATCGCAAACACTCCCATCGAAGAAAGCTTTGAAAGCAAACCAATGCCTGCCGAACTCATTAGAGGGAAACAATCGACAGCAAGTCACATTTATAAAATTGATTCCGATGGTTTCGTTACTGAAGTCTTCAGCCGCAATGCCGTCTTTTTCAAAATCTTCCTTCAAAAAGACCAGATTCTTCTCGGCACCGGCAACAAGGCAGAATTATTCAGCATAAACCCCGAAACCGAAATCGAAGCTCTTTACTACGAAGATTCGCAGGCTTCCCAAATAACAGATATTACAAAGCTCGGCAGCGACGTTATCTTCGCAACCGCAAATCCTCCAAAGCTGATAAAATTAAAATCCGATTTCGCGGCAACTGGCGAGTTTCAATCCTCTCTCATCGACGCCGGCCAGCCCGCGATGTGGGGCAAACTCCAGATTGAAGCAGATATTCCTTCCGACACGCAAATTCTATTAAGCGCAAGAAGCGGGAATGTCAGTGATATCAATGACCCGACTTTTTCAACATGGACAGAGCCGGTAAAATTAACAGGTGCGACAGACCTGAATGTCCCCCTCGCACGTTTTTGCCAATATAAACTTATTTTAAACGGCTCCGAAAGTTATTCTCCTGTCGTTCGCGAAGTTGCAGCCGCTTACGTAATTCCAAATCTCGCGCCAAAAGTAACGGAGATTACCGTCCGACGAACAGAAAAAAAATCAGACCCCGGCTTATTCAAAATCGATTTTAAAGCAGTCGATGAAAACCAGGACAGGCTCATTTACAATATCGATTTCAGAATGAAAGGCCGTAAAATCTGGATTGAACTTACGAAAGATTCTGACAAACCGGTTTTCGATTGGGACAGCAAAACCGCTGAAGACGGAATTTACGAATTTAAAGTTACCGCGTCCGATAGCCTAAGCAATAACGCCGATACCGCTCTTACCGGCTCAAGAGTCAGCGACCCCGTCATTGTTGATAATACCGCACCGGCAATCGAAAAACATCAGCTTAAAATTACAGACAAAACAGCAATTCTGAATTTGCAAGTTTCCGACCGGTTGAGTACAATAAATACCCTGGCGTATACAATCGACAGCAACGAAAAATGGAACAATGTTTTGCCCGACGATAATGTCTTTGATACTGATACTGAAAACTTTACGATTAAAACGCAGGACTTACAGCCCGGCCAGCACATCATTGCGGTAAGAATCTCCGATGCGGTCGATAATACAATGTACAAAACTTTTGAAGTTGAAATAAAATAATGAGAACTGTTTCTTTCGAAAAAATTGTTTCCGAAGTTGAGAAGCTCTGCATAAAAAGCAGCCTTGAATTGCCGCCGGATGTTTTATCAGCACTGATACAGGCTGAGAAAAACGAATCAAATCCCGGCGCAAAAAAAATTCTTAACCAGCTCATCGAAAACGCAAAATTAGCCGTACAGCAGAAAATTTCAATCTGCCAGGATACCGGCCTTGCCGTTGTGTTTCTCAAATTAGGCGCTCAGGTTAAACTCGAGCCGGAAACAAAAACGATTGTCGATGCGATTAATCAGGGCGTCGAAAACGGCTATAAAAATGGTTTTCTTCGCAAAAGCGTCGTCATCCAGCCTTTGAACAACCGGAAAAATACCGGCACAAATACACCCGCTATCATTCATGCCGAAATAGTCCCCGGCGATAAAATAAAAATAACCTTAATGGCAAAAGGCGGCGGATGTGAAAACAAAAGTCAGTTCAAAATGTTTCTGCCGACAGACACCCCTGAAAAAATTTCAGATTGGATTATCCAGACAGTCGCAGATGCCGGCGCAGATGCCTGTCCCCCATTTGTGATCGGCGTAGGTCTTGGCGGCAATTTCGAGCAAAGCTGCCTCCTAAGCAAAAAAGCTTTAACGAGAAATCTCGAATCAAGAAACAGTGATTCATTTTACGCCGAAATGGAAAAAAATCTTTTGAAGAATATTAATTCACTCGGCATCGGCCCCGCAGGATTCGGCGGCGATACAACCGCTCTTGCCGTCTTGATTGAAACTGCCCCCTGCCATATTGCCTCACTGCCTGTTGCCGTAAACATCGAGTGCCACGCCCACCGCCACGCCTCAGTTGAAATTTAAATTTAGTATCTCTGTGTCCTCTGTGGCTATAAAAAATAACTCAGTGGCTCAATATTTCATTACACAAATTCGCAATTGAAATATAATTCTCCGCCGTCAATTCCTCCGGCCTGTGATGCGGTTCTACAAACGAACGTGTGAATATATCTTCCCAATGATGAATATGTGCCAGTCTTCCTTCAGCATGTTTTACGCACGCCCTCATCATCTTCCGCCGATGATTCATAAATAAATTTACCGTTTCTTTAAACAGCGGAACATTATGAATTTCAGCGACTTTCTTCTGGTCTCTATCGAAGCGAACCATTGCCGATTCAACCTGCGGTTCCGGCCAGAAAACCTTCGGCGAAAGTTTCCGCAGCATTTTACACTGCCCCATCGCTGATAGAAAAATGCTCAGTATCCCGTAATCATCGCTGCCCGGCTTAGCCGCCATTCGCTCTGCGACTTCTTTCTGCACTGTTACGATCATCGAATCTGCGACAACATCCCCATCCAGCAGATTGAGCATAACGCAAGACGCCACATTATAAGGCAGATTCGCTACCAGCAGCACTCTGCCATAAAATTCTTCCTTCGCATGCAGCAATTTTTCAATCACACTATGATTGATTGTATTTTTATTTTCGAGAACATCGGCCGCCACTAATTCGAAATTAGGTTTATTCTTGAACTGCTGCTGTGTAATCGCCGCAAGCACTTCATCGTATTCGACTGCAACAACTTTTCCTGAACGCTTTACAAGTTCGCTTGTTAGAGAACCAGTACCCGTCCCCACTTCGAGCACAATATCGTTTTCAGTTATCCCTGCGTTGTTCAGCAGGAATTCCAATAGATTAAGGTCGATGAGGAAATGCTGTCCAAGCCGTTTATTCGGCTCAACCCCCGCCCCCGCCAGCAACCTTTGTATTTCCGTTTTCGTCTGCATAATATTTATTCGTAAACTTTCACGTTAATCTTTATCCGTCTCAGGCTGACGTAGTTCTAATTTTTTTTGTTCCACATTTTGCCTTTTGGTTCTCACCATTTCTATTGCAAGTTTAATTGCCGCTTTCATACTCGACTCGTCTGCGACACCTTTGCCTGCTATATCAAATGCCGTTCCGTGTGCCGGCGATGTCCGTATAATCGGCAGTCCTATTGTAACGTTTACCGCATCTTTGAAAGCAAGCAGTTTAACCGGTATCATACCCTGATCGTGATACATTGCAACAACGCCGTCGAACATTCCTGCTGCCGCTTTTGCAAAAAGTGTATCTGCAGGATAAGGCCCAGAACATTTTATCCCCATTTCCTGTGCGATTAAAATTGCCGGACTGATAATACGCTGTTCTTCGTCACCGAATTGCCCCCCTTCGCCTGCGTGAGGATTCAGTGCGGCAACTGCGATATTCGGATTTTTAATTCCGAAATATTCCTGCAATGCAGTATTAAGTAAATCAATCGGTTCATAAACGCAGCCGATTGTAAATTTATTTCGAAGATCCAGCAGTGCAATGTGAATTGTCGCAAGCGCAATTTTCAAAGGCCCCGCCGCGAACATCATTACTTTTCTCGGCGATTTGCATTTAGCTGCAAGCAGTTCCGTATGCCCCGGCCATTCCGCTTCAGCAAGTTTCCAGCTCGATTTGCTTATCGGCGCTGTTACTATAGCGTCGATGATTCCCGCCTTTGCCGCATCGATTGCATCCGTACAGAACCGCAGCGACGATTCGCCTCCTGCCTTGCTCGGCCCATTTACAAACATCGGCATTGAATAATCGTCATAATCGGCAAGGATAATATTATGTGGAAAATCTCTGCTTATTTTCTCGTGCTGCGTCCTTCCCCAGAACGGTTCTATTTCCGCAAGGTCTGCCGCATATTCGAGAAATTCATCCATTCCAAAAATGATGAACTTCACCCCACGCCGCACAGTCGGGTCAAGCAGTGCTTTCACAATCACCTCAGGCCCAATCCCCAGCGGCTCACCCATAGTAATACCGATTACAATCGGCTCTTCAGGATTTTTAATATTGTCCGGCACTGATTTGACCTCTTCTTGATGTTTTTATATGGTTTGTGTTTTTATTTGCCGTTTTATTACCCTGTTTTTCAGAATGATAACCAATTTGCTTTTTAGGTTTTTCATTTTCTTCGAACATATCCGCAAGTATATTAAAAATGTATTTTATTTTTTCATCATGCTCTTCAAGTTTATGCCTTAAAGCAGTATTATCTGCCAGAATTTGCCTAAGTTTCACAAATGTCCGCATTATCGCAATATTAACTTCGACAGCCCGCTTACTTTTCAGCACACTCGATAACATCGCAACGCCCTGTTCCGTAAAAGCTAAAGGTAAATACCTCCGACCACCCCGTCCTTTATTTGAGGTCACAAATTGTGACCTCAAACATTCGGCTTCTTGTGTTGTTATTTGAAACATAAAATCTAACGGAAAACGCTCGATGTTTCGTTTTATGGCTTGATTCAAGACCTTGGTTTCTACTCCATAAAGCAATGCTAAATCACTGTCCAACATAACCTTACAGCCACGAATCACATAAATATACTGTTGAATCCGTTCTATCGGTACTATCGAATTTTCTGTCGCCATTTGCCTTTTGTCCTATTCCATCTTGTGGTCACAATTTGTGACCACCTCTTGAGGTACCAATTTGGCACCTCAAAAACTTGATATCACAATTTGTGACCTCAAGTTTTCAGAATCCTAAATCTTTTAATTTATCGATCGTAAGGTTTGACTTGCCGGGCAGAATATTTTCAAGCTGTTTCCTCACTATTCGGCAAAGAATATCAGTTTCGATATTCACCAAATCTCCAGCCTTATATTTTTTGAAAATTGTATTTTCAAACGTCGCCGGAATTATCGCCGTACTGAAAACACAGCCTTGAACTTCAGATATCGTAAGACTTACACCATCGATGGCAATTGACCCTTTTGGAATAAGGTAATCTTTTACGTTATCTGTGGCTGATTCTTTTGGAATTTCGAATATAAACTTCCAAAATTCGCCTTTTTTTTCTATATTTTTAATTTTGCCAACCGCGTCAATATGACCTTGCACAATGTGCCCCCCTAATCGTCCGTCTGCCGGCAACGCTCTTTCTACATTAACAAAATCGCCTGTTTTTAATCCTTTCAGCGTAGTCCGCGAAACAGTTTCACCGCTCACATCGAATTCTGCCGATAAACCCTGCATTTTGCTTACCGTGAGACAAACGCCATTAACGGCAATGCTTTCTCCAAATTTAGCCTCATTCCCGATGTTTAATTGCAGTTTCATCCCACCAGCAGAGACATTTGCCGAAGTAACCTTACAAACCGATTCAATTAGTCCTGTAAACATAGTTCTCTCAATTAATTATGATTATTATGAACTGCAAAACCAGATTGTCAATTACCTTTTTTCCGCAGTTTTTTAACTTTAATTTCTTAAATTTTTTGGTAATATGGTAAAATATGTTATTATCATTATTGGACAAATTATGACCTATTTTAAATTCCTTAGTATCGTTTTTGTAATTATATTTATATCTTCTGCTTATTCCGCTCCTCGAGAGCCAATGCAGCCGAGAGAACTCAGCCCAAGACAGCAAGCCATCGCCGAAAGACGCCAGCAGTTCGAACAGGATTCCGCCGCCGCCGGCCCATTGATTGATGCAGAATTCACAAAATTCGTCGCATACATCAATTCAAATCGGATTCCAGATGATGCAAACATCCGCACGGGGGCAAAGTTCATCACAAGAAACAAAAGATTCTTGCCTATTTTAACTAAACAGAACAACGCCGGCACATACCATGCACTTTCATCGTGGGTGTTTTATTTCGATGAAAAGCAGGACAGAGCGCAAAAGCAGATTGCACAGGGTATAAAAGATTCTGCCTTTAACTCAAATTTCATCACCTCTGCCGTTGCCATTTCAATGGTATATCAGGATTATAATTCTGTTACGCAAATTTTACAACGTAACACTTCTGAAAGCGATGATTCTTCAGAAGAACAGACTGCATCACCAGAACAGATGATGTATTCTCAGCCCGCCGCGGAAAACGCCCTAAATCTTGATGTCAATAGTATCCGTGCAGACCTGCTGGGCAAAGATTTTAATATGGGACCTCTTCCTACAGGCAGCGATATCCTCTGCGTGCTTTTATGGCAGGTCAATTCAGATGAGTTGGAAAAATTTGCTCCTCCGCCTCCTCCGGCACCAATTGATCCCAACACCATTGATCCGAATAATCCTCAGCCAATGCCGGAACCTGTGCCCGAACCTGCACCAGAACAGATGAACTATGACACCGGGTACTCTCAGCCTATGCCGGAACTTGTCGCTTTCGCTAATTTACAGAATCGTTTTGCAAAAACTCAAAAAACCGCGTTTATCGGAATTAATTTAAACGACCCTTCAAAAGCTAAACATCTTGAAAACTGGATCACAAAAAATCCGCAAAAATGGAATATCGTTCCGCCATTGCCAATGGTTCAGCAGGCAATTGCTGCCGCTCTCGGCGAAACACCTCAAAAACCCGTCCTTTTAATTGCAGGGCCGGATTCGAAAATCAGATATGCAGGCGATGTTAACAATTTTCTGCCTAATATGATTATAAAAAAAATACTTGAAACTCCTCAACCCGTTGCCGATTCTAATGAACCAAACACACCTGCCGAATCAATTGCCGTCGACAAATCGGTTGAGATATTAGAGCCTTCCGTTCAGGAGCCAAATATTGTTCAGCCGCAGGAAACAACTGCCCCCGTTGTACAGCCGCAAAGCACGCAGCAATCTATTCAAACACAAAATGCCGCTCCAAAAACTGAAAATGAAACTAAAGCAGATGACGAATTCTTTGACCCAAGAGCTGAAACTCTCCTCGAAAATGCCAAAGCATTTTTCAAAATCGGCAATCGGCTGCAATATCATACTTACGCAAAGCCTATCGAAATGTGCCGAACCGTAATCAAAGATTTCCCCAACACAAAATATGCCGAGCAGGCACGCGTACTTATGCGTCAGGTACCGGAAAGGTTCCGTGAACGTTACCATATTACTGATGAAGAATTAGGACTGTAATAAAATTAGCATTAAATAATTTTGCACAGTTATAAACTTCTTGTTTTTTTATAAGTTTTTAATATAGTTCGATTATACTTCGATGCTCGTATATACATCAGGCTCAATAGGACGATTTACGTTTGACGCAGCCGAAACGAGCGGCGTAACCCTTAACCGTTTAACGAAATTTACAAGGAGGTAGGAAATGAGCGATATACCGGTTATTAGCATTGAGGCAGGTTGCCTGCCGGAAGCATGGGAAGCAGCAGTTTTGGCGGTTTGGGACAATGGTCTCGAAATTAAAACCCAATACGATAAACAAGACGACCCGCCCAGCAAAGATGCGACAGTTATGATTTCCGTTGCAAATCCTTTTGCAGAACCCCGCATTCACAAAAATTTCCCCGGCGGCCCCGAAGAACTGGAAGCATACCGTCAGGAAGTCGTCGACGGCATTCACGACCATTGGATTGATCCCACTGCCGGCAAATGGACTTATACATATCATGAAAGAATGTTTGCTTACAATCCAGTCGAAGATATCCGAAATCCCAAATCACCCAAGCCTTTTAGGGCGATAAATCAAATTCAGTATATAATCGATTCACTCGCCGCAACATCATATACCAGACGCGCCCAGGCAATCACATGGATGCCGACAGCCGACGTAAAAACAGACGACCCGCCATGCCTCCAGCGTATTTGGTGCAGGCTCATTGAAAATCCCGATGGCAGTTTCAGCCTGAATATGAATACCCACTGGCGCAGCAGAGATCTATATAAAGCATGGTTTATGAACGTTTATGCTTTGACAGATCTCCAGCGGATAATCGCCGAAAAAATCACCGAAAAAATCAGCAAGCCTGTCAAAGTCGGCAGATATGTTGATATCACTGATTCGCTTCATATTTACGGCAGTTATTTCAGAGATGCCGCCGCTGAGGTGGAAAAATTACGTGATGGTGATTACAAAAAAAGAGCATGGGAATCAACCCATCCCGCGTTTGCGATGATGACCGCCGAGGCGAAAGAAAAACTTGCCAAAGACCCCGACTGGTATGCAAAAGCAAAAGGATAATATTAGGCAACCTCTAAAATTGAAAAAACGTTAATTGTCAGTTCGACCGAAGTCCTGCGTAGCCTTGGCGAAGCAGGACGAAGCGTTGGAGCAAAGTGGAAACCCTCGTAGAGGGGAGAAATCATTTAAAAAAGCAATATTCCAATTTACCCGAATCGGTATTTATTTTATTTATGCTAATTTTTAGAGATACCCTTAAATTAAGTCCCATAATCTTTTTATTTACAATTCTCAAAAATATTTACCTCCCGATTTGCATTCCCTAAATTCATTTCTTATCTTTTTATTGGAGAGCGGAAAAGAATCGAGTGACAAGCTCCTATTCTCCTTCTGCTATTTGTGCTTCCTGCCTTGGGGGGAAACCAGGGCAGGGGAAATTAAAAAGTTAATAATGACTTTAAAAATAAAAATAAGAAATTTTTGCACCTGTCAGCTTTATTTCTTATGGTTTTAGTGTGGGAGGCAGACCCGCGGCTTCAAAGTGAAGTCAAATGTGTCTGCCCCTTACTAAGGAAGTTTTGAGATTTTAAAAGTTAATCGCTAACTTAAATTGATTTCTTCTCTCCTCCTTTAACTTGTGCTTCCTGCCTTGGCCGACCAACCAGGGCAGTGAAATTCAAAAAGTCGTAATCGGCTTTTAAAAATAAAATTGTCCTCCGTTGCCTGTCGGCCTTGTGCCGCCAGATGATGGCTGAAACGGCGAGGTTTAGTATCTTTGGGATTCTGCCTCGTGATTGTGGGGTTTTCTGTTCAGGCTGGACTCTCCGCACTTGTGATCAAACGCATGCAGCTTTCAGCCGGAGGATAACAACTATGGGGGGTTTACGCTTTTCCTTTTTTTTGGGGGTAGGTCTCTGCTGACAGGGGACGCAGAGACCTTTTTCATGCGCTTTTTTAATATTAGTCAGCACAAAGACCATTTCTAAATTTTCTTTTTAGGTTTAAATTTTATTTTTTCACGCCTGTGAGTTTTTCTTTTACTCTGCCGTTAGTATCTTTGCACAAACAGTTTGTGTCATTCAAAATAATTAACTCACAGCTATTGTAAGATAATAGCTATTTTTTTAATAATTTTTGATTGACGTACTACATATAGATTTTACAATGCTTTTAATCTAAATATTGTAGTTTTGTTTACCGGTGATAAAGAATCGTGAAATGTCCATATTGCAAGGAGAACAAGGATAAAGTTATTGATTCGCGGTCGAGCGAAGCTGGAAGAGTTATTCGCCGTCGCCGGCAGTGTCTTGCATGTCGAAGGCGTTTTACGACCTATGAAAAGGTCGGAGAAAGTTTCAAGCTTAGCGTTATCAAAAAGGACAATTCACGAGTCCCGTATGATAGGGAAAGAGTTATCTCCGGTTTGCAGAAGGCCTGTTACAAACGACCGGTTTCAGCCGAGCAGATTCAGCAGCTTGCTGACAAAATAGAAGAAGACATTTTCAGGCATTCTGACAGGGAAGTTGATTCCAAGTTTATCGGTGAAAGCGCTATGAGGCATTTGAGATCTGTGGACAAGGTTGCTTACATCCGGTTTGCCAGTGTCTATCGTCATTTCGACGACGCAGGCGATTTAATCGACGAAGTAACACAGGCTATTTCCCAGCCTGATGACCAGACTCAGCCCAAGTTGTTTTCCGATTGATATAATTTAATTACAGGTGGAATTTGCAGCTTAAAGTAATCAAAGCTGATGGAAGTCAGGAACAATACCTGCATACAAAGGTTATTGCGACATTCGTAAACGCCTTTGTGGAGCCTGCGGAAAAGAATACTTTTCTCGCTTCCCAGCTTGCGGAATCTGTTACTTTCTATTTATATAATAACCGGGACACTGACACTGTTACCAGCAGCGAAATTTTCTCTATTATTAAAGCTGTTCTCAGTTCAACCGGTTTCGATTTTGCAGCTCAGGTTATTTCCGAGCATCATTGCCGCAGGAATCTCTTAAGGTCGAGGGTGCAGGTTATCAGGAAGAGCGATGATATATTGTCGAGTATCGCAGATAATACTGTCGCTTGGAATAAATCTAAAATTATTAATGATTTGGTAGCTGAGTACAATCTCGATACAGCGACAGCACGAACGATTGCTTCACTGGTAGAGGAAAAAATTCTTAATTCCGGTTTTAATCTTGTGCCTGCGGATTTTATTAAGTTTCTTATGCTTTGGCTGATGCAGACTTTCGTAAATGCCTGCCGGCAGGGCAGTCACGAACGCACACGTTCCGAGCAAATATTAAGTATGAATTCTAATGCGGTAATGGATGACCGCCTCAGGCAGCAGCAGAACGGACTTTGCCCAGTCGAAGCTTAAAGGTAAGGATAGAAGAAAATGAAATCCATCGCCTGCTAAGACTTTTGCTGCCTGATTTTTTTTATGCATTTATGCAGCAATCCCAATTTATTCTTGCCAAAAAGTAAACAAAGATTTATCGTTTATCACAAGCCTATGGAGCATTGCCGTTGACAGCAAAAATCAGGACAGACCGTTTAAATGACCCAGTTATAAAATACGCGGGTAAAAATGTTGTTGCGCTCCCGCAAAACGATACCGTCACACAAGCTCTTGAATTTCTTCGCAACCACAACATCACTGACGAAATCGTTTACATCTATATTGTCGATGAAAATCAGGCCCTTGTCGGCGTATTGCCGCTGAGAAGATTATTGAACGCGGACCATAAGCAGAAATTGGCTGATATTATGATAGAAAAGGTTGTTTCGATTCATAATGATGCTACCGTACTCGATGCCTGCCATAAATTCATGGAGCATCGTTACCTTGCTTTGCCGATAGTGGACAAACATAAAAAAATAGAAGGTGTGATTGACATTTCTCTTTTCACCGATGAAGTAAATGCTTTCGCCCGAAAAAGCGAGCAGGACAATATTTTTCAGCTCATAGGTATCCACCTCGCTCACGGCAGAAGACTCTCGATGATGGCAAGTTTCAAAGACCGTTTCCCATGGCTGCTTTTCAATATCGCAAGCGGAATCATCTGCGCTTTTATCGCCGGCAGATACGAATTGCTCATTAGTCAAATTACAATGCTGGCTTTATTTATCACCATCATCCTCGCTCTTGCCGAAAGCGTCAGTATGCAGTCCATGACAATCACCTTGCAGGCTTTATCCGCAAAGAGAATTTATTGGAAGCATTTTTTTAAAACTCTTCAATTGGAAATCTTCATCGCTTTAGTACTCGGTCTCGGCGGAGGTATTTCCGTCGGCCTTATCGCGCTTTTATGGAAAAACCAATTAACTGCCACTATTGTCATTCTGTTAAGCATCTTTCTTTCGATGACAAGCGCGTGCCTTTTAGGAATCATAATACCCACATTGATTCGAAAATTTCACTTTGACCCGAAAATCGCATCCGGCCCGATTGTTCTGGCCGTTTCTGATGTTGTCACTCTAATTTTTTACTTTAATATTGCAAATTGGCTTCTTGCAAATTAACTTTTTTGAAAGGTGTTATTTATGAAGAAATTACTGCTCACATTATTCTGTTATTCTATTTTGTCTTCTCTTGCATTCGCAGCCCAAAACCCCTGTGATGTAAAACTCGGTTCGCACGAAGCTGTTACTCCCGTAAGCAGAGATTCGGACTGGTGGATGCCTCGTCATAACGCCATCCTCGAAAGAATCAAACAGGGCAATGTTGATATTATAATGATTGGCGATTCCATCACTCACGGTTGGGAAAAATCAGGCAAACCGGTTTGGGATCAATATTACGCAAACAGAAATGCCGTAAACATGGGTTTCAGCGGCGACAGAACTCAGCACGTCCTTTGGCGGATTGAAAATGGCGAAGTGAACGACATTAACCCAAAATTGGCAGTCATTATGATTGGCACAAATAATTCCAACGGAAATGACAATACTGCCGAAGAAATTGCCGACGGCGTCAAGGCGATCGTTTGTCAGCTTAGAACAAGATTGCCCAACACAAAAATTCTTCTGCTTGCGATTTTCCCACGTGGCACAGCCGAGCAGCGTAAAATCAAAGAACAGGATGCTTCCTACAATGACCAGTGGGCAAAGAACGACAAGGCAAGTAAGCTTTTCTCAAAAATCGCTGATAACAAAACGGTTTATTATTTGGATATAAACAAAAAATTCCTGAATAAAAAAGGCGAACTTCCAAGAGATGTAATGCCTGATTTGCTCCACCCCCGCGAAAAAGGATATGAAATTTGGGCAAAAGCTATGGAACCTATGATTAAGAAATTAACTAAGGAAAAGCAAAAATAATCCTTTACCATTTTAATGAAACAAAAAAGGCCGGCATATCTTTGCCGGCCTTTAAATTTAATACTTCTGCAATTTAATAGATGACCTCACCTTTTTCGTTTCGCCAATATTTTATATTCCAAAGTTTCTTAACATCACCGATTCGCACTTTCGTTGTAACGATGTTATTCACATCGTCGATATACAGCCCAGCCCTGCTTTTATCGAAAGCAAGACTCTTATAATCGAGCCCGTTCGGTTCAGCAAGTCTCGCCGCAAGTGCAGGCGATTCGTTCAGAACATATAGAATTCTCTCGTACATTTGATTGGCCAGCATTGCGCCTTCGTTAAGCACTCTGCTGTCGTGTTTCACTTCGGTAAAATCATCGCGGCTTATCTCAAGAAGCTTTTTAACTATCGCGATTCGCCTTTCGTTTTCACTCGTATAAGCCTCAGAAAGCGTCTGTTCATCCAACGCTACCTGGCTGTCGAACCTAAGATTTTGGTTTTCATTATGAAGATGCCAAGCCTTTTCATCTACCGCGAGAAAATATTTGCGCGCGACATTGTAATTCTCTTCATCGAACGCCACCATAGTAACCCAGAACTGCGAGGTGTCTTTCTTTTCGCCCCAGCATGCAACCGTGCTTTCGCTTTGGCTGACAAGTTCCTTATAGTATTGTTTTACCATATCCAGAACTTCGGCACTTGTCGTCTTTTGAACTTCGATTTTTCGATACGCCTCCGGTAACTGGTTTGTATAGGGCGGCTCTTCGAACCACAATCTTTCCAGCGGCTCTTCAATTCCGCAGCCCGTTAAAAACATTCCCGCGATAGACGTTAGAACTGCTGCCAATAAACATCTATGTTTCACAGCGAATTCCTTTCAATTAAGTTTCTGTTTTCTGAGTTCTGAATTCTATGTTCTGTTTTAAACTTCTTTCGCGTGTATCCACTTCATCATTTTGCGAAGTTTTCTGCCGACTGTTTCCAGTTTGCAGTTATAATCTTTTTTATACAATGCGTTGAATTTCTTCATTCCGCCCTTGTATTCGCCGACCCATTCTTTCGCAAATTTGCCGCTTGTTATTTCAGCAAGGATTTTCTTCATCTCTGCGCGGGTCTTGTCGGTTACGATTCTTGGGCCTCTTGTCAAATCGCCGTATTCTGCCGTATTGGAAATGCTGTATCTCATATAGCTCATTCCGCCCTGATACATCAAATCAACAATAAGCTTCACTTCATGCATGCATTCGAAATATGCTATCTCCGGCTGGTATCCTGCTTCTACGAGTGTATTAAATCCTGCTTTAATCAAAGCTGTCAATCCGCCGCAAAGAACTACCTGTTCGCCGAACAAATCGGTTTCTGTTTCTTCTTTGTAGGTTGTCTGAATAATGCCCGCCCTTGCTCCGCCGACTCCGTTGCCCCACGCAAGCGCGATTTTCATTGCGTCGCCTGTTGCGTTCTGTTCAACTGCCACGATGCACGGTACGCCGCCGCCTTTTTCATATTCGCTGCGAACAAGATGTCCCGGCCCTTTCGGAGCTATCATAACAACGTTCACATCTTTTGGCGGAACGATATATTTGAAATGAATATTGAATCCGTGACAGAATCCAAGTGTCTGACCGGCCTTCAAATTCGGCTTAATCTGGTTCTCATAAATCCCTGCCTGCATCTCATCCGGCAGAGTAATAATTATCAGAGCCGCGTCTTCCATTGCCTTTTTAATGTCGCTCGGCTTGAACCCGTGTTTTTGCGCAAGTTTAAAATTAGCTGTGCCTTTCAGCTCTGCAACCGCAACTTTAATACCGCTGTCTCGAAGGTTCAGACTATGAGCATGTCCCTGACTGCCGTATCCGACAACCGCCACTTTTTTTCCCTTAAGCGGTGTTATTGGTGCCTGTTTTTGATAATAAATTTTTGCCATTTTAAGTAACTCCTAATAAAACTTTATAAATTGTTTGGCATCCTATTCTGCTTATTTTTACACTGATACCGGCATAATTGCAAGTAAATATCAACTTGTCTTTCGTATCAATATTAGCTATAATTAAGTTTTATACCTGACATTAACGCATTATTCTTGCCGAAATATCGGCATTATTAGACAAAAACAATGGCCGAGAACAATCAAATACCAACTGTCCGTCAAATCGCCGAGAAATGCGGCGTCAGTCAGGCAACCGTCAGCCGCGTTCTAAATGACAATTACAAACACGGTTTTTCAGTCAGCCAGGTCGTTCGCACCAAAATTCTCGACGTTGCCGCACAATTAGGCTATCGCCCCAACCTCGCCGCCAGGAATCTCGTTCAGCGTCAGACAAAAATGATTGCCGTTCTCGGCACAGACCTTATTATCGGCTGGCCCGGCAACATCTATCAAACAATTATCAACGCTTCCGTTCGCGCTCTTCATACTCGCGGTTATGACGTCTGCGTTTCTGTCCCGAATCTCGAAAAAAGCGATACTGAGCTTCCAGCCTGGCGAATCGACGGCGCTATTGTGATGCAGGAATGTTCCCAGCGAACTATCGAAGTCATGGAAAAAGATCACCTGCCCTACGTCGTCATCAATGGCGTCAGCGGCCCTAACGGTTCTTCAGTAATTCCTGACGACATCGAGGCAACACGCCGCGCAATTGGTTATTTGTACGAACTCGGCCATCGACGCATCGCTTATGCAGGCCCTACCGCAGGCCACAAAAAACACAGAAGTATCGAAGACCGACACAATACTTATCTGGCAACCTTAGAGGAATATGACCTTAAACCAATTGAAGGCCACGATAAAATTTTCAATTCCGCGCCCGCGTTTCTCGCTTCTGTTGTTTTGAAGCATCAGGCAACCGTAATTCTCGCCTACGACCATGTCGAAGCAATTAAAATTCTTCACGGAGCGCACGCTTTGGAAATTCAAATCCCAAAACAGACGAGTCTGCTTTGTTTCAACGATGAGTATATGTGTACCATTGTTACGCCAACTCTGACGACAATTGGCGTACCGCTTCGCCAGATTGGCCGCATCGCCGCCGAAACGCTCCTTGAAAATCTCAACTCGCCCGCTGATTATAAGCCCAAATTAATAAAGCTCAAGCAGGAACTGACAATCCGCAATTCCACAACTCCCCCGCCACAGTAATACTAAAACCGCTATTCGTTTATCACCGCCTGCTGGCTCAATCTCGCCATCGCCACAGTTCCGGTCCGAACCATATTTTTTATTCCATACGGTTTGCACGCATCAATAAAAGCTTCAAGTTTATCTTCGCTATCTGCAAGTTCGACCATTACGAATTTCGTCCCGATATCAACGACTTTCCCTTTGAACATTTCGACAAGCGCAACAATCTCGTGCCTTTTCTCCGGCGGTGCATTAACGCACATCAGCATCAAATCGTGCGCGATAACATCCTTAAACGAAAAATCCTGAACCTTCACAATCTCGACTATTTTCTCAAGCTGTTTCCGCACCTGCTCAACAACCTTATCATCGCCGACAACAACTATTGTCATTCTGCTAAGAGCCGGATCGTCTGTCCGCCCGACCGCCAGCGAATCTATATTAAATGCCCGTGCCGCAAACATTCCCGCAACATGCGCAAGAACGCCCGGCTTATTCTGAACTAATGCGCTGATTATATGTTTCATATCTCACCTTTCGTATGAAAACGATTTACGATAAACGCAACCCAAACGAGCCGCTCAACCGCAACCGTTATCCGTTTTCGTTATGCCATACTCTCAAAAATATCCAAACCGTCCATTTCGTGCAGACTCTTTCCTGCCGGAACCATTGGCCAGACATTTTCTTCACGTTCGACCCTGAAATCGACAACGCACGGCCGTTTCTCTTTAAGCATTTTAGCAATGCCGTTCTTTACTTCGCTTTTCTTATCGATCATAATTCCGACCGCACCGAAAGCCTCCGCAACCGCCGCAAACTCCGGACTCCGCAGCGAGCTTTTCGAATATCGTTTGCCATAGAACAGTTCCTGCCACTGCCGAACCATTCCCATATATCCGTTATTCAATATGCAAACCTTAACAGGAAGCTCATATTGAACCGCCGTGCAAAGTTCGTTCATCGTCATATTGAAACTGCTGTCGCCGTCAATATCAATAACCGTCATATCAGGCTTTGCGATTTGCGCACCGATTGCCGCAGGCAACCCGAACCCCATTGTTCCAAGTCCGCCCGACGTAATAAAATGCCTCGGCTGAGTATGTTTATAAAACTGCGCCGTCCACATCTGATGCTGCCCGACACCCGTAACGATTATCGCATTATCTTTCGTCGCTTCCCAAATCTGCTCGATAACATACTGCGGCTTGATATTCGCGCTCTTGTTATCGTATCGCAGCGGATATTTCGATTTCCATTCCGCGATTTTCGCAAACCATTCTTTTCGTTCTTTATATTTTACTTCCTTCGTCAGTTCGCCGAGAATATATTTCGCGTCCCCGACAACAGGAATATGAACATTAACATTTTTACTGATACTGCTCGGGTCAATATCGATATGAATAAACTTCGCATTCGGTGCAAAAGTCTTAATCTTGCCCGTTACTCTGTCATCGAACCGCGAACCAACCGCAATCAGCAAATCGCATTCCTGAACAGCGTAATTCGCATAAGCCGTTCCGTGCATTCCAAGCATATCAAGCGATTCCGCCTGCGTCTGGTCATAAGCCCCAAGTCCCATCAGCGTCATCGTAACCGGCAGATTCGCCTTCTTCGCAAACGTCCGCAATTCTTCCGCCGCATTAGCCGAAATAACTCCGCCGCCGACATAAAGCACCGGCTTTTCAGATTTATTTATTTCTTCCGCCGCCATCGTTATCTGCCGATGATGCCCTTTAACCTGCGGCTTATACCCAGCCAAAGAAATCTCATCAAGAGGTTTAACGTGAGCTTTTGTAACTTCAACATCAACCGGAATATCGATAAGCACTGGCCCCGGCCGACCCGTCTTTGCAATATAAAACGCCTCACGAATCGCCTGTTGCAAATCGTTTACGTCTTTGACAATCATATTATGTTTTGTAATCGGCCGCGTAATACCCGTCGTATCCGCTTCCTGAAACGCGTCATTTCCTATAAGGTCTGTGCGAACCTGCCCCGTCAGCACAACCAGCGGAACAGAATCCATCATCGCGTTTGCGATTCCAGTAACAAGATTGCACGCGCCCGGCCCGCTCGTCGCAACCATAACGCCGACCTTCCCGCTCGCCCGCGCATAACCGTCCGCCATGTGACAGCCGCCCTGCTCGTGCCGTGGAATTATAAAATTGATTGGCGCATCATAAAGTTTATCAAACAGCGGCAATACCACTCCGCCGAGATAACCGAACATCGTTTCGACGCCCTGCTCAATCAGCGTACTGACAACAATTTCAGCGCCTGTTTTAATTGGTAGTGAATCTTGATTTGCCGGGGCGGATTGCCCCTTGGATGTGGAATCTTTCATTTTTGCTCCTTATTCCAGCTAACTGAAGCTTTTTTGGACTTTTCTGAAGTGCCGACCGTTAAGCAACGAGCTATATACCCTTAGGTTTAAAAAACTGCGTTCTAAATTCGCGGTTAAGCGAAGCTGGATAAAAGTTTGCTTAATCGCACAACGCGTTAGTAAAAATACCCAGTGGGTATTAACAGCCTGCCAAATCAGGATTTACGTCCTGCTAACAGCGCCATAATATTTATTTAAGCTGTGATAATAACACCATTTGCCGATTTTGTCAAGTCCGATTGCATATTTCCCAATTTCTAAAATTGGTGGTTTTAAGGAACAATATGGCGTTTTAAACCATGCCTGTTTCGTATATTATATAATGTCTGGATATGGAAGATAATAAACGAATGATAAAATTAATCGCTGTTATTCTCACCTGTACATCAGCTTTGAGCGCTGCAAACTATAACGTTTTTGACCAGTTATATCCCGGCACCCGCAATAATTTCAATGGCAGAGTTGGTTTTTCATTCAGAACTAAAACCCCCTTCGAGATAACAGCTTTAGGCCGCCCCGTTAATCCCGCATATAACGGCGGCGTTTTGCAGGCCGCTCACACGATAGAACTTTTCCGAGTATCTGGCGGCGCTTTAGTCGCTTCAGCAGTCATTAGCAGCAGTTCACCTAAAGATTCGTTTGGCTATGCCTATGAAACATTAGCAGTTCCTGTTACACTCGTTTCCAATACCGAATATATGATTCTTTCCGATGAGACAGCGGGAGACGGCGACCCCTGGCTGGACTTAAGCTTTATAACAGGTTATAGAGACGACCTCATTTCGATTCGTAATCAAATTTATACAGGCACTCATGCCGGTAACATCATGCCGCCCCCTGCCTACGGCAATCTTAATTATTTATATGTGCCCCCGACATTTTACACAACCATTCCTGACCCTACCCCGCCGGTCGTAATGTGGGAGGATTTTTCATTCTCAAGTTCGTTCGATGGCACAAGCCCCCTATGGGCAAGAGCATTTTATCCTGTCAATGCAGATAACGCTCCAATGATGGTTGTCCAGCACGGTTATGAAAGTACCCGAGGTGCCGTAATGTATTCTATGGAAAGAATGGCACGCAATGGATACTTTTGTGTCGCGGTCGATTACCGTGGATGGGATGGCTCCGCCGGAACCCATGACGATGGCGGGCTGGAAATTATGGACATCTACGATGCCATACAGGAAACCAGACGCCGTTACCCAGGTAAAGTTGACCCGAACCTTACATCCATCATTGGCTATTCCAACGGCGGCGGAAATGTTTTCTTTTCCACTATTCGTTTTCCATTCACATTCAGAGCATCAATGGCACTCTTCGGAATACCCGATTACGGCCAATGGGCAACACTCGTTTCAAACTGGCGAGACAAAGTCTATGCAGCCGTAGGCGGAACTCCCGCGCAGGTTCCTGATAAATACTTCGTCAGAAGAGCCGAAGAAGCAGCAACTAATTTAAGTGGTACGCATTTCCATATCGCCTACGACCAGTCTGAATGGATGTGCCCGATTATAATGGATACAGAATTTATAGCCGCTGTCCCGTCACAACAACAAGACAACGTATTTCTCCATGTAAGCAAAACAACAGACACTTACAGATGGACTCACGGCCACAACACCACCGGACACCTCAACGTTATTGAAGATTTATTTATGGCCGATATGAGTAACAACAATCTCAAAACACCAACTATGCCGGCCAATGGAAATCTTGTAGTTTTAGGATTTATAGTAACCCCGAAATTCAAATGTTTTCTCGGCAGCGGCGATGATGCCGCCGCATCCGTCGAATATCATTTCCAGGACGATAGAGCAAGCTTTGATTTTTCTGCTCTGACTTCCGATAACACCCGCACAGGCACATTAATATTAGAACCGAACACCGCTGATTATGACTTGCAGGTATGCATCAACGGCACACAAACTGCCATTATAGAACAGCGGCACAATCTGCAATTTAATTTCCCCATTGAATCATCCGTTGAAATCAGACCCTACACACCAGCCGATATTTCGTGCGATTGCCAAATTAATTTCAAAGATATAGCCTTACTTGCCGAACGCTGGCTTGACCAGTGCAATACCCAAAACCAATGGTGTGATGGAGTAGATGTAAATAAAAGTGAAAGCGTTGAATTTGGCGACTTAAGCATAATTGCGGAAACATGGCTCAAATAATTATCATCCCCAGGGAATTCCACAAATTTTAAATATTAAATATCAAATTTTAAATTTCAATATTTCCCTAAAATACGTCGGCGCTTTACTCTCAAACATCATCTGCTTGCCTGTAACAGGATGCAAAAACGAAATCGACTTCGCGTGCAGCGCAAGCCTGTTAAATCCATCATTTTCTTTTCCGTATTTTCTGTCCCCGACAATTGGATGGCCAATATCGGACAGATGAACGCGAATCTGATTTTTCCTGCCGGTCAATAAATTTATTTCCAATAAACTGAACTGCCCAAATTCTTTAACAACTTTATATTCCGTATGCGATAGTTTCCCTTTTGATGGATCTTTCGTCGAATAAACAACGTACATTTTATTTTCAGCAAGGTATGAACTGATAACCCCTTCCTTCTCTTTCAGATGTCCGTGTACAACCGCCAGATATTTTTTTTCAGTTTTGTCCCACTGCTCCTGCAATTTATCTTTCACATCTTCGCTCTTTGCAAAAATCAAAACCCCCGAAGTCCACTGGTCCAGCCTGTGAACGACAAAAATTTGTTTGCGCGATTTATAATTCCCTTTCCGAACATAATCGGTGAGAATATATTGAGCGGTCTTTGTCTTGTCCGTCGCTGTCTTTACAGTCAGCAGCCCCGCCGGCTTATCAACCACAATAATATCATCATCTTCATAGAGGATTTCCAATCCCCTCGGCAATTTCCATCTTCGCTGCGATTCGCTGCTGTTATTAAACTTTGATTCTGTTTTTTTCATCCTGAAAAGTGTAGCCGAATTCTAATAAATATCAAATCCATTTCCAAAATTCATTCGATACCTAACCGTTACCGTTAGACGTCAGCCGAGAGCATCGTTTTAATCCCGTAGGGGTCACCGCAACCGTATTACCAATCTTCAATTTTCAATCTTTATTCTTAAAGAAACCTGCTATAATCTTGCCATACTGAATAAATCACATTGCGTATAGTTTTAACTTCTTTATCTGCCACAATCAAATCCTTATATTTGTCTTTTGAAATAACTTTCTAATCGGTTATTAACATATCTTTTACCCCATGTTGTTTTTAAATATTTTTCGCGTTTTACGGCATCATTCTGATTTAAACATGCTTCATAATAAACAAGTTTCAAAGGCGTTCTATTTTTGGTAGATTGTACTTCTCCATTATTATGTCTGGCCATCCTGTCTTTTAAATCGTCTGTATATCCGATATAAAAATCTTTGTCTTTTAAAGAAACTAGAATATATACATAATAAAATTGATTCATAACACGTTACCTTGCCATGCAAAATTCGAAAAACTATTTATTGCCTTTTTTCGTCCTGACCTGCCCTGTGAGATGCGAAGTTTACCCTGTGGGATGTCGTTACTATCCCATCAGGGCTATCTCATCGGGGTGAAGCATCATGTGCTGCTTCATTGAAGTTCTTAAAACTACTTCATCAGGGCATCTTAATATTTTACATTCAAATGCGTAAGTTTACCCTGTGAGATTACAATCTTACGATTACTACAAATTTATTGCCCATGCTTGTTTTTGCAATATCTCAAAACGCATCTATTTTTTTATCTCACTGGGGCATTAATATTTATCTTTTTAATTCCCGCCATAACCTGTTCCCGCGCAGGCGGGAAGCGGGAATTTGTAAATTCTTCAATTATTTTTTATCATTGGTCTCTGTCCGGAATATTGTCTCTCTCCAAAATTCTGGCGGTAAAGGCGAACGATGTTTGATGCAAGCAAGAATGTACACTGCTAATGGAGTTCTTTCAGGTATTTTCCAAGGATATTTTTTTCTGGTTTCATCAACAGACTGTTTTATGCTTTCTGACAATGGTAATACCTTTTCCCCCAATCTTTCAAAATTTCCTGTAGTTATCGCAATCCCATCCCAAACTGGCTCTTTTAAAATACGTCCCGACCAATCATCCGGCGGCACCCAACTTTGTAAATCAATTTCATCTTGTGCTATAGTGTGATTATTTTCATCAATCCCTTTGACAATCCTTTTCATATAACGGTTAAGAAGTTCATCACGTTCTGAATCCGGCAAAGAAAAACATAGTTCTAAAATCATCAATAATAAATATGAACTGCTATCTGAGAAATTATAAGGCTTTTTGCCTGTTGCTGCATATTCAGCAACTAAGTCCATTCTGCTGTTAGCTTCTATAAATGGTATCGGTATATTCATCTTTGCCCTTCTCATCAGTAGCCGTCCTTCAAGCTCAGAAAGCCATTCATAAATATCTTTTTTACGGCCTGCCTGAAGAAGAATTGCCCATATAAGAAAAAGCTCTATGTGATTTAGATCTAATAACGGTCTTAAAGCTGCTGGATTTATATTAAGGCATCTAATCAACCAATCTGCGGAGCGTTTAATTGAAAGCTGAAATACTGTTGCAATTTGAATACTTTCTACGTCATTTTTCGCATTAATTTGAAAATCCTGTGGAGCAAGAGTTAATATTCCCAACCGCCCAATATGCCAATATGCAAGATAAGCATCATTAATTGGAGAAATAGCTAAAGTAGTGCCTATTCTTTTGGCTGAAAAAGCGTGTTGAGCCGTCAGCACAGGTTCAATCATTAAAAAATACTTTTCCAATTCAGCTATATATAAACCTTTCCATATCTCGGCAATCAATTTGTTCATTTTTTTTTGCTTTTTATTCGGATTATTTTTATAACATTTCCATAGGGAAAGCATCGCCCATTCAATTAAGTCTATCCATGCTGGATAAAAGTTTTTCACATCTTTTTGATAATGATGAATAATCATTAGCGCTACCGGGATTAATTTCAATTTCCTTTCATCAACAGGATTTTCTAGTACCAAATTCAAGAAATGACGCCATTTTGGTGCTACTAAATTGTCCCATTCGGTAGTACCATATTTGAAATCCTCAACCAAAGAACATACATATCGGAAACTACCCGAAACATGTTGCGGTAATAAATCTGGCGTTAAATGAGCTTGGACTTCTTCAACAATTTTATCAAGATTCCATCTCTCAAATGATAAAGAAACAAAGTCTCCAATTTTTGTTCCGTGAAAATTCGCACATTGTTGGTATAATCTTATTCCATTCTCGTCTTCATCCTTATTATATGCCAATATTACTTTTACCGATTTAATAAAATTTAGACCATATTGTTTAACATCAATTGTTGCTGCCATTCGTAAATCACTGTCAAAATTATGCTTTGTCCAATTTTTATTATTAAGTATTTCATCTTTTAATACGAATACATATAAATCAGTTTTAAGTTCTCCAAGAAAACATGCGTCAACTCCAAACTCCGCTTCTGATTTGGTTTTGGCGACCTTTTTATCTGATTGCCTAAAAAAAGGAAGCCTTACTGGCCTCCAACCTTTGGCAAATGCAAGTTGATAAATCAACCAATCAAATCCAATTTTCAATGTGCCTTTTTCTGCTCTTGTTCTTTCCAACAAACTGCAAATATAGGCAGTTAGAAATCCACGCAAATCATTCTTGTTCATTTCTTACTTCCATAATATTACATGTAGCTTCAAGTTTTCTGATAGCCATACCTTCAGGATCGATTATTTCGACCCTGGGGAATTCCATTGAATGACCAAATCCTTTAAATTCTTCTGCTTGTCCCAATTTTCCGTCTGCCATCGTAACTGCCCATTTTGTCCCATATATTATCTTTATGTTTTTTGCTAAAATTGCAAAAATTGATTTTTCTTTAGCTTCTCTTTCTACTTTATTTGCAAACTCATTCGCCTCTCTTTCAGCAGCCTCTTTGCAACCGGGAAACATAAAAGATATTGCAGGAGAATCTTTTATTAGATTTAAATTTTCAAAATATTTTTTTGCAATTTGGATTATTTCTTTTAATAACTCAGACGGATTTTCTATTTTTTCCCATTTCTCAAGACAGGCTCCCGGAAAATTAATAGCTTGTAATATCATTTCATTTTTGAATTGTTGCTTAAGTTCTAATTTGACATTTCGAAAAGCAGGCTCTAGTGCTAATAAATATTCGGAAGTTTTTTCTGCGATTATTAATGGCTTATGTATTAATTCTAATAGAGCAATTTCCAGTTCTTTTTCCTTTGTTTCAGAAATAATTTTATCAGAAAGAACAATCGATTCAGATTTTTGAAATATAGTTCTGACTATTTCCCTTTTAAATTGGTTGCTTGAAAGAGACCATTTTGTCATTAATTCTTGAATTTGTGATTGACACATTTCTGCTTTTAAATGGTCTAATACATCACTTTTAAATTGAGCAAGCATACCTTTTGGGTTTGTATCCACCAACCGTTCAAGGAGTTCTTCAAACCCTTTGGAATCTTTTTGCAATCGTTCTGTAAGATACATTTCAACGTTATCCCATGTGCCGCGATTGTTTTCTGAAATAGGTTGAATTGCCACAAGTAAATCATCGGTATCTGAAATCTTAATCCCTTCTTTTAGTTTACTTGGCGTGGTAAAAAACCATATTGCAGTGACCAAATGATGTTTAGCCATATCTGGCAATAAACTTGTCGTATTTTTTAGGAACCAGTTCATTGCCAACTTTATAAATTTTTCATCAGCATGATTGCTCTTCATACATCGATAGAGAGTCGCAAATGCTTCACTTATCTCATCTGCTTCACCTTTTAACATTGCATTGAGATTACTTTCAAGTTTCTGAAAAGATAAACCTTCAGTATCTAAGGATATTGGAAGAGATTTAAAATATACTAATCTTTTTTTTATTTCAGTGTTAGTAACTAATTTTTTGTCCAAATTATCAGTAATATTTTTATCAAAGAGTTCTTTTACTGCTTTTAATCGAACAGCACCGAGCAGAAGGGAACCCAAAAACATTCTTAATTCATCCAACTGTTCAGATAAATATATCTCAAAAGCTTCTATTCCAGCCTTAGGAAAATGATAACCATAATTTTTTACACCATTAAAAAAATCATAACTTGCCATATCATCCTTCACTTTATTTGCAAAACGGTAAAACCATTTTGTGGCAAATTTTGCTTCTATTTCCACTTGAGAACAAAATTCAGGAAGGAAGAATATCGCTCTCCATACGCCTCGTCCTTTTTCACTAAACAAAGAATTGAGTAAAGCCTCATGTCCATCCGATGGCATTTTTTCATAAGCTTTTGCCCAAATTTTTCCGCAAAAATTATAAAAGACTGTTTCATAACCTAAATTATGTTGAAAATTATGAAGCAAATCATAAAAATCAGATCCATTAGGAATCTGCTTCGGAAAAAGATTTGAAAAAACGTCCTCGAACTCTGTTTCTGATAAATCGATTATTTCTTTTTCTATTTCGGCTTTATGTTCTTGTTTTAATTTTTGTAATTTTTCATCTTTGGTGTTTATTGCAACTAATTTTGCGATTTCTAAAAGATATTTCATGATATACGCCTTTTATCTCGAACTCTTGTTATCACCCATAATTTTTCCCAAACAATTTATCTCATCATTAATTTTCCAACCGACTTTTCCTGCCCTGTAAGGTTTTCTTTAAAGGTTTTCGACCACCGCAAAATAATTTAAAATCCTTTTTCTTATCCGACAACTGACAACCAATAGCTGATAACTGATAGCTAATAGCTAATAGCTAACTGCTAACTGCTAACTGCTAACTAACCGGGGTCACTATTCACTTTTTACTTTCCACTTTTTACTACTGACTACTAACTACCGTCTACTTTGCTTTAAGACATGGCCTCGTTTAGAGGCAATAATTTCAAAAAGTAAGCTCGGAACAAGATCGCTTGAGTAGAGTTTATTTTTGAAATTATTCTGTCCCGATTTTCGGGACGCCTTAAAGCAATTAACTCTGTGGCCTCTGTGTTCTCTGTGGCAAACATCAACAGTGTAAATCAGCGTCATCTGCGAAATCAGCGTTTAAAAAAAATCTTCGTGGTCCTTCATCGCTTCGTGGTGCAAATTCGTTCGTAGAGCCTGCCCTCGACCGCGATCTCGGTGGTGAATTTTTCCGTTTTTCTTTGCCTCCTTAAAAAATAGTCTCGGCTTTTGCCGAATCCAAAGTTTTACACTTTAAGTTTTAAGTTTCTTCTTTGCTGCTTCCTCATCGCAGCTAAAATTATATCCTTCATTTCCACCAATCTCAACCGATAAAAAAAATCTTCTTTCACACACCCTTGCGCAATCAGTAACGAAAACATCCAAATTGCGTCAAAAGTAGAGCCTTGTCTATCCTATATAGCCTGAAATTCCGTGGTTTTTCGCTCGCTTTTTATCGCTTTTTAATCACTTTTCCCCGCTTTTTTTACGCTTTTTTTTCGGCTTTTTTAGCACTTTCGTGCGCACTTGTGTTGCAAACTTGCGCAGAAATGAAAAATCGCTCGCAAGTCCTTTATTTTTTGGTGGTGTTCTTAAAGATGTCGAATTTTGCGAGTTTGTATTTGGCGAGGATGTATTGGAGCATTGTGTAAAGTGTTAGCAGGCCGTATCTTATGCTTCTTGGTAGGTTGATGCTGGAGGCCTCTTTGAAGTATCGGCAAGGAACGGGGGCATCGGCGATTTTGAAACCGAAATACGCCGCTTGCGCCAAAAATTGAGTATCGAACACAAAGTCATCTGAATTAAGGAGATATGGAATTTTTTCTAAAACTTCTCTTTTGTAAACCCTGAATCCGCTATGGAAATCGCCTAAATTCTGGCCTAAAATGAAATTTTCTGTAATCGTTAACATCCTGTTAAATAAGTACTTATACAACGGCATACCCGATTTGAGCGTTTCAGAGCGGCTTCTGATTCTGCTGCCAAGCATTACATCGCAAACCCCTGTCGTTAAAAAACCTATGAAATACGGAATCAGTCTGCCATCGTACTGATAATCAGGGTGGAGCATAACAATAATATCGGCTCCTCTTTCGAGCGCAGCCTTGTAACAGGTTTTTTGATTGCCGCCATAACCCTTGTTATGGTCGTGCTTTATGACAGTCAGTCCCAGTCTTTCAGCGATCTCGACGGTGTTGTCTTTACTGCAATCGTCAACTAAAATTATGTCTTTATGGAACACTTCCGGGATGTCTTTTAATGTGGCTTCCAAAGTTGAAGCGGCATTGTAGGCCGGCATTACGATTACAGTTTTTAAGTTATTATAAGTTATTTGTGGCAAGAAGGTTATAATCCTTATTTAACCGCGACAACTTCCTTTATTTCGGGAATTCTTTGTTTCATAAGACGTTCAACGCCCATTTTCAGGGTCATGGCAGCGCCGGGGCAACCTTTGCAGGCGCCTTGCAGGCGAACCTTAACTGTATTGTCAGCCGTAACTTCCACCAATTCTATATCGCCGCCGTCATTTTGCAGCATCGGCCTGATGCCGTTAATTACCTCTATCACCTTGTCATTAAGGGACTTATCGCCTTGGCAATTACAATGTTCACACATATTTAACTCCTGATTTAATAATAAATTAAAACCAAAATTATACCATTTTAAATATTTTACTCTACATAATTTACGCCGGAAGCTCAAAAACGACGCAATTTTTTTCCTGCGCAAATTTATCGAAAACGCGGTTTTTAACTCAAAAATGAGGACGAAAATGAAAAGCAAAAGTAAAGCAAAATCCACGTAAATAAAGGACTTACGGCTATTTTAAAAAATGCAACTCCTTAGTTATCATAAAGTTAAAACGAATTTGCAAAAAATGAGAAATTTGCAAAAAAATCGAATGATTTTGAATAAAAATTGAAAAAAATGGTATGAAAAGCATATCAAAATACGCCCTTTTCTATCCCTATTAAGGGTCTTTAATTGTCTAAAATGTGTTTTAAAAAATTGATTTAATATTCCTAATTATACGTATATAATATTTTTAATTATAGAGAGAAAAAATGAGAAAACAGATTTCAATTGCATCGCTTTTAATTTCGATGTTCCTGATCATCACGCATTTATTTCCAAATTACTGCGAGGCAGAAGAGAATAAAAATGTTATAGCGGTTGTGATGGATAAGGAAATTTTTGCACGTGACATAGAGCCAAACGCAACGGTAATTGAACAAAATAAAAACTCAATGACTCCTGAAAAATACAATCAGTGGCTTAAGCAATATAAAGAATCCAATTTAAGAATGCTCATATTCTCGCCATTACTCGAAGAATACGCAAAATCAAATAACCTCGAAGCAACTGATAAAGAAATAGAAGATTTCTCAGCGAGAATGGAACGCACGATGGCAAAAGAAAAAATCAAATGGAAGCTGCAACGATCTAAATATTTAGAAGAATTTGAAAATCCCGATACAAACACTATTAGGAAAAATGAACTTGAGAAGATTATAAAAAGTTTTAATAACCTTATAGAAATACTTTTGCATGATCCAAATCAGAATAAATCGCTAATCGAACTGCGAAAAAGATTAATAAAAAACTGGAAAATAAATAAATCACTTTTTGACAAATACGGCGGGCGAGTGGCATTTAGTCAGGCAGGACCAGTACCATTGGATGCTTATAATTTTTTTTTGCAGGAACAGGAAAAGCAGGGCCACTTTGTATTTAAGGAAAAACCATTTGCTGAGATGTTTTGGAGTAATTTTTTAGCCGATCACAAATGCAACTTTTATTATGACGCAAACGAGGCTAACAATATTATGAAAACGCCGTGGTGGCTAAAGGACAATTCAAAAGATACCGGCAAAGAGGAAGTTCAAACAGTGCGATGGATTAATGAAATGACAGGTGAGGAGATTTTTAATATTAACGATATTGTGCGGTTCGACTGGAGCAAACAAATTTTCGAACTGACATTCGCAAAGGCAATAGAATTTAAAACCCAATCGAAAAGTCTGGCGACTCGATTCATTGTTAAAAAAGGCGAAGATATTTTATATCCCGGATTTTTGACCATCGCAGTATCCTCCATAAATTATAATGGACGACCTTATATTATGATAGACAGAGAAATCCTGACAGAAGGAGTAAAGCCGCCATTATTCCAAATCGATAAAGCACATTCGGTGCCGGGTGAAAATATTATTGATTTGAGGTTTTCTGAAAAACTTAGAAAAGCACTGGAAAAAACAGGAAAGCTGGCAATAATAGATACTAACAGCAGCAATTACACATGGATGCAGGAGTATATGGAATTTATAATAACGAAAAATTCGGAAAATTGAGATTGCCACAGCCTTCGGCCTCGCAATGACAAAAATTGCTTCTGAATATTGGAGTTTGAGATTTAATATTGAAAGGTTATGGAGAGATAACGATGGAAAGTAAAAAAGCATTTTTTAAAAATTCAAAGTCTGAGATTGCTTTGTCGCTCTGCGTTTCCAACGCAAAGCTTCGCGCAATGACAATATTGGCGGCTGTTTTGATTTTTCCGGCGGTAATTTGCTATGGAGTAAATGACTATAATAGTCCAAAGCAAAGGAGAAGACTGGAACTGCCGCAGGCAGCTAATCAGGTATTCGTCACATTTCAAAAAGCATTAAAAGACTGCAACTGGAATGGTGCGTTGGGATATTGCAGTGAAAAAGTTAAAAGCAAAGCAGGCGATTATAATTCCGCTGAAGAGTTTTTTGATGATGTTGTGCCGGTTGAAAAGATTACAGAACTGAAAGCATTCAAACTGTCCGGAAGCAGCGGCCGAGATGAAAATATCCGCTACCGATGCGAGATAGATATAAAAGATCCTAATTACAAATGGCCGGTAGATTGGGTTTTGGAAGTTTGCAGGAAAGGTGAGAGATGGGAGATCGAGTTTCCAACAAAACCGCTGAATATATGGCTCAAGCACGCAGTTCTTACAAGTAAAGTAATAAACAGCGAACTCAAAACAGATACAGAGAAATGCAAAATCGGGTATGAGTACATATTAACTCCTCTTGCAGAGAAATTCACCATTGGCAAAGCGATGCCGTTTCGAATTGAAATGAAAAATATCAGTAATGAATCACTGCCGTACACAAAGAAAAATGTAACGGTTCATAATCCGATGATAATAACAGGACCGGATGGCGAAAAGGTTGAATACCTTGCGGGTCCATGTTCTATTGTGGTAACAACTGAATTCACTGAACCGAATGAAACCGTTATTCTGGCGGAGAGTTTTGATGTCGGCGCAGATTATCATATCGTAAAGCCGGACAAATACAGTTTTCAGTTCAGAGGCGATTACGGAGTAAATTCCAACACAGTAGAAATTGAGGTTGCCAGCGGAGAATTGTCAGCTATAGAAATAATTACAGAAAAACTTAAACCGATTGTTCCTAAAGACTGGATTTTATCAAGGTCAAATATTAACGACATAGATGATTTAGATATGAGGGCAGAAAAAGGAATTTCTATAGGGATGATGAAAAAAGGTTTTATAAAGAATCCAAAAGGAAGTGTCGGGATATTTATGCTGGTTAATCCATCAGAAGATTTCCTGCAAAAGATGAATCGAGAGTTAGAATTGTGGGGAGACTCGGAATGGGGGCCGGTGTATTTTCAAACCTCCAACGCAGAAGAGCATTGGCCGGAGTATAAACGGCAGATTAAGGAAGCGATGGGAATCAGATAGATTGAAAATTTAAAATAGAAAATAGAAAATTTTTAGAAATCCCCTGCCACAGGTGCAGGGGCTAATCGCCACATTTGTTGATACATTATTTTATCAATTCGGACAATGGACGGAGGCGGTAGAGATTAATATAGCTTCGCTGGTTTACTCTGAACTGAGTAATGAATTTATACGGGCCGATGTCGCGGGCGGCGGCTAAAGGGGCGATGTTTTCCATTTTCCATGACTTATAGTAAAAATTGCTCGGAATCAGGCCGACACGGGAATCCCAGGCGACGTAGGTTATATTTCTTTCATAGCACTGCCTGATAAATTCTTCGGGGGAGTTGGCATCGAAAGTATTTGTGTGAATGAAATTGTCCTTGAACTGCGGGGCCATAATCGTAAGGATAATCGGAACTGTGGTTACGAGTTTTTCATCCGGCTTTGCGTTCTGGATGTACCAATCAGTAAGATACTTGAACTCGATATCACGGGTTCCGTTGCCGACGACGCCTGCGATAACGAATTGATTCGAAACAATAATCAGAATCATTAAAGAGAAAACAACTATCCTGGTGAAGATAAATTTTCGATACACAAATATATTAGCGGCGAGAGCAAGGATGGTTACTAAAATCGCGACAAATGGCAGTGAAACGCTTGCGGTGCTCATAGGTTTAAGCTGCGGGAAATAACCACATAAATTAAGCGTCCATATAAACGCAGTTATAAATAAAAGCAACTGCGCAATGACAACCGCAGGTTTCGGCAATTTGTTTTTAATCAGGTTCCAGAAACTAATAATACCATAAATTCCAATCAGCATAACGATGGCGAATACGGTGGCGTAATACCTGTGAATCGGATATGGATATTTGGCGTGAGAAATAAAATACGGGACAAAGAAAATGAGCAGAACGAGGATTTTCCATTGTTTTTTTATAAGGCCATAGATTGAGCCAAAGAATAAGGCAATTGCGACGAAAACCTGAGTAAAAATTATGACTGCGGAGGAAAAGGATTCTGAGGCTCTCGGCGAGGACTGAAGAAGCGGGTAAAAGCCTGTTTCCCATAAGACTTTTGCGTTTTTTATAAAGCCGGTGCTTTTGTCGGCGCCGCCGGTGAACTGGTTTATGTAATCTTTGGAAAAAATGCTGAGATAGTGAGTTCCGCCAACGTTGCTGGTTAAAATTGTGCCAAGCATCCAAAGCGCGAGCGGAATTGAAGCTAATGCGGCATAGACGAAAGACATAACGCGTTCTTTTTTATTTTTGCCTTCAATCATATCGAGGATGAACATACCTGCGATGAGAGCGGCGCATTCGTAGCGAACCATTGTCGCGAGCGAGGCGAGGAGGTATGCCCATTTTGAGCGAATGAAAATTAAATAAAATGTAACCCAGACGAAAAAGAGCATTGGAGTTTCGGCGATTGATTCGGTGAGGAGCTGGAGTCCGAAGGGATTTATGATAGCGATAATCGCAAACCAAACGGCATGCAGACCGATGAGTTTTCTTGCGGTGAGCCAAAGGAAGATTACGGTTAGAGTGTGGGAGACGGAATTGAGGAGCCAGCCGCCCTGTAGTTCGGGGTAGCCACCGCCGGTAATTTTGCCGAAAAGGACCTGGAGCATTCCGGTGAGGGGGACGCGTTTGTAATCGCTGGGCATTTGCAATGATAATATTTCTCTGCCGACGCCGGCGAAACAATGGAAATCAAAATGCGGGACGGGCTGGTGACCCCAGTATATTATAGATTGGTAAATGCCGAAGGCGAGGAGGATGACGAAAATAAAGATGTCGAATTTTCTTTCAATGGAAAGATTTTGCAGAGTTTGAAAGCTGTGTGGTGTAATCGAAAATTTTTTACCCCCTCCATTACTGTCGGGGCTCTGTTTTTTTTCCGCAGTCGCAAGACAGGGTTGGATTGTTAATGATTTATCAGGTTTTTGATTTTTTCTTTTGTGGGACATTCGATAACACCTTTTTCTGTAATTATTGCTGTGATGTTTTCCGCAGGAGTTACGTCGAAAGCAGGATTATACACATTTATGCCTTTTGGTGCAGACATAAAATTCATAAAGTTCGAAACTTCATCGGCGGCTCTTTGCTCGATTGGTATATCATTGCCGGTTTGAATTTGCAAATCGAAGGTGCTGGATGGAGCGGCGATGTAGAACGGGATGTTGTGGAATTTGGCGAGGACGCTCAGAGAATATGTTCCGATTTTGTTTGCGGTGTCGCCGTTGGAGGCGATTCGGTCGGCGCCGACGAAAATCGCGTTTATTTTTTTATCCTTCATCAATGCGCCGGCCATATTGTCGCAGATTACGGTTACATCGATGGAGGCCTGTTTGAGTTCCCATGCGGTGAGGCGTGCGCCCTGCAGGAGCGGTCTTGTCTCGTCGGCATAGACTTTGAATTTTTTGCCGTTCTTTTGAGCTTCGAACATCGGAGCAAGGGCTGTGCCGATTCCTGCGGTCGCAAGAGCGCCTGCATTGCAGTGGGTGAGAATCGCGGAATTATCGAGGATGAATTTTTCGCCGTTGATTCCGATTTTGCGGCACATCTCCACGTCTTCATCGTAAATTTTTTGAGCTTCTATTAACAGGCATTTTTGCAAAATATCAATTTCAGCAACTTCGTTTAGTTTTTTCTTCATTCTTTCCAAGGCCCAAAATAAATTTACGGCGGTCGGGCGTGATGAAGCTAAATAATTTATTTTCTGTTCGATGAGTTTGAGGGCATCGGTGAGTTTCAATTTTTTTGTTTCCTGCGCGGCGAGGCAAACGCCAAATGCGGCGGCAACGCCGATTGCGGGTGCGCCTCTAACAGCGAGAGTTTTTATCGAATTGTATAACTGCTCAACGGTTCTGCAACGGATGGTTGTAAACTCTGCGGGGAGTTTTCGCTGGTCTGTCAGTTCGAGGCAGCCATCAATATCGCCAATCCATTGTAGAGTATTAAAAGTTTTCAAATTTTAATCCTATAAAAACATGAGACAACCCCCGGTAAAACCGGGGGCTAAACATTTAAATGTTCTTTAAGATATTTCGCGGTGTAGCTTCGCTCGACTTTTATAATTTCCTCGGGCGAACCTGCGGCGATTACCCGGCCGCCAGCCTGGCCGCCTTCGGGGCCGAGGTCTATAATATAATCTGCAAGTTTGATTACATCAAGATTGTGCTCGATGACGATTACGGTGTTGCCGAGGTCGCATAATCTTTGCAGAACATTGAGCAGATTATGGATGTCGGCGAAATGAAGGCCTGTGGTCGGTTCGTCGAGCAGATAGAGCGTGTGGCCGGTTGAAGTTTTGCCGAGTTCGGAAGAGAGTTTGACACGCTGGGCTTCGCCGCCGGAGAGAGTCGTTGAAGATTGGCCGAGCTGCATATAACCAAGGCCGACATCGTTTAGCGTTTTCAGCAGGCGGACAACTTTCGGGAAGTTCGCAAAAAATTTCAGAGCCTCTTCGACACGCATATCGAGGACATCGGCAATGTTTTTGCCTTTGTATGTTATTTCGAGTGTCTGCGGATTATATTTTTTTCCTTTGCATTCCTGACAGATGACGTAAACATCGGGGAGGAAGTGCATTTCGATTTTTTTCGTGCCCTGACCCTGGCAGTGTTCGCAACGGCCTCCTTTGATGTTGAAGCTGAAACGGCCGGCGTTGTAGCCGCGGATTCGGGCTTCACGAGTTTTTGCGAATAGCTGGCGGATTAAATCGAAGACGCCGGTGTATGTAACTGGATTGCTTCGCGGAGTTTTGCCGATTGGGGACTGGTCGATTTCGATAACTTTATCGACGAGACTTGTGCCAAGGATATTTTTATGTTTGCCGGGCTTTGCGCCTGTGTAATAAAGTTTTCGCCAAATGCCTTTGAGCAGAATATCTGTAACGAGCGTGCTTTTACCTGAGCCGGAGACGCCTGTTACGCAGGTGAAAACGCCGAGAGGAAACTTTACATCGATATTTTTTAAATTGTTTTCGCAAGCGCCTTTGACTTCGATGCATTGATTCATTCGGACTTTGCGTCTTCTGGTAGGGACTTCGATTTTTGTTCTGCCGGAAAGATAATCGCCTGTGAGAGAACGGGGAGCATCGTAAATATCCTGCAATGAGCCGGCAGCGATGACTTCGCCGCCGTGGTCGCCTGCGCCTGGGCCGATATCGATAACATAATCAGCGCTTTTGATAACATCTTCATCGTGCTCTACGACTACAACGGTATTGCCGATTTCGGTGAGACGTCTTAGAATTCCAAGCAGTCTATCGTTGTCGCGACGGTGCAGGCCAATCGTCGGTTCGTCGAGGACATAACAGCAGCCGACGAGACCGCTGCCGACTTGTGTTGCGAGGCGGATACGTTGGGCTTCGCCGCCGCTTAAAGTTGCGCTTGTTCGGTCGAGTGTGATATAACCCAAGCCGACATCGACGAGGAATTTCAGTCTTGCTTTTATTTCTTTTAATGGGCCGACAGCGATGAGAGCCTGTTCGCCCTTCAATACAAGAGTTTCGAAAAATTTCTGGGCTTCCTCGACACTCATACCGGTAACTGCACTGATGTTTTTGCCGCCAACGGTTACAGCGACGGCTTCTTTACGCAGTCTTGTTCCGCGGCAGGTTCTGCAAGGCTGCTCTGATAAATAACCATGCAGACGTGCCTTGACGTATTCGCTGGTTGTGTTTTCCCATCTTCTGTTGAGGTTTGGAATTACGCCTTCGAAATACGTTCCGTATTTTTTCTCATCCTGTTCGTTTGTGCCTCGCATCAGGACTCTTTTTATATCTGTCGGGATTTTGGAGAAAGGAGTCTGGCGGCTGATTTCGAAATCCTCACAGAATTTCATAATCATAGCGCTGTAATAGATGTTCATTCTCTTTCCGCCTTTTCGCCAGGCGTCAATCGCACCGTTTTCAAGAGTAAGATTTTTGTCTGGTACGATTAGGTCTTCGTCAAATTCGAGAATCTGGCCTAAGCCATCGCAACTTGGGCAGGCGCCGTAAGGACTGTTAAAACTGAAGAGACGCGGTGAAAGCTCTTCGAGGGACGATTGAGGATGCTCATCGCAGGCGAATTTTTCACTGAAAAGCAAATCCTTCCAACCGCCGTTACCGCCGTTCTGTTTGCCTTCTGAAGGCTGCTGTACCATAACAAACACAAGGCCTTCGCCAAGTTTGAGAGCCGCTTCAATAGAATCGGCAAGGCGGACGCGAATGGTATCCTTTATTATTAATCTATCAACGACCGCGGCGATGTCGTGCTTTTTATTTTTATCGAGCTTTGGAATACTTTTTACGTCATAAATTGTGCCGTCGAGGCGGACACGGACGAAACCTTCGCTTTGAATTTTGCCGAAGATTTCACGATGCTCGCCCTTCTGGCCGCGAATCAGCGGCGCACAAATCTGAATCTTGGTATCCTGCGGCAGCGACATAATATTATCAACAATCTGAGTAGCGTGCTGACTTGAGATTTCCTTGCCGCAGACCCAGCAATGCGGAGTACCCGCCCTTGCGTAAAGGACGCGGCAGTAATCGTAAATTTCGGTCGTTGTCGCAACGGTCGAACGCGGATTGCTTGATGCGCTTCGCTGTTCGATGGCAATTGTCGGAGGCAAACCCTCGATATGTTCAACATCGGGCTTTTGCATTTGTTCGAGAAACTGACGGGCATAGGCGCTTAAGGATTCGACATATTTTCGCTGGCCTTCGGCGTAAATCGTATCGAATGCGAGCGAACTTTTGCCGGAACCGCTGATGCCTGTAATAACGACAAATTTGTCGCGAGGAATCTCGACGTTTATGTTCTTTAAGTTGTGCTGGCAAGCACCAATAATTTTTATGGATTTATTCATATTTACAAAATAGCCACTAAGGCACAAAGACACGAATAATTACAATTTATAATTTACCCCTCCATTCCTACTTCGCTAAAGCTACGAAGGACAAGTACTGTCGGGGCTCTGATACTATACGTATCTGACCAGAGAAATCGGGCAATAAACCAATTTGGCTATTGTACCAAAAAATAAAAAGAATTAAAATATAAAATTAAAGCACTTTCCATACGAAACATTGAGATTGCCACGGATGTCTGCGGATAGCCTCGCAATGACGTTTTTTAAAGGTAAAATTGAAGATACATAATTTACACAATTGGAACCTGACTCCAAAAGAGGCCATCGCTCTGCAAAAAGAACTCGCAGTCAAAGTTCTATATCGCAAATTCGACAAAAAAATAGAAACAATCGCCGGGCTTGACTGCGCTTTTACCAAAGATAAAAAAAATGTCATCGCCTGCATAATCGTTCTCTCGAGGGTAAACTTCGAGATTATCGAAGCCGCTTACGAGGTTCTTCCAGTTACATTTCCATATATACCGGGGCTTTTATCATTTCGCGAAGCGCCGGCCTGTCTTGCGGCGGCGAAAAAACTTAAAATAGTTCCTGACACCATTATTGTTGATGGACAGGGAACCGCACATCAGCGAAGGTTCGGTATTGCCTGCCATCTCGGTCTTTTTTTAGATATACCAACTATCGGCTGCGCAAAAAGCCGATTAATCGGCGATTTTAATACTCCCGCCAGACAAAAAGGTTCGGTCAGTCCGCTTACAGATAAAGGAGAAATAATCGGCTCAGTTGTTCGAACACGCGATAACGTAAACCCCGTTTTCGTTTCGGTCGGGCATAAATGCAGGCTTGAAGATGCGATAAGAATAGTACTTGAATGCTGCATTAAATACAGGATACCTGAGCCGAGCAGGATTGCACATCAAACCGTAACCAAGATCAAGAATCGCTAAGCAAGAAACGACTCCTGACACCGTTTTTTTCTCGTTTATTTGTTAAAAAATAGCGATAATAGCAGGATAGTGCTAAAAATCAAATTAATAGATTAAGCATTTGCATTTCTAAAAGCATATAATCTCCAATGTACTTAGGGTGAAGTAAACATTTCTAAATGGATTTGAACTTTGAAAATACTAACGACAGGAATACAAATATGAAGAATTCGCTGACAAAAAGAAAAACGCTGGCAGTAATGACGGCAGAAGCATACGCACAAAATAAAAGACTGGCTGCTCCGCTGGTAGGATTTCCGGGCTGCGATTTATTGAATATGTCTATTAAGGTCGCACAGCAAAATTACGGGATGCACTATAACTGCATCGAAGCACTGGTGAACAGATTGAAACCTGATGCGGCGTTTATGATGATGGACCTTTCAGTTGAGGCAAATGCACTGGGGCTGCCGGTGAGATTTCCAACACACGAATCGAGCACGGTCGAACATCATCCCATCAATACAGTAGATGATCTCGATTATCTTCGGCAGATAAATATTCTTCAGGATGCGAGAATTCAATCGTATATCAAAACGATAGAAATGATGAAACTCGGACTGCCTGATAATGTTCTTGTCGGCGCTTATGTAATCGGGCCGGTAACACTGGCGGGACTGCTTGAAGGAGCACAGCAGGTGGCGTTCGATTCAATTCTTGAGCCGGAAAAACTCGATGAGTTTTGCAGGTTCAGCACTTCAATAATAATGGAATATGCTCGTTCGCTGGTCAACGCGGGGGCTGATGTTCTCTGCATTCTCGAACCGACGGGAGTAATTCTCGGGCCTGAGCAGTTCGATCGATTCAGCGGACATTATGTAAATCATATTCTGCAAAGCTATAAATACGCGGGCGTAGATACGATTTATCATATCTGCGGAAATACAATGCACCTGATAAACGGAATGGTTAAAAGCGGCGTCGGAGCAATCAGTATAGATTCTCCGGAAACCGGATTCGATATCGTAAAAGCACTCGAGCAGGTTCCTCAAAAAGTCGTGGTAATTGGAAATGTAAATCCGACAAAGGTAATGAAAGACGGAACACCTGAAGAGGTCGCGAAAGAAACGAAAGATTTACTCGAAAAAACGGCTAAGTATCCGAATTTCCTTCTGAGTACCGGATGCGATCTGCCGCCGGGAACGCCGCTGAAAAATATGCAGGTATTTATGGAAACAGCACGCAAATTTAAGATTTAAAATTGAAGATTGAAAATTTAAATGCTGGTTGGGGGTTACCATTGCGATTGTACAGATCGTTATTTCTGACGTTTTACGCTTTATGAAACGAGCAGCGTAACCGATAAACACGGAACGGTTATTCCCATTTGTGTTCTTTGACGTACTTGAGAATTGCCTCAGCGCATTTTAATGCGGCAAGACCTTCCTCGGCTGTTACTTCAGGACGTTTCGACCTGTCGGCGACAGCGGCTAAAAACGATTCCTGCTCGACACGAAGCGGCTCTCTATCGTCGATATCAAGCTGCTCAATGTGAAGTAAATCAGGCCAATTGACTCCGGTGAAATCGAAATTGCCGAGGGCCTGCTTTTCCTTGACCCATTTGACAACATCAACATTGGGGTCTGTCTTTATAACAATGCCTTCCTTTTTAAGAAAGTCGAGACTTAAATAAGCCTGCCTGCTGAAGACACGGATTTTTCTTACGGTCTTAAGCGCCAGTCTCGAAGCGGTTACGTTGGCGACGCAGCCGTTTTCAAAAAATATTCGAGCATTGCAGATATCCTCTGCATCTGCAATTACGTTTACGCCAAAGGCATCGACGTTTTTAACGGGACTTTGAGCCAGCGCGAGAATAATATCGATATCGTGAATCATTACATCGAGCACAACACCAATATCTGTAGAACGGAAAGAGTATGGGCTGATTCTTGTTGCCTCAATAAACTTGGGTTCAATTTTGAGTCTCTTCATCGCCTGGACAACGGGATTACATCTTTCGGAATGGCCGACGGCGACGACTGTATCATATTGCTTTGCAAGGGCTACAATTTTTTCGCCCTGCTCTGAACTTGCTGCAAGTGGTTTTTCAATCAGTACCGCAATTTTATTTTTTATCAAAAGCTCCGCAAGCTCGAGATGGCTTTTTGTCGGAGCGGAAATTGTAACGGCATCAACTTTGCCGATGAGTTCTTTTGGGTCAGTGAAAGCCTGGCATTTAAATTCCTTCGCAAGTTTTTTGGCTTTATCCTGCTGGACATCGACAATGGCTGTCAGACTGCTTTCGGGCAGCTTACTGAGAACCTTGGCGTGGATTTGTCCCATCTTTCCTGCGCCGACGACTGCTGTTCTGATTTTTTCCATATTATCCTTTTACCCGCTCCATTCCTACTTCGCTAAAGCTACGAAGGACAAGTACTGTCGCGGCTCTGAAACCCGTGTAATTATTAATGTCCTTTTCGACGCAATGATTCGAGGTAGCGGCCGTAACGGTGCTCGCCGCTTCTGATAATTATATCTATCATTGCTTTAACGTTTTCATCTATGCCGTTTTCGGAAGCCAGAGTTTTTGCGTTTTCGAGAAGAGGTGTTTTGCTCTTGTATAAAAATCTAAACGCCTGATTAACGGCTTTCTGCTGGTCTTCATTCAGGCCTGCGCGAACCAGACCTCTTTTGTTAATCAATCTGACTTCAGGAGGATAATGGCCGCTGACAATAACGAAAGGAGGAATATCGTGATTAATGCCTGCCATAGCAGCGGCATAACACCACTTGCCAAGAGTCGTGAACTGCTGCACCATAACTCCACCGCTGAGCCAGACGCCGGTTTCGATTTTGCAGTGCCCGCTTATCTGAGTCGCATTGCTTAAAACGGTTTTGTCTTCAACAATGCAGTCGTGCCCGATATGCACTCCGACCATAATTAAATTATTATTGCCGATAATCGTTTTGCTGTCTGTATATATGCTCGGATGAATCGTAACAAATTCACGAATTATATTATTATTGCCAATTTCAAGTGCGCCCATAACCGTGTCTGGAGTAGCGCCAAGCATTTGGGGATTTCTGCCAATAACACAGTTTGGATAAAAAATATTCTTTTCGCCGATTTTGATATTTTTACCGATAACAACATTTGCATCGAGAATACAGCCTGCACCTATATGTGCGCCGGTGTCGATGTAGCAATTGGGGCCAATCACAACATCATTACCAATTTGTGCACTTGCTTCAATTACCGCTGTCGGATGAATTTTTGTCATTTCAATTTATTCCTGAAAAAAAATCTGATACAGATTTACACGGTCTTTTCAGACACGGATTTACACTGATTAACACTGTTAATTTAAACAGTCTCGTCATCAACGAGTATAAATTTAATTTCGGCTTCAACGGCTTTGGCGTCACCAACCAAAGCTTCACATTTACAAACGGCAGTTTTGCTTCTGACCCTGACGGTTTCAGAAACGAGAATCAACTGGTCGCCGGGGACGACTGTTTTTCTGAGTTTTACATGGTCCATACCGAGTAAAAGAGCAAGTTTACCGGTGTGTTCGAGCTTTTGCGCGAAAAGCAAACCGGAGACCTGCGCGAGGGCTTCGAGAATTAAAACGCCGGGCATTATCGGGGTTCCGGGGAAATGTCCCTGGAAAAATATTTCGTTAAACGTTACGTTTTTAACACCTTTGATCGATCTGTCGCCGTCGATTTCGATAATTTTATCGACGAGCAGAAACGGGTAGCGATGCGGCAGAATTTTTTGAATCCTGCGAATATCGAGAAGAGCATCGGTTCCGGCTTTTGTAATTCTGTCCTGCTGCTCGGCCTGCTGAACGAGTTTTTTGGCGAGCATTTGATTTAGATTGTGTCCGCTTTTATACGCAACGATTCGGCCGGAAATTCTTCTGCCGACAAGAGCGATATCGCCAATCAAATCGACAATCTTATGGCGAACGCATTCATCGGGGAATCTGAAACTGTTTTTAATCGGGCCATCAGAACTGATAACGAGTATGTCTTTCGGGCTTAAATGCGTGCCAATGCCGTGAGATTGGAATTGTCTTGCTTCGGCTTCGAGCAGAAATGTTCTTGCGGGCGCGAGATTGACTTCGAAATAATCGGTAGTCAGCGAACAGCTTAACATCTGCCTGCCGATGCCGGTGTGTTTTGTATAATCCAAATCGTAAGTAATCTGCAAACCTTCTGAAGATGAAGGCAGAGCATATATCGCCGCATCGCCATCGGAAATGGTAACCGGCTCAGTGATTGTCATTTCTTTTTTGGGTTTGGTCTGTTCTATAGAGCCGCATTTTTTCAGAGCTTTGAAATATTCGCCTGGGCCGCCGTCGAAGCCGGGCATTTCAGGGCCTTCAACTTCGATAATTATATTATCGATTTCAAGAGCGTTAATAGCGGCCATACAATGCTCGATGGTTTCAATTGCTGCATCACCGCGAATGAGAGCGGTTCTTCTGCTTCTCTGGCCGATGTTTTTTGTATTGGCTTCGATGCGGACCGGCTCGGGCATATCACGCCGAACAAAAACAATGCCTCCGTCAACCTCCGCGGGTTTGAAAAGAACTTTCGCGTCCTGGCCGCCAAACATTCCCTTTCCGGCGAGTCTGACTTCGTTAGCTATTGTTTTTTGCGGCTTCATCCCGCACCTATATTATTAAAATTATCCATTATACGTGTTATCATCCATATTCTAAATTTCGCACCTTTTGGCAAAGAACCAAATGCTATAAGGTGCGGGATTCAAGCTGCTGCACTTTCTTTAACAACTGTTTCAACTGTTTGCTCATCTCTGGCAACTTCTGCGTCATAATCAGATGCCTAAAAAATTCTTTGCTGTCAATCGCAGGCGAACCAACGATCTGCTGATTGGGTGCGATATCACTAATAACGCCTGCCTGAGCACCAATCTGCGTCATATCGCCAATGTTTATATGGTCTTTTAGACCGACCTGGCCGGCGAGAACGACACCGTTGCCGAGCTTACTGCTGCCGGAGATGCCGACCTGTGCGGCAATCAGACAGCATTTACCTGTTACAACATTATGTGCTATCTGAACGAGATTGTCTATCTTTGTTCCGGCACCAATAACGGTATTCCCGAATTTCGCCCTGTCAACACAAGTGTTGGCACCGATTTCAACGCAATCTTCTATAATCACTCCACCGATATGCGGAATGAGCCTATGCTGACCGTCGATAAAATAATAGCCGAAACCGGTCGCACCAATAGTCGAGTTTGCGTATATAAAACAGTAATTTCCAATGGTACAGTTGTGATAAACAACAACGTTATCATCGAGTTTGCAATTTGTACCGATTGTAGTGTCCTGGCCAATTTTGCAGCCTGCACCTATAACTGTTCCTGCTCCGATTTTAACACCTTTTCTAATATAAGCAAGCGGACCGATTGAAGCGGTTGGGTCAATGGAAGCGCCTTCGTCGATTACAGCGGATTTGTGAATTCCGGGCTGAGATTTTTCAAGCGGCGGCATAAACTGCTTCAAAGTTTCAATCAGTGCACGCTCGACATTATCGACTACAAGCAGCGGAACAGGCGATTGGACCTGTTTTTTCACAATCACCGCGGCGGCTTTGCAGCTTCCGATTTGCTCGAGCAATTTCTCATTGGCCGCGAAAGTAATCTGATTTGGTGAAACGGATTCAAATGGTGAAACGCCGGTAATCTCGGCATTGCCTGCACCGATTAGCTGCGCTTTTATTAATTTAGCGATTTGGTCAACTGTAATCTTCACTGGTCTCATTTTTTCAAAGCTTTATTATTCAAGTTTACGAGAACATCCTGTGTCATATCATATTCTTTATCATAGTAAAGAAGTTTGTGCGTGCGGGTGGTCAGAATCAAATCGGTCGGATTTTGAGCGGGAGGCGAAGATTCAGGCTGATTGAGATAATTATCATCTCTGTTTATAATCATATTCATGCCTTTTTCTTTCGCAACTTCGGCAACTGATTCGAGAATTTTGCGGTAAATTTTTTCTTTGCCGCGCATTTCCTTCACAGTCAAATCCTGCTGGTAAAATTCTTTTTCAGCTTCAAACTGCGATTGTTTCATCATCAAAGCTTTAAGTGAAAGCATATATTCAGGATTGTCTTCTTTGAGTTTTGTCAGAGCATTTTTTTCGTTTTCGATATCCTGCTCCATTTTCTTAATATCGGCATAGCGGCTTTCGCCTTCGGCGGCAAGTTCCTTTTCGGTCGCTACTTTTAATGTACAGTTATCAAAAACATCCCTGACACTGACTATTCCGATTCGCGGAGCAGGGAGAGGTTTTTCCTTTGCGCCGCCGGAATTTGCAACACAGAAAGCCAGCACAAATAATCCGGCCAGACATGCGGCGATAATAAGATTTTTTTTCATACAATATTCCTTTCTTAATTTTCCTTTTGAAAATATATATACTAAAACAAAGCACCGGCAGAAAAGCTGAATATCTGGGTATCGTCTTCGTCGCTTTTCATAAGCGGTGCGGCAAGTTCGAATCTCATAGGAACAGGGCCGAACCACTGCGGTATCATAATCTGCACACCGATACCGACGGAGGCTCTGACTCCGCCTGTTTCAATAATTCCTGTATCGACAAACAAAAGACCGGCAAGGGTTTCAGAATACAGCGGTATTGAAACTTCGCTGCTTGCGGTTGCTATCCAATCGCTGCCTACGGGGTCATCATCAGGTCCGCTTCTCGGACTAACTCCGCGATAATCAAAACCTCTGATGCTGCCGATTCCGCCTCCGTAGAATTTTTCGAATAACGGGGCATCGCCTACAATCGAGCCGGCGTATAATTTTGTTTCAAGGACGGTTTTACGTCTTGCGAGATCCTCGCGCAAAGTCTTATACCAGCGATAAGTTCCCTCAACAACGCCGAATGTGTGGTCGCCTGCAACCTGTTCATAACTTAATTCATAATTTTTGCCTTTTGTAGGCAGAAATCTGTTATCAGTTGTATTTCTTCCGAAACCAACTTTAACTCCTCCTAAAAGATTGCCGCCTTCCACATCTCGAACTTCCTCCGGAGCATCATCCTCAATCGATTCAACATTTACATTTTCCGCTCTGAACGCCAAAGTTCTATACCAGCCTTTTTTCATTCTTTTGGTGAAACCCAAAAAACCTTTCTGGCGTTCCTCATCGTAACTTTCTCTTCCCCTTTCCCAACTTGAACCGGCGAGAGTCATTGAAATTGGTTTATCTTTCAGGAATGGTTCTGTAAAGCTAACTGAATACCGGCTGACCTGTGTACCGGGTTCGAGCGCTATTCTCAAAGTCTGGCCTGCGCCTTTAAAAGCGTTTTCAGAAAAGAATTTTCGCCAATTGCTCGGCCATTTTTTATAATCGAAATTTCGCTGTTCATAAACGACCTGTCCGATTAAGCCATCGGTGCTGCTGACGCCTGCACCGAAAATAATGGAACCTGTTTTTCCTTCTTTAATTCTGACTTCGGCGTCTCTTTGGCCGGGCTTGTCGCCTGCGGGCGTAATAACAGCCGTTTCAGAGTAAACACTTCCTCTTACATCTTTTTCAAGCAGACCTTCGCCTGTTCCCTGTGCGATGTGAGCGTTGTACCATTCGCCTGGTTTGAATTCACTTTCATCGAGGATTCTGCGGATTACTTTATCCTGCACCATTTTGTTTCCTGAAATATTAATTATACCAATGCGGAATCTTTCGCCTTCTTCGATATCAAATTTCGCAATGATCTTATTATCAGAAACAAACTGCCGTGACGATTCAACAGCAACATTTATGAAACCGCGCTGACGATATGCTTTTAAAATTTCTTCTTTGTCATATTCTGCTTTTTCATTGCTGTAGAACTGACCGACTTTAAGCCGGAAAGTACTCATCAAATTTGCATCTGTCAAAAATTCATTGCCGGTCAGTTCTATTTTTTCGACATCGTATTGTTTGCCTTCTTCAATGACGAAAGTAATCTCAACGCCGGTTCTGTTTTTTATAAAATTTGTTTTCGCCTCAACGTTAGTATCGAGATAACCTCTTTTATCATACGCCTGCTGCAATTTCACAATATCATCATCGAGAACGCTCTGCTTAAAATAATTCTGGAAAATCAATAAATTTTTCGGTTTGCTTTTAATTACTTTATTGAGTTCGCCTTTTTTAAGAGCCTTGTTACCTTCGAAGCGGGTTTTCTTAATTTTTACTTTCGGGCCTTTATCAATCGTGTAATGCAAAATCCCATTTTGTATTTGTGAATCGTCGAAAGTTACTTTTACGAAAGGATAACCTGTTTTATTATAATGTTCTGTAAGGTTTTCTGCGCCGCTTGCGGCGGTAAGTCGGTCAAGATAATCGCCTCTTTGAAAGCCAAGCTTTTCAGTTAATTTGCTTGTCGGGGTTTTATCATCGCCCGAAAAAGTCAATTTGCGAATAACAACCTTTTCTTTAACTACGAAAATAAGTTTCACCTTTTCACCGACAGGTTCGACACTGTAATAGGCGAACTCAACCCCGGTAAGAGCGGCGATTCTTTTGGCGTCTTCCTCTGCCTGAGCAGCGATAAATTCCTGTCCTGCCCTGCTTCTTACCGCGACTATAATTTGTTCTTTGCTGAGATAAACGTTTCCTCTTACCTCAATACTATCGATAATCCTGTTTTCAGGGGATGGAGGTTGGGGAACAGAAAGAACATCAGCCTGTTCGTGTGAATTCGGCTCAGACCATGCGAAAGCACTAATAACAAAAAGAATAATAACGGAAAATAAAATCTTTGCCGGTCTATGATACTCAGGGCATTGGTAATTCATAAAAATCCCTTTCTTGTAAAACCATCCTGTCCATCGAGCTTAAAAAGGCTCTTTGACCCGCATCTTATTGGCAAAGCGGGTGTAAGTACCATTAAAGCTAAGTTCAACCGTATCAGTGGGGCCGTTACGCTGCTTGGCTATAATCACTTCAGCACCGGACGTATTTTCGTAACCTTCCTCGCCTTTGTGATAATAATCCTCACGATGCAGCAGCATAATGACATCGGCGTCCTGTTCAATACTACCGCTTTCGCGCAAGTCGCTCATTCTGGGCCGATGCCCTTCCCTGCCTTCTGAAGCACGGTTAAGCTGACTCAAAACAACAACAGGCACTTCAAGCTCTCTTGCAAGCGCCTTTAAATACCTGCTTATTTCACTAACTTCCTGCTGGCGCGACTCAACTGAGCCGCCCATACTCATAAGCTGCAAATAATCTATAAAAATACTTTTTATTCCGTATCTGCTGCGAAGTCTTCTTGCTTTTCCGCGAAGTTCGAGCGGAGTAATGCCGGGTGTATCGTCAACGAAAATCGGCTTTTCACTAAGTTCGCTTGCGGCATGAACAAGCTCCTGATATTGGCTGTCATTAATGAGGCCTTTTCGCACAACCTGCGAATCTATCATTCCTCTGCTGCAAAGCATACGTTCGGCAAGCTGCTGGCGGCTCATTTCAAGAGAGAAAATCGCGACCGGAATATTGTTATCTGCTCCGATATGCTCTGCGATATTCATCGCGAAACTTGTTTTTCCCATACTGGGTCTGCCGGCGATGATAACCATTTCACCATTCTGCAAACCGCAGGTCAAATCATCAAGCTCTGCATAACCAGTCGGCAGACCTGTAATATGATGTCCCTGTCTTTTATCAATGGCTTCGAAAGCTTCTGTTAAAAGCTCTTTCATCGAAGCGGCGGTTCCGCTGACTTTTGTCTGCGTAACTGCAAATATTTTCTGCTCTGCCCTGTCTAATTTTTCAGCGGTATTACCGGAATCCTCGAGGGCTTCTGTCAAAACTTCGCCCGCTGCGCTGATAAGTTCGCGCATCATCTGCTTATCTTTAACGATTTGCACATAATGCTCGACGTTGGCGCTTGACGGAACTGATTCAGCAACTTTGACGAGATACTCCGGACCGCCGACTTCATCGAGCTGTTTGCGATTTTTAAGCTCATCTCTGAGCAGTAAAAGATCGAACACATCGCTCTTTTTATCCCAGAGCGAAATAATCGCTTCGAAAATCATCTGATGTTCGATGCGATAAAAAGCAGCGGAAACAACTTTCTGAACCACAAGCCCGATACATTGCGGGTCAAGAATCATCGAGCCGAGCACAGCAGCTTCGGCTTCGAGCGATTCAGGCATAGTCCTTCCGGTCAGCGAGACTGAAGAAATATCAGCTTGCCTTGCGGCGGGCTTATTCCTGCTCTGTCTGTCCTTGGTTTGGGGCATCTTTAGCTTCCGTACTTTGAGCCTGGGCTTCTGGTACAACAGTAACTTTTACTGTCGCGAAAATATCCTGTGCGAATCTCAATTTAACATCGTGCTGGCCGACCTCTTTGATATGCTCTTCGAGTCGAACAAATTTATCTTCAACCGCAAACCCCTGACCGCGAAGATTTTCAGCAATCTCCCTTTCAGTAATCGAGCCGAACAAATGTCCCTGTTCGTTAGCCTTTGCAGCGAGAACAGCTTCAGCGCCTTCGACAGCATCGGCAGCTTTTCTGAAATTGTCGATGACAACTTTTCGCTGCTGATCTCTTTTAGTTTTCTCTTCTGCCATCGCCTTTATTTTCGCTTCTGAAGGCGCAATCGCAAGCCTTTGCGGCAAAAGATAATTTCTTGCGTAACCTTCACTGACTTTTACGACTTCGCCGTACCAGCCAAGATTTTCAACATCTTCACATAATAAAACGTCCATACTTTTCTCCAAACAGATTATGTCTGCATTATTTTAAAAATTAAGAACCACTTAGCTTGTAAACGGAAGCAAACCCATAAACCGAGCCCGTTTAATCGCAAGTTTCACTTTTCTCTGACAGCTTGCGCAATTTCCGCTTCGTTTTCGCGAGAAAATTTTGCCGCGGTGCGTAAGCAGTTTGCCCAAAACATCGATATCCTTATAATCTACATACTCGGTTTTAGACCGGCAGAACCTGCATTGATTCTGCTGGGTAACATTTTCACGCCGTTTTCTTTTTTTCATCTTATCCGGCTTTTTCTTAAAACCCTGGCTTCTCACTTAAGAACTCCTAAAAATAAATTTTAAATTTCAAATTTTAATTTTAAATTAAAACGGAATATCATCACCGCCTGCAGATGCAGACTGGTCCATAGGGGCATCATTGGCGGGAATCTGAGATTCACCACCGCCGCCGCCCTGACCTGAGCCTGGTGCAGACGAAACAAACTGGAAACTTTCAATCGTAACTCTTAATTTACTGCGTTTAGTGCCGTCCTGACCTGTCCAGCTATCGAAAGTAAGCCTTCCTTCAACCAGAAGCGGTCTGCCTTTTTTGCAGTACTTATTAATTGTCTCGGCCGGTTTGCCGAAAGCTCTGCAATCGACAAAGCAGGTTTCATCACGCTGCTGGCCATCCTGGCTTGTCCACTTTCTGTTAGTAGCAAGTCCAAAATCCACAACAGGCGTTTGACTTGGCAGATAAGATAACTGCGGGTCGCGCGTCAGATTGCCGAGCAGTATAACCTTATTGAAATTAGCCATAATAAAATCCTTTCGAATACCCTATAACAGGGAAACGCCGAAATCTATTTCACATCAATATCCGTAATTCCGGGAATCTCATCTACTTCATCTTCTTCGACAACAGCTTCGACAGCGGCGGCCGCAGCAACCGGCGGCTTCTCGATTCCTTTTTCTGTTAGAGTCGCGGGAGTATCTTTTGCCATATCTTCAGGTGTTATATGGTCGCCGCGAAGGATGAGAACCCGCATAATTCTTTCAGAAAGTCTTATGTCGCGTTCAATCGCATCGAGAACTGAGGAAAGCGCGTTGAAATAAACAAGGATATAAGTGCCTCTCTTTTTGCCCAATATAGGATAGGCAAGAGGTCTTTCATCCCATTTACGCATACTGAGAATTTCAGCTTCATTGCGATCGAAAATCTTTTTCAAATGGTCATTTATGCCCTGCCAGTCAGCAGCGGCTTCACCAGTATCAATGAGAAACAATGCCTCATACAATCTTTTGGTTACGGTTTCCAAATTAAACTCCTTAAATACTAAAAAAATTATATTTTGTTATCTTAATAAAAGGACGACACTTCGTGTTCGCCGGGCAGACACACAGGTCTGTCCTATATTTTTTTCCTATTAAATTTTGTCATTGCCGCATCGACACCCTGCTGCATCCAGCAAATAGATGCTTCGACTGCCTGCTGGACAGCTTCTCGCAAAAGCTCTCTATCGGCGGAGCCGGGCCTTGAAAGAACGTAATCTTTTCCAACGGCCGGTCCTTTGTCGCCAATACCTATACGCAGACGGGGGAAATCGGAAGTTCCGAGTTTCTCGATAATATCGACCAACCCGTTGTGCCCGCCGGCAGAACCTGATGCACGCATCCTGATAGTCCCCGGCTCGAGCGCCAAATCGTCGGTTATTACAAGAATCTGCAAAGGCTGCAATTTGTAAAAACCGGCGGCAGTCGCGATTACCTGTCCGCTGTTGTTCATATATTTGAGCGGCTTTAACAATATTAACTTTTTATCTTCAAGAGCAGTCTGACCAAAAGCTGCGCCGAACTTTCCTTTTTTCAGTTCCACGCCATACTTATCAGCCAGCTTATCTACTACTTCAAATCCTATATTATGACGAGTACCGTCATATTCGCTGCCCGGATTTCCAAGACCTGCTATTAATCTAATCTCGTCCATTGGAAAATTCCCGGCAGGTTAAAATTATTTTTTCTCTTTACCAGCTTCTTCGCCTTCTTCTTCCTTAGGTTTACGTTCAGTAATAACTTCAGGAGCTGTAGGCTCGAGACCAGCTTCTTCAGGAGACGGTTCAACAATTTCAACCGGTTCTTTGCACGCCATTACAAGCAATTCAGGATTCGTAACAAGCTTAGTGCCCTGCGGCAGCACAATGTCTTTGACGTACATTGAATCGTCAATTTTGAGACCCTTAATCGATACTTCGATTGACTCGGGTATTTCGGTAACTGTACATTCGATTTCAATGCTGTCGAGATGTTCTTCTGTTACGCCGCCTTCAGCTACGCCTGCTGCGGTACCTTTAAAGATAAGCGGAACTGCTACAGTAACCTTCTCACTCAAATCAACTCTGACTAAGTCAGCGTGAATCATTCTCTTGCCGAGATGATCGTACTGAATATCCTTAAGCAGAAGCTTTGTAGGCTTGCCATCGACTTCGATATCAAGCAGCTTTTTGCCGTAATGAAGAACTTCGGCAAAATCATGCTCATTAAGAACCACAGGCTGCGGCTCCTGTTTGTGGCCGTAAATTATGGCAGGAATAATACCCTGCTGACGCAGCTTAGCATTATGCTTTTTTCCACGTTCACTTTTTGTTTGTGCTTTTAGAACCAAACCAGATTTCGATACCATACTTTTTACCTCATTTTATTAATTTTAAACATTGAACTAATGGATTCATTACTGTGAATACGTTTTATCGCTTCTCCGAGAATGCTCGAAACAGAAAGAACCTTAATGTTGTCCAACTGTTTGGCTTCTTCTTTGAGAGGAATGGTGTCTGTAACGACTACCTCATCAATCGGAGAATTTTTAATTTTTTCTATCGCTTTATCGGCGAACAACGCGTGTGTCGCGCCTACATAGACTTTATTCGCACCCTGCTCTTTGACGAGTTTTGCGGCGCTGCACACGGTTCCTGCGGTTGAAATTATATCGTCGCACATCAGAACGTCTTTGCCTTTGACGTTACCGATGATTGCGCCGCATTGGACTTCCTTGCTGCTGAGGCGTCTTTTGTGAATTATAGCCAGCTCACCGTTGAGATGTTCGACATATCTTGCCGCGCGTTTGATATTCCCCACATCGGGAGATACAACTGTCAGGTCGGTGAACTTCTTTGTCCTGAAATAGTTTGTCAAAACAGGTTCTGCGAACAGATGGTCCATCGGAATATCGAAAAAGCCCTGAAGCTGTGCTGCGTGCAAATCCATCGCAAGAACCCTGTCGGCTCCGGCAGTGGTAATCAAATTTGAAATCAGCTTTGCCGTAATCGGCACCCTGCCTTCGTCTTTTCTGTCCTGGCGGGCATAACCGAAATACGGTATTACAGCCGTTACTCTTCTTGCGCTTGCGCGTTTGAGGCAATCGAGGAAAATCAAAAGCTCTATGATATTTTCGTCAACAGGTTCACAGCCTGATTGAACAACAAAACAATCTCTGCCGCGAACATCGTCTTCGCATTTAATAATTTTTTCACCATCCGGAAATTTTTCTATATTGGCTCCGCCAACGGGTATTCCGAGATAATCACAGATTTTTTGCGTGAGTACGGGATTACTCGAGCCACTGAATACCTTTATGTTATTGTTAGTCGTCATTAACAATCCTTTACTTTCCCTTTTCCATATTTTCTGATGAAACTGCCGAACCTGGTGTTATTTGCACCCCTGACGGAATGTCTATCGGAGCAATGATAACCGAACCAGGACCAACAAAAACGCCATCGCCAATTTTGGTGCGCTGAATGCTTCGGCCGTCAAAGTTGGCTGTTATTGCACCTGCGCCGATGTCTACGTTTTTGCCCAGTTCTGAATCTCCGATATAACTTAGATGCCTTGCGCGAACGCCGTCTGAAAGAGTAGAATTTTTAACTTCAGTAAAAACGCCCAAAACGACATCATTGCCGAGAACCGTACCCTCGCGTACATAAGCAAACGGTCCGACTCTGCATCCGATTCCAATTTTTACTCTGCCGTGAATATACGTAAACGGCTCAACTACTGTATCCTGTCCGATTATGGCACGAGCGTCAATCCAGGTATTCGGCGGGTCAACAATCGTTACCCCCATTTTCATAAATTTATCCTGAATCCTTCGCTGCATAATCTTGCCGGCTTCGCTGAGCTGCTGACGGCTGTTGACGCCCATCGCATCCTGCGCGGCAACTGCGGTAACTGCGATAACCTTGTGCCCCGCTTCGATAATCAAACGCAGCGCATCGGTAAGATAATATTCATTTTTTACATTGTTGGGCGTAATTTTATCAAGAGCTTCGAACAATACTTTATTCTTAAAGCAATAATAGCTTGGATTTACTTCTTTTATAGTCTTCTGTTCAGGTGTGCAGTCGGCTTCTTCAACAATGCCCTGAATATTTCCGTAACTGTCGCGGAGGATTCTGCCGTAACCGGTTGGTTCATTTAGAATCGCGGTCGCAAGTGTTGCGGAAGAAACTTCACGCTGATGCTTTTCGGTAAGCGTCGAAAGCGTTTCATACCTGATTAAAGGGCCGTCGCCGCAGAGAATCAAAGTGTCGCCCTCGAAACCGGCAAGGTGCTCTTTACAGCATAAAACCGCATGACCGGTTCCTTTTTGTTCCTTCTGCTCAACCCAGGTAATGTCCTTATCGTCGTGGAAGTAGTTAATTACCTGCTCTTTGCCATAGCCGACGATAATATATAATTTTTGTACCCCGGCCTGCCTGCAGGCGTCGATTACGTACGCAAGCATAGGTCTGCCGCAGACTTCATGCAAAACTTTGGGAAGTTTTGTATTCATTCTGCTGCTTATCCCTGCCGCTAAAATTATCGCAACTTTTTCTGACATTTTACCTCAACTTTTGTTTTAACATTCCTGTTTTCAACATTACTACCCGGCATGGACTCGAACCATGAATGGAGGTACCAAAAACCTCTGTGTTACCAATTACACCACCGGGTATAAATTATTGCTATATAAGCACTAACATACGAAGTCAATTGATACAATAATGTAAAAATCTACAGTTTTCACGGTGTCCAATAAGATTATCGGACTTCGGTTGGGCCCTGTTTGAGGCTTGAGCCAGCTATGCCGTGATGCTGTTGGCCCATACTGCGCCCCTTCTAACAGAAAGCTTGTGCGGTACTATACATAATGTTCATCGGCAATGCAAGGGAAAATCCTCCAGTAAAAAATGGTTTTTCAGTATTGATAATGGATATTTTTGCGGTTAGAATTATAAAAACGCTTTTAGGAGATATTTGTGAATATCAAGGGAATTGTATTGGCCGGAGGAACTGGTTCACGGCTGATGCCGCTGACGAAAGTTACAAACAAGCATTTATTGGCTGTCGGCAACAAACCTATGATTTATTACCCGGTCGAAAAACTTGTCTCTGCCGGGATAGAAGAAATTCTTGTGGTAACCGGCGTTGACCACATGGGACACGTGGTAAACCTGCTCGGCTCAGGCAAAGAATTTAACTGCCGGTTCACATATAAAGTGCAGGACCAGGCAGGCGGAATTGCGCAGGCGCTTGCTCTTGGAGAAAATTTTGCCAACGACGGCGGACTGGCGGTAATTCTTGGCGATAATATTTTCAAAAGTTCACTGAAGCCCTACCTTGAAAAATTCGATAACCAGCAGACCGGCGCTAGGGTGCTGCTCAAAAAAGTTCCGCATCCTCAACGTTTCGGAGTCGCTGAAATCGATGAAGGCAAAGTTGTTAAAATTACTGAAAAGCCGAAAAAACCCAAAACGAACTATGCCGTAACCGGAATTTATTTTTACGATAATACGGTTTTTGAAAAAATCAAAAAACTCACGCCATCCGGCAGAGGCGAACTCGAAATCACAGATGTAAACAACTCTTACATCAATACTCATCAGCTCGAATACGATATTCTTGACGGATGGTGGACAGATGCAGGAACTTTCGAATCGCTCAACACCGCAAGTGAATTAGTTTTAAAGGACCCACCAAAATGAAACAAATTGCAGTTTTGAAAAGAGTATTTTCAGAAGGTTCGATTATCGTTACCGGTTCGGCAGGTTTGATTGAAGGATTAAAAGCAAAAACAGTCAAGGTACTTCCTGATGAACGCGGCAGGCTCGGAGAAATTCTGCGGGCTGACGATGAAATTTTTGTAAAATTCGGCCAAGTCTATTTCACAACCACTTATCCCGGTGTTGTGAAAGCATGGCACTGGCATAAAAAACAATACGATTGTTTTTATGTAGCAAAAGGGACGGTTAAAGTGGGGCTTTATGACAACCGAGAAGGCTCCAAAACAAAAGGATGCGTCAACCAGATTTATATGAGCGAACATTGTCCGGCTGTTTTAAAGATTCCGCCTGGGGTTTGTCACGGATGGATGTGTGTCAGTCAGGAAGAAGCGTACATAATCAATACCCCATCGGAAGTATATGATTACAAACAGCCCGATGAGTTCAGAATTCATCCGCACGACAACGACATTCCTTATGACTGGACGCGCAAAGATGGCTGATAAAATTGTCCTGCTCGGCGCCAAAGGGATGCTCGGGTCTGAAGTTCGAAGCCTTTACGCTGAAGAAAATTTAAAAACATTCGATTTGCCCGAATTTGATATCACAGATTTTGCTCAACTCCAAAAGGCAGTTGATAACGCGAATGTTATAATCAATTGCGCAGCGTTTACTGATGTTGAGAAAGCTGAAAGTCAATACGACCTCGCTTATAAAGTAAATGCGGAAGCGGTTGAAAACCTCGCTAAAATTGCCGCTGAAAAAAATATCTATGTAATACATATTAGTACTGATTTTGTTTTTGACGGCAAAAAAGATTCGCCTTACGAAGAAACAGATACTCCAAGGCCAATCAATGCTTACGGCAGAAGCAAACTCGAAGGTGAACTTCTTTTAATGGAAAATCACCAGAACTGTGGCATTATTCGCGTTCAATGGACTTATGGAAAAAACGGCAATAATTTTATCAGCAAACTTATATCTCTTTCAAAGCAGAGAGACAGCTTAAAAGTGGTTGACGACCAGTTCGGTTCGCCGACATGGACGCAGGAAGCCGCGAAAGTGATTCATATCTTTGCAGAAAATAAGCATCGAGGACTTTTTCATTATGCGGCGGCGGAATATGCAAGCCGATACGAAGTCGCGAAATTCGCTTTTGGAAAATTGGAACTTAAAACCGAAATAATTCCATGCAAAAGCGATGAATTTAAAAGCGCGGCGGCAAGACCTGCCAACAGCAGATTCTGCTGCGACAAGATTCAGTCTTTGCTTGACAAACCTATCGAAATGTGGCAAAAACCACTTGAAAGGTTTTTGAAAACAATATGAAAAGAATTCTCGTAACCGGCGGTGCAGGTTTTATCGGCAGTAATTTTGTAAGACTCGTTCTTGCAGAACAGCCTGATTGTTTCATCGTGAACCTTGACAAACTGACTTATGCAGGCAATCTCGAAAACCTCGAAGGCTTTCTCGATAATAAAAATCATGTCTTTTTAAAAGCTGATATATGCGACGGGAAAACTGTCGAGCAGTTAATCGATAAATATCAGATTAACACAATAATTAATTTCGCTGCTGAAAGTCACGTTGACCGTTCGATACAGGAACCGAAAGTTTTTATCGAAACCAATGTAACCGGAACGCTGACTCTTCTGGAAGCGGCACGCGATAAAAAAATCAACCGTTTCATACAGATCTCGACCGATGAAGTTTATGGAGAGCTTGGCCCAACAGGAAAATTTACAGAACAGACGCCATTGTCTCCGAATTCACCTTATTCAGCAAGCAAGACTGCCGCAGACCTGCTCGTAAAAGCTTTCGGTCATACGTGGGGCTTAAATTACAATATTACCAGATGTTCGAATAATTATGGTCCATATCAATTTCCTGAAAAAATGATTCCGCTGATGATAAATAACGCATTGAATGGTAAGCCTCTGCCGGTGTATGGCGATGGTTTGAATGTTCGCGACTGGATACATGTCGAAGATCATTGCAGGTCAATCTGGAAAGTTTTAACCGATGCAAAGCCTGGCGAAATTTTCAATATCGGTTCGAGCAATGAAAAAACGAATCTCGAAGTTGTGAAGACGATACTCGATGCGGTCGGCAAACCTCATTCGCTGATAAACTTTGTCAAAGACAGACCCGGCCACGACAGACGATACGCTATAGATTCAACGAAGATAAATAATCAGCTCGGCTGGAAGGCCAAGACTAACTTTGAAGAAGGAATTAAAAGCACAATCGAATGGTATTTGCAAAATAAAAAATGGCTCGAAAGTGTAACCAGCGGGAACTATCAGCAATATTATCAGCAAATGTACGGCAACCGGTAAATTATGAAAAATGGAAAATTTATCGTTGCAAGGCTTTGGCCGACTTTCGGCGGAAATATACCAACCGTTGTCCCTGTAATTTGCGGCATTAATCCCGAAAAATATGAAACGATTGGGATTTATCTGACGAAAAAAAGCGATGTGCCGAATCTTCTCGAACAGAACGGCAAAAAAGTTTTCTATGTAACAAAGAATTCCAGGCTGCCGATTGCTCCATTTTCTTTTTTCAGACTTGCAAAGATTCTAAAGAATCAGGGCGTCGATATTCTGCATTGTCATCATCACAAGGCCACTTTCCACGGCACTATAGCGGGGTGTATCGCAAAAACTCCTGCAATAGTTTCGCACGTGCATGGAATGGGAAGAACAAGAAATCTAAATAGAAAGCTGCAAAATTATTTTCTGCTGCCGCGGGTCGATAGAATTTTCGCCGTAGGTCAGGCAGTTAAAGAAGACATTGAAAAACATAATTCTTCTGTCGATTCGCAAAAAGTAATCAACATCGGCAATTCAATAGACTTTGATTATTTCGCAAACAGCAGTTCCGACCGCGCGATTATGCGGCAAAAGTATAACATCTCCAATGACGCTGTTGTGTTCGCTACGGCAGGGAGACTGGCTCCGACAAAAGGGCAGATGTTCCTGATTGAGGCATTTGCTAAAATAAAAAAAATAATGCCAAATGCGAAGTTGCTTTTTGCCGGAAGCGGGCAATTGAAGGCGGAGCTGGAGAATAGAGCAGCCGAATTGGGCTGTAAAGATTCAGTACATTTGCCGGGTCGAGTTGAAAATATGCCGGAGTTTTATCGTGGAATCGATTGTTTTATTCTTCCCTCGGTTGCGGAAGGTTTGCCGCGGACTTTATTGGAAGCGATGGCCGCAGGCGTATTCTGTATCGCAAGCAGTATCGGCGGAATTCCTGAAATTCTGGATAACGGCAGGTTCGGACTTTTGACACCCCCGGAAAATATTAACGCTTTGGCAGATGCTATGATAAAATTCAGGGAGTTACCTGCTGAAAAGAAAACCGAGATTACCAATTCAGCCAGAGAACATGTTAAAATTAATTTTAACCATTCTGTGATGATAAAACGAATAGAAGGAATATACGATAATCTGATTGCACAGACAAAATGAAGCAGATGACCTGTTTTCCATAATGGTACGAACACTTCGGCCAGACCTTGCATCAATGGAAGAAATTACTATCAGCGCTCGTAACTATATTCAATTAAAAACCTTTATTTTAAAAATAATAATCCTTGCGGCATTTTAGGTAACCATCGGGATTACACGTTAGCAGAAGTTTATTATCAATCTCTTTATCAATCTCGAACCTGTCATTCTCTTTCAAAAACTGCCATAGTGCGGTTTTAGGATTATTGCCGTGACCCCATGGACGGCTGCGATGCTCCTGTTCGGGTATATCTTCCACAATCGTATCGCCGCAAATCAGATAAAAACCTTTGCCGACAAAAGGCGAATACAGCCGCAATTCATTCAGCACATGCTCGTGCGTATGAAACGAATCAAGCACCACCATAACTTCTCTGCAATCGCCGATAAGTGCTTTTACTTTGTTGACTGTATCCTGTTCAACAGATGAACCATTAATCAGTGTTAATCGCTCAGAAATCTTGCCATGCGAATTAAGCCGCTGCTTCAGGTCGTCAGGTATATACGTATCGATTCCGATGATTTGCCCGCCGCTAAGGATTTCCATGAGTGTTGAATAAAAAAGCAGTGAGCCGCCCCACGCTACCCCCGATTCAATTATGTATTTAGGTTTGGTTTTAAAAATAATTTCCTGAATCGCAAACATATCCTGCGGAAGATTCAGTATCGGCTCACCTAGCCAGTTTGTCTGGTGAATCCAGCGGTATTGGTCCGCTCTGACAAGCACATCAAGGGCATCGGCCTGTAACTTTTTATCAGCAGCCATATCCTTTGCTGATTCAATTCTCAAATTTTCAAATTCTTTTCGAGTAAATAATTTTTTTTCTGCCATTTTATCTTCCTGCAGGTCTTAGCAATTTGATTGTTTCTTCGATACATTTTTCGATACTGCCGGCGAAATTAAAACCTCTGCCGCAAAAACGATTATTTAAAACTTCGTATGAAAGCTGATTCATAATTTCAGTATCGACATACTTAATTTCAATTTTGTTAATGTGCTGCTTAATCATTTCAACAATATCATTGACTGTCATATTTCTTGTCAGCACATTGTATATTCTCTGGTCGAACAAATTATTTTTAATAATAAAAATAAACGCTCTCATCGCATCGTCAAGCGTCAAATAGGGTCTTTTCTGATGTAATGCTGTTCGCCAGACTGTAATTGGCTCACCCATAACAGCCTGCCAGCAGAATTTATTAATAGCAGTATGAAACCGCATGCCCGGCGATATTCCGCAGATTGTTCCGAACCGGCAGGTAACAAAACGCAATTTACTTTTGTTGCCAAGTTCCTGCAAAAATTTTTCTTCCTTTAACTTCGTATGTGCGTAAGGACTCTGAGGCTTTAGTTCTTCCTGCGTGCAGTCTTCATCGACGACTTCATTCTGTGTTCCATAAACGCTTGTAGATGAAAGATGTATCATCGGGCAATTTACTTTGCTGCAAGCCTCGGCAACTTTTACGGTTGCGTTGAAATTATTATTTTCAACCTGTTCCTTATTTTTAAAACTGCCTGCGGCATCAGTAATCGCAGCTAATTGAAAAACCGCATCAGCCCCTTTGACAATTTTTTCCAACTCAGCATTTAGTACATCCGCTTCAATAAAACGATATTTGCCCGCATTCGGCAAATTAAACAGCGAACAATATCGCTGCGTCATCATATTATCGACCATAACTATTTCAGCACCCGGAAATGTCATCGGAAGCTGGCGAATAAGCTGCGACCCGATATGCCCCAAAGCGCCTGTAACTGCGAATTTCATCCCAAGCCCCCTTACCTTAAATATTCCTGCAAACTTTTTTCATAGAATGCTTTCGTTTTAAGCAAACCACTTTCGAGAGTATCCATCGGTTTCCATTCTAAATACTCTTTTATCTTTTTATTGCTGATAAACGCGTTGCCGACCTCGATAGCCTTTCTGCTTTTTGGCCATTCGATATACTTAACTCTGCCGGAACCGATATGCTTTACAGTCGCTTCTGCAATTTGAGCTACACTAAAATGCTCATCACCGACTGCAAAAAAAGTCTCGCCGTTGGCTTTGGCGTTTTGCGCAGCCATTATAATCGCCGCCACTGCGTCATCGACATAAATCACATTTCGTATTTGTTCGCCTTGACCGTAAACGGTGATGTCTTTGTTTTGAAATGCCAAACCGACGAAATAATTATTGAAAGTAAAATCAGCACTGTGAATGCTGGCTCTTGGCCCAAAAACATTCGACAGCCTTATGACCGATGTATTTATGCCATAAGATTTGGCATATATCAGAACATATTTTTCTGAAACGCATTTATTAGCCGAATAAATATCTGTTGGAAACTCCGGATGCTTCTCATCAGCGATTGAAGTCTGAAGTTTGCCGAGCTGCGTACTGGTTCCAAGATGAATAAAACAGCACTGCCTGTTGAATCTGCGAATCGCTTCAAGCAGATTAACGACTCCCCTGCTGTTGACATCGAGGTCTATCCACGGCTCGCGCATGGAAAAAGGATGCGAAGTCGATGCCGCACAATTAAATATAATCGTCTTATCGCAAATATGCTGACAAACACTGCTGAAATCCTGAATATCCTGATGAACAAGTTCGACTGACCCTCTGATATCGTGAATATTAAAAAGGTTCCCGCCCGAACGAGGGTCAAGGCAGTCAAAAATGGTTACCTGCGCTCCAAGCTGAAGACATTTATGTGCCAGATTGCTGCCGATGAACCCCAGTCCGCCGGTAATCAGAACTCTATGCCCTTTAAGACTCAACATATTTCTGCTCCTTAACCTGCAACACAGACGTCATAAATAAATGCATCAGGCAGTACGCCAAGACTTTTTTCAACTGCATATAATTTATTATTTTTATAACCACATTTTACGAGATATTGTTTTATTTTCGTTATTTCTTCTGCGGATTTACCGAGCTTCAGACAGGAATCTCCATATTTTATTTTATATTTTGTTGACATCAGCCTTTTAACATAAACTGCCATATCCGCTTTAACATTTATTTTCTTATCAAACTCAAAATTCCCATTGAAATACGTATCTGGCTCAATTTTCATTTTCCGAATAATATCGATTATACTGTCGGCACCGGACGATGGACAGCGTTTATTAACAATATCTGAAATCATATCAAGCAATCTGCCAAACAATCTATTTTCAAGGATCATTATCGCGTTATATTTGAATTCGACCTTTGAAAATCCGTTTTTTACAAGGTCGTTAAACATTTTCGGCGATAAATAATGTTCCTGCAAAGTTTCAATGCTTGGAAACCACTCTTTTTCGGCATCATCGAAAAATTTTTCAAATAAATTTTTGACTTCAGGATATTTTTTCTTATCGCTTTTGGCTATCGCCAGCATTACATCTATTGGATTTATTTTATGTTCCTCGTAAACATACCGCAGTATTGGTTTAAAGAATCCATGATTCCATCCGAACCAGATAAGCCAGTGAATCAAACGCAGCGACAGCATTTCTTCTTCGCTGATGGCAGAATTTGACCTGATAATTTCTTCGCAATCGATGGATTTAATGCCGTTATATTGACCGTACCCGCCGTTGCGAAGACGGTATTTTGTTTGCAGCTTGAACATTTCACGTGATTCCCTGCTTTCCATTTCGCTCCCCGGCAGCAGCAGCGTACTGAACACCTGGATATAATCGAAATCCAGTTCGAAGCATTTCCTCAGAGTTGCAAGATGCCCCTCGTAACTTTCGCCGGGCAGTCCGGATAACACATGTGTGAAAGTACATGCACCTTCTGAATGAAGTCGGCCTATATTGTCGGCGATTTCTCTGATGTCGATATTAACTCGTTTAATATTCTTTTCCGCCTCTGAGTCCAGAGTTTGTACTGCTATTAAAACATCTCCGATATCGTTGCCCAATATCTTCGCAATTTCAAGATTTCTCTCGTTCGCGGTTTTGCTTTCCCATACAATAATTTTGCGCAGGCTTGCTGTTTTATTTTTTATATCACGCATTTTTTTGGCTATTTCCACATCACGTTTTAATAGTCCGAAATTTGCGTCTGCAACAATCCATGCAGGAATATCAGAAAATTTTTCCGCAACGTATTCCATTTCTTTGTAAACTCGTTCGAGAGGAAACGCTCGCACTTTATTCAGCCTTGTAATTCCCCATGTGCAGTAAGTACATTTGAACGGACAGCCTCTGTTAGTCTCGAACAATGGAATCAAACCTTTTTCGAGATATTCATCCATCATTCCGTTAAGATAAGGAGATATGAGTTCTTGGACATTACATTCTTCGTTAGACTCATGATAAATCAGCTTGCCATCAGAAGCCAGATAAGCACATCCCTGCAAATTTGAATCTTTTTCAAGAAACGACCTGCCCTCCTGTGCGAATTTGTCAATAAGCTGTGAAAAAATAAATTCGCCTTCATACATGATATAAATATCTATAAAAGGAGTGGAACGCAGAAAATCTGCGATACCTTCCGGGTCTATGCGTATTGAAGGTCCCCCCATTACCGTAAGAATCTCCGGATACTGTTTTTTTATTAAAGCACCCATCTTTAAATTCAAATCTCTGTTCCACACATAGTTTGAAAACCCGATTAAATCCGGTTTTTGTTTTTGAACCGCATTTAAAAGTTCTTCGGGATATTTGAAAAGATGAATTTCCAGTGAACTCCTGCATTTTGCCTGTGCATATGCGGCGATACTTCCGATATTCAGCGGAACTACAAAGTCCTGCCCGCCGGAAACCTGGTTATCACCCAAAACACAATTATGTACCAGGTCAGCCAGAAATATATTCATTGCATCCTCATCAAAATTATTTTTTCTTTAAAATAGTTTTAATACCATCGCAAAATCTATTAATTTGTTCTTCAGTTAAATTAGCCGCTCCCGGCAGATTAATTCCGCGCGAAGATATATCGTAAGCAACAGGATTGAGCGGTTCATATTTTTCCTTAAAGCCCGGATACGCAGGCAAAGACGACAGAGGATAGAAAAACGGTCTTGCAGGCAATCCGAGTTTTACAAGTTTTTCCATTGCGTCAAGTTTAGTCATTTTATGCGATTTGCCGAACACCAAACCAGTTATCCACGCTCCGTTCACTCCTCCCGGCGGTTCAGGATTAAATTGAATATCCTTAACATCCCTGAGCTTCTCTTTGTACATTTTAAGCTGCTCTCTTTTTTTACCGACAAGTTCGTCAATCCTTTGGAACTGTGCATATCCCAGCGCCGCCTGTACATTGAAAGGCATATATTTATAAGTTACTTCATAATTATAATACATCGGGCCATCTGATTTTCGTCCATGGTCGCGAAGAAAGAAACATCGCTCAAATAATTTGTCATCATCCAAAAGCAGCATTCCGCCTTCACCGGTGGTAATAGTTTTAGTTCTGTGAAAACTGAAAACCGAGCCGATGCCGAACTTGCCCGCTTTGACGCCTTTGTACGATGAGCCGACTGCTTCGGCGGCGTCTTCTATCAAAGGAATATTATGATTTTTACCCACCTGAATTAATCCATCCATATCAGGCATATTGCCGAACAAATCAACTGCAATAATTGCTTTTGTTTTTGAGGTGATTCTTTTTTCAACTGACTTGGGGTCAATACACCAGTTTATAGGGTCGATATCGCAGAACACCGGCGTCGCTTTCAAATATGATATTCCGGCACCGCTTGCAATCCAGGTACATTCAGGCATTATAACTTCATCGCCCTCTTTTACACCAAGTCCCGTCAGCAGTAAATGAATCGCCGTTGTGCAGTTTGGTGTCATTATTGCATATTTTCGACTGTGATAAGCAGCGAATTCCTTTTGAAATTTTTCGCAATAATCGTAAGCGTGCTCATACCACCCGTTGCGCATGGCGTCTTCGACTGTTTTGATTTCCAGTTCCGTTATCCACGGCCCTGCCATATATATTTTATCCATAGCATTCCCTGCTTCCATTTTTATTCTCACCCCCGTTTGAGCCATTGCCAAAGCCTGACAGGTCCAAAATTACCAATAGGCGGCAGTTTGCATGAGACAAGATTTATATCAGAATCGTATCGAAGTTCTTCTTTTTTATCGTGCGCTATTTTCGCATAAACTACCCTGCTTAAAAAATGATATGTGCTCGAGAAAGGAAATACTTCTTCGAGAACATATTTATCATCTGCCCATTTTGCGACAATTCCTTCCTTAAAGAATAAATTATGCCAGGGCGGCGCCATCGCTTCAAGCCCAAGAGAAATCCGCAGTTCATTTGTCCGCTCCAGTCCCTCAATGCAGCTTTCTATCATATAATAACGACCCTTGGTTTTGAGATGGCTCATTATTCCAAGAAACGCTTTATATTGTTTTTCTTCACTATCGAGATTAATAAGACTGCGTTCTGTGATAATACTATCGAATAATCCTATTTCGCCGGGTATTTGCTCCAAAGCACCTTCGACAAACTGTAAATTCTCCTGCAAACCCGCTTTCACGGCATTTCCTTTTGCCAACTCAACCATCTTCGGAGAAAAATCGATTCCTACACCGGAGCAGTTTTTTTCTTTCACCAGAGTAATAAGAGTTTCACCATTTCCGCAGCCGACATCAAGAATCTTGCTTTTATCCGGGATTCTTTTCCTGAGCACATCGAGTTCAAGATTTTTTAAAAGGTAATCATTTGTCCCGGATACACCGCCGAAACCGGCTCTTTCATCCCAGAATTTTCGTATTTTCTCGTTAACCATAATTTTATTTTATCTCCGGGCCTTTGAGCCAGTCAAAATCAATCGATGGGTCATTGTATGCTATTCTCAATTCATCCGCAGGGTCATATATCCGCGAAGTAATATAAAATAAATTTACCGGCCCCTGCACTGCTTTACATCCGTGAGCGATGCCCGGCGGAATTGTAAGAACCTGCGCCGGCTGATTATCTCCCATCAAAAAATCCATTGTCTGCTTGTATGTCTTCGATTCTTTACGCATATCGCACAAGCCGACTCTGAGCACACCGCTGCAAACATACCACCAGTCTGTCTGAAGTTTATGCCAGTGCCACGCTTTTACTACGCCGCTATACATCAGCGAATGACTCCATTGTCCAAATCCTTCACTGAAAAAATCGTCCGTTGAACGGATTATTTCACGAAAGAAACCTCTTTCGTCGGAATGAGTCAACAGTTTTTTTATCACTATTCCGTCTATCATTTATTGTTCCTGACAAATAACAAATTGCGAGAATTTCCGACACGGTATTTCGCCGGAAAATTATCCTGCGGCAATGACTGCTCTTTACCTAACCGCTTATCTGTAAAGACCGAACTAAACAAAAGCACAAAACCCGCAGAATCCATAACACTGATAATATCATTTATATTAAAAAACCAATATGGAATTTTAGATTCGTAATAGTTTTGAACTGTCGCGTATGTCGGGATATTTCCAGCCGGAACATCAGCAAGCAGAATATAATTCGGATTATATTTTGCAAAGTCCGCCAGCAATCCTTTCCAGTCTTCGACATACTGAATTGACGAACCAAGATGAATAATATCGAAACTTTTTATAGCTTCCGGAAAATCACTGTCAAAATGAATATTGCCGGCATCTTTAAAAAATTCTTTTCCCTTTCTACAAACTTCCTGCGACTCCAGAACGAAGAATTCAAAATCGATATTCCGGAGGCAGCCGCAAGTCATCAACAAATAACTATTCCCCAAACCGCCGCCAAAATCCAGAATCCTGACTTTATTTTTTAAACCATTGCCAACTACCGCCGCAAGAACCGGCAGCAGACCATTTTGACATCCGACTATTTTTTCGCCCGATTGTTTTATCTCTTTTTTTAATTTTGTTATTCTTTCGAGCTGCTGATTAGACCATCTCTCACTTGAGAACCCATCTCCGCATTTGGGGCACTCGGCGAAACTGCTGTAAATTCCTTCCCATATATTAAAGCTCATTATAAAATCCTTTTACAGCATCAATTATTATCTGCACATCGGAATCGCTTAGTTCCGGATACATCGGCAGAGACAAAATTTCCTTTGAAAGATTCTCTGTAACGGCCAGTTTTTGTCCCTGATTATATGCAGGCTGAAGATGAACAGGCAAAGGATAATGTATTGCAGCTCCGATTCCCTTCTGTTTTAAATATCGGAGCATTTCGTCCCGTTTTTTTGTCCGCACGACATATAAATGATAAACATGCGTACAGTTCCCGCGTTTCTTCGGCAAAATCAAATCCATTCCCCCGAACTGTTTATTATACATTTCCGCGATACGTATTCTCTTTGCATTGTCGTTATCAAGATGTGCCAATTTGACCCGCAATATCGCCGCCTGCAATTCATCTAATCTGCTGTTCAATCCTGCAAACTGGCTTATATACCGCTCTTTCCAGCCGTACTGGCGAATCATTGTCGTTCGTTCGGCAAGTTCGGCATTATTGGTAACGACCATCCCCCCATCGCCGATTGCTCCGAGATTCTTGGTTGGATAGAAACTGAAACATGCCATATCGCCGAATGAACCGACTCGTCTATTTTTATAAACCGCGCCGTGTGCTTGTGCACAATCTTCTATCACTCGCAGATTATGCTTTTTTGCAATTTTAAAAATTGAATCTAAATCCGCCGGCTGACCATAAAGATGAACCGGAATAATCGCTTTTGTTCGAGACGTAATAGCAGCCTCTATTTTCGATGGGGCAAGCGTGTAATAATCTTCCTCAACATCAACCATTACGGCTTTAGCACCTGTCATTTCTATTGCCGCAACGGTCGCAACAGCGGTGTGCGAAACAGTAATTACCTCATCGCCTGCTCCGATTTCCACAGCTCTTAGTGCAAGCGCAATCGCGTCTGTCCCGCTGTTTACACCAATCCCAAAATCAACTCCGATGTATTTGGCGAATTCTTCTTCAAACGTCTTGACTTCGCCGCCGAGAATATACCAGCCGCTTTCAAGAACACGTTTAATAGCAGAATCGATTTCATTTTTGCAGGCAAGATAACCAGAGGTGGGATTGCTGCAAAGTATCATCCCAGCACTCCGACTTTAGGAACGTAAGTAATCCATTTGCCACCGGCGGCCATAAATTTCTGCTCCTTGGCCATAATTTCTCTGGCGTGATTATAAGCATATAACAACGCATAATCCGGATAATTATCGCAAAAATCTTTATAAGGTTTTACCGGGATGTGCGTACCGGGGCTGAATTTGCCATGCTTAATCGGAGTCGTATCGCTGATATATTCCACAAGCTCGGCTGTAATGCCGCAATAATTGTTTATTGTCGTGCTTTTACTCGTTGCCGCATAACCAACAACTCGTTTGCCCTGCTTTTTTATGCTCGTCAATAATTCCACAAGCCGGTCACGCGAGTTTTCGATATTCTTCCTGAACTGCACATAAGTTTCAGGCAGATGAAGACCAAGCCTTTTCTCTTTTTCTCGCTGTTCGATTACCCGCTGCGATATTTTTCCTGCTCCTTTATGAGCTATCACATACCGCATTGACCCGCCGTGAGTTATCTGCGGCATAACATCTACAATTTCCAGCCCGTGCTCTCCGAACAAATAACCAATCGAAGCGACCGAGAACAAAAATACATGCTCATCATAAATCTGGTCATAAAGTGTATTTTCGACTATATCGCCAAGGTATGGGTCTTCAAACATTATTATGCCGTTTGGCTTGAGAAGTATTCTAAAGCCTTCGACAACCGAATGAATAGTTGGAATATGACACATAACATTGGCCGCTGTTATCGCATCAGCCTGACCGTATTCAGCCATAATTTTCCGGGCGAGATTTTCGTCGAAAAATTCCGAAATCGTATTTACCCCATTGTCGAATGCTATTTTTGCGACATTGGCCGAAGGTTCTATACCTAAATGCCTGATTTTCGCCTTGGCGAAGTTCTGGAGCATTATTCCGTCATTGCTGCCGATTTCCATAACAAATGGATTTGCCTTCTGCCCGATTTCATTCATTATTAGTTCGGCGAATTCCTTGAAATGCTGCTGCATATAAGCCGAGGTCGAGGAAAAGAAGGCGTAGTTTTCATGGAACATCATATCCCTGTTCGGCTGGTCAATGAGCTGGACCATATTGCATTTGGAGCAAAATCCGGTCGCAAGTTCAAAAAAGTATTCTTTGCTGAATTCTTCGGGCCGAATAAAGCCGTTGGCGATTGGCATTTGCCCGAATGATATGAACGGTTCGTAGCTGCTTTTACATATTCTGCACTGAGGCATTAATGCAATCCTTTGCTGAAAAAATACTATAACTACCGGTTCACGTAAGTTTATTATATTCTTGCTATATTTGTCAATACCATAAAAACAATTCTTGAAAGCAACGGTGTAAAATGTAAAATACAGAAGCTTTAATTAAGGTTTGAAATTGACTGAATTTACAGAAAACGCAGGAAAAGCCGTTTATCTCTCAATCGGCCATGGATTTGGCGACAATCTTATGGCCTCGGCCGTTATTGCAGGCATTAAAAACGAATATCCAGATATGAGAATATTCGTCCTGACCAAACGCCGTTGGGAAATCTTCGAGCACAACCCAGATGTTACCGCCTGTTACAATGCCAGGACGGTAATGGAAAAAAATCCGTCGCTCTATAAACGTGCGATACCTTTGACTGAATACACGTTCGCCGATTTTAGAACCGCCCCCCAGCCTCGTCACATGATAGACAGAATGTATGACCTTGTAGGGATAAAAGTTAAAAACAGGATTTATAAACCTCGCATTTATCTTACCCAGAAAGAATTGGAATACCGAAAATGGCGGCTGGAGCGCCTGCCGCGCCCGCTTATCGCAATCGCCCCCTCAGGCAAGATAAAAACAAAAATACCGAACAAATTCTACCCCATTGAACAATGGGATCAATTGGCAGTTTTATTGAAAAAAGCAAATATGACTGTCCTGCAGGTTGGCGATAAAAAGGAAGGCCCTCTTCTCGAAGGCGCAAGAAACTGGCGGAATCTCGGCTTTCGCCTGACCGCTTCCGTTCTGCGACATTGCGATGCTGTTATTTCGCATGAAGGAGGTATTATTCACCTTGCAACAGCCGTCAGCACACCCGCCCTGGTTCTAATCGGTGGTGCCGAAGACCCAAGAGTATTCGCTTATCCATGCAATATTAATATTACAACAGATCTGCCATGCGCCCCCTGCTGGCTTGAAAAGCCCTGCGACAAACCAGTATGCAAAGATATGCTCGCCCCTGAACTTATTATGCAAAAATTGAACGACCTTTTAAATACCCGCTAATTTTTCATAAACTTTTATGATATCTTCTGCCGTTCTTTTCCAGGTAAACAGTTTGACCCTTTCTTTACCCAGGGATACAAGATTTTTTCTTAACTCCTCATCGTTTGCGATTTTTACAATCGCCTGACTTATTGATTCTGTACTATATGGGTCAACATATAATGCCGCTTCGCCCGCGACTTCCGGCATTGATGAAATATTAGATGTGATTATCGGCGTTGAACAACTGAAACCTTCGAGAATCGGAATTCCAAAGCCTTCATAGAGGCTCGCGAAAATCAATCCTGTTGCGCATCCAAGCCATGGTTTCAGATCATTAACAGATCCGGCACAGATAACATTGCGGTAATAATTTAAATTTAACTTTTTAACGAATTCTTTGTCTCTTTTCGGCATTTGCCCCAAAACTATAAGTTTGAAGTTTTCATGCATTGATTTTCGGGCAATTTCAAATGCCTCAACAGTTCTATGTATATTTTTCCTTGTATCGGGAGATGATATGACGACAAAATAATCATCTATCTGCTGCTTCAGCTTTGCTGACAAATCCTTTTTGATTTTGTTTTTTTGTTCTTCCCCATATTCGAAAGGTTTGATATTGGTTGCCAGAGTTATAACATTCACTTTTTCATGTTCAATGTTAAAAATAGAGCACAAATCGTTTTTGGTCGATTGAGAAACTGCGAGAAAATGGTCCGCGTTCTTTACTGCGTACTCGAATGGTGCAAGTTTAGATTTAGTATAAATCTCCTGCAGCTTGTAACGTCTCAAATCGTGAACAGTCATTAATCTTGGCTTGTTATTCGTCGGAGGCATTAAATGATGGAAACAATGATAAACATCGAATTGTCCGCTCAAATACTCAAGCTTTGGATAATCAAAATACTTCCAGAATTTTTCCAGCCATCGCCTTTTCACAGCCAGAACGCTTTGTTCGCTGGTTCCATCAAGTTCATAGCCTAACAGAGTCCTCGCTGCCGAAATATAACGCCTTGAATAAAAAAGTAATAGCCGTGGTTTTTTTTCAATTGCTGCAAAACCTTCCAGCAGGCCTGTACCAAAGGAATAGAAACCTGAAAATCTATTTACAAAAACTGGTTCGAAATCAATTGCTACAGTCAAATCCTCAATGGATTTTTTTCTCCTGACAAACGGCTGTTTTTCAAGCTGCTCATCTGAACAGTCTTTTCCCAAAATCGCAGGATGCAATCGTAATTGTGCTATCATAAGCCATACAAAGCTTTTCAAATAAAAATGCTTTTCTAATGAACCTTCCAGATAATTAAGCGCCGTCTTTCTTTTCGATTCTATTATGGCGCTTCTTGCTGCCCTGTACTGCTCTTTGCTTAATCTCTTCATTGCCATTTCAGACGGAACTAAATCTTTTCCTCCGCCTTCGATATAAAATCGCTCAAGTATTTTATATTCGATATTCCTGTTCTGAAAAGATGGTTTGGAAATGTTGCCGTGATGCCTTCTTCTTTTGAACACAGGTTGTTCAATCGCTATAAAATCGTATTTTACAGAAAGCCGAAGCCACAAATCATAATCCGAGCAAACAGCAAAAGCGGTATCGAAACCACCCGCTTGTTCCAGGATTCTTTTTGGGAAAAGCGACCCGCACGAATGTATCAGAATATTTCCGAAAAGATGCTGCGTTATTCTGCCATTATAAAGTTTCTTTTTCTTTCTAAGTAGAACACGGCCTGATTCGTCAATTGCCGTATAAGGCCCGTAAATAATTACATCTTCCCCATTGCCGGGTATTGCCGCTGTCATTCTCTCAAGTGCATCGGGATACAAAATGTCATCCGAATCCAGAAAGGAAATATATTTGCCTTGCGCAAGTTCGATTAGCTTATTCCTGGCCGCCGCGTCTCCCATGTTTTCCTGCCAATGATATCGAACATTATAGCCGCTTTTCTCCAGCATCTGTTTTGTGCCGTCGGTTGACCCGTCATCGACTATAACAACCTCGAAATCTTTATAAGTCTGCGCAAATACACTGTCGAGAGTTTCTTTTAATAGATGTTCTCTGTTATATGTTGGAATACAAACGCTTACGGTTGGCATTAATTATTATCCGCAAAATTATGATCCAATTAATTGCGTTTCATAAAGGCTCTTATACAGACTGCAATCCTTTACAAGCTGCTCGTGTGTCCCCTGTGCCGCTATTCGTCCGTGATTCATAACAACGATTCTGTCGGCAGAAACTACCGTACTGAAACGATGCGCGATCACAAAACTTGTTCTGCCATGCATCAGCCCTTCGAGAACTTTCTGTATCTTCGACTCGCTGTCGGCATCCACCTGGCTCATTGCCTCATCGAAAATAAGTATAGATGGATTTTTAATTATAGCGCGAGCTATTACAATTCGCTGCAACTGGCCTCCGCTGAATCCCGTCCCGTGTTCGCCAATAACCGTATCGTATCCTTTCTCCAGCGGCTCGATAAATTCGTGCACATGAGCCTGCTTAGCCGCGGTAATTACATCTTCCATAGTCGCTTTATCGTTTCCATATCTTATATTCGCTGCTATAGTATCATTAAATGTAACAACGTCCTGAGTTACCATTCCTATTTGATTACGCAAACTTTTCAGCGAAACATCCTTGATATCGATTCCGTCAATGACAATTCTGCCGCTTTCGCAATTATAAAACCGGGGCAGAAGATTTATAAGTGTCGTTTTTCCCGAGCCGTTTGGTCCTACAACCGCGACATTTTCACCCGCATTAACAGTCAGGCTCACCTCTTTTAATACAGGTTCACTGTAGTTGGGATAAGTAAATACGATTTTTTGAAATTCAATTTTGTTTTTTACAGGTCCAATTTCCACAGGCTCTTTCTTTTCTAATTCAACTTCGCTGTCCAGAAGCTGAAATACTCTGTCCGCCGCCGCATTGCAGTCCTGTATCTGGTTCCATACATCGCTTGTCTTGCGAACAGATTCCGCAGCCGCTCCCAGAAAAATCAATATCAAAAAGAAAGACGTTGCATCCATATCATTATTGGTAACCCAGATAATTCCTATAAACAGCGCAATAGTTATTGCTACCATTCCCAGAAAATCGAGCAGGGGCCGTGTTGCCGCATCAACTTTAGCATGTCGAAGAGTCTGTTTTAAAAGTTTCCTGCTTATCGAAACATAAAGATTCGATTCGTAATTCTGCCTGTTATATACTTTTACAACGCGGAGAGATGAAATGGATTCCTGCAGTTTGCCCAGCAGCGATGCCGTACTTTGCAGAGATTTACGTGAATATTTTCGTATCTTTTTGCCAAAAAATGAAAAAACAAATAATACTGCCGGTGCCGACAAAAGAAAGAGTAAAGTCAATTGATAATTCAGCCATAATGCCATCAGCACCATAAATAATGCCTTCATCGGCTCCTGAAGGTCTTTACCCAGAAACACCTTGATGCCTTTTCCGATTCCGTTTACATCGCCAATCATTCTGCTTATTGCGTCGCTGGTTCCGTAGGCTGTGAAATATTCAACTTTCATATTCATCGAATGCAAAAACATCTCTTCACGAAGCCTCGCTGTCGCAACCTGCACAACTTTAGCTCCGTAATATTTCTGAATAAATGTAAAAAGGCACCGCAGAACGGTAACGAATACTAACCCGATGATTACAAATTTTATTCCCTGTTTTTTAGCTTCTTTACTGTTGTCTCTTGGAATTAAAGTCGCTATTTTTTCTGCTTTTTGTGATACAGTCCATTTTCCCCACCAGTTCGTTCGCTCGAAAAATCCCGCCTTATCGTATAATCCAGCATTTGCCTTTCTAAGCATAAGTTGATGGGAATCGAACTCTCCGTTACTGATTCGCCGAACATTCAAAGTGAAAAATCCTTCGCCGGAAGTCGTTGCCAGCTTTTCAAGCATTTTTGTATATACCTGCTTCGACTCTGGCGCATCATTCGAATCTGGGTTTACTGATATTATTACATCATCCACCCTCAAGCCCGCCTGGGCAGCAAGGGTTTCTTTTTCGATTTTTTGGACTTTCAGGCTATACATCAAATCCTGACTATTGACTATCTCTGTTGTGTCAGGAGTGTTAAATGTAACGCCATAACGCCATTCACAGCTGTTTCGGTCAATCCATCCGTGCAGTCCTTCGTCGCCCATCATCACTTTTAAAAGCGGAATTGCCGTCAAAAAGCTGAACGCGAACAGAAAACTGACTAATATTACTGAAATTAAAAGTATGACAACTCTCGGCCACTGCGGCCATACATACTTCCATATACGTTTTATTGAATCCATTAATTACTCCATTATGTGGTAAGAATATGAAATACGATAACAGAATAGACCGCATCGGTCAAGATTCGATTATTTTGCTCAAACTTCCAATTAGATATTAGGCTACCTTAATTGATTCCAATTGATTGGGTTTCTGTCGAGTTCGAGAATTTCAGAACTGGTAATAACCCATCGTTTGTCGGGTGTTTTCTTAAAATCCAATTTTGCTTTAACTATAAGAAAGGCTTTTCCCATCTGCGCAATATGGCTCTGCTCGGCAAATTTCACCATTGCTTCGAAGGTAAAAGCTGCATTGGCATTTTCTATTTCCATTTGCCTGCTGAAAAACGTTACTTTCTCAACTGCTGCCGTTTCAAACAGTCCCTGGCAATAAGCAACTATGTATGTCTTGGAAGAGTGCTGTGAATCAGCATAATCATCTGCGATTATTTCTTTAATTGGTTCGATATTCTTCTCTTGGAATGCTGCGATACCCTTATTCACTGCGGCAAATATTTTTTCTTTATCCGTTTGGACAAAATAAGCCAGTGCGAAAGCTGCGATATAAATTCCGAGCGGAACAAGATAATGCCATCGTCTTTTCTTATCCGGCCGAACAATCCTGAATATCCATAAACCGATAAAGGTAACCAGTCCTATTCCAATTCCGACAAACGGATATTCGAACACATTCCACATTGTCATCCTTTTCAAAAAAACGAAAAAACGGTGTCAGGAGTCATTTTTGCGTATATAACCCTTTACAAATAAAAGAGATAAACGGTGTCAGGAGTCGTTTTTAGTTCCTCAACGCCTGAACCTGGGCCGGTATTCTGCCTTTACGTTTAATGAAATTCGGCGAAGCGTTTTTGGAAACTTTCATTACCGGAGCCGAACCAAGCAGCCCGCCGAAATGTACGATTTGCCCCGCTTTCTTGCCCGGCACAGGAATAATTCTCACGCTCGTCGTTTTATTATTTACCACGCCAATCGCAAGCTCATCTGCAATTATCGCGCTGATGCAGTCAGCTGGAGTATCGCCCGGCACAGCAAACATATCCAGCCCCACCGAGCAAACGCTCGTCAGAGCCTCAAGTTTTTCCAAATTCAGCGCGCCCGTTCGCACCGCGCGAATCATCCCGGCATCTTCGCTGACCGGTATAAACGTCCCCGACAAGCCCCCTACATTTCCCGATGCCATCGAACCGCCCTTTTTCACCGCATCCATCAGCATCGCAAGTGCGGCCGTCGAACCGGGCCTGCCCATGCGCGAAATACCCATTGCCTCGATAATCTCCGCCACCGAATCGCCCCGCTTCGGAGTCGATGCCAGCGATATATCCACGATTCCGAAATCCACATCCATCAACTTTGCTACTTCTCTGCCGATTAATTCGCCCGCACGCGTAATCTTAAAAACCGTGCGTTTTATAACTTCTGAAAGCGAAGTCAAATCACATTTCGGATTATTCAAAACGACATCCTTCACAACTCCCGGCCCGGATATTCCTATATTCAATGAATAATCTCCCTCACCAACTCCGTGATGTGCCCCCGCCATAAAAGGATTATCTTCCGGAACGTTCGCGAACACCGCAAGTTTTGCGCAGCCGATTCCGTTTTTGCTGTTTCTCGCTATATCTTTTATTATGTGCCCGATTTTTTCAATTGCCGTCATATTCATCCCCGCCCTGCTCGATGCAAGATTCAGAAACGAACACAATCTTTGAGTTGCAGGCAGCGCGTATGGCAGAGAATCGATAAGCAGTTCATCCGCACCAGTCATACCTTTATGAACAAGAGCACCGAATCCGCCGATGAAATCTATATCAGCATCTTTCGCCGCTCTGTCCAGAGTTTTTGCAACTGAAACCGCGGTCGAAATTTTTCTCGGCAGCGCCTCAATCAGCAGCGCAACCGGTGTTACGCTTATTCGCCTGTTGGTAATTGGAATGCCGTATTTATCTTCAAGCTGGTCGGCGCATTGGTTGAGTTTCCTGCCCATCTCGGAAAGACGTTTATAGATTCTTTTATTGAACGCATTGAGATTCCTGTCAGCACAGTCTTTGAGATTAACTCCAAGAGTTACGGTTCTGATGTCGAAGTTCTGTTCGATAGTCATTTTTACCGTTTCAAAAACTTCTTCAACCGATATTCGCATAGTTGATTTCCTGTTATAAAATTGAAAGTCAATCAATAATTCTAACCGAAAACGCAGCTCAACGGAAACAATAAATTCTTTTGCTCATCCCTCAAAATACCATTGAATTTCCTCAAAAATCAATATAGGATTCTATGGAAGGGAAAGAAAACAGGAGTAACTTATGGAAAAAGAAATAATCACCAGACTGCATAAGGATTTTGAAAAAAGCGTTTATAAACAGCCTGTTCGCGATTTGCAAAAACTGTTGGATTATGACGAATGGAGATTTTTTTTAAAGGTCATTGATAAAGCCAAAGATTTTGCCAATGAAATCACAAACTTCAGCATTAAGCGTGATGATTTGAGGTCGGAATCTGGCATCACTAAAGAACAGGTAAAAAATAATCAGGAAGTTAGAAAACTTCTCATAAAACGGAACATCAGACCCGAAATGCTTCCCCCGGCAAACGACATTAAAAAGGTTGAAAGAAAACTTTTTTCTGAGCAGAAATTAATAAAAGCTCAGCTGCTTGACACAACCGAAACCGCAACATAAAATTCTAAACTAAATGAAAGGATTCAAAATATGAAAACTTTAAAGAAATTTCTGCTCACGTTAGCGATGTTAGCATTTCTGGCCGTTACCGGCTGCAACGAAGGCGACAAAGGCGTTTTCCAGACAACTGGCGAAACGCTCGATAATGCCGTCGATAAAACAGGCGAAACTGCCGTAGTTGCCGTTGACGCTACTGGCAAAACCGCCAAAAATGCCGCTGATGCCACCGGAAATTTCGCCAAAGGCACATTGGAAAAGACCGGCGAAATTGCTAAAGGTGCAGGCGATGTAGTTAAAGGTGCTGCTGAAAAAACCGGGGAAGTCGCAAAAACCGCTGTCGATAAAACCGGAGAAGTCGTTAAAGGCAAGTCCGCAAAATCCTGCGAACCGAATTCTGTCCAATAACCGAACTTAGCCAATATTATACGAAGCTATACACTTTCAACTGTACACCAAAAACACAGTTGCAGATGGGGTATTTTTGTTCCTTTTTGTTTGATTAAAATGTCTTTGATATTTTAAAACATCCTATTTTACTTGCAAAATAGGCGTTTAAACGTAAATTATTATAGATAAACAAATTTATTCCGGAGAAATACAAATGAGTAATAAGGTAAAAGCAGTTTGCTTGGATAGTATAAAAAATGCTTCTCCCCGTATGCCGGTTATTGGCGTATTCGCTCCCGGCGACCCCCGTATTGATGTCGACAGCAGAAAACGCTGCCAGAATATCACTGCTATGATCGCAAACGCAATCTCCGGTGCGGTAATAATGCCGAATGGCCAGCCCGTCCGAGTTGTCTATTCCGATATCCTCGTTGACGGCGAACCCCAGGCCGATATAGTCGCTCAGCAGTTCAGAAACGCAGGCGTCAACATTCTCGTCTGTGCTCCCGATACATGGGCTTTCCCGCAGCTTACATCAATTTCACTGCTCCAGCAATTCCCGGCCGATACACCGATGAACATCACTTGCGGCAACAGCGGCCCAAAACCCGGTGTCGTTTACGCTCACGCTTTAAGCGGCGCGATTTCCCAATATGGCAGATTAGTAACTTTGAACGTCGGTAATTGGGCAGATACAGGCCTCAACCCGGTAATGAGCAAAGAAACCGCAAAGAACCTCATTGATTGGTGTTATTCAGCCCTTACTTTCGTTTCGCTAAAAGGACGCAGAGTCGTTGTTTTTGGCCATGACTCGATGGGTATGGAAACAGCGCTTGCTCATATTATTCCAACTAGAAACACCTTCGGCCTCGAAATCACACGCCTCGATATGAAACTTCTTTCCGATATGCTCGCAAAAGAAGCTTACAATAAATCGGAACTTTCAGCACTTCGCGGCTGGATAGATAAAAATATTGGTAAAAGACTCGAAATCAAAACTGCCGATGATGATAAACGTTTCAATCAGTCGCTCGCGATGTATTTAATAGTCCGCGATATAATGACACAGTTAAACGCAGTTGGCGGCGGGTTTATGAGCCAGCTAGAATGGGGAAGCGACAAACGCGGAATCCCAATGCCGGTCGCCGATGTGATGGAATCGCTCTTCAACAGCACTTTCGACCATAACGGCCCCAAGGAACCAATTCCTTACGCCACAGAAGCCGATTCGCAGGCACTTTTGACAATGCTGTTTATGACATGGCTCTCAGGCGGTAATCCTCCTCTGTTTATGGACTTACGCAAAATTTGGGAAGCATGGGAAATCAAGGCACTTGCTGACAAATTGGGATTGAAATCATTGCCGAAAAATGCCGATTGGCTCAGGAAAGGCCTCGTCGATGGCAACAACAGCGGCTCTGCTTCTTTCGATTGGGCGGCAAAACCCGGTACGGACGTTAAGAAAATCATGGCCGGCATTTCAATGCCCACCGCGGATCCCGATTACTTCCCCGGCGGCGGAAACTCCGTAACGTTTATGACCCCCGCGGGTATCGAAGGAATCGCCGGAAGAATGGCTTACTGTTCTGTGAACAATAAATTCAGCCTAATCTGGGACGAAGCTGTTACAACCGAAGTACCGGAAAAACTTGGCAAAGCAATGTGCAATTTGACTACCCCAACCTGGCCGCATACTTTCCTCGTTCCCAAATATGCGACAATGGTAGAGTACAAACAATACGCCGCCGCAAACCATCTCCACATGACATGGAATCTGCCCGTCGCAAGATTACAGCATTGGATGGATATGACCGGCGTCAACAGCGTAACGCCCTGGGCAGCAAGACCTTCATTCATTGAAGGCGTTGACAGGCCAAGACCGCTGCTTCATTTGATTAACGGTTAGTTTACAATATGGAAAAATCTCAATATATCGCAGTCGATTTGGGAGCCGAGAGCGGCCGCGTTATGCTCGGCGAAATTACAAATGATAAACTCCGGCTTGCCGAAATTCATCGTTTCCCCAACGGCCCGATACAGCAGGATGACTTTCTGCGATGGGACTTTGAAAAACTATTTTCAGAAATAAAAACAGGCATTGCCGCAGCGATTAAACAAGCAAATGGTCAAATCAGCGGCATTGCAGTTGACAGTTGGGGCGTTGACTTCGGCCTTATCGGCGATGACGGCAAACTTCTCGAAAATCCCTATCATTACCGCGACGCCAGAACAAACGGCATAATGGAAAAAGTTTTTGATATTGTCCCCAAACGCGAAGTTTACGAAAATACCGGCATCCAGTTTATGCAGCTAAACACCATTTTCCAGTTGTTTGCCGCCAAACTGCAAAATCCTCATATTCTGAAAAAAACCAGAAAACTTATTTTTATGGCAGACCTCGTTTCATATTTTCTCTGCGGAAATTCTTTCGCCGAATACACCCTCGCAAGCACTTCGCAGCTTATGAATATGAAAACCGGAAAATGGTCGAACGAAATTTTCGATAAACTTTCGCTGCCGATAGAAATAATGCCGCAGATTGTAAAACCCGCTTCAAAAGTTGGAAAATTAAAACCCGAACTCTGCAAAGAGTTTAATTGTCAGCCGATAGATATAATCACCGTCGGCTCGCACGATACTGCAAGCGCCGTCGCCGCCGTCCCCGCTTCCGGAAATAACTGGGCATATCTTTCAAGCGGAACATGGAGTCTCATCGGAATCGAAACTCCAAACGCCGTAATTAACAATGATAGTTTCAACGGCTCATTTACAAACGAAGGCGGCGTGGAAAATTCGATTAGATTTTTGAAAAACATAATGGGCCTTTGGCTTTTGCAGGAATGCAGAAGAGAGTGGGAAAAGCAAGGCTGCAAACTCGATTACACTCAGATTACCGAAATGGCAAAAGCCGCAAAACCTTTCGCCGCCAAAATCGATTGCAACAATTCCGAATTTCTCGCACCCGGCCAAATGCCGGAAAGAATTAACCGGCATCTCAAAAATACCGGCCAAAACCAAATCACCGACAAAGGCCAGATGGCCAGAGTAATCCTCGAAAGCCTTGCCGCGAAATATCGCGATGAAATGCAAACCCTCGAAAAAATCACCGGCAAAAAAATCGATACCCTGCACATTGTCGGCGGCGGCTCGAAAAATGATTTGCTAAATCAATTCGCCGCAGATGCCACCGGAAAAACCGTAATCACCGGCCCCGTTGAAGCGACCGCTATCGGAAATATTCTTATGCAGGCCGTCGCTGCCGGTAAGATAAAAAATCTCGACGCCGCCAGAATTCTCGTTTCAAAAAGCTTTGATTGCGGCAAATTCCTGCCAAAACCCTGATAATTGACGCCATTTTAATTTCCGGTTATAATTATCCCGATTCTTCGAAAGGCAAAATATGGCTAAAAAATTTGTCAGGGCGGTCTTCCCGGGTTCATTCGACCCCATCACCAATGGCCACCTCGACGTTATAAACCGCGGCATAAAATTATTCGATGAACTCATCGTCGCCGTCGGCAATAGTCCCATCAAAAACCAGCTCTTCACCCTCGAAGAACGTGTCGAAATGATTAAACCTCTCATCGCAGGCATCGAGGGCGTTACCGTCCAGAGTTACGATTGCCTTACTGTCGAATATGCCGCTACCGTCGGCGCAACCGCGATGCTGAGAGGCCTTCGAAACCTCACCGATGTCCAGTACGAATTTCAGCTTGCTATGACAAACCGCGCAGTCGCAGGAATAGAAACCATTTTCGTTATGACCAGCGAACAATACGGCTTCACAAGTTCAACCTTAATCCGTCAAATCGCCAACCTCGGCGGCAACGTTTCAAATCTGATCCCCCAGAGCGTTTACGAAAAATTAAAGAAAAGACTTATCGAAAAAAATCGGTTGGATTAATGTTCACTATAACCGTACATACTTCTTTCAGCGCAGGCCACCAGCTAAAATTCCCCGCCGGCCCAGAACCTTACCACATCCACGACTGGCAGGTAGAAGCCGCACTCGCTGGAAAAAATCTCGATAAAAATGGACTCCTTTTCGATTTCAATATATTCAAAAAAATCCTCGACCACATCGTTATGCCTTTCAATGACCGAACCCTCGAAGATTTGGATTGCTTCAAAAATATTAATACTTCTGCTGAAAATGTCGCAAAATACATCTTTACCAGTATTAAGAATAAGCTTCCGTCCGGCATAACCCTTGTCTCAGTTGAAGTTACAGAAGCCCCCGGCTGCAAAGCCAAATACAGCGAATAATATCATCAAAGCGTACGAGGTTCAGGCGTTCCCCATAAGTTTAGTTATATGCCCAAACAGCCGATAATAAAAAAAAGGAAGAGATTTTTTTCGTTTTTTTCGTATAATGTTATTGAAGCTTGTTCGCTGATTAAAAAGGTAAATTATGCAATGCGAAATATGTAAAACAAAGACCGCAACCGTCCACTTGACGGAAATCGTTGATGGCCACAGAACAGAAACCCATCTCTGCCAGGCCTGCGCCCAAAAAGAAGGTGTAACCGTAAAAAGCCAGCTTTCACTTAATGAGCTTTTAAGTTCACTCATAGCCGCACACCAGCAGACCGGCGAAAACGCCATCGAAGAAAAAGTTGGTAAGGTTTGCAGCGATTGCGGTATGTCGATGGAAGAATTTCGTAAGCAGGCACTCCTCGGCTGCCCGAACGATTACAGCGTATTCGAAGCAGACCTCCGCGAAATTATCGAAAAAACGCAGGACAATAATTTAACTCATATAGGCAAAATTCCTCCGCGAATCGCAAAACCTGCGGCCCAGGTGCAGGAGCAAAATTTAATTGAGGACATAAAACAAAAACTCGAACAGGCTGTCAAAAAAGAAGATTACGAACTCGCAGCAAAACTCAGAGACCAGCTTAAAGCTTTATCCTGACATTTGCCGAAAGAATTGCAATGAGACTTACAGATTTGAGCACGAAAACAAGCAGATGGTTTGACCCCGATTCACCATTATCGGACATTGTCATCTCATCGCGAATAAGACTCGCGCGTAATCTCGCAAACAGAAAATTCATAACAAAATGCACCAGTAATGAAAAAAATCAAATCCTGCAAACTCTCAAAGAGGTAATCCTTTCTCTAAATTCTCTCGGCGATATTTTCTTCATCGATATCGAGCACGGCAGTACAATCGAACGTGATTTATTAATAGAGCGCCAGTTAATTAGCCGAAACCTCGCCGCAGGCTCAGGCCCGCGCGGCGCCGTTATAGCCCAAAATGAGCTTTTCGCCGCACAGATTAACGAAGAAGACCATCTGCGCCTTTCAGTTCTTGCCCCCGGCCTGAACATCGAAAAATGCTGGCAGCGAATAAATGAAATTGATGATTCCATCGGCGAAAAAATCGAATACGCCTTCAGTCCGAAATATGGTTTTCTCACCGCCTGCCCCACAAACCTCGGAACAGGCATCAGAGTTTCTGTCATGATGCACCTGCCCGCGCTTAAAATGACTGACCAGCTAAAAAAACTTTTCGATTCCGCTCGCGATATGAACCTCACAATCCGCGGCCTCTTCGGTGAAGGCACTGAAGCAATCGGAGATTTTTTCCAGATTTCAAATCAGGTAACGCTCGGCATCAGCGAAAAGAAAATAGTCAATGATTTCCAGACCGTGATAATTCCCAAAATTGTCGAATACGAAAGAATAGCCCGCGACAAATTGCTCATTCAGGAAGTGAACATTCTCGACGACAAAATCGCCCGCGCACTCGCCCTGCTAAAAAGCGCAAAACTAATCAGCTCGCATGAAGCGATGTTCCTCTTAAGCAACTTGAGAATGGGAATCAATATGGGCAGAGTAAAAGAAATATCAATTCAAACCATAAATGAATTATTCTTGCTCACTCAGCCCGCTCACCTCCAGATAAACAAAGGCAAATCCCTCAACCCGCAGCAGCGCGACATCCTCCGCGCAGAAACCCTCCGCGCAAAATTGAATTAATATTATTCTTGAATTAAATCCAATTTCCTGCTAATATTCAGGCTCAATCCTATAGGAATTCATTAATGAAATTAAAAATTGTGCTTTTATATCTGCTTCTCTACACAAACCTTTGTGCAGCCCTGGACAATACATCCATAAAAGACACTGAAAATAAACAATTCCCCAAATCTCCCATCGGCTTCATTAAGGGTTTTTCATGGGGAACTTTTGGACGAAACGGCGACTACATCGGCCCCCACGCCGAGGAGTCTATGAAACTTTTAGCCGAAACAAACGCCAACTCCGCAACAGTTGTTTTCGCTATGTCGATGAAAACAAAAAACAGCACAGAAATTTTCTTCGACAAAACAAATCCTTATATGGCTTCCGATGATGATATTCGAAACGCCATAAGACTCGCTCACAAAAATAATCTCAAAGTAATTCTCAAACCGACCGTCAATTGCAATGATGGTGCTTGGCGAGGTCACATCGAATCCGAAGACTGGGAAAAATGGTGGCAAAGTTACACAATCGCTATGGTTCATTATGCAAAGCTCGCGCAGGATACGAACTGCGCTGCATACTGCATCGGCTGCGAAATGGTTACAACCGAAGACGCCGAATCACATTGGCGAACGATGGTTGCCGAGATACGCAAACATTATAATGGCCCTCTCGTTTACAATACCAACCACGGCCGAGAAGAAAAAATTAACTGGTGGGATGCCGTCGATATGATTGGCATCAGCGCATATTATCCGGTCGGCACAACTAACATCGCCGCAGCGCTCGCCGAAGATATGAATCACATCGATAAAAAATCAAGCCTTGAGCAGATGAAAAAAAATTGGCTGCCCATTCGTGAAAATCTCCGGCAGTTATCTCACAAATGGAACAGGCCGATTTTCTTTGCCGAGATTGGCGTGCGCAGTACAAAAGGTTCATCCGCCGTTCCGTGGGAATATTATAACGACTGGCCGTACGATGCCGATGAGCAGGCCAGATATTACCAGGCCGCTTTGGAAATGTTCTGGAACGAGCCTTGGTTCGCAGGCTACGCATGGTGGGCATGGCATTCACATCTTTATTCGCGGGAACGCGCCGCCCGCGACCGCAGTTTCTGCCCACATCTCAAACCCGCCGAGCAAATCCTCAAAGAATGGTACAGCAAAGAAAAATAAGTGCTGAAAACTTTTAAAACCTATAACCCCTTTTGGGCAATGAGGTTGAATAAAAAAAAGCATTTCTTGTTCATGCACGTTTTATAACCAATCAAGCATCTAAATCAAAAAAATAACCATAAATGATTTGACTTTTCCTCCAGATGTTTCTAATATTCGGCGGTTTTTGACCACATCGCTTAAGCTTTGTGCCGAGGCGGACGCACTTTGGTCAAAACCATCTTAAAAAATCCTAATTATTATTTTTTTGAAAGGAGCGGATGCGCAATGGCTATGAAAAATGCCAGACAGTACCTGCAGGAAAAACTGGACAATGAAAATTTTGCTAAATTATCAGCACTCAACAACGATAAGCTCTTCAAGTTTATCGCCGATTCAATTGAATTAACAAAGCCGGCAAAGGTTTTCGTCTCTACAGACACCCCCGCCGACATCGATCATACACGTAAGCAGGCCGTTGCCACAGGCGAAGAAAAGCCTCTCAACATAAAAGGCCACACAATCCATTTCGATGGCATGGAAGACCAGGGCCGCGACAGAGAAGTTACTAAATATCTCGTGCCCGCCGATGACACCCTCAGCCCGGCTTTAAATCAAATTGAACGGCAGGAAGGCCTCGATGAAGTTCGCGGCCTGCTCGCAGGTTCGATGATCGGCAGGACAATGGTCGTACGCTTTATGACTCTCGGACCCAATAATTCCGATTTCAGCATACCCTGCGTCGAATGCACTGATTCATTCTACGTTTCGCACAGCATGAATCTCCTCTATCGTCTCGGCTATGAAGAGTTTAAACGCCTCGGCTCAAAAGCTGAATTTTTCGCAACGCTCCATTCCTGCGGCAAAATGGACGAGCGAATGGTCAGCACCGAAGCAGACAAAAAACGCATTTACATCGACTACACAACCGACACCGTTTACACCGTAAATACCCAATACGGCGGCAACACAATCGGTCTTAAAAAATTAGCACTTCGTCTGACTATCCGCAAAGCCGACCGCGAAGGCTGGCTCGCAGAGCACATGTTCCTTTCCGGCATTAACGGCAAAAACGGCAGAAAAACATATCTCGCCGGCGCATTTCCAAGCGCTTGCGGCAAAACCTCAACTGCGATGCTCCCCGGCGAAACAATCCTCGGCGACGACATTGCTTATTTCCGTGCTGTAAACGGAAAATGTATGGCCGCAAACGCAGAATCAGGTATTTTCGGAATCATTCAGAACGTTACCGAAAAAGACGACCCCGCAATCTGGGACATACTAACTAAACCCGGCGAAGTCATTTTCTCTAATATACTTGTGAAAGATGGCAAACCGTATTGGCTCGGAATGGGCATTGACATACCAGCCGACGGGGAAAATTTCTCCGGCCAGTGGCACAAAGGCAAAAAAGACGCAAAAGGCGCCGAAATTCCATGTGCACACAAGAACGCACGTTACGCCGTAACGCTGCCCGCTCTGAAAAACTGCGACCCGCAACTCAACAACCCAAACGGCGTTGAACTTTCAGGCCTTATGTACGGCGGCCGCGATGCTAAATCCTATGTCCCATGCCAGCAGGGCTTCAACTGGGAGCACGGCATCGTCGCTTACGGCGCTTCACTCGAAACAGAAACCACTTTCGCAACCGTCGGCAAAGAAGGCGTTCCCGAAATCAACCTTATGAGCATCCAGGATTTCGTCGCGATTTCACTCGGCAAATACGTAAAGAACAATCTCGATTTCGGCAAGAAATTCAAGAATCCGCCGCTTGTTTTCGGCGTTAACTATTTCCTCCGCGACAAAGACGGCAAGTTCACTAACGGCGTCCGCGACAAACACGTTTGGGTAAAATGGATGGAGCTTAGAGTCCACAACGAAGCAGGCTGTTTAGTTGCTCCGACCGGCTTGATTCCCTGCTATGAAGATTTACAGGTTTTGTTCAAACAGGTACTTAACAAGGAATATCCACAGGCCGATTACGTCAATCAGTTTACGATTCGCATAAAGGAAAATCTCGAAAAGATTGATAGGGTCGTGAAGTTCCATAAAGAGAACGTTTCCGAATCACCAGCCGAAGTTTTCAGCGTTTTGGCAGAGCAGAAAAAACGTCTCGAAGAAGCTGGCAAAAAGTTTGGCGAGTTCGTCTCACCATTCGATTTGAACAAAAAATAAAACCGCCGTATTTATCACGGCTTTAAATTATTTACTGTAAGGGCAGACCTGTGTGTCTGCCCTTACTTTATTCTTATTTAAGGCAATCATTTATGCAGGTCAGAATTCGAATATTTCCATCTTTAAGAGAAACAATTTTTATTTCCCTATAATCCGGCGCAACCCTGCTTGAATTCTCAACAAACGCAAGGAATTGACCGTCCGGTGAAAAAACCGGGGCAATACCCGTATTAATTGCACCTTTATCTGTTATTCTTTTAATTTTTCCAGAAAGTATTTCTTTGACATACAAGTCACTTTGAAACGGTTTATTTATATCATCTACAAAAGCAATTGATTTGAGATCAGATGAAATTGCAAGACCAGTAAAGTCACCGTTACAAATGCTTACTAATTTTTCATCTGTTATACTTCTCATTATTAACTCAGACTCGTATTCTTGAGTGTCGAGAGAACTGGTATAAAACAAAATATTATTTTTGGCAGCAAAAATAAGTGTTTTTGAAAGTGAATTTTCAAATAGCTGGTGTAAATTAGTACCAATGACGTCAATTGAGAATATCTGATTCTGCACCTTAGAATTTGTGTTAGGGTCGTAAAATCTTTCTGTAAAGAAAATATTTTTATTGTCTGCCGAAAAACTAATATCAACTTTTATACGGCCGTCCTGAGTCAATTTTTTTATATTAATTCCATCAGCATTCATAACATATATTTCCTCACTCCGGCCATCATGCATAGTAAAAGCAATTAAACCATTTGAGCTATATGTCACTTCACGCACACCAAAATATTGCGGCAATAGCCTTCTGTAATTTGAACCATCCATGTCAATCAAATAAGGCTCTCCAAGACAATCCTCCTTATCTGATACAAATACAATATTCTTGCCATCAGGGGTAAAGAAAGGCATAACTTCACTGTATTTGGTTCCCGTCAATTTTCGAAGTTTTTTACTGTCTATGTCAATCGAATATATATCAAAAGAGCCGTTTTCTGAACGCTGAGAAAAAATCAAACTTTTACCATCCGGAGAAAAACACAAGGTTGACCAAAATTTGCCAAAATTTTCTCCTGCAAAGCCTTTACCCTTTTTATACATACCTGCTTGTCTAATTTGTCGAATTTGATTCACTTCTCTGTCATTTGGATCTCGTATAAAATTAGTTATATGCGATATTGCTGATTCACCCTTTGGAATAGTGAGTTGGGTTTCAGTGATAATTATCTTATCACCATCACAATAAGCACTCATGAATGCTGATGTATAAAACCCGCTTGAGTCTGTTATTACTTGCTTTTTTAAAATGACACGCTTGATGTCATAAACAAAGCGTATCCCAGCTAAGCTATCTGCAAAATTATTTTTTGAATTTTGGTGGGCTTGGCCGCCCGGAGAATTCGATTCAATTATACAATCCTCTTTAAGTAAAAATTTTAAGCGAGCGTTATAATATTTATCTAAAAGGTAAAATTGTATAAGCCCTGGAATTCCCCGTGAAGTCGAAAAACGCGGATTAGTATAACGAATATATGCTTCGGTTAATCGCATTGCGCGTGATTTCGAAGGCAAATATCTTACAGCAATGAATAAAATTAAGCATGCCGAAATTATATAAAATGAATATTTTTTTAATCTCTTTCCCATAAATTACCTGCCTTTTTTCTTGTTTTTTCGCCTGTCGTTTTCTTAGATAGCTTCTATATCCTAAAAATCTTTCAATCTACCCCGGTGATTGACATACTGGCATTAAAAAGACACCAATTAACGCGGCCTTTTCAGACACTGATTTATTAGACATAATTTTCAATTTTCTTAATAAGGATTTGTTCCAGTACGGGATCATAGATCGGATAAATATCGGGAATATCGAATACAATTATTTTTTCTGGTTTTTGCTCGTAATCAATCAGAATATCCTGCATATATTCTTCCATAACAAATATCCTGTCCGCCTAGTCGGCAAGATATTTAGTAACTCTCCTTTCCGCAAGCTCATGAACTCCCGCCGATTGACATTCGATATTTTTGCCTTTCGCCTGCGCCATGCCTTTGCAAATTTGTTCCGCCGCTTTGCTGCGGTTTCGATTTGCCGCACAGATAAATAAATATTTCACTGCTTCCATAAACTATAATTTCGCCTCTATGATTAGGATTTTTTATTTTTTTTAGGGTTATTTACTTTATCGATTGCTTCAATGTCCGCTAAATCCTTCAATCGGCCTGAAGCTTTTTTATTTACGATGAATTCTTGCTTTCCCAGGAAAAAAATATCCACATCACCGTACTTGCCGGCAACTTTGCCGTTTGCGGCAGTTTGCCAATCCACCCCAGTGATTGACATAATGATATCAATGCGGAAAGGAGGATAGCCAAGCTGAATGATATTTTCTAATTTTAAAAAATCGGCTTCTGTAAAATTCAAAGATGCAAATCCGAAATCGTTTAAAGCGGCAAGAATTTTTTTTGCGTTTTCAACATCAGGTTTAACAAGCAAATCTATATCGCCGGTGAAACGCGGGGCTCCGTGAAAAGCCAGTGCGAAACCGCCGACAACCAAATATTCAACTTTGTGAGCGTTGAATAATTCGAGCAACTCTTTGTAGTCTTTCTGTATTTCCATACATTTGCCTTCTTAAAATTTCGACAGCCTCGATACGTTCCTCGGGGGATTTTGAAAGCCAATATTCGAGGTTCTGCTCTATCTCCGAAAAACCTTCTAAACTATTTTTTATTACCACCTTTTTAATCATACTAATATTATAACCTATAAATTTTTTCAGGAAAGCAGAAAAAGACACTGATTAATGCGGTATTTCCGACACTGATTTACACACTTGCAAAGGACGCTGCGCGGGATTAACACTGTTTATACAAAATAAATCTCTGTGGGCGGCGCTTGCCCCGTGAGATGATCGCTTCGAGCTATCTCATTCGGGGTGTTCTCAGTAGCTATTGTTTCTTTTTGCCGCGATTTCTTTGAGTTTCATATAATTAATCTTGCCGGAGCCGAGCGTCGGCAGCGATTCAATCTTTATAAAATTATCTTTTCGCGGCTTTGCGATATTCGGCAAGCTGCTCTTTGTTATAGTTTCATATAATTTCTCAGCGTCTCCCGCCTGCGGTAGATAAAACACAATAAGCTCTTCACCTTTTTTTTCGTCTGCGATGGCTGTTACAGCTGTAACCTGTTCGCTCGCCCCAATCGCATCATTTAAAACCTGTTCGATCGCACCATGCGCAACCATCTCTCCGCCGATTTTACTGAACCTCGCAAGTCTGTCGGTAATCGTAACAAAACCATCCGCATCGATCTTCGCTATATCGCCCGTATTGTACCAGCCGTCTTTAATAACCTCGCGCGTTCTTTCGCAGTCGCCGAGATAGCCAAGCATAATATTCGGCCCCTTCACCATCAGCAGTCCTTCCCTGCCCGTTTCGACCGGCTGACCTGTTTCAATATTATCAATCCGCACCGCCACTCCCGGAATCAAATTCCCAACCGAACCTTCCTTCGTGCCAGGCTGAAAAACATCATTCATTTCAATATCCGGAATATTCAGCGACACCACCGGCGATAATTCCGTTGCTCCGAACCCTTCGACCGGCCGAATCCCGAACTTTTCTTCGAACACATCCGCAAGCTGCCGTTTCAATTTCTCCGCACCTGCCGCAACGAGTCTCAAACTTGCGAAATCCTCCCTTGCAGCCCGTCTTGCATAATTCAAAAGAAATGTCGGCGGCGCAAATAAAATCGTCGAGCGATTCTCACGAACACTTTTGCCTACCGCCTGCCCATCGAGCGGATTAGCTATATATGAAACCGAAACTCCGCTAATCAGCGGCAACCAGAACCCACAATTAAATCCGAACGAATGGAAAAATGGCAGCACTCCGCAAAGATTATCGCCCGCCCGAATCATCACAACCATCCGCACCGCCTCGATATTCGAAATTAAATTATGATGGCTCAGGCAAACGCCCTTCGGCCTGCCGCTGCTGCCGGAAGAAAAAATCACTGTCGCCAATTCATCCCCGCCCTGCCGCATCTTCGCCGCAAGAAACTTTATCGGCAAAAACTTCGCTTTAAAATACGCTTTGATTATCAAACGCTTTGTAACCGCTTTTGCCATATCTTCGAGATAAATTATATTTTCTTCGCCGAAGGATATTTGCGCTTTTTCGACAAATTTTCGCGATGAAATAATATTTTTTATTCCGCATTTCTCAACTGCGTAACTCATCACTTCCCGCCCCGCCGTGAAATTCAGATTCACAGGAATTCTCTCGCACAAAGTAACCGCAAGATTCGCAAGTGCTGCCCCTGCCGACGGCGGCAAAACTATCCCAATCTTTTCGCTTTGCTTGCTTAATTTCTTAATAGCCTCGCAAAGCACAAGCGAACTTACTAACGTATGACCGTAATTGAGCCGTTTGCCCGTCGAATCGCTGATACATCGTTTTCTCCAGTTTTTCCTCGCCGCTTTAATAAAAAGATATGGCAGCGACCGCTTCGATGATTTAAGACTATTAAAATAATCGCACGAAAGCTCCGCGACTTTTTGCCGAACAAGATTTGCCGATGAATCCGCAGGCAAAGCCTTGCCGAAATGAATCGCAATCGGATACGGAAATTTTTTCGGAATCATTCTCAGCACCTTCCCGCCGTAATAGCTGAAAATACTCCCCCACACTCCGCCCAGATAAACAGGAATAACCGGCGCATCGCTTCCCTTCATTATCCGCTCCAGCCCCGCTTTGAATCCCGCCATCATTCCGCTTCGCGTCATCATCCCTTCTGCGAAAATGCAAACGAGGTATCCATCATCCATCGCCGCCCGCGCCTGCCGAAGCGATTCCACAAGCTTTCTCGGCGGGTCCGCTGACGATATCGGTATAACCTTCATAAGTTTCATCATCGGCTTTAGCCACCATTTGTTGTAAAATCTTTTTTCAACAACAAACCTGATTCGCCTCTGCCCCGCCGCAAGCAAAAGCAGCGCATCGACATACGAAACATGATTGCTCACCAGCAGCGCGCTTTTATCCAGCGGAACATTTTCCCTGCCGACAACTTTAATCCGATAGCAAATCCTCGTCAGCAGCACCGCTAAAAATCTCACCAGGAAATCCGGCAGCATAATTATCGTTATAATCGTCGGCACCAGCGTAAACACTCCCAGCACCATAAACATCTGCGATGCCGATAATTTCCAAACACTGTCGAAAAAATAAATCATTCCGCTGGCGATTAATACGCCAATCCATCCGAGAAATCCCGATGCAGCTAAAATCTGACCTCGCTGCGCTGATGGACTGCGAATCTGAATAAAAGTATTAATCGGCACAATGAAAAGACCCGCACTTACACCGGTAATAAAAACAAGCGAAAGCGTAGTATAAAATGAAGGTTCAAACCCAAGCCATATCGATGAAACAGTCATACCGATTGCACCAAGCGGCACAATTCCAAATTCGACATCCCGCCCGGAAAGTTTGCCTGCGAAAATGGAACCTATTCCAATGCCCATCGCCGCGATAACAAATAGATAAGCGCTTTGAGTCTCGGTCAATTGCAGATGACTTATGCCGTAAGGAATCAGGTTCGAATAAACAAACCCGCCAATCAGCAGAAAATAAGCCGACGCGATAACCGCAAGCAGCAGGTCTCTGTCAAAACTTATATCTCGCATCGTCCGCCAGATATCCCGCACAAAAAATACCGATGACTTCATTCCCGAACCCGCTGGATTTGTATGCTTGATTTTCAAACTCGTCGCAAATCCCAGACAAGCGATTGCTATACAGCCGATACTCGTCAATTCAAATTTCGCCCCCGTAATCTGCGACATCATCGGCCCCATCGCCGTACCGATAACGATTGCAAGATAAGTCAACGCTTCCAGTTTTCCGTTTGCATTCGATAACTTTTCATGTTCGACAAGTTCCGGCAGTATTCCGTATTTCGCCGGCGCAAAAAACGCGCTTTGCGCCGCCATTACAAATAACACGCAGTAAAGCCCGATACTGCTGTTAAATAAAAAGGCAGCACACCCTGCCGCCATAATTATAATTTCCGCGATTTTAGCCCCGACTACGATTTTGCTTTTGCTGTACCTGTCTGCAAGTTTACCCGCCGCCGCCATAAAAAGCAGAAATGGAATAACAAACACCGCCCCGGCCAGAGCCGTCGTTTGCGCCGCCGTTTGCGTCCCGTTTAATTTGATGAGAAACAAAATCACCAGCAGCTTGAAAATATTATCGTTGAGCGCACCAAAAAATTGCGTCGCGTTAAACCACCTGAACGAATTATTCATTTTTGCTTCCATAACATCCAATCATAATCCAAATGTCATTGCGAGGCTGAGGAGTTTACTCCTGCGAAGGCAGGAGCAGACAGCCGTGGCAATCTCAATCCTTCAAACAATATTGGTATCCACAAACATCTATTTCTAAAATTAAAATCTAACAATTTATAATTCTTAGTGCCTTTGTGCCTTAGTGGCTATTAAAGTATTCTATTATCGCAGCAAACACCTCGTCCCGATACTTTTTTACTTCATTAAAAAATTCGTGCTGCGCATGTTCCACAAATTCAATTTCCGCATTTTTGAATTTCGATTGAATAAATTTAAGATTATGTTTCCACGCTACTGTCGTATCGTTTGTGCCCTGAATAACTAAAACCGGTTTGTCAATATTGCAAATGTTTTTAATTTTCTTTTCCCACTTAAACATCGCATTGACCCAGTTCATTGAAATACTTTTCGCCTGGAGCGGGTCGCGATACTTGAGAAATTTTACATATTCTTTATCTGATGAGATATTGTGAAAGCATCTGAAAATATTTTTCCCAAACGGCCTGTAAATAAAATAACCAATTTTGCACAGCTTCCACAAAGTACACTTCACCAGCGGCGCAGCAAGAATCACTTTATTAAACGTCGTTTCAGAGCCCTGAGCGTAAGCGATGGGTAAATTTATTTTGCAATTCGTCATATAATCCATCACAACCGCACTGCCCATACTATGCCCGATTATATGATAAGGCCCGCGCATCTGTTCTTTGATAATCTTCAAAAATTCTTTCAGCGCAAGACTATATTGCTCAAAATCATCGATTGCCGTTTTCTCTCCGCTCGAAAGTCCGTGCCCCGGCAAATCAAACGCCGCGACAGCGAAACGATTATCAAGCATAAATTTTATAAACTTGCCAAACGTCCCGCAATGCCCCAGAAAACCATGCACAATAATTATCGTTGCTTTATATTCCTTTGGAACCCAAACCTGCCCCACCAATTCAAATCCGGCCGATTGAAATTCCACAAACCGATGTTCAACACCCTCGAACCCCAGCCCGTAAAATTCAAAATATTCCTCAACAGATTTGAAATATTGATTAAGCATTTGTTTTCGTTTCAATTCCGATTGCACAAACAATAACACCGTCTATAACAGAAATACAAACATTCACGAACATTTTCTACCCTTCAATTCTCAAGACATGGCCGCAAAATATACCACAGCTTTTCGGCCATCAGTTGATGTCCTTTTTCGGATAAATGTATAAAATCCCTTCCTGCTCCTTTTGTTCGCTGAACACTTGCGAAAAAGCGTTTTGGTACAATCAAAGTATCATATTCTTTGGCCAACCTTCTTTGAATTTCTCCATATCTAAAATGTTTCGGAAGCATTGGAATTTCCATCATAACGATCGTTGAATTTTGTTTTTTCACAAGTTCAAGTATTTGCTTAAAACTATTTTCAAATTGCGGATACGGTGTGGAAAAGAGAAAATCATTACCACCAATTTCCAAAAGCACCAATTGATTCGGCTCTGTGATTTGCCTCGCCTGTCTAATGGCCGTTGTTACAGTTGAACCCGACACAGATAAGTCAATTACGTTAGCGCCATATTTATTTATAAATATTTTCGGCCATGTCTTTTCAGCTTTTCCTCCGATGCCTGCACTGACTGAATCCCCAATAATAAAAAGTTTATCAAATCTTTCTTTTGGCATATCTGGTTTTAGAACCAAAGGTATTGCGGAAGCGAAAATAAATAAAGTTGAACACAGGACTGCTATCGATAAAAAATTAAAATAACGATTTTGAACTTTATTTTTGGAAGCAAAAAATAAGAGCCAGCCTGTAATTAATATTGCCCAGGCAAAATAATAAAACCTCGGCAGAAGTATGACGGCCATAAAAATCAAAACCAATGATATTATGGAAAAGAAATAAATAATAAGTTTATGACAGACTTTTTTGGAAATCATAGAAAATATTATCGAAATAATAAGCAGAGCAATGCCAATAAAAAAAGTATGACCGGCAGCAATAAACCAGATTACAGTCTGAAACATATATTTTCTCCGATCCATTTTAATCTGATTTTATTATTCATTTCCGTGTTCATCTTTACATCCCTACTCCCAAATACTCCTCAATAGATTTGAAATATTGATTAAACATTATTCAGTTAATTCCTTTACTTTTTTGATCTAATGGTAAGAGTAACAAAAATTATAAGGAATATAGCCCCAACTGCAACCGGCCAATGCCCTGCCATACTGAAAATTGTCGCGGAAGAATTATAAACAGGAACCTCAGCAACAATAACGCCCGCTCCTTTTTTAAAATGATCTAGTTTTGCGAGCACTCGCCCGTCAGGGGCTACTATCGCGCTGATACCATTCATTGTCGCTCGTACAATCGCGTATCTTGATTCTATCGCGCGATGAATGCTATTCTGCAAATGCGTACTTTTTACTGTTGCCCAATCCATCGTAGGAACCGCAATTATACCAGTTTTATGTCGCCCATACTCTCTCGAAAGCCGCGTAAAATTATCATCGTGGCAAATCATTCCTCCAAAAGAGATACCATCGGCATCTATTATATATAATTTCCCGTCACCTTTCCCGCATTTTTCATAAAAAGGAATTAAATATGTTTTGCTGTATTCAGTTGGTTCTTTCCCGCAGGGCGTTATAAACATTAGCTGATTTAGTTTTCTTGAAGCATCAAAATATCCGACCGCCAGAAATACATTATATTCGCCTGCGATTTTCTGAAATTTTTCCTGCCATTCATCTCTATCATAATCATTAATATAAAATCCCATTTCTGGCGATACTATAAGCTTTGCACCTGCACCTGCCGCTTTAATTGCCGGCTTTATAAAAAGTTCTTCAAATCCTTCCTCCGTTTGTGCATATTCGACATTTTTAAAATCTTTAGTTGCCCACCCTATTGCCGCAACTTTTATTTTCCCTGTGGGCTGTTGTGCTAAAATAACAAAGTCTGCGATTGCGAAAATTATAACTATAATAATTGATGCACTAAGCCATCTCCGTTTCATCTGTGGATTAATAATTGCGCCGACAATCAAAGCCTGTATTGTTCCCAATACAAATATAATGCCCGTTATTCCTGTCAATGAACTGAACTGAATCAAATAAGGGTATTGCGACCATGGCCGAACTATCGATTGCGCAGTTCCCCACAACGGAATCGCTGTAAAATTTATCCAATCAAGAATAACCAGAAACGCACCAGTTGCGAATGCTCCCCATATATTATTTCTTCGAATCAGCCATGCACTGCCCACAGCTAATACAATCATTATAATTACTAAATGAGCAATCAAAATCATGGTAATAGGAATCGGCATTCGAAGTGTAACCATCTGCGGCAAAGTATAGAACAGACCCATATATATTCCAGCCGTGAAAATTTTTGAAAAGCTGTTCTCTCGTTTAGCTCCAATATATAGCACAGGAATTAAGGCAAACACCTGCATCGGTGCAAGCACAGGATAAATGTTGGGTATCGCCAATAACAGTCCGCTCACCGCACCAGTCAGTCTGCACATCATTTCATTTTTTATTTTTTCTTTTTCCATTTTTCTCTACCGTGTAAATCCGTGTCGGAGCGAAGCGGAGATCCCCGAGTCTTTTGGATTTTGTTGCCTTGAAAACAAAATCAGAGGGGATTCATTCGTGGTTTATTTAGTACTCCGCAAATGAAACTTCCCAAACTGCCGATTACAAAAAGCACAGGGCAAACTAACAACGCAAGAATAAAAAATACCGCCTCATCACCTTCTTTTCCATGAAAAAATAAACCGTAAACGACATTATGTAAAATCGCGAAAACCGGAATACAAGCCGCAGAAGCACCTGCTAAAATAAGAAAAGTCTTTTTTAGTTTCCCATCTTTACTTTTGATGCCAAGAATAACTTCGCCAATCCCCAGCACAATTAAGCTCACAGCAAAAATAATCAGCCAGGTAAAAGAAAATCTCCCGAATCCCAGCCTCTCATTTAGCCCAAACACTCCGCACATCAGCACAGCAAATATCACCACCATCACCACTAAAATAAAATAACGAATTTTTTCAGCCTTTATTTTCATATCCATCTCCAATAGTTTATATGTGTATTGTTTATATCTTAACTTTTTAGTAAAAAAATAGTTTTACTGTTTCCATGACCAGGAACAATGAAACGTCGATCGAAATTCAATCTATAATTCACAATTTTCAATATAAAGTGTTTATTCGTGTTCATTCGTGGTTACTTATTAGGGCGGTTATGTATTAAGGCAATCTCTAAAAATTGCTTTTTTGACAATAATTTTTTTTATTAACTTTTTATCTGTACTTTTTTGAACAAAATTTTAAAAAATCACGTTCATTTTAGCTCGTTTGCAGACAATTTTCTCTGCCATTCGGCTCTATTGTCAGGCAGTTCATCTGCCTTGACCCTATGCCTGCACCAACAGG